>JAESGL010000015.1_pt1 | contig 467226 bp, 485 predicted proteins | sample 9269711 | NCBI WGS metagenome assembly JAESGL01 (sample SAMN14515918, study PRJNA621676) | algae metagenome | isolation source: Kastovskya adunca ATA6-11-RM4 and co-occurring heterotrophs from soil and... | place: Chile: Atacama Desert | collected 2011-06-27
ACTCGAGGGCATGAAGTTGGAATCGCTAGTAATCGCGGATCAGCATGCCGCGGTGAATACGTTCCCGGGCCTTGTACACACCGCCCGTCACACCATGGGAGTTGGTTCTACCCGAAGGCGCTGCGCTAACCCGCAAGGGAGGCAGGCGACCACGGTAGGGTCAGCGACTGGGGTGAAGTCGTAACAAGGTAGCCGTAGGGGAACCTGCGGCTGGATCACCTCCTTTCTAAGGATGCGTCTCCAGATGCCCTCTCACGAGGGTCGCTATTGACGCTCCAATAAAATGCGGGGCGCCGCCGTCTCCGTTTCTCTTTCCTCTTTCGCCTTCGTGGGCGCTGGCATTCGGCCGGCGGCGACGAAGGTGCGATCGCGAGCCTGGGCTTCCGCCTGGCTGTCGTGCCGCCATAGGCCCGTAGCTCAGGTGGTTAGAGCGTACGCCTGATAAGCGTAAGGTCGGCAGTTCGAGTCTGCCCGGGCCTACCAGCCTCGCTGGACCGGCTACGACAATCGCCGACAGCTCTCCTGGGCTTCGCACCGTTCACTGGAGCGGGGCCATAGCTCAGTTGGTAGAGCGCCTGCTTTGCAAGCAGGATGTCGTCGGTTCGACTCCGTCTGGCTCCACCAGGAACTCCCGCGATCGCATATCGAGATTGCCCCGGCCGCATCGGCCGACGGCATTGAAATTGTAAAGGAAGAGCGTGTCCGGCCCCTCATAGGCTTTCAGGACAGGTTCGAGAGAAGACATTGTCTGACAAAAATCAGGCATGGACCCCCGGCATTTCTTTCCAGTCGGCGGGAGCATCCATGCATGAGTTTTGCTGAGAAACGATCAAGCGTTGAAGGGCTTCTGACGGATGCCTTGGCGTAGAGAGGCGATGAAGGACGTGGCAAGCTGCGATAAGAACCGGGGAGGCGCTAGCACCCTTTGATCCGGTTATTTCCGAATGGGGAAACCCACCTTTGCGGTCTTCCAACTCATATCCAGTCTTCGGGCTGGGTACGGGTTGGTTGATTGCTTAAAGGTATAATGACCTGAATACATAGGGTTCATTAAGCGAACCCGGGGAACTGAAACATCTCAGTACCCGGAGGAAAGGACATCAACCGAGACTCCCGTAGTAGTGGCGAGCGAACCGGGACCAGGCCAGTGCTCTTGTGAAATAAAGTCGAACGATCTGGAAAGGTCGGCCATAGCGGGTGACAGCCCCGTAGACGTCAAACAGCAAGAGACTCGAGTAGGGCGGGACACGTGAAATCCTGTCTGAACATGGGGGGACCACCCTCCAAGCCTAAGTACTCCTCTACGACCGATAGTGAACAAGTACCGTGAGGGAAAGGTGAAAAGCACCCCAACGAGGGGAGTGAAACAGATCCTGAAATCGGAAGCCTACAAGCAGTCGGAGCCCCCATGCGGGGTGACGGCGTACCTTTTGTATAATGGGTCAGCGACTTCATGTGTCGAGCAAGCTTAAGCCGTTAGGTGTAGGCGCAGCGAAAGCGAGTCTGAATAGGGCGCCAAGTTCGACGTATGACGACCCGAAACCAGGTGATCTATCCATGAGCAGGATGAAGGTTGGGTAACACCAACTGGAGGTCCGAACCCGTGAATGTTGAAAAATTCTGGGATGACTTGTGGATAGGGGTGAAAGGCCAATCAAACCTGGACATAGCTGGTTCTCCGCGAAATCTATTTAGGTAGAGCGTCCGACGAATTCCTTGGGGGGTAGAGCACTGGATGGTTGCGGGCTGCGCGAGCGGTACCAATACTAACCAAACTCCGAATACCCAAGAGAACTATCGGGCAGACACACGGCGGGTGCTAACGTCCGTCGTGAAAAGGGAAACAACCCTAACCATCATCTAAGGCCCCCAAGTACTGGCTAAGTGGGAAACGATGTGGGATTGCTTTGACAATCAGGAGGTTGGCTTAGAAGCAGCCATCCTTTAAAGAAAGCGTAACAGCTCACTGATCAAGCGATCCTGCGCGGAAAATGTAACGGGGCTCAAGCCAGTCGCCGAAGGTATGGGTTTGCAGTTTACTGCAAGCGGTAGCGGAGCGTTCCGTAAGCCGGTGAAGGTCAACCGTGAGGTTGGCTGGAGGTATCGGAAGTGAGAATGCTGACATGAGTAACGATAAACAGTGTGAGAAACACTGTCGCCGAAAGACCAAGGGTTCCTGCGTAAAGCTAATCTGCGCAGGGTTAGTCGGCCCCTAAGGCGAGGCTGAAAAGCGTAGTCGATGGGAAGCAGGTAAATATTCCTGCACCAGCTGGAAGTGACGGATGGTGTAAGTTGTCAGGGCTTATTGGATTGTCCTGGCAGCGAAGCTGTCCCTGGAAATAACTCCAGCAGAGACCGTACCCGAAACCGACACAGGTGGTCAGGTAGAGTATACCAAGGCGCTTGAGAGAACTGTGCTGAAGGAACTCGGCAAATTGCACGCGTAACTTCGGAATAAGCGTGACTCACCTCGGGCAACCGGGACTGAGTGGCACAAGCCAGGGGGTAGCGACTGTTTAGCAAAAACACAGGGCTCTGCGAAGCAGCAATGCGACGTATAGGGTCTGACGCCTGCCCGGTGCCTGAAGGTTAAAGGGAGATGTGAAAGCGTCGAACTGAAGCCCAGGTAAACGGCGGCCGTAACTATAACGGTCCTAAGGTAGCGAAATTCCTTGTCGGGTAAGTTCCGACCTGCACGAATGGCGTAACGACTTCCCCACTGTCTCCAGCACAGGCTCAGTGAAATTGAATTCCCCGTGAAGATGCGGGGTTCCCGCGGTCAGACGGAAAGACCCTATGAACCTTTACTATAGCTTCGCCTTGGCGTTAGCGACCGTATGTGTAGGATAGGTGGGAGGCTATGAAGCCGGGGCGCCAGCTCTGGTGGAGCCATCCTTGAAATACCACCCTTACTGTCGTTGACGTCTAACCGAGGGCCGTTATCCGGTCCCGGGACATGGCGTGGTGGGTAGTTTGACTGGGGCGGTCGCCTCCCAAAGTGTAACGGAGGCGCGCGATGGTGAGCTCAGAGCGGTCGGAAATCGCTCGTCGAGTGCAATGGCATAAGCTCGCCTGACTGCGAGACTGACAAGTCGAGCAGAGACGAAAGTCGGCCATAGTGATCCGGTGGTCCCGCGTGGAAGGGCCATCGCTCAACGGATAAAAGGTACTCTAGGGATAACAGGCTGATTTTGCCCAAGAGTCCATATCGACGGCAAAGTTTGGCACCTCGATGTCGGCTCATCACATCCTGGGGCTGGAGCAGGTCCCAAGGGTATGGCTGTTCGCCATTTAAAGTGGTACGTGAGCTGGGTTCAGAACGTCGTGAGACAGTTTGGTCCCTATCTGCCGTGGGTGTTCGAAGCTTGAGAGGATCTGTCCCTAGTACGAGAGGACCGGGATGGACATACCTCTGGTGGACCTGTCGTGGCGCCAGCTGCGCAGCAGGGTAGCTATGTATGGAATAGATAACCGCTGAAAGCATCTAAGCGGGAAACTAACCTCAAAACAAGGCTTCGCTGAGGATCGTGGAAGACTACCACGTTGATAGGCCAGGTGTGGAAGTGGGGCGACCCATGAAGCTTACTGGTACTAATAATCCGATCGGCTTGATCGTTTCTCAGCAAAACTCATTCGATTTTTTCAGCTACTGCTGAACTGACAATGTCTTCTCACAATCGTCTATCCGCCTGGTTGACCTGGTGGCTATGTCGGAGGTTCCCCACCCGATCCCATTCCGAACTCGGTCGTTAAGCCCTCCAGAGCCGATGGTACTTCGTCTTAAGGCGCGGGAGAGTAGGTCGCCGCCGGGTCTACCAGTCGGATAGAAGATTGTATTTGGGCCGTCGCCCATCTCTCGAACTGCTCTTCCTTTTCACTACCGTTTGCCGCGGGATGGAGCAGCCCGGTAGCTCGTCAGGCTCATAACCTGAAGGTCGCAGGTTCAAATCCTGCTCCCGCACCCAAGATCAAAAGCCCCGCATGGCTCCCGCCGGCGGGGCTTTTTGCTTTTCCGGTTGACCTCGTGGCTTCAGACCCCAGCCATCCCCTTGAGCGCGCTTTCCACCTGATCCAAGGATGGACTTCGTTCGAGGGAGACGGGGATGAAACACGAGCAGACAGCCGATCTGCCGTACCTGCGTAAGGTGGTCGGGGCGTCGATGGCCGGCACGGTCGTCGAATGGTACGAGTTCTTCCTCTACGGGACCGCCGCCACCTTGGTGTTCGGTCAGCTGTTCTTTCCCGACACCGGAAACGAACTGGACGGCATCATCGCCGCCTTCGCCACCTACGCGGTGGGCTTCCTTGCGCGACCGCTGGGCGGGATCCTATTCGGCCATTTCGGGGACCGCATCGGACGCAAGGCGCTGCTGCAGTTCAGTCTGCTGCTGATTGGCGCCTCGACCTTCGTGATGGGGTGCCTGCCCGCCTTCGACTCGATCGGCTACTGGGCGCCCGCCCTGCTCGTGACCCTGCGCTTCATCCAGGGCTTCGCCCTCGGTGGGGAGTGGGGCGGCGCAGTCCTGCTGGTCACCGAACACAGCCCGAACCGTAGCCGGGGGTTCTGGGGGAGCTTTCCGCAGGCGGCGGTGCCGATCGGTAACCTGCTCGCGACCGTGGTCCTGCTGGTGCTTTCGGCCGTGTTGTCGGACGAGGCCTTCCTCGCCTGGGGTTGGCGCGTGGGCTTCTGGCTGTCGGTCGTGATTATCGCCATCGGCTACTACATACGCACCCAGGTTACGGATTCGCCGATCTTCAAAAAGGCCCGCGAGGAGACGGAGAAACGCGCCGAGGCCGGCTACGGCATGACCGAGGTGTTCCGCCGCCACCCGCGCGGCGTTTTCACAGCCATGGCGCTGAGGTTCGGCGAGAACATCCTCTATTACATGGTCGTGACCTTCTCGATCACCTACCTGCACCATCGGGAGGTCGACACCACTCGCATCCTGACGCTGCTGTTCCTCGCCCATGTCCTGCACGTCATCGTCATTCCCTTCGTGGGAGCGCTCGCGGACAGAATCGGACGCCGGCCTGTCTACATCGCCGGCGCGGCCCTGACCCTGATCTGGCCGTTCGTGGCCTTCCCGCTGTTCGACACCGGCGAGACGGCGATGATCCTGGCCGCCATCATGTTTGGGCTCGCTGTGCACGGCCTGATGTACGCGGCCCAGCCGGCCATCATGACCGAGATGTTCCCGACCCGAATGCGCTACTCCGGCGTCTCCCTCGGCTATCAGGTCACCGCCATTGTCGCCGGTTCGTGGGCGCCGCTGATCGGGACGGCCCTGCTGCGTCAGACGGATTCATGGGTTCCGATCGCTTGGTACATTTTGGCGTCGGCGCTCGTCAGCCTCGCCGCTGCGCTGTTCATGCGTGAGAGCAGGGGGGCGTCACTGGCCGCGATCGACGAGGCGGACCTGCGGCGGCTGGAGCAGAGCCGGGCCGCGGGCTCCTGAGCCGGGTTCTTTACCGCGAGTTCATCACCACGCCTCATTGCTGACTTGTTCCGCTACAAGTGTGGCGCTACGGATGTAGCGTCGAACTTGCCGGAGCCGCCATGATCGAATCCCTGCCGCGCCGCGAACGTGAGGTCTTCGAGACGCTGTGCCGACTCCAGACGGGCACCACTAGCGCCGTGCGCGCCGCGATGGGCGGCTCGCTGAGCGACTCGGCCGTTCGCACCCTGCTGGCCCGTCTTGAGACCAAGCAGCTGGTGGCGCGTGAGTCCGATCCCGATGGCGTTCACTACCGTCCTTCGCCGCGGCCCGAGACGATCGCCGCCAGCGCCTTGCGCCGTACGGTCGACACCTTCTTCGCGGGGTCGGCCGCCAGCGCCGCCACGGCCCTGCTCGGCCTGACCCAGAAGCTGAAGCCGGAGGAGTTGGAAGCGCTGGAGCGCGCCATCGATGAAGCGCGGGAGCGTGGATCATGAGCCCCGAACTGATCATTGGCGTGTTGTGCAAGTCCGCTTTCATCGCCGGCGCAGGCCTGCTGCTCGCAAGCCTTCCGGGATTCCGCGCGCCTAGCGACCGGGTCGACGTGCTCAGGGCCGCCGTCTGCGTTCTGCTGGTTCTGCCCTTGCTGACCGCATTCGGGCCGAGCCTCCAACTCCCGCTCCTGCCGGCCGCTGAACCGGCCATGGCGCCGACGCCGGCCTGGCAGGGATCCGAGACGCCGGCGGAAGGCTTGCCAGTGTCCAGCTCGCTCCGACCGCCTTCGTACGTCGAGATCTTCGCCGGCGTGTGGATGGCCGGTGCGCTGGTGGTGCTGGGGCGGTTCGCCCTGGGCCTGCTCGCCCTGTGGCGCTGGACCCGGTCAGGCGCGCCCGTCACGGATCAGGCGTGGACAAGGCCGCTGGAGACGCTGGCCCCGCGTCGCCGTCCCCGCCTGATTTCCGCCAGCGCCGTCGAGGCGCCGCTCAGCTGGGGCCTGCCTCCCGGTGTCGTCCTCGTCGGCAAGACCTGCCTGTCGAAGCCGGAGACCGCCGGCGCCGTCTTGGCGCACGAGCTGGCGCACATTCGCCGGGGCGACTGGCTGTTCCTCGCCCTGTCACGATTCGCCCTCGCCCTGTTCTGGTTCAACCCGCTAGTCTGGCTGCTGCACGCCAGGCTGGCCAGCCGGACCGAAGACGCCGCCGACGCCGCCGCGCTCGCCGTAATGGATCGCCGGACTTACGCCCGCGCCCTCGTTGGCCTCGCCGCCGACTTCCGCCAGTCCGCCGCCGTCGGCATGGCGGCGGACGCCCAATCCCTGACCAGAAGGATCAACCGCATCATGAACGCCCGCACCGCCCGTCCCCGTCCCATGGCCATGGCGCTCGCCATCGGCGCCCTGATGGCCGTCGCCACGCCGATCGCGGCCGTCGAGGTCACCCGGCAGGCCCCTCCTGCGCCGCCCGCCGCACCGTCCGCGCCGCTGCCTCCGGCGCCGCCCGCACCGCCGATGCCCTTCGCGGCGAACGCGCCCGCCCTCGCGCCGCTGGCCCCGGTTCCGCCCGCCCCGCCCCTGCCGATGGGGTTGGAGGCCCCGCCAGCCCCGCCGGCGCCGCCCCGCCTCCAGGACGGCTCGCGCATCACGATCAGCGACGGAGGGCGCACCCGGACCTACCGTTCAGTGGAGGAGATGGATCCGGAGACCCGCCGCAACTACGAACATGCGATGGAGGAGGCGGCTGCGGCGCGTGTCCAGGCCGCCGAAGCGAGGGAACAGGCGCGCTTGGCCCGGGCTGACGGGGCTCGTGCCCGCGCCGAGGCCCGCGTCCACCACGCCGCCGCCATGGAACAGGCCCAAGCCGCCAGAGCCGAGGCGCGGATCGCGTCAGCCCACGCCCGTGTCCGAGCAAACGCCGCCCACGAGGAGGCCCGAAACGCCATGGCGCGCGCCCGGAACGAGATGCGGCAAGGCGCCGACGAGATGGACCGCGGTGCGAACCAGATGCGGGAAGAAGCCCGCCGTCTGCACGATCCCGCCTATCGCGCCCGGCAGATCGAGGAGAACCGGGCGCGGGGCCAGACGGTCACGGACGCCGAACTGCTGGCCCTGTCGCGTCGTCTGCCGGAGCAGGCCGACGAGCTGGAGCGGCAGGCGCAGCGGATGCGGGAGCAATCCCCCAGCCGGACCTGAAGTCCATCAGGCCCCGCTCCTGCGGGGCCTTTTCCTTATGGACATCCAAGGAGAGCCAACGCGGCGTGCCCCATCAGCCAGAGCATGGCGACGAAGTTGATGGTGAACACCTGACCCCGCAGCGCCACGTTGTCGCCGGTGCACTGGACCCAGGAATGGACGAGCCGGCCGAGCAGGAACAGCCAGCCCGCGGCCACATCCCACAGGGTGACGTGGCCGGTCAGGATCAGGATGAAGGCCCCGATCCACGCGAACACCGGGGCCTCGAACTGATTGGCCAGATTTCGCTGAATGCGAGCCGACAGACGGGGATCGCCGTCGGCCCGGGCGAAGTCAGCCTTCGCCGCTTCGCCCCGCCGCACGACCACTATCCGCGCCCAAGTCAGCAGGGCGTAGAGGCCCACGATCTGGCCGAAGTGCAGGAACAGCGGAGCCAGGATCCACAGCGTGTGCGAGGTCATCTGCGCTCCCGTGCCCGTCGCCGCCGTCAGGCCGCTGTCGAATCCCAAAGCCGGACCGCGTCGGCGTCGCGGGCGCTAAGCTCGGGGTAATCCGGGTCTGAGCCGACATCAGGGACGCGCCGCCACGAGCGGGCGCATTTCGGGTATTCGGCGAGGCGGATGTCCACGGTGACGGCGTCGCCGCCGGTCTTCAGCTCGGCGCCGGACGTGCGGAACACCTCGGCGGCGTCGAGGCCCTCGAACGGCGCGAAGGCGTCGGCCGGGCCGGTGACCATGGGCCAGGCGTCGAGGGCGCCGCCGATGGTCTTGTCGCGGCGGGCGGCCTCAAGGGCCTCGTTGACGATTTCGAGCACCGCCTCCACGCCCGCCCAGCGTTCGGCCTCGGCCGGGTTGCGCCAGGCGTCGGGCGTGTCCGGGATGACCCGGGCGCAGTTGGAGCCGGCCTCGGGGAAACGGGTGGTCCAGGCTTCTTCCATGGTGAAGGGGGTCAGGGGGGCCAGCCAGGCGGTGAGACGCATGAACACCTCGTGCATCACCGTGCGGGCGGCGCGGCGGCGGACCGCGTCGGGACGGTCGCAGTAGAGGCTGTCCTTGCGGATGTCGAAATAGAGGGCCGAGAGGTCGCCGGAGCAGAACTCGATTACCGGGCGGACCACGTCCTGGAAGTCGTAGCCGGCGTAGGCCCCGCGCACCTGGCCGTCGAGCTCCCACAGGCGATGCAGGATGAACCGTTCCAGCGGCGGCATCTGGTCGAGCGGCAGGCGTTCGGCCTCGTCGAAATCGGCGAGGGCGCCGAGCAGGTAGCGGACGGTGTTGCGCAGCTTGCGATAGGCGTCGACCGTGGTCTGCAGGATCTGTTTCCCGATCCGCTGGTCCTCGGCGTAGTCAACCAGGGCCACCCAGAGGCGGAGGATGTCGGCGCCCGACTCCTTGATGACCACGGCCGGATCGGTGGTGTTGCCCTTCGACTTGGACATCTTCTCCCCGTTCTCGTCCTGGGTGAACCCATGGGTGAGGACGGCGTCATAGGGGGCGCGGCCGCGGGTGCCGGAGCCCTCGAGAAGATTGGACTGGAACCAGCCGCGGTGCTGGTCCGAGCCTTCGAGATAGAGGTCGGCGGGCCAGTGCGAGGGGCGATCGCCGGTGTAGCCGTGGGCCGGATCGCGCGTCTCGAGGGTGAAGGCGTGGGTGCAGCCGGAGTCGAACCAGACATCGAGGATGTCCTGGACCTTCTCGTAGCGCTGTGGGTCATGCGCGCCGAGGAAGTCGGCGTCGGGGCGGTCGAACCAGGCGTCGGCGCCGCCCTCGCGGATGGCGGCGAGGATGCGGGCGTCGACCTCCGGGTCATGCAGCGGCTGGCCGGTTTCCTTGTCGACGAACATGGCCAGCGGCGTGCCCCAGGCGCGCTGGCGGCTGATCAGCCAGTCGGGACGGCTCTCGACCATGGTGCGGATGCGGTTCTTGCCCGCGGCGGGGTGGAAGGCGGTGCCGTCGATGGCCGACAGGGCGCGCTCGCGCAGGGTGCCGTCGTCGTCCAGCGGCTTGTCCATGCGGATGAACCACTGGGGGGTGTTGCGGAAGATAACCGGGGCTTTGGAGCGCCAGCTGTGCGGATAGGAATGCTCCACCCGGCCGCGGGCCAGCAGGTTTCCGGCCTCGATCAGTTTCTCCATCACTGCGCCGTTGGCGGGGCCGAATTTGCCGGTCTTCTTGCCCTCGGTCTCGATGACCTTGAGGCCGGCGAAGAGGGGGACGTGTGGGTAGTAGGCGCCGTCGGGGTCGACGGTGTCGGGCACCTCGTGGTGGCCGTGGGCCTTCCAGACCTCGAAGTCGTCGGCGCCGTGGCCGGGGGCGGTGTGGACGAAGCCGGTGCCGGCGTCGTCGGTGACGTGGTCGCCGGCCAGCAGGGGCACGGAATAGCCGAAGCCGGACGACAGGGCCGCCAGCGGGTGGGCGCATTCGAGGCCGGAAGGGTTCAGGTCGTCGATCCGCGTCCAGCTGGCGATCTTCGCGGCCTTGAAGACCTCCTCCGCCAGCTTGTCGGCGAGGATCAGCCGGTCGCCCGGCTTGGCCCAGGGCTCGAACTCCAGCCCCTCTTCCATGGCCGTGACCTCATAGAGGCCATAGGCGATCTCGGGGCCGTAGCTGATGGCGCGGTTGGCCGGGATGGTCCACGGGGTGGTGGTCCAGATCACCACGGACGGGTTGGCGTGGCGGAAGGCCAGCAGGTCGTCGGGGTGGTCGTCGGTCGCGCCGGTGACGGGGAATTTGACCCAGACGGTCGGGCTGATGTGGTCGTGATATTCGATCTCGGCGTCGGCCAGGGCGGTGCGTTCGACCGGCGACCACATCACCGGCTTGGAGCCGCGGTAGAGCTGGCCCGAGTCCTTGAACTTGTGGAACTCGGCGACGATGGCGGCCTCGGTGGTGAAGTCCATCGTGGCGTAGCGATTGTCCCAGTCGCCGAGGATCCCGAGGCGTTTGAACTGGTCGCGCTGCACGTCGATCCAGCCGGCGGCGTATTCGCGGCAGGCCTGGCGGAACTCGGCCTTGGAGACCTCGTCCTTGCGCTTGCCCTGGGCGCGATAGCGCTCCTCGATCTTCCACTCGATCGGCAGGCCGTGGCAGTCCCAGCCGGGGACGTAGTCGACGTCGTTGCCGAGCAGGAAGCGGCTCCGGACGACGAAATCCTTGAGCGTCTTGTTGAGGGCGTGGCCGATGTGGATGTCGCCGTTGGCGTAGGGCGGGCCGTCGTGGAGGACGTAGAGCGGCGCGCCCTCGGCCTGGCGCTGCGCGCGCAGCTTGCCGTACAGGTCGCCCCACTGTTCGAGGATCAGCGGCTCCTTCTGGGGCAGGCCGCCGCGCATCGGGAAGGGCGTCTCCGGCAGGAAGACGGTCTCGCGGTAATCGCGGCCAGCAGGGGTGTCTTCACCGGTCTTGGGGGCGTCAGCCATGAAGTCTCGTCTCGTCGTCGTTGGGTGATCGTTCGCGTCAGTCTCGATACCCGGCGTGCACGGGGCCGAAGCCCCACTTCCCCAAGAAAGTTCTGGGGCGCTACGCCGGGCGGCTAATCGAAAGCGGGCGAAACACGCGGACGGTCATGGTGGAAGCGGTCTAGCAGGCGGTTCGGTGCGGCGCCAGCGCGGCGCGGGCGGCGGCGGCGTCGGCGTCGATCTGGACCTTGAGGGCGTCGAGGTCGGCGAAGGCCTGTTCGCCGCGGAGGAAGGCGACCAGTTCGGTCTCGACGGTCTGGCCGTAGAGGTCGCCGTCGAAGTCGAACAGCCAGACCTCGAGCAGGGGCTCCTCGAGCGCGTACATGGGGCGCAGGCCGAGGCTGGACACGCCATCGAGGACGCGGCCGTCGGGCAGGCGGGTGCGGGTGGCGTAGACCCCGTAGGCGGGGCGCATGTAGTCGCCGAGGCGGACGTTGGCGGTCGGTACGCCGATGGTGCGGCCGCGCTTGTCGCCGTGGACGACCTCGCCCTCGATGGCGAAGGGGCGGCCGAGGATGGCGGCGGCGCGGCCCATGTCGCCGGACCGGACGGCCTCGCGGACGGCGGAGGAGGATAGTTTGAGGCCGTCGGGATCGTCGACGCGGTCGGCGACGCTGACGGTGAAGCCGAGGCTTTCGCCGTGGCGGCGCAGGCCCTCGGGGGAGCCGGTGCGGCCCTTGCCATAGGTGAAGTCGAAGCCGACGGCGGCGTGGCGAATGCCGAGGCCGTCGGAGAGGACGGTCCGGGCGAAGGCTTCGTCGGACATGGCGGCCATGTCGGCGTCGAAGGGCAGCAGGTAGAGGCGGTCGACGCCAGGCGGTTCGAGCGCCCGGGCCATCTGGGCCGGGGTCATCAGGCGGAAGGGGGCGGCGTCGGGCTGGAACCAGCGGCGCGGGTGGGGGTCGAAGCTGACGACCGCGAGGGGGGCGCTCAGGGCGCGGGCGGCCTCGCCGGCGGTGGCGATAACGGCCTGGTGGCCGCGATGGACGCCGTCGAAGGCGCCGATGGCCACTGACGCGCCCTTCAGCTGGTCGGGCAGGTCGCGCCAGTCGGTGACGATCTGGACCAAGTCAGTCTTTCGCGGGGCGCCGGCGGCGGGGGACGCGGACCAGGGCGACGCCGTCCATGACCCGCTTGCCGTCCACGAAGCCCTCGCAGTCCAGCTCGACGCGGGCGCTTTCCTGATCGACGGACTTGACGCTGATGCGGACGAGGACGTCGTCGCCGATGCGGACCGGCAGGTGGAAGCCGAGGGTCTGGGACAGGTAGATGGCCCCGGCGCCCGGCAGGATGGTGCCGACCACGGCGGAGCCGAAGGAGGCCGAGAGCAGGCCATGAGCGATGCGGCCGCGGTAGGCGGTCTTCGCTGCGAAGGCCTCGTCCATGTGGACCGGGTTGAAGTCGTCCGAAGCGTCGGCGAACTGCTGGATGCGCTGTTCGGTGACGGGGATGACCTTCTCCGCCGTCATGCCGGGGTGAAGTTCCTCAAGGATGTAGCCGCCCGAGGGATGTGCAGTGACCAGTTCCATGTCGGGGGCTTAGCCTGATTTGCCTCTGAGCGGGCCATTTTCTGGACTCAGGCCGGAGCGACCTGAAGCAGAAATGTCCGTGCTCACCACGTCAGATCGAGCATGGCGTAGCGGGCGTATGTGGTCTCGGCGTTCAGCAGATCGGCGGCGCGGGCCGGGTCGAGGCGGCCGTCGGGGCCGCGGGCGGCGTCGCCGTGGATGCCCTGGGCGATGAACAGGCAGTCCAGGGCCTGGCGATTGGCGCCGAGCACGTCGGTGACGACGCCGTCGCCGATGCACAGCACGCGGGACCGATCGACGGGCTTGCCGAGCAGGCGTTCGCCCTCGTCGATGGCCAGTTCGTAGATCGGGCCGAACGGCTTGCCGGCCATGGTGACGCGGCCGCCAAGGCTCTCGTACAGATCGGCCAGGGAGCCGCCGCAATAGATCAGCCGGTCTCCCCGCTGGACCACGCGGTCGGGGTTGGCGCAGATCAGTTCGAGGTCGCGGGCGACGCCGGCGGCGAGGCGCTCGCGATAGTCCTCGGGCGTCTCCGTCTCGTCGTCCACGGGACCGGTGACGGAGATGAAGGCGGCGTCGGCGGCGCCGTGGGCGCTGTCGAGGCCGAGGCCTTCGTAGAGCGGCCAGTCGCGCTCGGGGCCGATGACCCAGGCGGGGCCGGGGGCGCGCCGCGCCAGTTCGGCCCGGGTGGCGTCGCCGGAAGTGACGAAGGCCTTCCAGCTGTCGCGCGGCACGCCGAGCCGGTCCAGCTGGGCCACCACGTCGGAGGATGGGCGCGGCGAGTTGGAGATGAGGACGACGTGCCCGCCCTGTTCGTTGAAGCGGGTCAGGGCGGCGCAGGCGTCCGGCCAGCTTTCGCGGCCATTGTGGATCACGCCCCAGACGTCGCAGAGCAGGATGTCGTAGTCGGCGGCGATCTCGCCGAGGCCAGAGAGGGCGTGGGGGAGGGTCATGCGCGGCTGATAGCGGTTTCGGGCGAGGGGGTGAAGGGCGGGTCGTTCTGCTCGTCGGGCCGGCGCTGCATCGCCTCGAGCTGGAAGAGGGGGCGCGAAAGGATGAAGTCCTCAGGGTCGGGACGACGCCCGCCGCGGAACAGGCGCAGGTAGAACTCCTCGCGATCCGACAGAGGCTGCAGGCGTCCGGTCTCGAGCCCCTCGAGGCGGATATGCTGGAGGGCGTGAATGAATTCGCGGTCGGTGATCCGGAGGCGGCGGTCACGGGGCATGGGGTGGGGCCTTTCTGAAGGGAGTGATGCGTTCTCCCTCCCCGAGGCGGGGAGGGTGGTCGCGGAGCGACCGGGTGGGGACGGCGGGCGGGATAGAGGCGCGGTCCTTTCTGGCCGCCCCCACCCGGCCGCGCCCCTGGGTCGGCCACCCACCCCCGGGCGGGGAGGGAGAAGCGGGCGCGACTCGGCGCCGCTGCGAAAAGCGGTTGGGGAGGGCGCGGGACAGCCGGGCCTCGCCCGGATGAGATTCGAGTTTACCGTTTCGACGAGACAGGCTGCCCCGCGTGGCCGTTATCCACTCGCCCCGCCGGCTGGCGGCCCTTCTCGGGCCTCACCGGCGTTCCGGACCCCCGTTGCCGGGAGGGCCGGAAGGCGGAACGTGCTGACCGTGTTCGGTCGATGTAGCGGTTCCATCCAGAGGCGCGCGGCGAGCAAGCAGAGGCCATCCATCGACCTCCGACGAGGACCCCCGGGCTTTCCTCCGCCCGGGCTTCATCGCTCGACCACAGCCCGCCGACATCGAGGAACGTGGATCCGACGCCCTCCCCACCGACGGGATGGGAGGGAGTCTGGCACGGGTTCCTCCTATGGCGTGTTCGTGACGCTGTGGGGGAGGTGATGTGCAGGAATTACAGTGGGTTGGCCTCTGAAAATGTGATGGCTGCACATTAACTTGCAGCGCAGCAATTGCTTCTTTCGGCATCCTCCGGCGCTCCGCAGGCGCGGCAGCCTTACCCCACGGGAACGCCACCGCCTGGCCGGGTGTTCTCCCCGGGTCGGGGTCTGAGGGAGAGACGCGATGCGACACCTGTTGACCATGACGGCGATCGGGGCCTGCGGCCTTCTGATGGCGGGCTGCGCCAGCACAGACAACTACGCTTCGGCCTGCGAACGCGACTATGCGGAGAACCGCAACCGGGCCATGGCGGCCGGGTCCGTGCTGGGCGCGGCCATCGGCGCGGCAGTGGCGGGCAGTGAGGACCGTGAGACCGGCGCGGCGATCGGCGCGGCAGCCGGCTATCTGATCGGACGCGAACTGTCGGCCGAAGACGATCCGTGCGGCTATGGCTTCGGCGGCTATAACCGGGACTATCGTTACGGCCGCGAGCGCATCTACTGGCGGGACGGCGGTCGGCGCTGGTGAGGGAACAGAGCGCGGCGCGGACGGTTTGATCCATCTGACCGGAGGAACCGATGCGCCTGATCACGACCGTCTTCGCCGCCGCCCTGGCCGCGTCCATCACCGCCTGCAGCCCGCAGTCCGAGCCTGAGCCCGCGAACGAGGGTGTGGCCGCGGCCATGCCCGAAACCCCCGACCGCAGCGAAACCGCAGCCGACGAACAGGCCGTGCGCGACGCCGCCGCGGGGGGCGCCGCTCCCGCCACAGAGCCGGCCGGATCGGAGGCCACACCCTCCGGAGGCCCTGCGGGGTAGTGACTCTTTCGGCCTTATGTGCAACCTGATCAGCTATTCGGCGGTCCAACCCGTCCGAACGAGAAGGGGGAACTATTCATGAAGAAGACCATCGTAGCCGTTACGGCGGGCCTGTTGCTCGTCGCCGGCCAGGCCGCCGCCGCCAACAATTCGGCCGTCACGCGCGTCGGCGACCGCATCGGCGCCACAGCCGGAGAGTCGAGCGAATTCGCCGGCGTTCCGTTGGCGGTGCTCGTTGTCGGAGCCGCCATCCTGGTTCTCGGCATTTCGGCCGCCACCGACGACAGCGAAAGCGACTGATACCTGCAGCACGTTTGAAGGGCCCTCGCCGTCACCGCGGCGAGGGTCTTTTCTTTGTCGGGCCGCCGACGCCGCCGAAGACGGCTCAGGAGTTGTGAGTTGCGCTGGATCCGAAAGCTCGTCCGTCGGCTGAAGTGCCGCCGTCACCGCTGGCGGCCCGACCGCCGCCGTGTGGGCTGGGAGTTCTGCGACCTGTGCGGCGCGCGCAGGGCGGAGCCGCCGAAGAACTGACGGCGGGCAGGCTCGGGGGGCGAGCGCCACCTGGACGAGCCGCCTTGTCCACCGCCCCTTCCCGTCATCCGTGGGTCAAGCCCGAGCATGACGGCGGGAGAGATTGGGCGTCCAAAACGCCGGCAGACGCGGCAGAGGCCTGCGAGGGGGGGGCGTTCCAGGTCGCGTCGACCTGCGCCCGGTCACCGGCGGATTAGTACGCGGTCGCCCACCCGGAGGTAGACAAGACGGTTCCGCCGGATCGTGCAAACGGAAGCTGGCTGCTCCGCCGTTTCCGCCCAGTGCTCAGTCAATGCCTGTGAGTCAACAACGAAGTCGGCTTTGCCCGGGTCGGCAGGGCCAAGGATGACTCCCTGCTTTTTCGCGGCGGCTTGGCAGCGTTCTGTGGCCGACCTTGCGACGCATCCAGACAGGCCAACCAGCAGCGACATGGCAATGACGAGCGAAGTTCTCACCGGGGCAGCATCTGTGAACAAGACCGCGCCCGCGCCAGATCGAAAGCGAGCGTATCGCACTAGCCGAACCGGCGCCGGTGGTCGGCGCTGCGCAGGGTGGAGCGGATGAAGTCGGCGGGGGGGTCGGTTTCGGCGAGGACGGCTTCCTTGATGGCGCGGGGCTCGCCGAACAGGTGGCCCTGGCCGACGGAGATGTCGAGCTCGAGGACGTCGACGATCTGGCGCTCGGTCTCGCATTTCTCGGCGATCAGCTCGATGCCGTAGCGGCGGGTGACGCCGGCGAAGTCGGCGGCCGAGATGTCGCGCAGGGCCGGCAGGGCCGAGGCGGCGTCGGTGTCGAGCAGGGTCTCGATCAGCAGGTCGGCGCTGACCTTCATGAATTTCACGTCGGACCGCTGAAGATCCGCGAAGTCGAGGTCGAGGGTCTGAACCTTGTCGATCGAGAAGCGGAAGCCGAGGTCGGCCAGCTTGGCCATATTGCGGGCCTCGACCGCGCCGCGGGCGTCGAAGGTGGCCTGACCCAGTTCGAAGATCAGGGCCTGGTTGAGGTCGCGGTTCTCGCTGAGGAAGTCGAGGAACTGGGGGAAGAAGGTCTCGTCGCCGAGCGAGGACAGGGCGACGTTGCAGAAGACGCCGACCTTGCGGTCCTGACGCGCGAGGCGGCGGACGATCTGGGCGCAGCGGAACAGAAGCAGGTTGTCGATGGCCGGGACGAGGCCCTCGCCCTCGGCGACGGACAGGTATTCGGCCGGCATCATCACGCGGTCGTCGGCGGCGCGCAGGCGGGTGAAGCTCTCGTAGAAGATGGTCCGGCGCTGGGGCAGGGAGACGATCGGCTGCAGGTAGAGGTCGACGCGGTTCTCGCTGAGGGCCTCATGAATGGTCTGCAGCAGGGCGTTGGACTGCTGCTGGTGGCGGGCCTCGTAGGGGTTGGCTGCGGCGGGCTGGGCGATGCGCTGGTCGATCGACTCGCTCATCTGCTGGATCAGCGATTCCAGCATGCGGACTTCGCCCGACAGCTGCTCGGTCGAGGACAGGGCGCCGGTCTCGATCGCCTGGGCCAGTTCGGTCAGGGCCCCCTGGGTGGACTCCATCGCGTCGGCGAGCAGGCGGTGAGCCTCGCGGACCTGGTCGATCTCCTTCTTCAGGGCGGCGCGTTCGGCCTTGCCGGCTATCGCGCTGTGGATGGCGGCGAGCAGGCCCAGGGTCCCGAGGCAGGCCGCCGCGCCCGCTCCGGCGCCCAGACCCGCGCGCCACAGGAAGGCGCCGACCGTCATGGCCAGGAACAGGTAGCAGAAGAACAGGAAGCCTTGAGTGAGGGCGCGCATGGAAACGGTTGTTCCGCCTTCCCGGATGGAATCGCCCGAGTATCGGGGTATCACGACAAATCGCCTAGCGTTCCTGCACGGATTCTCCCCAAGCTTCGAGGTTAACGATGGAATTGTTCGATCTAAGCGGCCAGGTCGCGGTCATCACCGGCTCATCCCGCGGCATCGGCAAGGCCATCGCCGAACGGCTGGCCGAGCATGGGGCCAAGGTGGTGATCTCGTCGCGCAAACCGGGGCCGTGCGACGAGGTGGCTTCGGCGATCAATGCGAAGCACGGCGAGGGGCGGGCCATCGCGGCGCCGGCCAACATCGCCTCGAAGGAGGATCTGCAGCGGCTGGTCGACGAGACCAACGCCGCCTTCGGCCGCATCGACATCCTGGTCTGCAATGCGGCGACCAACCCCTATGCGGGGCCGATGGCGGGGATCAACGACGAGCAGTTCAACAAGATCCTGCAGAACAACGTGGTCTCCAACCACTGGCTGATCCAGATGGTCGCGCCGCAGATGCTGGAGCGGAAGGCCGGCTCGGTGATCATCGTGTCGTCGATCGGCGGCCTGCGCGGTAACGCCCTGATCGGGGCCTACAACATCTCCAAGGCGGCCGACATGCAGCTGGCGCGCAACCTGGCGGTCGAGTGGGGGCCGTCGAACGTGCGGGTCAACACCATCGCGCCCGGCCTGGTGCAGACCGACTTCGCCAAATACCTGTGGGAGAACCCCGAACTGCTGAAACAGGTCACCGACCCGGCCCCGCTGAAGCGGATCGGGCAGCCGGACGAGATCGCCGGGGCGGCGGTCTATCTGGCCTCGCCGGCGTCGAGCTACATGACCGGCCAGACGCTGGTGGTCGACGGCGGCATCACCATCGCGTGGTGACGGGCATACGAGCACGGAAGGTCGCGCCATGCTGATCAACATCCCGGTTTCGGTCGGCGAGCTGTTCGACAAGATCACCATCCTGAGGATCAAGGCCGCGCGTCTGTCCGACGTCGGGCAGGTGGCGAACGTGCGCCGCGAACTGGAGGCGCTGGAGGCGGCGGCGGCGGACGTCCCCGCCTCGCCCGAACTGGATGCGCTGGTGGCCCGGCTGCAGGCGATCAACGACGCCCTGTGGGATGTCGAGGACGGCAAGCGGGCGCACGAGCAGGAGGGGCGGTTCGACGCCGGTTTCATCGAACTGGCCCGGCGGGTCTACAAGGAGAACGACCAGCGGGCGGCCATCAAGCGCGAGATCAACACGCTGACCGGCTCGACCCTGGTCGAGGAAAAATCGCATGGGGGATGACGGAGTCCTGATCATCACGGGCAGCATGATCGGCGACGTCATCCTGAGCACGGGGGCGATCGCGGAGATCGTCCGGCGGCATGCGGGGGCGCCGGTGACGGTGGTCTGCTCGCCGGGCACGGCCATCCTGTTCCGGCACATCCCGGGCGGGGCCGAGGTCATCCCGCTGGCCAAGAAGAAGCGCGGCGGACACTGGCTGGAGCTGTGGCGGAGGCTGAGGGGGCGGCGGTTCGCGCGCATCTATGACTTCCGCGACAGCGTGGCGAGCCGGTTTCTCAACGGGCCGCGGGTGACGCCGCGGCGGGCGGGCGGCGCGGTCGTGCACAAGGTGGTCGAGGCCTCGAGCATTCTCGGCGACGGGCCGGCGCTGCCGCCGGTGCTGTGGCTGTCGCAGGCCGGGACGGAGGGTCTGCCGCCGGCGGTGAAATCGGCGAAGCGGCTGCTGGCTCTGGGGCCGGGGGCGACGCGGGCGGGCAAGACCTGGCCGGTGGAGCGGTTCGGTGAACTGGCGGCGCGGCTGACGGCGCCGGGCGCGCCGCTGGCGGGGGCGGTCGTCGTCCCCACCGGCGGGCCGATGGATCGTGAGGCGGCTGCGGTGATCGGCAAGGCCCTGCCGGCCGGACGGTTCGTCGACATGACGGGGGCGGACCTGCTGGCCACCGCCGCCCTGATGGCGCGCGCCGACCTGTTCGTCGGCAACGATTCCGGCATGATGCATCTGGCGGCGGCGTCCGGCGCGCCGACGCTGGGCCTGTTCGGTCCGACCGACGAAAGGCTGTACGGTCCCTGGGGCGAGCGCGCCAAGGCGGTGCGGGCGCCGGGCGTCCCGATCGTGTTCGGCAAGACCTCGAAGACGGTGAGCCGGACGGAAACGCAGATGGGAGGCCTGACGGTCGACGAGGTGGCCGGGGCGGCGGGGCGTCTCACAGGCGTGTCCCGCAACAGATGAGGTCCGATATTCCAGACAAACCCACAGGTTCGGCCAGGGCGGCGGGAGCGATTCGCGGGCCGGGCAGGCGCGGCCTGCGCCAGAATCTGATCTGGCGGCTCGAGGCGGTCGGTTTCGCCGGCTTCATCGGGCTGATGCGGCTTCTGGGGGTCGAGCAGGCCTCGGGCCTGGGCGGCTGGCTGCTGCGGACGCTGGGTCCGCGGACGGGGACCCAGAAGACGGTGATGCGGAACCTGCGCATCGCCTTTCCCGGGATGTCGCAGGAGGAGCGCGAGGCGCTGGCGCGGGACCAGTGGGAGCAGACCGGCCGCGCCTTCGCCGAAACGGCTGTAATGGACCGGCTGGTGGCCGAGCACCGGATCGAGGTGGTCGGGCGCGAGCGGCTGGAGGCCATCCGCGCCGCCGGCCGGCCGGTGGTCTTCGTCGGCGGGCATTTCGCCAATATCGAGACGTTGGCGGCGACGATCGTCGGGGCGGGCGTGCCGTGCCAGATCACCTATCGCGCCGCCAACAATCCCTATGTGGACTCCCAGATCCGGGCGGCGCGGGCGCGGTACGGGGTGAAGCTGTTCGCGCCCAAGGGCGGAGAGGGCGCGCGCGAGCTGCTGGACGGGATGGCGCGCGGCGAGTCGGTGGCGCTGATGAACGACCAGAAATTCTCGGAGGGGCCGGAGGTGACCTTCTTCGGCCAGCCCGTCAACGCGGCGCCGGGGCCGAGCCGGCTGGCGCTGCGCTTCGGCACGGTCCTGCAGCCGATGTCGGTGGTGCGGCTGCCGGGGGTGCGGTTCCGGGTGACCCTCTACGAGCCGATCGAACTGCTGCGGACCGGCGACCGGCAGGCCGACATCGCGGGCGGCGTGCAGGCGATCACGACCTTCATCGAGGACCGGGTCCGCGAGAACGCCGTGGACTGGTTCTGGGTGCACAAGCGCTGGCCTGACCGGGTCTACGCGGCGCTGAAGGCGGAAGAGGGCTAGGCCGTGGCCGCGTGCGGCGGGCCGGCGTCCGTCGCCGGTTCGCGCCCGGCGTCGGTGGACCGTCGGAACGGGCCCCGGAAATGAGCCGGGGAGGCCCGGCGGCGGTCCGGCCCGAAATAGCCGTCGGTTTTGACGAAAGGCCGGGGCTTCCAGATCACCGCCTGGATGCGGTCGAGCACGCCCTTGGCGGTGATCGGCTTGGCGAGGAATTCGGTGACGCCGGCGTCGCGCGCCTCATAGACCCGCTTCTTGCCCGAGTGGCCGGTCATCATGATGATCGGCAGGTAGGGATTGGTGCTGTCCGGGCTGTTGCGGACCAGGCGAGTGAATTCGACGCCGTCCAGCGGGAACATGTTGTAATCGACGATGGCCAGATCGATGGCGTGTTCGCGCAGCATCTGCAGGCCGGTTCCGCCGTCGCCCGCCTCCACGACCTTGCGGATGCCGGCCGACTTCAACACGGCGGAGGCAATGGTCCGCATGTGCGGATTGTCGTCGATCAGGAGAATTTGGAGGGCTGCGAGCGATGTCATGGCGGATGGCCCGAAGGGGCGCCTGTCGAAAGCGGATTTTGGAAGCGTAAGCCCTCAGGCCTTACTGGTCCATGACTGACCAGTGATCACTGAAACAGGTAATCGCTTACACGCGCTCAGGTTCTCATCAGAAGCGACGGATCAAGGTTGCGGTTGCGCCATTTCATGCGCCAGCAAAGGTGCGGACCGGTGGCGCGGCCGCTCATCCCCACCCGACCGACCGAATCACCCCGGCGCACGTCCTGCCCGGCGCGGACGTCGAGGCGCGACTGGTGCAGGTAGGCGGTGATCAGCCCCTGGCCGTGGTCGATCAGCACCAGGCCGCCCTCGAAATGCAGATCGGGCTCGGCGAGGGTGACGCGGCCGGCGGCGGGGGCGCGGATGACGGTTCCCGCCGGCACGGCGAGGTCGATGCCGTAGTGCGGCCGCGCCGGCGTGCCGTTGAGGACGCGCTGGGCGCCCCAGCGACTGCTGACCCGGAAGCCTGTCACCGGCCAGTCGAAGCCGTCGCGGAAATGATCGGCGTCGAGACGGCTGGCGAAGCCCTCGGTCTTGAGCTCGACCTCGCGGGCGATGCGGGCCAGCAGGGCCGGGTCCGAGGGCGTCACGGTGGAGGACGGCAGGCCGTCGACGCGGGTGATCGGGAAGTCGCCGGGGGCGACGTCGAGGCTGCGGCGGGTGGCGCGGCCGTCGCGGCGGGCCTCGATCTGGATGCTGGCGGGCGCGTCACGGTCGAAGCCGACGACGAACCAGCCGCTCGAGGAGGCGGCTGCGAGGGCCTCGCCGTCGACGAAGATCAGGGCCCGCGACCAGGTGCGGCCGAGGGCGTGGCCGCCCTGGACGAAGCGTCCGGTCAGTTCGAGGTCGTCGGAGTTGCGCGCCCGCGCCGGGCCGGAGGCCGCCAGCGCCGCGGCTCCGAAGAGGAGGCCCCGGCGGTCGGGGATCATCGCGCTGTCATCCGCTGCAGGGCCTCGCCGGGGCCGGCGTAGGCTTCCTGACGCTGCGCCGACCAATAGCGCAGGATCTCCAGCGGAATGGGTTTGCCGCTGACCGCGCAAACGGCGAAACGGCCGGCCTTGAGCACGGCGAATTCTCCGTCGGCGAAATGGAGGGTGGCGGGTCCGGCGTCGGTCTCGGTCATGAGCGGGAGGCTAGCCCGGAGCCGGAGGCGGCGCCAAGCGCGGCCGTCAGAACAGATCGCCTTGGCCGGGCGGCGGGGCCTTGGGCTTCGGCGCCGGCTTCGGGCGGGGAGCTGGCGGGGCGTCCTCCTCGCCGTCGACGCGAGCCCCGCGCGACCCGTCGGCGAAGACGAGGCGGACGGCCTGGCCGGGCTGAAGGGCGGCTGCAGCGGCGATCATGGCGCCGGTCTCGTCCTCGACGCGGGCGAAGCCGGGCTTGGGCGTCTTCGGGTTCAGGCTGGCGAGGGCGCGGGCGAGGGCGGCGAGGCGCGTGCGGTCGTGGTCGAGGCGGCGCGGAAGGGTGGGGGCGAAGCGGCCGACGGTGGCGCCGAGCCGGTCGCGGCGGCGCTCCAGCGCCCGGTCCAGAACGGCGGGGGACAGGCGGCCCGCGACGCTGATCAGCCGGCGCTCGTGCACGGCGGTGTTGCGGTGCAGGGCCGAGCCGAGACGGCTGCCGGCGTGGTCGAGCCGTTGTCGGGGCAGGGCCAGCAGGTCTTCGGGCCGGAGGGGCAGGCCGCGCTCGACGGCGCGCAGCCGGGTGCGGCGCTCCTCGATCAGGCGGCCGCCGGCGCGGACCAGGCGGCGCTCGAGGTCGAGCACGGCGGCACGCAGGTCGGCCAGCACCGGGGTGGCGATCTCGGCGGCGCCGGTCGGGGTCGGGGCGCGGCGGTCGGAGACGAAGTCGATCAGGGTGGTGTCGGTCTCGTGCCCGACGGCCGAGATGATCGGGATGCGGGCGGCGGCGACGACGCGGGCCAGCCCCTCGTCGTTGAAGCACCACAGGTCCTCGACCGAACCGCCGCCGCGGGCGACGATGAGCAGGTCGGGGCGGGGGATGGGGCCGCCGGGCTTCAGCGCGTCGAAGCTGCGGATGGCGTTGGAGACCTGACCGCAGGCGGCCTCGCCCTGGACCACGACGGGCCAGACGATGACGCGGCACGGCCAGCGCTCGGCGATGCGGTGCAGGATGTCGCGGATCACCGCCCCGGTCGGGCTGGTGATGACGCCGATGACGGCGGGGAAGGTCGGAACCGGCTGTTTGCGGGCCGGGTCGAACAGGCCCTCGCCCTGCAGCCTGACCTTGAGCCGCTCCAGCTGGGCCAGCAGGGCCCCGGCGCCGGCGGCCTCCATGGTCTCGATGACGATCTGATAGGACGAGCGGGCCGGATAGGAGGTGATCTTGCCGGTGACGATGACCTCGAGTCCGAGCTCCGGCTGGACGCCGAGGCCGCGGGCCTGGCCCTTCCAGACCACGCCGTCGATACAGGCCTTGTCGTCCTTCAGCGTCAGATAGACGTGGCCCGAGGCGTGACGGGTGACCTTGGAGATCTCGCCGCGCAGCCGGACGTGGCCGAAGCGGTCCTCGAGCGTGCGCTTTAGCGCGAACGACAGCTCGGAGATCGACAGGGGCGGATTGTTGTCGCGGGGCGCCGCCGGTTCATCGGCCGGTCCCTCGAAGACGTAGGAGTCGTCGCTCATCGGGTGAGACTAGCGGCGGCGAGGGGCGGCGGCGAGGGGGCGGAGGAACGAAACGCCCGAGGGGGGCATTGGTCCGCGATGGTCGAAGAAGGCGCCCAGACTGTCACGCTCGGAAAGCAATTGGCAGCCGCCGGCGGCATGATGCTGGTGATGACGGTCACCCATGCCCTGGGGCTGACCGGGATTTCGAAGCTGCTCAATCTGCGGAAGGAGCATCTCAAGGAGATGAGCTTCAGCTTCAAGAGCATCGCCCTGATGTCGGGCATGGGCCTGTTGCTGCTGGCTCTGCATGCGCTCGAGATTGGTGTTTTCGCCGGCTTCTACCTGCTGATCGGCGCGATGCAGACGCTTGAGGAGTCGCTCTACTACTCGGCGTCGGCCTATGCGACGCTGGGCCGGACCGCCGACTATTTCCCGCCGGACTGGCGGCTGATCGGGGCGCTGGAGGCGCTGATCGGCTTTCTGCTGATCAGCTGGTCGACCGCGTTCATGGTCAGCAAGGCGAACCGGCTGATGCCGGATTGAATGAGCGGGATGCGGGTCAGAGTCGTCCCGGGCTACGCCCAGGCCGGGAAAAAACGGCGCAGCTTGGCGAAACCCTAGCCTTGCAGACGCGTATCCATTCCGTCTCCGCGCGGAGACTCCCCGGAGAGTTCAGTGTCTTACACGAAGGCGGCCCCTGACGAGATGGCCTTTCTGGCCGGCGGCGGCGAGGTCGGCGCGCTGATGCGCAGCCATGACTGGTCGCGCTCGCCGCTGGGTCATCCCTCTAAGTGGCCGCAATCGCTGCGGTCGGTGGTCGGGCTGCTGCTGGGCTCCAAGTTTCCGATGTTCGTCGCCTGGGGCGACGAGCTGAGCTTTCTCTACAACGATCCCTACGCCGAGATACTGGGCGCCAAACACCCCAAGGCTCTGGGCAGCCGTTTCGAGGACATCTGGGCCGAGATCTGGACCGACATTTCGCCCTTGGTCGATGCTGCGCTGGCAGGCGAGGCCACCTTCCACCAGAACCTGCCGCTGGTGATGAACCGCAAGGGCTTCGACGAGAAGACCTGGTTCACCTTCAGCTATTCGCCGGTGCACGACGAGGCCGGAAAGGTCGCCGGCATGTTCTGCGCCGTCGCCGAGACCACCGGGCAGGTGCTGGCCGAGGCGGCCCTGACCGAAAGCGAAACCCGCTTCCGCGGCATGGCGGACAATACGCCGGTGATGCTGTGGGTGACGGATCAAACCGGCCATTGTTCATACCTGAACGCCCGCTGGTACGAGTACACCGGCCAGGCGCCCGGCGCCGGGGAAGGATATGGCTGGCTCAATGCGGTTCACCCGGACGACCGGGCGATCGCGGAGGAGGCGTACGTAACGGCCAATGCCGCACAGCGCGACTATCAGGTCGAGATTCGCATCCGGCGCGCCGACGGCGTCTACCGATGGACGATCGATGCGGCGGCGGCGCGGTTCTCGGCCAGCGGGGAGTATCTCGGCTACGTCGGCTCGGTCATCGACATCGATGAGCGGCGGGAGATGGAAACCGCCCTGCGGCAGGCGCGTGACCGGCTGGAGGAGCGGGTCGCGGCGGCCCTGGCGGAACGGCGCGAGGCCGATGCCCTGCACCGGGCCTATTTCGAGAACTCTCCGGAAGCCCTGTTCGTCATGGGGGTCGAGCAGGACGGTGGATTTGTGGTCGAGGAAACCAATCCGGCCCACGAAGCGGCCGTCGGTATGAAGCTGGAGGACGTCCGTGGACGAAGGCTGGACGACATCCTGCCGCCCGAAATGTTGGCGCAAGTGCAGACGGTCTATCGGCACGTGCTTGAGACCGGCGCGATCCACCAGTATCGCGAGGAGTACAACCTGACCGGCGAGCCGCAGCACTGGGATACGTCGCTGGTGCCGATGCGCGACCCCGACGGGCGGATCATCCGCCTGATCGGATCGAGCCGCAACGTCACCCGGCAGGTTCTGGCCGAGGAGGCGCTGAGGCAGTCGCAGAAGATGGACGCCATGGGGCAGCTGACCGGCGGCGTCGCCCATGACTTCAACAATCTGCTGACGCCGATCGTCGGGGCGCTGGACATGCTGCAGCGGAGGGGGCTGGGCGGCGAGCGCGAGCGCAGACTGATCGAGGGCGCGGCCCAGTCGGCGGAGCGCGCCAAGGTGCTGGTGCAAAGGCTGCTGGCCTTCGCCCGGAGACAGCCGCTGCAGCCGGTTGCGGTCGACGTCGGGGGCGTGGTGAAGAGCATGGCCGATCTGATCGCCAGCACGACCGGGCCGCAGATCAAGGTGGTGGTGGAGACGCCGGACGATCTGCCTCCCGCGCGGGCGGACACCAACCAGCTGGAAATGGCGCTGTTGAACCTGGCCGTGAATTCCCGGGACGCCATGCCGAACGGGGGCACGCTGAGGATCAGCGCCTCCGCCGAGGCCGTGCAGCCCGGAACGTCGGAGCAGCTGAAGTCGGGGCGGTACGTGCGCATCTCGGTGGCGGATACGGGCGCCGGGATGGACGAGGCGACGCTGGCGCGGGCGGTCGAGCCGTTTTTCAGCACCAAGGGCGTCGGACAGGGCACGGGATTGGGGTTGTCGATGGCGCACGGCCTCGCCTCACAGCTGGGCGGCGCGCTGCTGATCGCGAGCAACCCCGGTCTCGGCACCAACGTGGAGCTGTGGCTGCCGGAGACAGACGCCGCGCCCGAGGCGCCGGCGCGTCCGTCCGAGGCCACGATTGCGGGGCAGGCCGGCACCGCCCTGCTGGTCGACGACGAGGAATTCGTGCGGCTGAGCACCGCCGACATGCTGTCCGACCTGGGCTATCGGGTCATCGAGGCCGGATCGGCCGAAGAGGCGCTGCGACTGGTCGGCGATCAGGCGGTCGAGCTGGTGGTGACCGACCACCTGATGCCGGGCATGACGGGCACGGAGCTGGCGCGGGCGCTCCGGGAGACGAGGCCGCAGTTGCCTATTTTGCTGGTTTCGGGATTCGCCGAGGTCGAAGGGGTGGCTCCCGACCTTCCGCGTCTGACCAAGCCGTTCCGCAAGGACGAGCTGGCGGCCGGCATCGCCGGCCTCTCGCGGACCGGAGAGGCGTAGGCGCAGGACGCCGGCGCGGACCGGGCTGGAGGTCAGATCGGGGCGATCCGTTCCGGTCCGTCCTGCGTAAAGGGATCAGTCGCCCAGCCACAAGGACCTGCCGATCATGCGTTCCGTCGCCAGCCGATTCGCCCTGCTGATCGCGGGAGCCGTTTCGCTCGCCGCCTGCCAGACCGCACCGGTCGCGGACGCGGGTTTTCTGTCGAGCTACGAAGGGCTGGAGACGAAGGCCGGGATGCTGCGGGTCGCGGTGCGGGAGCGGCGGGACGAGGCGCTGGCGACCACGGTCGAACAGCTGTTCGTCGAGCCTGCGCAACTGGTTCCCGGCGCGGCGGCGGGCGTGGCTCCGAACGATGTGGCCCTGGTGCTCGGCGAGGTCGACCGGCAGATCTGCTACGAACTCAGCGAGCGATTCACGGTGCTGGATGCGCCGGCCCCAAACGCGGCGGTGGTGCGGGTGGCCGTGACCCGGATAGCGCCCACCGACCCGGTCGGCTCGGGCCTGTCGGCGATCGCCAGCGCCTTCATTCCTGGCCCGATCGGGGTGCGCCCGCCGGGTTCGACCGGCATGCTGGCGGCCGAGGCGGAGCTGATCACGGTCGCAGGCGAGCAGGCCGCCGCCCTGGCATGGGCCCGCTCCGCCAATGTCGTGGGTATGGACAATCCCTCGCTGTCCCGGGTCGGGGACGCGCTGCAGTTCGCGGAGGTGTTCGGCGATCAGGTGGGAGACAGCTTCGCCCCCGCCGACCGACCGGTGCAGCCCGTCGGCGACCCGGATCCCTGCGCCCGGTTCGGACCCCGCGACCAGCCCGGCGGGTTCATCACGCGGCTGGTGACGGGGCTGTATGTGCCGGAGACCCAGGGGGTGCGGCCGCAGACCGTCGACTAGGGCGGCGCCTTCCGTCAGGCGGCGGGCGGGAAACGTCTGCTAGAAGGCCGGTCTTCCGCCGCCGACGAGGACCCCATGCTGGACGCCGAAACCCGCGAACTGATCGACACGGCGAAGGCCCGGCGGCAGATCGAGCTGACGGCGCGGTTCGTGGACGACTCGCCGGCTGCGGAAAAGCCGGATCCCCGGGCGGAGGAAAGGCGCGCGCAGGTCTGGGCCGACATGGCGGCCGAGATCGCAGAGGCGGTTCGCGGATACGAGGCCGAGGGGCTGAAAGTGCTGCGGCATCTGAAGACGCGGCCGGAGATGGTCATCACCGGGCCGGTGGCGACGTGGCGGCGCTTTGTCGAGGAGAAGCGGGTGCTGGTCGGCGGGAGGTCGGTCGAGTTTCGCCACTACGTCCAGCCGTGGAGCCACGGCCTGCCGGGCTTTCCGGAATAGGCGGCGCTCAGCCGTCTATGGGGAGATGCGGTCGTAGTTGGCCGGACCGTCGTAGCGGGGAAGGGCGACATAGTCGTCGCCGGAATGCTCCATCACCTCGCGCGCGAAGGCGTTGAAGGCGTCGCGATCCGTCCTTCGCCGGGGTTTGACGACGAACCCCTCGTCCGATTTTTCCACCGCGTGGGACGGCCCCCCGTCCTTCAGCGACTGCAGGAACACGCCCATGGCACGCCTCCGTCGATCAGGAGCTGAAAGGCGAAATGATCCACATCCGGCCCGATCACGCAACGTCTCAGGTTAAGCTTTGGCGGCGAGCGATGTAACATCCGCGAGAGCGCCGCCGCTGGTCCGTTTTCGGCCGCGGCGGCCGGTAGATGTCGGCTGGCGCTTGACCGGCTCCGCGGGGGCGGTCATTGCGCGGGGATGAACATCCTGCTGGTGGGATCGGGCGGACGCGAGCACGCCCTGGCGTGGAAGATCGCCCAGTCGCCCCTCGTGAGGCGGCTGGTCATCGCGCCTGGCAATCCGGGCATGGACAAGCTGGGCGAGCGGATCGCGGTGAAGGTCACCGACGCCGACGGTCTGGCCGCCGTGGCGCGCGAGATGAAGGCCGATCTGGTGGTGGTCGGGCCGGAGACGGCGCTGGAGGCGGGACTGGGCGACCGGCTGGCCACGGCGGGCATCCCCTGTTTCGGCCCGACCAAGAAGGCGGCGCAGCTGGAAACGTCCAAGGCGTTCTCGAAAGCCTTCATGGAGCGGCACGAGATCCCGACGGCGGGGTACGGCGTCTACGAGCGGCTGCACGAGGCGCGGCAGGCGCTGACGGTGTTCAAGCCGCCCTATGTGATCAAGGCCGACGGACTGGCGGCCGGCAAGGGCGTGGCCATCTGCGCGAACAGGCGGGAAGCCGAGGGGGCCATCGAGCACATGCTGGGCGGCCGCTTCGGCACGGCCGGGGCCCGGGTGGTGATCGAGGAGTTCATGGACGGCGAGGAGGGCTCGCTGTTCGCCGTCTGCGACGGCCAGCGGGCGCTGCTGCTGGGCGGAGCGCAGGACCACAAGCGGGCCTATGATGGCGATCTCGGGCCGAACACGGGCGGCATGGGCAGCTATTCGCCGGCCCCGGTGTTCACGCCGGAACTGGTCGAGGCGGCCGAGCGGGACATCGTGCGGCCGGTGATCGCCGGCATGGCGCGCGAGGGGATGCCGTATCGCGGCGTGCTCTATGCGGGGCTGATGGCGACGGAGGACGGGCCCAAGGTGGTCGAGTTCAACGCCCGTTTCGGCGATCCGGAGTGCCAGGTGCTGATGATGCGGTTGGAGGGCGATATCGTGCCGCTGCTGCTGGCCTGCGCGCGCGGGGACCTGACCCGGGCCGACCCGCCCGAGTTCCGGCCGGAGACGGTGATCTGCGTGGTGCTGGCCGCCAGCGGCTATCCCGACAGCCCGCTGGAGGGGTCGATCATCCGCGGGGCCGAGCAGAATTTTGGACCGCACGTCCAGGTGTTCCACGCCGGCACCAAACGCCAGTCCGACGGCCAGCTGGTGGCGGCCGGGGGGCGGGTGCTGAACGTCTGCGCCCGGGGCAAGGACATCGCCGAGGCCCGACAGCGGGCCTATGCGGCGGTCAGGAAGATCGACTGGCCGGGCGGCTTCCACCGCACGGACATCGGCTGGCGGGCGATGGAACGGGAGCAGGGCACCGCCGGGGGTTGAGGGCTCCGTTTCCGCCGCCACGCATTTGTGGCAGGATCAGGCTGGAAACGGGAGATAACGCATGGCGAATTCTCACCTGTGGTCATCGATCTGCGCGGCCGCCGCGGCCACCGTCGTCCTCTTGCCGGGCCAGCTTCCGCCGGATACGCCGGCGCCGTCGGTCGCCACCACCTGCGAGCGACTGTTCCAACGAGTGACCGATGGGCAGGGTGTTCCGCTGCAGCGGGGCGAACGACTGGTCAGCGACCGCGAAGGACATCTGAGGCGTGATCTGGCGACGCGGGAGGTGCGGCTGCACTATCTGGTGGACCGTCAGATCCGAGGCTGCCGGGTTCCGGTGGTCTCGCCGGTGCGTCTGGAGGACGCCAACCGGGCGATCGGGCGTGTTCTGGGCGGCGAGGAACCGCGTCCCTGACCGGCCGTCTCAAGCCCAGGCGAACAGGAGGCGGCCTTCTCCCATGCGTTCGCGCAAGGCAGGCAGGTCGTGGTGGGCCACCGAGAAGCAGCCGTAGCTGCGGCCCAGCTTGCCCTCGCGGGCGAGGAAGTCCGGGTCGGCGTAGTCGGCGCCGTGGACGATAATGGCGCGCTCGCGGGCGAGATTGTTGGTGTACTCGAGCCCGTCGAGCAGGACGTTGGGGCCTTGCTGCGGACCGTTGCCGGGGCCGGCGGTGGCGTAGGCGCCGACCGAGGACATGTAGCTGTCCGGCGTATTCGAAAATTGCTCAGCGAAACCGGTGTGCGACGGATCGGAGCCGCGGCCATGGGTGGTGCGCATCAGGGTGACGGCGCCGCCGTGCAGATCGACCTCGTACAGCCGCTCGTCACCCGAGAATTTCTTGAAGTCGACCAGATACATGCGGTCGCGTTTGGTGATCTTGCCCTCGTGGATATCGAGCGCGGCGAGAGCGCGCTCCATCAGCTCCTTGCGCACCGAGCCGCGCGGATCGAGCGGTCGGGTGGAGTTCAGTTGCGAGGTGATGATTTCGGGCGGGCGCTCGACGACGATGGTCGGCGTTGGCGGGATCTGCTGTGCGGCGGCGGTGACGACCGGCCGGGCCGCAGCGGTGGCGCAGCCCGACACAAGCGCCGCGCCGCCCAGTATGAATCCACGTCTCGCCAACTGCATGCGACGCCCCTCGCACGTTGAAGAAGTCACGGGTTGTTTCAAATGATGTCTCCCGTAGCAACCTGAGCCTTGGCTCACACGGTAGCCGGTCTAAGGTGAAGGAGACGTTCGGGGAGGGTTTTGTGAAGTCGATCACATCGGTACTGGCGGCTACCGCCATATTCTTGGCCGGGGGCGCCACAGCGCAAACCCCCGGCATCGCTCCGGTTTCCTCGCCGGAGGGAACCACGTTCGTGCAAGTGGGGCGGCTTCTTGCCGATCCGGCGACGGGTTCCGTGCTTCGCGATAAAACTCTCGTGATCGGAGGGGGGCGGATCGTCGAAGTGCGCGACGGCTTCGTCGGAGAGGGGCAGGTGGTCGACCTGCGCGACTCCTTCGTGCTGCCCGGGCTGATCGACAGCCACGTCCATTTAACAAGCCAGCAGAACCCGAACGGGCGGCTGGAGGCGGTGACGCTGTCCAGCGTGGACCGCGGCTTCATCGGCGCGCGGCATGCGCGGCGGACGCTGATGGCGGGGTTCACTACGGTGGCCGATCTGGGCGGGCAGAACGAGGCGGTGTTCGCCCTGCGCAACGCGATCCGACGCGGCGACGTGCCGGGGCCGCGGGTCATCGCCTCGGGATCGTCAGTGTCGATCCACGGGGGCCATGGCGACGCCAACGGCTATCGCGAGGACGTCATGCACCTGCTGTCGTCGGAGAGCGTCTGCTCGGGCGTCGAGGACTGCATGCGGGCGGTGCGGACGCAGGTGCGGTCGGGCGCCGATATCATCAAGATCACCGCCACCGGGGGGGTGCTGTCGAACACGGCGGCGGGGCTGGGGCAGCAGTTCTCCGAGGCCGAACTGGCCGCCATCGTCGAGGCCGGGCACCGGATGGGGCGGCAGGTGACGGCGCACGCGCATGGCGCCGACGGGATCAACAGCTTCCTGCGGGCGGGCGGCGACTCGATCGAGCACGGCACCTATCTGGACGCCGAGTCGATCCGGCTGATGCGGCGCGAGGGGGTGTATCTGGCGCCGACCCTGATGGCGGGGGATTTCGTGGCGCGGATCGCCTCGGGGCCGGACAATTTCCTGACGCCGGCGCAGACGGCCAAGGCGCTGCAGGCCGGGCCGCTGATGCTGGCCATGGCCGGGCGGGCGCATGAGGGCGGGGTGCGGATCGCCTTCGGCACGGACAGCGGGGTGTCGGCGCATGGCGACAATGCGCAGGAGTTCGCCCTGCTGGTGCGGGCCGGGCTGACGCCGCTGGAGGCGATCCAGACGGCGACGGTGAACGCGGCGGCGCATTTGAGGATCGACGGCGAGGCGGGGCGGATCGCACCGGGCATGCCGGCGGACCTGATCGCGGTGGCCGGCGATCCGCTGGCGGATGTCACGGAACTGGAGCGGGTGCGCTTCGTGATGAAGGGCGGGGTGGTCTACCGGGAGGAGTAGCCGTCCTCCCCTTTGGGGGAGGAGGACCATCCGAAGGTTGGTGGAGGGGGCATGATCCGGACGCCGGCGTGTGGGGTCAGCCCCCTCCACCGCTTCGCGGTCCCCCTCCCCCAAGGGGGGAGGACCTGGCGAGGAGCATCTCGCCGAACCCCGGCTCGTCCTTGAACACCGCCTTCACCGGCCAGCTGACGACCCGCGCGCGCCATTCCGGCGGCAGGCGGGACCAGTCCTTTTCGGTGGTGATCAGTTTTGCGCCGAATTGCTCCGCGCGGTCGGCGAGGAAGCGCAGGTCCTGGTCGCGGAAGGCGGCGTGGTCCGGGAAGGGGGCGAAGTCCTTCAAGTCGCCGCCGGCGGCGATCAGGGCGCGCTCGACCTTCCACGGCTTGGCGATGCCGGCGAAGGCGACCAAGGGGCCGGGCGGCGGCGGGGCGGCGGGCTGGAGCCGGGCGATGAAGACCGGCAGGGCGCCGAAGGTCTCGATCAGCTCCGGGTCGGCCTCGGGCGCGTCGGCGGGCAGCAGGACGACCACGGCGTCGGCGCGGGCGAGGCCGGCCCTGAGCGGCTCGCGCATCGGGCCGGAGGGGAAGACGGAGCCGTCGCCGAAGGGCCATTCGTCGCCGCGGGTCTCCCCGTCGACGACGACGAGGCTGAGGGTCTTCTTCAGGGCCGGGTTCTGGTGGGCGTCGTCCAGCACGATGACCTGCGCGCCCGCTTCGGCGGCGGCGCGGGCCCCGGCGACGCGATCGCGGGCGATCCAGGCGGGGCTGTCGAGCGCCAGCATCAGGGGCTCGTCGCCGACCTCGACGGCGGTGTGGACGGCGGGATCGATGCGGACCGGCCCTTTCAGCGATCCGCCGTAGCCGCGCGACAGGGCGTGGGCGTCGATGTCCGCGGCGCGGAGCAGGCGCAGCACCTCGCGGGCGACGGGGGTCTTGCCCGAGCCGCCGACGGTCAGGTTGCCGACCGAGATGACCGGGACGCCCGGATCGACCGGCGTGGCGCCGGCGATGCGGCGGGCGGTGGCGGCGGCCCAGATCCACGACAGGGGTTTGAGCGCGAAACGCAGCACCGAGGCGTGGCGCGGATCGCGGGCGTACCACCAGCGGGGGGTGTTGAGCTTCATCCGCGCCCCCGGACAGGCGGGGGCGGCAGCAGGGGCGTCAGGCTGTCCCACAGGCGGTCGAGGCCCGAGCCGGCCTCTGCGGCGGCGCGGCGACCGCGCTCGCCCATGGCCCGGGCGGCCGCGTCGTCGGCGAGCAGGGGGACGAGGACGGCGGGCAGGTCCCATGGGGCCTCGACCACGACCAGGCCGCCGGCCTGCACCAGGGCGTCAGTGACGGCGGCCCAGTTCGACATGTCCGGCCCGGTCACGGCGGGCTTGCCGAGGCGGGCGGGCTCCAGCGGATTGTGGCCGCCGACGGGGGGCTTCTCCAGCGCGGCGGAGAAGCTGCCGCCCATGACAACGACATCGGCGAGGCGCAGGAACAGGCCCATTTCGCCGAGGGTGTCGGCGACGTAGAGGTCGGTGTCGCGGTCCGGCTCGCGCCCGTCGGAGCGCAGGGCGAAGCGGTAGCCGTCACGGGTGAGGGCGGCGGCGATGGCGGCGCTGCGTTCGGGATGGCGGGGCACGAGGATCAGGCACAGGCGGTCGGCCAGGCTGTCGAGGGCGCGCACGAGGGCGATCTCCTCGCCGTCGTGGGTGCTGGCGGCGACGACCACGGGGCGGTCGCCGATGGCGGCGCTGAGGCGGGTGAAGGCGCCAGGATCATGCGGCGGGGCGGCGCCGGCCAGCTTCAGGTTCACATGGCCCTCGATGCAGGCGCCGAGGCTTTCCAACCGGGCGGCGGAGGCCTCGTCCTGCGGCAGGATGCGGTGGAAGGCGGAGACGATCTCGCGGGCGGCGCCGGGGAAACGGCGCCAGCCCTCGACGGTCTTTTCGGTGATGCGGGCGCTTGCGAGGATCAGCTTCACCTCGCGGCGGCGGGCCTCGAGGATCAGGTTGGGCCACAGCTCGCTCTCGACGAAGACGGCGGCGACGGGCCGCCAGTGATCGAGGAAGGCGCGGACGGCGCCGGGCGCGTCCACCGGGGCGAACTGGTGGATCACGCCGGGCGGCAGCCGCTTCGCCAGCAGGGTGGCGGAGGTCAGGGTGCCGGAGGTGACCAGCACGGTCAGGTCGGGGCTTTTCTGGCGCAGGCGCTCGACGACGGGCAGCAGGGACAGGGTCTCGCCGACGCTGACGCCGTGCAGCCAGACCAGGTCGCCGGTCGGGCGGGCGGCGGAGGCGCGGCCGAGGCGTTCGTCGACGCGGGCGGGGTCTTCCTTGCCCTGTTTGGCGCGGGCGTCGAGCAGCCGCGGCGCCAGCGGCTCCAGCAGGCGTGTCAGCAGCCGGTAAGCGATCAGGGCGGGGCTCACGTCAGACCCGCTCCAGACCGGTGAGGACGTCGGCCCGGGCCTCGACCGCGGTGATGCGTGCGGACCAGTCGGCCACGACGTCGCCCGGTTCCGCCCCGTCGGGGAAGTCGGTCCGGGCCCAGACGACGGCGCCCTTGCCGAAGGGCAGGGGGATGACGGTGCGGTCCCAGTTGTTCAGGCGGATGGCGGGATTGCAGGACAGGCCGACGAACAGGACCGGGGCCTTCGACAGCCTGGCCAGTACGACGAGGCCCTCGGCCATGCTGTGCACCGGGCCGCGCGGGCCGTCGGGGGTGATGGCCAGTCCGCCGACCTTGAGCTGGCGCAGGCCGTCGCGCAGGGCCTGGGTTCCCCCCTTGTCGGTCTCGCCCTTGTCCTTGTTGGCGGAGGAGCCGCGCACGGCGGGAATGCCGAGTCGGGCCATAGCCCGGGCGAACAGTTCCCCGTCGGCGCTGCGCGAGATCATCCCCTTGATCGGCTGGGCCCGGTCCAGCGGCCAGGCGGCCGGGGCCAGCGATGTGCGGGAGTGCCAGAAGACGGTCAGAACCCCGCCGCCCTGGTCCCATATCGCTTCGGCGGCCTGCCGGTTGTGGTGGGTCCAGCGGATGGTGGCGTAACAGAACCGCAGCCAGCCGGCCATGATCCAGCCGAGGGCGCTCTGGACCGCGGGGTTTCGGAGCGGCTTCATGCGACGGTCGCGACCGTGACGGGCTCGCCGTCGAGGGACTGCTGTCTCGCCAGCCGGGCGTAGAGGCCGCCCTTCTTGACCAGCTGGGCGTGGGAGCCGGTCTCGACGATGCGGCCGGCGTCTACGACGTAGATGCGGTCGGCGTTGCGGACGGTCGACAGGCGGTGGGCGATCATCAGGGTGGCCCGGCCCTGCATCAGCCGTTCGAGGGCGGCCTGAACGAGGGCCTCGCTCTCGGTGTCGAGGGCCGAGGTGGCCTCGTCGAGCAGCAGGATGGGGGCGTCCTTGAGGAAGGCGCGGGCGATGGCGATGCGCTGGCGCTGACCGCCTGACAGGCGCAGGCCCGCCTCGCCGGCGCGGGTCTGATAGCCCTCCGGCAGGGCGGCGATGAAGTCGTGGGCGGCGGCGGCGGCGGCGGCGGCCTCGATCTCGGCCTGCGAGGCGCCGGGGCGGCCGTAGGCGATGTTGGCGGCGAGGGTGTCGTCGAACAGGAAAGGTTCCTGGGTGACCAGGGCGATCTTCGCGCGCAGGTCGTGCAGTTTCAGCTGGCGTACGTCGCGGCCATTCACGGTCACGGCGCCGGCGGTGACGTCGTAGAAGCGCGGCAGAAGGCTCAAGATCGTGCTCTTTCCGCCGCCCGACGGGCCGACGAGGGCGACCGTCTCGCCGGGGGCGACGCTCAGGGACACGTCGGACAGGGTCGGGGCGACGTTTTCCGAGGCCGGGGCGTAGGCGAAGCTGACTCGGTCGAGGGCGACGGTGACGGGGCCGTCCGGCAGCGGGGCGGCGTCGGGGGCCTCGCGGATCTCGGCCTGGATGTCGAGGGCGGCGAACAGGCGGCGGGCGGCGGTCAGGCCCTCGGCCATGACGGTCTGCAGGTTGGTGACCTGGCGCAGCGACTGGCCGGCCGCCATCAGCAGGCCGATGTAGGCGGCGAAGGCGCCGACGCTCATGGCTCCGTCACGGGCGCGCCAGCCGGCGTAGGCCATGACGGCGGCGACCACGAACATGGCCACCAGATTGCTCAGCGGCCCGGCGAAGGCGCGGCTGTCGGCGGATTTGATGACGTGGCGCTGGCGGCGGCCGACGACCTCGCCGACGCGGGCCTCCTCGGCCGCCTCGCGGTTCTCGATCTTGATCAGGCGGACGCCGTCGAGGTTCTCCATCAGGGCGGTGGAGAGGTTGGAGGTCTCGACCATGGCCCCGGTGGTGGCCTTGCGCATCCGCTTGCCGAAGCGGCGGATGACGAAGGCGATCAGCGGCGCGCCGAGCAGCACGATCAGGGTCAGCCGCCAGTCGATCCACGCCATGTAGCCGAGCACGGCGAACAGGGTCAGGGCGTGCTGGGTGTAATTGACCACCCCTTGGGTGAAGGCCTCGCGCACCAGATTGGCGTCGAACAGAACCGAGGAGACGAAGCCGCCGGAATGCTGGCTGCGCAGCCGGGCGAGGTCGGCGCGGATCATCGAGCCGAACAGTTTGATCTGGATGTCGCCGACGATGCCGTGGCCGAGTCGATTGACCAGGGCGGCCTGACCGAGGGCGGCGGCGGTCCAGATCAGGCCGGCGCCGACGATGATCAGGGGGATGGCGACCAGCGCCTGACCGGGGGGGACCGTGAAGAAATACCAGATGGTCACGGGGCGGCCGAGGAACAGGCCGTCGATGGCCGGCTCGAGCAGCTGCAGCACGGTCGCCGCCATGACGCCGACGACGGCGGCGCAGAGGATCGACAGAAACAGCGGCGTGCGGTGGTGGGAGAGATAGTCGCGCCAGATGCGGGCCAGCAGCGGGCGCAGCGGCTCTCGTTCGTCAGCGGCGGGCGCGGGCGTCGTCATCGGTCCGAGGTCGGACGGGACGGGAGGGAAGTCAAGCGGGGAGGCGGCGTCTCGCCTTCAGCCGATGCGGAACCGGACGCTCGCCTGCAGGCCGCCGGGGTCCCAGACCTTGGCGATCGTGGCGCCGGCCTGCTGGGCCAGTTGCTGGATGAGGCGCGAACCGAAGCCGCGGCGGTCCGGTTCGCGGACCTCGGGACCGCCGCTCTCGCGCCATTCCAGATGCACCTCGCCGTCAGCGATCGACCATCTGACGTCGACGCGGCCGCCCGGCCGGCTGAGGCCGCCGTGCTTGAAGGCGTTGGTGGCGAGTTCGTGGATGATCATGCTGGCGGGTTGGGCCTGGTCCGGGTTGAGCTCCACGTCCGGACCTTCGACGGAGAAGCTCTCCCTCGGACACAGGGCGAGGAGCTCTTCGCAGACGATGTCTTGCAGGGACGCGCCCTCCCATTTTCGCTCGGCGAGATTTCCCTGGGCCCGCGCCAGGGCGCTGATCCGGCCGAGCAAGACATCCCTGTAGGCCTGCAGGTCGGGCGCAGCGGTGAGCCGGACCAGCGACTGTACGACCGCCAGCGCGTTGCGGGCGCGATGATCCACCTCGCGCATGAGTAGATTACGGGTTTCCTCGTCCCGCTTCTCCTGGGTGATATCCCGCACCTCGATGACGGTGCCGATGGTTGCGCCCGCCTCGTCGCGCACCGGGCTGGCGGTGAAGGCGACGGGGTAGAAGCGGCCGCTACGATGGACGAAGACTTCCTCGCCCTGCTGGCGGTTGTTCTCCGGAAAGGCGCGGTCGATGGCGCATTCCTCGAGCGGGAAGTGCGTGCCGTCGGGTCTTTTGTGGTGGATGACATCGTGCAGCGGACGACCGAGCGTCTCCTGTAGCCGGTATCCGGTGAGCGCCTCGGCCGCGGCGTTCATATAGACGCAGTGCTGGCGCTCATTCATCAGGAAGATGGCGACGGTGGCGTTGTCGAGAACGGCGTTCAGCCGCCGCTCCGTCTCCCGCAGGGACTGCTCGGCCGTTCGCCGCCGCGTCAGCTCGGCGCGGGCCTGGTCATAGAGCCGGGAGTTGTCGATGGAGATCGCCGCCTGGGCCGCGATGCCGATCATCACCCGCTCATGGTAGGCCGCGAACCTGGCCGGGTCGGCGTGGCCGAAGAACAGGCCGCCGATCACTTCTCCCGACCGTGAAACCACCGGGACCGCCAGGTAGCTGCGGACGGGCAGATGCCCGGCCGGCATGCCGTGGTGGGGTCCGAGCTTGCCGTATCTCGGGTCGAGGGTGATGTCGTCCGAGCGGACCACGCCATCGCCGTGGAAGGTGGGTGCGAAGACCGGCGTGGCGCGCGGGTGGGGGTAGGCCGAGAACGCTTCCGGATCGGCCCCGGACAGGGTGTAGAGGAGCAGCGCTTCGCCGTTCTCGTCGAGGACGTTGTAGAAGAACGCCCCGAACTCGGCCCCCGTCAGCTGGACGCCGGCGTCCACCACCGCCCGCACGACCTTGTCCAGGTCGAGCTGGGACGCGATCAGTGCGCCGGTTTCATTGATGATCTGAAGGGCGTCGATCTCTTCGGCGAGCGAAGGCTGCTCCGTGGTCGGCGACCCTGTCTTCTCTGGCATCCGATCCCGCTCTCAAGCGCGACCCGCGCCGCACGCCCCGGGCGGAAAAGCACGGAACGGGCACAGGTTCCAACCGACGTCCCGCCGATCTCTCGATTTTTTCGACGGCGATCTTCCGCACGGAACAGGCGTGGCGTCGGATCGCGGCGCGCTCTATGTGCAGGCCATGTCCCGCTACGACCTCACCACCCCGGCCGGCCGGTTTCGCGCCCGGTGGGACTATGTCTGGAAGGACCATGCCTTCCTGAGGCGGTGGTTCATGAACGCCCACTGGCTGGGGCCGGATCTGGTGCGGACCAACCAGCCGTCGCCGCGGCAGCTGGCGTACTGGAAGGGGCGGGGCATCAAGACGGTCATCAACCTGCGTGGGGCGCGGGACGAGGCCTATTATGCGCTGGAGAAGGAGGCCTGCGCGCGGCTGGGGCTGACGCTGATCGACGCGCCGCTGGATTCGCGCGATCCGCCGCAGAAGGACCGCATCCATCGGGCGCGCGCGCTGTTCCGGACGATCGAGTATCCGGTGCTGATCCACTGCAAGTCGGGGGCCGACCGGGCCGGGATGATGGCGGTGCTGTACCGGCATTTCCATTTGGGCGAGCCGATCTCCGAAGCGATCCGCCAGCTGGACAAGAAATACCTGCACCACCGCGAGGGCCTGACCGGGGTGCTGGACTATACGCTGGAGAAATACCTGAAGCAGGTCGAGCCGGCGGGGGTCAGCTTCATCGACTGGATCGACAGCGAGGCCTACGACCCGAAGGCGATCCGCGCGGAGTTCAAGGCGCAGTGGTGGGGCACGCTGCTGACCGAGAAGCTGCTCAGGCGGGAATAGTCAGCCCCACGGGCCGCGGCGCGCGCCGGACGGCGGCGGGGGATTGCCGCCCTGCTCGCCGGCCAGTTCGGCCTCGCGGCGGGCCTTGCGGTCGGCCTCCCAGCCCCGGAACCACTTCGTCCAGCTGCGCTCGCCGCGCCACGCCATCAGCCAGATGACGAGAGCCATCGACAGGAAGACGAGGCTGGCGATTTCCTCGCCGCCGAGCGTACGGCCGAACAGGGTCAAGGGCGCGGTTCCTGCGAGGCCGCGGCGTGCGGATCCTCATGGGTGAAGGTTTCGCGGGGGGTCGGCGTCTCGCTTGGGGTCACGGGGTCGCTCCAGGCGGTGTCGGTTTCCCGCGGACCGACGGGCGGGCCCTCGGGCTTGCGGCGGGTGGCCCAGACGACGATGCCGACGCCCAGCACGATGATGGCGAGGACGATGAGGGCGGGGGTCAGCATGGGTCTCTCCCGATCAGGCGTGACAGTGTAGCCTGAAAGCGCGCCAGCGGGGGAGGGAGTTCCCCCCGGGATCAGTGCTCGTGGCTATCGCCGCGCGGGTCGATCATGCGGTGGGCGTGCAGGATGAAGAACCGCATATGGGCGTTGTCCACCGTCGCCTGCGCCCGCGCCTTCCACGCCCTGCGGGCCTCCTCGTAGTTGGGGAAGGCGCCGACGAACTCGACCTTCGACAGGTCGCGGAACACCGGGGCGTCGAGGTGGCGCAGCTCGCCGCCGATGACGAGGTGGAGCAGCTGGGGGACTTCGGTTTCGGCGGGTTTGGTCATGGGGGCGTCCAGCGGGAGGAGGGCTTAACGGGCCGCGAGGGGAATAGGCGCTGTGCGCCGTACGATCAACGGGTGAAGGGCTGCGGCGCTGCACACCAGGCTGCTCTGGCGCGGATCGGGCTGGTTGAAGCGCCAGGGGCCGCCGTGGTGGTCGCTGACCTTGCCACCCGCTTCCTCGACGATCAGGGCGCCGGCGCAGACGTCCCAGTCCCATTTGGGCGTCAGGGCGATGGCGGCGTCGAAGGCCCCGGCGGCGACCAGGGCCATGCGGTAGGCGATGGCGTTGCGTTTCTCGTAGCGCATGGCCGGCCACGGCTCGGGCCAGTGCGGGCCCTCCATCAGCCGGGCGTCGGCGAGCACGGAGGCGTCATCGAGGTCGGCGGTGTCGGAGGCGGTGATGGGCTGGTCGTTCAGGAACGCGCCGCCGCCGACGGTGGCGGTGAACGTCTCGCCCAGGGCGGGGGCGTGGATCACGGCGGCGACCGGGCGCCCGTCCTCGACGATGGCGATGGGAATGCACCACCACGGCTTGTCCTTCATGTAGGCGACGGTGCCGTCGATCGGGTCGACCACGAAGATGCGCCGCGCCGACAGGCGATCCGGCGTGTCGGCGGTCTCTTCGGACAGCCAGCCGTGACCGGGGCGAGCGCCGAGCAGGGTGTCCTGCAGCAGACGGTCGACCGCCAGATCGGCCGAAGTCACCGGAGACCCCCCCGACTTTGACCGGATCTTCAGGCCGGCCTTGCGCTCGGCCAGCGCCAGTTCGCCGGCGGCGACGGCGGCGGCGCGGATCAGCTCCAGATCGGACGCGAGGTCGCTCATTTGCCGGCGATGGCGACCGCGTCGAACATCAGCGACGGGCTGTTATTGGCGCCCCGGAACTCAAGGTCGGAGCCGCGCTGCAGCCGGGCGTAGAGGTCGGGCAGCTTGCCGGCCACGGTGACTTCGCTGACAGGGTAGGCGACGGCGCCGTTCTCGAACCAGAAGCCGGACACCCCGGCGGACCAGTCGCCGGTGTTGGCGTTCAGCGACGGTCCAAACATCGAGGTGACCAGCAAGCCCGCCCCGGCGTCGGCCATCAGGCCGTCGAGATCGCGCTCGCCCGGCTCGAGGGTCAGGCTGTGGGTCGAGACTCCCGGCGGACCGGCGAGACCGCGCGAGGCGTGGCCGGTCGAGGTGAGGCCCAGCTGGGCGGCGGCGGCGCTGTTCATCAGCCAGGTGGTCAGATGACCGTCGTCAATGATTGATTGCCGGGTGACGGCCACGCCCTCGTCGTCGAACGGGGTCGAGCCGAGCCCACGGGGCCGGAATGGATCGTCGATCAGGTTCACCCCCTCCGGCAGCACCCGCTGGCCGAGGCGATCCTTGAGGAAGGAGGTGCCGCGGGCGATAGAGGGGCCGGAAATGGCGCCGATCAGGGGCGACAGGATCTGCATCGCGAGGCGGTTCTCGAAGATCACCGGGGCGGTGGTCGAGGCGATCTTGCGCGGCCCGGTGCGGGCCACGGCGCGGCGGCCGGCCTCGGCGCCGATCTCTTCAGCGGTGGGCAGGTCGGCCAGGTGCCGCGTGGCGCGATGCTCGCCGCCGCGCTCCATGGCGCCGTCCTTCTCGGCGATGACGCCGACGCCGAGCGAGAAGGCCGAGCCGTGGTAGGCGCCGTCGAAGCCATGCGAGGTGACCAGCCGCCAACGGCTGGCGGAGGCGGAGGCGTGACCCCCTTCGGAGCGGACCACACCGGGCACGGCGAGGGCGAGGGCCTCGGCCTCGCCGGCGACGGCCTCGAGATCGGCGGCGCCGCGCTCCGACGGGTCGAACAGGTCGAGGTCGGCGAACGGGCCTTGCGCCAACCGGTCCTGCGAGGCGAGACCGGCGTACGGGTCCTCGGGGGCCAGTTTCGCCATGGCCACGGCGCGCTCGACGAGGCGGGCGCGGGTGGCGTCGGACAGGTCGGAGGCGGAGACGGTGGCCTGACGCCGGCCGATGAAGACGCGCAGGCCGAGGTCACGGCTCTCCTCGCGCTCGACGTCCTCCAGCGCGCCGTTGCGGACGCCGACGGACAGGGCGGCGCGCTCGGCGGAGACGGCCTCGGCGGCATCGGCCCCGGCCTTCAGGGCGGCGGCGACCAGTTCAGGCAGGATGTCGGGGGAGGCGGACGTCGGCAGGCTGTCGGGCATGCCCCGATATGGCCGGACGAGCGGTCCCGTGCAACGGCTGCGGCGTCAGAGTCCGCCCAAGGCGCGCCAGACGAGGGCGACGGCGCCGATGACCAGCGCCGCCTGCGTCAGGATCATGCCCGACATGCGTCCGAACGACGGCTGTTTCGCCTTGCCCAGCCCCCAGGCGTGCAGGATGCGGCCGAGCAGCATGCCGCCGCCGATGGCGTGGACCCAGACCAAATGGAAATCCAGCAGGGCCAGCAGGACGAGAAGGACAAGACAGGGCGGAATGTATTCGGCGGCGTTGCCGAAGGTCCGGCTGGCCGCCGTGAGTTCCGCGTGACCACCGTCGCCGAAAGACACCGCCAGCCGGCGCCGCGTGAAGATCGTCCGGAAAGACAGGACGACCAGCAGCAGGATGAGAAGACCGCTCCACAGGCCGGCGGCTTGGAGGGCGGTCATCTCGGGCATGGTCAGATCTCGCGGGCCACCGGGTAAAGCCGGAAGCGGTCATCATAGAACGGGGTTCGCTCGTAGAACCACTGCAAACGCGCGCCGGGGCTGGCGGCGAACTCCGGCTCGGCGGCCAGCTTGGCCTCGAACTCGGCCTTGAGGGCCGGATCGGCGGCCATCATCCGCTCGGCGAGAGGGGCGATGGCGTAGCCCTCGATGTATTCGACGCGGCTGAGCACCTCCGGGAAGAGGCCCCAGGCGAAGAAGCTCTCGGATGATTGCGGCTCGAGCAGCAGGACCACGATGTCGCCGAGACGCTGGTCGGTCGGGACGCGGACCGAGCCGGCCGGGAAGGTCCAGTCGCGGCGCTCGGGCGTCACCGAAGTGACGGTGACCGGCACATGGCCCTCGTTCGGGCGGGTCGCCAGCTTGGGATCGTCGAGGCGCAGCATTTCGACGGAGACGGTGCGCGGCGCGTCCAGCGTCTCCATGGCGACGCCGTGGATGCGCAGCCGCTCGATGATGTCGGCGCGGTGGGCCGGCACCCAATAGGCCTCGGGCCGCTTCAGCGTCAGCGTCGGATGCGACGAATAGAAGGGCATTTGCCAAAGTTCGGGGTCCGGCTCGCCCAGCCAGCGGATTTCCTGCCGGCCCGAGGCGGGGCTGTCATACATCTCGTAGCGGATGCCCTTGAAGGGGCGGGTGGACGAGGGCTGTTCGTCCTGGACGAAATTGGCGGGGATTTCGGCGGGGCGCAGGGCGCTGTCGGCCTCGACGGCGGCGCGCAGGCCCCGGCCCTCGGCGGCCAGCAGGCGCATGGCCTTCTCGAGGAAGACGTAGGTGCCGAGCACGCGCTGCTCGTGCGGCTTCAGGCTGTGGTTCTCGATCAGGATGGTCGGGACGTGGGCGGCCGAGCCCCAGCCGTTGGAGAAGCGCTCGCCGAGGCCGCCGTCCGACAGGCCTGCCCTGGGATCATCGTCCATGCCGAAGACCAGTTCGCCGGGGATGTGGCCCTGGGCCTCAAGCGCCGCGTTCATGGCCGGCTTGAAGGCCGAATCGAGCCAGCGCGCCGTCGCGGGGGAGCGCGAGTAGATGCCGTTCTCGCCATTGTATCCGTAGGTTACGTCGTACTGGTAATCCATGCCGTCGGTGACGTGGATGTCGACGTAGAGGTCGGGCCGGTATTTCAGGATCAGGCCGCGCACCGCCCGCATCTCGGCTTGGTCCAGCTTCAGGTAGTCGCGATTGAGGTTCTGGTTTGTGGCCGTGTTGCGCCAGCCCTGGATGCGGGGGCCGCGCTGATTGGGCCGGCTGTAGGCAGAGGACCGCTCGTGACCGTCGACCGAGAGGATGGGAATCAGGATCAGGTTGACCCGGTCCAGCAGGTCGGACTTGCCGTTGAAGGCGATGTCGCGGAGCAGCATCATGCCCGCGTCCTTGCCGTCGATCTCGCCCGGATGGATGCCGGCCTGAGCCAGCAGCACCGGCTTGGCCGGGTCAAAGGCCGCGCCGTCCGTCGAGGCGATGACGGCGTAGATCGGCCGGCCCTCGGGCGAGACGCCGAACTGCTCGATGCGGATCAGGTCCGAGGCGCCGTCGAGGCGGTCGAACCAAGCGCGGGTATCGGCGTAGCTCGGGCTGAAGTCGTGGTCCGGATCGGCCTCGAACGGCGTCACCCACGGGTCCGAGGCATCGCGTAGCAGCGTGCGGCTGGCGCCGTCCCAGGCAGGCGCGGGCGGCAGGAAGCCCTGGTCCCACGGTGCGGCGTTGGGGACGGACGGGGACAGGGACTGGGACATGACGGGACTCGACACGAGGGCCGCGAGGGCGGCGAGGATCAGGGCGGAGCGCATGGCCCCCTCATCCGCCGTCCGTCGGTGCATGGCAAGTCTCGAGGCCCTCAACGCCTCCGCGGCGGTCTAGCGGTTCCGCTTGGCCTCAAGCCGGTCGATCGTGCGTTGGGCGTTGGCGCGGCGACGGGTCAGCGTGGCGATCTGGGCCTGCTGGGCCTCGGTCAGTCCGCCGGCGGCCTCGGCCGTGGCCTGGATGTCGGCGATCTGGGTGTCGATCTGAAACACCTCGTCCTCGGCTTCGAACAGGCGGTTCTCCTCGGCCTCGCTGAGAGCCGGCCGGGACGTTGCACTGGTGCGCGGCGCCCCGCGACCGGTCAGAACCTGGGCGTCGGCGGCGAGGGGAACGGCGACCACCGGCGTGGCCATGGCCAGGGCGAGGGCGACGACAAGGCTGCGTTTCATGAGGCGTTCTCCGGAAGGAAGCGCGCGCATCTTGCATTACATTTCCGTCACCTGAAAAGCGCTTTTTCGACACAGTCTCGTCGGCCAGAGGGGCCGGCCGCTTTCAGTACGGTGTTTTCCAGATCGGGGAGCCGTCGCCCGGCAGGCCCAGACGGTCCCAGATCTCGGACACCCGTTCAACGACAGCGTGGTCCATGCGGATCTCCTCGCCCCATTCGCGCTTTGTCTCGGGCGGCCATTTATCGGTGGCGTCGAGACCGATCTTGGAGCCGAGGCCGCTCTCGGGGCTGGCGAAGTCGAGGTAGTCGATCGGGGTGTTCTCGATGACCGTGATGTCGCGAGCGGGGTCCATCTTGGTGGAGATGGCCCACATCACCTGTTTCCAGTCGCGGGCGTCGATGTCGTCATCCACGACGATGACCCACTTGGTGTACATGAACTGGCGCAGATAGCTCCAGACGCCCAGCATCACCCGCTTGGCGTGACCGGGGTAGGCCTTCTTCATCGACACCACGGCGATGCGGTAGGAACAGCCCTCGGGCGGCAGCCAGAAGTCGGTGATCTCAGGGAACTGGGCGCGCAGGAGGGGGATGAAGACCTCGTTCAGCGCCTCGCCCAGCACCGAGGGCTCGTCCGGCGGCCGGCCGGTGAAGGTGGTCAGATAGATGGGGTCCTTGCGCATGGTGATGGCGGTGACCTGGAAGACCGGGAAGGTCTCGACCGAGTTATAATAGCCGGTGTGGTCGCCGTAGGGGCCTTCGGGCGCATGCTCGTCGAACAGGACGTGGCCCTCCAGCACGATCTCGGCGTTGGCGGGGACCATCAGCGGCACGGTCTTGCACGGGACCAGTTCGGCCTTCTGGCCGCGCAGCAGGCCGGCGAACTGGTATTCGCTGAGCGTGTCGGGCACCGGCGTCACGGCGGCGAGGATGGTCCCGGGGTCGGCGCCGAGGACGACGGCGCACGGCAGGGGGCCCTTCTTTCCGGCCTTCCTGTGCCGGGCGTAGTGCTGGGCCCCGCCGCGGTGCGCCAGCCAGCGCATGATGGCTTTGTCCTTGCCCAGCACCTGCATGCGGTAGATGCCGAGGTTGAAATCGTCCTCGCGGTCCTCGGACGGGCCCTTGGTGACGACCAGACCCCAGGTGATCAGCGGCGCCGGCTCGCCGGGCCAGCAGCCCTGGACGGGGAGCGAGGTCAGCTCGATCCGGTGGCCGGTCAGCACCACGTCCTGAACAGGGGCTTTCTTCACCACCTTCGGCCGCATCGACATGACCGTCTGGGCCAGCGGCAGCATCTCCATGGCGTCGCCGAGGCCGCGCGGCGGGGTCGGGTTGCGCAGGAAGGCCAGTAGTTCGCCGACCTCGCGCAGCTCGGCGGCGGTGGTGCGGGTCTTCTTCTCCATGGTCACGCCCATGGCCACGCGCTTCACCGTGCCGAACAGGTTGGCGAGGCAGGGGATGGGGCTGATCGAGCCGTCGGGCATGACCGGCTTTTCGAACAGGACCGCCGGACCGCCGTTGCGCAGCAGCCGGGTCTGGATCTCGGTCATCTCGAGGTGGGTCGATACGGGCTCGGAAACCCGGACGAGCTCGCCCTCGGCCTCGAGCATGGCCATGAAGTTGCGCAGGGATTTGTAGGCCATCGATCGCTCCAGACGTCCCGCTGGATTAGGGGGAGGAAGCGGCGCTGTCACCCGCCTCGCGTCAGTGCGGCAAGACGCCGGTCACCATTCGCTGTCCCACTGGAAGGCCGGGTCGATCCAGTCGCCGAGGCGGCCGTCGGGGTGGGCGAGGGCATGGACCCGGTCCATTTCCTCGGCGGACAGCCCGAAGTCGAAGATGTCGAAATTCTCGGCGGCGCGGGATTCCTTCGAGGTGCGCGGGATGGCGATGACGTTCTGCTGGATCAGCCAGCGCAAGGTCACCTGGCCCGGCGTCTTGCCGTGGGCGCGGCCGATCTCGATCAGGGTCGGATCGTCGGCGATCTTCCCCTGGGCCAGCGGCGACCAGGCGGTGATGGAGGTGTCGAGGTATTTCGCCGTGTCCAGAAGCTTCGTCAGCTTGAGGTAGGGGTGGTACTCGACCTGGTTGGTGACCAGTTTCGCCTTCGACAGCGCCTGCGCCTGACGGAATTCGGCCGAGGGGAAGTTGGACAGGCCAATGGTGCGCGTCAGGCCCTGTTCTTTCGCCTCATTGAGTGCGCCCAGCGTCTCCTCGAACGACGGCTCGGCCTTGGGCCAGTGCAGCAGAAGCAGGTCGGGGGTGAAGCCGAGGTTGGCGGCGGATTCCTCTGCCTGCCTGAGCAGGGCGTCGCGATCGAAGTGGGCGACCCAGATCTTGGTGGTCAGCCAGATGTCGTCCCGCTTGACGTGGCCGGCCGCTATGGCGTCGCGGATGCCGTCGCCGACCGCCGCCTCGTTGCGGTAGATCCACGCCGTGTCGATGTGGCGATAGCCGATGCGCAGGGCCTCGGCGACCATGCGCCGGGCGTCCTCCGGCGTCAGGTTCCAGGTGCCGAAGCCGAGCAGGGGAATGGCGTTGCCGTCGACGGTGATGGTGGGCTGATCGGTCATGGGACGCTCCGGGAAGGGAGCGGCTTACCTATGCCGGCCCCGGCGCGGTTCAACGCCTGCGGTAGGTGAAATCGTAGCCCGGGCCCCAGGTCTCGCCGTCGTCGGTCGAGGATTCGCCGACCTGACGCACCGATCCGTCGGGCTGGGGCGAAACGGTCATGCGCTGGATCGAGCCGGGTCGGCCGGCGGCCTGCATCACCATGGCGCCGGCGTCGGAGAGGCCGCCTTCGAACACCGTCACGGCGCCGTTGCTGTCCATGTAGAACTGCCGCCAGACGCCGCCGCGGCGCTGGTCGAAGGTGCTGAAGCTGACGCCGTGATAGGTGGCGGGGACGCCGCCGGGACCGACGGTCTGGCGGTAGTCCTCCTCGATGGCGCAGCCGCCGGCGGTCGGCGAGATGGTGCTGCGGGCGACGACCGTATCCGTCCCGGTGGCGCTGACGTCCCACTCCCCGATCCAGAAGTCGAAGGCGCTGTGGTCGAGGTCGGTGCAGTCGACGGGCGGCGGCGGCGCGGGCGCGGCGGCCGGGGCGGTCTGCAGCAGGGCCGCAAGCAGGATGGCGTGGATCATGGTGTCCTCCCCGGGTGGAGGAGGGACCTCCGTGGACGGAGCGTCAACTTAATGATCGGCAAGGCGCCAGGTCGGCTCTCTACTCGCGGCCGGCGGGCGGCGAGGCTGTCACCGGGCCCAGCGCCAGCAGGCCGTCCCATGCCCCGTCCTGCTGGCTTTCCAGGATCACGCCGCGCAAGGCAGGATCGAAGGCAGCGCCGGTTTCTCGCACGCCGCAGTCGGCCCGGGTCGGACCAAAGCAGGCCCAGGTCGACCCGCCCTGGGCCGCCACGATCAGCGAGCGGACGTGGGCTGGATTGATATGGCCGGCGGCGAACAGGAATCCATGTCGCGGGGAGGGCGTCTTCATCGCGTGGAGAGAGCCTCCAAGCGCCAGCACCGTTGCTTCGGGGCGCAGCGCGGCCGCGTCGATCAGGAGCCGGGCCATGTCGAGTTCGTAGTAGGACTGGTCGAAGCCTGGCGGTCGCCGGTCCCCGGGCTGGTAGGCGCGGACGGTCAGGTCCCTGCCAGACGTCCTGAGGTCGTGCAGCCGTTGCAGCAGCGCCAGCATGGCCAGGCTGGATCGGCCATCGGCGTGGTTCAAATTCCAATAGTCATGGGCCAGCAGGATGTCGCGGGCTTCCGCACCTCCATCGGAGGCGAACCAGATGTCGAGGTCGGGCTGCATTCCCGCGGGCATTTCCAGCGCCACTATGACCGGTCCGACGGCGGACCGGGCGCAGACCAGTTCCGCAAAGGCCGCAGGAGCCTCGGAGGTCCCGTGGGTCTCCCCCACGAAGACGAAGCGGGTAGCGGCGTCCTGCCAGAGCAGGTCCACACCCTCGGGCGGCGCACAGGCCGAGGCCTGACCCAACACGACGGCGGCCAGTAGTTCTGCAATCATGGGTTCCTCCTCCGCGCATCAGAAGGACCGGGAATTGCGGCGAAACAGGAGCGATCCCGGCTTGTCGGTACGTTTGGACAGGTGGACCATCCTCGGCTAAAGGCGCGGCCTGTCCATTGCCGAGCGCCCAACCATGACCGACCTGCCCGACCGCCTTTGCGTCGATCCCGACAGCCCCTTCCACGACGCCGACCTGCTGGCGCAGGGGGTGGGCGTCCGCTTCAAGGGCGAGGACAAGACCAATGTCGAGGAATACTGCGTCTCCGAAGGCTGGGTCCGCCTCGCCGTCGGCAATCGCGTCGACCGGCGCGGCAAGGCCCTGACCGTCAAGCTGCAGGGCCCTGTGGAGCCTTACATCAAGGGCGAGTGAGCCCTAGCCGACCCTGCGGAATTCGACCTGGGCCGCGGCGCTGTCGAGGATCAGGGCGCCGTCCTGAATGATGGTGGCGCGGGTCACCCCGTCCATGAAGTCGCCGAAGCGGTCCTCGAACGGACTGGTCATGCGCTCGCAGACCGGGCCGGTCGCGGGCGTGACCTCCATCAGCGGGCCGTCCTGGCGGTAGCGCCAGCCTGAGAAGACGCACTCGTTGGCCTCGATGCGGCCGTCGGTGATGGTGATCTCGATTGGCCCCTCGCCCGCCGGCGGGGCTGCTCCGTGGAAGAAGCGCAGCCGCCAGCGGCCGGTGATGTCGACCGGGGGCTGCGGCGGGGCCGGTTCGAAGGTCAGGCTGGCCTCCGGCCCGGTCAGGGTCAGGGATTCGCCGCGACGCCCGGCCGTGGTGATCGCCGAGAGGGTGCGGTCGAACTCACGCTCCCAGTCGCTGAGGCCGCGCGCGCACATCGCGCCCGGGTTGGCAGAGGTGACAACGAGCCGGTCTCCCTGACGCTCATAGGTGCGCCAGAAGCCGATGCACTGCGACCGGGCGCGGATGGTGAAGTCGCCCACTGTCATGGCGATCGGGTGATGCGCGTCCTCGGGATCGATGGCGGACGGAGCCGGGCGGCCGTTCATCGCCGTCAGCCGCCACTCGCCGCGCATATCGACCGGCCCGGGAGCCTCGGCCGGCGAGGGCGAGGGGGCAGGCCGTGAGGGATCGACCGACGGCGCCGGACTGCAGGCGGCGAGACACAGGGCGAGGATGACTATGCGCATGTCGACAGAGCGAACGAACGGAACGGCGGTTTCATGGCGGCCCGCCACTCGGCGGAGACCAGCCCCGCTTATGTGATTGCTGACAAAACTCCGCCAGCGGGCGCTTCTCCCTTCGGGAAGCGCGGTCTAGGGTCCGGCTCGTTTCTGAGTCCGGAGCCGCCGATGTCCTTGTCCGCCCGTCTTGTCGCCGCCAGCGCTCTCGCGCTGACCCTCGCCGCCGCCCCCGCGCTGGCGCAGGACGCCCGCACCATCCGCGAGGCCGAGCAGCTGCGGGACCGGGCGCTGCAGGACAATGTCGCCTATGAGCTGGTGTCCGAGCTGACCACCCGCTTCGGGCCGCGTCTTGGCGGGTCGGCGTCGGAGCAGGCCTCCGCCCGCTGGGGCGCGGACAAGTTTCGCCAGATGGGCTTCGACAACGTCTCGATCGAGGAATTCCCGCTGGCCCTCTGGACCCGGGGTGAGGCGCAGGCGGAGATCCTGTCGCCCTTCCCGCAGCCGCTCGAGGTGGTGGCGCTTGGCGGGTCGGGCGCGACGCCGGCGGAGGGGATCGAGGGCGAGGCGGCGATCTTCGAAACCTATCAGCAGCTGCTCGACCAGCCCGAGGGCTCGCTGACCGGCAAGATCGCCGTGGTGCTGCAGGACACGGTCCAGGCCCAGGACGGGCGCGGCTACGGCGCCACGTCGCCGATCCGCGGCAATGGCCCGACCGAGGCGGCGAAGCGCGGCGCGGTCGGCTATGTGCTGCGCTCGCTGGGCACCCACGACCACCGCTTCGCCCACACCGGGGCGACCCGGGTGGGCGAGGGGACGGTTCCCTCCTTCGCCATGAGTCCGCCGGACGCCGACCAGCTGCGCCGGATGATCCGGCTGAGCGACCAGCCGGTGCGGATGCGGCTGTTCTCGACCGCCGGCTTCACCGCCGACAGCCACAGCCAGAACGTCATCGGCGAGGTGCGCGGCTCCGGCGCGGCCGACGAGGTCATCGTCATCGGCGGCCACCTCGACAGCTGGGACTTGGGCACCGGGGCGATCGACGACGGCGCCGGGGTGGCCATCACCGCCGCCGCCCTGAAGCTGATCGAGGACATGCCCCGCAAGCCGCGCCGGACCATCCGCGTGGTCTGGTGGGGCTCGGAGGAGGTCAGCCAGCCAGCCCCCGCCCAGGGACTGACCGGCGCCCGCTTCTACGCCTCGAGCCGCGCCGGCGAGATGGCCGACCACGTGGCGATCAGCGAGAGCGACTTCGGGGCCGGGCCGATCTACAGCCTCAATCTGCCCGCAGGCGCCGCGGAAAGCGACTTCCGCCGCGCGGCCCAGGCGGTGCTGACCCCGCTGGGCGTGCTGTTCGACGGTTCGCCGGCGACCGGCGGCGGCCCCGACACTGGCCCGAGCGTGGCGGCGGGGGTTCCGGCCTTCCGGCTGAATCAGGACGGCACCGACTATTTCGCCACCCACCACACCGCCGACGACGTGCTGGACCGGATCGATCCGGAGGCCATGGACCAGAACGTCGCGGCCTGGGCCGCTTTCCTGTGGCTGCTGGCCAACTCGGAGGTGGACTTCCGCGCGATGCGGGCCGCGGGCGGCGCGGCGAACTGACGGTTGTAGCTTGACCCAACCGCTCTTCGTGCCACGCTGTCCCCCTCTGGATCAGGCCAGTGGGGGGGAAGATGAGCGAGAACAACATCAATCAGGGCGGCTACGTCCAGGCGCCGGGCAACGGCATGGCGGTGGCCTCCCTCGTGCTGGGCATCCTGTCCATTTTGTTCGTCTGGATTCCGTTCGTCGGACTTGTCTCGTGGATCCTCGCCCCGATCGGGCTCGTGCTGGGCCTGGTCGCGCTGAAGCAGCCGTTCGGCAGGGGCATGGCCATCGCTGGTTCGATCTGCTCGGGCATCGGTCTGCTGGGCTGTATCGGGTGGGTCGTGCTGATCGGCGTGGCGGCGGCGGCCGGTTCGGGCGCCTGATCGACTGACCGCATGGTCGAACGCGTGGCTCGCTGCTAGACCAGCCGCGCCGCGAGCGTGGCGAAATTGGTAGACGCAAGGGACTTAAAATCCCTCGACCTCGGTCATGCGGGTTCGACCCCCGCCGCTCGCACCAGCCACTACCCCTACAGCAATCTCGAGGTGAAGCCGAAACCCGGGTAATCGCTGCTCTGGGCCCTGCGCTTTCACCGGCTTCTCCATGCGGCTGGACAGAACGGACGCGCCAGGTGGCAGAACGCCTTGGTCGGTGACTTGGCGTCAGCGAGCCGCTTCAGCTGCACTGTGTCGCGGCGCATTCTGTAGTCGTCCGAAGGCCGCGTCGCGAACAGGACGCACAATGGATGGCCCATTTGCAGACAGTGGCTGCTCCTGCGGGACTGGCAAAGGCCGGAGCCTTCGTCGCTTTACGGCAGAGCTGACTTGTGGTCAGGTCCGGACATGGATTTTCAATATGCCTTTCGACGCTCTTTCCCGGCCGTGTATGAAAGGCTCCGAGAGCTTAAGCACCCCAATTCACGGTTGGTCTCAGAACGCTTTGCGGCGATGCATGGCCGAGACCTACTTGAGAAGACTCGCCGGATTCAGTTTGCGATTGAGAGTGGCCACACGCAGGAGGAAATCCTCCAGGTGATGGATGCAATCCTAACCGGCCCGCCCGGGGCGGTAGTCGAGGCCGGTTGCTGGAAGGGGGCGAGCGCCGCGAAGTTGAGTCTAGCTTGCGCCAAAACCGGACGGCCACTTCACCTGTTCGATTCTTTCGAGGGCCTTCCCGAAAATGAGGAGGTGCACGGCAAGAATACTGAGGGAAAGGAGATGCTGTTCGAGGGGGGAGCGTTCGCCGGTTCCATGGAAACGGTGAACTCGACCATCAGCAGGTTTGGGGAACCAAGTGTTTGCCACTACCACAAAGGCTGGTTCAGCAAGACCATGCCGAACTTCAGGGAGCCTGTGGCGGTCGCCTATGTCGATGTGGATTTGGCGTCGTCCACCGCTGACTGTTTGACCAATCTATATCCGCTTCTCGTCCGCGGCGGCGTGATCTTCTCGCAAGACGGCCACGTTCCGTTGGTGTTGGATTACTTGCGTCAGTTCCAAGTCAAAAGCGGGGCTGTTATCGAGGGCTTGGGAGAGCGCAAGCTTCTTGCGATCCGTCGGCCCTGAGCGGAATTCCCCACCCGGCATGCTGCTTCTGCGATCCATTCACCAAAGATCGGATCGATCCGCCGAGGTAGGACGGCGACCGGAGCGCTTCACCGAGTACGCCGCTGTGCGTTTGCCGAACTTGCCCAACCCCCCGCGGAATCCGCCCGTAAGGGTCTCGTCATAACAGAACCACCTTCGGCTCTCGAAGAAACCGAGGTTCCGTTCGCAACCCCGGTGGCGGCTGGTTAGCCATGGAGTTGGAGCATGACCTATTCTCATCGCCATAACCAACGTCCGGTGCATCCCTTAGCAGACATGCGCCGTAAGGCCGGCGGGCCATCAGCGTCAGGACTCGACCTTGATCGCCTGTGTCCGTCATCGCCCTGTTGATCTGACTGACATAGCACCGCAGCCCAGCACAAAGCGAGATTCTAGAATTCATCGGCCACGCCAGTTGAAGAGGCCTCTGGCCGTTACGTGTGGTGGTGCCCGCCCGCATTCTCGGGGCCCTAGAGGACGCATCGACATTAGATTTTCGCGCCTCAAGAAGGGGCCGGCAGAGTTCGGCGCCGCGAGGGCGGCACCGGGACGGCGCTCCGGCGTTGGCGTGAGATGGCGCAGACTCTGTTCGACCAACCGGCCGAGACGGTGGCCCGGACCCTGATCGGGGCGGAGCTGGAGGTCGAGGGCGTCGGCGGCGTGATCGTCGAGACCGAGGCCTATGACGTCTTCGATCCCGCCTCGCACAGCTTCGTGGGGCCGACGGCGCGCAACGCGCCGATGTTCGGCCCGCCGGGCAGGGCGTATGTCTACCGCATCTACGGCATCCACTGGTGCTTCAACGTGGTCTGCGATGTGGGCCAGCCGGGCAGTGCGGTGCTGGTGCGCGCCTTGGAGCCGCGCACCGACGTGGAGCGGATGCGAGAGCGGCGCGGTCCGCTGCCGCTGCAGGCTCTGTGCTCCGGGCCGGGCAAGCTGTGCCAGGCGTTGGGGATCGACGGCGGTCTGAACGGCCGGTCGCTGGAGACCCCGCCATTCGACCTGAAGCTCCATGTCCAGCCGCCGGAACTGGTGCAGGGGACTCGGATCGGCATCACCAAAGGGGCGGAGACCCCGTGGCGGTTCGGCCTGGCGGGTTCGCGCTTTCTCAGCCGGCCCTTTCCGGCCACCAGGGTGACCGCGTGACCCTGATGAAGGCCGCACCCATGGAGGCGCGCAGCGAGCGCGATCTGCCCGCCAGCGAGGGCTGGTGGTACGAGCCGAAATGGGACGGTTTCCGCTGCCTCGCCTTCAAGGCGGAGGGGCGGGTGGAACTGCTAGCAAAGTCGGGCAAGTCGCTGGCGCGGTTCTTTCCGGAGGTGGTTGAGCGGCTGCAGCGGATCGAGGCGGGTACGTTCGGCCTCGACGGTGAGTTGCTGGCGCAGGACGGGGACCGATTCGCCTTCGAGGTGCTGCAGCAGCGGCTGCATCCGGCGGAGTCGCGGATCCGCAGACTGTCGGTCGAGACGCCGGCGACCTTCGCCCTGTTCGACATGCTGGTCGACGTCGACGGCTCAGGCCTGAGCGACCAGCCGCACAGGGAGCGGCATGCGCGGCTGGAAGCGTTCGTGGACCGGTACGGCGGGCCGCGGCTGACCCTGTCGCCCGGCACGGAGGACCCGGAATTGGCGCAGACCTGGCTGGACGACGGCAAGCTGGAGGGCGTGGTCGCCAAGCGCCGCGACGGTCCCTACCTCGAAGGCGAGCGGGCCATGGTCAAGGTCAAGCGGCTGCGCTCGGCGGACTGCGTCGTGGGCGGCTTTCGCTATGCCAGCGCGGGCGGACAGGTCGGCTCGCTGCTGCTCGGCCTCTATGACGAGGCGGGGCTGCTGAACCACGTCGGCTTCACCTCGGGCTTCGCCGGGATCGACAAGGACGAGCTGACGCGGCGGTTGGAGGCTTTGCGGGGCGGGGCCGGCTTCACCGGCCGGGCGCCGGGCGGGCCGAGCCGGTGGGCCACGGAACGGTCGGCCGAATGGGAGCCGCTGCGGCACGAAATGGTGGTGGAGGTCGGCTTCGATCATGTCTCGGACCAGCGCTTCCGGCACGGCACACGGCTGCTGCGCTTTCGGCCCGACAAGGCGCCGGAGCAGTGCCGGATGGAGCAGCTGGAGGCGTGATGGCGGGGGCGGGCCAGTTCGACCTGTTCGGCGCGCCCGCGCAGGGGCTGCCGGAGGGCCTGCGGTACGCAGAGGACGTAATCTCCGCCGCCGAGGCCGACCGGCTGGTCAGGGTCTTCGCCGACCTTCCGTTCCAGGCGTTCGATTTCCACGGCTTCAAGGGCAACCGGCGGATCGTATCCTACGGCGGCCGCTACGACTTCTCGGCCAGCCGACTGGAGCCGACGGAGCCGATCCCCGAGTTCCTCCTGCCGGCGCGCGCGGCCGCGGCGGCGTTCGCGGGGCTGGAGCCGGATGCGATCCATCATGCCATGGTCACCGAATATGCGCCGGGGGCGGGGATCGGCTGGCACCGCGACCGGCCCGAGTTCGACCGGGTCATCGGCCTGTCGTTCGGCTCGGAGGCGACGATGCGGTTCCGGCGCCGGCGCGAGGTGGGGTGGGAGCGGGTCTCGCTGCCGCTGGCGCCCCGCTCCGCCTATCTGCTGGACGGGCTGGCGCGGCAGGACTGGCAGCACAGCATCGCGCCCGGCGACCGGCTTCGATATTCCGTGACCTTCCGCACCCTGCGGTGACGCGGGGCGCATAACTTCGTGTTTCCGGCGGCGAACCGGCCTTAACCGGGCGCGCTTTCATGGGCACAAGGGACAGTCTCCTCTCAGGCCGTATGGATATTCGATGAAAAGAGCCCGGCGCGCCCGCATCGTCGCGACCCTCGGACCCGCCAGTCGCGCGCCCGGCCAGGTCAAGGCCCTTGCCCAGGCCGGGGTGGATGTGTTCCGGTTGAACTTCAGCCACGGCTCACATGAGGACCACGCCGCAGCGCTGAAGGCGGTGCGGGGAGCGGAACTGGCGCTGAAGCGACCGCTGGGCGTGCTGGCCGACCTGCAGGGACCCAAGCTGCGGCTGGGCCGGTTCGCCAATGTCGAGATCGACGTCAAGCCGGGCCACCAGATGCGGTTCGACCTCGACCCGGCGCCCGGCGACGAGACGCGGGTGCAGATGCCGCATCCGGAGATCTTCCGGGCCCTGCGCACGGGCATGCTGCTGCTGCTTGATGACGGGCGGGTGCGGCTGCGGGTCAACGAGCGGAGCGACGAATGGGCCGATGTGACGGTCGAGAGCGGCTCGAAATTGTCGGACCGCAAGGGCGTGGCCGTGCCGGAGGCGGTGGTGCCGGTCTCGGCCCTGACGCCCAAGGACCGCGAGGACCTGGCCTTCGCCCTGCGCATCGGCGTCGACTGGGTGGCGCTGAGCTTCGTTCAGAAGGCCGAGGACATGGCCGAACTGAAGCAGATCGTGAAGGGCCGCGCCGCCTGTCTGGCCAAGATCGAGAAGCCGCAGGCGCTGAACGAGCTGGAGAGCATCCTCGACTATTGCGACGGGGTCATGGTGGCGCGCGGGGACCTGGGGGTCGAACTCGACCCCGAAGAGGTGCCGGTGGCGCAGAAGCGGATCATCCGCGCCGCCCGCCAGCGCGGGGTGCCGGTGATCGTGGCCACCCAAATGCTGGAGTCGATGACGTCGTCTCCAGCCCCGACGCGGGCCGAGGCGTCGGATGTCGCCAATGCAGTCTATGAGGGGGCGGACGCCCTGATGCTGTCGGCGGAGACGGCCTCGGGCGACTATCCGATGGAGTCGGTCGGCATCATGAGCCGCATCATCGAGCGGGTCGAACGGGACGAGATGTGGCCCAGCCTGATGGACGCCGAGCACGCCGGCATGCACGAGCACGACGTCGACGCCCTGGTGGCGGCGGCGCGCAAGGCGGCGGAGTCGCAGTCGACCGCCTGCATCGTGGTCTTCACGACCCTGGGCGGGACGGCGCGGCGGATGTCGCGCGAGCGGCCGCTGCAGACGGTTCTGGCCCTGACGCCCAAGCCGGAGACGGCGCGGCGTCTGGCGCTGGTCTGGGGGCTGGAGCCGCGGCTGAGCCGCGAGCCTGCCTCGCTGGAGGAGGTCACCGACGACGCGGTCGAGAAGGCGGTCGAATTCGGCCTCGCCGAGCCGGGCCAGAGGTTGCTGATTCTGGCCGGGACTCCGTTCGGCGCGCCGGGGGCTGCGAATCTGCTGCGACTGGCGCATGTTCCGATGAAGGCGAAGCGCTGACGTCCTTCTCCCCTCGGAGGAGAAGGTGGGCGCCGGAGGCGCTCGGATGAGGGGGCTTGATCCCACGGCAGACTGGTTGAGGGTGCGCATGTGCCTGGCAGCCCCCTCATCCGTCTCGCTCCGCGAGCCACCTTCTCCCCCGAGGGGAGAAGGCAACCGATGATCAAATACATCGGCTCAAAACGGGCGCTGCTGACGCAGATCGTCGCCGCGATCTCCGGCGTGCTGCCAGATGGCGGGACGGTGTGCGACCTGTTCTCCGGCTCCGCACGGGTCGGGCATGCGCTGAAGAAGCAGGGTTTCCGGGTCTGGTCGAACGACCACAACGCCTACGCCCATGTGCTGGCCACGGCCTATGTGCAGGCGGATCGGGAGCGCTGGCTGGCGCGGGCGGAGGTGGTGCTGGCGGAGCTTCGGACGGTCGCGCCGGAGGCCGGCTGGTTCACCAAGACCTTCTGCGAGGACGCGCGCTATTTCACGCCGGAGAACGGGGCGCGGATCGACGCCATGCGCGACCGGATCGCGGCCATGGCGCTGGAGCCCGAGCTGGAGGCCATCGCGCTCGTCAGCCTGATGGAGGCGGCGGACCGGGTGGATTCCACGGCGGGGCTGCAGATGGCCTATATGAAGAGCTGGGCCAGCCGGGCGCTGAAGCCGCTGGGGCTGAGGATGCCCGACGTGCTGCTGGGGGTGGCGGCGGGGCCGTGCCGGGCGACACGGGCCGACGCCGTCGAACTGGCGCCGTCGGTGGAGGCCGACCTCGTCTATCTGGACCCGCCCTACAACCAGCATTCCTACCTCGGCAACTACCACTGTTGGGAGAGCCTGGTGCTGTGGGACAAGCCGGAGACTTACGGGATCGCCAACAAGCGGATCGACGTGCGCACGCGCAAGAGCGCCTTCAACAGCCGGCCCGGGATCGCCCCGGCGCTGCAGGCGGTGATCGAGGGGGTGAAGGCGCCGAACCTGATCGTCTCGTTCAACGACGAGGGCTATCTGGGCCGAGATCAGCTCGTGGAGATGCTGTCAGACCAGGGCGAGGTGCAGGTCATCGAGATCGCTCGGCCGCGATACGTCGGGGCGCGCATCGGCATCCACAATCCGAAGGGCGAGAAGGTCGGGGCGGTGGGCCGGCTGAGGAACGTCGAATATCTGTTCGTAGTCAGCGACCGGCGGGTCAATCTCGCCGACGCGGCGTGAGCGCGGGCGTACGGAACGGGTCGGACTCAGGGCCGTTGTGTCGGCCATGGAACAGATGACCCTCACCCCCACGCGGCGTCTGGAAGCCCGGCAAGCCTATAGCCGGACCGTCGACGCCTTTGAATCGGTCGCCTGGCGGCCGCCGTCGCCGGCGCGGTTCGAAAACCGGGTGGCCAACGACTACGCGCCGGAGCCGGAGCCGAACCTGTCGGAGATGGTCGAAGGCGTTCCGGCCTGGCTGACCATTACGCTGGGCGGCGTCGTCGCTGCTCTCGCGGGCGCCATGCTCGGCGGGGCCCTGCACATCTAGCTTTCCAGCAGCGCCCGGATCGGGGCCCAGCCGCGGCGGTGCGCCGGGCAGGGGCCGAGGGTGCGAAGCGCCTGCTGATGCACCGGGGCGTTGTAGCCCTTGTGGCCCGCGAAGCCGTAGCCAGGATACTCCGCGTCCAGTTCGACCATCAGCCGGTCCCGCGCCGTCTTGGCCAAGATCGAGGCCGCCGCGATCGACAGCGACAGGCCGTCGCCGCCCACCACCGTCTGTACGTCGCAGGGCAGTTTGAAGCGGTAGTTGCCGTCCACCAAGGCCGCGACCGGCTGAACCGACATCGCCTCAATGGCCCGGCACATGGCCAGGCCGGTGGCGTGCAGGATGTTCAGTTCGGCGATCTCCTCGACCGAGGCGAAGCCGACGCCCCAGGCCAAGGCGCGGGTCTTGATCTCGATCTCCAGCGCCTCGCGGCGGGCGTGGGTGAGAGCCTTGGAGTCGTCGATGCCTTCGGGCAGGTCGTCGTGGCGCAGGATCACCGCTCCGGCGGACACCGGCCCCGCCCATGGTCCCCGCCCGGCTTCGTCCACACCGCAGACCAGACCGCCGCACGACTGGATCAGCACCGTTTCGAGGGCCAGCGTCGGGAAGGCTCGGGCGGCCTTGGCCGGCGCCTTGGCGGCGGGCGTCTTCTTCGCGGAGGATTTCGCGGGGGTCTTCACCGGGCCGCCATCGCACGAACCTGCCGGTGACGGAAGCACTCGGCCCCGTGATCGTTGACCATGCCCACAGCCTGCATGAAGGCGTACACAATAACCGGGCCGCAGAAGGTAAAGCCACGCTTCTTCAGAGCCTTGGCCATCGCTTCGGATACGGCCGTCGCGACCGGGCGGGCTCCGCCGTCGGGCCAGTGGTTCTGGATCGGGGCGCCGCCGACGAAGGACCAGAGCCACTCGCTGAAGTCCTCGCCGCTGTCGCGCATCTCCAGCCAGATCCGCGCCCCCTTGATGGCGCTGTTGATCTTGGCGCGGGAGCGGATGATGCGGGCGTCGCCGAGCAGCCGTTCGATGTCAGCCTCGCCGTAGGCCGCGACCTTTTCCGGATCGAATCCGTCGAAGGCGTCACGCATGCCCTCGCGTTTCCTCAGGATGGTGATCCAGGCCAGCCCGGCCTGAAAGCCGTCCAGCACCAGCTTCTCCCACAGGGCGCGTGGGTCGTACTCGGGCACGCCCCACTCCTCATCGTGATAGGCGACGTAGAGCGGATCGGCCCCGCACCAGGCGCAGCGATGGAGTGAGTCGGACATGGGGCGAGGGTAGCGCGTGGCGAGACGCTGGTCTCCGGGTGCGAATACGCGCAGCTTGGGTCGGCGGGGAGATGACGATGACGGGCGACGAGATCGGGACTGGCGAACGATTCAAGGCGGTCGCCGCCATGGAGGTGTTGTTGCGGATCTGGCGCCAGGCGGTCGACTGCTTTCCGGAGGACGACCTGGAGACCATTCTGGTCTTCCTGACGGTGGCGGCGGCGAGCACCAGCAGCCATCTGCGCGACCGGGACCTGATCGTCGAACTGGATGGCGGCCCGCTACCCGATCATATGCACCGGCCGATCAGCGGACGGGCGGTCGCCGAGGCCACCGGGCTGGCGCGCGAGACGGTGCGGCGGCGGATCGACGCCCTGGTCGCCTCGGGACGGCTGAGCCGCGACGCGCGGGGCGTGCGGACGATCAGCGACACGATAAGCCAACACTGCAATCTTGAGTTCACGCGGTTCGTGATCCGCGAGCTCGACGCGGCGCCGGGCCGACTCGCGCGGTTCGATCCCGTCTAGACGGTGGCGCCCTCGGCCATCCAAGCCTCGGTCTTCAGGTCCTCAACCCAGGCGTCGAGCACGCCGCAGACGCCGTCGCGATTGGAGCCGCTGAAGGTCGGGCAGGTGCGGATCCGATCCGCCTCGATCGACAGGCAATCGAGCAGGTCGATCAGGTTCGTCCGCGAACGGCGGGCGTAGCTGCGGGCGAGGGCCCGGACGATCGTCTCCAGGGCGATCAGGTCGGTGGTGATGGCGTCGAGTCGGGGGTCGGACATCCGGGGCGCTCCGGGCGAGGTCGGGGCGCGGCATTAGGCGGGAGCGAGTTCGTCGACCAGTGGGATGTGACCCGATCCGGGGCGCTGGGGCGGCGGCCTCACCCCACTTCCGCGAACGCCCGGACCGGAAAGGTCCCGAAAGCCCTCACCTTCGGCGGGGCGGCGGTGAAGCGGAAGCCGGCGTCGGGCAGCAGCTCCAGTCCCCGCATATGCTCGCAGATCGGGATGCCGGCGCCGAGCAGGAGGGTATGGGCCGGGCGGGAGCGAGTGCGGGTGTCGTCGATGTTGTGGGAATCGATGCCGACCAGGGCGGCGCCGGCCTCGACGAGAAAGGCGGCGGCGGCCTCGGTCAGGAAGGGGTGGTTCTCGAAATAGGCGTCGGTGCGCCAGTGGCGGGCCCAGCCGGTGTGGACCAAGACCGCCTTGCCGCGCAGGTCGGGGCCCTCGAAGCGGTCGGCGTCGATGGCCTGAATATCGGGGGCGCGGACGACGATCCCCGGCAGGGCGGCGACCCGGTCGAGGCCGATGTCGCTGAGGTCCTCGCCATCGGCGTAGCGGTGGAAGGGGCTGTCCAGATAGGTGCCGGTGTTGCCGACCATTTCGATGCGGCCAATCTGGAATTCGGTCCCGGCGTCGTAATTGGCCTGCGACGCCTCGCGGCTGAGGTGGTCGCAGATCAGCGGCGCCGGCAGGCCCCTGTAGGTGACCATGCCGTCTTCGATGGTGTGGCTGAGGTCGATCAGGCGGATCATGCGTCCATCCACTCCGGTCTCGTGACCGTCACCGGCCGGCCGTCAACCGTCAGCGCCCCGTCCAGCCGGTCCAGCCGCAGCAGGGCCATGGCGCCGCCGTCCATGCCGGTGAGCACCTCGCCGGCGCGAAGGTCGCCGTTCAGGATCTCGGCGCCGAAGGGCGGGAGCGGACCGTCGAAGGCGATGGGCAGCATGCGGTTCTTGATGCTGCCGCGCCGCTTCATACGCGAGGTGGTCTCCTGGCCGACGAAACAGCCTTTGCGGAAGTCGATGCCGTTCAGCAGGTCGAAATTGGCTTCGATGGGATAGGTCTTGTCCGAAGGCGCGTCGGCGGCCGGGTCGGGCACGGCGACGGCGAGGCGGTGGGCCTGCCAGTCGGCCTCGGTTGCGTTCGGCTCGACCGCCCCGCCGTAGCGCCGTCCGCCGAGGCCGGGCGTGCGCGGGTCGACGTTGAAGACATCGGTGACTTCAGGCCAGCTGGCGAAGACCGCGCGATCGTCGGCCTCGACCGCGACCTGGGCGCGGAGCTTGTACATCGACAGGCGCTGCAATAGGGCGTCGCGGCGGTCGGCGGCGACGTCCAGCAGGACCGCGTCCGCCTCGCTCCACAGGAACAGATCGAACAGCAACCGGCCCGGCGGGGAGAGCAGGGCGCCGAAGCGGAGCTCGCCCTCCGCCAGGGTCTCGACATCCTGGGTCAGCAGATTGTGCAGGAAGGGTCGGGCGTCGGGGCCGGAAACCCGGATCAGGGCGCGGCTGTCGAGGCGGGCGATGCGGGTGGTCATGGGGCGTAGATAGGGCCGCGCGCGCCTGTGGACCACACCTGTTGGCCGCTGATGGATGGCGAGAATCCGTATACGGTCCATGCATGACGGGCCGGTTTCCCATCCTCTATATCGCCGAAGCGGGCGCGCAGGACGCGGTGCTGTCGTGCGGGGTGCTGGCGTATCTGGTCGAGGCCATGCCGCAGGCGCGGTTCACGGTGGTCGGATCGCCGGCCAGCGCGCCGTTGTTCGCCGACACCCCGCGGCTGGACCGGCTGATCGTGCTGGAGAAGGAGACCCGGCTCGACTGGTTCGGCCTGTGGAACCAGGTGCGGGCGACGAACTGGGGGCTGGTGGTCGACATGCGCGGCTCGGCCCTGTCCGGCAAGCTGAAGCGGCAGAAGCGGGCGGTGCGCGGCGAGCGGGAAGCCGGCGTGCACGCCGTGGAACTGGCGGCGCGGGTGCTGCAGCTGGACGAGGTTCCGGCCCCCCGGCTGTTCGTGTCGGAGGCGACGCAGGCGGCGGCGGATGCGCTGATCCCGGCGGGCGAGGGCCCGCTGCTCGCCGTCGGGCCGGGGGCGGCGTGGATGGGGCGGCGCTGGCCGGCGGAGCGGTTCGCCAAGGTGGCCGCGACCCTGGTCGGGGACGGCGGGCCGCTGGAGGGCGGCCGGGTGCTGGTCGTCGGGGCCGAGACCGACCGGGACGCGGCCCACACCATCCGTCTGGCCCTGCCGCGACATCGCACGGTCGAGCTGCAGGGCCGGCTGAGCCCGCTGCAGGTCGTGGCCGTGGTCGGTCGCTGCGCCCTGTATCTGGGCGGGGACTCGCTGTGGACCGATCTGGCGGTGGCCTCGGGCGTGCCGGTGGTGGCCGCCTTCGGGCCGTCGGACGAGGCCGAGCGGGGGCCGTGGGGCGGAGCCGCGGTGCGCGGGCCGCGCTCGGTCGACGAATACCGCAAGATCGATCCGCGGCTGGACCAGGCCATCGAGCACATGAACGACCTGCCGGCGGACAGGGTGCTGAAGGCGGCTCGCAAGGCGCTGGCCGAGCGGGTATAGGGCCGGGCCATGACCCAGACATACGACCTGATCGTCCGCGGCGGCGAAGTGGCCAACCATGCGGGACGGGGCATGGCCGACGTCGGTATGATCGACGGCAAGATCGCCTTCGTGGGAGACCTGTCGCAGGCGAGCGCCGGCGAGACGGTGGACGCGGCGGGGCTGACCGTCCTGCCGGGCGTGATCGACACCCAGGTCCATTTCCGCGAGCCGGGGCTGGAGTGGAAGGAAGACCTCGAGACCGGGTCGCGGGCGGCGGCGCTGGGCGGGGTCACCGCCGTGTTCGAGATGCCGAACACCGAGCCCAACACCACCGATCCGGAGACCCTGGCCGACAAGCTGGAGCGGGCGCGGGACCGGATGTGGACCGACCACGCCTTCTACATCGGCGGGACGCACGAAAATGCGAAATACCTTGGCGAGCTTGAGCGGCTGCCGGGGTGCTGCGGGGTCAAGGTGTTCATGGGGGCCTCGACCGGAACCCTGCTGGTCGCCGACGACGATGGGGTGCGCGAGGTGCTGCGCCATGTGAAGCGGCGGGCGACCTTCCATTCCGAGGATGAATACCGGCTGGTCGAGCGGCGGCCGCTGGCGCGGACGGGCGACTGGACCAGCCACCCGGAGGTGCGCGACCCGGAGAGCGCGATCATGTCGACGCGGCGCCTGGTGCGGCTGGCGCGGGAGACGGGCGCGCGGATCCATGTGCTGCACGTGACCACGGCGGAGGAGGTCGAGTTCCTGGCGACCCAGAAGGATGTGGCGACCATGGAGCTGACCCCGCAGCACCTGACGCTGGACGGCGACGAGGCCTACGACCGGCTCAAGGGGCTGGCGCAGATGAACCCGCCGATCCGCAACAACTACCATATCGCCGGCCTGTGGCGGGGGATCGAGCAGGGCGTGGCGGACGTGCTGGGCTCGGACCATGCGCCGCATACGTTGGAGGAGAAGGCCCGGCCCTATCCGGCCTCGCCCTCGGGCATGCCGGGGGTGCAGACCCTGGTGCCGGTGATGCTGACCCACGTGGCTGAGGGGCGGCTCAGCCTCGACCGGTTCATCGACCTGACCAGCCACGGGGCCAACCGGGTGTTCGGCATCGCCGGCAAGGGGCGGATGGCCGAGGGCTATGACGCCGACCTGACCATCGTCGATCTGAAGGCGAAACATGTGCTGAAGCACGAGGACATGGCCACACGCTCGGGCTGGACCCCCTTCGACGGCATGGAGTGCACCGGGAAGGCGATGGCCACCATCGTGCGCGGCCGGGTGGTGATGCGTGACGGCGAACTGATCGGCAGCGCCCACGGGCGGCCGGTGCGGTTTCAGGAGACGCTGGCCTGACGTCCGAGGCGGGCCATCACTGCGTCGCGGTAGGTTCGGCTGACGACGATCTCAGCCCCGCTGCCCATGGTCAGCTTCCATGAGCCGTCCGACAGGGATCGGGTGTCCCGGACCCGTGCCAGATTTACCAGCGTGGAGCGGTGGCTGCGGGCGAAGACCCGGTCGTTCAGCCGGGCCTCCAGCGCCTTCAGGGGCTCGCGGATCAGACCCTCGCGGCCGGCCCAGTGGACCACGACATAGTTGCCGGCGGCGGCGAACCATTCAACCCCGTCCAGCGACACCGGCGCGCGACGGCTCCCGGTCATCACCATCAACCGCTCCGGCGGTTGGTTCGATCCCGACGCCGCGAGCCGCGCCGCCGAGAGTGCTCCCGCCAACGCAGTTTCCAGCTCATACGCCCGCGTCCGCGCCGCGACCGCCCGGCTGCGGTGCGCCGCGGCCGCCCCGACCGAGCAGATCGCCGTGTAGAGCAGGATGGCGACCGGTGTGCGGGCCAGAGCCCGCGACGGCAGTTCCGCGGTCGGCCCACCGGCGAACGACAGATCGGCGACCGCGCCTCCGAGAGCGGCGAGGGGCACGACCGCGAGCCCGGCGGCGGTCAGGGCGGCGAAGGCGGCGGGTCCGGCCCCGAAGCGCCGGATCAGCAGCCAGACCAGTCCGGCGGCCGGCAACCACAGGCCGAAGGTCGCGCCCTGCCACGCGAGGGACTCGACGACGCCGAGATCGCCGCCGTTGGCCGCGACCGCCCGGCGCATGAACCAGGCGGCGCAGACGGTGGTCACGGCGAAACTGTAGGCTGTGAAGCCCCAGGTCCACTGGGCGGTCGTCAGCCGGTTCAGGCGAAGGCGGGAGAGCGGCGTCGGCGCACGATCAGGACCGCGATCCAGATCATGGTCATGGTCTGGAACAGGAAGCTGGGCCAGAGCTGGCTCCATGGAGTGGGGATGAAGGACAGGAAGTTGCCGGAGAAGGCCGAGAGCACCGCGCCATAGGCCCCCAGCATCTTGGTCAGGTGCTCATAGTTCCACAGGTTGGGCGAGAAGGGCCAGTCGGTCGGGCGGGCGAACCGCCACAGGTCCCAGCCGCCGTAGACCAGGGCGCCGTACGCCAGGGCGGCCGACACCGCCGCCAGGTCGCCGGTCCGGCCGGTGACGACGAGGGCCAGCACCCAGAGGCCGACGCCGACGACGGCGAGGGTCACGATCCAGTCGATCGGCCTGGCCCGGTCCGAGCGCCGCAGGTCGGGCCGCTTGCGCCGAAGCACACGGACGCCCGAGAACAGGGTCATCGTCGCCGTGGCCGACAGGGCGAGGAAGTAGGGGCTGAACTTCAGGACCGTCATCAGCCAGGCGCAGGCCAGCAGCGTCGCCATCAGCCCGACGAAGACCCGGCCTGACAGGCGATGCAGGCGGGATCCCTTGCGGGTGAGAATGGGGGCCAGGCCGACCCCGCAGGCGGCGAGGCCGGCGGCGATGTGCAGGGCGAGGGTCGGGGGGAAGATCGAATCCATGGCCCGAACATGGCGGGGCGACGCCGGTCCGCCAGCGTCGCGGGACGAGCGGCGGCTGGCGGGGACGAAATGCGGCGCCGGCCGCCGTCATCCTGGTTGGAGGATGAAGCCGGCGACCTCGTCGACGACGCCGGGGGCCAGCGGCAGGTCGGGGTTGCTGTAGGTGGCGATGTTGGCGGCGCGTTCGGCGGGGGCGATCTTGAGCAGGTGATTCACGCCGTCCCAAACGACCAGATGCGCGTCCGGCCGCGCGGCGGCGAGGGCCTCGGCGTCGGCGACGGTGGTCTGGACGTCGGTCGAGCCCTGGCCGATCATCATCGGGCCGTCGTAGCCGGCGGCCAGTTTGGCGGGGTCGAGCGCCAGCCACGAGATCAGATAGGGCTGCACCGACGGCCGGAACAGGGCGGCCAGCGCCGACGGGGCGTCCGGGACGAGGCGACCGGCCTCGAGTTCGGCGAGGGCGTGAAAGGCCTGGGTGCGCAGCGGCTCGGGCAGTTGCGGGCCGAGCTGTTCTTCCAGCACGACGCGGGCGGTGCGGCCGGCCCCGGACAGCAGGACAAGGCCGCAGATCGTGTCGTCGCTGGCCTCCACCGCAGCGAGGGCGACCAGCGCGCCCTCGCTGTGGCCGATCAGCCAGGCGCAGGGCTGGCCGGTCAGGCGGGCGGTCTCGGCAGCCCAGGCGCGGGCGTCGTCGGCGTAGTCGGTGAAGACCAGTTCGGTCTCGGAGGTCAGGGCGAAGGCGCTGGCGCCGACGCCGCGCTTGTCGGTGCGGACGGTGGCGACGCCGTGGGCGGCGAGTCCCTCGGCGAGCAGGCGGTAGCTGGAGGCGGTGACGCCCAGCCGGCTGTTGCCGTCGCGGTCAGTAGGGCCGGAGCCGGCGATGATCAGGGCGGCGGCGCGGGTGTCGCCGTCCGGGGTGAGCAGGGTTCCATGCAGGGGCGAGGGCTCCGACGGCAGGGACACGGGCGTGCTGACCGGGTCGGAGAGCAGGGCGGCGGCGAGGATGAGGCTGAGCATGGCGGTCTCCTTTCAGGAGCGGCGGGATCAGAAGGGCTGGCGGTCGGGGTCCGTGCGCCAGACGCGCCAGCTCTCGACGACGGACCAGACAGCGGCGACCCCGATGGCGGTCAGCAGGACGTAGAGGTTGAGCGGGCGCGGGGCGAACGGGGCGGTGAGCAGGCCGGCGAGGCCGATGACGAACAGGAGGCGGCCGGCGAGGCGGTTGGAACGCTCCCAGGCGAGGCGGCTCTTGAAGGCCCAGGGGGTGCGCACGCCGACGAAGGGGTTGGGCCCGACCCGGCCGAGGAAGGCGCCTGTCAGCAGGAGGACGAGGCTGATCAGGGCGACCGGCAGGGCTCCGGCGATGCTGGTTGCGCCCGACAGGCTGGCGGAGGCGATGAGCAGGCTGACCAGCGGGAGGGTCAGGACCACGACCAGCTGGGCGTAGCGCAGGGCGCGGCCCCGGGCGGGGTCGTCGGCGCGGCGGGCGGCGAGGCCCATGCCGCCGCCCAGCGCCAGCGTCAGCACGGCCATGGCGATCAGGACGCCGCCCACCACTTCGCGCGTGCTCCAGTCATCGGCCTGACCGGAGGCGTTCCAGTGGACCGGCAGCAGTTCGGCCGGGCCGGCGAAGACGGTCCAGACGCCGAGACCGCCGACGACGAGAGCGAGGCCGAGGGTGGCGGCGTCGAGGGCCGGGGCGGATCTGCGCGGGGCGGTCATGGTTGGTCTCCGGGGTCTTTGCGGCCCGCGCCGGTCATCTGCAGCAGGAAGGCGAGGGCCTCCTCGACGGCCGAAATCTCCAGCCGGTAGCGGATCGAGGCCCCGTCGCGCTCGGGCGAGACCAGGCCGGCCTCCTTGAGGGCGTTGAGGTGGCCGGTGATGGTCGGCCAGCTCATGTCGAAGGCGGCGGCGATGTCTCCGGACGCCATCGGCCCCTTGCGCAGCATGTCGATGATGCTGCGCCGGACGGGGTGGGACAGGGCCTTGAACAGGACGTTCATAGGAAGAAGGCTAATTAGGAAATAAGCTAATAGCAAGCCGGCGCCATCGGAAATTTGGTGTGGCAGAGTCGGCAAGGTCGGCAGCGGGTCCGGAAATTCGCTGTGTCAGAGTCGGCAGAGTCGGCAAACTCCGGGGGAGGCGGATGCGTCCGGGTCCCTGTGGCGGGCCGGGCGGGATTCGATTGTCAAAGACCGGGCGAGGCGACGCCTCACTGAACGGCGCACATTATAGGGGGTCTCGCCCTCCGGCGGGTTCAGGACGCTGACGAAGGGACGATGCGCAGGGAAAACAGCGGGTTGGGTCTGAAAAGTATGATGGCTGGCGGCGGATTTGCAGCGCAGCATTTCGGTTTCCTTCTCCCCTCGAGGGAGAAGGTGGGCCGGAGGCCCGGATGAGGGGGCTGCGTCCGCAGGCTCGATGTGTGGCGATTGGCGGCTGGCTGAATGCATGGGTGTCTCACCCCTCATCCGCCCCCTCCGGGGGCACCTTCTCCCGCAAGGGGAGAAGGGTCCGCTCTCGACCCGTTGCGGACACTCCGAGGGATGATACCGTAGCCCAATGAAGGTTGCCGGTCCTTTCATCTGTCTTGCCGCGTCGATAGCCACTGGATGTGCAACTCACCCGGCAGCCGTGCCCGTGGAGTTTGATGGCTATCGGACAGGGGAGATGATCAGCCTGAAGGATTGCGAGAGGCGGTCGGGCAGTCTGTTGACGTCTCCAGACGAGACTGTTTGTTCGCTAGCCCTCGTAATTATGGTCCCGGCCGAGTCATCTCCGAAAGACTAGCCAAACGTCCGCTTGCCACCCATAGCGGACACGCCCCTCAGATCGAGAAACTGACCCCGCACCCGCAGCTGGAGGCGGCGTTCGGGTTGCGGACCACGAACTGGGCGCCCGCGAGGTCGTCGACGAAGGCGATTTCGGAGTTCTTGAGGAAGGGGAGGGAGACGGGGTCGACGAGGGCGGCCTGGCCGGCGGTTTCGATGCGCAGGTCGTCGGGCTCGGCGGTCTCGACCAGTTCGAACCGGTACTGGAAGCCGGAGCAGCCGCCGCCGTCGACGGCGACGCGGAGCATGACCGGGCGGCCCTCGGCCTCGGCCAGCTTCGCAAGGCGGGCGGCGGCGCTTTCGGACAGGCTGAGGCCGTGGCCGCCGGCGTGGGGCGAAATCTGGAAGGCGGGGGCGGATTGGACGGTGCTCACGGGGCTCTATATGAGGCGCGGACGGGCGTTCGCAAAGGCCCGGCCGGAGAATGAGCCGCCGTGTCAGTCCCCGAACGCGCGCCGTATGCCGAATACCCCGAGCACAGCCGCGGCCGGCTGACGCCGGAGCCGATCAGCCGCACCCGCAACGCCTATGCGCGCGACCGGGACCGGATCATCCACGCCACCGCGTTTCGGCGGCTGAAGGAGAAGACCCAGGTCTTCGTGGCGCACGAGGGGGATCACTACCGGACGCGGCTGACGCACAGCCTCGAGGTGGCGCAGATCGCGCGGTCGCTGGCGCATGCGCTGCGGCTGGATACGGATCTGGCGGAGACGGTGGCGCTGGCCCACGACCTGGGTCATCCGCCGTTCGGCCACGCCGGCGAGGACGAGTTGCAGGCGCAGATGGCGCCGTGGGGCGGCTTCGATCACAACGTCCAGACCTTCCGCGTGGTGACCAAGCTGGAGGAGCGCTATCCGCAGTTCGACGGGCTGAACCTGAGCTGGGAGACGGTCGAGGGGGTGGTCAAGCACAACGGGCCGGTGTCGCACCGGCTGGACGAGCCGGCGTGGCGGGCGATCGCCGACTATGCCCCGGGCTGGGACCTGCGGCTGGACAGCTTCGCCTCGCTGGAGGCGCAGGCGGCGGCGATCGCGGACGACATCGCCTACAACAATCACGACGTCGACGACGGGGTGCAGGCGGGGCTGTTCACGCTGGACGACCTGTCGGAGGTGCCGCTGATCGGGCCGGTGCTGCACGGGGTGCGCAGGGACTGGCCGGAGATCGGCGACCGGATGGTGCGGATCGAGGCCGTACGGCGGATGATCGGGGTCATGGTCGAGGACGTGCTGGCCGAGACGGAGGCGCGGATCGAGGCGGCCAATGTGCGCTCCAGCGAGGACGTGCGGCGGGCGGGTCGGACGCTGGTCGCCTTCTCGCACGGCATGCTGGCCGATCTGGGGGTGCTGAGGTCGTTCCTGTTCGAGCGGATGTACCGCCACTATCGCGTCAACCGCACACGCAGCCAGGCGCGGCGGATTCTGGCCGAGATGTTCCAGCTGTTCATGGCCGATCCGGGGACGCTGCCGCCGGAATGGTCGGGCAAGGCGGGCACGGCCGACGAGGCGCGGCGGGCGCGGGCGGTGTGCGACTACATCGCCGGCATGACCGACCGCTATGCGATCGAGGAGCACCGGAAGCTGTTCAGTCTGGATCTGGCGCTGGATTTGTAGGTCCGTCATCCTCGGGCTTGACCCGAGGATCAGACGTCGCGGCGGGCTGTGCGGTTGGGGCGGCCCAACGGCAGCGCGCGTGCGCCTTTCGACGGAGCACCGGACGGTCTGGCCCTCGGGTCAAGCCCGAGGGTGACGGGGGAGAGGGAACACACGGCCTGAAAAAGGACCCGGTCCGGGATAGAGTGTGCGTTCCGCGCCTCGATTCGCGCGGCAGACGGAAGGCGCGGCCATGTCTCACGAAGATCCGTATCGCCCGAACCAGGGCCGCGACCGGGGCGCCTACACCCCGCCGACAGACGACGACCTGCCGTTCGACCGGCAGGGCTACGATCCGCGCCGTGGCGGCGGCGGGGGCGGCGGCGGCAAGGCTCCGCCGATGACGCTGATCATATCTGCGGTGGTGCTGCTGGTGCTGATCATCGCCGTGGCCGTCTACTACAGCCAGGGCGGTCTGCGAGCGTCCGAGGACGCCCCGCCCGCCGTGGGCACGCCGGTCGGCGAGATCCGGGGCGAGGTTCCGCTGGACGCCCAGCCGGTTGATCCGACCGCCGGCATTGAAGTCTATGCGGACAATGAGACGCCCGCGACGGCGCCGACCTTCGTCCCTCCGCCGGAAGACGTGCAGCCGCGCCCCGCGCCGGCCCCCGTCGAGACCACGCCCGCCCCGACGACTCCGCCGCCCGCCAAGAAGGCCGAGCCGGCCCCGACGCCGCCGCCGGCCGGCGGGACTTCGGGCGTGCAGATCGGAGCCTTCTCGACCCCGAACCTTGCGGAGAGCGAATACAACCGCGTCGTCGGCCGCTATCCGCAGCTGACCGAGGGTGCGAGCCGCCGGGTGCAGGAGGTGACGGCGTCGAACGGCTCGACTGTGTATCGCACCACCGTCAGCGGTCTGAGCGAGGAGCGGGCGAGGGCCCTGTGCGGCGCCATCAAGGCCTCGGGCGGGGACTGCATCCTTCGGTGACGCGTTCGGCGGCGATCTACGGCTGCAGCGGCCACCGGCTGACGGAGGACGAGAAGGCCTTCTTCGCCGACGCGCGGCCGTGGGGATTCATCGTCTTTCGACGCAACGTCGACAGTCCAGACCAGATGCGGGCCCTGACTGACGAGATGCGCGACTGCGTCGGCGACGCCGATACGCCGGTGCTGATCGACCAGGAAGGTGGGCGGGTGCAGCGGATGGGCCCGCCGCACTGGGCGAAATACCCGCCGGCCGCGGCCTATCTGGAGGCGGCGGACGGTCTGCTGAGGGCGCGCGAACTGGTCCGGCTGGGGGCGCGCCTGATGGCCAACGACCTGAGGGCCGTGGGGGTGACGGTCGATTGCGCGCCGGTGCTGGATGTGCCGGTGCCCGGGGCGCACGACATCATCGGCGACCGGGCTTATGCGCAGGACCCGGCGACCGTGGCGATGCTGGGGCGGGCGGCGGCGGAGGGGCTGCTGGCCGGCGGGGTGCTGCCGGTGATCAAACACATGCCGGGGCATGGCCGGGCCTTCGCGGACAGCCACAAGGCGCTGCCGGTGGTGCACGCGGGGCTGGAGGCGCTGGAGGAGTGGGATTTCGCGCCGTTCCGGGCGCTGTCGGACATGCCGCTGGCGATGACGGCGCATGTGGTGTTCGACGCGGTCGATCCGAAACAGCCGGCGACGACCTCGAAGAAGGCGCTGAAGTTGATGCGCGGGGCGCTCGGGTTCGGCGGGCTGGTGATGACCGACGACCTGTCGATGAAGGCGCTGTCGGGCAGCCTGCGCGAGCGGGCCGAGGCGGCGCTGAAGGCCGGGTGCGACGTGGTCCTGCACTGCAATGGCGAGCTGAAGGAGATGCGCCAGGTCGCCGGGGGCGTCGGCAAGCTGAAGGGCAAGGCGGGCAAGCGGGCGGCTGCGGCGTTGGCGCGGATCGTGCGCGAGGTGGAGCCGCTGGACGTGTTCGCGGCGCGGGACAGGTTCGATGCGCTGATGGCCGGGCGGGTCGAGGCGGCGAACGGGCCGGACGTGGGGGAGGCGCAGGCGTGACGGATGCGTTCCAGCCCAATCTGAACTTCGCCGCCGTCGAACAGGCCGACCCGCACGAGGCGTTCGTGGTCGATCTGGAGGGCTATGAGGGGCCGCTGCACGTGCTGCTGGCGCTGGCGCGGACGCAGAAGGTCGATCTGCTGAAGCTGTCGATCACGAAGCTGGCGGAACAGTATCTGGCCTTCGTGCACGAGGCGCGGCGGCGCAATTTCTCGCTGGCGGCGGACTATCTCGTGATGGCCTCGTGGCTGGCCTATCTGAAGTCGCGCCTGCTGCTGCCGCGCACCGACAAGAAGGGCGAGGAAATGCCGGCCGAGGAGATGGCGGCGGCCCTGGCCTTCCGGCTGCAGAAGCTGGAGGCGATGCGCAAGGCGGTGGAGGCGATCACCGCCCGGCCGCGGCTGAAGCGCGACGTGTTCACGCGGGGCGACCCGGAGGCGCTGGTGGTGATCCCGTCGGACCGGATCGACGCCAGCCTGTATGAGCTGATGGCCGCCTATGTGACGCAGCGGCGGCGCGAGGAGCAGCGGCACTACAATCCCGGCCAGCGGGTCGAGGCCTTCGGGCTGGAGGCGGCGCGCGACTGGCTGCGGGACGTCCTGCCCCGGCTGGAGGAATGGACGCCGCTGGAGCGGGTGGCGCCGGAGAAGCATGGCGAGGCGGGGCCGTCGCAGGCCAGCTTCACCGCCTCGACGCTGTCGGCCAGTCTGGAGCTGGTCAGGGAAGGAGCCATGGACGTGAAACAGGCCGAGGCCTTCGCGGAGCTGTATCTGAAGCGGCGCGGGATGGGGCAGGTGCTGGAGCTGGTGCCGTGATCCAGTTCGCACCGGACCATCTGGAGATCGAGCGCCGGGTCGAAGCCCTGCTGTTCGCGGCGGCGGGACCGCTGTCGGCGGCGGAGATGGCGCGGCGGCTGCCCGAGGGGGCGGACGTCGGCGGGGCCATCTCGGCGCTGCGCGAGCGCTATCAGGGGCGGGGGGTGGAGCTGGAGTGCGTCGCCGACCGCTGGCGGTTCCGGACGGCGCCGGACCTGTCGTTCCTGATGACCGAGGAGCGGGAGGAGCCGCGGCGGCTGTCGAAGGCGGCGCTGGAGACGCTGGCGATCATCGCCTACCACCAGCCGTGCACCCGGGCCGAGATCGAGAGCGTGCGCGGGGTGTCGCTATCGAAGGGGACGCTGGACCTGCTGCTGGAGATGGGGTTCGTGCGGCTGAAGGGGCGGCGGCGCACGCCGGGGCGGCCGGTGACCTATGCGACGGCGGACAAATTCCTCGAGCATTTCAGCCTGTCGAGCCTCTACGACCTGCCGGGGGTGCAGGAGATGAAGGCGGCCGGGCTGCTGGACCTGTCGATCCCGGTCGGCTTCGAGGCGCCCGATCCGTCGCGGGCGTCGGACGACGACGAGACGCCGCTGCTGCCGGGCGAGGAGGACTCGCCGGAGTTCGCGCAGGATTTCGTGGCGGGGGACGGAACCTGACGCGGTCGAAATTTGAGGAGAGGGACATGCACCACAAGCGACAGAGATGGATGCGTGGCGCAGCTTTACTCGCCGTCGGCATCGCCTTGAGCGCCTGCGACACACAAGACATCGGTCAGGGTTATTCGCTCAAGTTTGGCGATCGAGGGAAGACGTGGATCGAGGCTCCTGAAGGCGGCCGGGCCGCGAGCGGCGATCTGGTCCTGAGCGTCTGGTCGGATGACGAGGTGATCCTCTATCAAGTTTATGCCGACCACCCTCAAAGCTGCGACTACTACCTGATCCGCAAGGTCGATGGTGCCGAGAGTGCGATATCGGCGGAAGCGGCCGCTGAGATGGTCCGCCTGCGGGGCTCCAAACTCCAAACCTCGTCGTCCAGTTCATGCCCGCTAGGATCGAACCGGCGATAGGTGCAATCGCTCCGAACCCTTGCTAAGCCGCTGCGATGATCGCTCGCCTTCGTCCTGTCCCCTTCGACCTCGGTCCCGTCCATTTCGTCGGCATAGGCGGCATCGGCATGAGCGGCATCGCCGAGATCATGCTCAAGATCGGCTATTCGGTGCAGGGCTCGGACGCCAGGGCGTCGGCGAACACCGAACGGCTGGAGAAGCTGGGGGCCCGGATCTTCATCGGCCACGACGCCGGGCACATCGGGGACAGTGTCTCGGCGGTGGTCTATTCGACGGCGGTCAGGGCGACCAATCCGGAGATGACGGCGGCCCGCGACCGGCGCATTCCGCTGGTGCGGCGGGCCGAGATGCTGGCCGAACTGATGCGGCTGCAGTTCTCGGTCGCGGTCGGCGGCACGCACGGCAAGACGACGACGACCTCGATGGTAGCGGCCATCCTCGACGCGGGCGGGCTGGACCCGACAGTGGTCAACGGCGGCATCATCAACGCCTACGGCACCAACGCCAAGGTCGGCGACGGCGACTGGATCGTGGTCGAGGCCGACGAGAGCGACGGCAGCTTCCTGCGCCTCAAGTCGACGGTGGCCATCGTCACCAACATCGACCCCGAGCATCTGGACCACTACGGCGACTTCGACGGAGTGCGAAAGGCGTTCGTGGACTTCGTCGAGAACATCCCTTTCTACGGTTTCGCCGCCGTCTGCCTGGACCACCCCGAGGTGCAGCGGCTGGTGGCCTCGATCGATAACCGGCGGCTGGTGACCTACGGGATCAATCCGCAGGCCATGGTGCGGGCTGACAACTGCCTCATGGGCGCCGACGGCTGCCGCTTCGACGTGGTCATCCAGGGGCGCGGACTGGCGGCCCTGGACGAGCCGACGCGGATCAAGGGCCTGCATCTGCCGATGGCCGGGTGGCACAATGTCTCGAATGCGCTGGCGGCCATCGCGGTGGCGCGCGAGCTGGACGTGTCGGACGACGACATCCGCGCGGGGCTGGCCGGCTTCGGCGGGGTGCGGCGGCGCTTCACCACCACGGGCATGGTCGGCGGCGTCCGCATCGTCGACGACTACGGCCATCACCCGGTCGAGATCGCGGCGGTGCTGAAGGCGGCGCGGCAGGTGGCGCAGAACGCCGAGGGCAACGGCCGGGTCATCGCCGTGGTCCAGCCGCACCGCTACACCCGGCTACGCGACCTGATGGAGGAGTTCTCGACCTGTTTCTCGGACGCGGACGCGGTGATCGTGGCGGATGTCTATGCGGCGGGGGAGAGCCCGATCGAGGGGGTCGACAAGGACGCGCTGGTCGAGGGCATCCGCCGGTTCGGCCACCGGTCGGTGCAGGCGCTGGAGAGCCTCGAGGCGCTGCCGGCGGTGGTGGCGGCGGAGGCGAAGGCGGGCGATCTGGTGGTGCTGCTGGGGGCGGGGGATATCACGCAGTGGGCCTATGCGCTGCCGGGGCAGCTGGAGGAGCTGGGTTGAGTTGCGGTCCTTCGGAGGGCGACGCCGCTGACGCACACGCGGCAATTCTCGATGTCGCGGATGATCCCCAATGGCCCAAGGGGCTACTTCTCGCGGCCTGTTCGAGCCCCAGACTGGCGTTCGAAACCCTGAAGCTGATGTGTCCCGAGCTGGTCACCTATCGGGGCTGCTGGTTCCGCGCCGATCAGTTCGTGGCGGAATACGCCGACGGATTCCTCGCTGCCGAGGGAGCAACGGTCAGCTCAACTGAATTCGTGGTCAACCATCTCCACGTCGATGCAATGCTCTTCGGTCAATCCGAACCAATACCGGACGAGATCGCGAAGGCGATCTGCCAAATGCTGGCGTTCGGATGGAGGAATTGGGCAAGGGACAGGTATGGGTTGGCGATAGTGACCTCCATCGTCTGGGACGACGCCACGGGCTATGAGGTTTCGTTCCGAAGCGCTCAGGGCGGGATCAGTATTCAATGAGTTGGCGTGACTGTCTCCCCGCCGTCCGCGGCAAGCTGCTGCGCGATGAGCCGCTCGGGCCGTTCACCTGGTTCCGGGTGGGCGGGACGGCCGACGCCCTGTTCATCCCCGCTGACCCTGAGGACCTCGCCGACTTCCTGAAGGCGCTGGACCCGGCCGTGCCGGTGACGGTGCTGGGCGTCGGCTCGAACGTGATCGTGCGCGACGGGGGCGTGGAAGGCGTAGTCATCCGGCTGGCGGGGCGGCCGTTCGCGGGGATCACGAGCGAGGGGGCCACAATCACGGCCGGGGCGGGCGCGCTGGACTCGATGGTGGCCAAGGCCTCGGCGAAGGCCGGGCTGGCGGGGCTGGAGTTCTACGCCGGCATTCCGGGCACCATCGGTGGGGCGCTGACCATGAACGCGGGCTGTTACGGCGCGGAGACCAAGGACATTCTCGTTTCCGCCTGGGGGCTGAACCGAAAGGGCGAGCGGGTCGACTATGCGCTGGCCGACTTCGGCTACACCTATCGGCACTCGGAAGCGCCGGCGGACATGATCTGGATCGAGGCGACCTATCGCGGGACGCCCGACGATCCTGAGGCGGTCGCCGCGCAGATCGCCGAAATCACCTCCCGCCGGGAGCAGACCCAGCCGATCCGCGAGAAGACCGGCGGCTCGACCTTCAAGAACCCGCCGGGGCATTCGTCATGGAAGCTGGTCGATGAGGCGGGGTGGCGCGGCAAGCTGTTCCAGGCGACCGGCGGCGGGGCGATGTTCAGCGAACTGCACAGCAATTTCATGATCAATCCCGGCGAGGCCACGGCGGCGGACATCGAGGGGCTGGGCGAGGCGGTGCGGGCCGACGTGCTGGCTAGGACCGGCGTCCAGCTGGACTGGGAGATCAAGCGGATCGGGCGGAGGTAATCTTCCCCTTCCCCTCGAGGGGGATGGGGTCAGGGGATGGGGTGGAGGCAGGCGGCGTCAGGCATTGGCGCGTGAGGCGTCGTCGCCTTATTCGGACGGAGCCCATCCGCTCTCAGTTCGCTAAGATCCTGCCTCCACCCCACCCAACCCTCCCCCTCGAGGGGAGGGCTTTCCAATGCGCCACCCGATTGGCGAGGGGGGCTTTTGTTGGGGCGAACCCGATTGGTTGACGGGCTGTTAAGGACGGTTGCCGCATTGCGGTGACTGTTCCGGAGCTTCGCATGACCCGCCCCTTCGCAGACCTTCACGTCGCCGTGCTGATGGGCGGACTGTCGGCGGAGCGCGAGGTGTCGCTGAGCTCGGGCGAGCAGTGCGCCAATGCGCTGGAGGGGCAGGTCGCGAAGGTCAGCCGGGTCGACGCGGGGCGGGATCTGGCCGCGGTGCTGACGGACCTGAAACCCGACGTGGTGCTGAACTGCCTGCACGGCGCCTGGGGCGAGGACGGCTGCGTCCAGGGCATTCTCGAGACGCTGCAGATTCCGTACAGCCACTCCGGCGTGCTGGCGTCGGCCCTGACCATGGACAAGGACAAGTCCAAGTCGGTGCTGCGGGCGGCGGGGGTCGAGGTGCCGGGCGGCGGCCTGTTCGACCGGCACGAGGTCGCCCGCCGTCACGTCATCGCGCCACCCTATGTGATCAAACCGAACGCCGAGGGGTCGTCGGTCGGGGTGTTCCTCATGCCCGAGGGCGCCAACGGGCCGCAGGGCGAGGTCGGCGCCGACGACTGGGCCTATGGCGAACAGGTGATGGTCGAGCCCTACATCCCGGGCAAGGAGCTGGCGGTCGCCGTGATCGGCGAGCCGACGGGTCCACGCGCCCTGACGGTCACCGACATCACGCCGGTCAAGGGCTTCTACGACTACGAAGCCAAGTATGCGCCGGGCGGATCCGTCCACAAGCTGCCGGCCGAGCTGCCGCCCGCCGTGTTCGAGGCGGCGCTGCGTCAGTCGGAGCTGGCGCATGTCGCTCTTGGTTGCCGCGGGGTGTCCCGATCCGACTTTCGTTATGACGATCTTAACGACGTTCTCGTTCTTCTGGAGGTCAATACCCAGCCCGGCATGACGCCGACCTCGCTCGTCCCCGAGCAGGCCGCCCATGTGGGGATGGGATACAAAGACCTGGTCCGGTGGATGGTGGAGGACGCCTCATGCCCGCGGTAGTTCGCGGCGGTCGGCGACAGAGTTCGAAACAGCCCGCCCAGCGGTCCGCGGCTCTCAAGGGGGGCAGGGGCCGGGCGCCCCGCAACGCCCCGGCGACGCCGGGCAAGGTGGCGGCGATCGGCCGGCTCGACCTGTCGCCCCGCGCGGTGGTGATTTCGATCATGGCCGGCGTCGTTGTGCTGGCCGGCGTGCTGGCGACCGGCGCGCGGGCCGAGCGGATCGGCGCCTCCATCAACGACGGCGTCGACGGGCTGGCCGTCGGCATGGGGCTGAAACTCGAGAAGGTGTTCATCGAGGGCGAGTCCGCCGAGGCCACCGCCGCCATCCAGCGTGCGGTGCAGCTGAACGGCGGACAGGCCATGACCTCCATCGATCTGAACGCGGTGCGCGAACGGGTCGAGCAGGTCGGCTGGGTCAAGTCGGCCCGCGTGGTGCGGCTGCTGCCGAACACCCTGATCGTCCACGTCATCGAACACGACCGGCTGGCCATCTGGCAGGCCGGCGGGCGCAACATGGTCATCGACAGCCATGGGCAGGTGATCCGGGGCGCCGACGCCGGCCGCTATCCGAACCTGCCGCTGGTCGTCGGCAAGGGCGCTGAACAGGCCGCCGCCGAGGTGCTGCCGCTGATCGCGCAGCGTCCCCGGCTGATGGCGCGGCTGGAGGCGCTGGTGCGCGTCGACGAGCGGCGCTGGGACCTGCGCCTCAAGGACGGCAGTTTGATCCAGCTGCCGGCCATGGATCAGGACGCGGCCTTGATCCAGCTGGACGCGCTGGACCAGCGGGAGCGGCTGCTGGAGCTCGGGTTCGCCCGTATCGATCTGAGGACGCCCTCGGAGGTCGCCGTCCGGCCCTCCGCCGGCGACGCATAGGGTAGTGTAGAATGGCTGGGCGGTCTGTGGACAAGTCTGTGGATGGCGGCAAGTCGGCCGCGGGTCGCGCGCCGGTCGTGGCCGCGCTCGATCTCGGCCAGTCCAAGGTCGGCTGTTTCATCATGAAGCCCGACGGCGTGCGCCACGCCGACCGCACCATTCGCGTGGCGGGGGCGGGACATGTCCAGTCGCGCGGCATCCGCGGCGGCGGCATCGTCAACATGGATGAGGCGGCGCAGGCCATCGGCCACGCCGTCGAACGGGCCGAGCGCGCCGCCGGCTCGCCGGTCTCGGGCGTGGTGGTGACCACGGCGATCGGCCAGATGGCCAGCCACCGGGTGCAGGCCCGGGTCTCGCTGGGCGCCAATCCGGTCGGCGACGCCGATCTGGCGCGGGCCATCGCCATGGCCCTGGCCCAGATCCGTCTGCCGAACCGCCGTCCGATCCATGTGCTGCCGATCGCCTGGTCGGTCGACGGGGCGAGGGGGGTGCACGATCCGCGCGCGATGAAGGGCCATTCACTGGGGCTGGACCTGCTGGTGGTGTCGATGGCCGAGAGCGCCTTCACCGCCCTGAGCCACTGCCTCGAACTGGCCCATCTGGACCTGCAGGGCGTGGTGGCGGCGCCGGTGGCGTCCTCGCTGGCGGCGCTGGAAGACGACGAGATGGATCTCGGCTGCGTCTGCATCGACATGGGCGGCGGCGCGACCTCGGCGGCGGTCTGGGGCGGGCGTTCGCTGCTGCACATCGAGAGCCTGAACGTCGGCGGAGACCACGTGACGGCTGATATCGCCCGCGGCCTGTCGACGTCGCGGGCCGGGGCCGAGCGGCTCAAGACGCTGCACGGCTCGGCCATGGCCTCGGCCAACGAGGACCGCGAGATGCTGGAGGCCCCGCCGCGCGGCGAGGATCCGTCGGCCGGTCCGGTGGTGGTGCCGCGGGCCATGCTGAAGACCGTGATCGCGCCGCGGGTCGAGGAGACTCTGGAACTGCTGCGCGACCGGCTGCGCAACGCGGGGGTCGGGCTCGAGCCTGGGGCGGGCCTGGTGCTGACCGGCGGGGCCAGTCAGTTGAACGGCGTGCGCGAGCTGGCGGTGCGGGTGTTCGACCGCCCGGTCCGGCTGGGCAAGCCGCAACGCGCGCCGCATCTGGCCGACGCCGCGTCCGGTCCGGCCTTCTGTTCCGCGGCGGGCGTGTTGCTGCGCGCCGCCTATGGACCGCGCGAGGCGGTATCGGCCCGCAAGCTGATGTCGCGACAGATCACCGCAGCCGACGCGCCTCGCCTGCACCGGGGCGGCATTGTGGCGCGAGCGGCGGGCTGGCTGCGGGAAAACCTGTAGCAATCCAAGACGCGCCGACGCCGCCGCCAGCGTTCGCGGGGTTTCAACGGCATGGCCATAGTGTGTCCGGATTGTAACAGACAGCGGCCTGATTGGCCGCCGATTGGCCACAATCCCTTGCCGCGGCGGGCTTTGCTGATAGCGTGCGAAATCGAAGCAGAGTCTGTCGAAAGGCAGGCGATGCATCTCGCATTCATCACCGGTTGGGGCCCAATCATATGCTTCTCAAGCGCAAATATCTCTTCGGCACGACGATCCTCGCGGGCGTCATCGCCGCTTCGGCTCCGGCCTTCGCCCAGGATCCTCAGGAAACGCAGCTGCCCGGCGTCGACGTCCGCGGCCAGCAGCAGCAGGAGGCGACCGAAATCGAAGAGGTCGTCGTCACCGGTTCGCGTATCCGTCGTGACCCGGTCAACTCGCCGACCCCGCTGATCCAGGTTCAGCGCGAAGACCTGCTGAGCACCGGTCAGGCGACGGTGATCGACTATCTGGCCACCATCCCGGCCCTGTCGAACTCGCTGGTTCCCTCGGACACCACGGGCTCCAACCTCAACGACGGCGGTCTTGAGTTCGCCAACCTCCGCTCGCTGGGTTCGGGCCGCACCCTGACCCTGATCGACGGTCGCCGCCACATCGGTTCGCAGGCCGGCACGCTGCAGGTCGACGTCTCGACCATCCCCCGCCTGCTGATCGAGAACATCGAGATCATCACCGGCGGCGCCTCGTCGGTGTACGGCGCTGACGCCGTCTCGGGCGTGCTGAACTACATCCTGCGCAAGGATTTCGAGGGTCTCGAGGTCGACGCCAACTGGGGCCAGCTGGTCAACGGCGGCGAGGCCGACACCCAGCGCGTGTCGGTTCTGGCCGGCGCCAACCTGCTGGACGACCGTCTGAACATCTACGCCCACGGCGAATATGAGCGGACCGAAGAGGTCTACGCCGAGCACATCAGCTGGCTCGACCGCAGCCGCATCGCCCTCGGCATCGACGCCGATCCGACCCAGTCGGCCCTCGGCCCCATCAACGACGGCAGCATCGACGTCGCCGAGTTCTTCGGCGCCCGCCGCCTGGACCGTCCGCAGTGGGGTTCGACCACCCTGGCGAACATGCAGCGCCCGAGCCGTCTCGACGATCCGGACGTGCCGTTCGCCAACTGCGCCGGCCTGTCGACCTCGTCGAACTGCTTTGCCGTCGATCCGGCCTACACCTACTGGTATGACGGCCCGACGGCCCGCCTGGCCAACTTCGGCCAGCGCATCGGCGTCACCGGCGTCAACCGCCCGTGGAACATCGGCGGCGACGGCGAGCCGGCCGGCAAGACCAGCTTCGACCAGCGTTCGCGGTCTCCCTTCCAGGAGGCGGAACGCTACCAGGCCGGCCTGACCTTCCAGATCACCGACAACATCGAGTTCTACGGTGAGGCCAAATACACCACCGAAGACGCCTTCGACGTCGGCCAGCTGTCCTTCTGGGACATCTACATCACCGACGCCGGCTTCGGCGGCGGGATCAACAGCGGCAGCTTCACCGGGCCGGGCCTGATCTCCGGCACTTCGGGCTTCTCGACCCGTACCGACAACGCCTTCCTTCCGGCCAATGTCGCCACGGCGATCCAGAACAACACCTTCGTCCGCTACAACGCCGCCACCGCCAACGCGGACGGCACGGTCGCCAACCCGGCCCAGTTCGGACCGATCGCCGACCACCGCGGCTTCGGCATCAACCGCAACCAGACCAACAACCGCGAAATCACCCGCTGGGTGGCCGCGCTTGAGGGCAACTGGGACCGCGTCGCCTTCGTCGACAATGTGAACTGGACCCTGTCCTACGTTCACGGCGAGATGAACAACGTCAACCGCGAGGAAGGCCCCGACGCCATCCGCTTCGCTCACGCGATGGACTCGGTCGTCGACCTCGCCGGCGAGGTGAACGGCAACCCGGGCGAGATCGTCTGCCGCGTACAGCTGCTGAACGCCCGCGGAATCGCGGTGATCGAGCAGAACCCGAACACCGACACCAACGGCGACGGCAACTTCCTCAACGACTTCTACACCGATCCGAACACCAACCCGGAGATCGCCGGCTGCGTGCCGCTGAACGTCTTCGGCAAGGGCAACCAGAGCCAGGAAGGGCTCGACTACATCACCGCCGCGATCAATGTCCGGCAGACCAACGAGCAGGACAGCGCGATTGCAGCCGTATCCGGCCAGCTCTGGGACTTCTGGGGCGCCGGCCCGCTCGGCCTCGCGGTCGGCGCGGAGTACCGCCGCGAGTTCACCCAGGGCATCGGCCGCAGCGCCGATACCAACAACCGGGTCCTGCAGCTGAACACGGGCCCCGACTTCGCCCCGGTGGAGTACGAGTCCGAGGAGTGGTTCGCCGAAATGTCGCTCCCGCTGCTGCGGGACTCGTGGATGGGCGAGTACGCTGAACTCAGCGCCTCGTACCGCGCCTTCGACTACACGACCGCCGGCGCGGGCGACGTCTACGGGGTGAACCTGATCTACCGTCCGATCCAGGACATCACCTTCAAGTCCAGCTTCAACACCTCGTTCCGGGCGCCGACGCTGTCCGAGAACTTCAGCCCGCTGACCCAGACCTTCGTCAACGGGTTCGTGGACCCCTGCCACACCGGTGTGATCGCCAACTTCCAGGGCGACGACGCGGCTCAGACGAAGGCCAACCGCATCGCCAACTGCACCCAGCTGGCCGCGAACAAGGGTCTGGCGTACGACTTCGCCTCGGCTACCGTCACCCAGGCCGACGACTATCGTCCGAACGCCTACGCCGGCATTTCCAGCGTGCAGGGCGGCAACACCGGCCTGACCCCGGAAGAGTCGGAGTCCTTCACCTTCTCGACGGTGATCACGCCGCGGATGTTCCCGAACCTGTCGCTGGTTCTGGACTACTACGAGATCACCGTCGAAAACGTGGTGATCTTCCCCAGTGGTCAGTTCCTCGCCAACGACTGCGTCAGCAACGCCCAGCTGAACGCCCAGACCTGCGCCCTGGTGTTCCGCAACAATCCGCAGACCCAGGATCCGTTCGACGTGTTCAAGGTCGGCGCGCCTCCGGGAGACGCGATCGGCGGCTTCCTGCTCGGGCCGATCAACCGCTCCAAGCTGGAAACCCGCGGTCTGGACTTCACGCTGAACTACCGTCTGGACACGGAAGAGGCCTTCGGCCGCAACTGGGGCCAGTTCAGCTACAGCCTCGGCGGCCTCTGGCTGATCGACCAGAAGAACTTCACCGACCCGGCCGATCCGACCGCCTTCACGGACTCGACCACCAACTTCTTCTTCCCCCGCCTGGAGTTCGTTTCTCGTCTGACCTGGCGTCCGACCGACGTGCTGGCCCTCACCTGGACCGCCGACTGGCAGGCTTCGCAGGACTTCAACAAAAACCGCGACCTGGTGGCCACCGGCAACCTGGACGGTCAGCCGTACGAGTGGAACAAGAGCGGGGACTTCGTTCGCAACGACTTCTCGGTGCGCTACGATCTGCGTGACGACCTGACCCTGCGGGCCACCGTCACCAACGCGTTCGACGCCGAGCCGCCGGCCTTCGTGGGCTTCGCCTCGACGATGGATCCCTACGGCCGTCGCTTCAACATCGGCCTGAACTGGCGCCCCTACTAAGGGGAGACGGTTCTTCCAGAACGACGAAGGGCGGCTCGAAAGAGCCGCCCTTTTTCGTTGCCCACAGAGCGAAAAACTGCGGCGAAGGTTAACGATTTCCGTGGCTCCGGGCCCGACTCAGCCTATCCGGTAACACTCCCTTAAGCAGATGGGGTGTTTCCTTAACGCGCTCATAACCAATGCGAATCGGCGGGGTTTTCGCATCGGGTCTGCAGGGCAGGGTCGGAATTCAAGGTCGGAACATATGTCTCTCTCGCTGGTGCGTCCGCAACACACGGAACTGAAGCCCCGCATCGTCGTGTTCGGCGTCGGCGGCGCAGGCGGCAACGCCGTCAACAACATGATCGACGCCGGCCTTGAAGGGGTCGAGTTCGTCGTGGCCAATACCGACGCCCAGCATCTGTCGTTCGCCAAGACCGACCGCCGCGTCCAGCTGGGCGAGACCATCACCCAGGGCTTGGGCGCGGGCGCTCACCCCGAGGTCGGCATGAACGCCGCCGAGGAGTCGGCCGAGGAGATCTACGGCCACCTCGACGGCGCCCACATGGTCTTCATCACGGCCGGCATGGGCGGCGGCACCGGCACCGGCGCCGCGCCCGTCATCGCCAAATGCGCCCGCGACCGCGGCATCCTGACCGTCGGCGTGGTGACCAAGCCCTTCACCTTCGAAGGCCGTCACCGCATGCGTCTGGCCGAGGCCGGCATTGCCGAGCTGCAGCGCTACGTCGACACCCTGATCGTCATCCCGAACCAGAACCTGTTCCGCGTCGCCAACGAACGCACGACCTTCGCCGACGCCTTCGGCATGGCCGACCAGGTGCTGCACTCGGGCGTGCGCTCGATCACCGACCTGATGATCCTGCCCGGCCTGATCAACCTCGACTTCGCCGACGTCCGCGCCGTCATGTCCGAGATGGGCAAGGCGATGATGGGCACGGGGGAGGCCTCGGGCGACGACCGCGCCCTGATGGCGGCCCAGAACGCCATCGCCAACCCGCTGCTGGACGAGACCTCGCTGAAGGGCGCCAAGGCCGTGCTGGTCAACATCACCGGCGGCATGGACATGACCCTGCTGGAAGTCGACGAGGCCGCCAACGCCATCGCCGGCGAGGTCGACTCGGACGCCAACATCATCTTCGGCGCCGCCTTCGATCCGGCCCTGGACGGCAAGATCCGCGTCTCGGTCGTGGCCACCGGCATGGAAGATCTCGCCGCGGTCCAGGCGCCGACGAACAGCGCCTCTCCGACCTTTGACACCCGCCGTCCGACGCCGTCCTACGCCGCCTCGCGCGCCGAGCCGGTGCGTCAGGAAGCCGTGCGCGAGCCCGTTCGTGAGCCCGTCCGGCCCGAGGCGCCGCGCCAGCCCGAGGCCGCGCCCATCGTCCCGACCTTTCAATCGGCCCAGCCAACCTACGGCGCCGTCGCCCGCGCCCCCGAGCCGCGTCCTGAGCCGGTGATCCACGTCGCCGAGGATCGCGCGCTCGAGCCGATCGTCGATCCCTGGGTCGAGGAGTATGAATCCGCGCCGCGCACCGCCGCCCAGGCCACGGCGCCGGTCGGACAGGGCGACCTCTATATGGACCGGATGGGTGACCGCCCGGCGCCGCAGCCGGAGCCGCGCCGGGAGGAAGCGGCCTATGACGATCACGACGACCGCGATCACCGCAAGTCGGGCTGGAGCCTGTTCGGCCGCGGCAAGCGTCAACCGGCGCAACCGACCTACGCCCCCCAGACGCGGACCACCGAAATGCGCTCGACCAGCCAGGTCCAGCCGACGCCGGAACCCGATCAGGGCCAGGCCGAGGACGATCTGGAGATCCCGTCGTTCCTGCGGCGGCTGGCCAACTAGGGTTCAGTCAGCAGGCAGCAGGCAACAGGCAACAGGGAAGGGCGGTCGCAGGGCCGCCCTTTCGCTTTGCCGGGAGAGCGGGCTGACCACACACCTGCTGCCCGCTGCCCGCTCCCGTTAACGAAACAATCCGAAACCCGACTTTCATTTCGCGCTTGTTTACCAACCGCTAGACGGTTCGTGGGGCGAACTCCGCACATAGAGGCGGGGCGCAAGATGAAGCGAGTTTGAGTTTGCCGGTCCGCAACGACCATCACCAGAAGACGACCATCGCGCCCGCGATCACCGCCGGCGTGGGCGTGCACACGGGCGACCGCGTGCGGCTGGCCGTGCGCCCCGCGCCGGTCGGGACGGGCATCGTCTTCGTACGCACCGACATCAAGGATCGCGACAACCGTATTCCGGTCTCGGGCGAGGCCGTGGTCGACGCCCGCCTGAACACCATGATCGAGAACGCCGCCGGCGTGCGCCTGTCGACCATCGAGCATCTGATGGCCGCCTTCGCCGCCCTGGGCGTGTCGAACGCCATGGTCGAGGTGGACGGGCCGGAGCTGCCGATCCTCGACGGCTCGGCGCTGCAGTTCGTCCAGCTGCTGGACCGCGCCGGCTTCCGCCACCAGGAGGCCCCGGTCCGCTATATCGAAATCCTTGAGCCGATCCTGGTTGCGGAGGGCGACAAGAGCGCCGTCCTGCTGCCCTGCGATCGCTACGAGATGCGTTTTGAGATCGATTTCCCGACGCCGGTGATCGGCAACCAGGTGGTGGATTTCGTCGTCGACGAGCAGACCTTCCGCGACGAGATCATGGCCGCCCGCACCTTCGGCTTCGCCCACGAGGTCGAGGCCCTGCGCAAGGCCGGCCTCGCCCGGGGCGGTTCGCTGGAGAACGCCGTGGTCATCGACGGCGACCAGATCCTCAATCCCGGTGGCCTGCGGATGGAGCGGGAGTTCGTCAGGCACAAGGCGCTGGACGCCATCGGCGACCTGTACGTGCTGGGCGCTCCCCTGCTGGGCCGCTACGAGGGCGTCAAGGCGGGCCACGCCATCAACAACCTGCTGGTGCGCGAGTTGCTGGCCAGGCCGCGGGCGTGGCGCGAGGTGACCCGCGTGCCGGAATTGGCGATGGCGGGGTGAGCGGCCGGGTCAGCCGAGGCTGATCGCGCTCATCAGGCGGCCGAAGTCCGGCTCCCCATTCAGATAAGCCCGGCGGTTCGAGTAGAAGCGCGCCGCGTCCGTACGCGTGTCCTCGCCTGTCCAGACGGCGTCCGCGACGCCCGCCTGCTCAAGCCGCCACAGCACGAAGGCGGGCAGGTCGAAGAGGCGGTTGTCGGCCGCCGCGCCGGGAGCGAAGAAACGGTCGCTGCCGGGGTCGTGGTGTTCGAACCGGTCCTGATAGTCCGCGCCGACCTCATAGCTGGCCTGGGCGATGCAGGGGCCGATGACGGCGACGATGCGGCCGGGGCGGGCGCCGAGCGTCTCCATGGCGGCGACGGTCGAGTGGATGATCCCGCCGAGGGCGCCCTTCCAACCGGCGTGCGCCGCGCCGACCACGCCGGCTTCGGCGTCGGCCAGCAGCACGGGGGCGCAGTCGGCGGTCAGGACGGCGCAGATCACGCCCGGCGCGGCCGTGACGACGGCGTCGCCTTCGGGCCGCTCGCCTTTCCAGCCGGCCTCGGCGACCCGGGCGACGGCGGAGTGGATCTGGTAGCAGGCGGCGAGGTCGTCGGCGGCCCCGCCCAGATGGGCGGCGACGCGACGCCGGTTCTCGGCCACGGCGGCGGGATCATCATTCGAGCCGACGCCGGTGTTCAGCCCCTCGTAAAGCCCGGTCGAGACGCCGCCCTGGCGGGTGAAGAAGCCGTGGCGGAGGCCGGCGCGGGCGAGCAGAGGGTGGGTGATGGGCTGGAGGGCCATCGTCAGGTCTCGAAGCCCGGCACGACCAGGCTGTGCGGCGAGAAGATCGCGCAGGCCTTGAACAGGGTGCCCATCTGGTCGTCGGCGGTCAGGCGGGCCAGCTGGCGGTCGATCACGGGGGCGGCGTCGGGGCGACCGTCCTTCAGCCGGTCGGCGCGGGCCTCGATGCCGAGCAGGCCGAGGAATTCCGCCTGGTTCAGGCAGCCGGTGACGTCGACGCCGGCGTGGAGGGCGGCCTCCAGCACGGTCGGGAAGTCGGCCCACTGGGTCAGGTCGGCTTCGCCGGGCGTCTGGAGCGGATCGACCTTCTGGTGGCGGCGCAGGGCCTGAAGGGTGTCGCCGGCCTCGGGGCGGGCGCGGCCGTAGTCGATCAGCAGGGCGGCGCCGGAGGCCGCCTTGACCAAGGTGGCGAGATCGCGCCCGAAGGCGGCCTGCTGTTCGGAGATTTCGACCGTCTGGCCGGGCTGGACCTCGAAGGACGGGCGTTTGAAGCCGGCGGTGATCGTCTTCAACCCGAAGGTCAGGCCGCCGTCGTCGTCGACGCCGACGCAGCGCTCGGCCCAGCCGTCATCGGTCTTCACGAACTGGCGCGCGGGCAGGCAGTCCAGCACCTCATTGGCGATCAGGATCACCGGGGCGTCGGTCTCGATCCGGTCCAGCGAGGCGACCCAGCGCGGGTGTACGTCGCTGTCGGCCAGCATGCGGGCCTGGGCGTCGCGCAGGGGCGGGCTGGGTTCGATCAGGACGAGGTCGACGGCCCGCAGGAACTCCGGAGCCAGCCGCGCGGCACGCAGGGCGTCGGCCATCAGGGTCCCGTCGCCGGGACCGACCTCGACCAGCCGCACCTGTTCGGGTGCACCCAGCCGCTCCCACAGCTCGACCGCCCACAGGCCGATCAGCTCACCGAACATCTGGCTGATCATCGGCGCGGTGATGAAGTCGCCAGCAGCGCCGATGGCCGGCCGCGTCGCATAGTAGCCACCCTGCGGATCGTGGAGGCAGCGGGTGACATAGTCGGCGATCGTCATCGGTCCCGTGAGGGCGATCTCGCGCGCCAGCCTTTCCTTCAGGGGATTGGCCTTCAGCGACATCAGGCCTCCGCGGCGACCGGCGGCCGCTTCCACGCCCGCCAGATCAGCCAGGCGCCGATGATCATCATCGGGATCGACAGCATCATGCCCATGGTCAGGCCCAGCGGCAGATTCTCCATGCCGAAGTCGGGCTGGCGCACGGTCTCCAGCGAGGCGCGGGCGAGGCCGTAGCCGAACAGGAAGATGCCGGTGACATAGCCCGGCTTGGCCAACAGCCGGCCCTTGAACACGGCCAGCCCCAGGATGACGGCGAGGACCACCCCCTCGAGCGCGGCCTCGTAAAGCTGGCTGGGGTGGCGGGCGATGTTTCCGGGCCCCAGCGCCTGACCGTTGACGAAGACCTCGCAGGTCGCACCATAGAGTTCACGCATCCGGCTGCTGCAGAAATTGACGCCCCAGGCCACGTCCGTAGGGCGGCCCCAGAGTTCACCGTTGATGAAGTTGGCCAGGCGTCCGAAGAACAGGCCGATGGGCACGACGGGGGCGACGAGGTCGCCGAGGCTGAGCAGGCGGACCTCGTTCCTTCTGGCGAACCAGACGATCGCCAGCGAGACGCCGATCAGGCCGCCATGGAAGGCCATGCCGCCGTCCCACAGGCGGAACAGGGCCAGCCGCTCCGCCCAGGTCGCGCCGGTGAACAGGTCGGCATAGAGTTCGGGCTTGTAGAACAGGGCATAGCCGAACCGGCCGCCCAGAATGATTCCAAGCGTCACCCACAGCACCAGGTCGTCCAGCTGCGCGGTCGTGACCGGCGGCTTGCCGGGCTGCCAGATCGCATTGTTGCGCGCGAGCCGGTTGGCGTACCACCAGCCCAGAACGATGCCCGCCACATAGGCGATGGCGTACCAGCGGATATCCAGCGGACCGATGCTGAACAGGACGGGATCGAACTCGGGAAATTGCACGGGCGCTCCTGCAGGCGGTTCCTGACCGGGTTTAGCAAGCGTCGCCGCGCCCGTCCCTGAAATTTCCGCTGCCGCCGCGCCCAATTGACGCCACGTCGATCCTCGACAGCAAGGTTTCGTTCACCATATGGGGCAACCATCCGTTAACGACACTCGCTTGCCCGAGTCGGAGAGTCCCAATGCAGACGCGCAATCCCATCCTCGACGAGTTCGCCAAGCTGACCACGGGCGCGATGGGGCTGGCCCAGGCCGCCGGGGAGGAGGCGAAGACCGCCTTCCGCGCCCAGGCCGACCGGTTCGCCGCCGACATGGATCTGGTGCGGCGCGACGAGTTCGATGCGCTTAAGGACGAAATCGCCGTGCTGCGGGCCGAAATTGCTGCGCTGAAGGGCGCCAGGAAGCCTCAAAAGGGAACGTCCACAGCGGCTTCTCCCGCACAGGACGCAGCCGGTTGAGCCGAATCTGCGAACCCGCATACCGTTCCCTGAGAGGGCGTGAGTCGCGCCCGGAGACCCCTTGATGGACACCGCACGGCCCGAAGAAGTCGACGTACCCTACGACCCGCTGGATGTCGTGGAGCACGTCCTGGTGGCCGAGAACCTGCCGTTCGACCGCACCGACGAGGGTGATCTGGCCTTCGCCCTCGCCGGGGACTGGAAGGATTATGAGCTGTGGTTCGCCTGGCGGCCGGAGGGCGACTGCCTGCAGCTGTGCTGCGCGCTGGACCTTCAGGCCTCGAAGTCACGACGCGCCGCCGCGTACGAACTGGTCGGGCTGATCAACCAGCGCACCTGGATGGGCCATTTCGAGGTCTGGGCCGAGGACGGCGAGATCGTCTTCCGGCATTCGCTGGCCCTGCCCATGGGCGAGCGCCCGACACTGGGCCAGGCGGCATCGATGATCGACGCGGCGGTCGAGGCGGCGGACCGCTATTACCCCGCCTTCGACTTTATGATTCGCGGCAACAAGAAGCCGCAGGAAGCCATCGACTCTTGCCTCTTCGAGACGGTCGGTTCAGCCTGAGGGCATGACCAACAACTCATCGAACGGCGCCGTGGTCCTGGTGGGCTGCGGACGCCTCGGATCGGCGATTCTCGAGGGCTGGCTGGCGACGGGGACCGTCGCGCCTGCCGAACTGATCATCCTGACCCCGTCGGACAAGCCCGCGACCGCAGCCGCGAAGGCGCGGGGCGCGCGGATCAATCCGCCATTGGAGGCGCTGGCGTACGCCCGGGCCCTGGTGCTGGCGGTGAAGCCGGCGAAATGGCGCGAGGCCGTGGCGCCGCCGCTGCAGCACCTGCCGGGAGACACGCCGGTCATCTCGGTGATGGCCGGGGTGAGGGCGGAGGACATCGGCGGGGTGACCGGACGGCCCGTGGCGCGAGTGATGCCGACCACCGGCGTGGCCCAGGCGCGCGGCGTCGCGGCCCTGTGGTCCGCCGACGCCGGGGCGCGCGAGATCGCCCGCAGCCTGTTCGAACCGATCGCCGACGTTCCCGAGCTGGACAGCGAGTCCCTGATGGACGCGGCCACCGCGACCGCCGGCTCGGCCCCGGCCTTCGTTTACGCCTTCGTCCAGGCGCTGGCCCGGGCGGGGGAGGCGCAGGGACTGTCGCGGGATGCAGCCGAGCGGCTGGCGCGCGGGGCGCTGCGCTCAGCCGGCGCCGGCGCGGAGACCGGCGCGCCGCTGGGGGATCTAGTCGCGCGCATCGCATCGCCCGGCGGCACTACGAGGGCGGGCCTCGACGCAATGGAGGCGGGCGGTGACGTCACTCGCGCGGCCGAAGCCGCCGTCAACGCCGCCGTCGCCCGCGCGAAGGAAATCAGCGGCTGACGTAGCGGCCCCGGACAAGGTTAGCGGCCAGACGCTGGTAGGCGCGGTCGGCGTCCTGCCAGGTGGTGTGTCCGCGAACCTCGGCGATCGTGTTCGAGTACCAGTCGTAGCGGACCGGAAGCACCTCGCCATCCGCAGTGGTGACGGCGCCTTCGATGGCGGCTCCGCCGATGGAGATGCTACGGTGTCCGTCCAGTCCCGGACGGTGCGCCAGCTGCTCGAAGGTGGGGCGGTTGGGCTTGAGGTCAGTCAGGACCAGATCGATCCGGGCGCCGTCCAGGCGACCCTCCCGGGCCAGCGTCCGGCGGACGACGTCGGCGAGGCGATCGGCCTGCGCACGGAGGTCGCGTTCGCCGAGGTCGCCGGCCTTCTCCTGAAGTGCGGGGCCGACGGTGACGTTCACGGCGGCGGGGTCGGCCAATGCCGGGCCGGCCGCGACGGCGAGCACGGCGCCAAGCGGAGCCAGAAAAGCGAGTTTGCGCATCATGTTCTCCAGACACCCCTGTCGGACAGAAAGATGCGCCCTGCGGTCCCGCTTCGCAATGCTCGCGAGCTAAGCACCGGGGGAGGGGGACCGTCCGAAGGGTCGTGGAGGGGGCTCACCTCATCCACCGGTGTCTGGAGCAGACCCCCTCCACCGCTTCGCGGTCCCCGTCCCCCGATTGGGGAGGACTATCAGCGGGGCAGGCGGATGGCGGCGCGTAACCCGCCCAGATTGCTGCGATCGAGGGTGATGTCGCCGCCGTGGCTACGCGCCACGTCGCGGGCGATGGCCAGGCCGAGGCCGACGCCCTTGCGGTTCTGGTTGCGCGACTCGTCCAGCCGGGAGAACGGTCGGAAGGCCTCCTCGTGCATGTCGTCGGGAATGCCCGGGCCATCGTCCTCGACCATGATCTCGATCCCGCCCGAGGGCAGGGCTCGGGCGGCGAGGCGGACGCGCTCCCCGTGGGCCGCGGCGTTGCCGGCCAGGTTGGCGAGCGCACGCTTGATGGCCAGCGGGCGCAGGCTGGCGCTCAGGCCCTCCGGGACCAGGATCTCGACCTCGGCGCCCGCCCGGCGGACGTCCTCTCCGGCCACGGCCAGCAACTCGGCGAGGGAGACCGTCTGCGCCGCCTCCCCGGCCTCGCCGCGGGCGAAGGCGAGGTATTCGTCGATCATGTGCTCCATCTCGTCGAGATCGCCCTGCATGGCCGAGGCGCGCTTGAAGGGCGGGGCGAGGGCCAGTTCCAGGCGCAGCCGGGTCAGAGGCGTGCGCAGGTCGTGGCTGACCGAGGCGAGCAGGGCGGTGCGCTGATCGATATGGCGCTGGATGCGGTCGCGCATGTCCATGAACGCCTGCGCCGCCGCCCGGACCTCGCGCGCCCCGTGCGGCTTGAAGCGCTCGCGGGCCTCGCCGCGCCCGAAGGCCTCGGCCGCCTCGGCCAAGCGTTCGATGGCGCGGACCTGGTTGCGGATGAACAGGATGGCCACGCCCATCAGCAAAATGGTGGCGATGAACAGCCAGACGACGAAGATGTGGGCTTGGGTGGCCACCGCGCGCTCGCGGGGCGCGATGACGCGAAGGACGCCCTCGGGATGCTGGACGCGGATGTCGACATAGGCGGGATAGCGAGTGGTCGAGAACCACACCGGTCGGTCCACGCGCGATCTCAGCGCCTCCTCCAGCGTGCGGTCGACGACTCCGATCGGACCGCGATCCGGCTCGTCCGGCAAGACATCGCCATCGCGCAGGTCAACGGACAGCGACATGGACCGCTGTGCGCGGTCTGCGATGACCGAGAGGTTCTGCGGCGTGGGATCGTCGGCGTAGCTCTCGGACGCCCAAGCGACGTCGCCGGCCAGCCCATCCGACAGGCGCGCCGTCACCGTCTGCCAGTGCATGTCGAAGAAGGCCCAGGTCACCGCCACCTGCATGACCAGCACCGGCAGGACGATGATCAGCAGCGACCGGCCCCACAGCGAGGTCGGCAGGCGCCGCTTCAGCACCCGCGCCCAGACGTTTGCGGGAAGCAGCCTCATCGTGGTCCTCCCCCGCAGGGGGAGGGGGACCATTCGAAGGATGGTGGAGGGGGCGAGACCGAAAACCGGCGCGTGGGGCGGGTCCGCTCCACCGCTTCGCGGTCCCCTCCTGATCGCGGCTTCGCCGCGCCTGCGTCGACCCCCGCGGGGAGAGGACTTTGCAGCATCAGTCCGGGGCCAGCATGTAGCCGACGCCGCGCACGGTCTGGAGATAGCGCGGGTTCTTGGGATCGGCTTCGAGCTTGCGGCGCAGGCGGGTGACCTGGACGTCGACGGCACGGCCGGTGATGTCGGCGGTGTCGGGCGACAGGCTCATGCGCTCGACCGGGGCGTGGGCGTGGATAGCCAGGGTCTTGAGCAGCTGGGCCTCGGCCTCGGTAAGGCGCTGGGGCTTGCCGTCCTTCGACAGCTCCAGCCGCTCCATGTCGAAGACGGCGGGGCCGAGCTTGATCTCGCGAGGGGTCAACGGCTTGCCGCCGGTGCGGCGCAGGATGGCGTCAACGCGTAAGGCCAGTTCGCGCGGGTCGAAGGGCTTGGACATATAGTCGTCGGCGCCGCGCGACAGGCCCTCGATGCGGTCATCGGGATCGCCCCGGGCGGTCAGCAGCAGGACCGGCGTCTTCGAGGTCTCGGCCTTGGAGCGGACCCAGGTGGTGAGGTCGAAGCCGCTCTCGCCCGGCATCATCACGTCGAGGACGACCAGATCGAACTCGATCAGCTCCATCAGCCGTTTGGCTGCGGCGGCGTGGGCCGCGCCGGTGACGCGGTAGCCCTCGCGCGCGAGGAATTCCTTGAGCAGTTCGCGTATCCGGTCGTCGTCGTCGACGACCAGCAGGTGGCGTCCGGCGCCGGGGCCAGCGACCGGGCCGGACCGGCCGTTGGGGCGAACGTCGCTCATGCGCGGGCCTCCCGGGGGGACGCGGAGGCGTTGACCCGGGCGGTTCGGACGGGTCTAACCCGGGGACTGACGCGGGAGACGTTCTTCAATGGCCTTCGTTCCTTTCGACGATCGTGACGGCTGGATCTGGATGGACGGCGATTTCGTACCCTGGCGGGACGCGAAAACGCACGTTCTGACCCATGCCCTTCACTACGGCTCGTCGGTCTTCGAGGGTGAGCGTATGTACGGCGGCGAAATCTTCAAGCTGACCCCGCATAGCGAACGCCTGAAGCGCTCTGCAAACCTGCTGGATTTCGACCTTCCGTACAGCGTGGCCGAGATCGACGCCGCCTGCAAGGCGACCTGCGACAAGATGGGGCTGTCGGACTGCTACGTGCGGCCGGTGGCCTTCCTCGGCCCGGAGACGGTCAGCGTTTCGGCCGCCCAGAACAAGGTCCGGGTGGCCATCGCCGTGTGGGAGTGGCCCAGCTATTTCGACCCCGAGACCAAGGCGAAGGGCATCCGGCTGGAGTGGGCCAAATGGCGCCGTCCGGACCCGGCCACGGCGCCGTCGGCGGCCAAGGCGGCCGGCCTCTACATGATCTGCACCATGTCCAAGACGGCGGCTGAGAAGCGCGGATACGCCGACGCCATGATGCTGGACTGGCGCGGCTACGTCGCCGAGGCGACCGGGGCCAATGTCTTCTTCGTCCAGGACGGGGTGCTGCACACCCCGCCCGTCGACGCCATCCTGGACGGCATCACCCGCCAGACGGTGATCGAAATGGCGAAGGCGAAAGGCATCGAGGTGGTGGTGCGCCACATCCGCCCCGAGGAACTGTCGAGCTTCAGCGAATGCTTCCTGACCGGCACGGCCGCCGAGGTGACGCCGGTGAGCGAGATCGGCGAATATCGCTTCACCCCCGGCGCCCTGAGCCTCGGCCTGATGGAAGACTACGGCCGGCTGGTGCGGCGTCAGGCCTGAGCCGGCGTCGGCTTCCTCCGCCGAACGACCGCCCACCACACGGCGCCGCCGATCACCGCCACCGGCAGCAGGACCGAGCCCACGGTGATCAGGAAGGCCAACATGCCCATGGAAAGCCCGAAGGCGTCGGACAGCGCCCGCGCTACCGGGCGAGTCGGGCTGTCGGCGGCCATGACGCCGCCCTGACGGTACTCGAGCGTCAGCCGGGCGCTCTGGACCCGGTCGTTCAGCGCCTTCAGCTCCAGTTGCTGGGCGTCGTACAGACGTTGAAGGTCGGCGATCTGGCGCTCGATCTCCAGCCGCTGCGCCAGCGTGCCGCCCGAACGGCGCTGAAGCTCCCGGATGCGCTCCGCCAGCGAGGCGGTGGTTTTGGCGCCCGTCGCGGCCGCGTCCATGCCGCGTGTGACGTCCTCGCCCTCGGTCACAGCCTCCTCCAGCCGCCCACCCGCGTTCCGGGCGTCGAGCGCCAGTTCGGCGCGGAAGCGGTTGATCCACTCCGGCTGACCGCGAAGTTCGAGCCGGCCGCCCGGGCTGCGCCCCGCCCAGTCAGCGTTGGCGGAGACCACCTGGCAGAGGCCGGGACCGGCCGTGACGCAGGCGAACTCGTGCCGGCTCATGAGCTCGGCGCCCCGGTCGGTTGGCACGGACATCACATAGCTGAAGGCGTAGGCGATCTGTGCGACCGGGGCGAGCGGGGCGGGGCGGAGCGCCGCGGGCTCGGCGGCGGGCGGGGCGGCTGACTCCGCTGCGGGCGCTTGCTGGCGGACGTTCAGGGCTATCCTCTGGTCGGCCCGGGCGACAGGCCCCCGGGCCGGAAGCGCAACCGCGCGAGGACTGTTTGCGGCGGTGTCAGGGACCGGCGGCGCGAGGCTGACCTGGGCGCCGGCCTCATCGGCGTCGTAGCCGGAGCGGGTCGCTTCACCCGCCGGCTGGCAGGCTGACAGAACCATTGCGCTGGCGGCGGCCAGCATCAGAGCCTTTCGCATCGTCGTTCTCCCTGTCGCCGTGCTGATCACGGTTCTGTGATGCCGCGCCGGGATCACGGCGAACTGTGGGCGGGGGTGGAGCGGAACCTTGGCCGCGCCGCGGCTTCTTCAGGTCGTGGTTACCGTGGGAGTTGGGGCTGCAGACGGCGGCTTGCCATTCCCGGGCGCGTGGCGTTCAACGGGGCAAGGGCCGGCGGGGAGCCGGGCCGGGGAAATGCGTCCATGTTCAGCGTCCTGAACCTGCAGAGCCTGCTGGGGCTCGCCGTCATCGTCGCCGCCTGCTGGGCGCTGTCGGAGAACCGGCGGGCCTTTCCATGGAAGCTGGCGCTCGGCGCCGTCGCGGTGCAGGCGGGGCTGGTGCTGGCGCTGTTCGCCATCCCGGGCTCGCAGAACGTGCTGGCGGCGATCACCGGTGCGGTCGACGGGCTGAACCGGGCCACCCAGACCGGGACCCAGTTCGTGTTCGGCTATCTGGCCGGCGGCGACCAGCCCTATGCGGTGACCGACGGCGGGGCGCTGTTCACCTTCGCCTTCCAGGTGCTGCCGCTGATCCTGGTGATCTCGGCCCTGTCGGCGCTGCTGTGGCACTGGAAGATCCTCAAATGGATCACCCACGGCTTCGGCATCCTGTTCCAGCGCACCATGGGGCTGGGCGGCGCCTCGGCGCTGGCGGTGGCGGCCAACATCTTCCTGGGCATGATCGAGAGTCCGATCGTGATCCGGGCCTATCTGGACAAGCTGACCCGGTCGGAGCTGTTCCTGATGATGGTGGTCGGGCTGGCCACGGTGGCGGGATCGACGATGGTGGCCTACGCCGCCATCCTCGGGCCGACGCTGACGAATGCGGCGGGCCATGTGCTGGTCGCCTCGATCATCTCGGCCCCGGCCGGCATTCTGCTGGCGCGGATCATGATCCCCGAGACGCCCGGCATGGGCGGGGCGCATGCGGAATATGACTCCGCCCTGAAGTACGACAGCGCGGTCGACGCCATCGTCAAGGGCACCTCCGACGGCCTGATGGTGGTGCTGAACATCTCGGCCATCCTGATCGTGTTCGTGGCCCTGGTGGCGCTGGTGAACCTGATGATCGGTGCGGTGTTCGGGCCAGCGATCAGCGTGGAATGGATGCTGAGCTGGGTGTTCGCGCCGCTGGCCTGGCTGACCGGAGTGTCGTGGGCCGACGCGCGCGAGGCGGGGCTGCTGCTCGGCACCAAGCTGACCCAGACGGAGTTCCGCGCCTTCATCGAACTGGGCCGGGTCCCGGTCGAGGACATCAGCGAGCGAACCCGGATGTTGATGACCTATGCCCTGTGCGGCTTCGCCAACATCGGCTCGGTGGGGATCACGGTGACGGGCCTGAGCGTGCTGATGCCCGAACGGCGCGAGGAGGTGCTGGGCCTGGTGTGGAAGGCGCTGTTCGCCGGCTTCCTCGCCACCCTGATGGCGGCGGCCGTGGTCGGGGCCTTGCCGGGGCGCATCTTCGGCCTGTAGCGTTGCGATAAGCAACGGAGGCCCGACATGAAGCTCTATACGTCCCACCGCGCGCCCAATCCGCGCCGGGTGCGCTGGGTGATGGCGGAAAAGGGCATCGAGGACGTCGAGGTGATCGAGGTCGACATACTGGCCGGGGAGCACAAGACGGCGGAGTACCGGTCGCGGGTCGGCGTGCCGCACGTGCCGTCGCTGACATTGGACGACGGCACGACGATCTCGGAATCGATTGCCATCGGCCGCTATCTGGAGTCGCTGTATCCGGAGCCGAACCTCTTTGGGCACGACGCCCGTGAACAGGCGGTGGTCGAGATGTGGACGCGGCGGGCCGAGTTCTACCTCGCCAATCCGATCATGCTGAGCGTGCGCCACTCCCACCCGGCGCTGGCGGCGCTGGAGGCGACCCAGCTGCCGCAGGTGGCCGAGTACAACCGGGCGGCCGCCGAGCGCTTCATGAAGACGCTGGACCGGCATCTGGCCGACCGGGAATTCATGGCGCTGGACCGGTTCACAATCGCCGACATCGTCGCCGTGGTGGGTCTGGATTTCGCACGACTGGTCCGCTACCGGCCGCCGGAGGAGTTCGGCAATCTCGGCCGCTGGCTCGAGGCCAGCCGCGCCCGTCCCGCCGCCAAAGCCGGGGCCTAAAGGTCCGTGAGGCGCGTTGACCCCGACCGGCGGCGGGGGCAGCATCCGCCGCCATGACCGATCACACCGACCTTTATCCCGTTCCTTCCGAATGGGCGCAGCGGGCCCGGATGAACGCCGCCGGCTATGAGGCCGCACGGACGGCCGCCCGCGAGACGCCGGACGCCTTCTGGGGCGAGCAGGCGCGGCGGCTGGACTGGTTCGCGACTCCGACGAAGATCAAGGACGTGTCGTTCGACAGGGCCGACTTCCGCATCCGCTGGTTCGAGGACGGGGTTCTGAACGTCGCCCACAACTGCCTCGACCGGCATCTGGAGACGCGCGGCGACGAGACCGCAATCATCTGGGAAGGCGACGATCCGGCCCAGTCGGGCGGGCTGAGCTATCGCGAGCTGCATCGCGAAGTCTGCCGCATGGCCAATGTCTTGAAAGGACTGGGGGTCGCGAAAGGCGACCGGGTGACGATCTACCTGCCGATGATCCCGGCCGCGGCCGTGGCCATGCTGGCGTGCGCCCGGATCGGGGCGGTGCACTCGGTGGTGTTCGGCGGCTTCTCGCCCGAAAGCCTGTGCGGCCGGATCGAGGACTGCGGCTCCAGGGTCGTCATCACCGCCGACGAGGGGCTGCGCGGCGGCAAGCGGGTGCCGTTGAAGGCCAATGTCGACGCGGCGATGGACAAGGGGGCGAGCGCCATCGTCGAAAAGGTGCTGGTCGTCTCCCACACCAGCGCCGAGATCCCGATCGTCGAGGGGCGCGACGTGCGCTACGGCGAGGCCAAGCGGGGAGTGTCGGACGACTGTCCCTGCGAGCCGATGAAGGCCGAGGACCCGCTGTTCATCCTCTACACCTCGGGCTCGACGGGGAAGCCCAAGGGGGTGCTGCACACCACCGGCGGCTATCTGTTCTGGGCGTCGTGGACGCACGAGCTGGTGTTCGACTATCGGCCCGACGAGGTGTTCTGGTGCACGGCCGACGTCGGCTGGGTCACCGGCCACAGCTATTGCGTCTATGGCCCGCTGGCCAATGGCGCGACGACGCTGATGTTCGAGGGCGTGCCCAACTATCCGGACCACAGCCGCTTCTGGCAGGTGGTGGACAAGCACAAGGTCGAGATTTTCTACACCGCGCCGACGGCGCTGAGGGCCCTGATGCGCGAGGGCGACGGGCCGGTGAAGGCGACGTCGCGCGCCTCGCTGCGCCTGCTTGGCACGGTTGGAGAGCCGATCAATCCCGAAGCCTGGCGCTGGTACCATGAGGTCGTGGGCGAGGGGCGCTGCCCGATCGTCGACACCTGGTGGCAGACCGAGACGGGCGGCATTCTGGTGTCGCCGTTGCCGGGGGCGACGGATCTGAAGCCGGGCTCGGCGACAAAGCCGCTGCCAGGGGTGGAGCTGCAACTAGTCGACGCCGAGGGGGCCGTTCTGGAGGGGGCGGCCTCGGGCAATCTGTGCATCACCGACAGCTGGCCGGGCCAGATGCGCACCGTCTGGGGCGACCACCAGCGCTTCTTCGACACCTACTTCAGCGCCTATCCCGGCAAGTATTTCACCGGCGACGGCTGCCGGCGAGACGCCGACGGCTACTACTGGATCACTGGCCGGGTCGACGACGTGATCAACGTCTCGGGGCACCGGATGGGTACGGCCGAGGTCGAGAGCGCCCTGGTGCTGCACGCGGCGGTGGCGGAGGCGGCGGTGGTCGGCTTCCCGCACGACATCAAGGGCCAGGGCATCTACGCCTATGTGACGCTGAACGCCGGGGTCGAGCCGGACGAGGCGCTGCGCAAGGCGCTGGTCGCCCAGGTCCGCGCAGAGATCGGACCGATCGCCGCCCCCGACGTGATCCAGTGGGCGCCCGGCCTGCCCAAGACCCGCTCGGGCAAGATCATGCGGCGGATCCTGAGGAAGATCGCCGAAAACGAGGTCCACGCGCTTGGCGACACCTCAACCCTGGCTGATCCGGCGGTCGTCGATGATCTGGTCCGAAACCGTGCTGGCGCCGAGCGCGGCTGAGCCGCGGAGCTGGATCAACTTCACCCACCGAGGCGACGCGCCGGACCAGGGATCATCTAGGCTGCTTCGGCGAGGGATTGCGGGAGACCGCGAACATAGGTCCGCAGACGCTGCAGGGCTCTCCGGTCCCGGCCATCCCCCCGCCCGTCCGCACCCTGTTCCAGCAGGACTTCGAAGACGCGATCCGCCTCGAGGGGCGTTCTCGGCTTGTGGTCAAGAATGAAGGCCTCCGCGGAGACAAAGCGGTCCCAGACCGCATCCAGATCCGTCCTGGCGTGGCGACGCCAGAAATCGACGGCTGTTTCGAAGGTCCATTTGTCAGACACTGCGCAGTCCCTCTCGATGATGGTGCGGCTGGCGCCGCGGGTTTTCAAACGTTGGACCTCTGGCTGCGCCAGGGGGCCGGCCGAGCGTACGGGGCAGCCCGGCATTCCCAGACGCCGAACAGGCCGATCAGCATCAGTTCGGTCCAGACGACGATGCGGAACGAGACGCTGGCCCAGACCTGAACCCCCGGATCGAGCAAGGCGACGAGGTAGGTGGCGATAGACAGCAGCTGCACGCCGGCCGCCGCGATCAACCACCAGCGCTCGGCGGTCAGGCTCAGCCAGACCAGGGTGCCGAACAGGCCGATCGCCAGCAGACCCACGCCCCATCTCAGGCCGCCGATCTGCAGTCCGTCCACCAGCGGCGTGGCCAGCATGGCGACCAGGAAGGCGAGGGCGGCGATCCGCTCCGCGCTTCTTCCTTTCCACAGCTGCAGCCCGATGCTCAGAATGCTCAGACAAAGGACGAAAAGCTGTGTCGCGTTCATGCCGCGTCCTATAGCCGGTCAGGCTGCGATCGAGTGGATCGGTCGGACCGCCACCGGCTGAGGCTTCTGCTCCAGCGGCCCCTCAAGACGCCAGACGACTCCCTGGGCCGCCGCCACGGCGGCGAGTTCCACGTGACCGTCGACGACCGCGCCACGGGCTTCGGCGAGCTGGTTCAGTCCCCGGACCATGTTGACGAGTGCCGGATGGCCGACCTCAGCGGCGAATCCCGCCTCCGTCCGCCCCTCGAGCATCGCCTGGATCAGGGCGCTGGCCTCGACCATGGCCAGGTCGACGGCGTGTTCGGTGGTCTGGAGGCGGCGGGCGATCCGGGCGCCGACCTGTCTGTTTCTCATAAGCTTGTTCCCTGCCGCTCAATGATCACTCGGGCGTCGAGCTGGCGGCGGGAGGTGCGTGCGGGGCCAGGGCTCCAACGGCCCCGGACACGACATTCACGATCCCGACCGTGACCAGGGCGGCGACCGCGGCGAAGACAAGGATGAGCCCAAGCCGGAGGCTGGGGCGCGGCGGCGGCCGTAGAAGCCAGGCGTCGCCTTTGGTCCCGATCATTCTGTCCGCGTCGTCGTCCGGATCACCCGGCGCAGTCCGATCGGAGGCCGGATGGGGATGAAGGGGAATAGCCTCTGACCCGTATAGCGGGTTGGACGCTAGTTGGCGGAGGGCGGCCTTGCGGGATGAAACGTCAAGCCGTCGCATGGCCTCGCGGACGTGCAGGCTGACGGTGTGGTGCGAAATGCCGAGATGCCGGCCGATGTCCTTGTCGGTCATCGTGGCGCACAGCCGCAAACACTCCAGCTGACGATCTGTAAGTCGACCCGCCATCACCCCTCCGGACCGGAGCATAAGATGGCTAACGTTCGGAGGGTAGACGCAAAAAGAGACAGGCGAAGCCGGACGGCAACGCCCGGCTAGTGGGGCTGCGCTTCGCCCCGCCGCTCGACAGCTCTTTCCGCAAGCGGGCTTGGGGAGCCGGACGGTGGCGGTGCTGCCAGTCAAACGACAACTTGTCTCCGCCGGGCGGAGGTAGGGCAGGGACGCAGAGCCTGACCGGAGAGCGTCTGCCGCTCATCCAGCGCGGCTGGGCGTTGCCCGCTCCCATCGTCGGAAGGGCAGATGGGAGTTCTCGACCCTATTTCATCAGCGAGGGCAGCCACAGCGAAAGCTGCGGGATGAAGGTGACCAGCATCAGGACCCCGGCGCAAGCCAGCCAGAACGGCCAGATGGTCTTCAGCGCCCGCGTCATCGGTATGCCGGCGATGGCGCTGCCGACGAACAGCACCGATCCCACTGGTGGGGTGATCAGACCGATGCCGCAGTTGAGTAGCAGGATGACGCCGAACTGCACCGGATCGACATCGAAGGCCTTGGCCACAGGCAGGAAGATCGGGGTGCATATGATGATCAGCGGCGCCATGTCCATGAAGGTGCCGAGGACCAGCAGGACGACGTTGATCAGCAGCAGGATCAGGATCGGGTTGTCGGTCAGGGTCTGCAGCAGTTCGACCATCATCGACGGGACCTGCATGTAGGCCATCAGCCAGCCGAACGCGCCGGCGCAGCCGATGATGAACAGCACCATGCCCGAGGTCCGGGCCGCCCCGACGCAGGCGGCCTTGAAGGCGCTCCACGTCATGTGCCGGTAGACCAGCCCGGTGATCACGGTGGCGTAGACCACGGCGATCGAGGCGCTCTCCACCGCCGTGAAAACGCCCAGCCGGATGCCGGTGAAGATGATGCCGACCAGCAGCAGGCCCGGAATGGCGGCGACCAGACGCACCGCCACGGCGCGGAAGCCGGGGAAGGCCTCGGCCGCGTAGCCTCGCTTGCGGGCGACGACATAGGAGGTGACCATCAGCACGGCGGCCAGCAGCAGGGCCGGGATGATGCCGGCCGCGAACAGGTCCGAGATCGAGACCCCGCCCCCGGCCGCGGCGGAATACAGGATCATGTTGTGCGAGGGCGGCACCAGCAGGGCCACCAGCGCCGCCGAGATGGTGACGTTCACCGCGTAGTCGGCATCGTAACCGCGCTTCTGCATCTGCGGGATCATCGTCCCGCCGATGGCCGAGACGTCGGCGATGGCGCTGCCCGAAACGCCGCCGAACAGGGTCGAGCCGACGACGGTGACCTGGCCCAGGCCACCGCGAACATGGCCGACCATCGACGAGGCCAGGGCGATCATCCGGTCGGACAGCCCCCCCTTCATCATCAGCTCGCCGGTGAAGATGAACAGCGGAATGGCCAGCAGGGCCACCGAGGTGATGTCGGACCCCATCTGCTGAAACACCACGATCGGCGGCAGGGCGAGATAGAGAACCGTCGCCAGCGTCGCCGCCAGCAGCGAGAAGGCGACCGGGACGCCGATGGCCAGCAGTATGGCCAGCAGGCCGAAGAGGATGATGTATTCCATGCTCAGTCCTCCGCCCTGGCGACGGCGCCCGGCGCCCGATAGTCGCCGGTCAGTAGCCGCTCGACGGCGAACAGCAGGATCAGCGCCCCGCCGATGCACAGACCGGCGAACTTCAGCCCGGAGGGCAGGGGGGCGCCGGCCATGGCCACCGGCCATTCGTCGACCATCAGTACGCCGCCCAGCGCCATCAGCCCTGCTCCGGACGCGGCGGCGATCAGGCGCGACACCGACTTGAGCAGCCACCTGGCCGGGCCGGGTGCAGCGTCGCGGAAGCTCTGGAAGGCGAAGTGGGTCTCGCGGCGAACGGCCACGGCGGCCCCGAACATGACGGCGAAGCTCATCAGCAGCAGGGCCAGCGGCTCGGTCCAGCCGGGGCTGTCGTTCAGCACATAGCGGGCGAAGACCTGCCAGGCCTGAATCAGCGCCATGGCCACGAGCGCGGCGCCGGCCAGGCCGAGGGCAAGCGTCGCCAGGCCGTCGAGGGCGCGGACGAATCCGCGTCGGGGTTCAGACATTTCGGGCCCTCCCTGAGCGCCGAGGTGTGCGCGGCCCTTCAGGTGACCGCTGCGATACGATCGTGGAGCGCGCGCAGCCGCGGCGCGGAAAGATACTTGTCCAGCACCGGCCGGACGCTGGCGGCGAAGGCGGCCTTGTCGACCTCGGTCACCTGCACCCCGGCGGCGATGACGGCGGCGCGGGCCTCGGCTTCGCGCTGGTCCCAGTCGGCGCGCATGACCTGTACAGAGCGCCGGGCGACGTCGCGCACCAGCTCCCGGTCGGCCGGGGTCAGGGCGTCGAAGCTCGCCTTCGACATCAACAGGGCGTCGGGCGAGAACGAATGCTCGGTCTGGCTCCAGAACCGCGCCACCTCGTACTGGCGGCTCGACTGATAGGCGGGCCAGTTGTTCTCGGCGCCGTCGATCAGGTGGGTCTGCAGCGAGGAGAACACCGCCCCGAACGACAGCGGCGTCGGATTGGCCCCCATGGCGCGGAGGGTGTCGAGGAAGATGTCCGACTGCGGCGCCCGCATCTTCAGGCCGCGCAGCTGGCCGGGCTCGGCCACCGGACGACGGACATTGTACATGCAGCGTGGCGCCGCGTCGTAATAGGCCAGGCCGACCAGGCCGCGATCCTCGAACACGTTCAGCAGTTCGGTGCCGATCGGCCCGTCGACCACCGCGCGGACGTGAGCCACGTCGCGGTAGACATAAGGCAGGGCCAGCAGGCGGGTTTCCGGGAAGGCGTTGTTCAGGGCCGCGACGGCCACCCGGCACATGTCCACCGCGCCGAAACGGGCCAGACCGATGGAGTCGTCCTCCGATCCGAGTTGGCCCGACGGGAACTGGCGGACGCCGAGGCGGCCGTCGGTGAGGCGACCGAGTTCCTCGCCCATCCATTTGACGGCCGTCACCGTCGGGAAGTCGCCGGGGTGGACGTCGACCGCCTTGAACACAGTCTGTCCGCCGGGCGCGGGGCGGGGCGCGCAGGCCGCCAGACCGGCGAGCCCAGCCAGGCCGAGTGTTCTGCGCGTCAGGGTCACGGCGCTTCTCCCCCTGCAGGAACCGCCACGCCTTCGATGCGGCCGTCCTCGCCGAAGTCGGCGACCGCCCGTTGCCCGGCCACGATGTCGTGCACCCCCGTAGCGGCGCCGGTCGAGACTAGCTGCCCCGCCTCCAGCCGCCGTCCGCGACGGTGCAGCAGGTTGAGCAGGAAGGCGAGCGAATCGAGCGGCCCGCCCGGGATGGACGCCGCCCCGCCCCGGCCGACCACGGCTCCGTTGATGCTCATCGTGCAGGTCATGCCGCCCAGACGGTCGCGCCAGCCGGCGATCTCGGCTCCGAGGATCAAGCCGGCGTTGTTGCCGAAGTCGGACGCGGTCACCGCGGGTCCATGATGATTGATGCCGGCGAACGGGCTGCCGGCGATCTCGACGCCTGTGAAGACACGGGACACGAGGGACCCGACGTCGGCGGCGGTCCAGCCGCTCCGGTCCGGCGCGGATTCGCCAAGCTCCAGCACATATTCGGCCTCGACCGCCGCGAAGCCGCCGTCGATCACCCCGAAGCGGGTCGGAATGGCTCCGGCCGTCCAGACCGCGCGCGAGAAGATCGGTCCGGCCAGCCGTCCGGCGCCGAAGCGGGCGTCGTGAGGCGCGTTGATCCGGCCCAGCTTCCAGCCGGCGATCCGGTCCGGCCAGGCCGCGATGGCCTCATCCTGGATCGCATAGGCGGCGTCCAGAGACTCCGGTTCCTCGCCCGGATAGGTCGTCAACGCCCGGCCGTTCCGCCGCGCGTCCACGAAGGCCCGCGCGATCAGCGAACCGCTTGAATTGTCGTGTGCGTGGCTCACGCCGCCTCCCTGTTGCGGCAGACATTGCGCAGGAAGGAAACCGGTGTCAATTTGAATCCGGCGACGCCCTCCGCGGCGGCGCATTCGATGAAGGTCGCGGCCACAGGCGACCGTGTGACAGGATGGAAACATGACCCTCGCCCGTATCGCCGCCGTCGCCGCCGCCCTCGTTCTGCCGTTGGTGGCTTCCGCCGCCGCCGTGGCCCAGACGCCGCCGCCGGCCGCCGCCGAGGCGGCCCTGCCGGCCTTCCCGGGCGCGCTCGGCTGGGCCTCCCGCACGCCGGGCGGACGCGGCGGCGAGATCATCCGCGTCACCAATCTGAACAGCGAGGGGCCGGGGTCCCTGCGTGCGGCGATCGAGGCTGACGGGCCACGCATCGTGGTCTTCGAGGTCGGCGGCGTCATCGATCTCAACAAGAAGACGCTGCGGCTGCGCCATCCCTTCATCACCATCGCGGGCCAGACCGCGCCCTCGCCGGGCATCACCCTGATCCGCGGCGGCATGGACATCACCGCCCATGACGTGATCGTCCAGCACATCCGCGTCCGCCCCGGCTCGGCCGGCGGCGAGTGGATGAGCGGCTGGGACGAAGACTCCATCGCCACGGTCGGCGCCCACAACGTCATCATCGATCACTGCAGCCTGACCTGGGCGACCGACGAGAACCTGTCCGCCTCGGGCCCGCGCTTCACCGGTTCGACGCCGGAGGAATGGCGCGCCGGCACCAGCCACGACATCACCTTCTCCAACAACCTGGTCGGCGAGAGCCTGGCGTATTCGACCCATTCCAAGGGCGAGCACTCCAAGGGCTCGCTGATCCACGACAACGTCACCAACCTGCTGATCGTCGGCAATCTGTACGCCCACAACTATGAGCGCAGCCCGCTGTTCAAAGGCGGCGTGCACGGCATCATCGCCAACAACCTGATCTACAATCCGGGCCCCCGCGCCATCCACTACAACCTCGCGCCGGAGGAGTGGGGCTCGGTTCCGTTCGAGGTCGGCAAGATGACCGTGGTCGGCAACGTCCTGCGCGCCGGCCCCTCGACCCCGACCGACCATCTCGCCTTCATGATGATCGGCGGCGCGGGCGACGTGGAATACTACGGCCGCGATAACATCGCAGTCGACCAGGTCGGCGAGCCGCTGCGCATGTTCGGCCGCTACACCACCGCCCCCGCCCGGATCATTGAGACGCGCCGCCCGCCGGTGTGGTGGGAGGGCCTCGCCCCCATCCCCGCCGAACAGGTGCAGGTCTCGGTGCTGTCGCAGGTCGGCGCGCGCCCCTGGGACCGCGACATGCGCGACGTGCTGCTGATCGCCGAGGTGGCCGAGGGGCGCGGCGAGATCATCGACCACGAACGCGAGGTCGGCGGCTATCCGGCGGCCGTTGAGGCAACCCGCAAGCCGTTCAACCCGGACGACTGGGACCTGCGCTTCATGACCCCGCTGCGCGACGAGGTGCTGGATCGTCCGGCGTCCCGGCGCGGGACGTGACCGCTGACAGCGTGCGCGGCAGGGTCTAAGGACAGCGTTCGACCAGAGAGATTCCCTCAGTGAACGAACCCCGACGGCCCGGCGGCAAGCCCGCCACCATCAACGACATCGCCCGCCTCGCCGAGGTGTCGAAGAAGACCGTCTCGCGGGTCATCAACAACTCGCCCTTCGTCAAGGAAGAGACGCGCAAGCGGGTCGAGGCGATCATCGCCGAGCACGGCTTCACCCCCGACCCGCAGGCGCGGGGGCTGGCCTTCCGCCGCTCGTTCCTGGTCGGGATGATCTACGACAACCCCAGCCCCAACTACGTGGTCAACATGCAGCAGGGGGTGCTGGACGCGGTGCGCGGCTCGGGCCTCGAACTGGTCGTTCACCCCTGCAATCGCGCCGCCGACAATTTCCTGACCGACGTTCGCGCCTTCGTCGTACGCCAGAAGCTGTTCGGCGTGGTCATGCCGCCGTCGGTGTCCGAGGACGACCGGGTCGTGGCCATCCTCAAGGAGGCCGACTGCCCCTATGTCCGCATCGCCTCGGTGTCGCTGGACGAACCGGCCTGCATGGTGGTCACCCACGACAGCCGCGGCGCGGCGCAGGCAGCGCGGCATCTCGCGGAACTCGGCCATCGTCGCGTCGCCTTCATCTCCGGTCCGGACACGTTCCGCTCGTCGCACGAGCGCGGGGCCGGCTTCCGCGAGGGCCTCGCCGAGCACGGGCTCCAGCTGGACGACCGCTACGTGCGTCAGGGCGCCTACACCTTCGAGTCGGGCGTCGAGGCGGCGCACAGCCTGCTGTCCATGCCGGAGCCGCCGACGGCCATCTTCGCCGGCAACGATGAAATGGCCATCGGGGTCATGAAGGCCGCCCGCGACGCCGGCCTGGACGTCCCCCGCGACCTGTCGATCGTCGGCTTCGACGACCTGCCGATGGCCTCGCGCGTCTGGCCCAACCTGACCACTGTGCGCCTGCCGATCCGCGACATGGGCCGGATGGCGGCCGAGAAGCTCACCGCCCGCAGCCGCGGCCTTGAGCCGGCGACTCTGGTCCAGCCTGAGGTCGATCCCTCGCTGGTGGTGCGGGCTTCGACCGCCGCGCCGTCGGCCTGACCGCCTATCCGGGCGCCATCTCCGCAAAGCTTGAATGAACCAATCGCCGGCCGGTGAATTGGGTCTGGAGGGCGCGGATCACGCAGAGGGAGGCGGTCGAATGCCGGACTGGAGACTTACGACCGGGAGTGCGCCGCACCCCGTGCACGCTATCCTGCTGGCTTTCCCGATCGCCCTGTTCTGCAGCGCCGTGGCGACCGACATCGCCTACCTGAAGACCGCCGAGCTGCAGTGGACCAATTTCTCGGCCTGGCTGATCAGCGGCGCGCTCCTGTTCGGGGGGCTGGTGCTCGCCTGGGCGCTGATCTCGCTGGCCCTCGGCTGGCGCGGCGCGGAGCGGATGCGGCGGGGAATCTACGCCGGCGTGCTCGCCGTCATGTGGGTCCTCGGTCTGATCAACATCTTCAAGCACAGCCAGGACGGCTGGAGCTCCGTCGAGACATTCGGCCTCGTCCTGTCGATCCTGTGCGCCCTGCTGGCGCTCGCCGCCGGCGTGATCGCCTTCAGCAATCTCGGGGAACGGGAGATCGCACGATGACCCGGCTCTTGCCGATGGGCGCCGCCGCGCTCGCCCTGACCCTCGCCGCCTGCGGAAACGACACGGACCTGCGTCAGACCGGCCCCTCGCCCGAAATCCCCGAGGTTCGCGAAACGCTCGTCCCGTCCATGAAGATCGCCAAACCCACCGGCTGGGGCGACGAGGTCCCGACGGTGCCGGACGGCTTCACGGTCACCGCCATGGCGACCGACCTCCAGATTCCGCGACAGATGCTGGTCCTGCCCAATGGCGACATCCTCGTGGCCGAAGGACGCGGCGGCAACGCGCCGGCGCTGCGGCCCAAGGACGTGATCGCCGGCATGATCAAGAAACAGGGCAACACCCAGGTCGACAGCGGCGACCGCATTACCCTGCTGCGCGACTCCGACAACGACGGCCGGCCCGAGGTGCGCACCGTCTTCATCGACAATCTGAACGCCCCCTATGGCCTCGCCTTCGTCGACGGCGCCATCTACGTCGCCAATCAGGACGCCGTTCTGCGGTTCGCCTACCAGCCCGGCCAGACCCGCATCACGGCACCGGGGCAGGAGGTGACGAAGCTTCCGTCGGCGATCAATCACCACTGGACCAAGGCGATGACCGCCAGCGCCGACGGCCAGACGCTCTATGTCGGCATCGGCTCCAACAGCAATGTCGGCGAGCGCGGCATGGCGGTGGAGGAGGAGCGGGCGGTGGTCTGGGCCATCGATCCCGACACCGGCGCGCGTCGCACCGTCGCGCGCGGACTGCGCAATCCGACCGCCCTGGCCATCGAGCCGCAGACCAGCGCCCTCTGGGCCGTGGTCAACGAGCGCGACGAGATCGGCCCGCAGGCGTCGCCCGACTATCTGACCTCGGTGCGCGAAGGGGCCTTCTACGGTTGGCCGTACAGCTACTGGGGCCAGAACGTCGATCCGCGGGTGCGGCCGCAGAAGCCGGAGATGGTGGCCAAGGCGATAATGCCCGACTACGCCCTCGGCTCCCATGTGGCGGCGCTCGGCCTGTCGTTCGCGCGCGACGGCGGCTTCGGCGGTCCCTTCTCGCAGGGGGCCTTCATCGGCGAGCACGGCAGCTGGAACCGCGAGGATCTGGCCGGCTACAAGGTCGTCTGGGTGCCCTTCGCCGGCGGACGTCCCAATGGCCAGCCGGTCGATTTCGTCACCGGCTTCCTGACCGGTGGCGGTCAGGCGCGGGGCCGGCCGGTGGGCGTCACCTTCGATCCTGAGCGTCGCATCCTGCTCGTGGCCGACGACCTGTCCAACACCATCTGGCGGATTGCGCCGCGCCGCGCGACGACGCCCGCCCGGCCGGCCTGACCGGAGCCGGGCGGGTTCGTCACCCGTTGGCGAGACCATTGATGTAGTCCCGGATGCCCTCGTCCGTGGCGTTGGCGAAGAAATGTTCCTGGAATCGCTCGCCCGCGATCGCCGCCTTCAGGAGGTCCTGATCCACGCCCTTCAGGACAGTCAGCATGTCGCGGCAGGTGACGGCCTTGAGGTCCTTCAGGACGCCGCGGTTCCTGCGCATGATCTCGGCCCGCTCCTTCGGGTAGCCCAAGCCGCGCTCGCCCTCGAACAGCTTGCGATAGACGTCCTGCAGGTTCAGCTCCGCCGCCCAGCCGAAGCCCTTGGCATAGGGCATGGCGATGGCGTTGCCGTCGTTGATCTGGCCGAACAGGAAGGCGTCGGTCGGATCGACGATCAGGCCGCAGAACACGCCCGGCATGGCATTGCACGCCAGCATCGAGCCCGTGCCGGTGCCGCAGCCGGTGACGACGAAATCGGCCGCGCCGGAGTTGAGCAGAATCCCCGTCAGCAGGCCGTTCATCACATAGGTCAGCGAGGCCTTATCCTCGGCCGTGTACATGCCGTAGTGGAAGACTTCGTGCCCCAGAGGCCCGGCCACCGCGGTCAGGGCCGTATGAACGGTCTCGCTCTTGGCGGCCTGGCTGTTCTCGATGATCAGGGCGATTTTCACGGGGTTTCCTCAGAGCTTGATCGCGGGCGGACGGGAGGATCAATCCTCCGGACGGCCCATCGGCTGCATACGGCCGCGCCATCATCCACGCGTTTGCATCAGGTTATGACACCGGTTACCTATGCATTCAATCCGCATCACGCAAGCCAGGGAGGGCGGGATGTCGGCTCGGGCGCTTCCGTGCCAAACCCGCCTGACCGGCACATCAACCCGCAGCGAGGCCAGCTCAAATGAACCCGTTCGACCTCTCGGGCCGCACGGCTCTCGTGACCGGCGCCAACACCGGTCTGGGGCAGGCCATCGCCGTCGGCCTGGCGCAGGCCGGAGCGGACATCGTCGCCGTCGGCCGTTCGGCGCCGACGGAGACGGCGGAGCGGGTGCAGGCCGCGGGCCGCGCCCTGCACGCCATCCCGGCCGATCTGTCGTCCGTCGCCCCCATCACGGACGTCGTGGCGCAAGCCGTGGCCGCCGTCGGCGCCGTGGACATCCTGGTCAACAACGCCGGCATAATCCGCCGCGCCGACAGCCTCGACTTCTCCGAGGAGGACTGGGACGCGGTGATGGACACCAATCTGAAGACCGCCTTCTTCCTCAGCCAGGCCGTGGTCCGCACCTGGGTCGCCGAAGGGCGCGGCGGCAAGATCATCAACATCTGCTCGATGCTGAGCTTCCAGGGCGGCATCCGCGTGCCGTCGTACACCGCCTCCAAGAGCGGGCTCGCCGGCTTGACGCGCCTTCTGGCCTGCGAGTGGGCAGGGAAGGGAATCAACGTCAACGGTATCGCCCCCGGATACTTCGCCACCAACAACACTGAAGCCCTGCGCGCCGACGAGACCCGCAACCGCGACATCCTCGCCCGCATCCCGGCCGGCCGCTGGGGCGATCCGTCGGACCTTGCGGGCGCGGCGATCTTCCTGGCCTCAGACGCAGCGGCGTATGTTCACGGCGCGGTGCTGCCGGTCGATGGCGGCTGGCTGGCGCGGTGATCGCGGGAACTGACACCGGGGCCATACGGAACCGGCGACGAAACCTGCGGTTAGACCGGCAGCAAAGTCGTGAAGCCAACATATGTCTGTCCTCCATACCGCCGCCGAATGCCGCCAGAAGATCAGAGACCTGATCGCTGAAGCTGTACGTGAACCCGACCTTGGTCGTCGGGAAGGGCTACTCGAATTGGCTGATCAGTGGACAGAGGTGGCGCGCCGCCGGCCGCCGGGCGAGACCCTCAACTAGTCGCCAGGGCGTTTAGCCAGTCCTCGAGATTGGTGAAACCGTCGCCGTCGGGGTCGGCGCTGCCGTCCGCAGCGTCCGTCGCGTTCAATCCCCGGGTCTGTTCCCAGTCGTCAGGGAGGCCGTCGCCGTCACCGTCTGTCCATGGTGTTCCGGGATGGATTTCGGGCCAGCCGCCGACCTGCGCCTGACTGTCGATAATCCGGCCCGCCCGCTCGCGGACCGCTGCGACGATGCGGGCGTCTACGGCGTCCCTGACCGGCCCGGCTCCAGCGCGGTCCAGCACATCGGCCAGAGCCGAGTCCGCGGGCTGCCGGGCGGCGTCCGCCCATTGAGGCCGCGCGCTCAGCCTATAGCCCGGCCGGTCGCTCCCGCGGACTAAACTCCACGGATCGGCGGGAACCGAGCCGTCCATGGCGTTTTCCTCGAACCACGCCCGGGCCAGCGGGTTTGACTCGTCGAACGCCCAGCGGCCCTCCGAGTGCGGTCCGGAGACATAGGCGTTGCCGATGAAGGCATAGGTCGAACGGCTCTCCGTGTCGGCGTTGTAGCCGGCGTGCGTCCCGCCCCAGCCGTAGAATACATTGGAGCGGAATTCGAAACGCGGTCCTGTCGGATCGACAGCGGGCGGATTGTAGTTGCCCGGCCGGGGCATGCGAGCGCGATGGGCCGCCCAGAGATTGTGATGAAACGTTATCCGCGCTCCATGACCGCCGCGGACCAGAGAGCCATAGCCGTGATCTCCCTTGCCGTGGCCCGAAGCGTTGAGGGACTCCGCGATCAACGACCACTGTACCGTCACATCGTAGATCCCGCGTTCCGGTGGATCGTAGCGGCTGCCCACGGACAGGGTCTCATCCACGGACCAGGAGGCCGAGACGTGGTCGAGGATGATGCGTCGCCCACGCTCGATCGAGACAGCGTCGGCCTCCGCGCCGCTCTCGTCCCCCAGACGGGAACGGATGTGGCGGATGATCACGTCGTCGGCGGCTACGATCAGCGGCTGGTTGCGAAGCGTGATCCCGCCGCCTGGCGCCGTCTGCCCCGCCAACGTGATGCGGCCGCGTCGAATGGTCAGCGGCGAGGCCAGCCGGATCGTCCCTCCGATATCGAAGACTACGGTGCGCGGACCTTCGGCTTCCACAGCGGCCCTGAGGCTGCCAGGACCGCTGTCGTTCAGATTGGTGACCCGCCAAACCGCGCCGCCGCGGCCGCCGGGCGCAAAGCGGCCCGCGCCCTCGGCGCCCGGAAAGGCGAGCGTCGGCTCCTGCGCGGCGGTCGGGTGTGCCCCGAGCGCCACGCATAGCGCCGTTACAGCAGCGCTTGTGACGGCCTTGTGTCGAAACGGCCTTGCGAGAACGCGGATCATCGGGTTAGGCTCTCGATTGCTACCGGTGTCAGAACGCATTCCACGTGAAGATGACACCGGTGTCAAACGGAACGGCCTCCAGGAGTCGAGAGGAAGCCCGACCGCAAAAATCGATAGACCGGAGTCACTCCGGCGTCCTGTATGCCCATTGGGAGGAGGCATATGATGCAAGCCATTCAGCCGGGGCCGCGCGCCCTGCGTCGCACTCTGTTCGCCGGCTCCTCGGGCCTGGCGGTCGCCCTGTCGCTCGGGATCGGCGCCGCCGTCGCCCAGACCGCTCCTCAGGATCCCGAGGGCGATCCGACGCAGGTCGAGGAAGTCATCGTCACGGGCTTCCGCGCCAGTCTGAGCGCCGGTCTGGACGCCAAGCGTCGCGACGCCAATGTCGTCGACGTCATCGTCGCCGAGGACATCGCCGACTTCCCCGACCTGAACCTCGCCGAATCCATTCAGCGGGTGCCGGGCGTGGCCATCGACCGCGACGCCGGCGAAGGCCGATCGATTACGGTCCGCGGCCTCGGCGCCGACTTCACCCGCACCCGCATCAACGGCATGGAGGCCCAGGCCACCGCCGGCGGCACCGATTCCTCAGGCGGCGCCAACCGCGGCCGCGGCTTCGACTTCAACGTCTTCGCCTCCGAGCTCTTCAACTCGATCACGGTGCGCAAGACCGCCGCGGCCGAGACGGAAGAGGGATCCCTCGGCGCCACCGTCGACCTGCAGGCGACGCGGCCGTTCGACTATCGCGGCTTCACCACCGCCGCTTCGGTGCAGGGCGGATACAACGATCTGTCGGAAAACTGGAACCCGCGCGCGGCCTTCCTGATCAGCGACACCTTCGGCGCCGATGACGAATTCGGGGCCCTGTTCTCGCTCGCCTACAGCGAACGAAACATCCTCGAGGAGGGCTTCAGCTCGGTGCGCTGGGCCCCCGCTTTCGGCGCAGGCAGCTCGGGCGGCTTCTGCTCGCCCCTTGGAGTCGCGCCGCAGAACCCCGGCAACAGCGGTGCGAATGGCTCCAACGCCGCCAACTGTTCGACCGGCAACCCCCGTGCAGCCAATACGCCCGCCAACCTGGCCGCCTACAACACAGCCAATCAGAACAGCGTCTTCATCCCGCGCCTCCCCCGCTATGGCCGGCTGACGCACGAGCAGGAGAGGCTGGGCGTCACCGGCGCCTTCCAGTGGCGGCCCGCCGACAGCACCCTGTTCTCGCTGGACATCCTCTATTCGAAGCTTGACGCCACACGTCAGGAGGATTTCCTTGAGGCCCTGTCGTTCAGCCGCAACGCTGCGGCCGGCGGCCAGACCCAGGTCATTGTCCGCGACGCGGCGGTCGAGAACGGGATGCTGGTTTACGGCCTGTTCGACAACGTCGACGTCCGGTCGGAGTCCCGTTTCGACGAGCTGTCGACCGAGTTCCTGCAGATCAGCCTGACCGCCGAGCACGACTTCAGCGACCGTCTCCGCGGCAGCTACTACTACGGACGCGCCGACTCGAACTTCAACAACCCGATCCAGACCACGGTGACGCTCGATCGCCGGGACACCGATGGCTACTCGTGGGACTTCCGCGGCAATCCGGATGCCCCGGTGATCAACTACGGCTTTGACGTCACCAATCCGGCCGCCTGGTCGTGGAGCCAGACCGGAACCCCGGTGCCCCGGTCCGAAATCCGCCTCCGGCCGAACGGCGTCGACACCCTGTTCGAGTCCGCCCAAGCCGACCTTGAATACGACGCCCAGGACTGGCTGACGCTCAAGACGGGTATCAACTGGAAGGCCTACGATTCGCGCTCGTACGAGTTCCGGCGCACTGACGAAACGGTGGTGCCCGCCTTGCCTGCGGGCACGACCGTGGCGGACATCTCCAACCTGCTCACCGGGTTCGGCGTCGGCCTGATCCCCGGCGGGACCGACGCCAGCTGGCTGAGGCCCGACCTCGACGCCATCGCCGCGCTGTTCAACATCTACTGCAACTGCAACACGGGCGCCGCCGGCGGGGACTTCACCCTCGGCAGCATCACCGTTGGCAACGCCCGGGGCGGCAACCGCTATGTCCGAGAGGAAGACCTGGCCGTCTACGTCCAGGCCGATTTCGCCACTGAGCTGTTCGCCATGCCGTTCCGCGGCAATGTCGGGGTGCGTCAGGTCAGCACCGACCTCTACGCGGAGGGCTACAGTTCAACCGGCGGCGGCACCCTCGTCTCCGGCGAGAACTCGTACCAGGACACCCTGCCGTCCCTGAACCTGGTGCTCGAGCCGGCCGAAGACCTGCTCGTCCGCTTCGGCGCGGCCAAGGTCATGGCCCGGCCCCAGATCAACAACTCCCTTTCGGGGGCCAACTATCTGGTGCCGACGACGTCCCTGAACGCTACAGGGCCGAACTTCACCGCCACCATCGGCAACGTGAAGCTGGAGCCGTTCCGGGCCACCACCTACGACCTCAGCGTCGAGTGGTATTTCGCCGAAGAAAGCCTGCTGTCCTTTGCGTATTTCTACAAGGACATCGACACCTACATCCAGGTGTTCCGTCAGGACCTGCCCTATACGGACCTGACGACGCTGAACCCGTCGGCCTTTGCGCCCGGTTTCTGCACCGGAGCCTGTTCGCCTGGCACCATCTTCCAGCTGACGTCGGCGGTGAACACGGAGGGCGGGCCGCTGAAGGGCTTCGAGATCAGCTATCAGCAGCCGTTCCGCTTCCTGCCGGGCCTGCTCTCGAACACCGGCGTCCAGCTGAACTACACCCACGTCGAATCCGAGATCGACTACTGCAACGACGCGCTGTGCTCGACCTTCGTCACGGCCGACCTGATCAGCCTGTCGCCCCAGTCGTGGAACGCCACCCTGTACTACGAGGACGACAGGTTCTCGGCGCGTATTTCCGGCTCGGCCCGGGACGGCTACATCCAGAATGTGCCCGGACGCAACGGCAACGATGTCGAAGGCAAGATGGAGACCTTCAACCTCGACGCGGCGGCCTCGTGGCAACTGACGGAACAGGTCCAGCTGACCTTTGAGGCCATCAACCTGACGGACGAGTTCAATCATCAGTTCGTCGGCGACGGCGCCGACCGCCAGAGCACCTCGGTCTACCACCATACCGGTCGCCAGTACTTCGTCGGGGCCCGTTATCGCTTCTAGGAACCCGTTCTCCTGAACGCGCCTCGGGGACCGGCGGCGATTGTCGCCGGTCTCCGCTCTTCTTCGTTTTCACCCTGTCGGGACAGGGGTACAGGATTCCCGGATGTCGCCCCTGCCAAGCCTTCGCCCCGCCCAGGACTGCCGCTGGGACATGGTCGCGCTCGGGGAGGTCATGCTCCGTTTCGACCCCAACGAGCGGCGAGTGCGCAACGCCCGCTCCTTCGATGTCTGGGAGGGCGGCGGGGAATACAATGTCGCCCGGGCCATCTCCCGGACCTTTGGCCTGCGCAGCGCCGTGGTCACGGCCCTGCCAGATAACGACCTCGGCTGGTTGGCCCACGATCTCATCGCCCAGGGTGGGGTGGATCGCAGCCATTTGATCTGGCGAGACGCCGACGCGATGGGTCGCAACACCCGGTTGGGCCTGAATTTCACCGAGCGGGGCTTTGGCGTTCGGCCTGCCCGGGGCCTGTCGGACCGCGCCAATTCTGCAGCCAGCCAGATGCGCCCCGGCGAGGTCGACTGGGACCGGCTATTCGGCGGGGAGGGCGTTCGCTGGTTTCACACCGGCGGCATCTTCGCCGCCCTCTCCGCTACGACCGCCGAGGTGGTGATCGAGGCGGTGGAAGCCGCCCGGCGGCATGGAACCATCGTCTCCTACGATCTCAACTATCGCGCCAGCCTGTGGGAGAGTCATCCTGACCCGGACGCGGTTCGTCGCGTGAACCGCGCCGTCGCCGGTGCGATCGATGTAATGATCGGGGACGGTCACGGGTTTCAGACGTGTCTCGGGGTCGATGTCGGCGAGTCGAACCCGGACGGCGGCCCGGACCTGGGGGCATCGGCCTTTGCAACTGCGGCCAAGGCCTACTCCGACTTGTACCCGAAGACGAAACTCGTCGCTGCGACGCTTCGGCGTCCAGCGACGGCCAGCCGCAACGACTGGTCCGCGGCGGCCTGGAGTGGCGGCGCACTGGAGACCGCGCCGGTCTGGGAGGACCTGGAGATACTGGATCGGGTCGGTGGCGGTGACAGCTTCGTGTCCGGCCTCGCATGGGCCTTGATGAACGACCGACCGGTCGTGGACGCCATCGCCTGGGGCGCGGCTCACGGCGCCCTTGCCATGACTACGCCTGGGGACTCTTCGATGGTTTCGCGGGAGGAGATCGCCGCCCTTCTTGCCGGAAGCGACGGCCGGACTATCCGCTAATACGCGCTTTCAAATGGGCTTGCACCACACGTTGGCCGTGCCGCGTCGCGGACGCGGACGCGGATGCGGCGCCGCATGAGCACGGCAGGCAAGGTCAGCGAACGGTTGCAGACCCGCAGCAAGGCGGTTGACTGGAGGTCCAGGGCTGCAGTTCCAGGGCCAGACGGCCGAGCGCCGGCAGGTTCTCGGCCTGCATCTTGGTCATGACCTTGGCCCGGAATATCTCGACGGTCCGTGGGCTGATGGCGAGATCCAGCGCAATCTGCTTGTTGGACCTGCCCTCTACAAGGGCTTCAGACGCCGGGCCTCTGCCTGGAGGATTTGCGCTGCGAATCCATCCCGCTGTGCTGGGAGGATCAGCGGCGAATGCTCGGAGCCTGAATCGCACCAATGCTTCCCTATTGGGCGGAATACATTCCCTGATCAGGCTGAAAACTTTCCCTGCTAGCAGCAAAGCCAGGTGCATCAGCCAGCGGGTCAGAGTCCGGCCGGCTCTGGCTTCAAGCGGCGCGCGGTCGAGCGAGAGACCCAGAGAACGCGGAAAATTCCCTGATAATTTCCCTGTTAGCAGGGAAACTCCACCGGATCATTGGACGACAGGGACGGCCGGTCAGGGTTTGTCGGGTTTGCGGCGCGCACGCGCCTGACGCGTCGCGATCGCACCAGTTCGAGCCCCGCAAGTGGCGGAGTTCGGCGGCGGGCTGCGACGCAGCGAAGTCATTAATATCTATGAGGAAAGCCGATGGCGGAGAGGGTGGGATTCGAACCCACGGTACCCGTGAAGGCACGCCGCATTTCGAGTGCGGTACATTCGACCACTCTGCCACCTCTCCGCGGGGCCGAAACGCTTTGGTCGAGCGAGCGGCTTCTCTAATGGGGCAATGGCCGGGCCGCAAGTCCTTCCCGCACTTGTCCGCGGCTAGATGCTGCGAGACCGGTCAAGCGGCCGATTTCACCGTTGGGCGGGCAGGGGCAGTCCCAACGTGTCCGCGCCGGATGCATCGCCATCCACGGTGCGGAAGAGTTCGGCGGGGCGGCCGCCGGTGGCGGCTGAAAGGCGGCCGGTCGGCTCCACCAAACCGGTACGTTCGACGCCCCGGCGGAAATTCTGCTTGTGCAGCGACAGCCCCGCGACCGCCTCGGCGGCGGTCTGCAGTTCTGAAAGCGTAAACGTGCGGGGCATCAGGTCGAACAGCACCGGTCGGTATTTCAGCTTGCTCCGCAGCCTGCCCAGCCCGGTCGCGAGAATGCGGCGGTGGTCCGAGACCATGACCCGACCCGGCGTTGACGGCGGAACAGCCCGCTCGCGGTCGCGGGCCGACTCGGCGACCAGTCCCGCCTCATACAGAAGTTCATACCGCTCCAGCACCCGGCCCTCGTTCCAGCGGTGCGGAGGGGCCGGGGCGAACAGCGCATCCACCCGTGCCTGCCGCTTCGGGTCCCCGGCAGCCCATGTCCCCAGTCCGTCCAGAAGCGGCGCCACACAGGCGGGAGCGCCGTCGCGGCGATCTTCCCAGGGAAAGATATCCAGCACCGGCGTCCAGCGGGCCTCGGCCAGCGGCGCGTCGGCGGCGTCGGCGGTCAGCGCCAGATAGCCTACCGAGACTTCCCGTCGCCGCTCCGGCCCGGGCGTGGCGCGAGGGCTGGCCCGTCCAAGATCGCCGAAGGTGTAGAGCTGTTCGACGAAGCCGAGGCGGAAGCCCGTCTGCGCCGTCACGAAGGCGCGCAGGGCCAGTTCGAACGTGCGGTCCCGCGCCGGGTCGAACGGACCGAACGGGAGCGCAAGGGCTCTGTCGCCGGGCGTCGTCAGGACGCAGGCCTTGCGGTCACGGAGCGTGATGATCACCGCCGACAGTCCGATGCGCACGCCCTGTTCCGCCGGTCCCGCCATGCGCCTACTCCGTGTGCCAGGCGTCGGGGGCGGGAACGAGGCCGACCGCCTCGGCCAGCACCCGGTAGCGTTCCAGATAGCGCAGCTGAGCGACGGGGGCGGGGAGTGGCTCGATGGTCAGGTCGTACCCGGCCGGCGGTTTGCCGAAGAAGCCCAGCGCCTCTGTCCGGGTGAAGCCGGCCAGTTGGGTCGCCTCGAAGAAGGCGGAGGCCTTGTCGGCCTCCTTGATCAGCCTCTTGATCTCCACGGGCGTCCGGGCGGGCAGGCCGAAGCGGATGTGAATGGCGTGCTCCAGCCGGGCCTCGAAATCCTTGTAGCTGACTCCGAGTGCGGCCTTGAAGGGGGAGATCATGTCGCCGATCACGTACTCCGACGCGTCGTGGAGCAGGGCAGCCAGCCGCCATTTTGGATCCAGCCCGGGCCGGATATGGGCGGCGATCTCCTCCACGACGCAGGAGTGCTGGGCCACCGAGAAAGCGTGCTCGCCGATGGTCTGGCCGTTCCAGCGCGCCACCCGGGCGAGGCCGTGGGCGATGTCCTCGACCTCGATGTCGAACGGCGACGGATCGAGCAGATCCAGGCGACGACCGGACAGCATCCTCTGCCAGGCGCGAGGGGCTTTCTTCGATGGCGATCGGCGAGTGGCGGCCAAGGCGGAATCCTGCTGTGGCAGGTCAGGTGACGCATCCCGCCGCCACGATCAACCCTGTCCGCTCCTATTCGCCCACGTTGAGCGCCACCAATCTCTTGGCGTCCTCGAAGACCCGGCCCCGCTCGCGGTCGCGGGCCCTCACGGTGGCGACCACGATCGGACCGCCCGCCGGGCCCCGCGCCTCGTAGCCTACCAGTCGCCAGCCTGCCTCCGACGGTCGGTTGTCGGTCAGAATCCAGTTGGCGCGGGTCGCTCCCCCGCCGGCGCTGGTGCGGATTTCGGCCGCGTCCTGATTGGCCTGGACGCTGACGTTGTCACCGCCATCGGAGACGTTGACCGTCGCCTCGCTTTCTTTGGCGTCGATATGGAAGCCGCCGATGCGCACGCTGGCGTCGTCTCCCTTGGTTTCTATGTGGAGCCCGGGCAGACGGACGGAAGCGTCGTCGCCTTCGGCCTGGATATTCACCCCCGGGGCCTGAACGGAGGCACGGTCCCCCGACGACGCAGCCGTTGCGGCGGCCTTCGCGGCGGCCTGGCGCTCGGCCTCCGTCCCGGCGGCGGCCTTCAGCTGCGCGACCGCCTGGGGCATGGCCGCGGACAACCGGTCTTCAAAGGCCTTCAGGGCCTCGGTCGGGGAAGCTCCATCCAGCTTGACCAGATGCAGGCTGACCTCGGCTCCGCGCGGTCCCGCGTAGGTGCAGACGGCGCCGCCGTCGCTGGCCGTGCCTTTTCGGGTCAGCGAACCCATCGTCTGCGGGCACTGCAGCGTCTCCACGACCTTCAGCGCCCCCTTGGCGTCGTTGTTCTCCGTGTGAGTCGACGAAATGCGCACGGCGTCGCCGTCGCAGGCGGCGGCGAAGCCGGCAAGGCAGAGGACGGGAACCAGAAGGGGACGCATGGTCATGGTGTCGATCCTTGTCGCCTTCATCCTGCGCTCCAGCCTCGGGGAATCCAGTGAAATCGCGGTAATCGGGATGACGAAACCCGTTCGTTGGTGTGTTCAAACGCCCGGACGGGCGCCCTCGCGGCGGTTCAGGAAGGCCAGCCGTTCGAACAGGTGGACGTCCTGCTCATTCTTCAGCAGCGCGCCGTGCAGCGGCGGGATGAGCCGGTTGGGCGAGGTCTCGCGCAGGGTCGCAGGATCCACGTCATCGACCAGCAACAGCTTCAGCCAGTCGAGCAATTCGGAGGTCGAGGGCTTCTTCTTCAGGCCCGGCGTCTCGCGGATTTCGTAGAAGGTCTTTAGCGCCTCGGAGACCAGCCGCGGCTTGATGCCGGGGAAGTGGACCTCAACGATGGCCTTCATCGTCGCGTCGTCCGGGAAGCGGATGTAGTGGAAGAAGCAGCGGCGCAGGAAGGCGTCCGGCAACTCCTTCTCGTTGTTGGAGGTGATGACGACGATCGGCCGCACGGCCGCGCGAACGGTCTCCCCCGTCTCCTGGACGAAGAACTCCATCCGGTCGAGTTCCTGCAGCAGGTCGTTGGGAAATTCGATGTCGGCCTTGTCGATCTCGTCGATCAGCAGCACCGGCCGGGCGGGGGCGGTGAAAGCCTCCCACAGTTTTCCGGGCTTCAGATAGTTGCGAACGTCGTGGACCCGTTCCTCGCCCATTTGGCTGTCGCGCAGCCGCGAGACGGCGTCGTATTCGTACAGGCCGTTGTGGGCCTTGGTCGTCGACTTGACGTGCCAGGTGATCAGCGGCGCGTCCAGGGCGCGGGCGACCTCATAGGCCAGCACGGTCTTGCCCGTACCGGGCTCGCCCTTGATCAGCAGCGGCCGCTCGAGGGCGACCGCCGCGTTGACGGCGATCTTCAGGTCATCGGTGGCGATGTAGTTCGAAGTGCCCTCGAACCGGTCGCTCTGGCGAGTCATGGACGGCTCCCGTGATGTCCGGACAGGGGTAGCGAAGCCGTCCGGGGTTAACAACGATCATGTGGGTCCGGGACAACGCCGCGCACCCGGAAATGATCGGCCAGCGGGCAAGCGACGGCGGACAAAACTGCCGGGTATGACGCCGAGCGAAGAGAAATTATCAAGCGAATCATAGGTTTGAGTGGTCACTTACTCGGCCCGATCCTTGCGTAGCCGTGCGGGAACCAGAACCGGTTCCGCGGCCAGAAGGCCGTTCCCCACCTCCAGAATGGAAGGACAGCCGATGGTTATGTCGGTCAACACCAACGTGGGCGCGATGATCGCGCTCCAGAACCTGAACGCAACCAACGCCCAGCTGGCGACGACGCAGAACCGGATCAATACCGGAAAGTCCGTCGCCACCGCCAAGGACAACGGGGCCATCTGGGCTATCGCCCAAGGTCAACGAGCCGAAATCGGGGCGCTGAACGCGGTGAAACAGTCTCTCGATCGTGGCGTCGCCGCGGTCGATGTGGCGCTTGCGGCGGGCGAGACGGTCTCCGACCTCTTGCTGCAGATGAAGGAGAAGGCACTGGCGGCGACCGACGCGTCGCTCAAGACCTCGGCCCGTGCGGCCCTCAACGAAGACTTCAAGGCCCTGCGCGACCAGATCGCCTCGGTTACCGGAAATGCCGAATTCAACGGGGTCAACCTGCTGAAGACCGGCGCGACCGGCTTCCAGGCGCTGGCGAATGCGCAGGGTACGTCCACGCTGACGGTCGGTGCGGAAGTCATGGCCCTGGGCAGCACGACGGTATCTATCGCCACCACGCAGTCGATCGACACCCTGACCAAAGCGACGGCCTCGCTTACGGCCGTCAGCAACTCCATCGATGCCGTTTCGGGCGCGCTTGCGCGTCTCGGCACCAAGTCGAAGGCGCTCTCGACCCACATCACGTTCGTCGGCAAGCTGTCGGACGCGCTGGAGTCGGGGGTGGGCAACCTGGTCGACGCCGATCTGGCGAAGGAAAGCGCCAAGCTCCAGGCCCTGCAGACGAAGCAGCAGCTCGGGGTTCAGGCGCTGGGCATCGCCAACCAGACTCCGCAGCTGGTCCTTTCGCTGTTCCGCAACTGATTGTTTCCGGTTCTCGCAGGCGTCGGAGGGTTCGCCCTCCGGCGCCTCGTGCGTTCTCAGCCCAGGCCGGTCATCTGATACACCGCCAGGAAGGCCCGGCTGACCAGCTCCCAAGCCACCCAGATGAAGACGCAGACGCCAGCCACGCCCAGCCACCCGACCAGCACCACCAGCCCGTCGCGCTGCATCAGGCCGAAGCCGAAGGTCGAAATGATCAGGGCCGGTACGAGATTTCCGCCCCAGATCGGCAGGATCAGGATGAAGGCGAGCACGACCGTGGCGATGCCGATCAGGATTTCCGAAAGCTCGCTGGTCATGACGTGCAGCCGCGGCGTGGACAGGCGTTCGACCTGGCGGACACGCGGCAGGACCTTCTCGACTCCCGACCGGTAGGCGTCCCGTTCAATCCAGCGCCGCAGCGCCCATTTCGGCAGCCACAGCTGGTCCGCGCGGGTGGCCAACTGCAGCCCCATCAACAGCAGTGGGGCTCCCAGAATGGTCGTTGTCCCCGGAATAATGCCGATCGCGATGTTCATCAGCCCGAAGAACAGCATAAGGGCGCCGAAGCCGCGCTCGCCGAACGCGTCGACAAGCTCGCCCAGGTACAGCTTCGAATCCTTCTTGGTTCCGATGTCCTCCAGCACCTGCGAGAAGGGCCGTGTGTCGGCCTGATAGTCGTAATCGGGCATGGGCGGCTGCTGGCACTCGCGGACGGGGGTCTGCCCGGTCTAGGCGTGACCGCGGCGCCGCGCCACTTAACAAACGTCAATCGTTCGCCCGGCCAACCTCAGTCGCCCGACTTGTGCTCCGGCTTGTCCTTGCGGCTGGTGCTGGCCATCTTCTCCAGCTCCTTCTCGCTCATCGATTTCTCCATCGACTTCGAAGGGCCTTTCAGCTCGGATTTCGGCGTATCGCCCCGCTTGGCGGACAGGGCGGCCCCGGCGGCCTTCTGCTGGGCGGCGGATTTGGCGGGCATGGCGTGTCTCCTCTGGCTACGAACCAACCTGCACCGGTCCGGTTCCCCGGACCCGGACCCGGTTCAGGCGCACCGGCAAACGTGTTAGGTTCGGCGTCTGGGCGGAGGATCGACATGCGCACGAACACGCTGGTTCCCGGGCTTGCCGCCCTGTTGCTTGCGGCCTGCGGACAGGGTGGTGACGGCGCACCCCCGGAAAAGGGCGGGCAGGCGGCGGACAAGGCGGCAGAGGCTGATCTGCCAACCGGGCCGACACCCGGCCTGTGGCGCGTGACCACCCGGGTCGCCGGAATGCCGGCGGGCGCGGAAGCTCCGCCGGTCGAAACCTGCATCCGCCAAGCGACGTTCGAATCTCCACAGGACGCGACTCCTCAGGCTCCGGGCATGACCTGCGACCAGCAGTCGTTCCGCCGCGAGGGCGACGCCATGGTCGGGCACATCGTCTGCACCTCGGCCGACGGCCTCCGCACCGTCACCGATACGCGCGTCACCGGCGACTACACCCGCAACTATACGATGGAGGTCAGGAGCACGACGACGCCGGCCCCGATGCCGGAGATGGCGGAGGTCTCGATGGTCATGACCGCCGAACGGCTGGGAGACTGCCCGGCGGAATCAGCTCCCCAGTAACTCCCGCCCGATCAGGAACCGGCGGATTTCGTTCGTCCCCGCGCCGATGTCGTAGAGCTTGGCGTCGCGGACCAGCCGCTCGACCGGCCACTCCTTCGTATAGCCGGCGCCGCCCAGTGCCTGCACAGCCTCCAGCGACACCTTCACCGCGTTCTCGGACGCCAGCAGGATGGCGCCCGCCGCGTCGTATCGCGTGGTCTTGCCGGCGTCGCACGCTTTCGCCACCGCATAGACATAGGTGCGGGCGCTGTTCAGGGCGACGTACATGTCCGCCACCTTGGCCTGCATCAGCTGGAAGCTGCCGATCGGCTTGCCGAACTGCTTGCGCTCGCGGACGTAGGGCAGGACTACGTCCAGCGCCGCTTGCATGATGCCCAGCGGACCCGCCGACAGCACGGCTCGCTCGTAGTCCAGTCCGCTCATCAGCACGCCGGCGCCGCCGCCGACCGGGCCCATGACGTTCTCTTCCGGGACCTCGCAGTCCTCGAACACCAGTTCGGCCGTGTCCGAGCCGCGCATGCCCATCTTGTCCAGCTTCTTGGAGACCGAAAAGCCCTTCATGCCGCGTTCGATCAGGAAGGCGGTGACGCCGCCATTGCCTTCGCCGGTGCGGGCGTAGACCACCAGGGTGTCGGCCGAGGGGGCGTTGGTGATCCAGAATTTGGTGCCGTTCAGGACGTAACGGTCGCCGGTCTTCACGGCTTGGGTGCGCATCGACATCACGTCCGAGCCCGATCCGGCCTCCGACATCGCGAGCGAGCCGACGTGCTCACCCGAGATCAGCTTGGGAAGGTATTTCCGCTTCTGCTCTTCCGTGCCCCAGCGCCGGATCTGGTTGACGCACAGATTGGAGTGGGCGCCGTAGCTCAGACCGATCGAGGCCGAGGCGCGGGACACCTCTTCCATGGCCACCACATGTTCGAGGTAGCCGAGGCCGAGGCCGCCATGCTCTTCCTCGACCGTGATGCCATGCAGGCCCAGCTCGCCCATCTCGGGCCACAGCTCGCGCCGGAACTCGTTCTTCTCGTCGATCTCGGCGGCCAGCGGCGCGAGCCGGTCGGTCGCCCAGCGGGCGGTGGTTTCGCGGATCATGTCGGCGTTTTCACCGAGGCCGAATTCCATCGATTGGGGGGCGTTGGGAATGCTCATGGCGGCGGCGTAGCATTGCGCCGCGAGACTGGCAAAGTCAGTCCCGGCGACCCCACTGCACAAACAGATTCCATGACGACACCCCGACGCAGATGACGCCGATAGCGGCGAGCACCCAGCCAATGACCGTGTAGTCGTTCAAGGACGATTCATCGACCATGGCCAGCCGGAAGGCTGCCGCGGCGAACCCGCAGGCAGCCAGGCCTGTGAGGCCCATGATCAGGAAGGCCCCTGTTCCGTTCCAGTCGAAGCGGCGCAGCTTGGCCGGCTCCGCCTCGTGGCGCAGGACCGACAGGGTCGGCTCCGAGTCGAACAAGACGGAATTTTCATCCGGCGTAATATCATCGGGGTGTTGGCCGGCATCCGGAGCAGGACGACTGCTTTCGGCGAAGTCCGCCTCCGTGGCCGGCGTCAGCACCAGAGGCTCCTCCATAGGGGGGAACGGTGAGGCTTCAGGCGCGGGCGGGACCAGCGGGGCCATCGGTTTCGCAGGTGTGCGTTCAAGCCCCGGTTCCGATGTGGGCAGGATTTCCGCCGGCGAAGCCTTGACGGTCTCCGGCTCCGGCTCCGGCTCCGGCGCCTCCGTGGTCGGGAAGCCGGGCAGGGGCCCGGCGATAACGCCGGCGTAGGGCGAGTATCGCTGCAGATGAATGGTGGTCAGCGGCGCCGTCGCCTGGAAGGGGAGGATCCCCGGCGCCTCTTCGGCTGCGGGCGCCCGGGCGGCCGGCGTTTCGGCCGAGGCCGGCTCCGCTGGCGGGGCCGGCGGCGTCTCACCGAGCAAGGCGGCGACCGCAGCGGCGCGGGCCTCACCGGAAGCGGCAGGCGTCGCGGCCTCCCGGGGCTCCTCGACCGGCGGCGGCGGCAGGGGCGCGACCAGCAGATCGGCGAGCTGCATCGGCGTCGCCGCATCGGCCATGAACAGGGCCCGCTCCGCGGCCCGGCGGCGCAGACGGGCGTCCGGCGGCATCGCCTCGGGCCAGCCGATGAGCGCGTCAGCGGCCTCGCTGGCGTCTCCTTCGTTCAGCCGCTGCAACACATCGGAGGCGAGGAAGCGGTCCACGCCCACCGAAATCGCGAAACTGGCCAAGGCGTCGAACTGGTGCTGGTTCAGCGGGATCGACACCCGGTCGTTCAGGGCCTTCACGACCGGCAGCAGGTCATACTGGAGCAGCAGTTCGGCGTCCGCCTCGCCGACGGTCGATGCCTTGCGGGCCGAGGCGGTGTGGCCGTAACCGATCACCCACCGACCCTCGCTGTTGCGTACCGCGCGCGGCCGGAATCCCTCGAAACTCTTGATGAGGACGACTCCCTCGCGGGAGACCTTCAGACGTGGGGTGGTCGCGTCGGACACCGGATTGACCCAAATCGAGACAGAAGCGCTCGCTCAACGGGAGAACCAGCAATCTCCGCGCCGGTCCAGCCGGATCAGAGCAGGACGATCGTGGCCAGACCGAGGAAGATCAGGAAGCCGAAGAAATCCGTCGTCGCCGTCACGAACACCGCCGATGACACCGCCGGGTCGAATTTCAGTCGCGACAGGGTCAGGGGGGTGAGCATGCCGACGGTCGCCGCCACCAGCAGGTTCAGCACCATGGCTGCGGCGATCACGCCTCCGATCTGCCAGTCCTGGAACCACACCCCCGCCGCCACCCCGATCAGCGGCGCCAGCACCAGGCCATTGGCCAGGCCGACCACGAACTCGCGGCGGAAGGTCCTCGGCGCGTTGGAACTGTTCAGCTCGCGCGTGGCCAGCGCCCGCACCGTCACCGTCAGGGCCTGGGTGCCGGCGTTGCCGCCGATGGCCGAGACGATCGGCAGCAGGATGACCAAGGCCACAATCTGCTCGATCGTCGCCTCGAACCAGGAGATGACCACGGCGCTGAGCACCGCGGTCCCGAGGTTAATCGCAAGCCACGGCACGCGGCCGCGCACGATCTCGGTGACCGAAGACCCCCGGTCCTCGTCCGACACCCCGGCGAGGCGGAGGATGTCTTCGCGGTTTTCTTCCTGGATGATGTTGACGATGTCGTCGACGGTGATCTGGCCGACGAGGCGGCCGGCGGAGTCGGTGACGGGGGCCGAGATGAGGTGGTATTTCTCGAAGATATAGGCGACCTCTTCCTGGTCCTGGTCGACGGTGATCTCGTTGACCGGCTCCATGATGTCGGCGAGGGCGACCGTGCGCGGCGCGCGCAGCAGGGCGCTGACCGGCACGCTGCCGACCGGCCGGTTCAGCGGATCGACGATATAGATGTCGAAGAACAGTTCGGGCAGGTCCTCGCCCTGCTTGCGGACGTGGTCGATGGTGTCGCCGACGTTCCAGAACTGCGGCGCGGCCATCACCTCGCGCTGCATCAGACGGCCGGCGGAGTCCTCCTCGTAGCCCAGCGAGCTCTCGATGGCGGCCCGGTCGACCTCGGGCATGGCGGCCAGCACGCGCTCCCGCTGGTCGTCCTCGAGGTCCTCGACCACGGCGGCGGCGTCGTCGGAATCGAGTTCCTGCAGGGCCTCGGCCAGGGTCAGGTGCGGCACTCGCTCCAGCACCTCCTCGCGGATCCCGTCGTCGAGTTCGGGGAGGGTGTCCGCGAGCAGGTCCGGCGGCAGCCACAACACCACCACGGCGCGGTGCTCGGTGGTCAGGAAGCCCATCAGATCGGCGACGTCGGCCGGGTGCAGGTCCTCCAGCAGCGAGCGGAGCCTCAGCCCGTCGCCGGCGTCGGAGGCGTCGACGACCTTTTCGACGAAGGCGGCGGTGAGGACATAGTCCTCGTCGAGCGCCACGTGCTCGATTTCATCGTTCTGGACGGGGGGCAGGGGGGCGGTTGCGGTGTTGCTCACGCTTGGCCTCCCCTGTTTTCAGATCAGCTTTCCGCCGATGTTTCGCCCTGTCAAATCGATGGTGCGGTCGAGAAGACTCGAACTTCCACTCCGGTTAAGGAACAGCGACCTCAACGCTGCGCGTCTACCAATTCCGCCACGACCGCTCGCATCGGAGGGGGGCTGATAGCGGAGAGCGGGGCGGAAGGGAAGGGGGAAAGGCAGCAGGAAACGGGCAGTCGACAGTAGAGCGATCGAGGTCGTTCTCCCGGCCGGGGCGGTCCCGATCTTGTCGATCAGAGCCGTCGGCATCCCGCCACTTCTGGTGACGGTTCAAGGCCGCTCAACGAAGCTCCGGGGCCACCCCCGCGACCGCTAGCGGAACAGCAGAACGGGGAGGTGGGCGATGCGGATCATCGCCGTCGTGGTGCTGCCGATGATGAATCGGCGAATCGGCGAATGGCCGTAGGCGCCCATGATCAACAGGTCGATGTCATGCTCGCGCGCATAGGCTTCGATCACCGCCTCGGGCTCACCCGGACGTTCTTCGATGTGATGCGGTCCGCCCCACGTCGACAGGCGTTCCCTGGCCCAGGCGAGATGCGGGTCGTCGGCCCGCGCCTTGCCGGCATGCACCAGATGGCATTCGTAGGCGGCGAAGGCCGGGTCCGAGACCAGGAAATCGACCGCCTTGCGCGAGCTCGGGCCGCCGTCGAAGGCGATCAGCAGCTTGCGGATCGGCCGGAACTCGCGTGACGCCACAAGCACCGGCAGTTTGCTGGCGCGGACGACCTGCTCCACCGATCCGCCGAGGTGCAGCCTGGCGAAATCGGCGTGCTCGCCGCGTTTGCCCAGGACGACCAGGCGTGCGTCCTCTTCGAACTCATGCACCGTGTCGACCAATCCGCCGTGGCGCAGCAGGCAGGTGACGCCCGTGACGCCCCGGTCGCGCACGCGCTTCTCGGCCTCCGCGAGGATCGCCCGGCCGCGTTCCAGACGAAGCCGCCCGCGCTCCTCATCCAGTTTGGTCAGATTGGCCAGGAGATGCTCCGACGCCCCGAGGCCGATGCTGCCCGACACATCCCGGGGCACGGCGTCCGGGGCCCGATCCAGAACGTGCAGGAGCTGCACATCCGTGTTGAGCTGGCTGGCCGCCCAGGCGGCGTGATCACAGACGCTGGCGCCGTAGAGCGAGGCGTCGATGCAGGCGAGAACCTTGGTCATGATCGTTTCCTCAGTGCGCGAGCAGGCGTTCGAGCGCGCCCGGTTTGTCGTGGATTCCGAAGCGGTCGACCATGGTGGCGCTGGCCTCGTTGAGGCCGACGACCTCGACCTCAGCCCCTTCGCGTCGGAACTTCAGGATGGCCTTGTCGAGCGCGGCGATGGCCGAGACATCCCAGAAATGGGCGCGGCTGACATCGATGCGGACGTGGTCGAGCGCCTCCTTGAAGTCAAAAGCGCCGACGAAGGCGTCCGCCGAGGCGAAGAAGATCTGGCCGAGGACGGTGTATTCCCGCGTGGTCCCGTCCGCCGAGAGGGTGGAGCGGACCGCGACGACGCGAGCGACCTTCTGGGCGAAGAAGATGCCCGACAGAAGCACGCCGGTGAATACCCCCTTGGCGAGGTCGTGTGTCGCCACCGTCACTGCGACCGTCGCCAGCATCACGACGCTGGAGCTCTTCGGATACTGCCGCAGGTTCTTGATCGAGCCCCAGTTGAAGGTGCCGATCGACACCATGATCATCACGGCGACCAGGGCGGGCATCGGAATCCGCGCCACCCACTCGCTCAGCACCATGATCATGAACAGCAGGAACAGCCCCGCCAGCAGCGTCGACAGCCGTCCGCGGCCGCCGGATTTCACGTTGATCACCGACTGGCCGATCATGGCGCAGCCCGCCATGCCGCCGAAGAAGCCGGCGACGATATTGGCGAGGCCCTGGCCCTTGCACTCGCGGTTCTTGTCGCTGGGCGTGTCGGTCAGATCGTCGACGATGGCGGCCGTCATCAAGGACTCCAACAGGCCCACGACCATCAGCGTCGCCGAATACGGCAGGATGATCATCAGGGTGTCGAGGTTGAGCGGGATGTCCGGGATCAGGAACATCGGCAGGGTGGCGGGAAGCTGTCCCATGTCGCCGACGGTGCGGACGTCGAGGCCCAGGAAGATCGCCAGGGCGGTCAGCACCACGATGGCGACCAACGGCGAAGGCACCGCCCGGGTCAGGCGCGGCAGCAGATAGATGATGGCCAGACCGCCCGCGACCATGGCGTAGGTCGGCCAGGAGACGCCGGTCAGCTCCGGCATCTGGGCGAGGAAGATCAGGATGGCGAGGGCGTTGACGAAGCCTGTCACCACCGACTTCGACACGAACCGCATCAGCGAACCCAGCTTGATGTAGCCGGCGATGATCTGGAAAATTCCGGTCAGCACGGTCGCGGCGAGCAGATACTGAAGGCCGTGCTCGCGCACGAGCGTGACCATCACCAGCGCCATGGCGCCGGTGGCGGCGGAGATCATGCCGGGCCGGCCACCGGCGAAGGCGATCACCACGCAGATGGCGAACGAGGCGTAGAGGCCGACGGCGGGATCGACGCCCGCGATGATCGAAAAGGCGATGGCCTCCGGGATCAGCGCCAGGGCGACGACCAACCCGGCCAGGGTGTCGCCCCTGATGTTCCCGAACCAGGTCTGGCGTAGGGTGGCCAGGTTGATGGCGGGCAGAGTCATGCAGTCTGTCTCCCACGGCGCCGGTCGGGCCGCACCACCGCTCGCGCGGGGCTTCCAACGATGTAATTCGGTGTTGCGTGCAGCGGTGCGCCTGAAGCGTTCAATCCACCGCGGTTAGACTCGCCCGAAAGGCCAGCAGCACACGCGCGGCCCCCTTAGCCGCCGGATACCCTCTTCGCAAGGGCGCAATCGCCGACCCGTCCCGTGGATCAGACCGTGAAGGCCGCCATCTGCGTCGGCGTTCCCCAGATCCGGTGCTCCCGGTCGATCGCGTCGAACTCGACCTGGCAGCCCCAACGCGCCGCCGCGCCCGCCGCCCCTGTGGCACACCCGGATCGCCGTTAGGTTGCCGGGCGGGGCAGGGCCGTCGCCCGACAGACCGACTGCGCTTGAAGCCATTGCGGGGCGCGTCAGCTGACCGAGGTTGGAGCGGTCCGGCCGGTGAAGCGCGGCAGGTCGATCAGCCGGACGGCCGTGGCCGCGAGCGGGGCGACGATATCCGACGGTGCGGCGTCGAGCACACCACCCGGCGGTTCGAACCGCTCGATATAGACGCGCAGGGCGGCCCCCGAGGAGCCGGTCCCGGACAGGCGGAAGGTGATGCGGGCGTCCGGCCTGAGCGACGCGCGCAGCCCCGCGTTGGCCAGCCGGTCACCCGAAACCGGGTCAACATACTCCAGGATTTCGAACGTCTCGACCGCCGCGTCCACGGCCTGAAGCGTTTCGGCGCTGCTCGAAGCCAGCGCCGCCATCATTTCGTCAGCCGCCGCCGACTCCAGCCCCTCGAAGTCGAGTCGCTGGAAATAGTCGCGGCCGTAGGTCGCCCAGTGGTCGCGCAGGAGAGCGTCCGCCGAGCCGCCGCGCGCCGCGAGGATGTTGAGCCAGCAGAGCACCGCCCACAGGCCGTCCTTCTCGCGCACGTGATCGGAACCGGTTCCGAAGCTCTCCTCGCCGCACAGCTGGATTCGCCCCGCCTCCAGCAGGGTTGAGAACCATTTCCAGCCGGTCGGGGTCTCGCAGAGGGGCGCGCCCTGCGCCCGCGCGACCCGGTCGAGCGCCCGGCTGGTCGGCATGGAGCGGGCCGCGCCGATCGGGGTGCGGCCGGCGAAGGCCGGCAGGAAGGCCGCATTGGCGGCGATGACGGCGAGGCTGTCGCCCGGCGAGACCACGCCGCCCGGGCTGAGGATCAGGTTGCGGTCGCCGTCGCCGTCCGAGGCCGCGGCCAAGTCCAGCGGCCCGGTCCCGCCCATGCGCGCGACCAGTTCGCCCAGGTGGTCGAGGTGCGGATCCGGCGGCTCGCCGCCGAAGTCGGGCAGCGGGCGGGATCGCAGCACCGTTCCCCCCGGCGCGCCCAGGCGGCGCTCGAACAGCTCGACCGCATAGGGACCCGTGACCGCGTTCATGGCGTCGAATGCGAAGCGGAAGCCGCCCTCAAGGAGCCGACGAATGGCGGCGAAGTCGAACTGCGTCTCGAGCAGGTCGAGGTAGGGTCCGACGGGGTCCGCGATCTCGACCACACCGGCGCCCAGCCGCTGCTCGCCGGGGCGCGAGAGATCGAGCGGGGGCCCCTCGATCAGCCGGTATTCGCGAAGTTCGCCGGCGATCGCGTGGATCCGCTCGCCCATGGCCTGGGGCGCGGGTCCGCCGGTGCGGGTGTTGTATTTGACCCCGAAGTCGCCGTCGGGTCCCCCCGCGTTGTGACTCGCCGAGAGAATGACGCCGCCCCAGGCGCCGAGGCGCCGGATCGCCGCAGACACCGCCGGGGTCGAGAAGATCGCATCCTGTCCGATGACCACCCGGCCGTAGCCGTTGGCCAGGGCGATCCGCGCCGCCGTCCCAGCCGCCTCAGGACTGAAGAACCGCCCGTCGCCCCCGACCACCAGGGTGGCGCCCGCGGGCGGCGGATCCGCCAGGAACACCGCCTGCAGGAAGCTCTCCAGATAGTGGGGCGTCCGGAACACCGCGGTCCGCTTGCGCAGGCCCGAGGTGCCCGGCGCCTGGTCGGTGAACGGTGTGAACGTGCGGGTCGCGGGCGACATCGCCGGTCCTCTCATCGCGCGGCACGGAAGCGTCGGGCGGAACAGACGAGGCCGGTGCAGCAGTTACGGGATAAGGTGATCGTCTATAACAGGCCTGCGCCGGAAGCGGACCACGGCGATGCGGCGCCGTCGATAGGGCGGTATCCTGCTCGTCGTCTCAGGCCGCGCCGGCCATGAAGTCGTAGACGTCCGCCGACCGCGTCACGGTGATGGCGATGCGGTCCTCGCGGATCTCGATCTCGCCGCGGGCGACGGGGTAGTTGTTGGCGAGGATCCAGACCTCGTCGGTTTCGGAGGCGTCGAGCGGAATCACCGCTCCGCGGCCCATCCGCAGCAGCTGGCTCATCGGCAGAACAGAGCGTCCCAGGACGACCGAAATCTCAACGTCTACGGCTTCGATCTGACTCACTGGGTACTCTGACGCTGACTGGTACTGGACGGCCGGTTCTTGCATGGCGCTCCCGATCCCCACATTGAGGGCGCCATGCTTTCCCAGTCATTAAGCCCGGCCGTATCGAAGCTGCTCCGCGAGGACGGCGTCGCGGTCGAATGGGCGGTCTCCAGCGGCCTCGTCGACTACCCGTTCGCGGTGGAGGCAATGGAGGCGCGGGCCGCCGCCATCGCGGCGGGCGAGGCGCCCGAGCTGGTCTGGCTGCTGGAGCATCCGCCGCTCTATACGGCGGGAGTGTCGTCGAAGGACGGCGACCTGCTCGACGCCGGACGCTTTCCGGTCCACCACAGCGGGCGGGGCGGGCAGTTCACCTATCACGGGCCGGGCCAGCGGGTGGCCTATGTGATGCTAGACCTGAACCGGCGCGGCAAGGACGTGCGGACCTTCGTGCGCGGGCTGGAGCAGTGGATCATCGGCGCGCTGGGCGAGTTCGGCGTGCCGGCCGACGTCCGCGAGGGTCGGGTCGGCGTCTGGGTCGAACGCAAGGGGGCGGGCTGGTCCCGCGAGGACAAGATCGCCGCCATCGGCGTCAAGGTGCGCAAATGGGTCAGCTTCCACGGCATCAGCCTGAACGTGGAGCCCGACCTAAGCCATTTCGGCGGCATCGTGCCGTGCGGCATCGCCGAACACGGCGTCACCAGCCTGGTCGATCTGGGCGTTCCGGCGACCATGGACGAGGCCGACGAGGCGCTTAGGGTCAGTTTCCGGCGGGTGTTCGGGGATGTGGAGGCGGGGGCGGCGCCGGCCTGAGGCCTGTCAGCACTTCCCCCCGTCATCCTCGGGCTTGACCCGAGGATCAGAGGCAGGAGGCGGACTGTGCCGTGGTGGCGGCCCCGCGAGAGCGACCGTGCGCCCTTCGACGCAGCACCGGACGGTCTGATCCTCGGGTCAAGTCCGAGGATGACGGGTCACGCAGACCGGTGCGCCCGCCGCCATTGATCCAGCCGTTCCAGCACGTCGGCGATCAGCTGGTCGGTAGTGAAGCCGGTGACGTCGCGCCCGCGGTCGGCCGGGCCGACGCGGGCGAGCAGGCGCCATTCCTGGGTGCGGCGCGGCTCGGGCGCGTCGAGGGCGGTGAAGGCGGGCAGGGGGCGGGCGGAGGCGGCCAGACGATAGGCGAAGGGGGAGTCGCCGGCGGGGGCGGACAGGGCCACGCCGTCGGCGTCGCGCTCGACCCCGACGCCCTCGACGCCTTCCGCCTCCAGCGCCCGGCAGACGGCCTGGAGGGCCGGGACGGCGTGCTGTTCCAGCTGGCGGTCGATGTCGCGGCGGCGGGCCGGAGACAGGATGCGCTTGAGCCGTTCGCCGAGCGGCGGGACGGCGTGGGCCACGGGCACGCCCTTGCGGTCGGCGTTCATCTGGCGGACCAGGCCGGCGGCGAGCACGATCATGATGGCGGCGAAGGGCAGGGCCGCCACCAGCGTCGCCGCCTGCAGGGCGCCCAGTCCGCCGGCGAGCAACAGGACGGCGGCGGCGAGCCCTTCCAGCGAACACCAGTAGACCCTTTGCCAGCGCGGGGTGTCGTCGGCCCCGCCCGAGGCGATGGTGTCGATCACCAGAGAGCCGGAATCGGCCGAGGTGACGAAGAAGACGGCCACCAGCAGCACGGCGATGGTCGAGGTGATGGCCGCGCCCGGAAGTTGCTCGAAGAAGCGGAAGATGGCCGTCGACAGGTCGGTGGTGACCGCCTGCGAGATGGCGCCCGCCGCCTGGCCCATGTCGAGGGCGATGGCGGTGTTGCCGAAGACGGTCATCCACAGGAAGGTGAAGCCGGTCGGGACCAGCAGCACGCCCATGATGAACTCGCGCACCGTCCGGCCGCGCGAGATACGGGCGATGAACATGCCGACGAACGGCGACCAGGCGATCCACCAGGCCCAGTAGAACAGCGTCCAGTCCGCCATCCAGCCGCGCGGCTCATAGGCGTACATGTTGAAGGTGCGGACGAAGAAATGGTCGAGGTAGAGGCCGAAATTCTGCACCAGGGCCTTGAGCAGGAAGCCGGTCGGGCCGACCGCGAAGACGAAGGCCATGAGCAGGACGGCGAGCACCAGATTGAGCTCCGACAGCCGCCGCACGCCCCGGTCCAGCCCGGTCAGCACCGAGACCGTGGCCGCGCCCATGACGAGGGCGATCAGGCCGACCTGCACGGCGGCGTTGGACGGCAGGCCGGTCAGATAGTTCAGCCCGCTGTTGATCTGGGCCACGCCGAGGCCGAGCGAGGTGGCGATGCCGAACAGGGTGCCCCAGATGGCGAAGATATCGACCGCGTCGCCGATCCAGCCGTCGGTGCGCTTGCCCAGCAGCGGATAGAGCCCCGACCGCAGGGTCAGCGGCAGCCCCTTGCGGTGGGCGAAATAGGCCAGGCTGAGGCCCACGAGGGCGTAGATGGCCCAGGCGTGGACGCCCCAGTGGGTGAAGGTGATGACCATCGCCTCGCGGGCGGCGGCGAAGGTGCCGGGCGCGCCTTCGGGCGGGGCGGCGTAGTGCTGCACCGGCTCGGCGACGGCGAAATACATCAGGCCGATGCCCATGCCGGCGGCGAACAGCATGGCCAGCCACGAGACATAGGGGAAGTCCGGTTCGCAGTCGTCGGGCCCGAGCTTCAGCCGGCCGGTCGGGGCGATGGCGAGGCCGATGACCAGCAGCAGGAAGGCGGCGACGGCGGCGATGTAGAACCAGCCGAAGGACGCGATCACCCACCGCTGGGCGGACTGGAACACATAGTCGGACGCGCCGGGGGCGAGCACCGCGGCGAGCAGCAGCAGGGCGATGATCAGGCTTGCGCCCCAGAAGACGCGCGGGTTCATCTTCGACTTGAGCATGGCCGGTAAACCGGCGCCGCGACGGAGACGTTCCAGCGGGAGGCGGGGACACAGGGCAGGGCAGGGACAGACACCTCTTTCCGTCCAGCGTGCCTATGCGAGACAAACTCGTTTGTGTCCCTGTCCAGTGCTGGCTATTCGCCGCCAGCCCGCACACTTTTTCCGGACAAGACGCTGATTTTGCTCGATCCGGCCGCCGGGTCAGCGTCACGAACGCGCCTGAGGAAGCAGCCGCCTGATAATGGGCGGATGAGCAAGAGCAAACTCGCGGATGAGCAATGGGCGGCCCTCTGGGCCAGGGAGATGGCCGGGGCGCGCCGTCGCGATCTCGCGGTCGAGTTCGGCGTGGCCGTCAGCACCATCGCCAGCCGGGCGGCGAAGGAGGGACGGAGGAAACGCGACAGCGGCGCGCCCGACCACCGGGTTCGCCCGCCGGGCGGCTGGCCCGAGGACGAGCCGCTGAAGCAGAGCCCGGTCGACATGACGCCGCGGCGCTGGGTCGAGCTGCTGATCCGCTATCAGAACGGAGAACGCGCAGCCGCTCTGGCGCTCGAATACGGAGTCTCCGAGCCGGCCATCCACTCCCGCGCCCGCGCTCTGGAGATGCGCAAGAAGGACCGGGCCGACGCGGTGCGCCGCCGGACCGGGCCGCCGCCGATCACGGTCGAGACGCTGGCGGACGGCGCCGTCCGCATCGCTTGCGCGGAGGAGGGGTTCATTCTCGATCCGGATCATCCGGAGGAAACCGTTGCGGCCCTGCTGGCCCGGGCTGACGCCCACGCCCGGGTCGATGACCTGCCCGGGGTGTCGCGGCGGCTGCGCCTGGTGGCGCTGGTCCGCACGGTGCTGATGGGAGAGCAGGCGGGCAGGGCGGCCGGGGGCGGCCTGGAAGAGGCGTTCGAAGAGGCGTGCGGCGCGCCGCTGGTTCTACGCATGTCGCAACAGCCTCCCGGCGGCGCGTGGTCCACCTGGCTGTTCCTCGGCGGGCGCGGGGCCGGCAAGACGCTCGCGGGGGCCAGCTGGCTGGCCGACCAGGCCGAGGCGCTCGGCGCCGGCGGCCGCCTGGCGCTGATCGGCCCGACCCTGCATGACGTGCGCGAGGTGATGATCGATGGCGTCAGCGGCATTCGCGCGCTGCCGCGCTGGACGCGGGCCACGCGGCCCAGATTCCAGTCCTCGCGGCGGAGGCTGGTGTTCGCCAACGGCTGCCGCGCCTATGCGTTTTCGGCCGAGGATCCCGACAGCCTGCGGGGGCCGCAGTTCAGCGCGGCCTGGGCGGACGAGTTCTGCGCCTGGCGGGGGAGCGGGCCGCGAGGGGCGGCGGAAACGCTGGCGCTGCTGCGGATGGGGTTGCGGCTGCCGCTGGCCCCCTCCACCGCCTTCGGCGTTCCCCCTCCCCCTGAGGGGGAGGACCTCGAACCCGGCGGCGGCGGCTCAATCCTCCCCCTCCGGGGGAGGGGGACCAGGCGCAGCATGGTGGAGAGCGCCTCGACACACCCGCGACTGGTGGTGACGACGACCCCGCGACCCACCCGCGCCCTCGTCCGCCTCAAGGCCGAGGCCGGCTGCGCCCTGACCCACGCGCCCACGGCCGACAACGCGGAGAACCTGTCCGCCGGCTTCCTCGACGGCCTTCGCAGCCTCTACGGCGGCACGAAACGGGCGGCGCAGGAGCTGGAGGGGAAGATCGTCGAGCTGGACGGGGCGCTGTTCACGGCGGAGATGATCGCGCGGGCGCGCGTGTGGGAGGGAGAAGCCGCGCCGCCTCCCTATGACCGCACCGTCGTCGCCATCGACCCGACCGCCTCGAGCGGCGGGGCGGCGTGCGGGCTGATCGCGGCGGCCAGCTATCGCCGTAAAGACGGCGTGCGCTGCGCCGTGATCCTGGCCGACCGGTCGATCGCCGGGCTCGGGCCCGACGCCTGGGCCCGCCGCGCCGTCGCCCTGGCGGAGGAGTTCAAGGCCGCCGCCATCGTCGCGGAGGTCAACCAGGGCGGCGACATGGTCCGGGCCGTGCTCAAGACCGCCGGCGCGCCACTGAAGATCCGCGAAGTCAACGCCACGCGCGGCAAATACATCCGGGCCGAGCCGGTAGCGGCCCTCTACGAACAGGGCCGCATCCACCACGCCGGCGCCTTCGACGCGCTGGAGGAGGAGCTGATGGCCTTCGGCGGCGAGATGGAGGCGGCGGGCTCGCTGGACCGGGCGGACGCGCTGGTGTGGGCGATCACGGACCTGCTGGTGGACGCGCCGGACGGGGATAGGGGGCCGAGGATCCGGCAGTTGTAAGGCCCCGAGCAGGCCGGCGTCAGCTTTCGAAAGTGGCCTCACAACCTTGAATGCACGACTCATCTGTCCTTAGCTGCATCGGGGCGAGTGGCGTTGAGGGGCGTAAATGGGCGGGGTGTCGCTGAAGTCCGTCGAGGGGGCGGCGGAGCTGTTTCAGGCCGCGGGACTGGGTCAGGGGTCGTGGGAGGCGGCCCTGGACGGGCTGGCCGCCGTCACCGGCTCGACGGGGGCGCAGCTGATCGGCCTGGGGTCCGAGGCGACGGTGCCCTTCAATGTGATGACCGGCGTGCCGGCCGAAACGGGCGAGGCCTTCGTGGCGGTGGGGGGCGGCGATCCGGCGATCAACTCGCGGGTGCGGATCGGGATGCGCGCCGCCGAGCTGGAGGTGCTGGACGAGACGGCCTTCACCACGGCGGCCGACATGCGGCTTCATCCCGAGTACGGCGAATGGATCCGTTCCTGGGACATGCACCATACCTGCCTGACCAACCTGGTGGTGGAGCCGGACCGGCACGCCGGGCTGGCGCTGTTGCGCGGCGAGCGGCAGGGCAATGTCGACGACGAGCAGAAGCGGGCCTTCGCCGCCCTGGCCGGCCATGCGCGGGCGGCGGTGCGCACCCAGATGGCGCTGGAGGCGCAGGGGGCGCAGCTGCTGGCCGGGGCGATGGAGGCGGTGCGGGCGACGGCCTTCTTCTGCGACGAGGCGGGGCGGGTGCGCGGCATGACCGCCTCGGCGGAGGCCCTGTTGACGGCAGGGGACGTGCTGCGGCTGAGGAAGGGCGTGCTGACCACGGCCTGCGAGGCGGACCGGCGGGGGCTGGAGGCCGCGCTGGCCGGGGCCCTGGCCGGGGGCTCCCCGGCCTTCGCGGTGGCCGCCCGGCGGCTGCACACCGATGACCAGGTGTTCATCGAAGTCGCGCCGTTGCCGTCATCCAGCACGCCGGGCTTCGGCCCGCGGGCGTTGGTCATCGTGCACGGGGCGGGAGTCGACGAGGCGCGGGTGGCGACGGCGGCGGGGTCGCTGTACGGGCTCAGCGCCAGCGAGGCCGTCATCGCGGCCCAGCTCGCCGCCGGCCGCTCGCCCGCCGCCATCGCCCACGAGCGGCGCGTGTCACTGGGCACGGTCCGCACCCAGGTGCGGCGCATCTACGAGAAGGTGGGGGTCGGCAGCCAGCTGGAACTGGCGGCGCGGCTGCCGAGGCTGTGACGGGTCTACAGAATTGGCCGCCCGCCCCCGCCGGTCGCCGTCCGGTCCGGCTCAGAACCCGTTCTCTCCACGAAGAGAGCAGAAATCGATCCAATAGGTCATGGCGGCGGCTATCCGATCGCGAAGCGATGTGGTTGGAGCCCGGACCATTACTGTGGACGCGCCCGAAAACGCCGCAGACGACAGGCCGCCAGAGATGATGAGGCTGTATTCCCCTGTGGCATCGGCGCTCAGCATCTGGTCGAATTCGAGCCTGGTAGTCCAGGTTTCACCGCGATAGCTCCGTTTGACGCTCAATGAACAGTCAGAGGAACGGGCGTCCTGAAGTGTTTGCGGATCCTCGATCAGATACTCGCCTGATCTTTGGGCCGGAGGGTAGATTCGGACTCCGCCATTCTCGAACGCCGTCACCAGAAAGGTCCTGGCGGCGTCGCTTCGGGCACACGCCGATGCCAATTCGTTGGCGAGCTGCGCGAAACGGTCGGCGGCGCTCCGATTGCTGAAGCGCGCGCGGAAGTGAATCTCCCGGCCGTTGGGCGTGGGAAGACTGGCGACGAAACCGCCGTCACCGGCGGCGACGGTTGCCGCGATCCCTGACTTCCAAATGCCCGCAACCCCGAAACGGTCGATCCCCGCGCCGGCGGCGTCCAGGACCTGCGGCAAGCATTCACCTGCCCGAATCGTCATTCCACCCGCCACAGATCCATTGGAAAGGCCCGGCTTTGACGACGAGAAAAGTCGATGCATATCAGCCTGGATCGCTGCGGGGTTTCGCATGTCCTGGGCTGTGGCCGCTCCCGGCAACGCCGCCTGGAACGCGATGGCCAATGGTAGCAGTGTTCGCAATATCGCTCGCTTCATCGATCGTGACTCCCAGCCTGTGCCTGCAATCTTGCCGTGGCGGGGCGAGGCCTGCGTCTACACAATTGCAGACATCGGTCAGAGCGTCGCCGTGCTGAATAGGCACGACAGGGTGCAAAATCGGAGAGATGCAGATGAGCAAGTCGAACATTCTGGCCGCGGGCGCGGCGGCGGCGCTGATGGCGCTGGGCGCAGGCGCAGGCGCGGCTCAGGCGCAGTCCTGGGAGCGGTTCACCCAGCGGGACGGCGTCATCATCGAATATGCGGTCCGGTCCGACTCCGACGGGTTCCGGGTGGCGTGGCGATGCCGGAACATGAACAGCGAGGCGGTCAGCTGTTCGGTGGGGGCGGGCAACAACAAGCGATACAACTGCTATCGCGGCTCCTCGCGGATCGGCGAGACCGGGGCCCTGGGCGAGCGGGCGACGGTGCGCGGCAACGGCGTCTACACCTTCCCCAGTGAATCGGCCTGCCGGGGAACGGGAGCGACCAGCGTGCGGCCGTATGCCGATATTTCGATCGAGGACTGAGGGGCGTGAGATGAAACACGACCGAGTGTTCGCCTCGCTGATCCCGGCCGCCCTGCTTGCGGCCGGGACGGCGTCCGCACAGGTGGCCGACGGCGCGCCCTTCTACCTCGATTGCGACGTGACCACACACACCCGGGCCGGCGTCACCGGGATTGGCGACCGGTCCAACACCTATCAGCACCAACGGAGATACCTCGTCGATCCGGAGACGCGGACGGTCACCTCCCTGCTGGGCTGGAAGGTCACGCAAGGCAATTTCCCGGAGACCGTCTACATCGAGGACGTGCGCCAGATGACCGATCTCCAGATCGTCTTCTGCGCCGACACCTTCTACAGCTGCCGCCAGTTCGACGACACGGGCGGCAGCGGCGGGCGCCGCTTCGGGAAGTTCAACGCCCACGTGGTGGACCTCCGTCAGGGCACGATCGGCTACTCCCATTCCTTTGAAATCCACGGTGGCGGGCAAGTCGGCCGCGAGAGCGGACGCTCGAACGGCGACTGCCGCGTGACGCCCGCCCCGTAGGTCCTGGAGAGCCGCGAATGCGAATGATGACGATCCTACTGGCGGCGGTGACCGTCTGGGCCGCCACCGTGGGGCAGGGCGACGCCCAGAGCCGCACGATCGCCGGCGCGAACGAAGACCTTCAGACGGTCAGCAACCGAGGTACGACCAAGGTCGAAATCTATCTGGTCGAAAGCCTGGAAACCGACGGATGCTCGGTCACCATCAAGGCCTATTGGCTGAACCTCGGCGCCAGACACGAGCCACGATATACGCTGAACTGGGGCGGCATCTCCGAAATCCGGTACCCGTACATCGAGGACTTCACGGTCCGGGTGGCCGGCCGACACCTGAAATACTCGGGGGACTCGACGTTCGAGGCCGGACGCAGCCTGACGCTCGAGTACGAGAGCCGGGGAGCCGCTGCGCGGGCGGCGGCGGCCATGGAGTTCCTCCGCAATGCCTGCGCCGATCAGTAGGGCCCGGGCGGACGGGCCGGGTCGTCGCGCCGCGGGTTGCGCCCTCGCCCTGCTCGCCGCGGTCTGGGCCGCGCCGGGCGCCGCAGCACCCTGGCCCGCCCAGGAAGGCCCGGACCGCGACTGGTACTGGTGCCAGCTGGCCGAGCGGCCCTACGGGCGGACCGTCTATGTGTCCGACGTCTTCACGCCGCAGGCCGGCAGCAGCGAGGTCGAGGTCGAGACGGCGTTCGAGGCGCATGTGCAGCGGCGCTACGTCGGCGAGCCGGTGGCCGGCGGGCTGTGTCTCGGGCCGAAGGCGTCGCGGGAGGATACGCGGCGGGATCGGCAGGATGCGATCGCCAGCCTGCGCCGCGGCGGCGTGACGGTGGTCCGGACGGACTGGCGCTTCAGGGGATCAAGGGAGAGATGATGATGAAGCGTACAGGAATGGGACGGGCCGGCCTCGCCGCCATGGCGGCGGGCGGCGTCCTGGCGATGGCGGCGCCGGCGGCGGCGGAGGTCGTTCTGCTGGACTGCGAGGTCAGTATCCAGTCGACGTCGGATTACGGGGGCGGGCGGTCTTCAACGGAGGAGTCCGGGACCTGGCAGCTCCGGCTGGACACCGACAGTTCGCAAGCGACGGTGCTGACGATGCCCTTTGTCTTCCGGATCGGCTCGTGGGAGTCGCCGTTCAAAGGGGGGAGACGCTCCGTCCCCCTGACGGCCAGCGAAGAAGCCTATAGCTTCTGCATCGAGCGCACCGGCACATGCGGCCAGCAGAACACCTATCCGGACGGCTGGTACAGGGTGAGCAACGCCCACATCGACCGGCGCCGGGGCGTCTTCAGGGTCAGCGTGGACTCCTATCACAACCGGTACCATGTGAACTCGCGGCAAGAGTACTCCGGGACCTGCCAGCGTGCACCGGAACAGCAGTTCTAGCGGGACGAAGGCGCGGGGCAGGACGCTACCGGATCGCGTGGGCCCGATCGACCGGCGCCGGCCCGGGGCGCCGGGGCCCTGCCGGCCTGGGGCCCTGCCGGCTTGGGGCCTGAGGGCGGTCATTCGATCGGGCGGGTCGGGGAGAGCAGGTCCTCTTCGTCCGTGGCGCTGCGCTCGGCGGCGATGGTGCGGTCGAGGTGGGCGTCGGGACGCACCGACAGGGCCGGGTCGAGGGCTCCGTCCGCCGGCCGGGCGGGCTTGGGGGCGGGCGGCGGCGGGCCGGCGGCGCCGGTGGCGCGCAGGATCTCGGGCAGCTGGTCGATGCGCAGGCGGTAGATCGGCTCGGGCAGGGTGAAGCCGGCCGCCTCGACCGCCATCTTGGCCGCCCGGATCGAGGCGCTTCGGGCCTTGAGGAAGTCGGCCTCGGTCTGGTCGATCCAGGCCATGAATCTGAGCACGATATTGCTGTCGCCGACGGTGACGATGACGCCGGTCGGGGCGGGGTCGGGCAGGATGAAGTCGAGCCCGGCCAAGGCCGCGACGCCGACCGCGACGGCCGCCTCCGGATCGTCCTCGGCGTCGACGCCGAGCTCGAACTCCAGCCGCCGCTCGGGATTGCGGCTGTAGTTCAGGATGACCGCCTTGAAGACCATCATGTTGGGGATGCGCAGGTGGTTGCCGTCGAGGGTCATCAGGATGGTGGCGCGGGAGGTCAGGCGCACCACCTTGCCCTCCTGGCCGTCGATGACGACGTGGTCGTTGGCCCGGAACGGCTGGCGCAGGCTGAGCATGATGCTCGAGATGTAGTTCTCGAGCGTGTCGCGCAGGGCGAAGCCGACGGCGATGCCGAGCAGGCCCGCGCCGCCCAGCACCGTGCCCATCAGGGCCGTGGCGCCCAGCAGGTTGAGGCCGAGCACCACGCCGACGACCAGGCTGATCGCCCGCACCGCCTGGGCCAGCAGGTCGCCGACGAAGGGGTTGGGGGTCAGCCGGCGCCAGAACGATCCGAACGACGCGGCCCACCAGCCGAGCGCCACGCAGGCGGCGACGATCAGCAGGCTGAGCAGGATCAGCGGCCCGCCCTCGACGGCCGCGCGCAGAAGGCTCCGCAGACGCTGCAGGAAGGGTGAGACCCGTTCGCCGACGGCGACGCTGGCGGCGAGCTCGTTGCGCACCGCGACGACGCCCTCGACCCGGCCGGCGATCTCTGAGGCGCGGTCGAGGTCCTCGCGCTCGGGCACGGCGCCGTCGAGGGTGACCACGCCCTCGGCGACCCGCACCTGCACGCCGGACAGGGTGTCGAGCTCGGCGAAAATGCGGCGCAGGCGCGAGGCGATGGCGGCGTCGGAGGCGGCGTCGCTGTTGGTGCGGATGGCCTGGGCTTCGGCGGCGGGGACGGGGTCGGGCGCCTGGGCGAGGGCCGGGGCGGCCGGGCACAGGACGATCAGCAGACAGGCGGCCGCCAGGACGCGGAGAGGGGTGCGGTTTCGCTTCATGCGGCCTCCTTGCTCGCCCGGGCCGCCGGGTCCCGGAGGTCGCGGACCTGCCGCCGGAGGGCGGCGAGGTCGTCGGCCAGTTCCCGTAACACGAAATCCGGCAGGTCGTCCGGTGGCGGGCCGGCGGTGGGCGCTTCGGGCCCGGCGTCGTCGGCCGGGGCGCCGAGCAGGGCGCGGCGGGCGGCGTCGAGCCGGCGGCAGGCGTCCTCGCGCGCCTCGCCCAAGTCGACCGCGGGCCGCACGGCCGGGCCGCGCCGCGACAGCCGGTCGAGGAACACCAGATCGTGCCAGACGCGGTCGATGCGGCGCGCCACGGCGGCGAGCTGGTCCCGCGTCCCGGAGCGGCAGTCGGCGAGGCGCGCCCGGGCGATGCGGGCGGCCTTGCGGTAGGCGGCATGCAGGCGGTCGCGGTCGTCGTCCCCGCTCCCGGTCACGGAGGGGATCAGCACCGCCGCCAGATCGCGGCAGGCGGCGAGGCTGTCGGCGAGGGCGGCGCGGGCCCGGGCCCCGGCCGGCTGGCGCCAGACCACGGAGGCCGCCGCCCACGCCGCCGCCGCCCCCAGGGCGATGGCCCGCACCCGCTCCAGGGCGCCGATCCAGGCGGGGTCGGAGGGCTCCAGCGCCACCGCCACCGCCGCCACCAGGGCATAGCTCTGATTGGGCCGGAACGCCGCCAGCACCATGGCCCCGGCCGCCGCCGCCGGCAGGCGCCAGACGGTCATCGCCTCGCCCGGCAGCAGGCCGACGGCGAAGAGGCCGATGACGGCCCCCGCCGCGGCCCCGCCGACCCGGCCGGCGAGACTGCGGCGGGTGGCGTCGCTGTTGCGCTGCAGGACGAACAGGGCCGAGATCAGCGCCCAGGTGACATGATCCCAGCCCAGGGCGGTCATGGCCGCATAGGTCGCCACCACCGCGGCGGCGCCCTGCAGCGCCAGCCGCAGCGGGTCCCGCAGTCTGTCGCTCAGCCGGCCGGGCCGCGCCGCGCCGCTGTCGTTCGCCTGCGCCATGCGGGCGAAAACGGCCGACGGGGCCGGAAGGCTCCCGCCCGCGCGGCCGGCCGCCGCCTCAGCCGCCGGCGAAGGCGGTGTCGAACTTGCCGTCGTTGAAGCCGCCGATGCCCCAGTTCAGGCTCTGGCCGCCGGCGAACTCCACTTCGTAGATTTCCAGCCGGCCGTCGTCGCGCTCCTCGGCGCGGACGAAGGTGACCGACTGGACGGCGCCGAGGCTGGAGAGGCCGGCGGACATCTGGGGCAGCTGCTGTTCGCAGGCGGCCAGCAGGGGGGCGCCCATGATGTCGGCGGGGCAGGTCCCGGACGCGGTCTCGGTGATCATCCGGCGCAGGGCGTTCTCGTACTGGCCTTCAGCGGCCGGGGCGGCCGTCTGGGCGACGGCGGGCAGGGACAGGGCGCCGGCGGCGAGGGCGGCGGCGAGGGTCAGGGTGAAGCGCATGTCGGGGTCTCCGGAAAACAGGCGGGGAGGATGGCGCGGATGAAGGGGGCGGACAACCAGGGCGGCGACATGGTCCGCGCCGTCCTCAAGACCGCCGGCGCCAGGCTGAAGATCCGCGAGGTCCAGGCCACGCGCGGCAAATACATCCGCGCCGAACCCGTCGCCGCCCTCTACGAACAGGGCCGCATCCACCACGCTGGCGCGTTCGAGGCGCTGGAGGAGGAGCCGATGGCCTTCGGCGGCGAGATGGAGGCGGCGGGCTCGCTGGACCGGGCGGATGCGCTGGTGTGGGCGGTCACGGACCTGCTGGTGGACCCGCCGGAGGGGGAGCGGGGCCGAGGGTGCGGTGTTATAAGCGTATAGGCTGTTAGAATTGCACATGAATTATACCCATAAGCATATAAATATTGACAATAATTATGTTTATAGGCATAGATCAGATAGCGAAATTAAGGCTATAAGCATGGAAGATCGGACATTTGCGCGCAAATCACTCGATATGCGATTGGCGGCGTGGAGAAACTTGGACCCGGTGCGGCCTCATCGCGGATGGCTGCGTGCCATACGGGAAGCATTGGGAATGACGTACAAGGACGTGGCACATCGTCTGCGCGTGACCCAGGCAACCGCGTCCGGCTTTGAAAAGCGGGAGGTGGACGACTCCATTACCTTGGGCAGCCTGCGTCGAGCGGCCGAGGCAATGAACTGCCGTCTAGTCTATGCCATCGTACCTGACATCGCGCTGGAACAGATTGTTCGAGATCGCGCCGCCCACATCGTCGATGAACGATTGGCCCGGGTCGGCCACACCATGCGGTTAGAGAACCAGGAAGTACTCCCCTCGGAACTGGCCGACGAGCGCAAACAAATGATCGACGATTTGCTGCGGGAAGAGCCGCGCAGCCTGTGGCGAGTTCCGTGAGGAATCCAATCTTCGACGGTGACGATGAGGGCAACACCGCTCTGACGCCCGAGGAGAGGGAAGCGTTGATCCCCAGCTGGATTGCAACACGAGCAGACCTGAATCGCGCCGAGTTCGACAACATCGCCAAGGCCCAGAAATGGGCCGCCAGCCGCCGCCGGGACATTCTTGAATTCGACACTCTGATAGGCCTCCACAAGGAGATGTTCAGCCGGGTCTGGCGCTGGGCCGGTGAGACCAGGAAGACCGGCAAGAATATCGGAGTCGACCCTTCTCGGATCGGTATGGACCTCCACGCCTTGCTGGAGGAAATCCGATACTGGGTCGCCAACACGACTTGGCCGCCCGACGAGTTGATGGCCCGCTTCCATCACCGGCTGGTTCAGATTCATCTCTTTCCCAACGGCAACGGGCGTCATGCACGGATGGCGGCAGATATGCTCGCGCTCCGGCTGGACGTCGCTCCCTTGACTTGGGGGCGGGGTAATCTGGTCGAACCGGGGGAGACCCGGCGGCGATACATAGCCGCGTTGAAGGCTGCGGATCGGCACGACATGGGGCCACTGCTGCAGTTTGTGCGGGCGTGAGCGGATGCTCCCCACTACGAACAGGGCGGCATCTTCTCGCGTGCCCTTTCGACACGCAGGATGGAGGCGCCGCCTAGTTCCAACTCAGCGTTGGTTCTCGACCCCCGCGATCTCCCCCGCGACGTTCAGCCCGTCGAGATAGGCCTTGAGCTCGCCCGGACTCATCCGGTGAAGGGCCCGCCGCGTCTCATTGTCCGTTTCGGAAACAAGCAAGGGAACGGCGGAGACTATAGGAACCTTCTTGGCAAAACCGTCAGGTTGGGTGGGAACCTGATAGGCCCATACCGGGAGGCCGTCACGGTCTCGGACCCCCAACTGCCCGACTAGTTTGATATCTCCGCGCTTGGAAGGCTCCGCGGACACGGAGACGACGATAGGGTTTCGATTGCCGAACCTGTCGCCCAACCAGTAGAGAGTCTCTTGCATCAAAAGTTCAGTTTCTAAATTCGCTTCTGCCTCCAGAAGAGAAGAGAACTGCGCCTTTGATGCCAGTCGCTTGCTCATTCCTGACCGAGCCATTTGGACGTAGGTTGACTGAATGACTTGGATCTCGTCGGTGTCGTAGTCCGACAGTTGGGGCACCTCCCAGATGAGCCCGAACTCGGCGTCCTCAATGACGCGGTGATGGAGATTGGCATGACGTAGCAGTTTGATGCTGTCAGCCCGCCAAGCGTCACTAATTCGCCTTTGCCGTCGAGTGGGTTTCTGCAGGAAGGCGCGCGCCGAGAAATCGCGCGGTCCCTCAAGTGGTTCGCTAAGGGGGGACAGGCCGAGATTGCTCAGGTCCATAGCCAGTATCTCTCGCGCGCGATCTACGCTTTGGAGACCGACTTCGCTATTGCCCCAACTGACGAACAGTTCGCGCATAAAATCTGACCAAAATGTCTTGAAGCATTTCGCATCACCATCGATTGCAGCGAGGACGAAGTAGAACTCCATTATGGACCGGTGGGAAAATTTGACGTTGCCTTGACTGTCACGATTGAGCAGAGAACGCGCTGATAGATGGTTCCAGCGCTCTTCAGGAATGTTGAGTGACTGCGCGATCTTGTGTAGCTCAACCAAACTGACGCGGTCCGTCGCGCGATGCCTTCGCGATGCATAGATGAAGACGGCGAGCTTCTTGGACACAGCAGTGAGAACGTCAGGGTCGATCCAAGACGCCTCCCGTTCGAGCCATTCCGACGTCATGAAGCGGTAAAGGTCGAACAATTCCTGAATGTGCCGACCCTCGCGCACGAGCCCTGGAAGGAGAGCCAACAACATGGGCCTGACGCTGAGCTCCGGAACATCTGCGACTAAAGCCCGAGCTTTAGCTGCCCGGCCACGGCCTCCCCAACTCCACCAAGGAAACTGGCGGGAGATGTACTGGTTGATCTGCTGGGGGGTGAAAGGCAGCAGGTATAGAGTTTCCAAGAGATACTCTCTGGCAAGGCCCGCTCGCCTTGGCCGAACGACGGCCACGCCAGTTCGCGTCGGGATGGAAAGGTCGTTCTTGAAAAATTGGGAGCGGCAGGTGACGATTACGGTACCGAACTCCGAAGCCGCGCCCAGTAGTTCGGCTAGCCGGGCATCGCTGTTGTCGATCGCTTTTATATCCTCGTCGAAAGCGTCGAGCAGCAGGACTGTGTCGGCGGGGTTGGGAATCTTTCGGATTTTGCGGATCGCGTCCGGGCGGCCAAGTGGGATAACGGCGCAGTTCAGCGAGAGATCGTTCCTCCGCCCTCGGTTACGGTGAGCGAGATAGTTCAGACAGAACGACGTTTTTCCCATGCCTGTGTCGGCGAGGACGAGCAGGTGCCGGTTCTCGCTGTCTGAGATGAAGCGGTCGACAACCTTCACGACTTGCTCGCGAATGCCAGCCGACTTGCGAATGTCGGCGCTGTTGGCCGGATCAGTCTGGGAACAATCGGGTGTCACATAGTGCTTGAGCGCGCGGGTGACATCGTCCTTGGTGAAATCAGATACCGTGCCCGACCACAGGGTCTGATCCTGTATTAGTTTGGCCTGGTGCTGGCGGTTCAAGTTGACGATCGCGGCCCTCACCCCGATCACAGCGGCGGTGAGGCTTACAGTGCCGGCGATGATCCCAAGTGCGGCCTTGATCAGGCTGGCCATTGGCCAAGCCTCGATCCAAGCAATGACAGTTTCCATGGCCTTCCCCCTTGGGTTGGAGGTTAGCCACGAATCCACTCGTCGTCTGCATCTTCAGATTGAGGCGAGCAACAGGGGCTGCAGGCCGGGTGTAAGCCCTAGCTAGTCGGCTTTCGACCGAATGGGCTTGGCTCTTGGCGCTGACGCCCCTACTCAAACTCCACCAGCACATCGTCCGCCGCCACCGGGTCGCCGGCCTTGGCGCTGACCGCCTTCACCACCCCGTCGCGCTCGGCCTTGAGGATGTTCTGCATCTTCATGGCCTCGATGATGGCGACGGTTTCGCCGGTCTTGACCTCCTGGCCGACCGCGACGGGGATGGCGACGACGAGGCCGGGCATGGGGGAGGTGATCAGCTTCGACGTGTCGGCGGCCTGTTTCTCGGGCAGGCGGGCGTAGAGGGCGGCGATGGCCGGGGTGAGGACGCGGACGCGGGCTTTGGCGGCGCGGTGGCGGATGAGATACCCGTCTGCGACGCGGGCGACCTCGGCGGTGAAGGGCTCGCCGTCGAGGGTGGCGCGGAACTGGGCCAGGCCGGGGCGCCAGTCGATGTCGCTGAGGCGCAGGAACCGGGGGGCGGCGTCGGCCCCCTCCACCGCTGCGCGGTCCCCCTCCCCCAAGGGGGGGAGGAGATGCAGGGTCAGGGCCTCGTCGTCGTCGTAGGACAGGGTGACGCCGTGGGGGTCGTTTCCGATCAGGACGATCCAGTCGGTGCGGTCGGAGGGGTCGCCGGACTGCTCGGTGAGGATCTCGTTCATGGCGGCGGCGGCGGCGATGAGGATGTCGGTCTGGCGCCGGTCGGGGGCGAGGCCGTGGAAGCCGTCGGGGAATTCGTCCTTGATGTAGCTGGTCGAGATCTGGCCCGAGCGGAAGCGCGGCTGGTCCATGACGGCGGCGAGGAAGGGGACGTTGTGGCCGACGCCCTGAAGGTGGGTGTCCTCCAGCGCCCGGGCCATGCCGTCGATGGCGGCGTCGCGGGTGGGGCCCCAGGCGCACAGCTTGGCGATCATGGGGTCGTAGAACATGGAGATCTCGTCGCCTTCGCGGACGCCGGAGTCGTTGCGGACCACATAGCCGTCCTCGTGCTCGCCTTCCTCGGCGGTGTCGTAGCGGACGAGGCGGCCGATGGAGGGGAGGAAGCCGCGGTAGGGGTCCTCGGCGTAGACCCGGGACTCGATGGCCCAGCCGTTGATGGCGAGGTCCTTCTGCTCGAAGGCCAGTTTGTCGCCCCAGGCCGAGCGGATCATCTGCTCGACCAGGTCGACGCCGGTGATCAGTTCGGTGACCGGATGCTCGACCTGCAGCCGGGTGTTCATCTCGAGGAAGAAGAAGGATTTGTCCTGGCCGGCGACGAATTCGACGGTGCCGGCGGAGTCGTAGTTCACGGCCTTGGCGAGGGCGACGGCCTGGGCGCCCATGGCTTCGCGGGTCTTCTGGTCGAGGAGCGGGGAGGGGGCTTCCTCGATGACCTTCTGGTTGCGGCGCTGGATCGAGCATTCGCGCTCGAACAGGTGGACGACATTGCCGTGCTTGTCGCCGAGCACCTGGATCTCGATGTGGCGCGGGTCGATGATGAATTTCTCGAGGAAGACGCGGTCGTCGCCGAAAGCGTTCTGCGCCTCGGCCTTCACGGCGGCGAAGCCCTCGGCCATGTCGGAATCGGAATGGGCGACGCGGATGCCCTTGCCGCCGCCGCCGGCCGAGGCCTTGATCATGATCGGATAGCCGATCTGGTTGGCGATGCGGACGGCCTCCTCGGTCGTCTCGATCAGGCCCATGTGGCCGGGGACGGTGGAGACGCCGGCCTCGGCGGCCAGTTTCTTGGAGCTGATCTTGTCGCCCATGGCCTCGATGGCCTCGGGGTTGGGTCCGATGAAGGCGATGCCCTCGTCCCTGAGGCGGCGGGCGAAGCCGGCGTTCTCGCTGAGGAAGCCGAAGCCGGGGTGGACCGCCTCCGCGCCCGTTTGCTGCACCGCTTCGACGATCCTGTCGGCCAGCAGGTAGGACTGGGCGGCGGGGGCGGGGCCGATCAGGACGGTCTCGTCGGCCATTTCGACGGCGAGGGAGCCGGCGTCGGCCTCGGAATAGACCTGCACCGTGGCGATACCCATGCGGCGGCAGGTCTTGATGATGCGGACGGCGATCTCGCCGCGGTTGGCGATCAGGATTTTGGAGAACATGCTGCGGTCTTTGGCGTCTTTGAATCTGAAGCGAACGTGATCGCGGCGTGAGGGAAGCGCCCCGATTAGGCCGCGATCCCGCATGAGTAAACTGGAAGGGGCGTTCATCCGCACGGAGTACGGGCTTGGCAAGCGCGGCTTCTATGGGCTTTAACGCTGCCCGTTCCCTGTTCCCACGGCCCCGGAGCCTGACTTTGATGTCCCGTATCCTCCCCGTCGCCGCGACCGCGGCCCTGACCCTGGCGCTGGGCGCCGGCTCCGCTTTCGCCCAGGACTGGCAGGCCCTGGCGCGTCAGGATCTGCAGGCCGCCCACGACAATCTGGCCGCCAACCACCCCGCGCCCGTCGTGCCCGGACAGGCCAGCGACACGTTCAGCGCCTGGCTCGACGCGGGCCTGCGGGACGCGATGTCGAAGCTCGGCCAGTCGAACAGCGGCTCCAGCCACGCCTATCTGCTGCGCTACTACGCCGCCGGCTTCCGCGATTCGAACATCACCATCCGGCCCAGCTACGAGACCGCGGCCGACCGCTTCTTCGCGACCAGCTGGCCGGGCATGTCGACCGGCTGGCGCGACGGCCAGTATGTGGTGACCTATGTGCAGCCCGGCGTGCGGCGCCTGCCGCCGGTCGGCGCCGTGGTCACCGAATGCAACCTGACCCCGATCGAGGAGTACGCCCGGGCCAAGCTGGACCTGTGGGAAGGGGATCTGAACACCGAGGCCGGCCGGATCACCACCGCGCCGTACCTGCTGTGGAACCGCAACAATCCGTACGCCGGCGGCACCCCCTCGATGTGCAAGTTCAAGGTCGGCAATCGTCGCGAGCGCGACTATGAGCTGCGGCCGGTTCCGGTCGCGCCGGCCGACCTCGAGGCGGCCTATCGCGCCACCCTGTACACCCCGGGACCGGTTCCCCTGTCGCTCGAGACGGTCAACGGCCGGCCCTGGATCAACGTCCATTCGTTCGCCGATGACGCGGGCTGGGACGCCTTCAACGCCCAGCTGCAGTCGCAACTGGCCACGATCCAGGGGCCGCAGGGCTTCGTGCTGGATCTGCGGGGCGCCAGCGGCTCGTCCAACCTCGGTTCGACGGCGCGCGGCTATGGCGTGCTGAACCGCATCTGGACCTCGGAATTCACCCAGAGCCGGCAGCCGACCGGCGAGGATTTCGTCTATCGGGCCACGCCGGAGAACCGCGAGTGGTACGCCCAGGTGATCGAGCGGATGAAGCAGGACCCGCGCTTCGTCTATGAGGCTCCGGGGGTCATCGCCCAGACCGAAGCCGTGCTGGCTGCCTTCGACGCCGCCCTGGCCGCGGGCCAGCCGAGCTTCACCCAGCCCCAGGCGCCGGTCGCGGCCGATCCGAATGTCGCCAACCCTGTGCAGGGTCCGGTGATCGTGCTGGTCGACGCGGGCTGCTCGGGCGGCTGCCTCGACACCCTCGACCTGGTCAGCCGGCTGCCGAACGTGCGCATCGCGGGCACGACCACGGCGGCGGACTCGATCTTCATCGAACAGACCGTAGAGCGGCTGCCCTCGACCTATGCGGACCTTAGCTACGGCCACAAGGCGTGGATCTCGCGCGAGCGCGGCAACAACCAGCCGTTCATTCCGGAGCCGGGTCTGACCTGGACGGGCAACCCGGTCGACGAGAACGCGGTGCGCGCCTGGGTGGGGACCTTGTTTCAGTAGCGCTACCGCGCTTCGCGCTACTTGAGCGCAGGACACGGTTAAGGGCCGGACGGGGTGGAACCCTCGTCCGGCCCTTCCTATTTCGGAGCCATGCCCGATATCGCCCCCACCCAGCGCTCGCCCTCCGGTTTCGACCTGACCCCGCCCGACGATGAGGCGCGGGCGCGGCTGGAGGCCGGTCTGTCGCCCGAGGAGAAGCGGGTCCTGCTGGCCCACGGCACCGAGGCGCCGTTCTGCGGCACCCTGCTGGGGGAGAAGCGGGCGGGAGTGTTCTGCTGTCGGGAATGCGGCCTGCCACTGTTCCGGACGGGGACCAAATTCGAGAGCGGCACCGGCTGGCCCAGCTTCACCGAGCCCGTCGATCCGACCCATGTGAAGGCGATCACCGACCGGTCGTACGGCATGACCCGCACCGAGACCCGCTGCGCCCGCTGCGACAGCCATCAGGGCCATGTCTTCCCGGATGGCCCGCCGCCGACCGGGCTGCGCTACTGCATCAACTCGGTGGCCCTGAGCTTCGTGCCGGAGGGCGGGGCCCTGCCCGATCCGCTGGACCGCGGCGACGGGACGGCCTGACCTTGGCCGCATTTGAGGCTAGGGTGGGTCTCTCGCCGGAGACGACGCCATGCTGATCCCCTTGCTGCTGACGGCCCTTGCCGTCGCACCGACGCCGTCGCCCGACGGCCTGGATCAGGACGGCGTCGTGACGACGGCCCCCGCCGCCAATCCCGTCCTCGACGGCGCCGAGTCGCCTGTCGCGCCGGCGGTGGGCGGAGCGGCCCAGTCGACAGGGCCTCACGGACTGAACACCGACCAGCAGATCGCGCAGTGGCTGTCGGCGCGGGCCTCCGAACCGGCGAACTTCGGCGAAGCGCCCGTGTGGCGCGACGACCGCGAGATGCACGGGGAGGTGAGCGTAAGCGTCGGCACCGGCGGATACCGCGACTATGCAGCGGCGGTGTCCTTGCCGATCGGCGAGGGCGGCCGGCTGGATATCAGCGTCAGCCAGTCAAAGAACGACCCGTATCGATACGGCTATGGGGCGGGCTACGATCCGTGGTTCGCCGACAGCGGCTACGCCCTCCCCGGACAGGCGGCTCCTGGCGCCGCCATCGGCTACGAGCGCCAGCTGTCTCGCCCGGACGGACCGCCGATTCGCCGGTCCACCCTTCGCCGGTCCCAGTCGGCCGCTGAATAGAAAAAGGCCCGATCCGTGGGATCGGGCCTTTTGCTGATGGTGCCGCCGGGGGGAATCGAACCCACGACCTCAGCCTTACCAAGGATGCGCTCTACCACTGAGCTACGGCGGCGGAAACCAACCCAAGGGTTGGTCCATTCCTAGTGGAGTGAAATCTGAGCCTCGCCGCCGAAGGGCGGCTCAACCGATTTTCCTCGCGAGGAAGCGGCCCTATAGCCAACAGGGGACAACGGGGGAAGCCCTGATTTCCCCTGCTTGCGGAAAAGTTCGACGGAGGGTCAGATCAACACATGGATGAGTCGAAGTCCCCCGCGCCCCTTCCCGATCTTCCGCCCAGCCTGCCGGATCCGCTGGCCGCGCCGAAGACGCCCGCGACGGCGCGGGCCCAGCGGCTGGCCACTGCGCTGAGGGACAATCTGAAGCGGCGCAAGGCGGCGGCCCGGTCGGCCAGACCGGAAAAGCCGAGCAACTGAAAGTCATCGGCCGCACAGGCCGCACGGCCTTTCGCTCGCCCGCCCGTCCGGGCTAGATAGCCGCCCCCGGCGCCCGGGGCAGAGCGTTCCGGGGCCGGCCTGTAGAGACGACATGGACAGCATCGCCATCCAAGGCGGCGCCCGGCTGAACGGAACCATTCCGGTCAGCGGCGCCAAGAACTCCGCCCTCAAGCTGATGGCCGCCTCGATCCTGACCGATCAGCCGCTGCGCCTGACCAACATGCCCCGGCTGGCTGACACGAAATTCCTCGGCCGGCTGCTGCGCGAACTCGGTGTCGCGGTGACCGAGAACGGGCATGGTCCTGGAGAGGGGGGCGGTGAGCAGGAGACGCTGTTCCACGCCGCGCGGATCGAATCGACCTTCGCCCCCTATGACCTGGTCCGGCAGATGCGGGCCTCCTTCAACGTGCTGGGGCCGCTGCTGGCGCGAACCGGCGAGGCCAAGGTGTCCCTGCCCGGCGGCTGCACCATCGGGGCGCGGCCGGTGGACCTGCACCTGCAGGCGCTGACCGCCATGGGCGTCGAGGTCGAGCTGGACGAGGGCTATGTCATCGCCCGGGCGCCGAAGGGACTGAAAGGGGCGGAGATCGAGTTCCCGTTCGTGTCCGTCGGGGCGACCGAACACGCCCTGCTGGCGGCGGCGCTGGCCGACGGGGTGACGGTGCTGAAAAAGGCGGCGCGGGAACCGGAGATCGGCGATCTGGCGCGCTGTCTCGTCGCCATGGGCGCGAAGGTCGAAGGGATCGACACCGACGAACTGGTCATCACCGGCGTGAGTTCACTGGGCGGCGCGACCTGGTCGGTGATTCCCGACCGGATCGAGATGGGATCCTATGCGGTCGCCGCGGCCATGGCCGGGGGCGAGGTGCGGCTCACCAAGGCCCGGCCGGAACTGATGCAGGCCTTGTCGGAGAAGATGACGGAGGCCGGGGTGGAGGTGACTCCAACCGAGGACGGGGTGATCGTGAAACGCGATCCCGCGCGGCGCCTGAAAGCCGTTAATGTCGCCACAGAAGTCTTTCCGGGCTTCGCCACCGACCTGCAGGCGCAGTTCATGGCCCTGATGACCACGGCCGATGGCGACAGCGTCATCCACGAGAACATCTTCGAGAACCGCTTCATGCACGCCCCGGAGCTGGGCCGGCTCGGGGCCGATATCCATGTGCAGGCCGGCGAGGCGGTGGTGAAGGGCGTCGAGACGCTGCACGGCGCCCAGGTCATGGCCACCGATCTCAGGGCCTCCGTCAGTCTGGTGATCGCCGGTCTCGCCGCGGAGGGGGAAACCACGGTCGGACGTGTGTATCATCTGGACCGCGGCTTCGAGCGGCTGGAAGAGAAGCTCGGGGCCTGCGGCGCGCAAATCCGCCGGATCAAGGGCGATGAAAATGAGCACTGAGGCGATCCCCGCCGACACCGACGCCGAGCCGGGCGCCCCCAGGGGCGATCAGGCCGTGGAGCCGCTGCGCCTGCTGGCCGAAGACGCCGACGACCTGCACATCATCTCCGCCGCGTTGCAGGACGCGATCATGCGTCCCGTGGACATCGTCTGGGAACCGTCGGCGCGGCGGGTGACGCTGGCCCTGAGCCGGTTCTGCTGGGAGTGCGGCGGCACGCGGGTGATGTCGGCGATGCAGTTCGGGGATGTGATCGCGGTCAAGAGCCGCCGGCTGCCGCGGGGGCCGGAGCACGCGCTGGAGCTGCTGGCGATGGATTTCGAGCCCGGCGAGGCGCCTGGCGGCCGGGTGACCATGATGTTCGCCGGCGGGGGCGATCTGCGTATCGACGTCGAATGTCTGGATGCGGTGCTGACCGACCTTTCGGAGCGCTGGCCTGCGAAGATAGCGCCGACCCATCTGGCCGACGGGCCGGAGCCGGCGTGAGCGAGCACCGCCTTTCCGCGGTGGAGCTGGACGCCGCCACCCTGCCGGCGGCGACGGCCGAGATCGAGCACGAGCGCCGCGTGGCGATCTTCGACCTGGTCGAGAAGAACAGCTTCGAACCCGCGGGGGCGGGCGGCGGACCTTACAGGCTGAAGCTGTCGCTGCTGGACGGACGGCTGGTGTTCGACATCGCGGGGCCGGAGTTCGCCCGCGCCCACGGCCTGTCGCTGAATCCCCTGAACAAGGTGGTGAAGGACTATATCGGCATCTGCGACAGCTATTACGAAGCGCTTAGAGGCGCCGACGCCGGCAAGATCGAAGCCGTCGACATGGGCCGGCGCGGGCTGCACAACGAGGGCGCGGAGCTGCTCAAGGCGCGGCTGGACGGCAAGATCGCGATCGACCACGAGACGGCGCGGCGGATGTTCACCCTGGTGACGGCGCTGTACCGGCGGGGATAGGGTTCTCGCGTCATCCTCGGGCTTGACCCGAGGATGAGACGGTCCGGTGCTCCATCAACGAGTACACGGCGCCGGCCGCAGGGCCGTCACGATCGCACAGCCTGCCTCTGGCCTCTGATCCTCGGGTCCAGCCCGAGGATGACGGCGGTGAGGAGGGGACACGATCACTCCTCAACCCCCGTGCTCGACTAACGCCCCGTTTTGGGGCATACGCCCGCTCTCTTTTCGACGCGCGCTTTCGCCCGGCGCGCGCCCAGACTCGTATTCACAGGGCGTGAGAGGCCGCATGGCTAAGGAAGAACTGCTCGAGTTTCCCGGCGTCGTCAGCGAACTGCTGCCGAATGCGACCTTCCGCGTGACGCTCGAGAACGACCACGAGATCATCGCCCACACCGCCGGCAAGATGCGCAAGAACCGCATCCGCGTGCTGGCCGGCGACAAGGTCCTGGTCGAGATGACGCCCTACGACCTGACCAAGGGCCGCATCACCTACCGCTTCAAGTAAGGACGGGCTCGCCATGAGCCGTCCCGAACTGGTGCTGGCGTCGGCCAGCCCGCGCCGGGTGGAGCTGCTGGCGCTGGTCGGGATCACGCCCGACCGCATCGAACCCGCCGACATCGACGAGACGCCGCTGAAGGACGAGACGCCGCCGCGCCTCGCCGCCCGTCTGGCGCGGAGCAAGGCCGAGGCCGTGGCCACGCGCGCGCCGGAGGCGGTGGTGCTGGCCGCCGACACGGTGGTCGCCGTGGGCCGCAGGCTGCTGGAGAAGGCGGGTGACGAGGCCGAGGCGGTGCGCTTCCTGAAGCTGCTGTCGGGGCGCAATCACCGCGTCTTCACCGGGGTGGCGGTGGCTGCTGGCGGAAGCGTCCGGCGCCGGGTGGTCGAGGCGCGGGTGTCGTTCAAGGTGCTGTCGGACGTCGAGATCGCCGCCTACGTCCGCTCCGGCGAATGGCGAGGCAAGGCCGGGAGCTATGGGGTCCAGGGCCGGGCAGGGGCCTTCGTGACCCGCATCGTCGGCAGCTATACGGCGATTGTCGGCCTGCCGCTGTACGAGACGGCGAACCTGCTGGCCGGCGCCGGCTGGCGGGCCGAGTGAGCGAGCTCGAAGCCTTTCTGGACGACACGCCCGGCGAGGTCCGGGGCATGGTCGTCCGGGGCGGCCGCTTCGAACGGCTGATCATACAAAGAGAGAGCGACGCGCCGCAGCACCGACTCGGGGCGCGGTCGGTTGGCCGCGTGGCCGCCGTCGATGTGGGGCTGAAGGGAGTTTTCGTCGACCTCGGCGCCGGCGAGCCGTTCGGCTTCCTGCCGCTGCGCAAGAGCGACCGGATGGCCGTTGGAGAGAAGGTCGAAGTCGAGGTCGCCGCCGAACCACGCGAGCTCAAGGGGCCGACGCTGCGGTTGATCGGGGCCGGGGAGGGGGAGCCGCGGCTGCTTCGCGCCGGTCCAACCGTTGCGGAGACGCTGGCGCGGCTGGCGCCGGGGGTCCCGCCCCGCACCGGCGCGGCGGCGATGCGGGCGAGTCTGGAGGCGGAGGAGGAGGCGCTGGCTCCCGGGGCCCTGTTCGCCCACCTCGGCGTGCGTCTGGCGGTGGAACGGACGCGGGCGCTGGTGGCGGTGGATATCGATCACGCGCCGTCTCCGGGACGCGACGGCCGGCGCGACAAGGGCCGGGCGAACCGCGACGGACTGGCGCAGGCGGCCCGGCTGATACGGTTGAAGGGCTGGGGCGGGCTGGTGGCGGTCGATCTGGTCGGGACGGGTCACGACGGGGCGGCGATGCTGGCGGCGGCCAAGGCGGTTTTCGCGGACCTTCCCGGGGTCGCCTTCGGGCCGGTGAACCGGTTCGGCGTGCTGATGCTGTCGTTGCCGTGGCGGGAGACGCCGGTTGAGGAACGGCTGCTGGGGCCGGACCGGCGGCCGACCGCGGAGACCTGGGTCATCGACGCGGTGCGGCGGCTCGGCCTGGCGCTGGCGGGGGACACTACGGCGCCCTATCTGACCCTGCGTTGCCCGCCGGCGGTCGCCCGGAGAGCGGAGACGCTGGCGGCGCGGCTGGGCCCGCGGGCGCGGGTGAAGGCCGATCCGGCCTTGCCGGACGGCGTGGCAATCGATGAAGGCTGAAGCGATGGCGACCTGTCCCATCTGCCGGCGCGCGCCGGCCGACGCGAAATACAAGCCGTTCTGCTCCAAACGCTGTGCGGATGTGGATCTGCAGCGCTGGTTCACGGGCTCCTACGCCATCCCCGGCCCGCCCGACGACGAGCCGCCGCGGGACGGCGAGGAAGGCTGACATGACCGCTGGACACCAGAAAACGGCTCGCCTATAGACGCCGCTCTCGCGAATGGACGCCTCGCCTGGGTAGCTCAGTTGGTAGAGCAGCGGATTGAAAATCCGCGTGTCGGTGGTTCGAATCCGCCCCCAGGCACCATCCATTTCCGGCCGCGCCGGAAATCGGTGTCATCCATCATGAAAATGTCGTTTTCAGCCTGAAACCTCGCCATTGAACGCGCTTGCTCCCTCGCGAGGGGAAAAGCGCCGTTGCGCACTTGACGCTCTGGTAACCGTTCGCCAAAGGAGCTTGACCGCTTTCCTTGCGAGCGGTCGGCGGAGACGGGATTATCCATATCCCGACGCCGTCGACACCGCCCCGGAAGCCGAGAGGCAACCGGAAGCGTCAGGAGGCGTTCCGCAGACCGGAGTTCCACAAGAACCCCGGCGCTGCAGACGAGATTTTCATGGAGGGCGGGCGTCGTCTGCGGCCGTTCCTCAGGGTTCCACGAGTCAGACCAAAAAAGCAGGAACTGGCGAACTATGCTCGATATCAAGAAGACCAACATCCTCCTGGCCATGGCCGGCGCCGCCGTCCTGATGGCCGGTACGCCGGTCCTCGCGCAGGATGCGACCACCCCGGCCCCGGCCGAAGCGACCACGGCCGGCCCGGCCGAGACCGCCGCCGCTGAAACGGCTCCGACCGCCACGACCGAAGCCGCTCCGGCCGCCGAGGCCGCCGAAGGAGGCGAAGGCACCGGCAAGCTGACTCCCGCCAAGATGTTCATGGAAGCGGACATCGTCGTTCAGGTCGTGATGATCGGCCTGCTGCTCGCTTCGGTGTTCAGCTGGGTGATCCTGCTGATCAAACTGTTCGAGTTCGGCGCGCTGAACCGCAGGACCGACCAGTTCCTGGAATCCTTCCGCCAGACCCGCACCGTGGCCGATATGCGCCGCGTGGCGACGTCGGAAGAGTTCGAAGGCAATCCGCTGGCCGACATGGCCGCCGCGGCCACCGACGAAGTCGAACTGTCGCGTCAGGCCGGCCTCTCGGTCACCGGCGATCACCGTGACACCGCCCTGGGCCGCGCCCAAGCCGCCGTCAACGCCGTTCAGGCCGGACTGGCCAAGCGCCTCTCGGGCGGTCAGCAGTTCCTCGCCTCGACCGGTTCGACCGCGCCGTTCATCGGTCTGTTCGGCACCGTTTACGGGATCATGAACTCGTTCATCGGCATCGCGAACACCAACACGACCAACCTGGCCGTCGTCGCCCCCGGCATCGCCGAGGCGCTGCTGGCCACCGGCATCGGTCTGTTCGCGGCCATCCCGGCGGTTATCTTCTACAACTACTTCAACACCCGCATCGCGGCCTATGGCACCCGTTCGGACGGCTTCAACGCCGAGCTGATGAACGCCATCTCGCGTAACCTCGACAAGGGGGCGTAAGTCGGATGGCCGCCAAACTCTCCGGTGGCGGCGGCGGCAGGTACGCCATCGAGCAGAACAGCGAGATTAACGTCACGCCGTTCGTGGACATCATGCTTGTCCTGCTCATCATCTTCATGGTGGCGGCCCCGCTCGCCACCGTGTCGGTGGAGGTGAAACTTCCGGTCGCGGTCGCGCCGATGCAGCAGAATCCGCCGAAGCCGTTCTACGTCTCCATCCAGGCGAACTCCCGGGTCTATCTGGGTGACGACGAGGTGGACATCGACGCAGTCGGTTCCGAACTGCTCGGCCAGATCGGCAACAAGGTTCCGTCGGACGAGCGGATTTTCATCCGCGCGGACCAGACCACCCGTTACGGCGATTTCATGCAGGTCATGAATTCGCTGCAAGACAGTGGTTTCTACAGCGTCGCCCTGGTCGGCGAAGACCAGTCGGCAGAGTAGGAGCGGTGAAAATATGACTGAAGTCGAATACCATCGCAGTCTCTACGACCCGCCGAAAGCGAAGGGCATTTTCGGGGTTCCCCCGCACGTGTTCATCGCCAGCGTCGCCGTCGTGTGCCTGCTGTTCGCGCTGCTGGCGTTCTATTTCATCAATGCGCAGTTCAAGCTGCGTGAGGTGAACTATTCGGACGACTCGGTGGACGTCGAGCTGATCGAACCGATCCCGCCGCCGCCGCCGCCTCCGCCGCCGCCGCCGCCGCCGCCCGAAACGGCGCCGCCGCCGAAGCTGCAGGTTCGGGTGCCGGCTCCGGTCCCGGTCCAGATCCCGGTGCCGCCGCTTCCGGTGCCGCCGACGCCGAAGGAAGACCGGATCGAATCGACGATCCCGCCGGGCCGCATCACGGGACCGGTGACGGTTCCGCTGCCGCCTCCGCCGCCGAAGCCGTCGGTGATCACGCAGCCGACATGGTCGCGTCAACCTTCGGGGGAGTTCCCGGATCGGGCCCTTTCCCGCGGCGTGACTTCAGGCCGGGTGGAGCTGAATTGCCTGGTGGCGCCGAACGGCACGATGTCCGATTGCCGGATCGTGTCAGAGGATCCTTCGGGCATGGGCTTCGGGCGCGAGGCCATCGCAGGAACCCGTCGGGCGCGGCTTTCGCCCCGCACGGTCGACGGCGCCGCCACCGGAGCCCGGGTGACCTTCACCACCCGCTTCCAGGCGCCCGAGTAGCCTGTCACTCCGATACAGACGACGAACGCCCCGGTCCCAGCGGCCGGGGCGTTTTCGTTTCGGCCGGAGCGTCCGGCGGGTTCAGGCGTTGTGCCGCCACGCTGGAGATGGAGCCTGCCTCATGAACCGCCCCCTGAGCATCGCCATCGCCGCCGCGAGCGCTGTTTCGCTGGCCGCCTGCGCCTACAACGAGACGCTCGGCCGCAGTCAGTTCCTGATCGTGGACGACGCCGCCCTGACCCAGCAGTCGGAGGCCGCCTGGGCCGAGGCCTTGCGCACCCAGCCGACGTCCAGCGACGCCGCGGCCAACGCCCGCGTCCGCCGCGTAGGGGGGCGTATCGTCGAGGCCGCCGGTCTGACCAACCGCAGCTGGGACTACGCCGTCTTCGTAAGCGACAGTCCGAACGCCTTCGTCCTGCCTTCGGGCAAGATCGGCGTCACCACCGGTCTGCTGAACCTGGTCCGCAACGACGATCAGCTGGCCGCCGTCCTCGGTCACGAAGTGGGCCACGTCGTCGCCCGTCACGCGGCGGAGCGCTATTCCTCCACCGCCGCAACAAGTGTGGTGCTGAGCGGCGTGCAGAGCGCCGCCGGCGACTACGCCCAGGCGGCGGGCGCGATCGGCGGCCTCGGCGCCCAACTGGGTGTGCTGCTGCCGTTCTCGCGCCGGCACGAGCTGGAGGCGGACCGGCTGGGCGTCGATTATCTGCAGCGTGCCGGTTATCGGCCGTCCGAGGCGATCGCACTGTGGCGGATCATGGCGGAGCAGCGCCAAGGAGCTGCTCCGGAGTTCGCCTCGACCCATCCTTCCGACGCCAGCCGCATCGCAGCGCTGGAGCAGTATATCGCCTCACAGGGATGGGCCTGACCCAGTTCTTTGAAATCCACCTTGATCGCGCTCCGCGACACCGCTAGATACGCCGCTCGCGCGGATACGTGCAGCCTTAGCTCAGCTGGTTAGAGCGCCGGTTTGTGGAGCCGGAGGTCCTCAGTTCAATCCTGAGAGGCTGTACCATCCCCGTCCACGGGGAAGCCGCGATGATCGATACGCCGCCCGCGTGGGATCCTCATCAATACAGCCGCTTCGAACGCGAGCGCGACCGCGCGGCGCGTGATCTGTTGGCGCGGCTGCCCACGGACATGACGCCGGAGGAGGTCTGGGACCTCGGTTGCGGCGCGGGACAGCATGCAGCCTGGCTGAAGCGGCGCTGGCCGAACGCCCGCGTGCACGGGCTGGATTCGAGCGCCGCCATGCTGGAGACGGCGAGAATCCGGGACGAGGAGATCGACTGGCGGCTCGGCGATATATGGGCATGGAGGCCGGAGCAGCCGGTCGACCTGATCCTCGCCAACGCCTCGCTGCACTGGCTTCCCGATCACGCGGCGCTGCTGGGACGGCTGACGGGGCAGCTTGCCCCGGGCGGGGTCATCGCCGTGCAGATGCCGATGGCCTGGCAGACGCGTCACCACCGGTTGATGCGCGAAGTCGCCGCGGACGGTCGGTGGGCGCAAGCCCTGTCCGGGGTGGGGACCGTCGCACCGCTGCTCGAAGCGGAGGCCTACTACGCGGTACTGGCTGAAAGCTGCGGCGAGATCGAGATCTGGTCGACCACCTATCTGCAGGCCCTGACGGGGCCGGATGCGGTGCTGGAATGGATGAAGGGGACGGCGTTGAGGCCCTATCTGGCCGCGCTGACCGATGACGTCATGCGGCGGGCTTTTCTGGACGCGCTCGGCGCCCGACTTTCCGCGGCTTTTCCACGGCGTCCCGACAGACTGACGCTGATGCCGTTTCCGCGTCTGTTTCTGGTCGCGCGGAAGCGCTGAGCGGCGTGCGCCGACGCAGATGCGTCACGGGACATTCCAGCGCCGCAAGCGCTTCGCGGGTGGCGCTGTAGCCCGCCTCGACCCCCAGGTCGAAGCCCTTCCAGTCGCGAATGTCGAGACCGTCGGGGGTCGGCTGGATCAGCAGATCCGTGGCGGCGCGGGAGCTTTCCAGATCGGCGTCGGTGGTCAGGGTGGCCGAGCGCATCAGGATCGAGACGATGGGCGGTCCCCGACGCCAGGCCCCGGTGGCGATCAGCCGCCACACGGAGGGTGGATGCTCGATCATCGCTGCGTCTACGCCCCGGGTTTCGGACATGTCGATGCCAATGACCGGGCCGGAGTTCATCTGGCGCATCACCTCGGCGGGAAGGTTCTTCAACACCGCGCCGTCGACCAGCACCTGATTGTTGATGACCACCGGCGGCAGGATGCCGGGTATGGCGATCGAGGCCCTCATCGCCTGCCGCATCAGACCGCGCCGGTGCACCTCGAGTTTGCCGCTGGTCAGGTTGGTCGAGGCCGCGAAGAAGGGGCGGTGCAGGTCGGCCAAGTCGATATCGCCGTAGGCCTCGTGCAGCAGGCGGTCGACCTTCTTCGCGCGGGTCATGGCCAGCATCGGGAAGGCGAGATCGGAGAGCGGATCGCTCTGCACGAACGCCTTTCGGATGCGCGCCTCCAGCTCTTCCTGCGACCAGTCCAGAGCCGGGCCGGCGGCGATCACCGCTCCCATCGAGGCCCCGCCGACGAAGTCGATCGGCACGCCCGCCTCCCGCAGGGCCCTGAGGGCGCCGATGTGGGAGTAGGCCCGCGCACCGCCGCCTGACATGACCACGCCCACGGCCGATCCGGTGATGACCCGGCCCATGCGCTCGGCATCGGCCTGATCACCCTCGATCGCCTGGAACCAGCGGCCGGGGCTGACGGCGTCGATCCAGACGCCGGTGTTGGCAGGATTGGCCATGCGGGGGTCGCGCAGCAGGATCAGGTCGGTGCGGCGGCGGGCATCCAGCACGCCGGCGTGCGGCAGGGGCCGGTTCGGCGGGGCCATCAGCCCGGCGCCGACGACGAAGACACGGTCGACCTGACGCGCGCACAGGGCGGCCCAGGCGGGCTCGTCCATCTCGGCGACGTACAGGACGTAGTCGTGGGCGTCCTCAACGCGGCTGAACCATTCCGCGGCCGACGACAGGGCGGACTGGTCGATGACCTGACAGGTGAAGCCATCGGCCTCGATGGCGGCCGCGACGCGTTCGACGAAGGCCCGGATGGGTCGTGGGCGGGCCGAGACGAAGCCGAAGACACTGGGCTCGCCCCCGCCCGAGCGCCGGTCACGGGCGCGCTGGATCATCAGCCGCGACAGCTCCACCATTAAATCCGGCTCAGTGCGGGCGGCCTCGAAGAAGGCGTCGCGGGGCAGGGCCAATACCTCGGAATCACGCAGGGCGACGACGTCTGCGGTGTGGGTGGTCCCGGCCAGCATGGCCATCTCGCCGGCGGGCTCCCCCGGCCGGATGACACCGACGAACTGGGGCGGACGGTCCTCGGCGGGGTTGCGCCGGAAGACGCCGAGGCGGCCTGAGCGGAGCAGGTAGAGGGTGTCGGCCGTGTCGCCCTCGAGGAACAGGCTTTCGCCCCCGGTCAGCGCGAACCAGCTGGCGCGGGTGTTTTTGCCGCCCTCGAACATCCGGTGCAGGGCGTCTTCGAGACGGTCGGAGCGGAAGGGGGCCATCAGCGGAGGCTAGCCGGAGTCGGCGGGGAGAAGCGAGGCAACAGGCAGCAGGCAGCAGGCAACGGGAACAAAAGGCGGACGAACCGTCGTGAGAGCGTTTGCCGGCGGGCTTCTGCCTGCTGCCTCCCTCACCACGCCCCCATTTCCCGCAGTTGTTTCGCCAAGTCTTCCGGCAAGTCGCCGACGTCGAGCGTCGACAGGTCGGGCGGGGCGTCCCTGGGCTCCAGATAGCGCCAGCCCTGGAAGGGGCGGCGGGCCTGCGGGGCGGTGCGGACGACCTCGGGCGAGAGCCGGATGTGGCACATTGAGGCCTTGCCCTCGCCCCGGGTAGAGACGTCGAGGATGGGCATGCGGCAGACGACCGAGCCCTTCATCACCCAGAACAGCGAGCCGCCGTCTTCTAGTTCCATGGCGCGCTTGGGGGTCATGCGGGTGTGGACGGTCAGCCATTCGCCCTTGGAGGCGCGGCGCTCCAGCGTCTCGACCTTCGCGACGCCGACGCACAGCTTGATCATGTGGAGGGTCGGCATGACGGCCTAGGCTGTCGCCTCGACCGTAGCCAGCACCGTGCCGTCCGCGACCTGATCGCCGATCGAGACGCCGATGTCGCCGACCACGCCGTCGAAGGGGGCGACGAGGGCGTGCTCCATCTTCATGGCTTCGAGGACGACGACGGGCTGGCCTTTCGTGACCATGTCCCCGGCTTTGGCCGGCGTAGCCACGATCTTGCCGGGCATGGGCGCGCGGAGAGCGCCGTCAGAGGCGGGGCCCGTTCCCGGGCCGCCTCGCAAGCGGGGCGAGAACTCGAAGGCGTCGCCCTCTTCAAAGACAACGACCCTGCCGTCCCCGGTGTGAGCTCCCGAGACCTGCTCGCCATCGACGAAAACATAGGCCGGCGTGCCAATCGCCTGAAAGGCCTCGTTGTCCAGATGGACGTCGAAGGTGGAATGGCGCGGCGCCCCGCTTCGATAGTCCCCGGACAGAACCCCCTCGACCCGTTCGCCGTCGCGATAGAGGACGACCGGCGTGTGAGGTTCGCCGTTCATGCGGAAGGCGAAGAGGCCGTCGGTCCACGGCGACAGCTCGTTGGCGCGCAGGGCCTCATCGGCCCGGAGGCCCACGGTCGCCAGAGCCGCTGCGGTTGTCTTGGTTGAAGGCCGGGCGGCTGCCAAAGACGACTCCTCCGCCCCGATAAACCCCGTGTCCACGTCCCCTTCGACGAACCGCGGATGCTCCAGGCAGCGGACGAGGAAGCCGGCGTTGGTCCGGACCGGCCAGACCTCGACCGAGGCGCAGGCGTCGGCGAGGGCCTCCGCCGCTTCCTCGCGGGTGTCGGCATGCACGATCAGTTTGGCGATCATGGGGTCGTAGAACTGGCTGACCTCGCCGCCCTGTTCGACGCCGGTATCGACGCGGGCGTCTTCCGGCATGACGAAATGGTCGAGCTTGCCGATGCTGGGCAGGAAGCCGTTGGCGGGGTCCTCGGCGTAGAGGCGGGCCTCCATGGCCCAGCCGTTCAGAGGGATGTCGGCCTGTTTCAGCGGGATCGGCTCGCCGGCGGCGACGCGCAGCTGCCATTCGACGAGGTCCACGCCGGTGATCGCCTCGGTGACCGGGTGTTCGACCTGCAGCCGGGTGTTCATCTCCATGAACCAGATGCGGTCGGCCTTGAGCCCGTCGGAGGCGTCGGCGATGAACTCGATGGTGCCGGCGCCCTCATAGTTGACGGCCTGGGCGGCGCGGACGGCGGCGTCGGTGACGGCCTTGCGCGTGGCGGCGTCCATGCCGGGGGCAGGGGCCTCCTCGATCACCTTCTGGTGGCGGCGCTGCAGGGAGCAGTCGCGCTCGTGCAAGTGGACGACGGTCCCGTGCGTGTCGCCGAAGACCTGCACCTCGATGTGTCGCGGGCGGGTGATGTATTTCTCGATCAGCACACGGGGATCGCCGAAGGAGGCTTGGCCCTCACGCTGGGCCGAGGCGAGGCCGTCGGCGAAGTCTTCGGCCCGGTCGACCTTCTTCATGCCCTTGCCGCCGCCGCCGGCGACGGCCTTGATCAGCACCGGATAGCCGATGGCGTCGGCTTCCTTCTGCAGGCGCTCCGGCGACTGGTCCTCGCCGAGATATCCGGGGGTGACCGGCACGCCGGCCTCGATCATCAGGGTCTTGGCGGCGTCCTTGAGGCCCATGGCGCGGATAGAGGCGGGCTTGGGGCCGATCCAGACGAGGCCGGTGGCCATGACGGCCTCGGCGAAGTCGGCGTTCTCGGACAGGAAGCCGTAGCCCGGATGGATGGCCTCGGCGCCGGTCGCTTTCGCGGCGGCCAGCACCTTGGCGGCGTCGAGGTAGGACTCGCGGGCGGGGGCGGGGCCGATCAGCACCGCCTCGTCGGCCTCGCGCATATGCAGGGCCCCGGCGTCGGCTTCGGAATAGACGGCGATGGTGCGCAGGCCCAGGCGGCGGGCGGTGCGGAACACGCGGCAGGCGATCTCGCCACGATTGGCGACCAGGACGGATTTGAACATGTCTGCGCTTCTAAAGTGCGGCGCGGGAGCGTGGCTAGTGATTAGTGCCGGCCGCAAGTTCAGGCGCTGGACGCGACACCGGCAGGTTTGGCCCTCACCTTCATCGGATGGTACCCCGGTGCACCAAGGGAGAACCGAATGATGCGATGGATTGTGCCACTGATGGCCGTAGCTGTGACGTTGGGAAGCCCCGCGGCGGGATGGGCACGAAACACTCCTCAGTCCTCCGTCCCTGCACCGGACCCCGCCTACGCAGCCTTTGATGTGTTCCTCGCACAGTTCCGGGAAGAGCACAGAATCCCCGCTCTGACAGCGGTTATCGTTCGCGACGGCGCGATCGCCTGGTCGGGCGCCTATGGCTGGTCGGACGACGAGGGCGACACGGCGACGACGATGGACACCACGTTCTCGATCGCGTCGGTGACCAAGCCGATCGCCGCGACAGCCATTCTGGCCGAGGCCGCGGCCGGCGATCTGGACCTCGCTACACCGATGACCGCCGATGAAGGCTGGGCCGAAACCTGCGAGTGGCTGGCAGGCAGTCAGATCCTGTTCGGCGGCGGCGGGCAGGAAGCCGACGGCACCGCCGTTCCGGCCATGGACTGCGACCGCGCCATCACCCTGGACGACATGCTGAGCATGCGCGCCAACGGCGACGGCTCAACGTTCGTCTACAATCCGATCAGCTTCGCGCGGATCGATCGCGTGATCGAGGGCGCAGGCGGGCGACCATTGCGCAACATTGTACGGGAGCGAGTGATGAACCCCGCCGGCATCCAGGACATCGCACTGGGCTGGCGCGACCCGCAGGGTGGTTCGGCGCTTCGGATGCTCGCCCTGCCGTTCTCCGTGAACGAAGCTGGCGAGCGCGAGCGGACCAGCATCTCCGACGACGACTTCCGCGCCTCGGCCGGGATCAAGGCGAGCGCGCCGCAACTGGCGCGGTTCGACATCGCGCTCGACGCGGGGCGGCTCATCCCGGACGAGTGGCGCGAGCGGATCTTCGGCGCGGCGGCTCCTGAAGGCGTCGGCGACTACCGCTATGGATGGTGGGCCCAGCGCTGGCGCGGACACGATCTATTCTGGCACTCGGGCTGGGACCCCGACCGCTATTCCGCCCTGTATCTGAAGGCGCCCGGGAAGCGGCTGACCTTGATCGTGCTGGCGAACACCGAGGCCATTTGGTGGGACAACAGCCTGGCGCGGGCAGAGATCGAGACCAGCCCCGTCGCGGCGGCCTTTCTGGCGGCATTCGTGGAGTAGAGCCGCCACCGACGGATCACTCCGCCCAGCGCGGCTTGCGTTTGTCGAGGTAGGCGCGGACGCCTTCCTGGCCTTCGTCGGACACGCGGGCGTGGGCGATGCGGCGAGCGGTGTCCTCCATCAGTCCGTGATCGATGTGGCGGCCGGCGACGGCGTTGACGAGGCGCTTGGCCTCGCCGACCGCGCCGGGGGCGCAGGCCTTCATCGAGGCGGCGAAGGCGGTGACGAAGCCGTCGATCTCGTCGGCCGAGCCGAGCACATGGCCGACCAGGCCGAAGTCTTTCGCGGCGTCGGCGTCGAAGGCGTCGGCGGTCATGAACAGGGCGCGGGCGGCGCGAGCCCCGACGGCCTCGACGACATAGGGGGCGATGGTCGCCGGAATCAGGCCCAGCTTGACCTCGGAGAAGGCGAAGCGGGTTCCCTTGACGGCCACGGCCATGTCGCAGGCGGCGACGATGCCGGCCCCGCCGCCCATGGCCGCGCCCTCGACGATCGCCACGGTCAGGGCCGGCACGTCGTGCAGGGCCTTGAGCATCTTCGCCAACCCCATGGCGTCGGAGCGGTTGTCGCCTTCGCTCCATTCGGCGGCGTCGCGCATCCAGGCCAGATCGGCGCCGGCGCTGAAGGTCCCGCCGGCCCCGCGGATGAAGACGACGCGGACGTGGTCGGCGCCCTGCAGGGTCTCGAAGGCCTCGAAAAGGGCGGCGATGGTCGGGGCGTCGAAGGCGTTGCGCTTGTCGGGGCGGTTGATGGTGACGAAGACGACGCCGTCGGGGGTTGAGCGGATCTGCACCAGACGATCGTTGGCGTCCGGGGCGGGATCGGCCAGCAGCGGGTGCGAAATGGCGTTGATCTCGGCCGCCTCGCCGGGCGTGACGTCGAGGGCGTTGAGGTCGGCGGCGGTGGGCTTGCGGTCGGTCATGGGGAACTCCAGTCGCCGGATCTCCCTGCGGGAGGGGCGTTGAGCGAGGGGTCGCACGACCGTCGAGGGTTCGGCAAGCCCGGCGTTCTACGGGTAACGCCGGCGATGCGGCGAAAGGCTCAGCCGCCGCCCGGGCAGCTGTAGTAGCCGCCGTAGCCGACCCGGAGTTCCTCCCCGACCCGGAACACCAGCGTCGCGGGGCGGAGCCGGTCCCGCCTGCCGTCGGTTTCGGCCAGGTCGCTCAGCGTCAGGATGACCGGGCCCGAGGCGAAGGCGCGGCGTCCGGTGCGCTGGAGCGCGACCAGATCCCCGTTCAGCTTGATCACGGCCGCCGCTCTGGCGGAGGGCGAGGGCGGAATGGCCAGAACCGGCTTGCCGCCGCTGGTGTAGCGGAAGACGCAGCGCGGTCCCGCGCCGATGACCCGCTCGATCTCGGCCTCGTGCAGGGTTGCGGGGTCGAGCGACGGCACGTGGGCGCCGCCGACGATCGCGGCGGCGTCCACCAACTTCGCGGCCGTGGGCGCGGGCGGCGGACCCACCTGATCGTCGGGCGTCGGGCGGTCGCCGCAGCCGGCGATCAGCAAGGCCGCGACCAGCGGGGCGATGGGGGCTACGCGGCGCATCAGTCCCGGGCCTCCTGGTCGGCGATCAGATATTTCATCTCGGCGATCTCGCGCTCCTGCGCCTCGATGATCTCGTCGGCCAGCTTGCGCACCCGGGGATCCGAGATCTGCGCGCGTTCGCTGGTCAGGATGGCGATCGAGTGGTGCGGGATCATCGCCCGCATGTAGTCGGCGTCGTCCACGGTGGCCTGGCTGCGCACCAGCCACAGCGACAGGGCGAAGACCACGACGGAGCCGCCGAAGATGGCCATGTTGACCACCTTCTTCTTGTACATGTTGAGCATGAAGCCGAGCATGATCACCGCCATGGTCGAGCCCATGACCAGCGCCATCCACGCCCGGGTCTCGCTCCACAGCACATGCTCCAGCGCATAGGTGTTGAGGTACATCAGGCCGTACATGACCACCGTCGAGGTCGCGATCATCGCGCCAAACCGGCCGTAGGACATCTCCATCTGATCTTCGCTCCGCCTCAGTGCCCGTGCCCGGGGGCGGCGTCCCCGCCACCCTGCGGCTGTCCGCCCAGGCTCCGATAACGCTCCGGACTCATGCCCGGCAGCGCCTTGACGAACGCGGTGATTTCCCAAAGCGTTGCATCGTCGTGGGAGGGGCCGAACGCCGGCATGCCCGTTGACCGGACCCCGTGTTTGGCGATCCAGAACACCTCTTGGGGGGACCATTCCGCGGCCGCCTCGGCCAGATGAGGCGGCCTCGGCCGCATGGCCGCGGACCATGTTTCCCGTTCGGCGCCGGGGCCGGAATGGCAGTGCTGGCACATGGCCTTGTATCCGCGGGCGCCCGCCTCGATCATGGCCGGGGTGAAGGCCGGCGGCGGGTCCACGGTCCCCGCGCGGGACCGGACGCCGCTGTGGAAGCTGGTGTCGAGAGCCCAGCGGGTCAGGGAGGCGTGCTCTTCCGTAGCGGCCGGGTTCACGGCGCCCGAATAGACCACCACCATGCCGACCACCGCGGCTGTGGCGACGGTCGCGGCGACTCCGAGGGCCGCGCCCATCAGCAGTTTTCGACGTCCTTCGACCATTCCCGGCCACCTCCTTCGGGCGTCAACCGGCGTTCAGCGGGGCTGTTCCCGAAGGCGTGGAGGCCGGCTATGAAGGCCGGGGGCCGAACGGATCAGGGGAGCCGCCGCCATGGCGACCAGCGCGAACGACCGTATCCGCCGCATGAGCGTGGCCAGCGTCCACGTCCACTACGTCGCCAAGGTGGAGCGGAAGGGGCGGACGCGGGCCGCGGTGGACGAGGTCATCCGCTGGCTGACCGGCTATTCGCAGGCCCAGCTGGAGGCGCTGCTGGCGGCCGGGACCGACTTCGAGACCTTCTTCGCGGAAGCGCCGGCGATGAATCCGAACCGCTTTTTGATCACCGGGGTGATCTGCGGCCATCGCGTCGAGGCGATAGAGGACCCGTTCATGCGGGAGATCCGTCACCTCGACAAACTGGTGGACGAGGTGGCGAAGGGGAAGGCGATGGAGAAGGTGCTGCGGGGGTCCTAGTCCTTCTCCCCTCGGGGGAGAAGGTGGGCGGCGGAGCCGCTCGGATGAGGGGGCCGGTTCCACATCTCGGACGCCCGAAGCCGGATCGCGTCGAGAAGACTGTTCGGATTACGCAGGAAGGCTTCGTTGTCTGACCGCAACACGAGGAACCCGGCTTCAGCGATCAGCAGTTCCCGCTCCGCGTCCTCGACGATCCTGAGATCGTGGATGCCGCCGTCCAGTTCGATGACCAACCTGAGCTCGGGGCAGAGGAAGTCAACGATCTTTCCGGCGACGGGCGCCAGCCGTCGGAATTTGAACCCCTCGAAACGACGGCCTTGCAGCAGCACCCAGAGCTTATCCTCAGCAAGTGTGGTTTCGGCGCGGAGCCGGCGCGCGCGGCGGGTCCTGTCCCCGGTCTGGTGCATGAGCAGGCGATCCCCCTCATCCGGCCCTGCCGGGCCACCTTCTCCCCCGAGGGGAGAAGGGACCGTATCACATCCTGAACACGCCGAAGGTCGTCTCCGGGATCGGGGCGTTCAGGCTCGCCGAGATCGCCAGGCCGAGCACATCCCGCGTCTGGACGGGGTCGATGACGCCGTCGTCCCAGAGGCGGGCGGTGGCGTGGTAGGGGTTGCCCTCGTCCTCGTATTTCTGGCGGATCGGGGCCTTGAAGGCCTCGGCCTCCTCCGGGGTCCAGCTGTCGGCGTCGCGGTGGACGGTGGCCAGCACGGCCGCCGCCTGTTCGCCGCCCATGACGCTGATCCGGCTGTTGGGCCAGGTGAACAGGAAGCGGGGCGAGTAGGCGCGGCCGCACATGCCGTAGTTGCCGGCGCCGAAGCTGCCGCCGATCAGGACGGTGAATTTGGGCACCTCGGCCGAGGCCACGGCGGTGACCAGCTTGGCGCCGTTCTTGGCGATGCCCTCGGCCTCGTATTTGCCGCCGACCATGAAGCCCGAGATGTTCTGCAGGAAGAGCAGCGGGATCTTCCGCTTGCAGGCCAGCTCGATGAAGTGGGCGCCCTTGAGCGCGCTCTCCGAGAACAGGACGCCGTTGTTGGCCAGGATGGCGACCGGATAGCCCCAGATACGGGCGAAGCCGCACACCAGGGTCGTGCCGTACAGGGCCTTGAACTCGTCGAACTCGGAGCCGTCGACCAGACGGGCGATGACCTCGCGCACGTCGTAGGGGGCTCGGACGTCGTCGGGGATGATCCCGTACAGCTCCTCGGCGTCGAGGGCGGGGGCGCGGGGTTCGCGCACGTCGAGGTCGACGCGCTTCACCGTGTTGAGGCCGTCGACGATGGTGCGGACGATCTCCAGCGCGTGCTCGTCGTTGTCGGCGACATAGTCGACCACGCCGGAGCGGCGGCCGTGGGTCTCGGCCCCGCCCAGCTCCTCGGCCGAGATGACCTCGCCGGTGGCGGCCTTCACCAGCGGCGGACCGGCGAGGAAGATGGTGCCCTGTTCGCGCACAATCACCGTCTCGTCCGACATGGCCGGGACATAGGCGCCGCCGGCGGTGCAACTGCCCATGACGCAGGCGATCTGGGGGATCGACTTCGCGCTCATCCGGGCCTGGTTGAAGAAGATGCGGCCGAAATGGTCGCGGTCGGGGAAGACCTCGGCCTGGTGCGGCAGGTTGGCGCCGCCGGAATCGACCAGATAGACGCAGGGCAGGTTGTTCTGCTCGGCGATCTCCTGGGCGCGCAGGTGCTTCTTCACCGTCATCGGGAAATAGGCGCCGCCCTTCACCGTCGGGTCGTTGGCGACGATCATGACTTCGCGGCCCGAGACCCGGCCGACGCCGCAGATCATGCCGGCGCCGGGAGCCTCGCCCTTGTACATGTCGCAGGCGGCCAGCTGGCCGATCTCGAGGAAGGGCGAGCCGGGGTCGAGCAGGCGTTCGACGCGGTCGCGGGGCAGCAGCTTGCCGCGGGCGACGTGGCGTTCGCGCGACTTCTCGGGGCCACCGAGGGCCGCCTCGGCGACGCGGGCGCGCAGGTCGTCGCGCAGGCGCCGGTTGTGGGTGTCGAGGGCCTTGAAGGCGGGGCTGTTCGGATCGATCGCGGACGTCAGCTTGGGCATGAGGGTGGTTTAGGGCGCCCTCCGCGCCGGCTCCATAGCTTTCGTCATCCTCCGGCGCTCCGCAGGAGCGACCGGTGGACCCAGCGGCGCCGCGACGGCGGCGAAACACCGGCGCCCCGACAGGGTCGCGCTCTCGCGCGCCGCTGGGTCCCCCGGTCTCGCTACGCTCGCCGGAGGATGACGAAAGAGAAGGAGGGCTTATGCGTGGGCCGCAATATACGTTGTTGACCCCGCCCCCGCGCCGTGGCCTGTCCCGCCTCCCATGTTCACCCTCAGCCTGAACACCCGCGCCACCCTGAAAGACCTGCTGCACCTCGCGTGGCCGGTGGTGCTGGCGCGCGTCGGCATCATGACCATGGGGCTGACCGACGTCATCGTCGTCGGCAACTATTCGGGGCTGGAGTTGGCCTACAGCTCGCTGGCCCTGACTCCGACACAGATCGTGGTCACCACCGCCATCGGGCTGATGATGGGGGTGCAGGTGATGACCGCCCGCTTCCTCGGCGAGGGACGGCGGCACGAGGTCGGGGCGGTGCTGCGGCGCGGCGTGACCTATTCGCTGCAGCTCGGCTTCGCCGCCATGTTCGGCCTGATCCTGCTGGGGCCGTGGGCGCTGCGCAATCTGGGTCTGGCGGACGGACTGGCCGAGGGCGCCTCGCCGGTGCTGATCGTGCTGGCCCTGTCCATGCCCGGCTATCTGGTCAGCGTGGCGGCGCAGTTCTTCCTCGAGGCCCTGCACCGGCCGCGGGCGGGGATGTGGGCCATGTGGATCGCCAACGGCGTCAATCTGGGGCTCAATCTGCTGCTGGTGCCGGACGTGCTGGGGCTGGGCTTCGACGGCGCCATCGCGGCCGCCTGGGCGACGCTGTTCGCGCGAACCTCGCTGGCGGTGTTCCTGATCGTCTACATCGTGCGCATGCCGGAGGCGCGGGCGCTGGGGGTGTTCAACCGGCCCCGGCGCGACCCGCCGGCCGAGCGCGAGCAGCGCAAGGTCGGCTACGGCGCCGGCAGCTCCTACTTCATCGAGGTCGCCGCCTTCGGGGCCATGACCATCATCGCCGGCCAGCTGGGCGCGGTGGAGACGGCGGCCTGGACTATCGTGCTCAACGTTTCGGCCATTGTCTTCATGGTGCCGATGGGGCTGTCGTCGGCGACGGCGGTGCTGGTCGGCCGGGCCTACGGGGCGCGCGACGGGCGCGGCGTGATGCGGGCCGGGCTGGTCGGGCTGGGCGTAGTCAGCGCCCTGACGCTGGGGGTGGCGCTGGCGCTGTGGCCGACCGCGGAGTGGGTGGCCAGCGCCTACAACCGCAACCCGGCCCTGCTGGCGGTGGTGGTCCCGGCGCTGGTGCTGGCGACCCTGTTCTTCGTCGCCGACGGCATCCAGGTGGTCTCCGCCTCGGCCAACCGCGCGGCGGGCGACGTGTGGTGGCCGACGATCATGCATTTCGCGGCCTATAGTCTCGTGATGATGCCGCTGGGCTGGTGGCTGGCGCACCGGATCGGCGTCGACGGTCTGGTCTGGGCGATCATCATCGCCAGCCTGGTGTCGGCGAGCCTGCTGACCGGGCGGTTCGTGCGGGTGGCGCGGCGGCTGCCGCAGGCAGGGGCTTCGGGCTTGGGGCTTAGGGCGTAAGCCTCGGCGGCGGCGGGCTTGCGATAATGCGCGGCACTCGCCACTAAGCCCTAAGCCCTTCTCCCCAAGACCTCCTCCCCGGAACCCATGTCCCGCATCCTGATCACCTCGGCCCTGCCGTACATCAACGGCATCAAGCATCTCGGCAATCTGGCCGGATCGATGCTGCCGGCGGATGTCTACGCCCGGTTCAAGCGGGCGCAGGGCCACGAGGTGCTCTACATCTGCGCCACCGACGAGCACGGCACCCCGGCCGAACTGGCCGCCGCCGCGGCGGGTCAGGACGTACGCACCTATTGCGACGAGCAGCACGAGATCCAGAAGGCGGCGGGCGAAGCCTTCGGTCTGAGCTACGACTGGTTTGGCCGGTCCTCCAGCGACGCCAACCGGCGGCTGACCCAGCATTTCGCCGCGCAGCTGGAGAAGAATGGCCTGATCGAGGAGCGGGTCGACCGGATGATCTATTCCGTCGACGACGCGCGCTTCCTGCCCGACCGGTATGTCGAGGGGACGTGTCCGCACTGCGCCCATGTCGGGGCGCGGGGGGACCAGTGCGACAACTGCGGGCGGCTGCTGGACCCGACCGACCTGATCGATCCGTATTCGGCGGTCTCGGGCTCGCGGAACCTCGAGGCGCGCGACACGCGGCACCTGTATCTGCTGCAAACGAAGCTGGAGCAGCGCATCCGCGACTGGATCGGAACCAGGAAGGACTGGCAGACGCTGGCGAAGTCCATCGCGCTGAAACATCTGGACGAGGGGTTGATCGACCGGGGCGTGACCCGCGACCTGAAATGGGGCGTGCCGGTCGTCGGGCCCGACGGCGGGCCGCGCCCGGGCATGGAGGGCAAGGTCTTCTACGTCTGGTTCGACGCCCCGATCGAATACATCGGCGCCACCGAGGAGTGGGCCGGGGCGACCGGTCGGACGTGGCGCGACTGGTGGCGAACCGACGAGGGGGCGGACGACGTCCGCTACGTCCAGTTCATGGGCAAGGACAACGTCGCCTTCCACACCGTCAGCTTCCCGGCCACCATCCTCGGCTCGGGCGAGCCGTGGAAGACGGTCGATACGCTGAAGGCCTTCAACTGGCTGAACTGGTACGGCGGCAAATTCTCGACCTCGCAGAAGCGCGGCGTGTTCATGGACCAGGCGCTGGAGCTGCTGCCGGCCGACTACTGGCGCTGGCATCTGACGACCTATGGGCCGGAGGGCTCGGACGCGGCCTTCACCTGGGAGCAGTTCCAGTCGACGACCAACAAGGACCTGGCCGACGTGCTGGGCAATTTCGTCAACCGCATCGTGAAGTTCGCGGAGTCGAAGTTCGAGGGCGTCGTGCCGGACGCGGGGGAGCCGGGGCCGCTGGAGGCGAAGCTGGAGGCGGACCTGCGCGCCGGCATCGCCGAGGCGACCGCCGCCTTCGAGGCCATGGAGTTCCGCAAGGCCTGCCAGGCCCTGCGCGCCGTCTGGGTGCTGGGCAACGAATATCTGCAGGAGGCGGCGCCGTGGACCGCCTTCAAGACCGATGTCGATCGCGCCGCTGTGGGCGTGCGCACCGGGCTGAACATGGTGGCGCTGTTCGCGCGGCTGGCGGCTCCGGTGATGCCGTTCTCGGCGCAGAAGATCGCCGCCTCCGTGGGGGCGACGGACCTGTCGTGGCCGGTGCCGGGCGAGGCCCTGCTGGACGCCCTGCCGCGCGGTCGCTCGGTGGCGGCGCAGGGGGTGCTGTTCACCAAGATCGAGGACGCCCAGGTGGCGGCGTGGAGCGAACGGTTCGGCGGAGCCGAGGCCTAGGCCCGACGGTCGGCGCACAAAGAAAAGGCCCGGATCGCTCCGGGTCTTTTTGCTGTCAGCCGGCGGGGGCCGGCGCCTGTGGGGTCTGAAGCGGCTCTACCGGCGGCGGCTCGGCCGGAACCCCGTGCGCCGGGGCCGCGCTCTCGTCCTCGCCGCGCGTGCCCTTCAGGTGTTTGGCGGCCTCTTCCTCGCCGATGTCGAGGAAGGCGGGGGCGGCGGCGTTGAACTCCTCCATCCGGTCGGTGCGCACGATGACGGAACGGGCTCCGTCCCAGATCATGTGCAGGGCGACATAGAGGACGATGATCAGGCCGACGTAGCCGACCCAGCGGTGTTTGGTCAGGATGCGGGCGATGAAGGTCGCGGCCACCCCCATCAGGGCGATCGACAGCACCAGGCCGAAGACCATGATCCACGGATGCTCGTGGGCCGCGCCGGCCACGGCCAGCACGTTGTCGAGCGACATGGTGATGTCGGCGATCATGATCTGCAGCAGGGCGGCGCCGAAGCTCTTGCGCTTCAGGCCCAGCTCCTCGGGCGACGGGCCCTTGCCGTGCTCGATCTGCATGGCCAGTTCGAGCTCCGCCTCGGCTTCGGCCTGATCGTGCGTGGCCGCCTCGCGCAGTTCGCGCCACATCTTCCAGCAGACCCAGAGGAGCAGCAGACCGCCGGCCAGCAGCAGGCCGACGATGGCCAGCAGCTGCACCGTGATCAGGGCGAAGCCGATACGCAGGACCACGGCGGCGGCGAGGCCGATCAGAATGGCCTTCTTGCGCTGCTCGGGCGCCAGGGCGGCGGCGGCGAGGCCGACGGCGACGGCGTTGTCGCCGGCCAGCACCAGATCGATCATCAGCACCTGACCGAGGGCGGCCAGCTGCGAGGCGAGTTCGGGGGAGCTGAGGAATTCCATGCGCGCGCTCTAGGGCAGGGGACAGGGTTTGGGCAAGCGGGATGCGCCGATCAGTCCCGCGTCCGCGCCCGCGTGGCTTCATAGAGGGCGATCGCCGACGCGTTGGAGACGTTCAGGCTCTCGAATCCGCCGGGCATCGGGATCTTCGCCATGACGTCGCAGTGCTCGGCCACCAGCCGGCGCACGCCGTCGCCCTCCGAGCCCATGACCAGCACGGTCGGCCGGCCGTCGAGGGCCTGTTCCAGCGTCTGCTCCGCCGCCCCGTCGAGGCCGACGGCCCGCCAGCCGAGGTCGGCCAGCCGCTCCAGCGCCCGGCTCAGATTGGTCACCCGCGCGCACGGCAACCGCTCGGTGGCCCCCGCCGCCGCCTTGGCCAGCGCCCCGGCCAGGGCCGGCGAATGACGGTCCTGCACCACGATTCCCTTGGCGCCGAAGGCGAGGGCCGAGCGGAAGATGGCCCCGACGTTCTGCGGGTCGGTCAGCTGGTCCAGCATGACGATGACGCCGTCAGCCGGATCGGCGAAATCCTCCAGCGCCACGCCCTCGAGCGGCTGCACCTTGAAGGCCAGGCCCTGGTGCACGGCCCCGGCCGGCAGCATCCGCGCCAGCGCCGGGCCGTCGACGATCTCGACCCGGCGCCCGTTCGGGGCCAGCCGCTCGCGCTCGATCTCGGCGGCGCGGTCCTCGGTGGCCAGCAGCCGGCCCATGCCCTTGCGGGCCGGATTGGCCAGCGCCGCCAGCACCGGATGCCGGCCCCACAGCCAGCCGTCGGCGTCGACCTTGGGCTTGCGCTCGCGGGCCGGGGAATCGGCGCCGCCGCGGACCGGCGGATTCGGCGTCCAGCCGCCGGATTTCGGCCCCTCGGGACGCCCCCGGAAGCCCTGCTTTTTACCGGTTTTCCGGTCGTTGCGTTCTCTGTTTGACGACACTATAAGACGCCCTCCGATTTGGGGCCCAAGGGCATTCCGGGTCAGGCGTCCTCCTCTAGACCAGGGTTTGCCGGACTTCGAAGGCTTTTGTTCGAGAACGGTCTTTGGACCGCTTTCGGGCGTTCCGGATCGGTCTTCACATCGCGCGCGGGGGAATGTCCCGAGCGGCAAAGGGGGCGGACTGTAAATCCGCTGCGTAAGCTTCGCAGGTTCGAGTCCTGCTTCCCCCACCACGCGCTGTCGAAGACCGGCGGGAACGGACCTCGAGGAGGCCGGTTGCGAAGGTCAGGCTCCCCGGGGCCGAGCCGACGCAGTCTCCGCGCGGGTATAGTACAATGGTAGTACAGCAGCCTTCCAAGCTGAATATGTCGGTTCGATTCCGTCTACCCGCTCCAGATTTCTACAGCTGACCAACGCCCCCTTCCGGGCCACAGGAGTTTTGGCCATGGCCAAGGAAAAGTTCGAACGTAACAAGCCGCACTGCAACATCGGCACGATCGGTCACGTGGACCACGGCAAGACGACGCTGACGGCGGCGATCACGATGACGCTGGCCAAGGCCGGCGGTGCGAAGGCGATGGCCTATGCGGACATCGATGCGGCGCCGGAAGAGAAGGCGCGCGGCATCACCATCAACACGGCGCACGTGGAATATGAGACGGCCAACCGTCACTATGCCCACGTCGACTGCCCGGGCCACGCCGACTATGTGAAGAACATGATCACCGGCGCGGCGCAGATGGACGGCGCGATCCTGGTGTGTTCGGCCGCCGACGGCCCGATGCCGCAGACGCGCGAGCACATCCTGCTGGCCCGTCAGGTCGGCGTGCCGGCGCTGGTGGTGTTCCTCAACAAGGTCGACATGGTCGACGACGAGGAGCTGCTGGAGCTGGTGGAGATGGAAGTGCGCGAGCTTCTGTCGAGCTACAACTTCCCGGGCGACGACATTCCGATCACCAAGGGCTCGGCCCTGGCGGCGGTCGAGGGCCGTGATCCGAAGATCGGCGAAGAGGCCGTCCTGGCCCTGATGCAGACCGTCGACGACTATATCCCGCAGCCGGAGCGTCCGGTTGACCTGCCGTTCCTGATGCCGGTGGAAGACGTGTTCTCGATCTCGGGCCGCGGCACCGTGGTCACGGGCCGGGTCGAGCGCGGCATCGTCAAGGTCGGCGAGGAAGTCGAGATCGTCGGCATCCGTCCGGTGCAGAAGACGACCTGCACGGGCGTCGAGATGTTCCGCAAGCTGCTCGACCAGGGCCAGGCGGGCGACAACGTCGGCGTGCTGCTGCGCGGCACCAAGCGTGAGGACGTCGAGCGCGGCCAGGTGCTGTGCAAGCCGGGTTCGATCACCCCGCACACCAAATTCCTCGCCGAGGCCTACATCCTGACCAAGGAAGAGGGCGGCCGTCACACGCCGTTCTTCACCAACTACCGCCCGCAGTTCTACTTCCGCACCACGGACGTGACCGGCATCGTGCACCTTAAAGAGGGTGTCGAGATGATCATGCCCGGCGACAACGCCGAGCTGAACGTCGAGCTGATCACCCCGATCGCCATGGAAGAGAAGCTGCGCTTCGCCATCCGCGAAGGCGGCCGCACCGTCGGCGCCGGCGTGGTCTCCAAGATCACCGAATAGCAAGGGCGCTAACGCTCGCGACGCGGTCGCTCGCTCCTTGAGCGCGGCGAGGCGGGCATAGGCCACCAAAGACAGAACGGCCCCCGGAGCGATCCGGGGGCCGTTTTGCTGTGCGGATCATGTCCGGCGGCGGCCGGTGAACTGTCCGGTCCGGAACATAGCCGGACGCGCCCCGTTTCCCTCCCGAAGGATCGCCGCGACGGGCGCGGCGCGAAACGGGCTGTTTGCATGTACGATCAGAGATACGAATTCATCGGCTGGGAAGCGCTGCTTCAGGTATGGGCGCCCAAGGTGCTGGGCGCGGTGCTGATCCTCGTGGCCGCCTGGTTCATCGGCAAGGCGGCGAAATGGGCGCTGGCCAAGGGGGTCGACCGCATCCCCGGCGCCTCGAAGGCCAGTCTGAGCGACAATCCGAAACATTCGGTCGGCCACAGTCTCGGCGACGTGGCCTTCTGGCTGATCCTGCTGTTCGGCGTCGTGGCGGCGCTCGGGGTGATGAACCTCGGGCAGGTGGTCAGCCCGCTGAACACCCTGCTGAACCAGATCGCCGCCTTCCTGCCGAACGTGCTCGGCGCGGTGCTGATCTTCTTCATCGGCTTCGTCGTCGCCACTTTGGCGCGGCGGGTCACCGAGGCCGCCCTGCAGGCAGCCAGCGCTGACCGCTGGGTCGAGAAGGCCGGGCTGTCGCGGGCGACGGGCTCGACCGGCGTCAGCACCGCCGTGGGCACCCTGGTGTTCGTGCTGGTGCTGATCCCGATCACCATCGCGGCGCTGGAGCAGTTGGGCATCGAGTCCCTGACCGTGCCCGCCGTGGCGGTGCTGTCGACGGTGTTCGACGCCATTCCGCGCGTGCTGGCCGCCGCCATTGTTCTGGCCATCGGCTGGTTCATCGGCCGCTGGGTGGCGCAGGTCATTGAACGCGTCCTGCCGGCCACGGGCTTCGACCGCAGCGTCCGCGGCGTGATGAACCTCGCCTCGGACCGGGCGGAGGCCGAACGCCCGGCGACGGCTCCCTACGCGGGCGACGTGACGCCCGCCACGGCGGCCGCCCTGGGCGACTCCAGTGCGTCGACGCCGATGACGCCGTCGCGGGTCGTCGGCAAGCTGGTCATGGTCGCCATCGTCGCCTTCACGGCCGTCGAGGCGGCGCGGCTGCTGGAGTTCGCCACCCTGGCCGCCACGGTCGAGGAGATCCTTGGCCTCGCCGGGCGGGTGATCGTCGGCGGCGTCATCATCACCGCCGGCGTGCTGATCGCCGACGTCCTGGCGCGGCTCATCGACAAGGGAACGGGCGGCGCCGACCGCTTCGCCTCAACCCTGGTGCGCTGGGCGACCATCGCGCTGGCCACGGCCATGGGCCTGCGCTTCATGGGCATAGCCGACGATGTGGTGCTGCTGGCGTTCGGTCTGGTGCTGGGCGCGGCCGCGGTGGCGGCGGCCCTGGCCTTCGGGCTCGGCGGTCGAACGGCGGCCGGGCAGGTGGCTCAGCGCTGGGCCGACAAGGTCACTGGCAAGGGCGGCGGGCGGGCGGCTCCGCCCCGGGCCTGATCACCCGGAATTCTCCGGAAAGGGGCGGCGCCGACGCGCCGCCCCTTCGCAATTCCCCGGACGGGTGACGGCGCTTGCGAGGAACCCGGACACCGGGCCTACGTTCGATCACGGATGTTAGGGATTCAGTAACCATGCGACGCGCGCTTCGAACCGGATTGTTCATCGGCACCCTGATCGGAATGTCGGCCTGCGCCACGATGACGCCTGACGCGGGCACATCCGGCCCCTACGGCTCGGCAGAGGTCGGCCGCAGCCGCTGATCGCGAAGGAATTCGTGGCGAAGGGGGAAAAACCTCCTTATCATGTGTCCGGCGGACGCCGAATGTCGCGCCGCGCCGGTCCCGCTCTCCCTAGATGTTAGCCATCGCCATCGCCGTCGTACTGCTGCTCGTGGTGCTGAACGGCCTGTTCGCCATGACCGAACTCGCGGTCGTGTCTTCCCGCAAGTCCAAGCTGCAGAGCCGATCCGAACGAGGCGACCGCGGCGCCCGGGCCGCGCTGAAGCTGGCCGAGGATCCCACCCACTTCCTGTCGGCGGTCCAGGTCGGCATCACCCTGATCGGCATCGCCGCCGGCGCCTATGGCCAGGCGGCCATCGCCGGGCAGTTGAACCTGCTCCTCGAGGCGGCCTTCCCGGCCGTCGCGGCCTATACCGAGATCTTTTCGACGGTGCTGGTCATCGTCTTCATCACCTATGTGTCGGTGATCGTCGGCGAACTGGTGCCCAAGCGGCTGGCGCTGATCTTCCCCGAATCGATCGCGTCCAAGATGGCGGCGCCGATCTCGACCGTCGCCAAGGTTCTGAAGCCGTTCGTCGTGCTTCTGACGGCTTCGACCTCGGCCATCCTCAAGCTCATGGGGGTCAAGGACCGCGACGGCTCCGACGTCACCCAGGAAGAGGTCGAGACCATGATCGCCGAGGGCACGGCGTCGGGTCTGATCGAGCCGGAAGAGCAGGAGATGATCGAGGAGATCCTGCGCCTCGGCGACCGGCCCATCCGGGTAGCCATGACTCCGCGTCACGAGGTGTTCTGGATCGCCCTGGACGACACCGAGGAACAGCTGCGGCAGGAGGTGCGCACCTGCCCGTATTCGCGCATCGTGGTGGCGCGCGAGAGCGACGTCGATAATCCGCTGGGCGTGGTCCACAAGAAGGACCTGCTGGACAGCCTGCTGGACAACGGCGAGTTCAATGTCGAGGGTCTGGTGCAGACGCCGGCCTTCATTCCGCAGTCGACGTCGGTGCTGAAGGCGCTCGGGATCATGAAGGCGTCGAGGGTTCACATGGCCTTCCTGGTCGACGAGTACGGCGCCTTCGAGGGCGTGGTGACGGCGACTGATCTGCTGGAGATGATCGCCGGCAATTTCGACGAGAGCCACGACGAGGACGAAGCCTATATCCGCCAGCGCGAGGACGGCAGCTGGCTGGTCGACGGTCAGGCGGACATCGAGGAGCTGGCCGATATGCTGGGCGAGGATTTCGGCGAGGCGGAAGGATTCCACACGGTCGCCGGCCTCGTGCTGCACCAACTGTCGCGCGTGCCGGACGAGGGCGAGATCCTGCAGCTGGGCCGTTTCGAGGTCGAGGTCATCGACATGGACGACCGGCGCATCGACAAGCTGCTGTTCCGGCAGGTGGTCAAGCCGGGCGATGAGGCTGACGCGACGGCGGCCCACAACGAGGATTGACCGTTCCACCCTTGAAAACCGGGGCGGCGTCGGGCATACGCCCCGGTCTGGCGATCCTGTGCATCCTTCGGGATGGACTGTGGTTGCATCCAGGAGTTTAGCTCAGCTGGTAGAGCACCGGTCTCCAAAACCGGGGGTCGTGGGTTCGAGTCCCCCAACTCCTGCCATTTCCCCTGTCGCCGCCGGATGGGAGCCCCTATCTGGGGGCGGCAGGATCAATTCTTTGACGGATCAGTGATGGCCAAGGCCAAGAACCCCGGGCGCCGCCCCCAGACCGCCCAACCCGCCATAGCGGGCGCCGCCGTCGCGGCCGACGCGCCGAAGAAGCCGCGGGTTTCGGTTCCGCAGTTCATCAGCCAGGTGCGGGCCGAGGGGCGCAAGATCGTTTGGCCGAGCCGCAAGGAGACGTGGATCACTTCCGTTATGGTCTTCATCATGGTCGCGATCGCCTCGCTGTTCTTCTTCGTGGTGGATACGATTCTCGCCTTCGCCTCGCGCAACATCCTGGCCATCGGCCAGTAAGAGACCCGCCCATGACCGACGCCGTTCCCGCGAAGCCCGCCGCCAATCCGCGCCACAAGTGGTACATCGTCCACGCCTACTCGAATTTCGAGAAGAAGGTGGCGCAGCACCTGCAGGACCAGGCGCGCCAGCAGGGGCTGGAGGACTGTTTCTCTGAAATCCTCGTGCCGACCGAGGACGTCGTCGAGATCCGCCGCGGCCGGAAGGTGAATTCGGAGCGCAAATTCTTCCCCGGCTATGTGCTGGTGAAGATGGAGATGACCGACGACGCCTATCACCTGGTCAAGAACACGCCGAAGGTGACCGGCTTCCTCGGCGCCGCCGGCGGCACCAAGCCGCTGCCGGTCTCGGAGCGTGAGGTTCAGAACATCATCGGCGCCGTGGAAGAGGGCGTCGAGCGTCCGAAGCCCACCATCCGCTTCGACATCGGCGAGACCGTCAAGGTCATCGACGGCCCGTTCGCCAGCTTCGACGGTCAAGTCGAGAGCGTCGACGAGGACAACGCCCGCCTGCGCGTGGCCGTGTCCATCTTCGGCCGCCCGACGCCGGTGGATCTGGAGTACAGTCAGGTCGAGAAGAGCGCGGCGTAGGCCAGGGCCTCATTGTCAGATTTTGCAGCGGCGGCCCACGGGCCGCCGTTTGCTTTTCCGGCCTGTATCCGCTAAACGCGCGCCTCGCTCCGCAGGGGGCGGTGTGGGTTCGCCCGCATAAATCCGTGGGAGGCAGCCATGCCACGACCACGGCTCACCGGTCCCGATTGAGTTCGGGGCCATCGTAAGGAGAGACCAATGGCCAAGAAGATTCTCGGCTACATCAAGCTGCAGGTGCCGGCCGGCAACGCCACGCCGTCGCCCCCGATCGGGCCCGCCCTCGGTCAGCGCGGCGTCAACATCATGGGCTTCGTCAAGGAGTTCAACGCCCGCACCGAGAAGGAAGTCAAAGGCACGCCCCTGCCGACGGTGATCACCGTCTATCAGGACAAGAGCTTCACCTTCGTCACCAAGACCCCGCCCGCGACCCACTACATCAAACAGGCCGCCGGGATCACCTCGGGCTCGAAGATGACCGGCCGCGAAGTGGCCGGCAAGATTTCCCGCACCCAGCTGCGCGAGATCGCCGAAAAGAAGATGAAGGATCTGAACGCCAACGACCTGGACGCGGCGACCAAGATCATCGAAGGCTCGGCTCGCGCCATGGGCCTCAACGTCGTGGAGGGCTAAGCACATGGCCAAGCAAACCAAGCGCTTCAAGGCCCGCACCGGCGACGTGACGGTCGATCTGCCGTTCGCCGACGCCATCAAGGCCGTCAAGGACAACGCCTCGGCCAAGTTCGACGAGTCGATCGAAATCGCCGTCAATCTCGGCGTCGACCCGCGTCACGCTGACCAGCAGGTCCGCGGCGTGGTCAACCTGCCGTCGGGCACGGGCCGCGACGTCCGCGTGGCCGTCTTCGCCAAGGACGCCAAGGCTGACGAAGCCCGCGCGGCCGGAGCCGAATACGTCGGCGCCGAGGACCTGTACGAGCAGATCAACGGCGGCATGATGGACTTCGACCGGGTCATCGCCTCGCCCGACATGATGGCCCTGGTTGGCCGTCTGGGTAAGGTGCTCGGTCCGCGCGGCCTGATGCCGAACCCGAAGGTCGGCACCGTGACCCCGAATGTCGCGCAAGCGGTCAAGGACGCCAAGGGCGGCGCCGTCGAGTTCCGCGTCGAGAAGGCGGGCATCGTCCACGCCGGCATCGGCAAGGCCTCGTTCGACCAGGCGGCTCTGGAAGCCAACGTCAAGGCGTTCGTCGACGCCCTGACCCGGGCCCGGCCGTCGGGCGCCAAGGGCACCTACGTCAAGCGCATCAGCCTGTCGTCCACGATGGGCCCGGGCTTCAAGATCGACCCGGCCTCGCTGGGCGCCTGATCGACCGACCCGAACTGAACGGAACGGCGGCGGAGAGCGATCTCCGCCGCTGTTTTCGTTTGCACCCTGCCGTTGCAGCGGCGAGGGTAGGGGACCAGAAGGGGGCCGGATCATGCGGACCATCGCCATTATTTCAGCCGCCGCGCTGATCGTCGCGACCAGTCCGGTCCTGGCCCAGACGGCTCCGGAACCGCTGCTGCCGGTGGCGACGGAGGAGGCGCCGGACGCCGCACGCCTCGCCCACCTTGAACTGGCCGAGCGCTATCTGGAGCTGACCCAGGGCGGCGATCTGGTGAAGCAGATGCGAGGCCAGATAGAGGAGGGATACGACTCCTCCGGCATGCCGGCGGAGCAACGCAACTGGATGGCCCAGAACATGGGCGACATGTTCGCCGAGGTCATGGAGATGACGATCGAAGCGTTGCGCGACGATGTCGCCGACAGCTTCACCGTGCACGAACTCGAAACCGCCATCGCCTTCTACGAGTCTCCGACGGGCCGATCGGTCGTCCGCAAACAGGTCGATATGAACAGGGAGCTGCAGGAGGTGATGGGCCCTCTGCTGCTGCCGCGGCTCACCTCCCTGATGGAGAAGTTCTGCGTGCGGTTTGACTGCGAGGCGCTCGGCGACGCGGCGGCGAAGCAGCGGCGTTGAGGGAGCTTCCCGAGATGTCCCGTGTTCAGACGGGTTGACGCGCCCGATCTAACGCGGGAGTGACCGACACGGAGTTCGCGGGAGATTCGTCGAATGCTGGGCTGGTTTCAGGCGCTGCTGCCCCGGGAAGACAACTTCTTTCGCCTGTTCAACGCTCATGCGGCGACCCTGATCAAGGGGGCCGAGGCGTTGCGCAAGGTGCTGGACGGCGGCGACGAGGTGCCGCGCGGATGCCAGCAGATCGTCGACCACGAGCACGAGGCGGACGATGTGGCCCGTGAGGTCCTGTTCGCCGTGCGCCGCAGCTTCATCACGCCGTTCGACCGGTCGGACATCCGCGGCCTGACCAACTCGCTGGACGATTCCATCGACCAGATGCAGAAGACCGCCAAGACCATAACCCTGTACGAGGTTCGCGACTTCGCCCCGCACATGCGCCAGCTCGGCGACATCGCCGTCGAGGCGGCCCTGCTGACGGTGGAGGCGGTTTCCCTGCTGTCGGACATGCGCAAGCAACGGGGCCGGCTCAACGACCTGACCGAGCAGATCGCCCGGCTGGAGAGCGCCAGCGACGCCCTCTACGACGAGGGGATGAAGGCGCTGTATCAGGCCCACAAGGGGAACGGCGGCGGCGGCGATGCGCTGGCCTTCATCATCGGCGCCGAGATCTATGACCATCTCGAGAAGGTGGTCGACCGCTTCGAGGATGTGGCGAACCGCATCAACGGCGTCCTGGTCGAGCATCTGTAAGGAGCGCCCAGATGGACGGCGCCCTGCTGATCCTGATCTTCCTGATCGCCGTCGCCCTGCTGTTCGACTTCCTGAACGGCCTGCATGACGCCGCCAACTCCATCGCCACGATCGTGGCGACGCGGGTGCTGCCGCCGGCCTATGCGGTGGGCTGGGCCGCCTTCTTCAACTTCATCGCCTTTCTGTTCTTCGGCCTGCACGTCGCCGACACCATCGGACGAGGGATCATCGATCCGAACGTCATCTCTGACCAAGTCATCTTCGGCGCGCTGATGGGGGCGATCAGCTGGAACATCATCACCTGGCTGGCGGGGATACCCTCCTCGAGTTCGCACGCCCTGATCGGCGGCCTGCTGGGCGCGGGCATCGCCAAGGCGGGCACAGGCGCCGTGGTCGTGGCCGGGGTGTCGAAGACGGTGGCCGCCATCTTCCTGTCCCCGTTCGTCGGATTCTCGCTGGCCCTGATCCTGGTGCTGGTTGTGTCGTGGGCCTTCGTGAAGGCGAACCCGGCGACCGCGGACAAGGCGTTCAGGCGGATGCAGTTCGTTTCGGCCTCGGCCTATTCGCTCGGGCACGGCGGCAATGACGCGCAAAAGACTATGGGCATCATCGCCGTGCTGCTGTTCTCGCGCGCACCCCCGGGGTCGGAGTTCGTGGTGCCTTTCTGGGTCGTCATCACCTGCCAGGCGGCGATCGCGCTGGGCACCCTGTTCGGGGGCTGGAGGATCGTCCACACCATGGGATCACGGATCACGCGGCTGAGCCCCCAGCAGGGATTCTGCGCCGAGACGGGCGGGGCCATCACCCTGTTCATGGCCACCGGCATGGGCATCCCGGTCTCGACCACTCACACCATCACCGGCTCGATCGTCGGCGTCGGCGCCGCCCGGCGTGCCTCGGCGGTGCGCTGGGGCGTGGCCCGCAGCATCGTCACGGCATGGTTCATCACCATGCCGGCGGCGGCGGCGATCGGGGCGCTATTCTACTGGATGGGCGGAGCCTTCCTGACCTGATGGCCAAGCCCGCCCCCCGCACCGAACGGCCCGAGCGGCGCCAGGTGGCGGCCCTGCCGTGGCGGCCGAGCGCGGACGGCGGCGTCGAAATCCTGCTGATCACGTCGCGCGAGACCCGACGCTGGGTGACGCCCAAGGGCGGCCGTATGACCGGCAAGACCGATGCCGAAGCCGCCGCCCAGGAGGCCCTGGAGGAGGCAGGGATCGAGGGCGAGGTCACAGACCGGCCGCTGGGCAGCTTCCGCTATCTGAAGGTTCTGAAGCGGCGAGCATCGCGCTGGTGCACTGTCGATCTCTACGGGCTGGAGGTCGCGATCGAACATTGCGACTGGCAGGAGCGGGAGGAGCGCGAGCGCGTCTGGGTCGGCCGCGACGAGGCCGCGCAGATGGTGGATGAGCCCGATCTGCAGGCGCTGATCGCCGGCTTCGAGCCGGGGGGCGGCCCGGCTTCGTCTCCAGCCTCGCCGAAGCCCTTCTGGCGGCGGTGGCTGGGCCTCTGAGGCCCGCCGGTCAGGCCCGTTCGGCCGCCGCCATGAAGCAACCGCGCCGGGCGGTGTGCAGATGGATGGTCGCGACGGCGGGGTCTGCGAACCAGCCTGACAGCCGCCCCGCCAGATCGCGGCCCTCGACCACATCAGCGTCGGTCATCATCCAGTCGGCATCGTAGACGCGGGCCGACAGCAGCCGCCGCGCCAGCATGTCCGCGACCTCGCCGAGGGCGGGGGCGGCCTCGGCGGCGGACTCGCGCACGAAGATCGGGCCTTCGCTGCGATAGGGGCTGGTCGGGGCGTCGAGGTGGCGGTGGTTATGCAGGATCAGCCGTTCGCCGGGCTCCGCGTCGGCCAGACTGACCCGGCACGGGGCGGCGTGGGGGGCGTCGGCGACCATGCGCCGGGCGCCGATCCGGAGCAGGGCGGCGTCGTCCATGGCGAACAGGGGCTGGAACGGCGTCAGGGGCAGGGGGCGGATGTGAAAGCTCATCGGGGATCTCCTTATCGCCGCCGGTGTGACAGGCGCCGCAGCGGGCGTCTGGCGGCTTTCGGGCGTTGCGCAGGAGCGCCCGCGTCCCCACAACGGGAAGCATGAACGCACCCTTCCAGACCCCCACCGATCCGATCGAAGCGCCGCTGTGGGACCTGTCCGACCTCTACGGCTCGCGCCAGGACCCGCGCATCGAGGCGGATCTGGACAAGGCCCGCGCCCTCGTCGGCGAGCTCAACGCCCTGCAGGGACAGCTGGTGGCGGCGCGGTCGGACCCCGCCGTTCTGGGCGAGCGGCTGGACCGGGCGGTGAGCCGTTATGAGCAGGCCTCGGACCTGCTGGGGGCGCTGGGGGCCTACGCCTTCCTCGCCGCCTCGACCGACCGCAACGACGCGGGGGCGCAGGGCTTCGAGGCGACGGTGCGCGAGAAGATCACGGTCATCGCCACGCCGACGGTGTGGGTCACGCTGGAGATCAACCAGCTGGAGGAGGCGGAGATCGACGCGGCGCTGGCAGCCGCGCCCGCCGCCGCGCGCTGGCGGCCGTGGCTGCGGCGGGTGCGGGCCATGAAGCCGCACGAGCTCAGCCACGAGCTGGAGACCTTCCTCGCCGAGCGCGGGCCGATCAACGCCCAGTGGCCGCGGCTGTTCGACGAAACGCTGGCGGCGATGAAGGTGAAGGCCGGCAAGGACGAGCTGACCCTGTCGGAGGCGCTGAACCGGCTGTCCGACCCCAAGGCGGCGCGGCGCAAGGCGGCGGCCGAGGGGCTGAACGAGGCGCTCGGCGCACGGGTGCAGACGATGGCGCTGGTGCTCAATACGGTGGCCGCCGACCACGCCCTCGAGGGCCGGTGGCGCGGCTTCAAGCGCCCGGCCGACAGTCGCCACCTGGCCAATGAGGTCGACGGCGACGCGGTCGACGCCATGGCCGAGGCGGTCGCAGCCGCCTATCCGCGCCTGACGCACCGCTATTACGCGCTGAAGGCCCGGGCCATGGGCAAGGCGAAGCTGGACCAGTGGGACCGGAACGCCCCGATCGAGACCACCGCGCCACGCGGCTACGACTGGGCCCAGGGCAGGGAACTCGTGCTGGAAAGCTTCTCGGACCTCGGCGGGGAGTTCGCCGACCGGGCGCGGGGCTTCTTCGACAAGCCGTGGATCGACGGCCGCGCGCGGCCTGGCAAACAGTCGGGCGCCTATGCCCATCCGGTGACGTCGGACCGCCACCCCTATGTGTTCCTGAACTGGATGGGCGAGCGGCGCGACGTGCTGACCCTGGCGCACGAGTTGGGGCATGGGGTGCACCAGACGCTGGCGGCGGGGCAGGGCAGTCTGCTGGCCGACACGCCGCTGACCCTGGCCGAGACGGCGTCGATCTTCGCCGAGGGGCTGACCTTCGACCGGCTGCTGACGACGGCGCCGAAGGCAGAACAGCGTGGTCTGCTGGCCGGGCGGATCGAGGACGGGCTGAACACGGTGATCCGCCAGATCGCCTTCCACCGCTTCGAAACCCGGTTCCACGACGAGCGGGCCGGCGGCGAGCTGTCGGTCGAGCGCATCGGCGAGATCTGGATGGAGGAGATGGGCGGGTCACTGGGTCCGGCGGTGACGCTGAACCCAGGCTACGAGCACTGGTGGAGCTATGTCAGCCACTTCGTCCACTCGCCCTTCTACGTCTATGCCTATGCGTTCGGGGACCTGCTGGTGGCGGCGCTGATGGAGACGCGGGCCAAGGCCCCGGCCGGGTTCACGCCGCTGTATCGCGAGTTGCTCGCAGGCGGCGGGTCGAAGGGCTACGTCGAGGCGCTGGCGCCGTTCGGGCTGAACCCGCGCGATCCGGCCTTCTGGACCATCGGCACCAAGCGGCTGGAAGGGTTGATCGACCGGTTCGAGGCCCTGGTGTGAGTTGACGGTGGCGTGCGGGCAGGCGAGCGTCCTGTATGCGCCTCCTGATCCTCGCCGCCGCCGCCGTTTTCGCCGCACCCTGCTTCGCCCAGACGCCGCCGGAACCGACGGCCGCGAACCGGGCGATGGCGGCTGGCTACAAGGCGCTGATGGTCTGCGGCGCCGTCAAGAACGCCGAGGCGGCGGGCGGCTCGCGCAGCGTCGAAAGCGTCGAGGCCAACGAGCTGGTCGGGGTCTATTCCGAGCTGGACCCGCTGGTGCGGGAGATGAGGGCCGAGGTGGGGGCGAACTACGTCTCGGTCGCCTGGGATGAGACTTTGCCGCCGCGGGTGGCCGTGTGGCGGCCCGGCCGGGGCTGCGCCGTCATGCCGGTGGGCTGGTCCGACCGGCTGGCCGGATCCGCAGAGCCGCGGGTCGGGCCGGAGGCGGGCTTCGCAACAGGCGCCCCGCGTAACCCCGCCGCGCTGGAAGCGGTGCTGTCGGCGGCGCGGGAAGGCGGCTACGGCGAGGGGGCCAACACTACCGGCGTGGTCGTCCTGCAAGACGACCGGCTGGTGGCGGAGTGGTACGCGACCGGGTTCGGACCGGACGTTCCGCAACGCACCTGGTCGGTGGCCAAGTCGCTGGCCGGGACGATCATCGGGGCGGCGGTGCAGCGGGGCGAGGTGGACGTCAACGCTCCGGCGGCCATAGACGACTGGAGCCGCGAGGGGGACCCGCGCGCGGCCATCACCCTGGACCAGCTGATGCGCATGGCGTCGGGGTTGACCAGCGACACGGCCGGCAATCGCACCGACGCCCTGTATTTCGGCGGCGTGGGGGTGGACGAGCAGGTCACGACCTGGCCGCTGATCGCGCCGCCGGGCACGCGCTATCGCTACGCCAACAACGACACCCTGCTGGCCGTGTTGAGCATTGCGAAGACCTTTGAGGCGCATCCGCCGGCCGAGCTGTTCCGGCGGCTGGGCATGCACGATACCTGGGCGGAGACCGACTGGCGGGGCAACTATGTGCTGTCCAGCCAGGTGTGGTCGACGGCTCGGGACCTGGCGCGGTTCGGGCAGCTGTATCTGGACGACGGCAGGGTGGACGGCGAACGCGTCCTGCCCGAGGGCTGGCTCCACTATGTGTCGCGGCCGTCGGGGCCGCAGCCGAGGGGCGAGCAGGGCTATGGCGCGACCTTCTGGCTGTTCGACAAGTCGGAAGGCATTCCCGCCGATGCGATCTCGGCCAACGGTAATCGCGGCCAGTACGTCGTCATCGTGCCCAGCCGCGACATCGTCATCGTGAGGCGCGGCGAGGACCCGGCCGGCGCCCGGTTCGACCACATCGCCTTCACCCGCGACGTGCTGGCGGCGCTGGACTGAGCGAATTGTCGCCGCCCGCTTGAGCGCGACGCCGGCCCCGCTATAAGGGCGCCAACGCCTTTCAGATTCCCGGACCCGATCATGGCCGACCCGCACCACGCCTCCGACGCCCATGCGCATGACGACTACGTCCGCGGCTCGCAGGAGATCAGCGAACAGGCGTCGACCTTCGACCTGTTCATGGGCCTGGCCAAGTGGGGCTCGCTGCTGACCGCGGCGACGATCCTGCACCTGGTGCTGTGGTTCCAGCCGGGCGGGAGCTTCATCGCCGGCGCCATCGCGGCGGTCGTGGTGCTGGTCGTCGGCTTTTTCGCCCTGCGCAAGAAGAAGCACTAACCAACCACCGCTCATCCCGGCGATAGCCGGGACCCAGTGCTTGGGTGATGGGCGGATCGGCCTTCCACAACGCCAGTCCTGATACGCCGGCGTCTCGCTGGACAGGACCGGGTCCCGGCTTTCGCCGGGATGAGCGGGAGAGTGTTGAGCTCCCGCCCTCTCATCCTTTTGACGGGCCGTCCCGGATAAGCCTAACGTTCCTCCGTCGAGAGATGACGGAGGGATTCGCTTGGCTGTCGCCATCGCCGTGACCCGCGAACGCCGAGACGGCGAGACGCGCTGCGCCGCCACTCCGGAAACGGTGAAGAAGCTGATCGCGCTGGGCGCAACCGTGACGGTCGAGGCCGGGACGGGGACTGGCTCGTCGATACCCGATGCGAACTACGCCGAGGCCGGCGCGACCGTGGCCAAGGACATCAAGGCGGTGCTGTCGGGGGCCGACATCCTGTTGAAGGTGCGCGGGCCGACCGCGCAGGAGACCAGCGCCCTCAAGCCCGGGGCGGTGGTCGTGGCCCTGCTCGACGCGTATCGCGACAAGGAGACGGTGACGGCGCTGGCGGGTCAGGGCGTCACTGCCTTCGCCATGGAGTTCGTTCCGCGGATCACCCGGGCGCAGGTGATGGACGCCCTGTCGTCCCAGGCCAATCTGGCCGGCTATCGCGCGGTGATCGAGGCGGCGTACGCCTTCGGCAAGGGTTTCCCGATGATGATGACGGCGGCGGGCACGGTGGCACCGGCCAAGGTCTTCGTCATGGGCGCGGGCGTCGCGGGACTGCAGGCCGTGGCCACGGCGCGGCGGCTGGGGGCGGTGGTCACGGCCACCGACGTGCGCCCGGCGTCCAAGGAGCAGGTCGAGAGCCTCGGGGCCAAATTCGTCGCCGTCGAGGACGAGGAGTTCAAGGCCGCAGAGACCGCCGCCGGCTACGCCAAGCCGATGTCGGCCGAGTATCAGGCCAAGCAGGCGGCGCTGACCGCCAGCCACATCGTCAAACAGGACATCGTCATCACCACCGCCCTGATCCCCGGCCGGGCGGCTCCGGTGCTGGTGACGGCGGCGCACGTGGCCTCGATGAAGCCGGGCAGCGTGCTGATCGACCTGGCCATCGACAACGGCGGCAATGTCGAGGGGGCGAAGCCGGGGGAGGTGGTGACCACGGCCAACGGCGCGCAGATCGTCGGCTGGACCAATATGGCGGGCCGCATCCCGGCGGACGCCTCGGCCTTGTATGCGCGAAACCTGAGCGCCTTCGTGGGGCTGATGGTCGCGGACGGCGTGCTGTCGGTCGATCTGGAGGACGAGATCCTCAAGGCGGCGGCGGTGACCCACGGCGGGGCCGTGGTGCATGAGGGGGTGAGGGGATGACGCAGGCGGCTAAACGCGTCCTGACGATCGTTGCCTGGACCCTGTTGGTTCTCGGCCCGGTCCTCGGACTATGGATCATCGTCGACGTCGTCTCTGGCGCGCATACCGTGGGGGGGCCTCAGGACTTCGTCCTACGCCAGTGGCTAACCTGGTTGTTGGCCGTGCTGGGGCCGGTCGCCCAAGGCGCCGTCTTGCTGCTGGCCATACGGATTTACGAGCGACTCGTGGAGGACCGAAGCTGATGGAACACGTAGACCCTACCATCTTCCGCCTCGCCATCTTCGTGCTGGCGATCTTCGTCGGCTATTACGTCGTCTGGTCGGTGACGCCGGCGCTGCACACGCCGCTGATGGCGGTGACCAACGCCATCTCTTCGGTGATCGTGGTCGGCGGGCTGATCGCGGCGGCGGCGGCCAGCGGCGACGACGGCTGGATCGCCAAGGGGGCCGGCGTCGCGGCCGTGACCCTGGCCAGCGTCAACATCTTCGGCGGCTTCATGGTCACCCGGCGCATGCTGGCCATGTACCGCAAGAAGGAACGGCCGTCGAAATGAGCGTCGATCAGGCATTGGGTTGGGTATGTCTGGCCGCCGCGGTCGCGGCCTTGGGCGTCTATCTGTGGATCGTGGTGATCCGCTCCAAGCTGATCCGGTTGATGACCGGGCTGGGCCTGTTCCTGACCGGTCTGGCGCTGTTTCAGGCGCCGGAGATACTCGCCGTCACACCGGCGCTTAACGTGCGGCTGGCGCTCGGGTGTCTGGTTCTGGCGGTCGTGGTGCAGATCGTGGCCCTGTTCCGCACCCGTCCGTCGTGGAGCGGCGCAGAGCGACGGGCGACCCCGACGCCATGACCTTCGACATCGAGCAGTTCGCGGTCGGCGCGTCCTGGGTGGCTACGGCGATCGGGCTCGGTCTGTGGCTGTGGAGCTGGCTCGGCGAGAAGGACGCCATCCGCAAGCTGCGCCTTCGCGATTGCGGGGTGGTGCTGCTGTTCTCATCGATCCTGCTGCGCATCGTGGCGCAGGAGAAGCAGATGAGCATCTGGGACTGGGCGGTGGTCTTCGTCGGGCCGCTGTTCATCGCCGCGTCCCTGTGGCGGCTGGCGCGGACGGCCGGCGCGCCGCCGGCAGGGAAGTGACCATGGTCGCCTGCGCACGCGTGACGGGTCGGAGACGCGGCGGAAGGCCGATGGCCGTAGCCTTTATGGCCCTCGCCCTCGGCGGCGGCCCGGTATCGGCCCAGACCTGGGTCGGGACCAACATCGAGGGCGGGCTGCACTGGCACGTTTCGACGCGGGACGGCGCCAGCTGGAAGCTGGTCTGCCGCTACCCTCCGGTGACCTACTACCGCAACGCCTATGACCGGAAGGCATGGATCAACCGGTTCGAGCGCAGCGGCCAGGGTGCCGATTCCGGACGCCTGCCCCTGAATTCCGGCCACTGCCATCTGTGGAAGACAGGCGGGCGGGGCGCGGTGGGGCTCGGGCTGGCGCGCCCCGGCGAGGCCGTGGGCGACGCGACCGCCGATCCGTCGGAGCCGGCGGCGGTGGGATTTATGTGATGGCGACGCGTGTGGGGACAGAAGCATGAACGCATCGATCGCGGCCTTGGCCTATCTGGTCTCCGGCGTCCTGTTCATCCTCAGTTTGCGCGGGCTATCAAGCCCCGAGACGAGCCGGCGCGGCAATACGCTGGGCATGGTCGGTATGGCCCTGGCCGTGGCGGTGACGCTGGCGACGCTGTGGTCGACGAATGTCCTGGACCCGCTGACCCTGGCCCTCATCGCGGGTGGGGTGATCGTCGGCGGAGGGCTCGGCGCCCTGATCGCGGCGCGGGTGCAGATGACCCAGATGCCCCAACTCGTCGCGGCCTTCCACAGCCTGGTCGGCATGGCGGCCTGTCTGGTGGCGGTGGGGGCGGTCTACGCCCCGGACAGTTTCGGCATCGCCACCGCCGTGGGCGGCATCAAGACGCTGTCGATCATCGAGCTGAGCCTCGGCGTCGCCATCGGGGCCGTCACCTTCACCGGCTCGGTGATCGCCTTCGCCAAGCTGAACGGCAACATGAGCGGCGCGCCCATCCTGCTGCCGGCGCGGCACCTGATCAACATCGGCCTGGCGCTGGGGCTGGTGTTGCTTATCGGGGTGATGATCGGCTCGGGCGGCACGGCCGTCTGGGCCTTCTGGGGCGTGTTCCTGATCGCCCTGATCCTCGGCGCCACCCTGATCATCCCCATCGGCGGGGCGGATATGCCGGTGGTGGTGTCGATGCTCAACTCCTACTCGGGCTGGGCCGCGGCGGCGCTGGGCTTCACGCTGGAGAACACCGCCCTGATCATCACCGGAGCCCTGGTCGGCAGCTCGGGCGCGATCCTGAGCTACATCATGTGCAAGGGCATGAACCGCAGCTTCATCTCGGTCATCCTCGGCGGTTTCGGCGGCGAGACGGCCGCGGCCGCCGGCGGCGCGGCCGAGACCCGGCCGGTCAAACAGGGCTCGGCGGAGGATGCGGCCTTCATCATGAAGAACGCCTCGAAGGTCATCATCGTCCCGGGCTACGGCATGGCCGTGGCCCAGGCCCAGCACGCGCTGCGCGAGATGGCCGACACGCTGAAGGAAGAGGGGGTCGAGGTGAAATACGCCATCCACCCCGTCGCCGGGCGAATGCCGGGGCACATGAACGTGCTGCTGGCCGAGGCGAACGTACCCTATGACGAGGTGTTCGAGCTGGAGGACATCAACAGCGAGTTCTCGAGCTGTGACGTAGCCTTCGTCATCGGCGCCAACGACGTAACCAACCCCGCCGCCAAGACCGATCCGCAGAGCCCGATCTACGGCATGCCGGTTCTTGACGTGGAGAAGGCGGGCACGGTGCTGTTCATCAAGCGCGGCATGGGCAGCGGCTACGCCGGCGTCGAAAACGAGCTGTTCTTCCGCGACAACACCATGATGCTCTTCGCCGACGCGAAGAAGATGGTCGAGGGGATCGTGAAGGCGCTTTAGTCGATGACCGACTCCGTCGCGCTCGGCTTCCTGAAGCCGGAGAAATACGCCGCCGTCGAGCGGGAGCGGCGGTGGCTGTGCGCGAGCTTGCCGGACCTGCCCGTGCTCCGGGCCGAAGTGATCGAGGATCTGTATGTCGAGGGTTCGCGACTGCGCCTGCGGCGGGCGACGCCGATCGAGGGCGGGGCACCGATCCTGCGGCTGTCGAAGAAGGCCGACCTCGCGCCGGAGCGGCGGTTGATCACGACGCTGTATCTGACCGAGGCGGAGTACGCCCTTTTCGAGGAGCTGCCCGGGCGGGTGCTGCGCAAGACGCGGCACTACTACGCCGCGGAGGGCGGAACCCTGTCGGTCGACCGGTTCGAGGGTGGGTTGTCGGGGCTGTTCCTTGCCGAGGCCGAATTCGCCGACGATGCAGCCATGGCCGCCTTTCCCGATCCGGCGTTCGCCCTGCGTGAGGTCACCGACGATCCGCGCTATACTGGCGGGGAACTGGTCAGGGCGGGTGTCCCTGACGAGAAGGGGTGAGACATGGCCACCGAGCAGAAGACCAAACCGACGAGCCTGTCAGCGGCCGAGTTCATCGCCTCCGTCGAACATCCGCAACGCCGGGCCGACGCCGAGGCCGCCTGTGCCCTGCTGTCCGAGGTGACGGGCGAGCCGCCGGTGATGTGGGGACCGTCGATGGTGGGTTTCGGAGCTTATCACTACCGGTACGACAGCGGCCGCGAGGGCGACTGGATGCTGGTCGGCTTCTCGCCGCGCAAGGCCAATCTGGTCTTCTACCTGTTCGGCTGCGACGAGGGCCGGGATGACCTGCTGGCGCGGCTGGGCAAGCACAAGGCGGGCAAGGGCTGCGTCTACGTCAACCGGCTGTTGGATGTGGACACGGACGTGCTGAAGGAGATGGCGATGTCCTCGGTCGAGCAGCTGCGGGCGCGCTATCCCGGCTGACGGCCGTACGCGTCGAAGAACGGCTGCAGCTGATCCTCATAGCGCTTCCACGCCTCCTTGGACGAGGCGTACATCGGCTTGCGGACCTGGGCGAAGCTGGCGGTGGTGACGGCGCGTTCGGTCTTGTGGAAGTCGCGAACGCCGTCTTCCCATTCCAGCCCGACGTGGTCGATGATGCGCCGCATCCACCTCTCCGGATCATCGACCAGCGCCTCGTAGGGCACAGTCAGCAGGCTGTCGCCCAGCACGGCCGACCAGTGGGCGTGCAGCCGGTCCTCGCCCTTGAAATAGGCGGCGATGTCAGTCAGCGAGCGGGTCCAGTCGACGCCCTTGGCGAAGCGGGTACGGTAGCAGGACCAGGCGATGCCGGCCGGATCCCGGCGCAGCCAGATCAGCTTCGCCTTCGGCAGCACCTGATGGATCAGGCCGAGGTAGCGGGTCTGGTTCAGGGTCTTGTCGACCACCCGACCGGTCTTGCCGAAGCGCTCATCGACCAGGTGCAGATAGGCGTTGGCGATGCGCGTCGGCAGCGCAGCCGCGTCCGGCCGGTCCAACGAGGCGCGGACCTCGTCCGGCGTATAGCCCTTGATGGCCATGGCGGCGGGGCGGAAGAGGTTGGCCTCGGCGCCGTCGACGACCTGCGAGTGACTGACGAGAATCTGCTCTACGAGGGTCGTGCCCGAGCGAGGCAGGCCGAGGACGAAGATCGGCCGATCGCGATCGACCGTGCTCTTCGGCAGGCTGTCCATGAAGGCGCGGTCCCAGCCCGTGACCACGGCGTCGACGAAGGCGTCGGCGTGGTCGGCGTTGAAGGTGCTGTCGAGCTTCTGCAGCTTCGCCGCCTCGTCGAAACAGGCGAACGCCCGGTCGGCCTGGCCGGCGTCGTCGAGCGCCTTGCCGAGGGCGTAGAGCATGACGATACGGCTCTGACGGTGGGCCTCGGATGAGCCGATCCGCTCCAGCATCGCCTCCATCTGCGCGATGTCGGGGTCGTTTGGGCTGAATTTCTTGATGTCGGCCAGAACGTGCCAGGCGTTCTCGGCCCCGAGCGCCACGGTGGGCAGGCCAATGATCCGGCGCAGATTGGCGATGGCGGCGTCGTGGTCGCCCAGCTGGACCTGGCAGGTGGCGAGAAAGTGCAGTGCGGCGGGGTCGTTGGGGCGCTCCCGAACGAGCGCCGCGCCCTCGCGAAGTGCGTCCTGGGTGCGTCCGCTCTGGATCAACAGCTGAGCGTAGGCGAGCCGGGCTTCCGCCGTTGGCGCGGCGGCGACATGCTTTCGGGCTGCCGCCAGCGCCAGGGTGATCTCGCCGAGCGTGGCGGCCAGTCGCGAGACGGAAGCCCAACGCGCGCCCAGCTGCGGGTCGGCGCGGAGGGCCCTGGCCAGAAGAAGGGCTGCGTCGTCCCGCTCGCGGGCCTGGAACGCGGCCAGCGCGCCATTGACCAGCTGCGCTCCATCCACCGTCTGCGTCGTCATGATCCAGTCGTCCTCCCAGGCAGGAGGAGGGCTAGCGGTACGGGCGGCGGCCCGCAAGTCCGGGGGCGGTTCAGGACCAGCGTTCGCGCGCCAGCGCCGCGGCGACGTCTGCATCGGCCTGTCGCCGGCGCCAGATGCGGCGCAGTTCCTCAGGGTTCAACAGCGCCAGCGCCAGCAGGGAGACGATGCCGAACGCCATCACCGCCGCCCCGCCCGCCAGTCGCAAGGCCAGCTGGACCAGCCAAAGGACGATCTGGATCGCCCAGGCGCCGCACCAGACCAGCAGAAACCAGCCGCCGACGATCCACAGGGCCAGCGCCATCTCAGGCGGCGATGCGGAAGTCTTCGGCCGGATCGAAGGCCGGGCGGGCCTCGTCCCACAGGGCGTCCTCATCGGCGTAGCGGGCGGACAGGCGGGCGTCGATGACGTCAATCACCTGTTCCTCCAGCCGGTCCCAGATCACGGCGAGTTCGCCGCAGCCATCGGCCTCGCAGGGCACGATAAGATAGCGGGAGGCGGCGACGGAGGCGTGCGGGGTGAAACGGCGGGCCATGAGAGTGCTCCTGAAGCGGTGAGGCTGTCGATGGAGCGACAATGGGACAGCGTTGCGTCAAATTCGGACGTATGCTCTTCTTCGGCCATGAGATTTGACAAGGCGGCGATGGTTCTGGATCTGGCGCGGCGGATGGCGGCCAGCGCCGAAGGCGTGACCCTCGGCGAAATCGAGCGTGAGCTGGAGGTCGGGCGGCGCACGGCCGAGCGGCTGCGCGACGCCGTGATCAACCTGTTCCCGCAGACTGAAGAGGTTTCTGATCCTCCTAACAAACGCTGGCGCATCCGGGGCGGGCTGTCGGCGTTCGAGCAGGCCCCGACGACCGGTGAGCTGATCGAACTGGCCAAGGCGGCGCAGGCGCTGCGGGCCAGCGGCGAACCGGGACGGGCGGCGGCGCTGGAGGGGCTGGAGCGCAAACTGAAGTCGGCCATGCGCTCGACGACGCTGAACCGGCTGGCCCCTGACCTGGAGGCGCTGGTGCGGGCCGAAACCATTGCCGTGCAGGCGGGACCGAGGCCCTCGGCCGACGAGGCGGTGCTGGCCGAGATTCGCCAAGCGATCCTTGCGGGGCGGCCTCTGGGCTTCATCTACAGCCGTCCGGGGGCGGAGGCGCGCAGCCGCAGCGTGGCCCCCTGTGGAGTGATGTTCGGCCGCGCCAACTATCTGGTCGCCGCCGACCGCGAGAGCGGCCGCATCCAGACCTTCCGCCTCGACCGGATGAGCGCCGTGCGGGGCGAGGACGGCGTAGCCGCGCCGCCGGCGGATTTCGACCTGCAGGCCTTCGCCAGCCAGTCGTTCGGCATCTATCAGGACGAGATCGAAGACGTGGTGCTGAAGGTCTCCGCCGAGGGGGCGGACGAGGCGAGGGCGTGGCGCTGGCATCCGACCCAGACGGTGGAGGACCAGCCGGACGGCGGCGTCCTGGTCCGCTTCCGGGCGTCGGGCATGCGGGAACTGGCCTGGCATCTGTTCACCTGGGGCGGACAGGTCGGGATCGTGGCTCCGGCGCGACTGAAGGCCATCATGGCCGAAGCGCTCACGTCGGCCGGGCGCGCCCTCGATCGGGCCCAAGCCTGACGAAAGCTTAAGCTGACGCCGAACGCCGGTCGGCGTAATGGCGGCGCTTCAGGGGATATCCGCCATGCTCAAGACCGGATCGGCCGCGCTCGCGGCCTTGATGCTCGCCTTCGGGACCTGCGAAGCGACTTCGCCCGGGGCCGCCGCTGCCCGGGATCAGGCCGCGCCCTCAAGGCCGGCGGTGACGGTAGCCCGCGACGGCGACGTCTGGACCGCCGAGTACCAGATGGAGAGAGATGCGCCGGTCTGGGCCTTCTTCCGGTCTTCGCTGATCAGCGGATCGCGTACGCCGTGGCGGCTCGAACACTGGCGGGTGCTGACCCCCGGCGTAGTGCTGGAGCGGATCGGGTCATACGATGTGATCCGCGCCGCCGATGGCGGAGCGGTCCCCCGCAACGTCCGGATCGCCTTCACACCCCGGACCGAGAATCTCGAGGCCGACTACAGCGTGCTGGTTTTCACCGACGGGTCGGTCGCCATACCCAGCGGTCAGTTCGACGTCTTCCCGGTGAGCTCTCCGGAGGCCGTCGTCGAGGTGCCCGACGACCTGAACGGCTACCCGCTGGAGACAGGACCGGCGCTGGTGACGTGGCGCGACGAGAACGGCCCGATCCTGTTCCGCGGCCGCCGCGTGGCTGAGGCGGTGGAGGCCGAGGCCAATACCTATGTCCTGTTCGGCGAGGCTGATCTGGTCGAGGGCGCGGGCCTGACCACCGTGGGGGATCCGCAGTTGCCGGCCTGGATCGGCGACGCCATCGAGGATTTCGGGCCTCGAGTCGCTGACTATTACACGCGGCGTCTCGGACCCGGTGAAACTGATCATCCGACGATCATGATGAGCTGGTCCGGCCCGACGCCGGGAAAGACCTCGATGGGCGGCAGCGTCCTGCCGGGCCTCATTGTGATGGCGTTCGAGGGCGAGGGTGTGGTCGACGCGTCCGCGGAGGTTCTGGGAATGGCGCGCTGGTTTATAGGCCATGAGAGCGCCCATTTCTGGCTGGGCCAGACGGTCCGTTACGAACGCGCCCGGGACGCCTGGATCACAGAGGGCGGGGCCGATCTGATGGCCATCCGGGCCCTCAAGACGATCGATCCGAGCTGGGACGACCGCGCCGAGATTCAGAGGGAAGTCGACGACTGCGTCCGCCTGGCCGACGAACCGATCGTGGAGGCTGCGGCTCGCGGCGAGCATCGCGCCCTCTATGCCTGTGGCGCGGTTTTCGCCCTCGCGGCGGAGGCGGTGCAGAAGCGGGCGACGGCCGGCGACTGGTTCGACTTCCTGAAGCCGCTGATTGACGCCAACCGCGCGGACGGGGTGTTGACCCGGGACGAATGGCTGTCCGCGCTGGATCTCGTTTCCGGCGACCCGGCCCTGCGTCGCGACATCGAGATTCTGCTCGACCGGGGATCGGCCGATCCCGCTACCCTCGTCGCCGCCGTTCTGGACCGGGCCGGCGTGGCGCACCGCACAGATGGGTCGCGCGTCGTCCTGCTGTAGCGAGTCGTCCAACTCGTGAAACGGCCGGAACCGACGCGGCCAGGTGGCGTTATGTCGAGTTCCGACAGGGGGCGCCGGGGGGCGAATGCATGGATAAGGCAGAAGTGGCGGAACCGCTCCCCGTCGTCGAAGATCGGTATCGTCTGCTGGTCGACGCCATCACGGATTACGCGATCTATATGTTGGACCGCGACGGCTTCGTCACCAGCTGGAACGCCGGGGCGCAGCGGTTCAAGGGCTACCTGCCCTCGGAGATCCTCGGCGAGCATTTTTCCCGCTTCTACACAGAGGAGGACCGTGCGGTTGATCTGCCGGCGCGCGCCCTGCGGATCGCCGCCGAGGAAGGACGGTTCGAGCGAGAGGGTTGGCGGGTCCGCAAGGACGGGCGGATGTTCTGGGCCCACATCGTCATCGATCCGGTCTGGTCTCCGTCCGGGGAGCTCGTGGGCTTCGCCAAGATCACGCGCGACCTTACGGAGCGAAAGAAGGCCGAGGAAAGCCTGCGCCGCAGCGAGGAACAGTTCCGCCTGCTGGTCCAGGGCGTGACTGATTACGCCATCTATATGCTGGATCCGAACGGCCGGGTGAACAGCTGGAACGCCGGCGCGGCACGGATCAAGGGCTATACCCCGGACGAGATCATCGGCGAGCATTTCTCACGGTTCTACAGCGAGGAAGACCGCGAGACCGGCGCTCCCCACAACGCCCTGACCACCGCAGCCGCCGTCGGCCGCTTTGAGAAAGAAGGCTGGCGGGTTCGCAAGGATGGCAGCCGCTTCTGGGCGCACGTGGTCATCGACGCGATCCGCGACGATCAGGGCGAGATCATCGGCTTCGCCAAGATCACCCGCGACATCACCGAGCGGATGGAGGCCCAGCGCGCGCTGGAAGTGACGCGAGAGGCGCTATTCCAGTCCCAGAAGATGGAGGCGGTTGGGCAACTGACCGGCGGGATAGCCCATGACTTCAACAATCTGCTGATGGCGGTGCTCGGCAGCCTGGAACTCGTCAGAAAACGGGTAACCTACGATCCACGCGTCACCCCGCTGATCGATAACGCCATTCAGGGCGCCCAGCGCGGCGCGGTCCTGACCCAGCGCATGCTCGCCTTCGCCCGCAAGCAGGAACTCAAGATGGAGGCGGTCGACGTCCCGGCTCTCGTCCGCGGACTGATGAATTTCCTCGACCGAACCATCGGTCCGAATATCGAGGTGAATATGCGGTTCCCCGGCGAACTGCCCCGGGCCCACACGGATCCCTACCAACTTGAAGCGGCGCTGATGAACCTCGCTGTCAACGCGCGCGATGCGATGCCCCGCGGTGGCTCCATCACCATCAGCGCCCGGCCAGAAAGGGTCGGCAAGCATCCCGTTCTGACCTCCGGCGACTACATCCGGCTGACCGTCGCCGACACCGGGGAGGGCATGGACCAGGCCACGCTGGCCAAGGCCACCGAACCGTTCTTCACCACCAAGGGCGTCGGCAAGGGCACGGGCCTCGGTCTGTCGATGGTGCACGGCCTGGCGGCCCAGTCCGGAGGCTGGCTGACCCTGAACAGCCGGCCGGGGGTCGGGACGCAGGTCGAGCTCTGGTTGCCGGTGGTGACGACTGGACTTCCCGAAGCGGCGGAGCGCGAGGACGGCGGCAGCGACGTCGAGACCGAACGCCGCCTGCTGATCCTCGCGGTAGACGACGACAGCCTCGTCCTGACCAATACGGCGGCCATGCTGGACGATCTCGGACACGAGGTCATCGTCGCCTCGTCAGGCAAGGAGGGGCTTGAGGTGCTGCGCGGTCGCCCGGACATCGACCTGATCATCAGCGACGAGGTGATGCCGAACATGAGCGGATCTCAGTTCGCGGAGGCGGTGCGAAGCGCTCATCCCGATATGCCGGTCATCATCACCTCGGGCTATGCCGATCAGGAGGCCATGGCGCAAACGCGCCTGCCCCGCCTGGCGAAGCCATTCGGCCAGGCGGATCTCGCCGCCATCGTCAGCGAGGCGCTTGAGAGAGCACCCGCCGCCTGACCTAGCCGCGTTCGGGAGGCTCTGCGAATGGGTAGGGGCTGATCGACTTGGACCAGTCGTCCACGGTCAGGGGCCGATCGAGCGGCGGGGCGGCGCGCTCGGCGCAGGGGTGGCGGTGACAGAGTCGACAGGCAGGGCCGATCGGCGTCACCTCCGGTGCGGACAGGTCGAGCCCGCGGGCATGAACCAGCCGATGCGCGTGCTTCAGCTCGCAGCCGAGGCCGATGGCGAGGTCGTGCCCCTCGGTAAAGGCGTCATGGCCCTGTCGGTCGACCGTGCGGGCCAAGGTGAACCAGCGCTGGCCGTCCGGCGTCTCGATGATCTGGGTGACGATACGCCCGGGCGTGCGGAAGGCGCTATGCAGCCGCCAGCGCGGACAGGCGCCGCCGAAGCGCGAGAACGGGAAGGCGCCGGAGGCGAACCGCTTGGAGATGTTGCCCGCCTGATCGACCCGCATCAGGAAGAAGGGCACGCCCCGCGCCGTGGGCCGCGACAGGGTGGTCAGACGATGCGCCGCCTGTTCGAACGATACGCCGAACCGGGCCTGCAACCGCGCCAGATCATAGCCGGACTCCTCGGCGGTCCGCTGGAAGACCGGGTAGGGCATCAGCAGGGCGGCGGCGAGGGTGTTGGTCAGGGAGACCTTCAATAGGCGGCGCGTCGGCTCGTCCGGAGGGGATGCCGCATCGGTGAGGGCGGTCAGCTCGGCATCGTGCTCGGCCAGCGCCAGCTGGAAGGCGATAGCGAAGGCCCTCGACGAGGACCCCAGTGCCTCTGACAGCAGCAGCCGTTTGCGATGCGGATCATAGCGTCGGGTCCATTCGACCATCACCTCCGCCGGAAGAGTGCGGACGGCCAGGCCGTGGCGCGACAGAAGTCGCGCACGAGCCCGCGTCTCGAAAGATTCTCCGGGGGTGCCGGCTTCGAGTTCCTCGGCCAGGCCCTCGCTCAGTGTGTCCAGGTCGGGAAAGTGATTGTGGCGGCCCTGCACATATTCCCGCACCCAGTCGGCCGGGCTGTCGTCGCCAGCGCCGCCAGTGATGTCGGCCTCAGTCCGGTCGCGAGCCCGACGGTCCGCAAAGGCGCGGTAGAGGCGGAGCAGAGCATCTGCGGCGGCAGGCTGATCCTCGGCGAGTTGGACGATCTCGTGGCGAGGAACCGGCAGGCCCTGAAAAAGGGGATCGGCGAAGGCCTCGGCCAGTTCCGACTCGGTCGCGGGACCGCCCGATGAGCCGAAGGTGCGCAGGTCGACATCATAGGTATCGGCCAGCCGCAGCAGCAGCTGTGCGGACACCGGCCGCTGATTCCGCTCTATGTGGTTGAGATAACTTGGCGAAACTCCGAGATCAGCAGCCATGGCGGTCTGCGTCAGCGCCAGATTACGCCGCAGCCGCTTGAGGCGGCCTCCGAGGAACAGTTTTCGGTCGACGGTCGCTTCCATTGCTCCATGATGTCACAGAATGACTTAACATCAAGTGTCACATTATGACAAAATGACTCCAAAAGTGGCGGTCAACCAGTACCATTCGTGACTTGCAGGTGTTCTCCTACTACATGCCCGGCCACCCGGCCGGACAGCGCAGGAGACTTCGACGATGACCACTTTCGCAGACCTTGTCCCTTCGCCGAGCGGCCGCTTCGACGGAATCGAGCGCCCGTACGCACCCGAGGACGTCCTGCGTCTGCGCGGGTCTCTCCCGATCACCCACACCCTGGCGGAACGCGGCGCCTATCGGCTGTGGCAGCTTCTGCACGAGGAGCCGTTCGTGAACGCCCTCGGCGCAGTCACCGGCAACCAGGCCATGCAGATGGTCCGGGCCGGACTGAAGGCCATCTATCTGTCGGGCTGGCAGGTCGCGGCCGACGCCAACACCGCCGGGGCCATGTATCCGGACCAGTCCCTGTATCCGGCCAACGCCGCGCCGGAACTATGCCGCCGCATCAATCGCACGCTGCAGCGCGCTGACCAGATCGAACACGCCGAGGGCGGCGCCAAACGGGACTGGTTCGTCCCCATCGTCGCCGACGCGGAAGCCGGCTTCGGCGGCCCGCTGAACAGCTTCGAGATCATGAAGGCGTTTATCGAGGCGGGCGCCGCGGGGGTTCATTTCGAGGACCAATTGGCCAGCGAGAAGAAGTGCGGCCACCTCGGCGGCAAGGTGCTGATCCCCACCCAGGCCCACGAGCGCAACCTGATCGCGGCCCGGCTGGCGGCCGACGTCATGGGCGCTCCGACCCTGATCGTCGCTCGCACGGACGCCGAGAGCGCGCAACTGATCACCTCGGACGTGGACGAGCGAGACCGGCCGTTCATCGAACGCGAGAACCGCACGCCCGAAGGCTTCTTCCGGCTCAAGCCGGGGACAGGGCTCGACCACTGCATCGCGCGTGGGCTCAGCTACGCCAGACACGCCGACGTGCTGTGGTGGGAGACCTCGCACCCTGATCTGGACGATGCCCGCCGCTTCGCCGAGGCGATCCAGAAGGAGCATCCCGGAAAACTGATGGCCTACAACTGCTCGCCCTCGTTCAACTGGAAGGCCAAACTGGACGACGCCACCATCGCGAAGTTCCAGCGCGAACTGGGCGCCATGGGCTACAAATTCCAGTTCGTGACCTTGGCCGGCTTCCACGCCCTCAACAACTCGATGTTCGAGCTGGCCGATGGCTACCGAGAGCGCGGCATGGCCGCCTATTCCGAGCTCCAGCAGCGCGAGTTCGCCAACGAGGCGGCGGGCTACACCGCAACCCGCCACCAGCGCGAGGTCGGCACCGGCTACTTCGATCAGGTCGCCACCGTCATCTCGAGCGGCAGGTCTTCGACCACAGCCCTCAAGGATTCAACCGAAACCGCCCAGTTCGTGGCGGCTGAATAGAGCAGGAGAACGACCATGGAACCCCTCTCCCGTCCGCAGGCGATCATTGATTTCTGCCTTGCGCCCCTGGCGCTCAATACGGGCTCCGAGGCCGAGCGGGAGGTCCGCCGCCGTCTGGAGCACGTCATCAAGACCTTCCAGCAACGAGCGGCCCGGCCGGTGGCCGTCGACTTCTCGTCGATGCCGTCGCAGGTCATCAACGAGGCAGCGCACGGCTACGAATAGGCTGATCAGGCGGCCATCGATTTGGTCATTGCCCGCGGCAGGGCGACGATCAGGTGGAGCAGATCCGCGGCGTCGAACGGCTTCGGAAGGTGCCGGTCGACGCCCGCGGCCTCCGCGGCCTTGACGTGATCCGGCAGGGCGTTTGCCGTCAACATGACGATCGGCGTGCGGGCCAGACCCATCGCCGCCTCGTGCAGGCGAATTTCGCGGGTGGCGGTCAGCCCGTCCATAACCGGCATCTGCATGTCCATCAGCACCAGGTCGTAGTCGCCGTCACGCATGGCCTGAACGGCCTGGGCGCCGTCCTCAACCGAGGTCAGGGAGACGTCGGCCTGTGCGAGGATCATCTCGACGACGCGCCGATTCACCGGGTGGTCGTCCGCGAGCAGCACCCGGACGGTGCGAGCGGCGAGGGCGTCGTCCTCGCTTGCGGCGACGACCGCCGCGACAGGGGGCTGCGCCGCCTTGAAGGGAACTGTCAGGATAAACGCCGAACCGCCGCCGGGTTCGCTCTCGCAGTCCAGATCGCCGCCCATCATTTCGGCCAGCTGGCGTGAAATGGCGAGGCCGAGGCCAGAGCCTCCGAACTTTCGGGTAATCGCTCCGTCGGCCTGTTCGAAGCGGCTGAACAGCCGCTCGCGAGTCTGGCCGTCGAAGCCGATGCCGGTGTCCTCGACCGAGAAGCGCAGGGTCGGGACGCCGCTCCCGGCCGGACCGGGCGCCGCAGTCAGGCTGACGAAGCCCTCGCTGGTGAACTTGACGGCGTTGGAGACCAGATTGGTCAGGACCTGTTTCAGGCGCACCTGATCGCCGGTGATCCAGCCGTCGACCTCGGGGGCGATCTCGACGAAGAACTGCAGCCCCTTGTCGCGCGCAGAGGCCTCGTAAAGCTGGGCGGCCTCGCGCACGGCGCGGCCGAGATCGAACGCCTCCTCGGACAGCTCGAGCCTGCCGGACTCAACGCGGGCGAGATCGAGAATGTCGCTCAGAAGCGCTTGCAGCGTCCGTCCGGACGACTGGATCAGATCGAGCATCTCGGCCTGCTGTGACGACAGGCCGGTCCGCGCCAACGCCTGGGCAAGGCCGATCACCCCGTTCAGCGGCGTACGGATTTCGTGGCTCATATTGGCCAGGAACTGGCTCTTGGCCGCATTGGCAGCCTGGGCCGCGTCACGCGCCTCCGCCAGAGCCTGCGCGTCGTTCTTCAGGTCGGTGATGTCGGTGCAGACGGTGACGATGCCTCCGGCCGCCGTGCGCCGGTCGGCCACGCGTAGCCAGCGGTCGCCGGCGATGCGTTGCTCCATCATTGCCGACAGGGCGCGACGGGAATTCATCCGTTCAGAGATCCATTCGGCCTCGCGGCCGCGGGCCTCTGCGTAGAGACCCTCGTTCAGACCGATCTGGATGATTTCGCGAAAGGTCATGCCCGCCTGGAGATTGGACGACAGCTCCGGGTTCACCTCGTCATAGCGGTTGTTCCACAGCACCAGCCGGTCCTCGGCGTCGAAGAAGGCGAGGCCGTCAGGCATGGCGTCGATAGCCTCACGGATCTGGTTCAAGGCGCTGGACCGCGAGAAATAGCCCATCCACACAACAGCTCCCGCCGCGGCGACGAGTCCCGTCACCATAAGGGTCAGCACCGCCAACATGGTCGAGGCGGAGAAGGTCGCCCCCGTCGTAGCCGCTGTGGCGGCCTCGGGCGTGACGACCATGGCGCTCATGGCCGTGAAATGAAGGATGATGATGGACAGCGCCCCGCCCGCGCAGGTCGCCGCGAAGCGCGCTGTGCCCCTGCCGTAGATGAAGGCGCCGGTCAGTAGCGCCATCGTGAGGCCGCCGACGACTGATGCGCCGGCGAGGAAGGGGTCCCATCCGACGACGCGCCCCGGCAGGTCGAGAGCGGCGATGCCGACGAAATGCATGGCGGCCACGCCCGACAGGCCGACCATGCCGCCGAGACCACGGAACAGGCGGCTGTTCCTGAGCAGGAGGATGATGGAGCCGAGCGCCACGCCACCGACGCCGAGGCACAGCGAGATCAGGGTGAGAACCAGGCCATAGCGGACCTCGCCACCGGCGTCGTAGCCCTGCATGGCGACGAAATGGGTGGAGAAGGCCGCGACGCCGCCGACGACCGCGCCGAGCAGGGCGACTTCGCGACGCCGCGCGCGCGGGAGGGTACGGGCTTCGACCAGCAGGCGGAAGGCGGTGCCGAGGCCGAAGACGCACAGGACGGCGGCCGCCAGCGTCCAGCGCCAGTCATGCTCGATCGTCAGGCAGTACAGAATGCGGTCCAAGTCGCCCCCTTATGACCGGACAACATCCGTCAAAGGGGTGAAGAAACCGTGGCCTCAGGCGGTGGTCTCGACCTCGATCTCGAAGGCCTGGCCAAGCACCGAGGTCGGGTTGACCTGGGCATGATCGCGGCGAACCTCGAAATGCAGGTGCGGCCCGGTGGAGCGGCCGGTCGAGCCGACCAGGCCGATGCGCTCACCCGCACCCAGACGGTCGCCCCGGGCGACGTCGATACGACTCAGGTGGGCGTAGAGGGTGCTCATGCCGTTCGGGTGACGCACCTCGATGTATCGGCCATAGCCTCCGGCCTCATAGCCGGTGCGCATCACCTCGCCCTCGCTGGCGACGAAGACGCTCGTGCCTTGGGGAGCGGCGATGTCGACGCCCTTGTGCTGACGCGCCCGGGCTTCGCTGGCGAGGCGGCGCAGGCCGTACGCCGAATTGATGGCGTAGCCCTTCACCGGCGCGACGAAGGCGATCAGACGGGTCATAGGGCCGGCGGGGCGGGCGACGGCGGTCACGGGCGGCGCTTCCGGAGCGGGCAGCGTGATCTCGATGGTGTCGACCGAGGGCTCGGACACGGGGGCGGCGGCCATGGCGAGCACGGCGACCGAGGCCAGCGCGGCGGCTTGGCCAGAATGGAACAGGAACGACCGGACGGTCGGCAACAGGCGTCGCATGGGCGGCGTCAGCTCCGTCTTTTCGGCTCTATTGAGCGGTGAAGGCGCCGGCGGGCCGCGCAACTGGCGACGCTCTCGGCCGGCGACCGGGAGGACGGTCTTGGTACGGGCCGGGCGGGGCGACTTTGGGGCGGAAAAGGTTCCGCCGGGGCGACAGGAGGTCGCAGCGGAGCGGTAAAAAGGCGCGTAAATTCAACAAATACAGCGCGCAGGAAAAAGGCGCGCCGCCAGAAGACAGCGCGCCCAATCCTGACTTGAGGACCGACTACTGAAGGGCCATGCGGAAGGTCACGGCGCCGATGTGGCTGCTGGCGGCGTCGCCGAATCGTCCACGATAGCCGAGCGAGACCGTGCCGGGGCCGACGTCGGCCTCGAGGCCGGCCGAGGCGATCAGCGAGCCGCCAAACGGGTCATCGACGTCCCGCGACAGCACCTGCGCCGGGTTTCCGGCGATGCCGATCCGCACCGGGTCGCTGCTGTCGCCGAATGTGTCGCGATAGCCGCCCTCGACCCAGAAGCTCATGCCGTCTCCGCCGCCCTCGGCGCGCAATGAGACTTCGCCGCTCGCCGCCTGAACGGTGCGGTCCTCGTATTGGTACTGGGCCGCGACGCCCTGTTCGACATAGCCGTTGACGTCGGTGGAGACGAAGTTGAACGCCGCACGGGGCGACAGGGCGATGCCGCCCATATCAAACCACGTCCCGGCCTGCAGGCGGGCGCCGAGGCTGCCGCCGTCGGTTTCACCGGTGTGGACGATTGGCGCCAAGGAGGTGGCGCGGGTGATCTCGTCGTACTGGTCGATCGAGCCGCCGACCGTGGCGTTGACGAACACCGGCCCCGAACGCCAGCCGGTGTAGATGTCGAAAGCGTAGGTTTCGACGTCGAAGGTCATGCGTCCGGCATCCACCTCGGCGGTGCGGAATGTCCCGGCGATGCCGAAGCGCATGGTGTTCGAGATGACGTGGTCGAGACCGAACCGTCCACCCCAGCCCGTGGCCTCGGCCTCCGCGACGATGCCGCGGGCATCCGTCTCGACGCTGTCGTAGAGAGCCCCGAAGGTCACCCGGGTGCCGGGCTCCCATGCCCCGCGGGTCGACAAGCCTTCCGTGGCCAGATCCAGCAGGTCCTCGCGTTGGCGGAAGCCGGTCTCGGCCTGCACGGTCGATTGCGCGCCGAGGTCGCCGTAGTACAGATAGTCATTGGCCAACTGGGCCAGCAGGCGGTGTCCCGCCGCGGTCGGGTGCACGCCGTCCCAGTACAGGTAGCTGTCCGGGTTGGCGCAGACCGTGACGCCGTTGAAGCAGGCGTCCTTGGCGTTGGTCAGCCCGAACAGACCCGGGTTTCCCGCCAGCGGATCACTGATCTTGTAGAGGTCCAGCAGGATGATGTTGCTGTTCGGGTTCGCCGCCGCGACTCCGAACAGGCCGGCCGAGAGCGCCGAATTGAAACTCGTGCCGGCGAAGTCCGCCAGCGGTCCGAGCGGAGCCGCAGGGCCCTGGTTGAACTGCGGCGTGATGCCGAGCCGGGGCAGGTTCGACACCAGGATCGTGCCGGCTCCGGCCCCGGCGACCGAATTGACGATGAAGTTGATGTCGGCGGCGGCCGCTATCGCCGTCGGCTGGACATAGCCTTGCGGGTTGGTGGCCGCCTGTTGGGCCGGCGGCAGGGCGCCGTAGGCGCTGAGCCTCTGGAACAGGTTGTTGGCGCCGCCCAGGACGCTGACGAGGTCATTGGCGCCGAAGGTGCCGCCAGCGCCGGTGTAGGCCAGCAGCTGGTTGCGCATACCCGGCGGAAGGGCCTGGTTGTCGGTGCGTGCGCCGCCGAAGGCGTAGTTGACGCTGCCGGTGACCGGCGCGCCCTGGGCGTAACGCCCCGCATTGAAGCCCAGCAGCTCGGTGAACACCGGGCCGTTCGAGAACCGGCCCTGAAAATAGGGCGGCGACGTCGGCTGGCCGAGCAGCGCGTACAGATTGCCGTTGTCGCTCAGGCTGTCGCCGAACACGACCAGGCGGCCATAGGTCTGGGCGCTGGCGGCGGATGCGAACGCGCCGACGGCGGCTACGGCCAGAGCGGCGGCCGCCGCACTACGCAGAAAACGAGACATCGATGATCCTCCCTCGGCCGTCATCAAGCGACCGTTGCGGGCACTCTGCGCCGCTTTTCCGCGTGTGCAAGATGCCGTGGGGTAAGCTTTCAATGGAGCATCCGGAAGCGCAGCGTCCCGGCCACACTCCGCAGCGCCTTCAGTGAAGCGGGATCATAGTCGCGATCGACATCGGTGATGACGTAGCCGGTGCGCTCGTCGGTCTTCAGGTGCTGGCCGAGGATGTTCAGTCCGGCCGCGGCAAGGGCGCGGTTCAGCTCGGCCAGCACACCGGGCTGGTTGCGGTGAATGTGGAGAATGCGGTGGGCGCCACTCACCTCGGCCAGCTGCACGTTCGGCAGGTTGACGCAGAAGGTGGTGTCGCCGCGGTTCAGATAGGCCAGCAACCGCTCAGCCGCGAACTCTGCGATGGCTTCCTGAGCCTCCTCGGTCGAGCCGCCGATGTGGGGCGTCAGGATGACGTTGGGCAGCCCCCTCAGCGGACTGTCAAAGGGATCGGCGTTGGTCGCCGGCTCGTCCGGGAAGACGTCGATGGCCGCGCCGCCGATGCGGTCCGCCCCCAGCGCCTGGGCAAGGGCGCCGACGTCGACCACATGGCCGCGCGACAGGTTGAGCAGCAGGGCGCCCGGTTTCATCCGCGACATTTCGGGGGCGCCGATCAGGTCGGTGTTGTCCGCGCGACCGTCAACGTGGAGGCTGACCACGTCGCTCTCGGCCAGCAGGGCCTCGAGCGATGGCATGCGCCGGGCGTTGCCGAGGGCCAGCCGTTCGGTGCGGTCGTGGAAGATCACCCGCATGCCCAGCGCCTCAGCCAACACCGATAGCTGGGAGCCGATGGCGCCATAGCCTACGATGCCGAGAGTCTTGCCGCGCAGTTCGCGGGCGCCGGCCGCGGACTTGTTCCATTCGCCCCGGTGCATGGCGGCTGACTTGTCCGCGACGTCGCGCAGCAGCGCGATGGTGAGACCAACCGCCAGCTCGACGACGGAGCGGGTGTTCGAATAGGGCGCGTTGAACACCGCGACTCCGCGTTCGGCGGCGGCGTCGAGATCGATCTGGTTGGTCCCGATGCAGAAGGCGGCGACCGCCATCAGCTTGTCGGCGGCCTCCACGACGCGCCTGCTGACCTGGGTCTTGGAGCGGACGCCGAGCACATGGACGCCCTTGATGCGCTCGATCAGGGCGTCCTCCGACAGCGCGCCGTTCGCCGTCTCGACCTGATAGCCGGCGCCCTGCAGCCGCTCGACGGCCGCGGGATGGATGTTCTCCAGCAACAGCATCCGCATCCGGCTGCGCGGATAGGACCAGCGTCCGGCGAGGCCTTCAAGGTGGAGCAACTCGTCGACGGAGCGCACCTCAGCGTCGGCGGCGGCGACCACGCGCTCGCGGCGCACCACTTCGGTGAAGGCGTAGAACCGGTCGGCGAGCCCGGCCTGTTTGACCTCGGCGTCGGTCCACCCGTCGCCGACCATGACCACGGGCCCCGCGAGTCCAAGCGCTCGCAGCGCTGTGGCCTTGCCGAGGGGGGCGAGCAGGGGGCTGTCGTCGACGCCGATGACGCGACCCTCGTCGGTGAAGGTGAGGTCGTTGGCCACGATGCGATCCGCGGGCACCCCCAAGCTGCGGGCGACCGGGGCGATGATCTCGCGAAAGCCGCCCGAAACGATGACCACGCTCCCCGCCCGTTCGCGGAAGAAGTTCAGATTACGGCGCACAGACGCGGTCAGGCGGGACTCCGCTTCTTCAGCCAGCCGCTCGATATGGGCGCGGGTTAGCGGCAGCAGCGCCAGGCGGCGGGCAAGGGCTTCGCCGAACGGGATATCGCCGGTCATGGCCCGGTCGGTGAGGCGAGCGATCTTCGCCCGCACAGCGGCGGCCTCGGCCGAACCCTCCAGGGCGATATCGGCCAGTATTTCGAGGGTTTCGAAATCGACGAGGGTCGAATCGAAGTCGAAGACAAAGGTGGCGGCATCCGTCATGCCCCGACCATCGCGCACCTTCGCAAGTGCAGCAATGGAAACGGCGAGGAGCGCCGTCTGCCGTCTACCTCGTCTACATCGTCTACCTGATCCACGCCCGTCCCGCTCAGTCAGCGCCCCTCGCCAAGCGCCCGAGCAGACTATCAGGCCGCTACGTCAGAATCGGACGCAGACTCAAAACTTGCCGAGGCTGCGGATCCGGCTGTCCGGACGACGGGACTCGAGCGCCGCCGCGCCGACCGCCGCCGCGATGGTGGCGAGGGCCAGCAGGGCGCCGCCTTCCCTGGCGTGGTCGCGGGCGTATGTCCCGGCCTCGGAGGCGTAGCGCCGGGCCTGCTTGCCGTGCTTCTTCAGCGCCTTGCGAGAGGTATGACGGGTGTCGTCGAAGAACCGGCGCGATTTGTGTCGGGCGTCGTCGCTGAAGTCGGCGGCGCGCTCTCCGGCCTCGGTCACACCGCGCCGCACTGTCTCCGTCAGGTCTTCGAACCGGGTGCGGAGCCCCTCGGTGTCGACCCAGCCGCGAGGGTTGAAACGCCCGCGCAGATTGTCCAGTCGCGTCGGGCCGGTCCGCTGGTTGAGCAGAAGGGTCGCGAGGCCGACGCCCGCGAGGATGGCGATCACTCCGGCGGCGATGCCGGGGTGCTTGCGGACTTCGGCGAGGGCGGAGAACTGTCGGACCATGGGGTAGTAGACCTCTTCATCGAGACCGTCGTCGGTCGGGTCGTAGAGCCCGTCCTCGTCCGGCTGCCAGGCGGAACGCCTGTCCCGCATCAGGGAAGGAGCGAACCGGGCGAAAAGAGGTTCCGCCACGCCGGGCAGCACCGAATAGAAGCTGGCGATCAGCCGGCCCCCGCCGCCGACGGTGATCTCGCGGATCGGATGTTCCGCGCAGTAGAGGATGGTGTCGGCCACGACATGGGTTGCGTAGACGGGCTGCGGGTTCTGCACCGCCTGACCCGTCAGGTTGCGGGCATGCCGGTTGTATGGGGTGTCGATCGCTGACGGCTTGACCAGGCTGACGGTGACCGGCGCCTGGTCGCGCATCAGCTCCATGCGCAGGGCGTTGGTGAAGCCCTTCACCGCATGCTTGGAGGCGGAATAGACGCCCTGCACGGGGATGGGCGCGTCGGACAGGATCGAGCCGACATTGATGACGGCCCCGCCGCCGGGACGGCCGCGCAGATGCTCCGCCGCGACCAGCGAGCCGTTGACGACGCCCCAGTAGTTGGTCTCGAACAGCCGCCGCTGGTCTTCCAGGGCCACATCCCGCAGGGAACCGAAGATCGACACGCCGGCGTTGTTGACCCAGGTGTCGAAGCCGCCGAACAGGCGCACACATTTCTCCGCAGCCTCGGTGAGTGCGGCGTGATCCGCCACGTCGGCGACCGCCCACGCGGCGCGGGCGCCAGCGGCCTGGAGCTCCTCGGTCAGCGCCTTGAGGTCCTTCTCTCCCCGCGCGATCAGGAAGACGCAGGCCCCGGCCCGCGCCGCCCGCCGCGCCGTCGCAAGACCGATGCCCGAGGTGGCGCCGGTGACTACGATGGCCTGCTGATTCAGGGGTTTGAGGGTCGCTTTGGTCATGAAATCGCCGGCTGGATGAGGTCGGTGCGCCTCCGGGGAACGGGGCTGCGGCCCCGCTTGTTCCTGCATTAGCACGCTGCCCTTACCAATCGCGATACAGGCGCCTATCTTGCGGCGCTTCCGCACATCTTCTTCCCAGAGGACCGCCGTGACCGATCACGCGCCCGATTCCGCTTCCGTGGCCGACAACCTCGCCGCCGCCTTTCAGATCGAGGGCTGGCCGGTGCGCGGCCGGCTGGTCCGGCTCGGCGAGACCATCAACGCCATCCTGTCGGCCCATGCCTATCCCGAGCCGGTCGCCGCCCTGCTGGGCGAGGCCTGTGCGCTGGCGGCCCTGATCGGGTCGGCCCTGAAGTTCGAGGGCCGGCTGATCGTCCAGGCCCAGGGCGACGGGCCGGTGCGCTATGTGGTCGCCGACTACGACACCCAGGGGCACCTGCGCGGCTACTGCCGCTTCGACGAGGCCGAGGTCGCCGCCGTTTCGCAGGGCTTCTCGCGGCCCGGCGCCCGCACCCTGCTGGGTGAGGGGCTGTTCGTGATGACGCTGGATCGCGGAGCGGACTTCGAGCGCACCCAGGGCATCACCCCGATCGAGGGCGAGAGTCTGTCACTGGCCGCCGAACACTATTTCCAGCAGTCGGAGCAGATCCCGACCAAGGTCCGGCTGGCGGTCGGCGCCGTGACCACGGACGCGGGCACGGCTTGGCGGGCTGGTGGCGCGCTGATCCAGCTGATCGCCGGCGACGACGCCCGCGGCTCGACCGAAGAAGCCTGGGATCGGTCGCGCGCCCTGTTCCAGACGCTTGGCGACGACGAGCTGATCGACCCGACCGTCTCGCCCCAGACCCTGCTGTTCCGCCTCTTCCACGAGGACGGCGTCCGGCTTGAAGACCCGCGGGCCCTCCAGGCCGTCTGTCGCTGTTCGAAGGACCGCATCGGGACGGTGCTGGCCTCGTTCGCCCCCGAAGAGCGGGCGGAGATGGTGGAGCCTGACGGCAAGATCCGCGTCACCTGCGAATACTGCGCCTCGGTTTACGAACTGGAGCCGGAAGAGATCACGACCGGCTAGGCGACCTCCGCTGGCCGAACGCCGGCTTGCGAAGCCTGGCCCGCTCGGTCATGCTCCCCGGACCAGCCAGGCGGGTCAGGGAGGATCGCATGACCATCGAGTCGTCGACGCAGGTTCAGAGCTTCGACTGGAAGCACCTGTTCTTTTCGTTCGAGGGGCGCACGCGGCGCTCGCATTTCTGGATCGCCTGGCTGGTCTGTCTCGGCCTCGGCGTGGTGTTCGGCTGGATACCGCTGCTGGGGTACATCCTGTCGATCGCGCTGATCTGGCCCAACCTGGCGATCACGGTGAAGCGGCTTCACGATATGGGCCACACGGGCTGGTTCGCCGCCGTTCCCTACGCGGTCGCCATCGTCGGCACGATCGTGGCCATCTCGATGATCGGCGTGACCGCCTTCCTGAACATGTCGGGCCTCGACAACGAGGAACCCGCAGCGATTCTCGCGGTGGTCGGCCCGGCGATCGGCCTGTTCGCCCTGATGTTCCTCGTCGGCCTCGGCTTCCTGCTGTGGATCGGCCTCACCGACGGCCAGCGCGGCGACAATCGTTTCGGACCGAACCCAAAGGGGCTCTGAGCCTCAGGCCACGCTGATGGCGGGCCGCGATACATGGGTGCATATAGACGGGAGCCCCGGTGCTTCGCACAGCAGGGAGCGCCCGTCTCAGCCCCCGAGATCCAGCGAATATCCCGCCGAGCGAACTGTGCGGATGGGGTTCACCGTGCCCTCGAGGTTCAGCGCCTTGCGCAGGCGGCCGACGTGGACATCGACGGTGCGGGCCTCGACGTAGACGTCGCTGCCCCAGACGGCGTCGAGCAGCTGTTCGCGGCTGAACACCCGGCCGGGGTGCTGCATCAGGTGGTCGAGCAGGCGGAATTCCGTCGGGCCGAGGTGGATTTCCTGACCGGCGCGGCGGACCCGATGGGCGACCCGGTCGATGACGATGTCGCCGTGGGTCAGCCGGTCGTCGGCCAGACCGGGGCGGATACGGCGCAGCACGGCGCGGATGCGGGCGTTGAGCTCGACCATCGAGAACGGCTTGGTCATGTAGTCATCGGCGCCGGTGTCGAGGCCGCGCACGCGGTCGGTTTCCTCGCCCCGGGCGGTCAGCATGATGACCGGAAGATTGCGCGTTTCGGGCTTGCCGCGGATGCGCCGGCAGACCTCGATGCCGGACAGTTTGGGCAGCATCCAGTCCAGCAGCACAAGGTCGGGCAGCCGCTCCTCGATCTGCAACATGCCCTCCTCGCCGTCGGCGGCGACGACGACCCGGTAGCCTTCCTTCTCGAGGTTGTACTGGACCAGGGTGGCCAGGGCGTCCTCGTCTTCCATCACCAGAACATAGGGCTGCACGGCGGTTCTCCGGAACTCAGACGTCGGTCGACGGCTCGGGGGTGTCCTCGGCGGCGTCAGGGTTCCAGCGCGGGCGTTCGCCGCTGAACTCCTGGCCGGTGACCTCGTAGTAGATGGTCTCGGCGATATTGGTGGCGTGGTCGCCGATGCGCTCGAGGTTCTTGGCCATGAACAGCAGGTGGGTGCAGGCCCCGATCGTGCGCGGATCGCCCATCATGTAGGTCAGCAACTCGCGGAACAGGCTGTTGTAGTGCTCGTCGACCTCGTCGTCGGTGTTCCACACGGCCACGGCCCGGTCGATCTCGCCGGCGGCGTAGGCGTCCAGCACGTCGCGCAGGCGCATGGAGACGAGCTTGCCCATCCGCTCGATCGACCGCGTCAGCGGCTGCATCGGCTCGCCCTCGGCGAGGATCAGGCCGCGCTTGGCGATGTTCTTGGCCAGGTCGCCGGTGCGCTCCAGGTCGGTGGCCAGCTTCATCGACGACAGGGTGCGGCGCAGGTCGGAGGCGACGGGCTGGCGCAGGGCGATCAGGCGGATGGCCTTTTTTTCGATCTCGCGCTGCAGGGCGTCCAGCTTTGCGTCGCGCTCCACCACCGAGCGGCCAAGGGCGACGTCGCGGCGGGCGACGGAATCGATGGCCTCGGCGACCTGGGCCTCGGCCAGGCCGCCCATGCGGGCGACCTCCGCCGTCAGCTGGTCCAGTTCGTCTCCATAGGCTTTGACGGTGTGCTGGGTCATGGCGGGTCCTAGCCGAAGCGGCCGGTGATGTAGTCGAGCGTGCGCCGCTCGCGCGGGTTGGTGAAGATGTCCTCGGTGTCGCCCATCTCGACCAGACGGCCGAGGTGGAAGAAGGCGGTGCGCTGGCTGACCCGCGCCGCCTGGGCCATGGAGTGGGTGACGATGACGATGCAGTAGCGTTCGCGCAGCTCGTCGATCAGTTCCTCGATCTTCGCCGTGGCGATCGGGTCCAGCGCCGAGCAGGGCTCGTCCATCAGGATGACCTCGGGCTCGACGGCGATGGCGCGGGCGATGACCAGGCGCTGCTGCTGGCCCCCGGACAGGCCGGTGCCGGGAGAATGGAGCCGGTCGGCGACTTCGTCCCACAGACCGGCGCGCTTCAACGAGGCCTCGACAATGGTGTCCAGCTCGGGCTTGCCCTCGGCAAGGCCGTGGATGCGGGGACCATAAGCGACGTTTTCGTAGATGGTCTTGGGAAAGGGATTGGGCTTCTGGAACACCATCCCCACCCGGGCGCGCAGCAGCACCGGGTCGATGGATCTGGCGTTGACGTCCTCGCCGTCCATCTCGATCCGGCCCACGACGCGTGCGCCGGGTATGGTGTCGTTCATGCGGTTCATGGTCCGCAGGAAGGTCGACTTGCCGCAGCCGGAAGGACCGATCAGGGCGGTGACGGTCTTGTCCGCAATGTCCAGCGAGACCTCGTGGAGTGCCTGCTTCTCGCCGTAGAAAACGGACACGTCACGGGCGATGATCTTCGTGGGAGCGTTCGGATCGGCGCTGTGCCGGACAGGCGGCGGTGCGATGACGCGGGCGTCAGACCCGCCGTTAGAGCCGTCCGGGGCGTGAAAGATGTTGAACTTCATACGACTACCACCGGCGTTCGAAACGGCGCCGCAACAGGACGGCGGCGGCGTTCATGATGATCATGAAGGCGAGGAGGACCATGATGGCCGCGGCGGTGCGTTCGTGGAACGCCCGCTCCGACGCGTTCTCCCAGATGTAGATCAGCGAGGGCAGGGCGCCGGTCGGCTCGGTCAGGCCGCCGGGTATGCCCGGCACAAAGCTCACCATGCCGATCAGCAGCAGGGGCGCGGTCTCGCCAAGGGCGTGGGCCATGGAGATGATGGAACCTGTCATGACCCCGGGCATGGCCAGCGGCAGGGTGTGATGGAAGACCGTCTGGGTCTTTGAAGCGCCCATGGCCAAGGCCGCCTCGCGGATGGACGGTGGCACCGCCTTCAGCGCAGAGCGTGTGGCGATGATGATGGTCGGCAGGGCCATCAGCGCCAGGACCAGACCGCCGACCAGAGGGCTGGCGCGCGGCAGGTGCATCCAGTTGATGAACAGCGCCAGACCCAACAGGCCGTAGATGATCGACGGCACCGCGGCCAGATTGTTGATGTTGACCTCGATCAGGTTGGTGAGCCGGCCCTTGGGTGCGAACTCCTCCAGATAGACGGCCGCGCCGACGCCCAGCGGCAGGGCGATAAGGGCCGTCACCAGCAGCATCAGGGCCGAGCCGACCACGGCGCCGAGCACGCCGGCCAGTTCCGGTTCGGTCGAGTCTCCCTTGGTGAACAGACCAGTGTTGAAATGGCCGTTGACCAGCCCGTCCGCCCTCATCCGGTCCAGCCATTCGATCTGCTGGTCGGAGAGGCGGCGCTGCTCGGCGGGGGTGTCGCGCGAGATTTCACCCTTGAAGTACAGGTCGGCGTCGTCGCCCAGAGGCGCCGAGACCGGCACGGTCTGGCCGATCAGTTCGGGCCGTTCCGCAATGCGTTCGGCGGCGACGAACTTCAGTTCGGACGAGAACAGGCCGCGCAGGGCCGTGGCCTTCGTGCCTTGGGCGTCGTCCGCGATGCCCAGCCGCGCCAACTGCTGCTCAGCGACCAGCAGCTCGAAATTGGTCCCCTGGGGGTAGGCGCGGTCGATCCGGGCAGGGTCCATATAGACCGGCACCGTCACGCTATGGGCGTAGAAGGCGGTGTGGCCCTGCTCGAAAATGCGGCCCAGCAGCAGCAGCAGGAAGCCGATGGCGAGGCCGATGGCGAGGAGGCCATACAGCTTGAAACGACCCTCGCGGGCGTAACGCCGCTTCAGCCCCGCGCGCAGGCGGTCCGTGCGGGCCTTGTCGGCGACGGGCGTCGGTTCGCCGGAGGTGATCGCCGCCTCAGTCATACTGCTGCCGATAGGTGTGGACGATGCGCTGGGCTATGACGTTCAGCGCGAGGGTCACCAGGAACAGGGTCAGGCCAAGACCGAAGGCCGCCAGCGTCTTGGGGCTGTTGAACTCCTGGTCGCCGGTCAGCAGGGTGACGATCTGCACGGTCACCGTCGTCACGGTGTCGAGCGGGTTCAGGGTCAGGCGCGCAGCGAGGCCGGCGGCCATGGTCACGATCATGGTCTCGCCGATGGCCCGCGACATGGCCAGCAGCATGGCCCCCGCGACGCCGGGCAGGGCGGCCGGCAGCAGCACGCGGGTGACCGTCTCGGACTTGGTCGCGCCCATGGCGTAGGAGCCGTCGCGAAGCGACTGGGGCACGGCGTTGATGATGTCGTCGGACAGGGAGCTGACGAAGGGGATCAGCATGATGCCCATGACCGCGCCCGCTACCAGGGCCATCTGGTTCTGGACCAGCATCAGATATTGGCCGATCCCGTCCAGCGGTCCGCCCGCCAGCATGGCGCCGAGCCCGTTGAAAAACTCCCGGAACGCGGGCCCCACGGTCAGGGCGGCGAAGAAGCCGTAGACCACGGTCGGGACTCCGGCGAGCACCTCCAGCACCGGCTTGACCGTCGCCCGGAACACCGGCCCGGCGTATTCCGAGAGATAGATGGCCGCGAACAGCCCGACTGGTGCGGCAACCGTCATGGCGATGAGCATGATCAGGAAGGTGCCGGCGAACAGCGGCAGGGCGCCGAACGCCCCGGTCGACCCGACCTGATCGGCGCGGATCGCGGTCTGCGGGCTCCACTGGGTTCCGAAGAGGAACTCCATGATGGGCACGGCGGAGAAGAAGCGGATCGAATCGAACACCAGCGAGGCGATGATGCCGACCGTGGTCAACACAGCCACCGCCGAGCTGGCGAACAGCAGGCCGACGACCCACGCTTCGACCCGGTTGCGCGCCCGCATATCCGGCCGGATGCGGCTAAAGGCGAACAGGGCCCCCAGCAGCGCCGCCAGCGCCGCCAGCACCACGCCAGAGAGGTCCATCAGGCGTTCGATGCCGGCGACGCGCGCGCCCTCCGACGGCAGCAATTCCGCGTAGGTTGCGGGCCAGATCTGCATGGCTGGCTGTCCGGCGCCCACGGCGCGCGCATCCGCGAAGAACGCTCCCCGACGCAGGGGTTCGAGCTCGTTCAACGCCTCGGGCGCGCCTGCGGCGATCAGGCCGCTCTCGACCGTCGGGGTCAGCAGCGCCGCCCCGATCAGCACGACCAGCGCCGGAACCACCGTCCAGATCAGCGCCCAGGAGCCGAACTGCGCGGGGCGGGAGTGGGCTCGCACGCCCCGCTGCCGCCGGCGCGCCAGCGCGCGCGCGCCGACCCAGACGGCGACGGCGGCGGCGAACAGAATCGGCAGGAAAAGCCAGGTCATGCAGGTCCGGAACCGGAGGATTCGGAACGTCGGGGAACGGCCCCGTCGTTCGCGGCGGAACCTGCCCGTGAATGGTCAGCGGATTACGACGGCCGCGTGACAGTTCTGTTACGGCGCTCCAGCCGGCGGCGACGGCGAAGTCAGCGCGGCCGCGAGCTGCTCCTGGGTTCCGCTACCGGAAAATAGGCCGTGAATTTGGCTCCTTGCCCGGGAGCGCTTTCGACCGTCAGCCCGCCGCGGTGGCGGTTTACGATGTGCTTGACGATCGCGAGGCCGAGGCCGGTGCCCGACCGCTCGCCGCTCTTCTGGCCCTCCACCCTGTAGAACCGCTCCGTCAGCCGCGGCAGATGCTCGCGGTCCATCCCCGGGCCGTGGTCTCGCACGGTGATGGCGGCGTAGCGCAGGCCGGCTTCCCGGTCCGGAGTCACCAGCGGCAGCCGGGTCGCGCCCTCGCCGCGGCTGCCCCCCGACCACGGTGCGGAGGCCTGTTCCAGCGTTACTTCCGGCTGCAGGAAGACCTCGACTGTGTCGCCCGTCGCCGAGTATTTGATGGCGTTGTCGACCAGGTTCTGGATCACCTGCACGATCTCGTCCCGGTCGCCGTTGATCGGCGCCCTGACCGCCTGATCCTGCAGAACCACACGCACGTACCGCTCGGCCGATAACACGCTTACCGCGTCGACGACGTCCGACGCCGCGCGAGCCAGATCGACCTTCCCCGACGGCGGGACGTGCTCGTTCAGCTCGATCCGGCTCAGCGACAGCAGGTCAGCGACCAGCCGCCCCATCCGGTCCGCCTGGATGGCCATGATGTCGAGGAATTTGTCACGAGCCTTGGGGTCGTCGCGGGCGTGACCCTTCAGCGTCTCGATGAAGCCGGACAGCGAGGCCAGCGGCGTCCGCAGCTCGTGGCTGGCGTTGGCGAGGAAGTCGACCCGCATCAACTCCACGCGCCGCACCTCGGTCTCGTCGCGCAGCACGACCAGCGCGAGCGCCCGCCCGCCCGTGGAGGCGATGGGCCGGGTCAACGCCCGCCAGTGCCGCGTCTGGGCTCCGACGCCGGCGTAGTCGGTGGTCCGCTCGACGCCTCCGAACAGCGCCTCATCCACCGCCTCCAGGACCGCCGGCTCGCGCAGGGCCGAGACCAGCAGTCCACCCTCGCGGGGCACCCTCAACAGCGCGCGCGCTGCGGTGTTGGCCAGTTCGACCCGGCGGTCTGCGATGTCGTCCGGCTCGCCGCCCGAGACCACGAGAACAGGGTCCGCAAGAGCCTCGAACAGGCTCTCCAGCAGGACGGGATCCAGGGTCGATCCGGTCGGCGGCGTTTCGGGCACGCCATCGTCCGCCTTGGCCACGGGCCCGGACCGGCGGCTCATCCCCCAGGTCGCCAGCGCCACCAGCGCAGCGCCGGCCAGCAGGGGCCAGGCGAGGCCTGGCTGGTAGATCGCCAGACCGATCAACACCACGATCGCCACGCCGGCGCTGGCTCCCCCTGTCCACAACCGGGATCCGGAATGCGGCGCGACGGGGGAGGGCGAGGGATCATAGGTCATCAAGGAATCCGGCGGGCTTTCGCCGATGCTATCCCGGAAACATGACATGAAATTCATGACAAAGGCAGAGATCGTGGCTGAGCCGGTGTTGTCAAACACCCTTTACAGACCTACCAATGCGTCCGAAACAGTATCGGGGGAGGTCCCATGACGGCGGCGTTGACGCTGGACGGAGTCAGCAAGCGATACGGCGATTTCCAGGCCGTGCGCGATCTCAGCTTTGAGGTGGAGAAGGGGTCGATTTGCGGCTTCCTCGGGCCCAACGGCGCCGGCAAGACCTCGACCATCCGGATGATCCTCGGCCTGCAGCCGGCGACGGCGGGGCGGATCACCATTCTGGGCGCCGACGACGGCCGCAAGGTGCGCGACCGGATCGGCTTCCTTCCCGAGGAGCGCGGCCTTTACAAGAAGATGACGCCCGTCGACGCCATCGCCTTCTTCGGCGCCCTGAAGGGGCTGCCGACAGGCGAGGGGCGCAGGCGCGCCCGTGAGATGCTGGACGCCCAGGGGCTCGGCGCCTCGAAACGCAAGAAGATGAAGGACCTGTCCAAGGGCATGTCCCAGAAGGTGCAGCTGATCGCCTCGGTCGTGCACCGTCCGGAGTTCGTGATCCTCGACGAGCCGTTCTCGGGTCTGGACCCGGTCAACCAGCAGGGGCTGGAGGCGATGATCCGCGGCCTCGCCGCCGACGGCGCCACCGTCCTGTTCTCCACCCATGTGATGCAGCACGCCGAGCGGCTGTGCGACAAGGTCGTTTTGCTGGCCCGGGGCGCCAAGGCGTTCGAGGGCACGGTGGCCGAAGCGCGCGCCACCTCGCCGCGCTTCCTCGAACTGGAAGGCGCCATCGCGCCGGAGCAGGCCTCGGGTCTGCCGGGCGTCAATGAGGTCAAGGTGATCTCGGACGTCGACGGGGTCCGCGTGCTGCGGGCCGCCCTGACCCGCGGCGCCCAGGGCCAGGACGCGCTGAAGGCCGCCTTCCTCGGCGGCCTCGACGTGCGCCGCTTCGAGCTGCGCGAGCCGGGCCTGCACGACGCCTTCATCGGCCTGACCGGCGACAATCCCGATCAGGACCAGTCCGTCAAAGCCGCGGAGGCCGCCCGATGAACCGCACCCTGCTGATCGCCCGGCGCGAGTTCGCCGCCTACGCCAAGACCGTCGGCTTCTGGCTGTCGCTGCTGGCGTTTCCGATCTTCGCCCTGCTCGGCGGCGCCATTCCTATCCTGATGGCCTCCAACCAGCCCGTGCGGCAGGTCGTGGTGGTGGAGGAGGGCCCACGAGCGTCCGGCCTTGCCGCCGCCGTCCAGCGCTCGCTTCAGGAGGACGAGGCGCGACGCGCGAAGCAGATGGCGGAGGCTGAGGCCAAAATCCGCGAAGCCGCCGGTGGAGCCGCCGGCGGCAATATGGCCAAGGGCGCGCTCAGCGGCCTGGACGGACCGCGCCTGACCATTGTGGCGGCTCCGGCCGACCTCGCGGCCGCCGCGCCGGGCGAACCCCGCGAGGAGGTCGCGCGTCATTATCTCGGCGACGAGGCGCCCGAAGGCCAACGGCTGGACGCGGTGGTGTTGCTGGACCGTGACGCCGAGGGGCAGCCGACCGCCCGGGTTTGGTCGCGCAAGGCCACGGACACGGCGGTCGAGGGCTTCGTTCGCACCGCCCTCAAGGAAGAGCACCGCCGCGTCGCCTTCGAGCGGGCCGGCATCGACCCGGCCGTGGTGTCGGCGACCGCGGACTTCGACCCCGACGTCAGGACGCTGTCGCCGCGGTCGGCGAGCGGCGGCGAGGTGTCCTTCCGCGACAAGCTGCCGGGGATCATCGGTCTGATCTCCGGCTTCCTGCTCTGGTCGCTGATCATCACCGGCGCCTCGATCCTGCTGAACAGCGTCATGGAGGAGAAGTCGAACAAGATTCTCGAGGTGCTGCTGTCCTCGGCCTCGGCCACCGAGATCCTGACCGGCAAGGTTCTGGGCGTGGCCCTGCTGACCATCACGGTGCTGCTGGTCTGGGGCGGCATCGGCGCCTTCGGCCTGATCATGGGGCTGCCGCAACAGGCGGGAGACGTGGCGGATGTGCTGCTGAGCGGCGGCCTGATCGGCTACTTCCTCGCCTACGCGGTCGGCGGCTATCTGATGTATGCGGTGCTGTTCGCCGCCATCGGCGCCTTCTGCGAGACGCCGAGGGACGCCCAGACGCTGATGGGGCCGATCATGATGATCCTGGTCGTGCCGCTGCTGGTCATGCAGATGGCCATCCGGACGCCGGACGCCCCCGTCGTCCAGATCATGTCGTGGATCCCGTTCTTCACGCCGTTCCTGATGAGCGCCCGCGCCCCGTCGGAGCCGCCGATGATCGAGATCGTCGGCACCATGGCCGGCATGTTCGCCTTCGCCCTGCTGATGGTCTGGATCGCCGGCCGGGCCTTCCGGGCGGGCGCGCTGTCGGACGTGAAGCTGAGCTGGAAGGCGTTCGCGGGGGCGATCGGGCGGGGGCGGTAGCAAGTGTTGAATCGATTGCGATACCACCCAATTGGCAGCTAGGATGCGACTCATGATCGGTGGCGACAACGGCATTTGAGAACTGTCACGCGGCGTTTGTACGTCGCGAGCCTCGCGGTGGCATGCGCTGCCGCGAGCCTTCTCTACTGGGCGTTTACCCAAGCCTCAGATACCCAACTTGTACCAGCGGTCAACGCGGCTGCGCTCTGCGCGGCTACGGCCGGTTGGATGTTTACGAGCGCCGTAAACTTACAGGTGAAAATCCGAGAAAAGGCATTTGAGTTCCTGTCAAAGGCCCAGGCGGAAGAGAGCCTCATCACAGCATTTCGACGCTTGGGGGCGACTCTGGAATTTGGTGAAAATGGAATCCTCATTCGGGATCCAGAGACGGTCAGGCAGTTTTACTTGAGCGCTGAGGCGAGAGCCTACTTCATCCCAAGTATGGTTACGGTTCTGAATTTCTTCGAGGAAATGGCCATCCTCGTTCGAAGAGATGCCGTGGATGAGGTCCTGCTAAGGGATTTCTACTGCGGGATGCTCTGCAGGGCGTTCCCTGTTTGGCGAGAGATGGCGAGCCTAGCGAGGAACATTCCGCTCTTGCCCGGACACCACCTTGGAAAGACCCAGCGCCCTGATCTCTACGAAAACGTAGAATGGCTGCACAGGCGTTGGCTCAGGCACTACCTAGACTCGCACTTCTGGGGCCACCGGGTCATTACGCCCCTGCCGATAGAATAAAGGCCGCTCCGGTTTCCCGGGGCGGCCTTTTGATCTTCTGTTCGGAACGTCTGCTTAGCCGCGGGCCGGACCGGCGCCCGGGACGCGGGGCTTCGGCGGCGGCAGCAGGCCTTCGCGCTGGGCGCGCTTGCGGGCGCGGCGCACGGCCTCGGCCTTCTGGCGGGCGCGCTTCTCCGAGGGCTTCTCGTAGTGCACGTGGCGCTTCATCTCGCGGAAGCTGCCTTCGCGCTGCATCTTCTTCTTGAGGGCCTTCAGCGCTTGATCGACGTTATTATCGCGAACGAAAATCTGTACCAGGTTGAACTCTCCTTTGGCCGCCCGCCGCGTCCTGTGAGGGAGACGGGCAGACAAATAAAAATCTTCCCCGTCGGACCGGGTCCGCGAGTGAAGGCGGGCTGATACACGAGCGGCCCGGTGCTGTCCAGATCGTCGCGGCAAGATGTGAAGGGTCGAAACGCCCGCCGGACGGGCTTATGCTGCCTCCATGACCGAGGCGCCACACCTGTCGAACGACGCCCCTCAAGGCGACTGGGCCGACCGCATGGAGCAGGCGGTGCTGGACGCCGCCGTCGAGCGCGCCCCTGGGCTGGGCTGGAACGGGCGGATGGTGCGGGCGGCCTGCGCGGCGCACGGGCTGTCGCTCGGGGATGAAGAGTTGCTGTTTCCGAACGGCGCGCGCGATCTGGCCGCTCTGCTGTCGCGGCGGCATGATGACCGGGCCATGGCGTCATTGGCCGACGTCGATCCCAAATCCCTGAAGATCCGCGAGCGAATCGCCCGCGCGGTCTCGGCGCGTATGGAGGCGGGCGCGACCGACCTTGAGGCCACGCGCCGCTGCGCCGCCTTCCTCGCCCTGCCGACAAATGTCGATCTCGGCCTGCAGCTGGCGTGGGAGAGCGCCGACCTGCTGTGGAACTGGGCCGGCGACACGGCCACCGACTGGAACCACTATTCCAAGCGCGCAATCCTGTCGGGCATTCTGATCCCGGCCCTGACCATGCGCTGGTTCGACGGCAAGGACGCCGCCGACGCCTTCGTCGCCCGCCGCATCGACAACGTCATGGCCTTCGAGAAATGGAAGGCCGGCAAGGATTTCGACGCCCCGCTGCGGAAGGTCACGGATGTGCTGAGCCGGATGCGCTACGGCGCGAGGACGTAACTCACCTCCCCGCCACAGGCGGGGAGGGGGGCCGCCCGGGCGTCTCAGCCCGGGTGGTGGAGGGGGCGGCGCAGACCTCAGATTTTCGCTCCTGAACCACCCGATCGATAAAGCCCAGCACGCCATCCAGTTCGTCGCGCACGCTGAGGGCCGCTATCCGGATCACCCGCACGCCTTGGCTCTCCAGCCACGCAGTCCGTCGGCGATCATGAGCCATTTGGAGCGGATCATCGTGAACCCGGCCATCCACCTCAACGGCGAGCTTGGCCGCGGCGCAATAGAAGTCCGTAATGTAAGGACCTATTGGATGCTGACGGCGAAACTTATGCCCTCGCAGCCGGTGGCCGCGCAAACGCGTCCAAAGCCGCGCCTCGGGCGGGCTCATTGGCCGACGCAAGCGTTTGGCGCAGCCATATGTGGACATGTCCACCATCTGCTCACCATCGCATGTTCCTGATTTGTTCGCAACTGGACGCGGCGGCGTCGCCCCCTCCTGACCGCTGACGCGGTCTGTCCTCCCCACTCGCCTTCGCGAGCGGGGAGGTGAGCGAGGTGGAACCGTCGCCGGCTTGCTCAGGGCGAGAAGGAAAACCCTGCCATCCCGTACCCTGTCATCCCGACACTTCGGGCGCCATTCCGACACTTCCGGTCACGTCCGGAACGTCACCGGTTCCGCCCTACGACCGCTTCTGACGCAGGTCCGTGCATACTGGTGAAATGCCCGCCGGGCTTGGTCTTTGACAGCTTCAGAACTCCGCCGCCGCCGTCCAGGCGCGGCGATCCCTCAACCGGCACAGGATCCGCGATTGTCCTGAAGTTGGAGTCGGGATTTTTTCAGTGAAAACCCTGCCATCCCGGACCCTCAGCCCAGCGGCTTCACCCGGTTCACATGGCCCATCTTGCGGCCCGGCCGCGCCTCGGCCTTGCCGTAGAGGTGGAGGCGGGCGTCGGCCCGCGGCGCGAGCGTCTTCCACTGCTCGACCTCGTCGCCGAGCAGATTGGTCATCTCGACCCGGGCGTGGGCGGTCGTGGGGCCCAGCGGCCAGCCGGCGATGGCGCGGATGTGCTGTTCGAACTGGTCGCAGACGCAGCCGTCCTGGGTCCAGTGGCCGGTGTTGTGGACGCGCGGGGCGATCTCGTTGACCAGCAGCCGGCCCTCGCCGAGATCGAACAGCTCGACGCCGAGCACGCCGACGTAGTCGAGACCTTCGAGGATGGCCTTGGCGATGGCTTTGGCCCGCTTCTCCGTCTTCGCGTCGACGGCGGCCGGGGCGACGGTGGTTTTGAGGACGCCGTCCTTGTGGATGTTCTCGCCCAGCGGATAGACGGCGATCCGGTCGTCGGCGCCGCGCGCGGCGATCACCGACAGTTCGCGCGTGAAATCGGCCCTCGCTTCGAGAATGGACGGCCGTTCGCCGACCGCGTGCCAGGCGTCGGCGGCCATCTTCACCGAGCGGACCCAGACCTGGCCCTTGCCGTCATAGCCCTCGCGCCGGGTCTTCAGCAGGGCGGGCGTTCCGAGGCGCTCCAGCCCGGCCAGCAGGTCGTCGAGGCTGTCGACCGGCGCGAAGTCCACCGTGGTCGCGCCGACGCCGTTGAGGAAGGTCTTCTCCTCGACCCGGTCCTGGGCCGCGGCCAGGGCCTTCGGCCCGGGGGCGACGAGGGCGCCGCTGTCGGCCAGGGTCGCCACCGAGGCGGCGGGCACGTTCTCGAATTCGAAGGTCACAGCCTGCGCCACCCGCCCCAGCACGGTCAGGGCCGTCGGATCGTCATAGGCCGCGACGATCTGGCCCTGCGACACCCGTCCGGCCGGGCTGTTCTCCTCCGGGTCGAGGATGACGACGTTGAAACCGAGCCGTGAGGCCGCCTGGCTGAGCATCCGGCCCAGCTGACCGCCGCCGAGGATGCCGATCGTCGATCCGGGGGGAAGCGGCGTCACTCAGTCCTCGACCGTCTCGTGAACCGCCTCGGTCTGGGCCTCGCGGAAGGCCGCCAGCCGGCCGGCCAGCACCTCGTCCGAAAGGGCCAGGATCTGCGCCGCGAGAATGCCCGCATTCTTGGCGCCCGGCTCGCCGATGGCCAGGGTGGCGACCGGCACGCCGCCGGGCATCTGGGCGATCGACAGCAGGCTGTCCATGCCCTTCAACGCCTTCGATTCGACCGGCACGCCCAGCACCGGCAGTTGCGTCATCGAGGCGGCCATGCCCGGCAGGTGGGCGGCGCCGCCGGCCCCGGCGATGATCACCTTGTAGCCCGCGGCCCGCGCCCCGGTGGCGAAGTCGAACAGGCGTTTCGGGGTGCGGTGGGCGCTGACCACCTTCGCCTCCCAGGCCACGCCCAGCCGGTCCAGAGCGTCGGCGGCGTGCTTCATCGTCGGCCAGTCCGAGCGGCTGCCCATGATGATCGCCACTGGAGGCGTTCCGGTCGTCATGAGTCGTAGCCCTTTCCGACGAAAGCGGCGCGATACAGGACTCGCGTTGCGCCCGCAACCGACGGCGTTAGGCTGACCAAACGTCGGCACAGAGTGAGTCGCCGGCCGGGGAGCTTATTTCGCCTGTGACCGACGCGGCCGTCATCGACCCTATCGCCGAGATCGAGCGGCTCCGCGCCGAGGTCGAGGCCCTGCGTCGCCGGGCCGAGGCCGCCGAGGCGGCTGCCGACCATGACGTGCTGACCCCGGCCCTGAACCGACGTGGCTTCGTCGCCGCCATGAAGAGCGCCATGGCCTTCTGCCAGCGCCACGACGTGCCGGCGGTGCTGCTCTATCTCGATCTCGACGGCTTCAAGGGCGTCAACGACAGCCTCGGCCACGCCGCCGGCGACGCGGCCCTCGTCCACGTCGCCGAGATGATGCGCGCCAACCTGCGCGAGTCGGACGCCGTCGGCCGGCTGGGCGGCGACGAGTTCGGCCTCCTGATGCTCAACGCCGGTCTCGAGCAGGGCCGCGAGAAGGCCCGCAAGCTGGCTGCCGCCCTTCAGGAGGCGCCGTTCGAATGGGAGGGGCAGTCGGCGGGCTTCGGCGGCTCCTTCGGCGTCCGCGCCTTTGCCGGACATGCCGATCCGGAAGTCTGGCTCGCCGAGGCCGACGCCGCCATGTGGGTGCGCAAGAAGGGGCGGTGACGCTCAGGCGATGATGTCGGGGAGGATGCGATCCTCGATCTTCACGATCTCGTCGCGCAGGGTCAGCTTCTTCCGCTTCAGCCGGGCGATCATCAGCTGGTCGGGCAGGGGCATGTGCATCAGCGCCTCGATCGAGGCGTCGAGGTCGGCGTGCTCCTGACGCAGCTCCTTGAGCCGGGCGTGCAGGGCCTGCTCTTCCTCGCTCAGAAAAGGATCGTCGTCGTTCATGGTCGGGCCCCGGAGGCGGGCTTATAGCGTGCGTCGGGTCAGGCTGGAAGCCGTTCGGCGAGGGCGGTCAGGCCGGGGCGCGGCGTCATCGGCGACCACTGCCGGGCCGCCGCGATCAACGCCTCCAGCACGGGCCGCGGCCCGCCTTCCGGCGGTGGCGTCAGCGCTTCCAGCGCGGCCAGCAGACGGCGTTCCGCCTCCAGCTCCACGGCCTTGACCTGGGCCCGCACGGCCTCGCGGTCAGCGTCCTCCAGATCGGGATTGCGGCCCTTGAGGGCGCGTCGCACGTCGCGCAGCGGCGCGATGGCCGTGTCCTGCCAGGCCCGGGCTATATCGCAGGCGGCCTCCAGCGCATCGGCGTCCGGGAGCCGCCCGGTCCGCGCCGTCCAGGCCGCCCACAGCAGCAGGGGCACGTTCTGGCCGGCGGCGTCCTGCAGGTGCAGGCAGGCGTCGCTGACACCGTCAGAGGCGTAGGCCTGCACGGCCCAGTCCCATAGCTCGCTCATTCCGCCGTAGCGCCCTTCAGCCCGGCCCAGCGGCGGACGCCGGACCACTCCAGCCCGAACAGGTCCAGGGCCCGGCCGACCGACTGGTCGACCATCTCCTCGATGGACGCGGGCTTCGCATAGAAGGCGGGCAGGGGCGGGGCGATGATCGCGCCCATTTCGGTCAGGGCCGTCATGGTGCGCAGGTGGCCCAGGTGCAGGGGCGTCTCGCGCACCATCAGCACCAGCCGCCGGCGCTCCTTGAGCACCACGTCGGCGGCGCGGGTCAGCAGGGTCGAGGTCACGCCGGTGGCGATCTCGCTCATGGTGCGGACGGAGCAGGGGGCGACGATCATGCCCATGGTCCGGAACGAGCCGGAAGCGATCGTCGCGCCGACGTCGTTGAGCCGGTGCGTCACGTCGGCGCGGCCTGTCAGATCGTCCGCCGAAAGATCGGTCTCCTGCGACAGGGTCAGCAGGGCGGCGCGGGTGACGACGAGGTGACTCTCGACACCGAGCTCGCGCAGGGCGTCGAGCACCCGAATTCCGTAAGCCACGCCCGACGCTCCGGAAATTCCGACGACGAGGCGGGACGGCGAAACGGGGGGCAAGTTCCGTACGGCTCCGTTCACATCATCGGCCATATTAGGGTCCACGGTCATCGGGTCCGGAGGGCCCGTGGCTTCACCGGAAAGTGATTCCACAGCGGGTCCGGCCGGGCGCTCAATCTAGTGGTCCCTTAGACATGGAGGCGCAAGCCATGACCATCGAAGCTCGTATCCGCGAACTGGGAAACCGTCACCGCAACCTGGATGAAACCATCCGCCGCGAGCTGACCCACCCGGCGGCGGACTCGCTTCGCGTACGGGAGCTCAAGCAACAGAAGCTCCGGCTCAAGGAACAGATCACCAGCCTGGAGGCCCGAGCGCATTAGCGACGGCCTCCCGCAGACAGACAGACGGCCCCGGAGCGATCCGGGGCCGTTTTCATGTCAGTCCTTGGCGCCGAACACCGACTCGGCGGTGGGCTCGGCGCCACGGCGTTCGCGGGCTTCGGGCACGAATTCCGGTTCGGCCGGCTCGGCGGCGTCGGCGGGCTGGAGGGTGGCTCCGCCCTTTTTGGCGTCGTCCTTCGCCTTCTTGTCGGCGGCCTTCTTGACCAGTTCGTCGAGCGCCAGCTGGCCGACCAGGCCGAGGGTCACCGGATCGACCGGCTTGATGTTGGCGCTGTTCCAGTGGGTGCGGTTGCGCACGCTCTCGATGGTCGACTTGGTCGTGCCCAGCAGCTTGGCGATCTGTGCGTCGGTCACCTCGGGGTGGTTGCGCACGAACCAGGCGATGGCGTCCGGACGATCCTGGCGACGCGAAACCGGCGTGTATTTCGGCGCCGGCTTGTGGGTCTTCAGCAGTTCGGCGTGGCGGCTGACCACGGCCTGCATGCGATAGCTTTCGTCGTTCTGGGCCTTGTCCAGTTCCTCGCGCGTCAGCTGACCGTTGACCAGCGGGTCGGCGCCGCGGATGTCGCGCGCCACATCGCCATCAGCGATGCCGCGCACTTCCAGCGGATGCAGGCCGCAGAAGTCGGCGATCTGCTCGAAGGTGAGGGAGGTGTTGTCGACCAGCCAGACCGCGGTGGCCTTGGGCATCAGGATGTCGGTCATGAGCGTCTTTGCTTCTGCTTTCTGGCCCGCCAAGGCGGGTTCCGGATACGACGGCGCCCGACCTTTCGGCCGGGCGCGCAAGGCACCGATATAGGCCCATTCGCGCCAAAAGAAAACGAAACCCGACATCGACATACAGCCAAGGTTCATCCGGGAAGCTGAACAGTGCTCCCACGGACGCATTGTGCGTCGTTCAAACCTGATGGAGGGACCCATGCTGATTGAAGCCCTTGCCGCGATGACGATGACATCCGGCGCCGCCCAGGAGCTCTCACCGCGTGTCGCGCCGCGCGGCGACTACCGCGAAAGCTGCAGCGGCGAATACGTCAACCGCGGCCGGCTGTATGCCGACTGCCGCAACCGCCGCGGCGCCATCCGCGGCACGTCGATCGAGTTGAACCGCTGCACGGCGCACGAGATTCGCAACGAGGACGGCCTGCTGGTCTGCGGTCCCCACCGTGGCGCGTTTGAAGATCGGCCGGGCGGCGGACGACCGGATCGTCCGGACCGGCCCGGTGGCGGCTGGGGCGGCGGGCGCAACGCCATCACCGTCTATCGCGACGCCCTGTATCGGGGCTCCTCGACCACGTTCCGTGGTGAAATGCCCAACCTGCGCAACACCGGGTTCAACGACAACATCAGTTCGATGCAGTTCCGCGGCACGTGGGAAGCCTGCACCGACGCCTATTTCCGCGGCACGTGCCGGACCTTCAGCGACGATGTTTGGAACCTGCAGGAGCACGGCATGAACGATCGGGTCTCGTCGCTTCGTCCCGTGGGACGCGATGGACGGGGCGACCGGGACGATCGTCGGTAGTCAGACCGTCAGAACGATCTTGCCGACGTGGTCGCCCGCCTCGAGCCTGAGGTGGGCGGCCGACGCCTGCTCCAGCGGGAAGATCGCCTCGATCGGCGGTCGGACCCGACCCGCCGACACCCAGGGCCAGACGGTCGCCTCCACCGCCTCGATCAGCCGCGCCTTTTCGTCGGCGGGCCGGCTGCGCAGGGTCGAACCGGTAAGGACGATTCGCTTCACCATCAACCGCGCCAGATCGATCTCGGCCTTGGCGCCTGAAAGGGTGGCGATGACCACCCACCGGCCGAACGGCCTGAGCACCGCCTGGTTGAGAGCCGCGTAATCTGCGCCGACCATGTCCAGCACCACGTCGGCCCCTCCGAAGCCCTTGATCGCAGCCTCCAGATCGTCGCATCGGGCGTCGAGGCTGAGGTCGGCGCCGAGTTTCAGGGCCGCGGCGGACTTGTCAGCGCCGCGAGAGGTGGCGATCACCCGGGCGCCGGCCGCCCTCGCCATCTGGATCGCGGTAACGCCTATGCCGCTGTTGGCTCCGTGGATCAGCATCGTCTCGCCGGGCTTCAGACCTCCCGCTTCGAAGACATTGGCGAAGACGGTGCAGACGGTCTCGGGCAGGGCGGCGGCCTGTACGACGTCGAGCCCGTCGGGTACGGGAAGGGCATGGCGGGCGTCGACGACGGCGTATTCCGCATAGCCTCCGCCGGCGAGCAGGGCGCAGACGCGGTCGCCGACGGTCCAGCGCCCGACGCCCTCGCCGACCTGATCGATGTCTCCTGAGACTTCGAGGCCGGGAATGTCGGAGGCTCCCGGGGGCGGGGGATAACGTCCTTCACGTTGCAGCAGATCGGGACGGTTGACCCCGGCGGCGCGTACGCGGATGCGAATCTGGCCCGCTCCCGCGACGGGATTCGGGCGTTCGACCAGTGTCAGCGCCTCCGCCGGGCCTGATCCGCCGGTGATTTCGACAGCCCGCATCGGCTCCCCGTCCTTGCAATCGTCCCTGTCCGGGCGTTCAGATAGGCGCTTGCCTGTGGGTTGGCCAAGAAGGAGGCGGTGATGTTCGAGGATCTTGAGCCCCGTCCGGCGCGGGGCGCGCCCCTGATCGCCTTGTCACGCGAGGATCTGGACGGCTATTCGGTCGAGGACCTCAAGGAACGGATCGCCGGGCTGGAGGCGGAGATCGCCCGCTCGAGGGCCGCCATCGACGGCAAGTCGTCGCAACGTAACGCGGCCGACGCCATGTTCAACTTCCGCTCCTGAAACGCCCGTGAATCAGTCTGTTGGCACGGCCGTTGCAGACCGCTCATGCACCGCGCGAAACCGTGCCGGTCGTGATACGGATGCGCCTGGAACATGAGTTTGACCGAGTTGATGCCCAGGGACGACCTTACCCCATCCGCCGGACGCACCCGCGCAGCCGTCGTCGACGACTTCGCCCGGTCGGAGCTGTTCGACCGCACTTTCCGCGAGGGCATGGAACTGGTCGAGGAGACTGCCGCCTACCTCGATGGCGACGGGCGCCGCGAATCCAAGCTGCTGTCGCGCACCACGGCCCTGGCCTACGCGGGCGAGAGCATGAAGCTGACCACCCGGCTAATGCAGATCGCCTCCTGGCTGCTGGTTCAGCGTGCCGTGCGCGAGGGGGATATAACGGCGACGGCGGCCTGCGACCTGCGCTACCGGCTCGCCGACCGCAAGATCGAAACGGAGCCGACCCACCCCGAACTGCCGATCGCGCTGGTCGAATACCTCGTCCGGGCCGAGAAGCTCTACGACCGGGTGCTGCACCTTGACCGGCGCATGTATCTGGACGCGCCGGAGGAAGAGGCGGTCAATCCGGTGCAGAGCCAGTTGGACCGGCTGACGGCGGCGTTCCGACAATAGAAGCCGAAGCTACGGCCCGATGTCGTCGGCGTCGCGGCCGCGTCCGTCGTCCACCACCTTGGGCAGGTTGACGGCGATGCCGAGCGCCTCGGCCAGCTTGTCGTCGCGGCCGTAGACATCCTCGCGGAAGGCGACGCGGCCCTGACCGTCGACGAAGGCGGTCCAGTACAGCAGGCGGACAGTGATTTCGCGACCGGTCTGGATGCGCTTGGTCTCGCGCGTGTCCTGCGCCGTGTCGAACTCGGCCAGCAGGGCCGGATCGGGCGATAGCAGCAGGCGGGCGAACTCGACCGCGTCCTGAACCCGCACGCAGCCGTGGCTGCGCTGCCGCATGGCCAGGTTGAAGGCTGACTTGGTCGGCGTGTCATGCAGGAAGATGGCGTAGCTGTCGCGCAGCTCGAACTTCACATAGCCGAGGGCGGCGGTCGGGCCGGCGCGCTGGATCACCGTGCCGTTCGACATGTACATGTTGTTGGCCGCCAGATAGCCGGGACCCTTGGGCAGGATCTCGTTGCGGGCGATCGAGGCGGGCACATACCAGGGCGGATTGGCGACCACCGAGGCGAACTGCTTTTCGAGGCTGGGCGTCTGGTTGGCGGCGGTGCCGACGACGACGCGGTTCGAGTGAACCGGCTTGCCGTCCTTCCAGTAAACCATGATTGCGGCGGCTGTGTTGACCTCGATCCGCTCAGGGGCGACGTCGCGCTTCAGCCAGCGCCGGCGCTCGAGGTTCAGGGCGATCTGCCGGGCGCGGTCTTCGGACGAGGCGGACAGGGAGCGCTGGGTCCCCGTGCCGATGCGGCCGTCGGCCGCCAGGCCGTGCCGAATCTGGAAGCCCTTGACGGCCTCGATCAGCTCGGGGCCGTAGTAGGTCCCCATGCCAGTCAGTTGGGCGCCGGCGCTCCCGGACAGGTCGCCCTCCGCCACGAGACGCTCGATGAGGATTGGAATGCGCGGGTCGCTCGTGTTCGGCTCGATCGTCGGGCCCGCGCGGAAGACGGGCCAGCTGCGGCCCTCGCGGATCATCCGGCGATACCGGACATAGCCAGCCGACAGGTTGGAATAGCCGATATCGGTCGGGGCCAGCGCCTCGAACCAGTCCACGAGGCGGCTCTGGGCCAGGGCGTCATTGAGGCCGACGGGCAGGTCGACCCGGTTTTTCTGCATCTCCCACAGGTCTTCGACCGTCTCCGGCCGCACCCGGCCCTCGGCCAGCACGCGGCCGTAGCCCAGCGCCGCCGCCGTTGTGCGCATTTCGGCCGTCGCCGGGGCCGCGGCGAGGGCGTCGAAATTGAAGAAGTCTGCTTGCGACAGGCCGTGACGCTCGGCGCGGGCGGCTGCGTCCCGCAAGGCGCGCAGGCGTTCCGGCGTCCATACCGGACGCCAGCCGTTCATTTCGTAGAAGGCGCGCACGTCAGGCTGGATCGTGGCCGGCAGTCGCGCCAGCTGATCATTGAAACTATCATAGAAGGCGATGGCGGCCGGATCGCGGACCTGGGCCATGGCGACCCCTCCGCTTGCCGACGCGATGGCCGCCGCCGCCGCGCCCAGACCCAGTTGCCGTCGATTCATAGTTGCAGCTCTTCGCCCGTTTCCACGCAGAATCCTGCGTCTACGCCCCGGTAGTCCAACGTCGTCATGTTATCGGCGTTCCGGGCAAACAGAAAGGCGCCGGTCCCGGGACCGACGCCTTCGTGATCATCCTGTCCGGCACTGTGACCGGAATACCAGAGGCTACTTCTTGATGAAGCCGCCGAACTTGTTGTTGAAGCGCGAGACGCGGCCGCCGCGGTCCATCAGATGCTGGTTGCCGCCGGTCCAGGCCGGGTGGGTCAGCGGATCGATGTCGAGGTTCATGACGGCGCCTTCCTTCTGGTAGGTGGAGCGCGTCTGGTAGGACGTACCATCGGTCATCGTCACGGTGATGAAGTGGTAGTCGGGGTGCGTATCGGCCTTCATGGTCGTTGTCCGGTCTCTGCGCGGTGACGATGCCGACCGTCCGTGCGCGAAAATGAGAAACCCGCCAGCGAGGGCGGGAATGAGCGGCGGCGTTTACACCGGGGGCCGTTCCGGGGCAAGAGGCGCGCGCATGACAGACACGACCGCCTCCGCTCCCGACGCAGCCGACCTTCGCGGACGACCCGGCGCCGGCGCGCTGCTGGTCGAGCAGATGGGCGACGCCGGGGAACGGCGGGCCAAGCGGCGCGATATTCGCCCGCTGGGCCGGTTGCTGCCCTACGCCCTGCGCCACAAGGGCCATATGGCCATGGCGGCGCTGTGGCTGATCCTGTCCACGACCGCCTCCCTGGCGCTGACGGTGTCGGCCCGCGGGGCCATCGACAACGGCTTCGAGGACGGCGGGGCGCGGCTGAACCTGTGGTTCATGGTGCTGGCGGCGAACGCGCTGTTTCTCGGGCTGGCAACGGCAGTCCGCTACTATTTCGTGACCAAAACGGGCGAACGGGTAGTGGCAGACGTTCGCAAGGGGCTGTTCGAGCGCATTCTGACCCTGGATCCGGCCTTCTATGCCCAGATGCGCACCGGCGAGGTGCTGTCGCGCCTGACCACCGACATCGCCCTGGTCGAGACCCTGCTGACCACCTCGGTCTCCTACGCCGTGCGCAATTTCCTGACCCTGATCGGCGGGACCATCCTGCTGTTCATCGTCAGCCCCAAGCTGACCGGGCTGGTGCTGCTGGTCGTGCCGCTGCTGCTGGGGCCGCTGTTCCTGTTCGGGCGGCAGGTGCGCAAGCTGACGGTGCAGTCGCAGGACCGGTTCGCCAGCGCCGTGGGCTTCGCCGGCGAGAGCGTCGACGCCATCGAGACGGTGCAGGCCTTCGGGCGGGAAAAGAGCGCCATCGCCCGCTTCGGAGAGGCAGTCGAGGCGGCGTTCGGGGTCTCCCTGATCCGGATCAAGGCCCGGGCGCTGATGACCGCGATGATCATCGTGGTGATGTTCGGCGGCGTGACGCTGGTGCTGTGGCTGGGGGCCCAGGACGTGATCGCCGGGCGGATGACGCCGGGGGCGCTGCTGCAGTTCGTGCTCTTGTCGGTCTTCGCGGCGGGGGCCGTCGGGGCGCTGGGCGAGAGCTGGGGCGATGTCCAGAAGGCCGCCGGGGCCATGGAGCGGATCGACGAACTGATGCGCAGCTCGCCGGAGATCGCCTCGCCGGCGGCGCCGCAGAGCCTGCCTCAGCCGCCGGTGGGCGAGGTCTCGATGTCGGCGGTGCGGTTCAGCTATCCCGGGCGACCGGACCTGCCGGCGCTGAAGGGCTTTTCCCTGACTGTGCGGCCGGGCGAAACCATCGCCCTGGTTGGTCCCTCGGGCGCGGGCAAGAGCACGGTCTTCCGCCTGTTGCTGCGCTTCTACGATCCCCAGTCCGGCGTGGTGTCGGTGGACGGCGTCGATGTGCGTCAGGCGGATCCGGTGGCGGTTCGGGACCGGTTCGCGTGGGTGTCCCAGGAGGCACCCCTGTTCTCCGGATCGGCGACCGAGAACATCCGGTTCGGGCGTGAAGCCGCCAGTGCGGCCGAGGTGCGGACGGCCGCACAGGAGGCGCAGGCGCTGACCTTCATCGAAGCCCTGCCGCAGGGGTTCGACACGCCGCTGGGCGAACGGGGCAAGAGCCTGTCCGGCGGCCAACGCCAGCGGATGGCCATCGCGCGGGCTCTGGTCCGGGACGCGCCTATCCTGCTGCTCGACGAGGCGACGTCTGCGCTCGACGCGGAGAGCGAGCGGCTGGTGCAGGTGGCGCTGGACAAGGCGATGTCGACCCGCACCACGATTGTCATCGCCCACCGCCTCGCGACCGTCCTGCGGGCCGACCGCATCGTGGTCATGGAGGATGGTCAGGTCGTGGAGGAGGGGACCCACGCGGCGCTGATGGGGCGTGGCGGCCTCTACGCCCGGCTGGCGGAACTCCAGTTCCGCGCCGACTGAACCCGCGCTGGCTATCCGGCGGCCATGACCCCGCAGATCACCCGGTCGCCGGCTCCGCCGATCGGCTGGCTCGCGTGGTCGTCGATGGCGGCGTGTATCACGAGAGCCGAACCGTCCGCGTCCCACAGCCACTGGCCGGGACCCTCGCGGGCTATGCGGGCGCGGGTGGTGAAGACCTCGGCCCGGACCCGCCCCTGGGAATCCGCGAAGACGTTCGGCAGATCGCCGTCGTCGGGTCCTTCGGCGTTCAGCAGGCCGTGGGGGGCCCTGGGCTCGCCGTGATTGATATGGCCGCCGGCGGAGGCGAAGGGCGCCTCGCATCGGCCTGTCACGTGGATGTGGGCGCCGTGCCAGCCCGGAGCCAGTCCATCGGCTTCGATGCGGATCAGCAGGCCGGTCGGCCCCTGCGTCAGTATGGCCCGGCCGACGTTCTGGCCTGCGGCGTTGAAGAGCGTCGCCTCTCCAAAATCGCCTGTCGGCGCCCGCTCCGGACGCCAGGAGTAGTCATTCGTGGTGACGCTGACGCAGGCCGCCAGCGAAGCCGCGAGCGGCAGGACAGCGACGGCGACGAGTCGTGCAGGATGCATGGCGAATATTCCCCTGTCTGATGGGGGCTGTGCGCGCGGCTTCGCTTTGCCTCCGCAGGCCCCGGATGCTAGAAAAACCCCTAGCGGATCACGTTCCGATTCCGGCCATTTAAAGCCCGATTTCCTTGACCGACGACAGCTATAACAACGCCCTGCCGCCCTCGTCGGGCGCCGGCGGCGATATCTCAACCATCACGATCGAGGACGAGCTTCGCCGTTCGTATCTCGACTACGCCATGAGCGTGATCGTGTCCCGTGCTCTGCCGGACGCGCGCGACGGGTTGAAGCCCGTGCACCGCCGCATCCTGTACTCGATGCACGATCTGAAGATGACGCCCGACCGGCCCTATTCGAAATGCGCCCGCGTGGTCGGCGACGTGCTGGGCCGGTTCCACCCGCACGGCGACGCCTCGGTCTATATGGCGCTGGTGCGCATGGCCCAGCCGTTCTCGATGGGGCTGATGTTGGTCGACGGCCAGGGCAATTTCGGCTCGGTCGACGGCGATATGCCGGCCTCGATGCGATACACCGAGGCCCGGATGGCTCCGGCCGCCTCGGCCCTGCTGACCGACATCGACAAGGACACGGTCGATTTCCAGCCGAACTACGACGAGAAGGAGCTGGAGCCCGTCGTCCTGCCGGCGCGAATTCCGAACCTGCTGGTCAACGGCGCGGGTGGCATCGCCGTCGGCATGGCGACGAATATTCCGCCGCATAACCTCGGCGAGATCGTCGACGCCTGCGTCGCCCTGCTGGACGACCCGAACATTGCGGACGATTCGCTTCTGGACATCGTGCCGGGGCCGGACTTCCCCACCGGCGGCGAGATCATGGGGCGGACCGCCCCGCGGAACGCCCTGCGTGAGGGCCGTGGCTCCGTCATGGTGCGCGGCAAGGCGACGATCGAGACGATCCGCAAGGACCGCGAGGCCATCGTGGTCACCGAGCTGCCGTTCCAGGTCAACAAGCAGACCCTGATCGAGCGCATCGTCGAAATGGTTCGCGAGAAAAGGATCGAAGGCATCTCCGACGTCCGCGACGAGTCCGACCGCGACGGCATGCGGATGGTCATCGAGCTGAAGCGCGATGCGTCGGGCGACGTGGTGCTGAACCAGCTGTGGCGGTTTACGGCGATGCAGTCGTCGTTCGGCGTCAACATGCTGGCGCTGAACCACGACCGTCCGGTGCAGATGGGCCTGCGCCAGCTGCTGGAGGCCTTCCTCGAGTTCCGCGAAGAGGTCGTCGTCCGGCGCATCAAGTTCGAACTGGCCAAGGCCCGCGACCGCGGCCACGTGCTGGTCGGTCTGGCCGTGGCCGTGGCCAATATCGACGAGGTCATCCACATCATCCGCTCGTCGGCCGATCCAGCCGAGGCGCGAGAGCGGCTGCAGGCCAAGGCCTGGCCGGTGGGCGACATGATCGCCCTGATCGAACTCATCGCCGATCCGCGCTCCATGCTGGTCGAGGGTGACAAGCTGAATCTGACGGACGAGCAGGCGCGCGCCATTCTGGCCCTAACGCTGAGCCGTCTGACGGGTCTCGGCCGCGACGACATCTTCGGAGAGGCCCGCAGTCTCGCCGACACCATCCAGGGCCACCTGACCCTGCTCAGCGACCGCGCCAACATCCTGGCGGTGATCCGCGAGGATCTGCTGCTGGTGAAGGACGAGTTCTCCGTGCCGCGTCGCACCCTGATCGGCGAGGGCGATTTCGAGCTGGAAGACGAGGACCTGATCCCGCGCGAGGACATGGTCGTCACCGTCACCCACGGCGGCTACGTCAAGCGGGTGGCGCTGAACGCCTACCGGACCCAGCATCGCGGCGGCAAGGGCCGCTCGGGCGTGGCCATGAAGGACGATGACGCCGTGACCGGCGTGTTCTCGGCCTCGACCCACACGCCGGTGCTGTTCTTCGCCACCAACGGCAAGGCCTACAAGCTGAAGACCTGGCGGCTGCCGCTGGGCAATCCGCAGTCGCGCGGCAAGGCCTTCGTCAACCTGCTGCCGATCGAGCCGGGCGACAGCATCATGAACGTGCTGCCCCTGCCCGAGGACGAGGCCGACTGGGCTGACTACGACATCATGTTCGCCACCAGCAGCGGCGACGTGCGGCGCAACAAGCTCAGCGACTTCGCCACCGTCAACCGAGCCGGCAAGATCGCAATGAAGCTGGAGGACGGGGACCGGATGGTCGGCGTGGCCCTGTGCACCGCCGAGGACGACGTCATGCTGACGACGGCGCTGGGCCGTGCGATCCGCTTCAAGGCCGATGACGTGCGCGTGTTCAAGGGCCGGGATTCCACCGGCGTCCGGGGCGTGCGGCTGCAGAAGGACGACGAGGTCATCTCCATGGCCGTGCTGGGCCGGGTCGACGCCACGCCGGAAGAGCGGGCGGCCTACGTCAAACACGCCAACGCCATGCGCAAGGCGGCGGGTGATGAGGACGACACCCCGGTCGAGGCCGACGACGAGGCCGTGGCCGAAACAGCCCTGTCGGTCGAGCGGATCGCAGAACTGGGCGCGGCCGAGCAGTTTATCCTGACCGTTACCGAAACCGGCTTCGGCAAACGCTCGTCGGCCTATGAGTACCGGCGTACCGGCCGGGGCGGCCAAGGGTTGACGGCGCACGGCCTCGGCGGCCGGGCAGGTACGCGTCTGGCGGCTTCGTTCCCGGTCGAGGAAGACGACGACCTGCTGCTGGTCACGTCGGGCGGTCAGATGATCCGTACGCCGATGAAGCAGGTCCGCATCGTCGGCCGCGCCAGCCAGGGCGTGACCATATTCCGGACGGCGGAGGGTGAACGGGTCGTTTCGGTCGAACGGCTGCCGGACTCGGGCGGCGACGAGGTCGTCGAGACCGATGGCGAGGCCGAGGGCGGAGAGGGCGGCGGCGAGAGCTGAGGGCTCAGGCCACGGGGTGGAGCAGGTGGCCATAGCCTTCCTGCTCCGCCCGCCTGATCAACCGGCTGTCGAGGGTCGCCATCCGACAACCGCGCATTTCGGCCAAGGCCAGATAGGTCGCATCATATGCCGAGAAGCGGTGGGCGGAGGCGAGGGTGAAGGCGCGCTGGGCCAGATCGGCCGCCGCGACCGGCCGCTCGACCAGTCGAAGCGTTGCGTCGATGGCGGCGGCCCCATCGGCTACGGAGGCTGCGTCCAGCCATACCTTCTTGGCTGCGATACTGGCGAGCTCGAGGACCAGAAGGTCGGGCGCGATCATCGTCGCTGCGCTTTCGACGCCCTCCGCCAGAAAGCGTCTGGCGACCTCGCTGTGAGTCTCGTCGAAGAGAACCGCGGCGATCAGGGAGGCGTCGATCACCCGATCAACGGGCATCGCGATCTTCCCGGATCAGGTCGACGGCCGATATGTCCGAGTAGACGGTCCGTGTGCGAATCCGGTCCATTTCGGCCAGAACGGCGAGCCGCCTCGTCGTTGCGGCTTCGTTCAGGAGAGCCGCCGCCGCCGCGGATTGGTCATCTCCCCAGTCGCGCGCCGTCTCACGAACGAGAAGACGCGCCGCGGGGGTCAGCGCCTCCTCCTCGATGCGCAACGCCTGGTCGCCCGAAGGTTCCAGCACAAAGGTGACGCGGTCGTTACGTGCATCCAGCCGGGCTTTCCGACCGGCCTGGAGCCAGGCGCGCGCCTGGGCGTGGGTGTCCGTATTGGCCCACCATTGCCGCTTGATGCGCTCGTTCCGGGCGGAAGGGGGCAGTTTGCGGCCGAGCAGGCGCTCTATCTCGCCGAATGAGAGGGTGACGGGCGCAGAGCCTGCATTTGCCAACCGCTCGTGAAGGGGCGAATAGATCGACATGGCCGCTTTCCCGAAAAAGGTACCTGAAGGTATATATTCTTTCGCCTTGGGTATCCAGTCGTGATCGTGCTCGTGGACGGCCTCCCGGCGACGGCAGAGGATCTGGCCCATGCCGCCCTCGTCAACTACGGGGCCTACACCTCCTTCCGCGTCGAGGACGGCGGCGTACGCGGCCTGGACCTGCATCTGGAGCGGCTCGAGACCGGGGCTCTGGAGCTGTTCGGCGAGCGCGTCGGCGAGGCGCGCCTGCGCGACCTGATGCGCGCTGCGGTCGAGAAGCGGGGGGAGTGCTGGCTGCGGGTCAGCCTGTTCGCGCCGGAGATGTCGCCGCGCACCCCGGGCTGGACGGGTCGTTCCAAGGTGATGACGGCCGTCTTCCCGCCACCGCCGCCGCTGGCGGAGAGCGTGCGGCTGCAAACGCAGGCCTATGCCCGCGAGGCGCCGCATCTGAAGCATGTCGCCACCTTCGGCCTGATCCGGGCGCGGCGGGCGGCGCGGGCGGCCGGCTTCGACGACGCCCTGTTCGTGGACGGCGAGGGGCGGGTGTCCGAGGGAAGCCTGTGGAATATCGGCTTCCTGCGGGGGGATCAGGTGGTCTGGCCGCGAGCGCTGATGCTGGCGGGGGTGGCGCAGGCGCTGGTCCAGCGGGGGTTAGAGGCGGCGGGACGGGCCGGTATGACGGAGCTGGTCCGCGCGGGCGAACTGTCCCGGTTCGACGCCGCCTTCATCTGCAACAGCGCCACGCCGGCCTGCGCAGTGGCCTCGATCGACGGGCATGTCTTCGGAGCGCCGCCGCTGGAGACTCTGAAGGCGATCTGGGCTTCACAGCCCTGTCAGCCGATCTAGGCCCGCCCGGCCCCACCTGCTAAACCGCTGGCAAGGCGGGGAGGAACGCATGCGCATCGGCCTGTACCCAGGCACATTCGATCCCGTCACCAACGGGCATATGGACATCATCGGGCGGGCGGTGAAGCTGGTCGACCGGCTGGTCATCGGCGTGGCCCGCAATGACGACAAGGGGCCGCTGTTCACGACGGACGAGCGGGTGGTGATGGTCCGCGCCGAGGTGGCGCCTCTGGGCGACAAGGTCGAGGTCCGGGCCTTCGACAGCCTGCTGATGCATTTCGCCGAGTCGCTGGACGCCAGCATCATCGTGCGCGGCCTGCGCGCCGTCGCGGACTTCGAATACGAGTTCCAGATGACGGCGATGAACCAGCGCCTCAATGCCGACATCGAGACGGTCTTCCTGATGGCCGACCCGCGGCATCAGGCCATCGCCTCGCGGCTGGTCAAGGAGATCGCCCGTCTGGACGGTGCGATCGACAGTTTCGTCAGCCCGGCCATCGCCAAGGCGGTTCGGGCCAAGGTCAAGGGATAGTCACCGTTTTGAAGATCGTCACCGCCGCCGCGCTTTCGCTTTCGCTGCTGGTCGCTGCGCCCGCCATGGCGCAGACCGCTCCGTCCGCGGACTGGCGCACCGTCGCCCCCGAGAACCTGCTGGTCATCGACACCGCCAAGGGCCGCATCCTCGTCGAGCTGGAGCCGCGCATGGCTCCGCAGGCGGTGAACCGCATCCGCACCCTGGCCGATCAGGGCTTCTATGACGGACTGAAATTCCACCGGGTGATCCCTGACTTCATGGCTCAGACCGGCGATCCGCAGGGCACGGGGCAGGGCGGCAGCGACCTCCCCGACCTGGCCGGCGAATTCGAGTTCCGGCGCGGCCGCGACGCCGGCTTCGTGCCCGCCGGGTCGTCTTCCGGAGGGCTGGTCGGCCTGATCGGCTCCGTACCGGTCACGACGCAGCCGGAGGCGCAGATGATGGTCACGGCCGACTTCAAGGCGGGGGCCCAGGGCCTGTTCTGCCCCGGGGTGGCCGGCATGGCGCGTGGGAGCGCTCCGGACAGCGCCAACAGCCAGTTCTTTCTGATGACGGGGCCCAAGGAGGACCTGAACGGGCGCTACACGCCGTTCGGTCGGGTCGTGGACGGCCTGGATGTGGTCCGGGCGATCGAGGCCGGGACGGAAGCCGGCAATGGCCAGGTTGTCGATCCGGACGTGATGACCCGCGCCCGCACCGCCGCGGCCCTGCCAGAGGGCGACCGGCCCAACGTGCGCGTCGCGACCGGCGCCGCCCTCCAGGCCGAGGTCGATCGGGTGCGGGCTGCGCGCGGCGGCGCCTTCAATGTTTGCGATATTCAGCCGCCGGCCGAGGTCGTCGGGGGCTGATCCAGATTGCCGGGATCCTGGGGAGGACCACCATGAAGACGATTTCCGCCGCCATGCTCGCCGCTGCCCTGTTGGGCGGCCCGGCTCTGGCGCAAGACGTCGGCGGTCCGCCTCCGCCGCCCGCTCCGACGCCGGAGACCACGATCGCGGCCACGGAGTGGCGCACCGTGCCTGCCGAGAACCTACTGGTGATTGACACGACCAAGGGGCGGATCCTCGTCGAGCTGTTCCCCGAAGTCGCCTCCCTGCACGTCGAGCGAATCAAACTGCTGGCCCGCCGCGGCTTCTACGACAACGTCCCCTGGCATCGGGTGATCGACTGGTTCATGGCCCAGACCGGCGATCCGCTGGGCAACGGCGAGGGCCAGAGCCCCTATCCCGACCTGGTGGCCGAGTTCACCTTCCGCCGCGATCCGGCCATGCCGTTCGCCGCCGTGGCCGAGCCGACGGGCGCGCGCCTCGGCTTCTTCCATTCCCTGCCGGTGCAGACCCAGCCCGACGCCGCCTTCGCCCAGACCGGCGACGGCAAGGTGCACGGCTGGGGCCTCTACTGCCCGGGCGTCGCCGGCATGGCCCGCGACGTCGGCAACGACACGGCCAACAGCCAGTTCTTCATCATGCGCCAGGCCTATCCGGCGCTGGACAAACGCTACACCATCTGGGGCATGACGGTGGACGGACTGGACGTGGTCCGCTCGCTGCAGATCGGCGACGGCGAGAACGGCATGATGACCCAGGTCCAGCCGGACCGGATGACCCGGGTGCGGATCGCGGCCGACATCCCGGAGGCGGAGCGGCCTGTGGCGCAGGTGCTGGCGACCGACTCGCCGCGCTTCCGCGCCATGGTCGACGAAGAGCGCGCCGCCCGTGGAGCCGATTTCTCGGTCTGCGACGTCAACCTGCCGGTGCAGGTGACGAACTAGGTCACCGTCTGCGGCGGCGGCGTCTTGGGCGGCGGTCCTCGCGCATCTTCTGCAGCAGCAGCCCTTCGCGCAGGCCGCGGTCGGCGACGCGGACCCGTTCTGACGGCCAGGCGCGCTGCACCGCCTCCATGATCGCGGCTCCGGCCAGCACCAGGTCGGCGCGGTCGGGACCAATGCAGGATTCGGCGGCGCGGCCCGCGGGGCCGAGCTGGATCAGGCGCTCGGCCGCCTTCTCGCAGTCGCCGCGCGTCATCCATAGGCCGTCGACCAGATTGCGCTGGTAGCGACGCAGGCGCAGGTGGATCCCGGCCAAGCTGGTGATCGCGCCCGAGGTGCCGACCAGATGCGCCCGCCCGGCGGCGAACACCTCGCGCAGGGCGGGGTCGATCGGCGCCCGCGACAGGGCCTCGCCCATGTGCGCGACCATGGCCTCGTACCACCCGTCGATAGCGGCCGGCCCGGCGCCGGTCGGCTCGGGGTGGCGCTCGGCAAGAGTGACCACGCCGATCGGCGCCGACATCCAGCCTTCCAGTTCGAAACCGCCGCCGCCCCGCTTCAGCCAGCTCAGTTCGGTGGAGCCGCCGCCGACGTCGACGACCAGCACGGCCTCGGCCTTGTCGTCGAACAGGTTCAGGCAGCCTTCGACCGAGAGGCGAGCCTCCTCGACCGGATCGATGATGCGCAGGCGCAGCCCCGTGCCCTCGCGGACCCGTTCGATAAAGGCGGCGCCGTTGTCGGCCTGGCGGCAGGCCTGGGTGGCGACGGCCATCAGCCGGGCCGATTCCACGCCCTTCTTCGCGACCCGTTCGCCGCACAGCATCAGGGCCTCGTAGGCCCGCTCCATGGCCGCGTCGTCCAGCCGGCCCGTGCGCGACAGGCCCTCGCCGAGGCGGACGATGCGGCTGAAGGAATCCACCACGCGAAAGCCGTCCCGCGCCGGGCGAGCGATCAGCAGACGGCAGTTGTTGGTCCCCAGATCGAGCGCTCCGTAGAGGGGCGCCTCCCGACCTGATGCGCCGGTCCCGTCGGAGGCGCCGCCACGGGCGCCCTGGCCGCCGGACCTGAAACGCTGGGACCGGGGGGCGCCCGCAGGCGCGCCGATCTCCGGCATGGCCGAACTTTCAAGGTGGGCGGTCCGAAACGGCGCCCGTCCCGAACAACCTAGACCCGTCGACGCGCCAGCGCCAAGCCGTGTGACCCGAAAATGAACGGGGCGACGGTCATCCCGCTCAGGTGGGATGGCGCAGTCTGGCGTCATGACCGATGAAATCGTCGCCAAATTTGGACTCGGGCAGATCGTCCGCCACCGCGAAGCCGCCTTCCGGGGAGTGGTCATCGACGTCGACCCCGTGTTCGCGGGCAAGCCGGGCGACACGGGCGATATCTCGCCGGACCAGCCCTTCTATCAGGTGCTGGCCCTTGGCGCCGAGGGCGGCTTTGTCGCCTATGCGCCCGAGGACGCCCTTGAGCACGATCCCGAGCTGTCGTCAGTCGCCCGCGAGGCCGAGTCACGATGGTTCACCGTCGACCGCAAGGGCCGCTACGCGCCGAAGTCGCACGCTATCCATTGACGGCGGCGCTGGCGTCGCCAGCGGCCGGGGCCTAGATTGAGGTCAAGGGACCGCCAGAGTCCGGAGCGAGCAGGAGCGCCTCAATGTCCGATTTCGAGCACGTATTCGAAGCCCCGCCCGAAGGCGCGGCCGCGGACTGGACCATTCCGCAGGACTGGTCGGCCTATACGGAGGTCGAGCACCGCACCTGGGACACCCTCTACGCCCGCCAGATGAAGATCCTGCCGGGACGGGCCGCCGACGTCTTCATCAAGGGGCTTGACGCTCTCGACCTGAACACCGGCGGCATCCCCGATTTCGAGGTCATGAACCCCAAGCTGCAGGCCCTGACCGGCTGGACGGTGGTCTGCGTGCCCGGCCTCGTGCCGGACGAGGTGTTCTTCGATCATCTCGCCAACCGGCGCTTCCCCTCGGGCCAGTTCATCCGCAAGCCGGACCAGCTCGATTACCTGCAGGAGCCGGACATCTTCCACGACGTGTTCGGCCATGTGCCGATGCTGACCGACCCCGACTTCGCCGCCTATATGGAAGCCTACGGCAAGGGCGGCCAGCGCGCGGCCTCGCTGGGCATGCTGCAGAACCTGGCCCGGCTCTACTGGTACACGGTCGAATTCGGCCTGATGCAGGACGACGGCGGCCTGCGCATCTACGGGGCGGGCATCGTCTCGTCGGCGACGGAGAGCGTCTTCGCCCTGGAGGATCCCTCGCCGAACCGGCTGGGTTTCGACCTCGAGCGGGTGATGCGCACCCTGTACCGGATCGACGACTTCCAGCAGGTCTATTTCGTCATCGACGACATCGAACAGCTGAAGCTTGAGACGCTGCAGGATTTCGGCCCGATCTATGACCGGCTGAAGGGCGCCGAGGACCTCGCAATCGACGCCATCCTGCCGGCCGACCGCGTCTTCACCCGCGGCACCCAGGCCTATGCGGCCAAGGGCGGGCGGTTCGCGGCCTAGAGCCGCTTGCCCATCCTGACCAGCGGCACCGGAGCGCCGCCCCGGTCGTCCTCGAAGCGTTCCATCTCGCGGTAGCCGGCGGCGCGGTAGAGCGGCTCGCCGCCGAGGGTGGCGACCAGTTCGGCGCGACCGTAGCCGGCGGCGTGGGCGGCGGATTCGCACAGATCCAGGATCATTCGGCCGACGCCCCGGCACAGGAATTCCGGGGCCGTGTACATGGCGCGGATGCGGGCGGCGTCGACGCCGGGCGTCAGCGGCGCGGGCTCGCGGCCGAGGGTGTGGTCGCCGCCGTATTCGGTAATCCGGCCGCTCCAGCCGCCGCAGCCGGCCAGGACGCCGTCGCTCTCGACAATAAAATAGGTGTGGTCGGCGATGATCTGGCTGTCGATCCCCATCAGCTTGCGGCTGGCGGCGATCTGGTCCGACGTCAGGAAGGCGGCGAGCGGGCCCGTGATGGCGCGGTCCATCAGTGCGACGAGCGCGGGGATGTCGGCCTCCGTGGCGGTGCGGTGGGTCAGGTCCGCCACAGCTGCAGCGTCCCGACGATATGAACCGCGGCATAGACCAGCACGATCGCCGAGCTGACCCAAGCGAATGCGCCGACCGGCGCGCCGACCGCGTACAGGGCCGGGATGTAGCCGGCGGCACGCAACAGATAGGTGGCGCTGATCGCCGCCAGAACGAGCTTGAGAAACGGAAGGCGCGGAATCATCCCGGCCGCCGAAAAGGCGAAGGCCGCCCAGACGGCGAGGACTGCTGCGATGCCGAGCGTGATCAAGGCCGATTTCGGCGAACCCTGCTCGGCGAGACGCACCATGCGCGGACCGGCGCCAAAGAAGTCGTACCAGCGCGGCCCGCCCACGATGATGGCGAGATGGGCCGCGGAGGCGGCGGCGCTGAGCGCGCCGGCCGCCGCGAGCCACGGGTGGGCGGTCATCCGGCGACTCGCTGGAAGGGATAGAAGCTTTCCCCCAGCTCGAGGATGCCGGTCAGCTCGTCGAGCGCGCCCCGGCTCTCGTCGAGCAGGGTCGGGTCGGCGAGGTCGGCGGGCGTCAGGGTGTCACGGTACCAGTTGGCGGCCCAGATCGACAGGCGGGCGTGTAGCTCGTCGGTCATCCGCATAGCCGGGTTGGTCGCGGCCAATTCAGACCCGGTAAGGGCGACGCGCAGGCGCAGGCAGGCGGGGCCGCCACCATTGCGCATCGACTGGCGCACATCGACGTATTCGACCTTGCCGATGGGGCCGTTGGATGCGGCGAGGCTTTCGGCGACCGCATGGCTGCGGGCGTTGTCGCGGGTCTCGGTCGGGCAGATCAGGGTCAGGCGATCCTCGCCGGGAATCCGCACCAGCATCGAGTTGAACAGATAGCTGGAGATGGCGTCGGCGAGGGGCAGGTCGGCGGCTGAGATCTCGACAAAGACCGGTTCGAAACGGCCGTCGGCGGCGGTGCGGATGGCCTCCAGCGTCCGGGCTGTATGTTCGAAGGCCAGCTCGTGGAAGAACAGGATCTGCAGCGCGCCGACGCAGACCACATCGTTGTGGAAGGTGCCGCCGGCGATCGCCGTGCTGGACTGGCGGGCCAACACCACGCCCGAAGCGCCGTGGCGGCGGGCGAGGGCCTCGGAGGCTTCGCGGGTCTGGCGCGCGGGATACGGACCGTGCCAGTGCTCCCACGCCTCCCGTCCCCAGACCAACAGGTTGACGCCCGGCTGGCCGTGGTCGGCGCACAGGCGGACGTGGTTGGCTGCGCCCTCGTCGGCCAGGTGGGCCACCGAGGGCAGGGCGTCATGGACGGCGAACCGCGCCCGGTCGGGGAAAAGGGCGTTCAGCGCCCGTTTCGTCTGCTGGTGCTCAAGGGAGCGATGCAGGTTGGTGATCAGGTTGGCGGGGGTGAAATGCACCCGGCCGTCGACGGCGTCGGCGGAGGGTGTCACCGTGGCGGCGTTCGCAGCCCACATCGGCGAGGCCGAGCAGGCGGCGGCGGCGAACGACGGCGCGTCCTTCCAGGCCAGTTCAAGCACGGCGGTGTCGGAACCGGAGAAGCCGAGGCCGCGCAGGAAGGGAATGTTCGGCCGCTCGTGGGGCGGCAGCACGAACTGCGGCAGGCCGAGTTCGGCCAGCCGCTTCATCTTGTCGATCCCCTGCAGGACGGCGGCGCGCGGGTTCGACGCCTCGCCCTTGTTCAGGCTGGACGCCAGATTCCCCGGCGACAGGCCCGCATAGGAATGGGTCGGGCCGATGAGGCCGTCGGCATTCGCTTCGACAGCACTTGAGGTCACGACCTTAAGCCTTTGATCTCGCTTTCAATATTCTTCACCGACGCGGCTTCGAAACTGGCCACCGGATAAGCGCAGTAGTCGGCGGCGTAGTAGGCGCTGGGGCGGTGGTTGCCGCTGGCGCCGAGGCCGCCGAAAGGCATGTCGCCGGCGGCGCCGGTGGTCGGGCGGTTGAAATTGATCACGCCCGCGCGGACGCGGTTCACGAACCGGTCGCCAAGGGCCGGATCGTCGCTGATCAGACCGGCTGACAGGCCGTAGCGGGTGGCGTTGGCCTCGGCGACGGCGGCCTCGAACGAGCTGACGCGGGTCACCGACAGGAAGGGGGCGAACATCTCCTCGTCGGGCACGGCGACGCCGGTGACGTCGATGATGGCCGGTTTGACGAAGGCGCCGGGCAGGTTGTCGACCGGGCCCGAGGCGCGGATCACCTTCGCGCCCATGTCGATGCGGTCCTGCAGCGCCTTCAGCGCCGCCTCGGCCGCCTTCACCGAGATCAGCGGTCCGGCATAGGGCTCGGGCGACGAATTCCACGGCGCGAAGATCAGGCGATCAACGATTGATTCCACCGCCGCCACGATGGCGTCGCCCTGCGGCCCCTCGGGCACGATCAGGCGGCGGGCGCAGGAGCAGCGCTGGCCGGTGGTGATGAAGGCGGACTGTACCACGATCCCGGCCACGGCCTCGGCGCTGGCCGCGTCCCAGACCACAAGCGGATTGTTGCCGCCCAGTTCGAGGGCCAGGATCACGTGCGGGTCGTCGGCGAATTTGCGCCGGAAATGGGCCCCGGCCGCGCCCGAGCCGGTGAACATCAGGGCGTCGATGCCGCTGTCGAGCAGGGCCGCGCCGGTCTCGCGGCCGCCCTGCACCACATTGACCACGCCCTGCGGCAGGTCGGCGGCCGCGAAGGCCTCGGCCATCAGTTGGCCGGTCAGGGGCGTCTCCTCCGACGGCTTGAACACGACGGTGTCGCCGGCCAGCAGGGCCGGGACGATATGGCCGTTGGGCAGGTGTCCGGGGAAGTTGAAGGGGCCCAGCACCGCCGCCACGCCGTGCGGCCGATGGCGCAGCACGGCACGGCCGAAGGCGGTGTCGGCGCTGCGCTCGCCGGTGCGCTCGTCATAGGCGCGGATCGAGATGTCGACCTTGCCCTGCATGGCGGTCAGTTCGGTGGTGGTCTCCCACAGGGCCTTGCCGGTCTCGCGGCTGATCGCCTCGGCGATCTGCGGCGCACGCTCCTTGAGCACGGCCTGATAGCGTTTGACCGCGTCGATGCGGTCCCGGCGCGGGCGGTCGGCCCAGTCGGGGAAGGCGGCGCGGGCGCGGTCAGTCGCGGCCTGGACCTCGGTGGGAGAGGCGGCGGCGCCCGCCCAGACAGTTTCGCCGGTGGCGGGATCGATGGACTGGAAAGGGGTCATGGGCTCCAGATAGGGCTTCAGGCCTTCACACGCACGGTGGCGCCGGCCTTGATCTTCAGCGCGTCGGCGGTTTCGCGGTTCAGGACGACGCCGTCGCCCTCGATCGCCGCCTTCTGACGGACGGCGCGGAAGGCGGCGACGTTGTCGGTCGAGATCAGGGCCGGCAGCTCGGCCTCGACCTCATCGGCGACGGAGACGGTGAGGCGGCGGGCGTCGCGGACAGTGCGGATGTTGTCGCGCTGGCACGAGACCGTCGGACCGGCGTCGAAGATGTCGACCAGGCCGTTGGGGCGGAAGCCCTCGCTCTCCAGCAGAGCCATGGCCGGGACGCCCTGCGGATGGACCTTGCCGATGACGGCGCGGGCGGGCTCGGGCAGCAGTTCGACATAGATCGGGTGGCGCGGCGACAGGTCGAGGATGAACTGTTTGTCGGTCGAGCCGGTCATGCGGTCCGCGTCGTCGAACTCCATCGGGAAGAATTTGTGCGCCACATGATCCCAGAACGGGCAGGCGCCGTCGGGGGTGAACACGCCGCGCAGCTCGGCCAGCACCGACTCCGAGAACAGGTCCGGCTGGGCCCCGATCAGCATATAGCGCGACTGGCTGAGCAGCCGGCCCGCGCCCCCCTTGCGCCGATCCGCCTTCAGGAACAGCGAACCGACCTCGGTCCAGCCGGTGCATTCGTTGACCAGCACCAGCGTCTGGTGGTCCAGCTTGACCCCCAGTGACGGCGACGACTGGGTGTTGTTGACCAGCCGGAACGAGAAGAAGGGCCGGTTCAGACCGACCGCCGCCTTGACCGAGCCGACGCCGTCGACGTCGCCGGTGTCCGACTCCTCCAGCATCAGGGTGTACCAGCACTGCTCCGGCGCCAGCTTGCCGGCGAAGCTGTCGCGGCCGAGCTCCAGCCGTTCGGACAGCTGGTCCGGATCCTCGGGCAGGCTGGTGAAGCCGGGGCCGCTGAGGATGGCCAGCTCCAGCAGGTGGTCGAGGTCGGCGGGGCCGGCGGGGCGGACGACGAGCATGGGTTACATCGTCTCCAGACGCAGGGACTTCAGTTTGCGGGCGTCGATCTCGCCCGAGGCGATCTTGCACAGGATCAGGGCGCTGAGCTGGGCCCGTTCGACGAAGCTGGCCGGCCAGGCGAACTCCTGATCCGAATGGATGTCGCCGCCCAGCACGCCGAGGGTGTCGATATTGGGCAGGCCGGCCGCGTGCAGGTTGTTGCCTTCGCAGACCCCGCCCGACGGCTTCCAGGCGATGCTCTGGCCCAGCAGTGCGCCTGTTTCGCGCACCGCCTCGAACAGGGCGGACTGGGAGGCGTCCATCGGCTTGGGCGGACGGGTCATGCCGCCGTGCAGGTCCAGCGACAGGCCGGGGAAGGGCGGTTCGGTCGCGATCTGGCGCACCGTCTCGGAAATCCACGCCGAGGACTCGGCGTCAGGGACGCGGACGTTGAAACGGACCACGGCGTTGTCGGCCACGACGTTCAGCGCCCCGCCGCCGCTGATCTTCGCCACGTTGACGGTGACGCCCTCGCGCTGGCCGTTCAACGCGTGCAGGCGGGCGGCGATGATGGCGGCGCCGGCGACGGCGTTGGCGCCCTCGTGGAATGCGCGACCGGCGTGGGCGGCCTTGCCGGTGACGATCAGATGGTAGTTGCCGCTGCCCTTGCGCGCTCCGGCCAGGGTGCCGTCGGCCAGCGCCGGCTCATAGGTCAGGCCGATATGGCCGCGGGCGCCCAGTTCGGCCAGCAGGGGCGCGGAGGCGGGCGAGCCGATTTCCTCGTCGGGCGACAGCAGCACGGTCCACCCGACGTTCGCCTTGTCCGGGTGGGTCTCGAACGCCTCCAGCGCGGCCAGCATGACGCTGATTCCGCCTTTCATATCGGCGACCCCGGGTCCGTTCAGGGCGCCGTCCGGCCGCGTGGTGACGCCCTGAAAGGCGCTGTCGGCCGGGAAGACCGTGTCGTAGTGGCCGGTCAGGACGACCTGCACCGGCGCTTCGGCTCGCGTGCTGATCCTCAGTGCGTCGGCGTGAGCCTCCTCGCGCACCACCCCGTCGTCGCCGACGCTGGTCGAGCCGGCCGTGGGCAGGCGCGCGATTTCGGCCGACAGGGGCGCGGCGGCGGCCTCAAGCAGGTCCAGCAACCTGGCCAGCCCTGCCGCATTGCGGCTGCCCGAATTGACGTTCGCCCACTGGACCGCCCGCCCGACGATAGCCGCCTCTCGCGCCGCGACATGGTCGAGCACGGTCTGGTCTTGAGGGAGAATCCGCATGCGGCCGGACCCTAGCCGCGCGGGCGGCAAAGGTGAAGGCGGCCGCCGATTGTGCGTTGCGCCCGGCCCCGGTCCTTATAGGGTGTCCCGTCAAACAGGGAGGATATTGGCATGAGTGACATGGTGAAGGGGATGAACCCGGCCGCGTCTATAACCAACGCTGAAGAAGCGAAGGCCGCGGCGCGAGCCAGCGCCATCGCGATTTTTCTGGGCGTTGTCTGGGGGATCATCGGACTGATCTGGCTGATGGGGCCCGGAGCTGGGATGATGGAAGCCGCAATGGCTGACGCCGCCGCCGAGTCGCCCGACGCGGCGGGCATGGCCGGAATGATGAGCGGCGCCGCGATCGGGATCGCGGGTTTCATGATCGTGATTCAGCTGATCCTCGGCCTCGTCCAGTGGTTCAAGCCGAATATCGTGATCCCGATCCTGTTCACCGTTCTGGTGGTTTACGGCCTCGGCAGCACGGTGCTCGGCATGGTCATGGCCGACCAGATGGATCTCGGGGCCGCGGCCGCCGCTCCGGCGTGGCAAATCTGGGGCGGGCTGGTCGTGCTGGTCATCGAGTTGATCCTGCACGTCGCCGGCATCCGCGGGGCCAATGCGCTCCGTAAATTCCGCGATGCGCAGGCTTACTGAAGCCTACCGGTTCGGGCGCCGGTCTTCGCGACCGGTTCCCGGCTGAGGGGATTGGCGGCGCCAGCGGATCGACAGGCTGGCGCCGCCCTCTCCGCCGAATTCCGAGCTGATGGTGAGGTTACGCCGCACCTGCCACTCGACGTTGACCACCGCGCCCTCCTCGCCGCCGCCGATGATCTCCAGATAGACATCGTCGGTGATGTAGCGGCCGCCGGCCACGGTCAGGCTGGAAGCCTCCCCGCCGAAGGACAGCCGGTCCAGCCCGGCCAGTTCGCGCAGGTTGCCGATCACGTCGAAGCCCCCGCCGCCGGCCAGCGCCCCGACGCTTGCCGCCAGCTGCGCCGCCTCGAAGGCGGACAGCTGCGAGGCGGACCGTCCGAACAGCACCTGCGACAGGATTTCGTCTTGGGGTAGCTCGGGTGTCGATGTCAGCGCAATTTGGGGCCGCGCCGCCGTGCCGGTGACCCGGATGGTGGCTGTGAGGGCCGGGTCTTCGCGGGTTGCGGTCAGGTTCAGCCGGATGTCCTCCGGGTCAGTGGAGAGGGTGACCGTGCCCCGTTCGTCGAACACGAACCGCTTGCCCCCGAAGTCATAGTCGCCGCGCACCACGCGGGCCGTTCCGGTCAGCGTCGGATCATTGATCGTGCCGGTCACGCGGGCGTTGACGCTCAGTTCCACGTTAAGCCCACGTCCGATCACCCGCACGTCGCCGCCTGGAGAGCGGATGGCGATGTCGACGCCGATCTGAAGGCCGCGCGGGCGGTTCTGCTCTTCTTCCGGGATGTCGCCGCCGGGCTTGTTAATCTCGATCACATCCATGCGGACGATGCCGTTCGAGCCCGGCGGGTTCGCCTCGATGCGAGCCTCATCGATGTCGATGCGGCCGGTCAGCTGGATCTTGCCGTCCTCGGCCCGCACGACGCTTAACGGACCTGACGCCCGCGCCTCGGCCAGATCGTTGTCGATGATCCGGAACCGGCTCAGCGTCAGTTCCACGCTGGACCCGGAGCCTTCCCGCAGGCCGATCCGGCCATCACCGCCCACCGTTCCGCCGGAGCCATCCGTGGCCGAGAAGCTCTCCACCATGGCTGTGGTGTCGTCGAACCGGGTGGCGAGGGTGACGTCGCGCAGCTGCAGACCGGTCGCGTTATCGCGGAAGCTGCCTTCCCATAGATCCATACGTCCGTTGACCCGGGGCGCCGCGATCGTGCCCGCGAGAGTGGCGCGCGTGTTGATGATCCCCGACAAGGAGCGTTCGCCGCCGAGGAACAGGTCCCAGACGGGCTGGACCTGCCCCTGGATGTCGATTTCCCCGGACATCGGGCGGGTGCGCACCACCGCCAGCCGCAGCGGAGCGGCTGAAGCCTCGACCGGCAGGGTGACGTCGGCGGTCGCCCGCACCGCGCCGTCGTCGGCGACCCGGGCCTGGATCCGAAGCGTGTTGTCGACCAGCACGGCGTTCAACGTCCCGTCGATCGCGAGGCCGCGCGGGGCGTCGATGCTGCGGACATCCTCAAGCGTCACGTTGGCGGAGCCGGACAGGTCGTCGCCAGCCCCCCGCAGCGAGAGTCGACCGGTCGCCCGGCCGCGCAGATCGGGCGCAAGGGATCCCAGTTCGACGCTGGTCAGATTGGCCTCGATGACGGCCGCCCGGGAATCCTGACGCAGTTCGCCGGTCAGGACGCCGCCTCCCACGCCGAGGTCGACCCGGACGACGCGCCCGTCCCCCGACAGGGCGACGACCGCCGGATTGCGCGTGGTGAAGGCGACCTCGCGCACCCGACCCGACCCTTCCAGGGCGACGGTCTGGGCGTTTGCCTGCCGCGAATAGACGCCGGTTCCTTCGAAGCTGACAGGGGTGGGGCCGCCGATATCGGCGGTCACGGTGAAGGGTAGACGGTTCAGCGTGCCACGGCCGTTCAGATCCAGCGAGCGGATGATCCACGACGACCCCGCCAGCCGGACGTTGCGGCCGGTGACGTCGAGAATGGCCGTCTCGGCTCCGGCGCCCTCCGTCAGCCGAATCCGACCGTTCGCCGTGCCCGAGGCGAGGAAGGCGCCGGGCCTGGCCGTGAACGTCAGATCGGCGCTCGAGGGGAAGCTGTTGGAAAGGGCGATCGCCCCTTGCGCCGTTACCCCGCCTGCGTCGAGGTCCACGTCCGTCAGGCGGATACGCTCCCCGCCAAGATAGAAGTTTCCGCTGGCCCGCGCCGGGCCATAGTTTGAACCGGCGACAACCGAAATTCGGCCGTCGGAGGCGTCCGCTCCGCGGCGGAAGCTCAGGTCCAGCGTTGCGTCGGTGAGGACCAGCGCCCCGGCGCTGACGCGCCCGAACGCCGCTCTCAGGTCCGCCGTGGGCCGGGCCAGCGTTCCGCCGATCGTGCCGTTTCCCGTCATGGCGCCGTCTATCGCGACAGGGCCGACACCGAAGGGGCCGCGTGCGTTCCAGTTCATCGCCATCCGCAGGCGACCGTCTCCTTCGATGAAGCCACGCGCCGCGGCATTGCCGTGAGCGCCGCTCAGACGCGCCGACTCGACAACCACCCGCTCGTCAGTCAGCGAGCCCACCAGTTGCAGCCGGGGAGTCTGCCCCAGCAGACGGTCCAGTTCGTCGAGCCCGAGCGCGAAATTGCGTCCGCGCCCGTCGAAGGTGACCTGCCACGGAGCGCCCGTCCGCGGCATTGACGCGGAGATGGTTCCGCCGAACGCGCCCTCGGCGCCTGGGCGCAGGCGGGAGGCGTCGGTCACCTCGGCCCGGCCGCGGAAGCCAAGTCCACCCAGCAGATTGCGCCCGCCCGTGCCGGTCACCTTCAGCGCCCGGCCCGTCGCGTCCAGACGTTCCAGAAGGATCGAACCGTTGGCGAGGCGCGCGGCCTCGAACTGCACCCGCGGCGTGGGACCCAGCAGTCCGCCGATCATCCCGGCGGTAGAGCCGCCTGCCGCCTGAAGATCGCCGTCGACGTCGTAGCGACCGGCGCGCGCCTGAATATTGACCGGTCCGCGGATGCGCCCGGCTTCATAGCTGGTCAGTTGGGCGTCAAGCACGTCGATCGAACCGTTCAAGGTCCAGCGATCAGCGTCGCCGCGGAACAGGGCGGACCAGACCGCGCGTTCGCCCAGCGGCCGACCGGCCAGCCTGGAGAGTGAAGGCGTCGACACATTGACGCGCACGCCCTGCGGTGCGCTGCGGTCGCTGGTGCGGATCAGACCGCTGGCGCGCGAATTCAGGTTGTCGGCGACCAGCCGCCAGCCGACGCCCTGCAGTCCGTCGTCGTTACGGTCCGGGGCGACGGCGAGAGCGAACTTTGCAGTACGGCCGATCCGGCGCACGAATGGATCCAGCAAATCCGAACCGGAGAAGTCGACATAGCCCGCGATGTTGGTCTGTTCCGGTCCGTAGGAGCCCTCGATCGTCAGTGGAGTGAAGTCGCCGGTGCGCACCACGGCGTCGATGGTCTCGCCATTGATGATCGCGTTGGCGACGAACGGGTCGTCGGGAGAATAGCCGAGCGTGCCCGCGATCGGCCCGCCTTGCGCTTCTCTTGCTCGCAGGTTCAGCCGTGTGTCGGCGATATCGTCGCTGATCACCGCCGCCAGACGCAGAAAATCGCCCGGTCGGCTGTTGCTGTCGGCGCTGACGTTGACGCGCTTCAGGCCCGTGCGCGGAAGCTCGATGTCCCCCGCGACGCTCCAGCGGCCGTATTCCTTGCTGAAGCCCTCCAGCAGTTCGACGTCCGCGGCGAAGCGGTCGATGTCGATGGTCAGCGGTTGCGGGCCCGGGGGTTCCACCTGCGCCTCCACCAGCGGGCGACGGATCAGGCGGACGAGACCGGCCTCGATCTCGGTGGCGTGAAAGCGGCGCAGGACCAGCGGCCACCAGTTCCAGTCCACATGGACGTCTCGCGCCTCGAGCCACACCCCCTCGGCGTCGGTCACCGTCACGCGCTCGATGGTGAAGTCGTCGAACAGGTCTCCGCGGACCCCCTCGACGTTGATGCGGCCGTAGCGCCCCAGCTTCTTCCCGGCCACGAAGCTGGTCACCAACTCCCGGCCGGAGTCAGAGAGCAGATACATCCGCCCGCCGATCGCCGTCACCAGCACCAATGCGGCCAGAATCGCCACGCCGATGCCGCCGAAGAAGGCGATCGCCTGCAGGCGAGTCCGCTTCTTGCGCGCCTCCTTCACGGCCGGCGTCTCAGGCGCTTCCGGGGGCGGCGGCGTGTCGGTCAAAACGCCTGTCCGATGCTGACGTAGATCTGGAAGTCGGCGTCGCCTTCGCGCTTGTCGAGCGGGAATGCGATGTCCGCCCGTATTGGACCGAATGGGAGCATATAGCGCACCCCGACGCCGGCGCCGTAGCGCATGTTGCTGAAGTCAGGAGCCTGACCGAAGCCGACCGAGCCGGCGTCGAGGAAGACCACGCCCTGGAAATTCCTGAACACGTCACGCCTCACCTCGGCCGACGCCTCGAACAGGCTCAGGCCACCCCGCGGCGTGTTGTCGGGCAGGCGCGGAGCGACGCCCTGGTATTCGTAGCCGCGGACAGACCCGCCGCCGCCGGCGTAGAACAGCCGGTCGGACGGGACGGTCAACTCTTCACCGCCGAGGATCGAACCAAGCTTGATGCGGCCCGCCAGCACCGTTTTCGCATTGTCCTGCACCGGCAGATAGGCGGTGGCTTGGGCCTCGGTGCGCAGAAATACGGTGGTGTCCCCGCCCGCGACCGCCGTCGGTTGCGCGGACGCGGTCAGCCGCCATCCTGTCGTCGGATTGAGGGGGTCGTTGGAATAGTCGAGATAGGCGCTGCCGCGGCCGGTCAGGATGACGAGATCGCGCTCGAAATTGATCGGCGCCTGCGTGATCGGATCGAACCGGTTCTCATCGTACCGCCCTGCGTCGAGCCCAACTCCGTAGCTGAAGTACGACGTCCGGCCGAGGCGCTGCTGCAGATCGGCGGCTATGGCGACGGCCGTCCGGCGATAGGCGTCGGTGTCCTCGTTCAGCGCCGCCGCCGAGAGTCTGAGCGTCCGGCCGGGCCGGCGCCAATGAGGCAAGCGGAGGTCGACGCCCAGCCGGCTGTCCACATCCGCCGCCCGCGCCTGCCAGACCAGGGTATCAGCCCGGCCGAACCGGTTGTGCCAGGTCCAGATCAGATCGACGCCGGAGCCTTCGGCGGTCGAAAACGTCGCCCCGGCCTCGAGAATGCGGCGGGGCCGATCAGTGAGGGTGACAATGACCGGTCGATTGCCGTCTGTCCTCGTCTGGTCGGCGGGCGCGAGAGCGACGCCGACGCCGTCATAGACGCCGGTCTCCAGCAACCGGCGCTCGAGTTCGGCCACGTCGTCCGGATCGTAGACTTCGCCCTCGGACCACGGGGCCAGTCCCGCGACCCAGTTTGGATTGGTGGGGCCGCGCGTCTCCAGCCGCACGCCGTCAAGGCGCACCAGAGGTCCCGCGTCGATGTTGTAGGTGGGCTCCACCGTCAGGGTCGCGTGATCGACCACCACGCGGCGCGGCTCAGCCTGCGCATCCGCGTGGCCCCTCCGGGTCAAGCCGGCTACGATCCGGCCTTCCGCGGCGATGACATCGACCGCGCGGCCCGGATCTCCGGCCTCCAGTTCCAGATCGCCGAGCACCTCCTCGACCAAGGGCGCTGCGGGCGGCGGCTCGATCCAGGTAATGATCGGTTCGGTCAGGGCGAAGCGGGGACCCGGGGTGACCTCGACGATGGCGACCGGCGTCTCCTCGCCCTCGACCACATCTTCCAGAACGGGCTGGTAGTAGCCTTCCGATCGCAACAGGGCCTCGGCGGCTTCCATCGCGCCGCGCGCCCGTCGGCGGGCCTCGAACCGGTTCGACGGCGGATCATCGACCTCGCCTATCGCCCGCTCGATCTGCGCCCTCAGTTCGGCGTCCATCTCACCGCGCACCTGAGCGCGCGGGTCGGCGGCCGCGGCGGAAGCCACAAGCGCGAATCCCGCCACGCTGGAAAGCAACAGTGCGGGCCTCGACTTCAAACTGGAACCTTCGTCAGCGGGCGGACGCCCTGAGATTTGCGGGCGGCGGGCGGGAGGTCGCGTCCGCCGGCGGCGCAGACGAGCGCCGCCTTGCTGGTCACGTCAGTAGAACAATGTCTCGCTGTTCGGCTGGACCGATTCCTCCGAGGTGCGCTTTCCGGTCGGCGAGGGGCTGTTGTCAGGCGGCGTGTCGGTGGCGCTGGGCGCCGCGACCGGTTCCTGGACATCCTCGACGCTGGCCGCAACGGGCTCCTCCATCGGCGTGTCCATCACTTCCGGCTCGGCCGGACGCGGGTCCTCGCAGGCGGTCAGCGCGACCGCCCCGGCGATGGCGACAAGAGCGAATAGGCGTTTCATCTGGTTGCTCCCCGGATCGGCGTTCCAACGCGCGGCGGTATCGACTGTTCCATAGCGAGGATCGTGCGTCCGGTCATCACGCGCGGCAACCAATCCTTTTCCAATTCGCGCGAGGGTGGAGGGCTGGAGGGACTTCAATGACCGCGACCGCGTACGCCATGGTTTCGCAGGTGCGATTTCGGGAACTGAAGACCCGGATCGCGCTCGCCGCCTTCATCGGCGCCACGGCCTGGTTCATGGTCCCGGGCATCTTGCCCATCATCTGGTTCGTGGCCGTACTCGCCACCCAGGGCCTCGACTGGCTGGTGTTCCGCCGGTTCCGGAAGGAACCGTCCTGGCGCCCGGATCGCGCCTACGAAGTCCTGTGCTGCGCGGTGACCGTACTGGGCGTCGCCGTCTACGGGGCCATCACCGCCTATCTGTGGTTCCGGGGCGGCGAGGTCGGGCGGATCTTCGCCATGGTCCAGTGCGCCGGCGGACTGCTGCACGTCAGCCTGCACATGCATCATGTGCGGCCGATCCTGATATCGGCGGTCGCCACGCATGCCACCTATTTCCTCGGCCTGCCGACGCTCGGCGCCGTGATCGGTCAGGCTTGGCACGAGCTGCTGATCGCGATCGGATGTGTCCTTTACATGAGCCATCTCGTGGTCGCCGTCCGGCAGAGTTCCATGACCACCGCCGCCCTTCAGTCAGCCCGGGACGCCGAACAGCGCGCCCGTCAGAAGGCCGAGGTCGCCAGCGCCGCCAAGTCTGACTTTCTCGCGGTGGTCAGCCATGAAATCCGCACGCCCATGAACGCGGTGATTTCGGCCGCCAACCTGCTGCGTCGCACCCGTCTCGACAGTCGTCAGCGCGAGCACGTGTCGATGCTTATCGACGCCGGCGATGTGCTGATGGGCCTGCTCAACGACGTGCTCGATTTCTCCAAGATCGAGGCCGGCAAGATGGAGCTGGAGAGCGCCGACATGATCGTGCGCGAACGGCTGGCGACGATGGCTCGCCTGTGGGAGCCCCGCGCCCGGGCCAACGGCGTTCGCCTGACCCTGCGCATCGCCCCCGAGGCGCCGGAGGCGGTCCGGACCGATCCCCTCCGCTTCCAGCAGATCCTCTTCAACCTGCTCTCCAACGCGGTGAAGTTCACAGACGAGGGCGAGATCGTCGTGGCGGTCGGTTGGGACGGCGCCGGTCTCTCGGTCGCGGTGTCGGACACCGGCTGCGGCATCCCCGCGGACCGCCTGATCCATGTGTTCAACAGCTTCGAACAGGCCGACGTCGGCACCACCCGCCGCCATGGCGGCACCGGCCTGGGTCTGTCGATCAGTCGCAAGCTCGCTGAGATCATGGGCGGGACGCTCACCGTAGCCAGCGCGGAAGGCCAAGGCTCAACCTTCACCCTGGCCCTGCCGATGGCGGCGGTGGAGGGCGAGGCGACCCGGCCCGAACGGCAGATCGAGACCACCGATGCGCTTCGCGGACGCTCCATCCTCGCCGCCGACGATCACGAGGTGAACCGGCGCATCCTGACCCTGCTGCTCGAGCCGCACGGCTGCCGCCTGACGCTGGTCGAAAACGGCGCTGAGGCGCTGGAAGCGGCTGCCAGGGAGCCCTTCGACGCCATCCTGATGGACATGCAGATGCCGGTGATGGACGGGCTCGAGGCGACGCGGCGCATTCGCGAAGGAGCTGTCAACGGCGGCACACCGGTCATCGCCCTGACGGCCAACGCCATGGAAAACCACCGCGCTGCCTGGGCCGCGGCGGGGGTTCACGCCTTCCTGACCAAGCCCATCGACCCCGTCATGCTGGCCGCGACCCTCGCCGAGGCCTGTGCGGCCGAACGGCGCGAACCGGCGGAAAGCGCCGTCGCCTGACGCCCGTCAGCCCCAGCGGGTCAGGGCGTCATCCATCGACAGGGCGTCCGGCGCTGGCGCGGGCGAGGCCGTTCCACCGTCGAACCGGGGCGCCGGGGCGGGCTGAACGACGCTCTGCAGGTCGAAGGTTCCGCGCGCGGCGTTGTGCGGATGGCCGGGCGCCTCCGCCAAGGTCAGCACCGGCGTGACGCACGCGTCCGTATCCGCGAAATGCGCCGCCCAGTCGTCGCGATCCCGCGTGGTGAAGACAGTCGAAAAGCGCGCGTGGAGGGCGCTCCAGCCCGCCATGTCGAACTGCGGCGCTTCTTCGGCCGGTATGTTCAGTCCCTTCAGCAGGGCGGCATAGAATTGCGGCTCCAGCGCCCCCACGGCCACGAAACGCCCGTCGCGACAAGCGTAGCAGCGGTAGAAGGGCGCTCCGCCGTCCAGCAGGTTCGCGCCCCGCGTTTCGCTCCACAGCCTGCGCGCCGACAGGGCGTGGAACAGGCTGGTCAGCAAGGCCGAGCCGTCGGTCATAGCGGCGTCCACCACCCGGCCCCGAGCCGTGGTCTTCGCCTCCAGCAGGGCGGCCAGCACACCCGTGACCAGCAGCATGGCCCCGCCGCCATAGTCCCCGACCAGATTCAGGGGCGGCCGCGGCGGCCGGTCAGGCTCGCCCATCATCGACAGGGCGCCCGACAGGGCGATGTAGTTGAGGTCGTGGCCCACCTGACGCGCCATCGGTCCTGTCTGTCCCCAGCCGGTGATGCGGCCGAAGACCAGACGGGGGTTGATCTCCGCGCAGACCGCCGGCCCGAGCCCCAGCCGCTCCATCACCCCAGGCCGGAAACCCTCGATCAGGGCGTCGGCCGCACCGATCAGATTCCGCACCCGGGCCAGATCGGCCGGATTCTTCAGATCGACGGCGACGGCGGCCCGTCCGCGGTGCAGCACCTCGCCGCCGACTTCGGCGAACACCGGCGCGCCGGCCGTCGCACGACGGGTCAGGCGGAACACCTCGGCCCCCAGATCGGCCAGCACCATGCCGGCGAAGGTCACAGGCCCGAGGCCGTCAAACTCGATGATGCGCAGGCCGGACAAGGGTTTCATGACTTTTCCCTAGCCCTGACGGCCCGAACCGTCGAGGCGACGCTTGACCCCGGCCCCGCTTTGCAAGAGAAGGCGCGTCGCGGTGCGCAAGCGCGGACCGCGTCGGTGTGCGTCCTTAGCTCAGTTGGTTAGAGCATCTGACTTTTAATCAGAGGGTCCTCGGTTCGAGCCCGAGAGGACGTACCACCTCCTTTTGCAGGAACTAGCGGCAGGCAGGCCCCGTTGTCGAATGACAGCCAAGGAGACCGCCATGCCGCATCAGAACGTCGATTCCGCCAACGCCACGGCCCAGAACGCCGCCACCGACCCGGTCGGTCCAGGCGACCAGACCCAAGCGGGCAAGAGCCGGCCTGACGCCGCCCGGCCCCCCGAGCCGCACAGCTACGCCGCGTCCAATGTCGCCGAATCGACCCTTGCGCCGCCCGCCGCCGGCGAGGTCGCCGACTTTATGGACGAGGGCGCGGCTCTCGATGCCGACGATGTCCAACTGGGCGGCACGAACCGCAACCGGCCGACGGACACAGAGGCCGATCGGGGGCAGGGGCCGAAGACCCGTGCAGCGAACCGCAACATCGCCAGAACCGGAACGGCGGAGGGCTGACAGGCGCAGCCCTTCCGGTCGAGAACCGGTCGTGGTTCAAAGGTGTCATGCGTCAGCTCATCCTGATCACCGCCGCCGCAACCGTGCTTTCCGGATGCGGCTCTATCGGCGATTTCGGCGCCGGCGTCGGCGCGGCTGCGACTGCGCCACTCGAAGACCTCAACCTGCGCCGTCAGCACATCCCAACTGTGCTGCTGCAGGCGGAGGCCAACCCTTATGACCTGCGCAATCTGGATCGCTGTTCGACCATCGGGGCGGAGATAGCCCGTCTGAACGAGGCGCTCGGCCGCGACATGGACGAACCACCGGCCCCGGACGGCTCGACCCTGACGGAGAGGGCTGGGGACGCCGCCGCAAAGGCCGCCCTGGACGCCATTCGGGACACCACCACCGACTTCATCCCGGGCCGCAGCTGGATTCGTCGGCTGTCGGGCGCCGATCAGCACAGCCGTCATGTGCAGGCGGCCATTCAGGCTGGCCGGATGCGCCGCGCCTTCCTGAAGGGCGTCGGGATGAACCGCAACTGCGCCCCGCCGGCGGCTCCGGCCTGGTTCCGGCCGCGGGGCGGCAGCCGGCGCTAGCCGCCGTTTGGAACCTGGCGGGCGTGGAAGTCGCGCCGGAAGGCCTCGAACCGGCCCTCCGCGATCGCCGCCCGCATCGCCGCCGTCAGGGCCTGGAAGAAGGCGATGTTGTGCCAGCTCAGCAGGATCTTGCCGAGGATCTCGTCGGCCCGGATCAGGTGGTGCAGGTAAGCCTTTGAGTAGTCGGTGGAGGCCGGGCAGGGGACGTCCGCATCCAGCGGGTCCTGATCCTCGGCGAAGCGGGCGTTCTTCAGATTGATCGGCCCGTTCCACGTCCACGCCTGACCGTGGCGTCCCGCCCGGGTCGGCAGGACGCAGTCGCACATGTCGACGCCGCGCCACACCGCCTCGACCAGATCGACGGGCTTGCCGACCCCCATCAGATAGCGCGGACGGTCGGCGGGCAGCATCTCCGGCGCATAGTCCAGCACCTCGCACATGGCCTGATGGCCCTCGCCGACGGCGAGGCCGCCGATGGCGTAGCCGTCGAAACCGATCTCCCGCAGCCGGTCTGACGACTCCCGGCGCAGCGTCTCGAAGGTCGAACCCTGCTGGATGCCGAACAGGGCCTGCGTCTCCCGCATGCCGAAGGCGTCTTTCGAGCGTTTGGCCCAGCGCGCCGACAGCTCCATGCCCGAGCGGGCGCGCGCCTCTTCGGCCGGCCAGGCGACGCATTCGTCCAGCTGCATGACGATGTCCGAGCCCAGTCGATCGGCCTGGATCTCGATCGACCGCTCCGGCGTCAGCACGTGCTTCGAGCCGTCGATATGGCTCGAGAAGGTCACCGCCTCCTCGGTCAGCTTCGAAATGCCCGACAGGGACATGACCTGGAAGCCGCCGCTGTCGGTCAGGATCGGCCTGTCCCAGCGCATGAACCGATGCAGCCCGCCGAGCCGCTCCATCCGCTCCGGCCCGGGCCGCAGCATCAGGTGGTAGGTGTTGCCCAGCAGGATGTCGGCGCCCGTCTGGGCCACCTGGTCCACCGTCAGCGCCTTGACGGTGGCGGCCGTGCCCACGGGCATGAAGGCCGGGGTGCGGATGTCGCCGCGCGGCGTCTTCAGCACCCCGGTGCGGGCGCGGCCGTCGGTGGCGGAAATGTCGAAGGGGAAGGTCATGGGGCCGCGCGGAATAGCAGGCTGCCATCCCCGTAGGAATAGAACCGGTACCCCTCTGCCACCGCATGGGCATAGGCGGCCTTCATCGTCTCCAGCCCTGCGAAGGCGCTCACCAGCATGAACAGGGTCGACTTCGGCAGGTGGAAATTGGTCATCAGTACGTCGGCGGCGCGGAAGCGGTAGCCGGGGGTGATGAAGATGGCCGTGTCGCCATGGAACGGCTGGACGACGCCTTCCTCTGTCGTGGCGCTCTCCAGCAGACGCAGCGAGGTGGTGCCGACGCAGACGATCCGCCCCCCGGCCGCGCGAACGGCGTTGAGGGCGGCGGCGGTCCCGGGGGAGACCTCGCCCCACTCAGAATGCATCCTGTGGTCGGCGGTGTCGTCAGCCTTGACCGGCAGGAAGGTCCCGGCCCCGACGTGCAGGGTCACCGCGTGGGTCGAGATGCCCCGCGCCTCGATGGCCCCCATTAGCGCCGGGGTGAAATGCAGCCCTGCCGTCGGTGCGGCGACCGAGCCGTCCCAGTGGGCGAACATGGTCTGGTAGTCCGACCGGTCGCGGTCGTCCTCGGCCCGCTTGGCGGCGATATAGGGGGGCAGGGGCATGACGCCGACCTCGCGGACCGCCTCGTCGAGGAACGGCCCCGACAGGTCGAAGCGCAGGGTGACCAGCCCATCCTCGCCCTTGGCCTCTACGGTGGCGTCCAGACGGCCCAGCAGGCAGGCGCCGTCGGCTTCCGCACCGAACCGCACCCGGTCCCCCGCCTTGATCCGCTTGCCGGGCTTCATGAAGGCCGACCAGACATCGGGCTTGTCGCGGTGGTGCAGCGTCGCCTCGACCTCGACGGTCAGGGTTTCGCCCTCCGCCCCCGTCCGCTCGCGCACGCCCGACAGCCGCGCCGGGATCACCCGCGTGTCGTTGAACACCAGCGCATCGCCGGGTCGCAGGAACTCCGGCAGGTCGCGGACGATCCGGTCTTCGACTCCCCCATCCCGAACGACCAGAAGCCGCGCTGAATCCCTCGGCTCCGCCGGGCGCAGCGCGATCCGGTCGTCCGGCAGGTCGAAATCGAAATCGGCGGTCTTCATGGAGCGGCGCAAAGGCCACGCCGACGGGGCGCGGTCAAGGCGGCCCGGCTCCGGTGAACCGGAACGTCCGGCAGCGGTTCAGCCCAGATGAAAGCTCCCGACCTCCTTCCTTCCGCCCTGATCGGCGCCGTCGCCAGCGCCCGCTCGATGACGCCGATGGCCGCCCTCGCCGGCGCGCACCTCGCCCACCGCCAGACGCCCGGCCGACTCCGATTGCTGACCCACCCCCTGTTCACGGCGGGCGCGCTGGTCATGGGCGTGGGCGAGCTGTTCGGCGACAAGATGAGATCGGCCCCCGACCGCACCGTCTTCCTGGGGCTGCTGGCCCGTATGATGAGCGCGGGCATCGCAGGTTCGGCCTTGGCGCCGCGAGGCCGTGAGCGGACCGGCGGCCTGCTCGCCCTCGCGACCGCTGTGCCGCTGGCGTATCTGACGCTGGCCGGGCGAAAGCGGGCCATGCGCCGGATCGGCCAGACGAAGAGCGGCCTGATCGAGGACGCCCTGATCGTGGCGGCGGGCGTTGCGGTGGTGGCGGGAGCAGTGCGGCGCTGATCGCGGCCGGGCTGGCCTGGCTCCGGTCAAGCTTCCATACTCCCGGAATGAACAACAACTGGCGGCTTTCCGCGGTACGCGCCGCGCACACGCTGATCTATCTGGTGATGGCCTCGGCGACCGTGCTGGTGCTCTTCGCCGGCCTGACCGGCGCGACCGGAGGTTGGCTTCATGTCGCGCTCGCCCTCGTGCTGCTGGAGGCCGCCATCTTCATCGGGTCCGGGATGAAATGCCCGCTGACGGCCGTGGCGGTGCGCTACGGCGCGACGCACGACGGTCACTGGGACACCTTCTTGCCGGAACGCTGCACCCGCCACACGCTGACTGTATTCGGGCCGATGATGCTCTTCGGCGTCGCCTTGCTGCTGATCTGCTGGTTTATCGCCGGACGTTGACCCACGGCCCCCGAGGCGTCAAAGCCCCATCCATGCTGCAGAACCTCGAAACCCTCGCGCGCGATGCAAAGTCGTGGCCGTTCGAACAGGCCCGCAACCTTCTGGCTCATGTGCTGAAGAAGCGGCTGTCCGACGCCGACCGCAATGCGGCGAAGCTGCTGATCGACGCCGGCAAGGCGGACGAGGCGCTGGCGACGTTCGAAGGCCTGCAGCGGCCAGTGGTCCTCGAGACTGGTTACGGCCCATCCGGGCTGCCGCACATGGGCACCTTCGGGGAGGTGGCGCGCACGACCATGGTGCGCAACGCCTTCCGCGCCCTGACCGGCGACCACTGGCCGACGCGGTTGGTGGCGTTCAGCGACGACATGGACGGCCTGCGCAAGATTCCGGAGGGCATTCCCAACCCGGAGATGCTGCTCGAGGACCTCCACAAGCCACTGACGGTGGTGCGCGACCCGTTCGGGACGCATGACAGCTTCGGGGCCCACAACAACGCTCGCCTGCGTGCCTTCCTCGACGGCTTCGGCTTCGACTACGAGTTCCTGTCCTCGACCGAGCAGTACCGGTCAGGTCGGTTCGATGAGGTGCTTCTGCGCCTGCTGGAGCGGTTCGACGCGGTCCAGGCCATCATGTTGCCGACGCTCGGCGAGGAGCGCCGCGCGACCTATTCGCCCTTCCTGCCGGTCAGCCCGGTGACCGGCCATGTGCTGCAGGTCCCGACGCTGGAGCGGAACGTGGAGAAGGGCACGATCGTCTTCGACGACCCCGCCGGCGGGCGCACCGAGGTTCCCGTCACCGGCGGCCATGTGAAGCTGCAGTGGAAGCCGGACTGGGCCATGCGCTGGACCGCCCTGGACGTCGACTACGAGATGTCGGGCAAGGACCTGATCGAGAGCGTGCGCGAGAGCTCAAAAGTCTGCCGCGCCCTGGGCGGCGTTCCGCCCGAAGGCTTCAACTACGAGCTCTTCCTCGACGTCGAGGGCAAGAAGATCTCCAAGTCGAAGGGCAATGGCCTGACCATGGATGAGTGGCTGCGCTACGGCACGCCGGAGTCGCTCAGCTGGTACATGTTCCAGTCGCCGAAATCGGCCAAGTCACTGCACTTCAACGTGATTCCGCGCGCGATCGACGACTGGATGTCGTTCATCGAGCAGTACAAGACACAGGAGCCGGCCAAGCGCATCGACAACGCCGTCTGGTCGATCCACGCCGGAAACCCGCCCGAGCACACCTCGCCGGTGTCGTTCGCCCTGCTGCTGAACCTCGTCGGCGTCGCCAACGCCTCGTCGAAGGCGCAGCTGTGGGCCTATTTCGCGAAATACCTGCCCGAGGCGACGCCGGAGAATGAGCCGCTGCTGGACCAGCTGATGGACCGGGCGCTGAACTACTACGTGGACTTCGTGAAGCCGACGAAGTCGTACCGTCGGCCTGACGACCGGGAAAAGGCGGCGCTGCTCGATCTGGCGGAGCGGCTGAAGGCCCTGCCGGCCGACACCACCGACGGCGAACTGATCCAGGGCGAGGTCTATGCGGTCGGCAAGGAGCACGCCTTCGAACCGCTGCGGGCGTGGTTCGGCGCTCTGTACGAGGTGTTGCTGGGGGCGTCGCAGGGACCGCGCTTCGGCTCCTTCGCGGCGATCTACGGCCTGCCGCAGACGATCCAGCTGATCGAGGACGGGGCTCGCGGAGAGCTCGCTCCCTCGTAGGCCGCGGTCGTCGGCCCTTCGGGACCTGACTGCTTCGCGCCGCCCTTCGGGTCCCGACCCGACGCGGCCTGGCGCTTCGCGCGCACCCCGCGCTCAAGCAGCGAGCCGCTGCGCGGCGAGCGATAGCGCCTGCCCAACATGAACCGAACATAACGGCAGGGCTCCGGGAGCCTTCACCTCCGGCGGCGCATTGTCCCCTGCATCGACCAGGTCGATGACAGGAGAAGAATCATGTCGAAACACAGGATCACCGCCGCCGTCGCCGCCGCCGCCCTGATAGGCGGTCTCGCCCCGATGGCGCTGCCCACCGCCGCCTCGGCCCAGCAGGCCAACGGCATCACCAACTGCGACGCTCCCGGCGGACGCCAGCGGACCGGCGCCATCATCGGCGCCCTTGTCGGCGGCGTGGCGGGCAGCCAGATTTCCGACAACGAGCGCACCCTCGGCGCTGTCGCCGGCGCCGCGGCCGGAGCCGCGGCCGGCTCCTACATCGGCTGCAACCAGCAGCGCACCCGTCAGGACGCCCGGGGCGGCGACTATCGCGCCACTTCCAACCTGCGCATCCGCTCGGGCCCGGGCACCAGCTATCGGCAGGTCGGCAGCCTGTCGGCCGGTCAGCCTTTCTCGGCCATCGGCTCGCAGGGCGAGTGGGTCCAGATCGCCGGCGGCGGCTGGGTCAGCGCCCACTATGTGACCACCAACTAGACCGACGTTCCTCCCCGAACGACGAGGCCGCTCCGAAAGGGGCGGCCTTTGTCTTTTCGAGGCGCTACTGACTGACCCAGAGGATGCGGCCGATCCAGACAATGTCCTTGTGCGGCACCGTTCTGGGCTCATACGCCGGATTGATCGAGGCCAGCGTCACCGCCTTCGTGGTCAGCCCCGCCACCTCCTTGGCGAGGGTTTCGCCGCCCGTGGTGCGCACCACCACCCGGTCGCCCTTGCGGACGTCGGAGGCCTCGCGGTCGACGATGATGCGGTCGCCCTCGCGGTACACAGGCGCCATGGAATCGCCGGTGACGCGCAGGCTCAGCAGCGTCTCCTTCGGGCGCGGCAACTCGGTCTGCTCCCAGCCGTCGCCGACGGGCAGACCGCCGTCGTCGAAGAAGCCGTCCTGGCCCGCCTGCGCCATTCCGAGCATGGGCACGGTCGCGGACCGCTCCGGCGCATCCCGGGCGAATGCCGCGAATTCTCCGAGCGAGAGGCCGGTGGCGTGCAGGATGCGGGTGAGGCTCTCCGTTGAGGGCCAGCGCGGCCGCGGCGGATCGCCCGGGCCGAACCGCTTCGATGGATTGAAACTGGTCGCATCCAGTCCGGCCCGCCGCGCCAGCGCCGAGGCGCTGATCCCTTCGCGTCGCGCCAGCCCGTCGATCGCCGTCCACAACTGAGCATGGGTCAGGGGCATGAGCGGGTCCTCGGCGGCGATTCGGGTTCAACCTACCCCGACAGCGTAGGAATATCCACCTATCCCGCCGCCATGGCTATTCCAGAGCCGGCGCGCGGCGGTCCCGCCAGGCCTGAAGCACGCCGAGCGCGAGGACGAGCAGGATGCCGTAGCTGGCGAGGTTGACGACGGCATAGAAGGCGGCGATGGGCGGTCGGATGTCCGTGGTCGTCAGCAGGTGGCTCATGACGACCAGCGCCTGAAGCGCGCTGGCCCACACCGGCCACGACCGGCGGCTTTTCCACGCCACGGCGACATAGGCCGCCAGCACAACGGCCTCGACCATCATCAGCCCCCATTGCGGCCCGTACAGCTGGCTGTCGTCCTGCACCAGCAGCGCCGCGAGCGAGCCCAGCGCATAGGCCCCGGCCCCGACCCGCTCGGGCTCATCCCCCTTCAGGAAGGCGAAGGTCACGACGATGACGCCGACGGCGGCCCCGATCTGGGAGTAGAGGGTGTCGAACACCGGTTACCTCCGTGCGGGGCTGCGTCCCGCCTATAGGCGTGGCGGCCCTGCCTTTTCAGAACCCATGGCGGCCGCCCGCCGTTCCTGCCACGCCCAGAAGGTGCCCACCCCGAGTGCGATCAGCAGACCGTAGTTGGATATGTTGTTTACGGCCGCGAACGCGTTGGCTGACGGCCGGAGATTCGCCGCCACCAGGATATGGCCCGTGACGATCAGGGCCTGAAACGCCGCAGACCAAACCGGCCATGCCCGGCGACTGTGCCAAGCAAGACCGGCAAAGATGGCGAGCAGGAGGACATCAAGAGCCATACGGCCCCATAACGGACTGTCAAAACTCCGATCTTCTGGGCTGAGCACAGCGGCCACCGAAACCAGCACTATAGCCGCAGCGCCAATCCGTTCGGGTTCGTCGCCCTTCAGAAACGCGAAGCCCAACACGAGGACCGTAATTGCCCAGAGGGCTTGGGCGTAGATAGTTTCAGGCACAGAATCGCCCCCGCGCTTCACGCATGGGGGCGATAATGCAGCAAGTCAGCGACCACGGGAATGTCCGGCCGACGACATTACCTCGAATTTAGACTGCGCGGAGACGATGCTCGCCGATGGTCCTCGGCCGGTCTTTCTCGGGGTACTTTTCCATGGGGTCCGCAGCATAGACGCCATAGCCGAGCCGGCGATGATCCTTGGCCAGTTCCTCGTGGCAAGCGACCACAGCCTGGCGGGCGGCGCCCAGGGCGGCGATCGCTTCAAGCGCCTTCGCTTGCGCATCAGCGCCAACCACCGGCGAAAGCTTCATCGCCGCGCGGCCCCCGATCATCGACTGCACCAGCGTCGTGGCGCGGGTGATGGCCTCGTCAACGGACTGCTCCGTCGCATTCAGATCGCCGGCGACGCTGGCGATGACTTGAGCCTTATCCATGGAAGCCTCCAAACTGAAACAGTGAACGAAGTCTTAACATAGCTCCGCAGTATCCGGTAGGGATTTGTTCACCATGTGGAAACCGGTGTCACTTTCCGGACACACCCCGCCGCCGCCGATCGGAGGCGTGTCGCCGGGCTTGTCGACCGGGCCGACCGCCAGCGTCTCGAGACCGAGCTTCCGGGCCAGCGCCGCAAGGGTGTTGTGGGTGTCGACCAGATGGCCGCGCGCCTCGGCCAGCGAGCCGACAGTGGCGGCCGCCCCCGTGAAGGCGCGCTGGCCGGTCACCGCCGACAGCCAGGCTTCCGTCCGGGCCGCGGGCAGGGCCGCGGCGAGGGCGGCGGTTTCCGCCATCGCCCGGTCGATCGCCGCTTCGGCGGCATAGAGGCGCGCCGCGAGGGCCTCGCCGATGCTCTGTCTCGTCATGTCTTCCTCCCGTGATTAACCATCACGTAGAGGAAGCAATCATTCGTTACAACGCGCTACAACTAGAGATCGTATCCGGCCACGAGGAAATGGGCGGTGAGGGAGGCGATGGGCTGGGCCGCGTCCTCCTGCCAGGCTTCGGCCAGAACGTGCGCCACGCGCCGGCCCGCCTTGCTGATGCGGGCCCGGGCGTACACGTCGGTCGGCCGGCCGGAGCGCAGATAGGCGACTGTGACATTGATCGGCCGGGGCAGGCGCAGCCGTGGGTATGACAGTGCGACCTGGGCCACCGCGGTCAGCTCCAGAAGGGCGGCCGTGGCCCCCCCGTGCAGGGCCGGCAGCATCGGATTGCCGATCAGCCTGTCCGCGAACGGCATGGTGACGGTCAGGGTCTCGCCGTCCTGTTCGGAAACCAGTCCGAGGAAGCCGGCATAGGGCAGGCGGTTCAGCAGATCGCTCACCCGGCGCTCCCCTGCGCAACCGCCGGATTTGCGTCGCCGGCGCGCCCGCTGCTGGCGCTGAGCATATAGGCGGCCTGCGCCGCCGCCACGGGATCGTCCGGTTCGTCCTCGAACGCCCACGCCCTTACGAAGGCGATCGAATGCGTCAGTCGATAGCAGCGGGCCTCGGCGATCAGGTCGCGGCGCGGCTCGGCGGCCCGCATATAGTCCACACGCAGGTCGAGGGTGGCGATCGGCTCGAACCGGTCCAGCGCGATCCAGACGGCCAGCCCGCCGACATGGTCCAGCAGGGCGGTGACCAGGCCGCCCGCCAGCACGCCCGTGTCCGGGTCGCCGACCAGATCCTCCCGCCACGGCACGCGGATGCGCACCCGGTCGCCGTCCAGCCGGTCGAAGACGAAGCCCAGGGCGTGAGTATGGGCCGCGCCGGAGGCCAGCTGGGGCAGCAGGGAGACGAGGGTGGATGACGTCATGTCCTGCTATCACCCCGGGGCGGGCGTGGACGCAAGCGCCGCTCGCGCGTTCCCCATCGGCTGCGAGGGCCCATATTCGACCCATGATCCGCTTCGAGGACCTGCTGAGGCCGACCCCGGCCGGCCTGTACTGCCCGCCCGGCGACTTTTACGTCGACCCGGTGCGTCCGGTCGACCGGGCGGTGATCACCCACGGCCACTCTGACCACGCCCGGGCGGGGCACGGCGCCGTGCTGGCCACGCCGCAGACGCTCGCCATCATGGCTGAACGCTACGGCGTCGGCTTCGCTGCGCACGAACAGCCGGTCGGCTATGGCGAGACGGCGTGTCACAACGGCGTCGAGGTGAGCCTGGTCCCCGCCGGCCATGTGCTCGGATCGGCCCAGGCCGTGATCCGCTGGAAGGGTGTCACCATGGTGGTCTCGGGCGATTACAAGCGCCGCCGCGATCCGACCTGCGCCCCGTTCGAGCCCATGCCTTGCGACGTCTTCATCTCGGAAGCGACCTTCGGCCTGCCGGTGTTCTTCCATCCGCCGGACGCCGAGGAGATCGGCCGTCTGGTCCACTCCCTGCGGCAGTTCCCGGAGCGAGCGCATCTGGTCGGGGCCTATGCCCTCGGCAAGGCGCAGCGGGTCATCCGCCTGCTGCGCGAGGCGGGCTGGGCCCGGCCGATCTACGTCCACGGCGCGCTGGAACGGCTGAACCGCCTGTATGAACGGGAGGGTGTCGATCTCGGCCCCTTGGCGCCGGCCACCGGGCTCAAGCCGAACGCTCTCGGAGGCGAGGTGGTGATCGCTCCGCCGTCCGCGACGCAGGACCGCTGGTCCCGTCGGTTCGCCGATCCGGTGCTGGCCTTCGCTTCGGGCTGGATGGGGGTGCGCGCCCGGGCCCGGCAGAGGGGCGTGGAGCTGCCGCTGGTGCTGTCGGACCACGCCGACTGGCCGGAACTTACCGCCACCTTCGCCGAGCTGCGGCCAGAGGAGGTGTGGATCACCCACGGGCGGGAGGAAGGCCTGCTGCGCTGGTGCGAACTCAACGGCCAGAAGGCCCGCGCCCTGCGGCTGGTCGGCTACGACGAGGAGGACGAGGAGGCGGTCGCGGCCGAAGCCGGCTAGGCCGCCGAGCGCGAACCGCGGCGGCCCTTGCCCGGTGCGACCGTTGCGGCGGCGACGGCCGCCTGCTCCAGCGCGGCGTTCATGGCCATCCGCAGGCGTTCGGGCTTGATAGGCTTCTCGACGACGGCGGCCATGCCGCTGGCGAGGTATTTCTTCGCGTCGTCGGGATCGGCGTTGGCGGTCAGGGCCACGATCGGTACGGCGCTCACCGGCCCGTCGAGGGCGCGGATCGCCCGGGTCGCCTGCACCCCGTCCATGCGCGGCATCTTGATGTCCATCAGCACCAGATCAAACTGGCGCGCCTGCACGGCTTCCAGCGCCTCCACGCCGTCATCGGCCGTTTCGGAGGTGCAGCCGAACATCTCGCACAGCGCCTGGGCCACGACGCGGTTGGTGGCGTTGTCGTCCACGATCAGGACGTGCGGGTTGCTCGTCATTTCGAGGTCGGACAGCGAACGAACGTTTGAGGTGGCGCTGACCTCCACCCGTGTGCGATCGACCGCCAGGTCGAAGGCGAAGGTCGCGCCGCGGCCGACATTGTTCTCAGCCCAGACCCGGCCGCCCATGCGGTCGATGATCTGTCGGCAGATCGACAGCCCCAGGCCGGCCCCGTCGTGACCGGAGCCGTGAACGAACGGTTCAAAGATCGCGTCGACGCGGGCGGCCTCGATCCCTGGCCCGTCGTCGCGGATCCGGGCCTCGAGCGTAATCCGGTCGCCGGCGGCCACGGCCTTCAGACTGGCCTCGACCACGCCGTTCCGGGCGACTTTCAGCGCGTTGCCGATCAGGTTGTTGAGCACCTGCTTCAGGCGCGCGCCGTCGACGATGGCGGCTAACTCGGTGTCGCCCTCGTAGCTGATCATCAGGGCGACATTGTCCTGCGTGGCGCGTGGAGCCCACAGCGCTTGCACATCGTCCATCAGGGCCCGCAGCGGCGTCGGCTCCGGGCGCAGCTCCAGCTCCCCGGCCTCGGCGCGCGACAGGTCCAGCGCGTCCTGCAGGATGCGCAACAACGTCTCGGACGATTCCACGATCGTGGACACGTGAGCGTGGGCCTGCGCGTTCAGGGGCTGGCGGCGCAGTAGTTCGGCCACGGCGAGGACGCCGTTCATCGGCGTGCGCAGCTCATGGCTCATGACGGTGAGGAACTGGCTCCGGGCCCGCGCCGCCTCGACGGCCTGGACACGGGTGTCGTTCAGTACACGCGCCTGCTCGGTCAGTTCGGCGTTCTCGTTCCGCTGGCTCTCGTTGACGGCTCGCAGCAGGGACACCGCTGTCCCGACACCGTGATAGCGGCCGTTGCGTGTGACGATGAAGCCCCGCATCAGCGCCCCGGCGCCGCTCTTCAGCAGCGCGTCGCAGACTGTGTCGATGGCGACGCCGGCCTCGACCATCGCCGGCTCGGGATCCATGACGTGAATCACCGGCCGTCCGGAGTAGAGGGCGTGCCCGAAGGGCCCGGCGATTTTCAGCAGAAAGTCGTTGCGTTCGATCAGTCCGACCGGACGACAACCATCGACGACCGCGATCACCAGGGTGTCGGGTTCGTTTTCGAAGCGGGTGAACACCTCGCTTCCCGGCGTCTGAGGCGGCACCGCCCCGGCGCGCTCGGTGAGAACTTCAATGGTCGGCATTACTCACCGGCACTCCACTGCGACCGACGGACATTGCAGGGAACCTTTTTCGGAAGCGTTAAGCCGGATCAGCAGGCTTTTGCGCGGGCCTTCGCGCTGGTGTAGAAGGCCGGCCCGTCCTCGAACGGCCCATAAACCCCTGTCCATGCGCGCGGCCGACCGGCCGACCGCAGGTTTGTCATGAGCGATTCACTGCAAAGCCCTGCAAATTCGGCGCTCGTGCTGTTTTCCGGCGGGCAGGACAGCGCGACCTGTCTGGCCTGGGCGCTGGCGCTCTACGAGCGGGTCGAGACCGTCGGCTTCGACTACGGCCAGCGTCATGCAGTCGAAATGCAGGCGCGTCTGGCTGTCCGCGACGGCATGGCGCGGGTGCTGCCGCGATTGACCGACAGACTGGGCCCGGACCACCTCGTCGACCTCACCGGCTACGGCAAGATCGCCGAAAGCGCGCTCACCGCGGAAAAGGCCATCGAGATGGACGCGCGCGGCCTGCCGAACACCTTCGTGCCCGGCCGCAATCTGGTTTTCCTGGCCTGCGCCGCCGCCCTCGCGGACCGCCGCGGGCTGGAGGTGCTGGTCGGCGGCATGTGCGAGACCGATTTCTCCGGCTACCCCGACTGCCGCCGCGACACGATCGACGCCATGGCGCGGGCGCTGAGCCTCGGGCTGGACAAGCCGGTGGTCATCGAGACCCCGCTGATGGCCCTGACCAAGGCCGACACCTGGGCGCTGGCGCACGATCTGGGCGGCGAGCCGCTGGTCGATCTGATCGTCGAGGCGTCGCACACCTGCTACCGCGGCGACCGCGAGCACCGCCACGCCTGGGGCTACGGCTGCGGCGACTGCCCGGCCTGCGAGCTGCGCGCCGTCGGGTACGGAGAATGGGTGGCCCGGCCGTGACCTTGTCCGCGAAAGAGGTGTTTCTGACGGTGCAGGGCGAGGGCGGGCAGGCCGGGCGCCCGGCCGTCTTCCTGCGTTTCGCCGGCTGCAACCTGTGGAACGGTCTGGAACGGGACCGCGCCACGGCGGTCTGCACCTTCTGCGACACCGACTTCGTCGGGATAGACGGGGACGGCGGCGGCAAGTTCGCGACCGCCGATGCGCTCGCCGATCACGTCGCGTCGATGTGGCGGGGCAGGGCGGGGGACCCGAAGCTGGTCGTCTGCACCGGCGGCGAACCGCTGCTGCAGCTGGACCCGCCGCTGATCGACGCCCTGCATGCCCGCGGGTTCGAGATCGCCATAGAAACCAACGGCACCTTGCCGGCGCCCGCCGGGATCGACTGGATCTGCGTCAGCCCCAAGGCCGACGCCCCGGTGGTCCAGACCTCGGGCCAGGAACTGAAACTGGTCTATCCCCAGCCCGCCGCCATGCCCGACCGCTTCGAGCACCTCGCCTTCGAGCGGTTCTGGCTCCAGCCCATGGACGGGCCGGACCGCGAGGCCAATACGGCGGCGGCCATCGACTATTGCCTGAGCCATCCCAAATGGCGGCTCAGCGTCCAGACCCACAAATACATCGGCGTGAGATGAACGTGTTCGAGATCACCAAGGCGGCCACCTTCGACGCCGCCCACCACTTTCCGAGTGAGCCGGAGGGCAGCCCCTACCGGCGCATCCACGGCCATTCCTTCCAGGTCGAGGCCACGGTGCGCGGTGAGACGCTGGACGCCGCCCATGGCTGGGTCGCCGATCTGGGCGCACTGGACCGGGCCCTGAAAGCGGCCGCCGAGGTGCTCGACCACGGCATGCTCAACGAGCACGAGGGCCTTGAGCTGCCTTCGCTGGAGAACCTCTGTCTGTGGTTCGCCAACCGGCTGAAGCCGGAATGGCCCGGCCTCAGCCGCATCGCCGTGTCGCGCCCGACCATCCACGAACGCTGCGTGCTGACGCTGTGACGGGCGATCTTTCGATCCGGCCGTATCAGCCCGCCGACGGGCCGGCGCTGTCGGCGCTGTACGCGGCGTCCGTGCGGGCGCTCGGCGCGCGCGACTACTCGCCCGCCCAGATCGAGGCATGGGCGTCGCTCGCCCCGTCGCCGGAGGCTCTCGACGGCCGGATGGCGGATGGACGGATGCGGTTTGTCGCGGTCGCCGACGACGTGGCCGGCTTCATCGACGTTGAGCCCGACGGCCACATCGACCTCCTCTATGTCGCCCCCGCCGCAGCCGGGTCGGGCGTTGCGCGCACCCTGCTGGAGACGGCCGAGGCCCTCGCGCCCCTGTCGCGCGCGAGCCGGCTGTACGCTGAAGCCAGCGAGACGGCGCGGCCGGTATTCGAGCGGCTGGGTTTTTCGGTCGTCGCCCGCCGCGACTTCGACGTCGCGGGCGTGCCCATTCACAACTGGGCGGTCGAGAAGACGCTCTAGCAGTCGCGGCCCTGGCGCCGGCGCTGTTCGCAGCGGCGCTGTTCGCGCTCGTACGCGCGCTGTTCCCGCTCGCGTTTGGCTCGGGTTTCCTCGTCGGAGGTCGTCACCGCGTCGACTCCGGCGCCCACCACCGCGCCGGTGGCCTTGGCCGTTCCGCCGACAACCGCCGCGCCCGCGCCGACCACTGCGCCGACGACACAGCCCTGCAGCAGCAGTCCGGCCCCGGCGAGCACCAGCAGTCGTCCGCCCGTTCGCATGGCTCTCATCATCGCAGTCCTCCGACCCGCAGGGTTAGACCCCCGTTGGTAAACGCACTCTGAGCGGCGGGTTCGGCGGAACAAGGGCGGCGGATTCGCGCTTGAGGTGCAACCGCGCGCCATCGGGATCGCTTGCGGCTAGACTGGCGGCAGTATCTCGGAGCTACCCTGTGTTGCGTTTATTTTTTCTCGGGGCGGGTCTCGCCTCGATTGCCGGCGGAAGCGCGGCGGCTCACGACCCGGACCGTCGCTATGACGAGCGGGCTTGGTACGATGACCGGGGCGTTGGCGAAGGCTGGTCCCGCCAGGACCGCGCACCTCATCCCGGCAGCCTCCACCGGGCCCCGCCGTGGAGCCGCCACTACGCCTATCAGGCATCCGCCAGCCGGTCCTGGTCGTCGTACAGCCGCAACGCGTGGTCGGTCCGTGAAGCCGGATCCTACGGATATGAAGCTGAATACGGCTACGCACGGCGCGACTATCGCGACTGTCGCTGTAGCCGGGACTTCCGTGCGCCGCGCCCGGCGGTCCACCTCCGCCCGGGTCCCGTCTACATGGATCGCAGGCCCGTCTATATTGAACAGCCGCCTGTCTACATCGAACAGCCGCCGGTCCACGTCGCCTCTCCCCCGATCTATGTCGAGGGGCCGCCGATCTATGTGGAATCCCCGCCGGTTTACGTCGAGCCGCCCGTGGTTCACCTGACGCCGTCTACGGTTCATGTGGCGCCGCCGGAGGTGCACCTCAGTCCGGCCGCTGAGCTCGTTGAGGAAGTCCCGCCACCACCACCACCACCACCACCGCCACCGCCACCGCCGACGCACTTCGGTGATCTGCCGCCGCCCGGCAATGTCCCGCCCGTCGCGCCGCCGCCGGCCCATCACTACCGTCAGGAGCCGGGAGAGCGGGGCTAGCTGGATTGCGGATGGTGGGCGGCGAGGGGTTCGAACCCCCGACCCCCTCGGTGTAAACGAGGTGCTCTGACCAGCTGAGCTAGCCGCCCGTCCGCCGCCCTAGAACCGGAAGCTGGCTCGCAGGAACAACATGTAGCGCACGTAGTCTTCGATCATCTCGGCGTCTGCGCTGACCGACAGCATGCCCAGCTCGTTGCCGACGTTGAGCCGGAAGCCGATGATCGGGCCTCCACCCTCGATGGTGTCGGGCGCGAGGGTGAAGTCGCCCCCGCCCGAGCGGAACCGGGCGATCGTCTCGCCCGGATCGACCGAGATGTTCTGACGCCAGCCGAGCCGCACTTCAGGGCGCAACCAGTCGTCCTGGCCCATCTTCATGCCGAGGTTGATCGCCGCCGTGGCCGAGAACATATGGCCGTCCCGGTCGTCGATCTCGAGGTCGAAGCCGTCGCCTCCGCCCTCTTCGGCATGGCCTTCTTCGCTCAGCGAGAAGTATTCGACATAGGCCTCGGGCCGAAGGGTGAACTGGCCGAACTCGCGTTCGTAGGACAGCCCCCCGGCCGCCGCCACCGTGAACCCGTTCCAGTCCGACTCATTGGCCAGGTTCAGACCCTGGCCGACAAAACGGCGCTCGGACGAGAACGACGCGTAACCCGCGGCGGCCCGGGCCCATGTGGTCCAGTACTGCCCCTGGGCGCGCCAGTAGAGGCCGAGCTCCAGCAAGCTGGCCGACAGGACTTCTTCGGCCTCGGCCTCGGGATCCTCGAGGTCGGACGAGGTGAAGGCGACGCTCAGGCCGACGGCGCCGAGGCCGCTGCCGCGCTCGACGCCCCCGGCCACCCCGAACCCTTCGGAGCGGAAGCCGTAGGTGTCGGTCTTGTCCTTGTCGGCGTAGAAATTGATTTCCTGCACCCAGGCGCTGGTTTCACCCGGCGCGGCCGATGCGTTGCGGCCGGTAAGGGCGCGGGTGACCGCATCGACGCCCGACGCCAGCGAGAGCAGCGGACCGCCGGAATGGTCGGGCAGCAGTTGTTCGTACAGGTTCAGGAACTCGTCGCGCCCGGTCTGCGCCAGGAAGGCGTCGCGGAGGGCGCCCGCACCCGAGCTTCCGAGCGCGCCATAGAAGGCGTCGAACATCTGCGCTTCGGAAGCGATCAGGTCGGCCTCTTCCGCCGTGCGACGGCGGACATCGGCGAACACCTGACCCGCCGGCACGTCGGCCGCGGCCTCGACCATGTACAGGTAAGGCGAGTTTTGACCGATTGAAGTCAGGTCGATGTCGCCGAAATTCAGCGTCGTCGCATCAATCAGGGTGAAGCGCTCGGGGGCCGCGAGAAGGGAGTTGAACCGCACGCCCAGGCCGGCGCCGTCAGCAAGCGTGGCCGTCCCCGACACATTGAAGGTGCCCACCGCACTGTTCGCCGGATCCACCGTCACGATCAGGTCGCCATTTGCGCCGACGTTCAGGCTGGTGAGGTTCAGCGCCGTGGTCTGGCGTCCTTCCAGCGTGCCGTTGGCCACGTTGATGTCCAGGGCCCCGTCGCTGTCCGACAGCGATCCCCGCACCAGGGCGCCGCCTGTGATCTGCAGGCTGTCGGCGCCGTCGCCGAAGGCGATGTCGCCGACGACGATGCCGTTGCGGATATCGACCGTATCGCTTCCGCTGCCCAGGTTGATGGCGCCGAAAATGTTCGGTTCGTTGCCGTCTGGAACGCCGTCGCCATCGCTATCCGGGTTGGCGTCCGTAGGCGTGGCGGCGATCCCGTCCTGGATGAGAGTGACGCCCGTAGTGTTGGCGCTGACGTCGATGGCCGTTGCGACGCCGGTAATCGGATCGTTGTCGTCATTGGCGTTTACCGTCGCCTGGATCGACCGGTTGTTGGTGATCGAGGTCAGGGTTCCGCTGAGGTCGTGGATGCCGAAGGTGCTGGCGGTCCCGCCGCCGGTGCTCGCCAGGATGTTTCCGCTGTTGATCAGGCTGTTGACCACGGCGCCGCTGTCGATACGGACCGCAGTCGTCGTCGTGGCCAGATCGCTGTTCGACCCCGCGGTGAGGGCGTTGGTGTTGATGAACGTCGGGGCGATCGCGCCCTCTCCGAAGCGGACCGCCGTGGAGTCGGCTTCGAACGACAGGGACACGATCGTGCCGTCGTTCCGGACCCCCCCGGCCATGTCGACGGTCTGGCCGGCGTTGCCTCCGATAACGACCGCGTTGGCGGTCACGCCGTCGTACACGCCCTGTGCGGTGATGCTGCCGCGGTTGATCAGTCCATAGGCTTCAGCGCCCACCCCGACGGCGCCGATACTGATCGATTGTGTGGCCGATCCGATCTCGAGGCCGGGAGCCGAGCCGAAGACATTGATCGCCGCGGTGGTTTCGGTCGAGTCGATCAGACCATCGCCATCGCGGTCGGTGTCGGTCCGGTTGGGGATGCCGTCGCCGTCGTCGTCCTCGTCGCCGTTCTTGACGCCGTCACCGTCGTCGTCGCCCTCGATGCCGATGCCGGCATAGACGGGACCGCGGTCCAGCACGATGCCGCCCGCGACATTGCCCTGCACGCTTACGGCGGGGCCGCCCTGCAGCAGATCGTCGGGGTCGAGCTCATCCACGAACAGAAGGCGCTCCTCGTTGTCCGAGTTCTCCTCGAAGCCTTCGGGGCGCTCTGTCGGCCGGGTCGTGTAGCGGTAGCCGGAGGCCGTGACGTTGGAGTGGATGACCATCGCGCCGGCCACGTCGCCCTCGACCGAGAGAGCGGTTGAGCCGGGTCCGCGAGCGGTGATGCTGCCGCCGGTCCGCACGTCGCCGCTCACGTCTCCGGTGACGCGGATGCCGTAGCTGTCGTCGCCGGTCACCTGCAGGGTGCCGAACATATCGAACGTGCCGTTCAGCGCCGCTTCCAGTGAGACGCCGTAGGAGTTGTTGCCGTCGACGGCGATCTGGGCGCCCGAGTTGACCGTGATGTCGCCGGTTAGCGGCGCGGCGCCGGCGAGCCGCACGCCGTATTGATCCGTTCCCTTGGCGAACGGACCGTCGATGTCGCCGTCGTTGTCCGTGTCCGTATCGGTGTCGGTGAGGATATCGTCGAGAAGGGTGATCGTCCCGCTGATGTTGATGTTCGAGGTGTTGCCGCCCTCGATCAGTACGCCCGTCGCCCCCGGGGGCGCATTGTCGATCGAGATCGTGCCCCCCTCCATGGTGAAGTTGTGGCTCGAGTTCACCGTCACGGCCACGCCGCTGTTGAGGATGATGGTTCCCCCGGTCGTGAACCGGATGCTGTCCGGCCCGCTCCCGGTCGCGTTCGCCGTCGTGATCGGCGTCGTACGCGATGTCGAGATGACGACTTCGGCCATGGCGCCCGAGGCCGCCATCAGGGGAGCGATCGCCACCGCGGTCGCGAGCATAATACGCATTCGGAAAGAACCCCTGTGGACGACACGCGCAGAGACGCCGGCGATCCTCTAACAGGGACCACGCCAGCCTGCCTCAAGTTTCTCGAATTTGAGGCGAATGCAAGGCCGAAGGCGTCATTCCTCCCGCCGGCCCAAGCGCGACTATTGCCGAGAGTGCAATCGAAGTGATATCACCCAGATATCGAAACAGGAGGGACTGATGGCTACGACGCACTCCAAATCCACCGAACGTCCGGCAGCGACGGCGAACGGCATTCTCATGCTCCTTCTTGGTCTCCTGCTGCTGGTCGGCGGCCCGGCCGCGGTGGCCCAGAATCCGGACAATGTCCTCCTGCTGGTCAGCGGAATCGCCGCGGCCCTCGTCGGCCTGTTGCTGGTGTGCGGCCTCTATTCGCTGCAGCCGAACGAGAGCATGGCCATCCTGCTGTTCGGCGACTACCGCGGCACCGATCGCAAGACCGGCCTGCGCTGGGTCCTGCCGTGGTACAGCCGCAAGAAGATCAGCCTGCGTGTCCGCAACCTGACCAGCGACAAGCTGAAGGTGAACGACAAGCGCGGCAGTCCGATCGAGATCGCCGCCAACGTCGTCTGGCGGGTCGAGGATTCGGCCCAGGCCCTGTTCGACGTCGACGACTATCAGGCTTTCGTGAACATCCAGGTCGACACCGCGCTGCGCGACATCGCCTCCCACTATGCGTACGACCACGGCGAGGACGCTGAGGTGCCTGAAATGACTCTGCGGGCCGACGCGGAGGATGTGGCCGGGCGCCTGCGGGAGGAACTGGTCAACCGGGTCAGCGTCGCCGGCGTCGCCGTGGACGAGGCCCGCCTGGCCCACCTGGCCTACGCTCCGGAAATCGCCGGCGCCATGCTGCGCCGCCAGCAGGCGGAAGCCATACTCTCGGCTCGCCGTCTGATCGTCCGGGGCGCGGTCGGCATGGTCGAGAACGCCCTCGCCGATCTCAACGAGCGTGGCGTGGTTGAGCTGGACGAGGACCGCAAGGCGGCCATGGTCTCCAACCTGCTGGTCGTGCTGTGCGCCGACCGCGAGGCCCAGCCCGTGGTCAACACCGGGACGCTGTACGGCTGATATGGCTCGAACCAGGAAGCCGTTCCTGATGCGCATCTCCCCGGGCGTGATGGCGGCGGTCGAGCGATTGGCCGCCGCCGAGCTGCGCTCGGTCAACGCACAGGTGGAGACGCTGTTGCGCGAAGCGTTGGCCCGGCGCGGCGTTCCGCCTCCGGAAGACGGGCCGCCGGCCGACAACCCGAAGGATGGCGCTTGAGCTTCGCCGTCGCGGGCGCTACGGCGCGCGGATGGTGAAGTCGCACATGTCCAAGGTCCGCAAGGCCCGCCGCATCCAGAAGCGGGTCCGGCGCGTTGGTCCGCTCGGTATCAGCGCCGCGGAGAAGGAACTGATGAACCTTGCGGGACTGGAGGTTCAGGAAGGCGAGCTTCGCCTGATCCCGGGCTGGGACGAAGAGGTCTCGGAGACCCTCAGGGCGACCAAGACGGCCGGCGAGGACGAGCGGCCCCGGCTGGTGGACACGACCATGCTGTACGCGCCCCGGTCGGGCGGAGTGAAGCGGTACCTGCTGTCCAAGAAGGCGTGGCTGGAGGCGGAACGGCCCGGCGTCGCCCATTCGCTGGTCGTGCCCGGCCCGCACCACAAGGCGGGCGACGACGGCATCGTGCACCTGCACGCGACCAAGCTGCCCTTCGGCGACGGCTACCGCTGGCCCACGTCTGTGCGCCGCTGGGCGGCCTGGACGGCCTCTCTCAATCCGTCGATCATCGAGGCGGGCGATCCGTATACGCCGGGGCAGGGCGCCCTTGAGGCTGGCCAGCGCGCCGGCTGCCCGGTCGTCGGCTTCTGCCACTCCGATCCCGCCGGCCTCGCTGCGCTGCACTTCGGCGAGTGGGCCAAGAAGCCGGTCGAGAAGCGCTGGGCCCGCCTGTTCGGGCAGTTTGACCGCGTCGTCTCCCCCAGCCGCTACATCGCCCGACGTCTGGAAGAGGCCGGGATCAAGGACATCGTCATCCAGCCGCTCGGGGTCGAGGTCGACACCTTCCGGCCCGACCGCGGCGACCGCGACTGGTTGCTGAAGAAGCTCAACCTGCCGGCCTCGGCCCGGCTGCTGTGCTTCGCCGGCCGCCCGGCGCGCGAGAAGAACATCGACGTCCTGATCCAGGCCGTCCAGAAGCTGGGCGATCCCTATCACCTGGTCCTGATCGGCGCCGGCGCGGGCCTGCCCGCCGAGGATCGCGTCATCTCCCTCCCTTACGAGGCCAACCCCAAGGCCGTGGCGAAGATCATCGCCTCCTGCGACGCCTTCGTACACGCCAATGACAAGGAGCCGTTCGGCCTGATCGTGCTGGAGGCCATGGCCTGCGGCCGTCCCGTCGTCGGCGTCAACGCCGGCGGGGTCAAGGAGACGGTCGACGAGAGCGTCGGCCAGTTGGCGAAGAGCGCCGACCCGGTCCACTACGCGGCGGCCATCGAGGCCCTGTTCGCGCGCGACGTCGAGGCAATCGGCGCCGCCGCCCGGGTCAGGGCCGTCGAACGCTTCTCCTGGGGTCGGGTCTTCGAGGACCTGTGCATGACCTACGCCGACGTCAGCGGCGAGCGCGCTTTCGTCGAACCGAGGGGCGAATGGGCCGAGCCCTGAGCCCGCCCGGATCATGACAGGAAGTTATGTTGCCGGGCCCCTTCATTGGCCCTAGCCGTGGACGAACCTTGGGGGAGATCATCATGAAACGCCTTCTGCTCGCCGCCGCCCTGTCACTCGCCGCCGCCCTCCCGGCCGCGGCTCAGACAGTGATCATCGTCCGTCACGCCGAGAAGGCCGACGCCAGCGCGGATCCGGTATTGTCGGAGGCGGGGCAGGAGAGGGCTCAGGCCTTGGCTGCGGCCCTCGCCGACGCCCATCCCGTTCTTGTTCTAACCAGCCCGATGCAGCGCACGATCCTGACGGGCGCTCCCACGGCCGAATTCCACTCCGCGCCTTCCGAGGTCGTGTCGCTGGAAGGCGGCGGCGGGGCCCATATCGCCGCCACGGTCGCCCGCGTCCGCGCCCTGCCGGAGGACGCCACCGTCCTGATTGTGGGCCACAGCAACACCGTGCCGGCGATCGCCCGCGCCCTCGGCTACGCCGAAGCCGCCGACATGCCGGAATGCGAATACGACCGGATGACGCGCCTCAAGCTGGCCGGCGGCGGCGTCATGGGCATCGTCACCACCTACGGCGAACGGACGACCTGCCCCTGACCGCGTACTGACTGGCCACAGCCTTAGACGTCCAGCTCATCCACCACGAAGCGGGCGTTGTCCTGGATGAACTGGTAGCGGGCCTCGGCCTTCTTGCCCATCAGCCGCTCGACAAGGTCTTCGATGTCGTCCTCGGACACCGGCACCGTGACCCGCGCCAGCGTGCGCTTCTTCGGGTCCATGGTGGTCTCCTTGAGCTGGGAGGCCATCATCTCGCCGAGACCCTTGAACCGGCCGATCTCGACCTTCTTGCCCTTGAACACGGTGGCCAGCAGCTCGTCGCGGTGGGCGTCGTCGCGGGCATATTCCGACAGCGGCCCGGCCGAAATCCGGTAGAGCGGCGGCAGGGCCATGAACAGCCGTCCCTGCCGGATCGTCTCGGGCATGGAGCGGTAGAAGAAGGTGATCAGCAGGGCCGCGATATGGGCTCCGTCGACGTCGGCGTCAGTCATGATGACGATGCGCTCGTAGCGCAGGTCCTCGATGTTGAACCGGCTGCCTGGCTGGACGCCCAGCGCCAGCGCCAGATCGGACAGCTCGATATTGGCGCGCAGCTTGTCCGCCGTCGCCGAAGCGACGTTCAGGATCTTGCCGCGCAGGGGCAGGATCGCCTGGGTCGTGCGATCCCTGGCCTGTTTGGCCGAGCCGCCGGCCGAGTCGCCCTCGACGATGAACAGTTCAGTGCCTTCCGCCGTCTGGCGCGAGCAGTCCGACAACTTGCCGGGCAGGCGCAGCTTGCGCGTCGCTTGGGCCCGCTGGACCTCCTTGTCCTTGCGCCGCTTCAGCCGGTCCTCGGCCCGCTCGATGACGAAGCCGAGCAGGGTGTTGGCCTGTTTCGGGCTCTCGGTCAGCCAGTGGTCGAGCGGATCGCGCATCAGCTGTTCGACCAGCCGCGCCCCCTCCGGCGACGACAGCCGGTCCTTGGTCTGGCCCTGGAACTCCGGGTTGCGGATGAACACCGAGATCAGCGCCCCTGCGTTGGCGATGACGTCCTCGGCGGTGATCAGTCCGGCCCGCTTCTCATTGGTCAGTTCGCCATAGGCCTTCAACCCCTTGACGAGCGCGGCGCGGAAGCCCGCCTCGTGGGTGCCGCCGTCCGGCGTCGAGACGGTGTTGCAGTAGGAACTGACGAAGCCGTCGGCCTCGCCGAAGCCGATCGGGCTCCAGGTCACGGCCCATTCGACCGCGCCGGCCTCGCCCTTGCGCTCAACCCGACCGGCGAAGGCCGGCGTCACGGTCTCGATCTCGCCGATCCGCTCGGACAGGGCGTCGGCCAGACCGTTGGGAAAGTGGAACACCGCCTCGGCCGGGGTGTGGTCGGTGATCCGCTCCGGCGCGCAAGTCCAGCGGATCTCGACGCCGCGGAACAGATAGGCCTTGGACCGCGCCATGCGGAACAGCCGCGCCGGCTTGAACGCCGCCCCGACGCCGAAGATCTCCTCGTCCGGCTTGAAGCGGATCAGGGTGCCTTTCTTGCGCGACGGGCCGACCTGCTGGATCGGGCCCAACGGCAGACCGCGGCTGAAGGCCTGCTTCCATTCGAAGCCGTCGCGCCACACAGTGACCTCGAGCTTTTCGCTCAGGGCGTTGACCACCGAGACGCCGACGCCGTGCAGACCGCCCGAAGTCTCATAGGCCTTGCCCGAGAATTTGCCGCCCGAGTGCAGCACCGTCATCACCACTTCCAGCGCCGACTTGCCGGGGTGTTTGGGGTGCGGGTCGACCGGGATGCCGCGGCCGTCGTCACGCACAGCCAGCCAGCCGTCGGCGTCGAGGTCGACGGTGATCAGCCTGGCGTGCTTGGCGACCGCCTCGTCCATGGCGTTGTCGAGCACTTCGGCGAAGAGGTGATGCAGGGCCCGTTCGTCGGTGCCGCCGATGTACATGCCCGGACGCTTGCGGACCGGCTCCAGCCCTTCCAGCACCTCGATCGAGGAGGCGGAATAGCCGGTCGCCGCCGCCAGCGGGGCGGAGGAGGGAACGTCGGCCGGCTTCGGCGCGGGGGCCGGTGCGGGCTCTGGACGCGGCGCGGCGGCCTGCGGCGTCAGCGCCGGTTCGGCGGCAGGCGTCGGTTCCGGGCCTTGCGGCTCGGGCATGTCATCGAACAGGGAAGGCGCGGCGTTGGGACCCATACCGGTACTGTGCTGCGATTCGGGGACCGGTCTGGTAGGCCCGGCGGCGCTTCTCCACAAGCGGCGCCGCTACCGTGGACGGCGAGGGCAGGATCGCCCGCGTCATCACCGCCAGGAACAGCACCCACGGCAGGCCCTGGTGAGCCAGCAGGATGCTCTCGGACAGGCTGAGCACGAAGAAGGCGGCGAGGAAGCCCAGCGCCCACCAGCCCTCGCGCACGCCCTGTCCCATAGACCGCAGCACGGTGATCACGGTCGTCGTGGCCATCAGCGTCCCGATCAGGATCGCGCCCGGCCAGCCCAACTGCACCAGCAGATCGATCCAGCCGTTGTGCGCGTTCGGCACCGGCCACTGCGTCTCCTTGCGTACCCAGTCGGCGGGAACCGACTCACCGATCCGGCCCCAGAAGGCGCCGTAGCCGTAACCGGTCCACGGCCGGTCGGCGACCTTGCGCATCAGGGCGTCCCAGATGTCCGTCCGGCCGGTCAGCGAGGGGTCCTTCCCCAAGGCCTCCAGCACCGCCACCGAATGAGACTCCCAAAGCCACACCCCGAGCCCCGCCAGCACCACGCCCGCCCAGATCGCCACCACGCTGAAAGCCGCGCCGCCCCGCCGCAGGGTCCAGAAGCCGCCCACGAAAGCCAGCCCCAGCATCAGGCACAGCAACGAGGTCTTGGACTGGGTCGCCAGCACCAGCATCGACGACAGCACCAGTGCGACGGCCGGCAGCAGCCGCCGGGGGTCGGGCGAGGCCAGACAGGCCGCAGAGGCCGTGGCTCCGATCACCATGACCGCCCCCATCTGGTTCTTCTCGTACCAGAGCCCGCGCCACAGGCCGGCGTTGTCGAACTGGTGCACCCCGATCGAGGGGAAGGCGAAGACCATCACCAGACTGCCCACCGCCATGATCAGCGCCGCATGCATCAGCAGCCGCGGCAGGTGCGGCCCCCGAAACACGGCCCCCAGATAGAGGGCGAAGGCCGAACTGATGCCCAGGGCGATGACCCGCCGCATGGTCGTGGCGAAATCGATCGACCAGTAGCGCGAGGCGAAGGCCAGTCCGACCAGCGCCGCAATGGCCAGCATCGCCGGCCACGCCCGCCACAGCCGGTCGATGCGGTAGATCAGCAGCCCGGCGATCGCCGCATAGGCCGGCAGCCAGACCAGCCGCAGCACCGGCGTTTCTTCCTGCAGCGGCGCGAACACCGGCCCGATCAGCGCGCCGGTCAGCATGGCGATGATGACGACGCAGATCACCCGCTCCCACAGGGCGGGCGGGGTCTCGATCAGGGTGTCGGCTGAGGGAGATTCGCGCACCCATACAGGGTCGGCGAACGGGCTTAACGAAGCATTGGCGGGCGGAGCAGGCGGGCGCCCGCCTGCTGGCGTGCTCCGGCGGTCAACCGCCAAGCTAACCTCTTGTAGCTGCGGGATATTCGAACCCGCCGCGGGAACTTCACCCCGTCCGCGCCGGTTGTTCAGTAACCAAGGAGGTATCCATGAAAGCGCTCAATCTCACCACCCTCATCCTGCTCATCGTCGGCGGCCTTAATTGGGGTCTGGTCGGCGCCTTCCAGTTCGACCTTGTCGCGGCCATCTTCGGCGAAGCGTCGATGCTGTCGCGCCTGGTCTATGTTCTGGTCGGCCTGTCCGCCCTTTGGCAGATCATGCCCCTGACGAAGGCCTTCAGCCTCGGCGAACCCCAGGCCGAAGCCAACCACCACCGCACGGCTACGCGGATGTAGTCCCGGGTCGTGGCGGGCCGTGCGGCCCGCCACGCGCCCTTGCGATCAGAACCACGCCAGCGCCTCGTCGATCCGGCGCAGGTCCTCCGGCCGCTCCCGGCGGCTGACCTTCAGCGCCTCGCCATCGCGCGAGATGCTCGTGCAGCGAAGCTCATGCAGGTTGCGCTCGATCTCGGCCCGCCGTGCGTCGTCATAAGGCTCCTCGCCGGCCCAGTGCCCGCACATCTCCGCCCGCTCGACGAACCGCGTGACGGCCGTGTCGCTGTACGTGGCGCATCCCGTCAGCGCGAGGGCCGCCCCCAGGATCAGCACTCTCATCACGCCTTCTCCACGAACGTATCGATCACCTTCTTCTCGCCCGCCTTGTCGAAGGCCACCAGCAGTTTGTTGCCCTCGATGCCGGTGACGCGGCCGTAGCCGAATTTCTGGTGAAAGACCCGGTCGCCCTTCGACCAGCCGCTTCCCGCCCCGGGATCGGCGGTGGCCACCAGCCTGCCGTCCCCCTCGATCAGCGCATGCCGCGCCGGGCGCGCCGCCGGCGTCCGCCCCGCCGTGAACGACTGCGCCCGCTTCCAGCCCGGCGAGGAATAGCCGCTGCCGAAGGTCGGCATCTCGTCCCAGCGGCTCTTGGCCTCCTTCATGCCGGGCGTGACGCCGTAGTAACCGGTGTCGCTCTCGGCCTCGACGTGGTCGATGGGGAGTTCGTCGACGAACCGGCTCGGCAGCTGCGAAGTCCAGCGCCCATAGACCAGCCGGTTGGCGGCGAACGAAATCCGCGCATCCGACTTGGCCCGGGTGACGCCGACGTAAGCCAGCCGGCGCTCCTCCTCGAGCCCCTTCTCGCCCTTCTCGTCGATGCTGCGCTGGCTCGGGAAGACGCCTTCCTCCCAGCCCGGCAGGAAGACCAGCGGGAACTCCAGCCCCTTGGCCCCGTGCAGGGTCATGACCTGCACCGAGTCCGCGCTCTCGCCCCGGTCCAGATCCATGACCAGGGAGACGTGCTCCAGATAGGCCGGCAGGGTTTCGAACGCCTGCATCGACTGGGTCAGCTCCTTCAGGTTATCGAGCCGCGTCTGCCCCGTCGCCCGGTCGGCCTTCTGCATGTCGGTGTAGCCGCTCTCCTCCAGCACCGTCTCGGTCAGCTCCCAGTGCGTCGTGGTCTGCGCCAGCGCCCGCCAGCGGTCGATGTCGCGCACGAAATTCGACAGCGCCGTCCGGGTTCGCGCCTGCAGCTCGTCCGAGGTGATCAGGTCCCGCACCGCCGCCATCGCGGACCGGTTCGACAGCCGGGCGATCTGAAGCACCTTCTGCACGCTGGTGTCGCCGATGCCGCGCTTGGGCACATTGACGATCCGCTCGAAGGCGAGGTCGTCGTCCTCTGACAGGATCAGCCGCAGATAGGCGTGGGCGTCGCGGATCTCGGCCCGTTCGAAGAAGCGCGGCCCGCCGATCACCACATAGGGGATCGCCAGCATGACGAACCGTTCCTCGAACGCCCGCATCTGGAACGAGGCGCGCACCAGCACCGCCATGTCCCTGTAGGCCACGCCCTGACGCCGCGCCGTCTCAATCTCGTCGGCGATCAGCCGGGCCTCGGCCTCGCCGTCCCAGACGCCGCGCACGCGGACCTTGTCGCCGCTCAGATCCTCGGTCCACAGCGTCTTGCCCAGTCGATCCCGGTTGGCGGCGATCAGGCCGGAGGCGGCCCCAAGGATGTGCTGCGTCGAACGGTAGTTGCGCTCCAGCCGGATCACCTTCGCCCCAGGGAAGTCCCGTTCGAAGCGCAGGATGTTGTCCACCTCGGCCCCGCGCCAGCCGTAGATCGACTGGTCGTCGTCGCCCACGCAGCAGACATTGCCGGTCGAGGAGGTCAGCAGCCGCAGCCACAGATACTGGGCGACATTGGTGTCCTGGTATTCGTCGACCAGGATGTATCGGAACCGCCGCCGGTATTCCTCAGCGATGTCCGCGTGTTGTGACAGGATGGTCAGGTTGTGTAGCAACAGGTCGCCGAAGTCGCAGGCGTTCAGCGAAACCAGCCGCGCCTGATAGGCGGCGTACAGCGCATGCCCCTTGCCGTTGGCGAAATCCTCGCTCGGCGGCAGCTTTTCCGGCGTCCAGCCGCGGTTCTTCCAGTGGTCGATCAGCCCGTTCAGCGAGCGCGGCGTCCACCGCTTGGTGTCCAGATTCGCCGCCTCCAGCAGTTGTTTGCAGACCCGTTCCTGATCGTCGGTGTCGAGGATGGTGAAGGTCGACTTCAGCCCCACCAGCTCGGCGTGCCGCCGCAGGATCTGCGCCGCCACCGAGTGGAACGTCCCCAGCCACCTCAGCCCCTCGGCCGACGGCCCGATCAGATGCGTGATCCGCTCGCGCATCTCGCGCGCGGCCTTGTTGGTGAAGGTGACCGCCAGCAGCTCCCACGGCCGCGCCCGCCCGGTGGCCAGGATGTGCGCCAGCCGCGTGGTCAGCACCCGTGTCTTGCCGGTCCCCGCGCCCGCCAGCACCAGCACCGGCCCGTCGACGGTCTCCACCGCCTCGCGCTGCTCGGGGTTCAGCCCCGCCAGGTAGTCGGGCGCGCCGGAAGGTTCGATGCCTCCGGGGCCGCGCGAACGGGCGAGATCGGAAATACGTGGGGCGGGGGTGTCGGGCAGACTCATCGGGAGAACATAAGGGGCACGGCCGCGGATGTCAGCGCCGTCGTCATCCGGCGGCCCGCGGAACCGCCAAGCCTGTTCGCCGTTCCGGTTGCCGACACAGGGTCACAGGAAGGGACGGCCTCATGGCTGAGAACACCAACAACACCGGCGGGGGCGGCGGCAACACCGGTCTCGCCTTCATCGTCGGCGCGGTCGTGGTGGTGCTGGCGATCGTGGCGTATTTCGTCTTCGCCCGTGGCGGCGGCGCTCCTGAAACGAAGCAGATCGACGTCGATGTCGATGTTCCGGAAATCTCGGCCCCGGCTGTGCCCGGTACGGAGGGCTGATCCATGACCGATCCGAACGTTCCGCCCCCCCGCGATCCGAACGACCGTCCCGAGGTCGTACATCACACCACCATCAACACCCCCCCTTCCAACGGAGGCGGCGGAGGCGGTTCCGGCTGGATCGGCTTCCTCGTCGGCGGCATCGTGGTGGTGCTGATCATCATCGCGATCGCGGTCTTCGCCGGCGGCGGCCTGAACCGGGCCACGGATACCGAGGTGGACCTGGACGTCGACCTGCCCTCCGCGCCGTCACTGCCGGCGCCCGACCTGCCGGAGCCCGAACTGCCTGAACTGCCGCCGGTCGACCCTCCAAGCGTACCGAACCCGGAGCCGGCTCCGGCGAACTGAGCCTATTTCAGGCGATAGCTGATCGTGGTCACGACCCGGACCCTCTGGTCCGGGGACTGGCTCGCGTCGCCATAGCCCTCGCGCGGCAGTATTTCGAACGAGCCCTGCGTCGCCTGCCGGATCGAGCCCAGCGGCGCGCCGGAATCCTTGGCGAACTGGGCTGCGCCGGAGCGGGCGGAAGCCGTCGCCTCGGCGATCATCGCCGGCCGCACGTCGTTGAGCCTGGTGAAGATGTAGGACGGGCCGTTGAAGTCCTGCAGCACCACGCCCTGCCGGACAAGATCGTTCAGCGCCCGCGTCGTCGCCTGCACGCGGGCGACGTCTGTGGTCCGTACGATCACCGTCTGGGCGAGGATGAAGCGCGGCCCGCCGTCCTGCTGGGCGTACTCGCGCGAGCGACGATCCGAGACCTCCAGCCGCCCAAGGGTCACGGCGTCGGCGGGATAACCCTGCGCGGTCAGGAACCGCCGCACCACGGCCAGATCGGCGTCGATCCGCGCCTGCACCTCCGACAGCACCTCGCCGGAGGCGGTGAAACGCAGCGGCAGCACCGCCAGATCCGCCTGCACGTCGCGCTCGGCCAGACCCCGCACCGTCACCTGGCGGTCGCCCACCCGGGCGTTGACCACGCCCTGGCCGACCAGGGCCCCGGCTCCGATCAGGCCGACGGCCAGCAGTCCGCCGGCGACGGCGGCGGGGATCAGTCTGTTGTCGGCCATGATGCGCTCTCCGGAGCGGAAGATGCGCCAACCTTGGCCGCTGTCAATCGGACGAGTGTTGTTCGGCGAATGTGCGGTCCCCGCCGGCCCAGGCCAGGGCCAGCAGCCGGCAGGCCGAGGCCAGCGGCGTGCGCCCCCGCCGCTCGTCGATCCGCTTCATCAATCCGGCCCGGGTCAGTCCAAGCTCGACCCCGATCTCGTCCAGCACCGTCCAGAACTGCGGCTCCAGCGCCACCGAGGTGGCGTGGCCGGACAGGGAGACGGAGCGTTTCCTGAGCATCGCGCCAGCCTAGCGGAGCCGTTCGCTCCGGGCGAGCGGCGACGGTTCGTGATCGCCGTTCACCTTGTGCCCGGATCGCGCTATGCTGCGGCCGCCCCGGGGGCAGGACCGCTGCATGACCGCTACCGCCGAATTCGACATCTCCGATCGCTTCCGGCCTCAGCGGCTGGAGCCGCTGACTGCCTTGCGCGCCTTCCGAAAGCTGGTCCGCGACAAGGAGGACACCGCCCAGGTGTTCGAGATCATGCGCGCCCTGTCGGGCCGCTCGATCGGCCGGGGCTACAACCGCATGCTCGGGACCATGGAGGGCGGCCGCCAGGCCTTTCTGCGCGAGGAACTGGCCCACCGGCTCGACGATCCGGCCTGGCTGGCCCGCTTCGGGGCCGATACGGTCGGCGCCGCCTACCGCGACTTTCGCGAAGCGCGCGGCTTCACCGCCGAGGGGCTGGCCGACGAGGCCCGCAAGGTCGCCCCGCTGGTCGACGCGCTGCACCCGGTCATCTGGTACTCCCGCCGCCTGCGCGACGTGCACGACATCTGGCACGTCCTCACCGGCTACCAGACCGACGCCCTGGGGGAAGCCTGCGTCGTCGCCTTCTCCCACGCCCAGACCGGCAATCTCGGTTTCGCCTTCATCGGCTGGGGCGCGGCCCGCGAGATCCAGCGCGAGAACCGCGCCATCCCTGCCCGCCGTGCCGTGCTGCAGGCCTGGCGCATCGGTCGCGCCGCCCGCTGGCTGCCTGCGCTCGACTACGAGGCCCTGTTCGCTGAGCCGCTCGAGGCCGCTCGCGCCCGGCTCGGCCTTCGCCCGCCCACGGTCTACGAGGCGGTCCCCGCCGAGGCCCGCGCGGCGCTACGTCTCCGGGCCTGACCGCGCTTTCCGGACATCATAAGCGCGGCTTGTGGCGCGACGACGATTCCTCGGCTTGCGCCCGGTCGCCGGCTCATCCACTTGGCGATCATGACCGCGCCCACCGAATCCCTCGCTCCGCCGCCCACCGGCCTGTCGCGCGCCACCCTGTGGGCGATCGGCGGCGTGGCCCTGTGCGCGGTCATCTGGGGCACCACCTGGTATGCGATCACCCTTCAGCTCGGTCAGGTCGCGCCGCTGGCCTCGATCGTGTGGCGCTTCGGCCTCGCCGCCATCCTGATCTTCGCAGGCTGCCTCGTTACGCGCCGGTCCGTGAAGCTGACCCTCAACCAGCACCTGGCGGCGGCCGGGCAGGGGGGCTTCGCCTTCTCGATCAGCTACAGTTTCACCTACGCGGCCGAGGGGCGGATCGCCTCGGCCGTGGTGGCCGTCATCTTCGCCTCGCTGGCCCTGCTCAACCTGATCCTGTTCCGGATCGCCGCCCGCCAGCGCGCCGCCCTGCTGTCATGGGGTGGCGCGGCCCTCGGCGTCGTCGGCGTGGCGGTGCTGTCGGGTTCGGAAGTGCTGGGAGCGGGTCTCGACCAAGCCAGCGCGGCCGGCGTCGGATTCGCCTTCATCGCCGTCATCGCCTCGGCCTTCGGCAATTTCTTCGCCTGGCGCGGCCAGAACGCCGGCTCGGCGGTGATCCCCTCCACCGCCTGGGCCATGGCTTACGGCACAGGGTTGCTGGCGCTTTACGGCCTCGCCATGGGCGTGGAGTGGTCGATCGAGCCCAGCCTCACCTACCTCGGCTCGCTGCTCTACCTGTCGGTGTTCGGCTCGGTCATCGCCTTCGTGGTCTATTTCAGCATCGCCCGCGCCCGCGGCTATGCGCTGGCCAGCTATATCTCGGCCCTGACTCCGCCGATCGCCATGCTTGTCTCGGTGCTGTTCGAGAACGCCCGCTTCGGCTGGCTGGCGCTGGCCGGGCTGGCGCTGGTCCTCGCCGGACAGGTGCTGCTGATCCGCGCGCCCAAGGTCTCCGCGGTCTAGCCGAACCAGCCGCGCTTTTTCTTCTTCTTCGGCTTCTCAGGCTTATCCTCGCCGGCCGCCTTCGCCTCGGCTTCCCTGCGCCGGCGTTCGGCGGTGACGCGGATGGCGACCAGCATCGGGATCAGCCCGTGGCGGTTGCGCGGCGTGTCGCCCATCTCAATCCTCCAGTTTCGAGCCGTCCAGCAACCGCTCGGCGCGGACGCGCTCCTTGTCGGCCTTGCTCCGTTCGGTCTTCGTCCGGCCGTGCGCGGCGCGATTGGCCGTGGCCGCCGCCGTGTTCTCGGCTTTCGCCCGCGCCTTGCGCACCCGGTTCAGGTTCACGACCTCGCCCATGACGCCTCCGCTATGCAACCGGCCTTGGGGCCGAGGGGTTTTCCTGACACCCCAACCCGTCAGGAAATTCCCATGGTAGACCTCTCGCTGCTCCGCGAAAGCCTTGAAGTCGTCGGCTCCGACGGCGGGCATGTCGGCCGCGTCGATCACGTCCACGGTGACCAGATCGAACTGGCCAAGCTGGACCTCGGCTCGGGCTTCGAACACCACATGATCCCGGTCAGCTGGATCGACCACGTCGACGCCCACGTCCACCTCAACGTCACGAAGGACGAGGCCAGGGCCCGCTGGACGGAGAAGCACTGATGCCCGTAGACGCTTTCGCCATCGAGAACGATTTCGAGGTCCTCGGCTCCGACAACCGCCATGTTGGCGAGGCCGACGGCCTCACCGACGACGGCCTGAAACTGGCCCGCCGCGACCGGAACGGACGGCAAGCACCATCTCCTGCCGCTCGACATGATCGACCGCGTCGTCGCCGACGAGCGCAAGGTCTTCCTCAACTGCACCCAGGAAGAGGCGCAGGCCCGCTGGCGGACGCTGGACTAGGTCAGGCCGGCGAGATCATCTTTTCGGGCCGCACCCATTCGTCGAACTCCGCGTCGGTCAGATAGCCGCCGCCGACGGCTTCCTCGCGCAGGGTGGTGCCGTTCTTGTGCGCCGTCTTGGCGATCTTGGCGCAGGCGTCGTAGCCCAGCTTGCCGTTCAGCGCGGTCACCAGCATCAGGCTGTTCTCCAGCCCGCGCCTGATATTATCCTCGCGCGGCTCGATGCCGACCACGCAGTTGTCGGTGAAGCTCACCGCCGCATCGGCCATCAGCCTTGCCGACTGCAGGAAATTATAGGCCATCACCGGGTTGAAGACGTTCAGCTCGAAATGCCCCTGCGAGCCCGCGACGGTCAGGGCGGCGTGGTTGCCGAACACCTGCACGCAGACCTGCGTCAGGGCCTCCGACTGTGTCGGATTGACCTTGCCCGGCATGATCGAGCTGCCCGGCTCGTTCTCAGGCAGCGCCAGCTCGCCCAGTCCCGAGCGCGGCCCCGAGCCGAGGAAACGGATGTCGTTGGCGATCTTGAACAGCGACGCCGCCACCGTGTTGATGGCCCCGTGGCTGAACACCATGGCGTCGTGCGCCGCCAGGGCCTCGAACTTGTTCGGCGCGGTGGTGAAGGGCAGGCCGGTGATCGCCGCGATGCGCTCGGCCACCTGTTCCGCGAACCCGACCGGCGCGTTCAGCCCGGTGCCGACCGCCGTCCCGCCTTGGGCCAGCTCCATCAGCTTCGGCAGGGTCTGTTCGATCCGCTCGATGCCGTTGGCCACCTGTTGGGCATAGCCGCCGAACTCCTGCCCCAGCGTCAGCGGGGTCGCGTCCTGGGTATGCGTCCGGCCGATCTTGATGATGCCCTGCCAGGCGTCCGACTTGGCCTTCAGCGCCGCGTGCAGATGCTTCAGCGCCGGGATCAGCGTCTTCACCACCTGCTCGGCGCAGGCCACGTGCATCGCTGTTGGATAGGTATCGTTCGACGACTGGCTCATATTGACGTGGTCGTTGGGGTGCACGGGCTTCTTCGAGCCCATCTCGCCGCCCAGCATCTCGATGGCCCGGTTCGAGATCACCTCATTGGCGTTCATGTTCGACTGGGTGCCCGACCCCGTCTGCCAGACCACCAGCGGAAAGTGATCGTTCAGCTTCCCTTCGATCACCTCGTCCGCCGCCTTGACGATGGTCTCGCCGATGGTCTTGTCCAGCTTGCCCAGCGCCATGTTTGTCTCGGCCGCGGCGCGTTTGACGACGCCCAGCGCCCGCACGATCGGCAGCGGCTGCGTCTCCAGCCCGATTTTGAAATTGCCCAGCGACCGCTGCGCCTGCGCCCCCCAGTAGCGGTCGGCGGCGACCTCGATCGGGCCGAAGGTGTCGGTTTCGGTGCGGTGGGTCATGGCGCGGCGGGCTCTTCAGGCGTGGCGGGAGGATGCGCGGCGGTGTAGCACGGGCAGGCGAGGGGACAAGGCGGAGGACCGGCGATGCGGACGATGATCATGGCGGCGATGCTGGCCCTGTCGGCCTGTGCCACGACGGCCGACGGCGCCGACAAGCCCCGTGTGGTGTTCGACACCGACGCCGGTCGCATGGTCATCGAATTGGAGCTCGACCGCGCGCCGCTGACCGTCTGCAACTTCCTCAGCTACGTCACCGACGGCGACTACGAGGCCGGCAGCTTCTTCCGCACCGTGGTCAGCGAGACCAACGCCAATCCACACCCCATCGACGTCATCCAGGCCGCCACCCCGCGCGGCGCCGACGACACCCTGCGACCGCCCATTCCGCTGGAGCGCACCCGCGACACCGGCCTGGCCCACACGGCCGGCGCCGTCTCCATGGCCCGCGACGGCCCCGACACCGCAACCTCCAGCTTCTTCATCGTCACGCACGACACGGCCAGCCTCGACTTCGGCGGCGGCCGCAATCCGGACGGCCAGGGCTTCGCCGTCTTCGGCCGCCTGGTCGAGGGCCTCGACGTCGCCCGCCGCGTTCAGATGTCGCCCGCCGACGCCGAAGAACAGCTGACCCCGCCGATCGCCATCCGCACCGCGACCCTGATCGGCGAGGTTCCGCTCCAATGCCAACCGTGATAGTCTGGCTAGAGAGTTGGCTAGGAGCCTGATCGTGGAAGTGGGCGTTTTCGAGGGCCGGAACCGCTTTTCAGAGCTGGTGGAAGCGGCCGAGCGCGGCGAGGAAACCATCGTGATGAAGCGCGGCCGGCCCGTCGCCAAGCTCGTGCCCATTGTCTCTGAGGCTGACGCGATCGCGCGCCGCCGGGCGGCCCTCGAACGAGCCGATGCGCTCCGCGCTCAGCTCGTTCGTGAGACCGGCAGGGTCTTCACCCATGAGGAGATCATTTCGGCTCGGGACGAAGGGCGGCGTTGACGCTCGCCGTCGTCATCGACGCGTCGTTCGCCGCGAGCCTGTTGCTCGAAGAGGAGCATAGCGCCTTCTCCAGTCGGGCTTTGCGTGAGACGCAGGGTGCGCCAAGGCTGGCGACAGGTCTTCTCCCGTGGGAGATGGCGAATATTCTCAGGACCAAGCGCCGGCGCGGGGTGCTCACGGCGGATCAGTGCAAGGGCGTGTTCGAGGCCTTCCTGGCTCTTGAGATCGCGCTGGAGGGTCCGCCCGGTTCGGCAGTGGTGGGACCTCTGGGAGACCTTGCGGATCAGTACGCCCTCTCCGCATACGACGCCGGCTACCTCGAACTCGCCCTACGCCCCGGCAACCGCCTGGCCACGCTCGATGACGCCCTTGCCAAGGCGGGCGTGGCCGCGGGGCTGGCCGTGCTTTCTCCTTTCGCATGACCCAAGGCTGGATCGGCACGGGCAAGGTCCGCCTGCGCGAAGCCGGCGACGCCGTCGAGATCGCCATCGACGGCCTGACCACCCAGGCCAAATACTACAAGCCTCTGGTCTATGAGTTCATGCGCAAGGAGTGGGCCTCGCGTCCCTCCTGGGGCGACTACGTCGTCGAGATCCGCATGGAGCATGTCGGCGATCCGCCGCACATCGACCTCGACAACCTCGCCAAGGCCCTGCTCGACGCCATCAAGGGCTACCTCTTCCACGACGACGCCCAGGTCGCCCGCCTGCTGGTCGAACGCCACGAAGGCGAGCGCGAACGGATCACCATCCGGGTCTTTCCGCGCCCCTGACCGGTCAGGGCGAGCGCTCGAACCTCAGCGTTGGCAGCCGCAGCTGCATCTCCGCCCCGACGAACAGTTGCGGCTCGGAGGGCAGGGCAATCCCTGCGTCCTGTTCCATGCGCGCCACGCAGGCCCGCGCGCCGGCCGCAAGCGCCAGGAAGTCGCCCGCTGCCGGCAGGGCCTCGATCACGCAGCCGTCGAACCACGGATACGTCTCCTCCGCCCCGCAGCCGAACGAGGTCCGCTCCCGGCTCGCGGCGGTCAGCACCATCCGGTTCGGCGCCGCCAGCGCATTGACGAAGACGCCCGAGTAGCAGGCGGAGACGATCACCACCGTCGGCCGGGTTCCGCACCACTGGCGCACCAGATTGGTCATGTCGGCCGGGGCGAGCGTCTGGTCGGGGCCGAACACCATCCCCTCGGGCGAGCCGTGAGAGGTGAAATACAGAAGACAGCCGCGTGTACCCCGCCGCGTCGCCCCGGCGACCTCGACCAGCGCCTCCGCCACGGTGAGCGGGTCCGCCCCGTCCGGCCTCAGCGAGAGACTCACAAAGCTGTCGCCCGGCAGGCCCGCCCCCAGCAGTCCCCGTGTCAGCTCTCGCCGCGCATTGTCGAACGCCTCAATCGGCCGCCCGCCGCCGTCGCGCCAGTCGGCCGCGATCACCGCCGTGCCCCAGCCCTCGAAACGGCTCTGACCGCATGCCGGCCCCGCCAGCGCCGCCGTCAGGACCAGCAGCAGAAATCCCCGAGCCATGCGCAATCCCCCGCCGAGCTTCCAGCGAGGTTAGCGCAAGCGGCGTCGGGGGAAAGGGGCCTACTTCTTCCGGAACTGGTCCAGCGACACGACCTTGGGGCCGTCGTCGCCGCTCGCGGGCGGCGGCGCCTCGGCCTCGGCCTCCGGCTCGTCGGCGATCTCCTCGGCAATCGCCGGCATCTCGAACTGCAGCAGGAACTGCACCGACGGATCGTAGAACCGGGTCACCGCCGTATAGGGCATCGACAGCACCTTCGGCATGCCGCCGAATTTCAGCATCACCGAGAACCGGTCCTGCTCGACCTTCAGGTCCCAGTACTGGTGCTGCAGCACCACCGTCATCTCGTCCGGGTATTTCGCCATCACGTCCGGCGGCACGCTGACGCCGGGGGCCCGGGTCTTGAACGTGACATAGAAATGGTGCGCCCCCGGGATGCCCTCGGGCAGGGCCGCGCGCTCCAGCGCCGAGCGGATGACGCCGCGCAGGGCGTCCTGCGCCAGCTGCTCGTAGTGCATCTCGTCGACTGGCGGGGTCTCGTCGGCCATCGGGTCCCTCGGCGTTGCAGTCGAGGGTTTAGCCCTGCGGGCGCGCGGGCGGAAGATGGAGAGAGGGTAAAGCGGAGGGAAAGTGTGCCAGGGGTTCTGTTGGCAGGCCCCCCACATCTTCCAAAAGAAAGAGGAGGGCGCGTCCCCGGAGATAGGTGGAGGGCTTCTGTTGGCAGGCGCCCTCCGGGCCCCGCCCCAGGAACTGATCCCTGAGGACTTAAGTGTTCGAAATCACCCGAACCGCTTACGCGGCGAGAGCGACTTCTCCAGCGAAGTTATCGTTCGCAGTTAGATAAAGGCCCGGTGCGCTGGGCCAACACGAGCGAAAGCAGTCCTCTTTACACGTCCGTCGATGCTAGTCGGCCCCGCACCGCCCGCCGATACACGGGAGGAAATGGTGGAGCCGCCGGGAATCGCACCCGGGTCCGGTCCGCTTATTACAGGCGCGTTTATCGCCATAGTCCGGGCGAACCCGGACAGGTGCAATATAGGGCAGGCAGCCCGGATTTCCAAGGGGACGGGCCTATACCCGCCGCCACTCGGGCGTCTGGTTCCTGAACCACGTCAACTGCCGCTTGGCGTAGTTGCGGGTCGCCTGCCGCGTCGCCTCGACCGCCGCCTGAAGCGACGTCTCGCCCGCCAGATGCGCCGCGAACTCGCGCACCCCGACCGCTTTCATCGCCGGCAGGGCCGGATCGAGCCCGCGCGCCATTAGCGCCCGCACCTCGTCCAGCGCCCCGGCCTCGACCATGTGCGCCACCCGCGCGTCGCAGCGGGCGTACAGCGCCGCCCGCTCCGGCTCGACTACCCGCCCCGTCCACGACCCCGGCGCCAGCAGCGGCGTGGTCTCCGCCGTCCAGTCGCTCAGCGCCCGCCCGGTGTGTTCCGCCACCGCCATGGCCCGGGTCAGCCGCTGACGGTCCCCGGCCTCGATCCGGGCCGCCGCCGCCGGGTCCAGTTCGCCCAGCCGCCGCCGAAAGATCGCCTCGCCCTCGTCCTCGAACGCCCGATCCGCCGCGTCTCTAACTTGCATCGGGATGTCAGGAATATCCGCCAACCCTTTGGTCAAGGCCGTGAAATACAGACCGGTTCCGCCGACAAACAGCACCGGCCGCCCCTCCATCCCGGCCAGCAGCTCCATTGCCGCCCGGCTCCACCGACCGACCGACCAGGCGTCGGCCGCGTCCGCCACGCCGTACAGCCGGTGCTCGGCCCGCGCCTCCTCCTCGACCGACGGCCGGGCGCTCAGCACCCGCAGATCAGCATAGAGCTGCTGGCTGTCGGCGTTGATGATCACCGCGCCCGTACGCTCCGCCATCTCCAGCGCCAGCCGCGACTTGCCCGACGCGGTCGGGCCGGCCAGCAGGGTGATCAGGGCTTCGGTCAAAATGCGGGCTCGCGGGGCAGGGCTGTTCGGCGATAGAACGCGGGCTCCGACCCCGCAACCCGTCAGGACTTCCGCCTTGCTCGACCGCGCCACCGTCATCGCCGCCCTCGACGCCATCCGCGATCCGAAGAGTGGGCAGGGGCTGGTCGCCGCCGGCCTTGCGCAGGGCCTGACCGTCGCGGACGACCGGGCTGGCTTTGTCCTCGAGGTCGCCCCCGGCGACACGGCCCTTTACGCTCCGGTCCGCGACGCCGCCGAGGCCGCGCTGAAGGCCATCCCCGGCATGGCCCGCGTCTCCGTAGTCCTCACCGCCGAGACCGCCCCCGCTGCGAAACCCGCCCGCACCGCCTCCCTGTCGCCCCAGGCCGTCGAGCAGACGCGAGCCAAGGCGCCGGTCCCGACCGACCGCCCCGCCCACGTGCGCCGCGTCCTCGCCGTCGCCTCGGGCAAGGGCGGCGTCGGCAAGTCCACCGTCGCCGCCAACCTCGCCGCCGCCCTCGCGGGGCGGGGCCTCTCCGTCGGCGTGCTCGACGCCGACGTCTACGGCCCCTCGATGCCCACCATGCTCGGCGTCTCCGGCAAGCCCGAGTTCCGTGACGGCATGATCGAGCCGCACGTCGCCCACGGCCTCAAGGTCATGTCGGTCGGCCTGCTGACCGAGAAGACCGACGCCATGGTCTGGCGCGGCCCCATGGCGTCGCAGGCCCTGACCCAGATGCTGACCCAGACCCGCTGGGGAACCGAAGCGGCCCCGCTCGACGTCCTCGTCGTCGACCTGCCGCCCGGCACCGGCGACGTCCAGCTGACGCTGGTCCAGAAGACCCCGCTTGACGGCGCCGTCATTGTCACCACCCCGCAGGAGGTCGCCCTCGCCGACGCCCGCCGCGCCCACGCCCTGTTCCAGAAGGTCAAGGTCCCGACGCTCGGCCTGATCGAGAACATGTCCGGCGACGTCTTCGGCCGCGGCGGCGGGGAGGCGGAGGCCGCCCGCCTCGGCGTGCCGTTCCTCGGCGATCTGCCGCTCGCCGCCGCCCTGCGCGAGGCCGGCGACGCGGGCACGCCGCTGGTCGCCTCCGACCCCGACGGCGCCACGGCCCGCCGTTTCGCCGTGGTCGCCGCCCGCGTCGCAGACGTCCTCGGCGTCTAGCTCACAGCTTGCCGAAGGCCACGCCCTTCCAGCCCCAGCCCGCCTCGGCCGCCGCCTTGTGCAGCGGTCCCTTGATCTCGTTCGTGTTGAATTTGTAGCTGTAGACCTCGCCCCACGAGCCGTCCTCGCGGAAGGCGTAGACGCTCTCGAAGCTCATCTCCCATTGCCGCCCCCGGAAGGCCGAGCCGGCCAGCGTCAGGTCGGGGGTTCCGGCCCGCCATTCGACCTCCCACTCCTGGTCGGAGGAGCGCACCACGCCGCGCTCTTCGTCGAACCGGATCAGCACCTTGAAGACGCGCTTGATCCCGGCCTTGGCGAAGATCTCGTACCACTGGGCGTCGACGATGCGCCATTCGGCGACCAGATCGACGCCTTCCGGCTTGCCGTCACGTACCACCCAGGGCGCGGTTTCCCGGTTCAGCGCCAGCAGCCGTTGGCGCAGCGCCGCCACCGGCAGCCGGCCCGCGCCCGCGGGCGCGGGCCGGCTGCCGGTCAACCAGCTGAAAACACTCATCCAAGGTCCCCCGACCCCACCCGCTCAACGGGCCCCCGGCCACAGTGCCACAACCTTGCCGTAAGGGAAGAGGCTCAGTCGGGCTCGACCACCACCGCCGTGCCGTAGGCCAGCACCTCGGTGACGCCCTCCATGATCTCATTGGCCTCGTAGCGCATGGCGATCACGGCGTTGGCGCCCATGGCCTGCGCATGCTCCACCAACTCATCGTAGGCCTCGGCCCGCGACGCCTCCGCCAATTTGACATAGGCGCCGACCCGGCCGCCGAGCATCGACTGAAAACCGCCGACCATGTCGCTGATGGCGTTCCTCGACCGCACGGTGATGCCCCGCACCAGCCCCAGCGTTCTCACCACCCGGTGGCCGGGCACGTCATTGGTGGTCACGATCAGCATGGTCATTTCCTCTCCAGCACCCGGAAAACGAAGTCGTGGTCGTCCTTCTCGCCCGCCGCGACAGCCTCCGACGATACCTCGACCCAAGCCCGCGCGTCGAACGCCGGGAAGACCGCATCCCCCACCGGCTCCGCCTCGACCTCGGTCAGATACAGCCGCTTCGCCCGCGGCAGGGCCGCCTCGAACAGCGCCGTCCCGCCGATGATGCAGATCTCGTCGACGCCGTCGTCCATCGCCGTCTCGCGCGCGATCTCGATCGCCTCGTCCAGCGTCCGGCAGACCAGCGCCCCCTTCGCCTGACCCTCCTCGCCCCAGCCCTCGTCGCGGGTCAGCACCACGTTCAACCGCCCGGGCAGCGGCCGCAGCGGCAGGCTCTCCCAGGTCTTGCGGCCCATGATGCACGGCTTGCCGATGGTCACCGCCTTGAACCGCTGCAGGTCCGAGCGCAGCCGCCACGGCAGATCGCCGTCCCGCCCGATCACCCCGTTCCGGGCCCGGGCGACGACGAGGGCGATATGGGGCAGGGCGCTCACGCCTTCACCTCCAGCCAGTGCAGCCATTTCCGCTGCATCGCCGCCTCCAGGTCGATCCCCGCCCGGTCGCAATAAATCAGCAGCATCCCCAGCACATCCGCCGCCTCGTCGCCCAGCTTGCCGGCGTCGGCCTCGCCCCGCGCCCGCCCGCTCATACGCAGATGCTCGGCGGTCAGCTCGCCCAGCTCCTCCTGCACCTTCAGCAGGGCCCAGTCGCCGGCCCGCTCGATGCCGTGTTCGGCCGCATAGATGTCGGAGATGCGCAGGACGGATGCGGTAAGGTCGGACAGCTGCATGGAGAGCTTCTATACTTTCGTCATTCCGGGCGCAGCCTCGCATCGCGAGGCGGAGACCCGGAACCCAGCGGCGCCGAAGCGAAGCGAAGGCGATTGTTCAGCAGCCGCGCTCCCGGCAGGTTCGCGCTCTCGCGCGCCGTTGGGTTCCGGGTTCGCTCTGCGAGCGCCCCGGAATGACGAAAGACCATCAAACCGCCACCGGCGCCTTGATATGCGGCCACGGCTCGTAGCCCTCGAGCACGAAATCCTCCAGCCGGTAGGCGAACAGGTCGTCTCTCGGCGTGATCGTCATGACCGGCAGCGGCCGCGGTTCGCGCGCCAGCTGGGTCTCCGCCTGTTCGACATGGTTCAGATACAGGTGTGCATCCCCGAAGGTGTGCACGAATTCACCCGGCTCCAGCCCGCACACCTGCGCCACCATCATGGTCAGCAGCGCATACGAGGCGATGTTGAACGGCACGCCCAGGAAGACGTCCGCCGACCGCTGGTACAGCTGGCAGCTCAGCTTCCCTTCCGCGACGAAGAACTGGAACAGGCAGTGGCAGGGCGGCAGGGCCATGTCGTCGACATCGGCCGGGTTCCAGGCCGAAACGATATGCCGCCGCCCGTTGGGATTGGTCTTCAGCCCGACGATCAGCTTCTCGATCTGGTCGATCACCCGCCCGTCCGGCGCCGCCCACGAGCGCCACTGCTTGCCATAGACCGGCCCCAGCTCGCCCTCGGCGTCGGCCCATTCGTTCCAGATCGAAACGCCGTTGTCCTTCAGCCAGCCGATATTGGTCTCGCCGCGCAGGAACCACAGCAGTTCGACGATGATCGAGCGCAGGTGCAGCTTCTTGGTGGTCAGGACCGGAAAGCCCTTCGACAGGTCGAACCGCATCTGCCGCCCGAATACGCCCCGCGTCCCGGTCCCCGTCCGGTCGTCGCGCACCGCCCCGTTGTCGAGGATGTCCCGCAGCAGATTGAGGTACTGCCACTCCGGATGATCGGCCGCGACGGCTCCGGTGCGGGTCTCCAGATCGGCGAGGGCGACGGCGGCGTTCATGGGACCGGAGTTTGACGCCGATTCGCGGCCCCCCGTGAGAGGCCGCGAATCACTTGCCCACAGAGACGCGGACCTGTCCCCGGTTCAGGCCAGCTTCTTGCCGACCAGCAGCGCGCCCAGTTCGCTGGACGCCCCGTCGTAGAACCCCGCTTCCTTCGGCGCGGTCTTGGGGTTGTTCCAGGTGCCGAAGATCATGTCGATCAGCGGCAGGTCGCAATAGTTCGACCGGTGCTGGCCCCGCTCGTGGTGCGCCGCGTGCATCTCCGGCCGCGAGATGAACCAGCCCAGCCAGTGTGGCGTGCGCACATTGGCGTGGCTGAACATGGCCATGAAGCTGTTGGCCAGCACGATCGGTATCACCGCTTCCACGGAGATCCCGACGATCCACACCAGCGCCAGGCTGCCCTGAAGCGTCCAGGCGATCATGTCGAGCGGGTGGAACCAGAAGGCGCCCCAGACGTCGACCCGCTCGGCCGAGTGGTGGGTTTGGTGAAGGTGCCGCCACAGGAAGTCGACGCCGTGCACGGTCCGGTGCCACAGGTACATGGTCAGCTGGAACATCACGAAGCCGACGCCCAGCTGAAGCCACAGCGGCGGCGACGTCATGTCGATCAGCCGGTGGTCCGCGAGGAAGGCGTCCCAGACCAGCGGCGCGAACAGGGCCACCGCCATATAGAGGGCGAAGGCGGCAAGGCCCCGCAGCCGCCATGCCTTGCTCGTGGGATAGTCACGGGGCCTCCAGACGGTGTCCAGCAGGATGAATCCGACGAACATCGCCGTTATGGAAACGGTTACAACATTGATCATTCTTAACCTCCGGAGGGGCGATTTGGGGAGGTCGCTGTGTTAGTAGCCGCCGCCGCGTGCGTTTAGCCGTCGCGTGGTGCAGTGACCCGTCGGGGCGTATTTCCCATACGTTTTCAAAGTCATCTGGCCAGGTGTCGCCCATGGGGCGGTCCGGTCATGTGGCCGAAATGAGGAAAACCGTACTCATGGTGCAGACCCTTCTCCGCGAAAGGCCCCAGATCCGCGTCTCCCGCGGCGAACAGACCCGCGACCGCATCATGGACGTCGCCGAGGCCTCGGTGCTGGCCAAGGGATTCGCCGCCACCTCGATTGACGAGATTCTTTACGACGCCGCCATTACCAAGAGCGGCTTCTTCTACCATTTCCGCGACAAGAACGACCTTGCCCTGGCGCTGATCGAACGGTTCCGCGAGCGTGACCGCGATCTTTACGAGGACATCCTCCGCCGCGCCCGCGAACTCAGCGACGATCCGCTCCATGCCTTTCTTATCGGCCTGAAGCTGCTGGCCGAGACGATGGCCGAGATGCAGGCCGAGCGGCCGGGCTGTCTCGTCGCCACGTTCATTTATCAGGACCGGCAGTTCGACGCCCGCGTCCGCGCCGTGCTGACCGGGATGACCGAGTGCTGGCGCGCCCAGCTTCTGGAGCAGATCGAAGCGATCGCCCGGGTCTACCCCCCACGGGTCGAGGTCGATCTGGAGGCCCTCGCCGACATGTTGCTGACCGTCGTCGATGGCGGCATCACGATCGGCAAGGGGCTCGGTCGGCCGCGCATGGTGGGAGATCAGGTCCTCGCCTACCGCGCCTTCGTCCGGACGGTCTTTCTGGGGGCGTAGGGCGCGGTGGTTGCTGCGCTGCAAATCCGCCGTCAGCCATCACAATCCCGATCCCCAACCCGCTGTTTTCGCCCGACATCACCTCTCGCCCAGCGTCCTGAACGCGCCGCAGGAAGCGGCCCCCTTACAATTCGTCTCCTTGACCAGAGAGAGACGCATGACCGACCTGCCCCAACACGATGAGTCCGCGCACCCCGGTCTCCGCATCCACCCGCCCGAAACTTGGGACCGAGCCCGCGACGACTATCTCGCCGGTCTCAGCGGCCCGGCCATCTGCGCCCGCTACGGTCTCGGCATCGCCGCCTTCCGCAGGCGCGCCGCGAGCGGCGGCTGGCGCCGGATCGACCAGCCCGCGCCGTTGCCGACCGGACCCATCGAATTCGAAGGCGACGTCAATGATGCGGGCTACCTCGACCTCGCCGAAATGGCCGCCATTCACATGCGCGAGGCGATCGTCAACGGTCGCTCCGGCGAGGCTGCGGCCTGGCTCCGGATCCACCTCCGCCTCGATGAGGCCTCCCTCCAGGAGGCCGCCCGGGGCGAAGGGCCGCGCTACGGCGATGTATACGAGGTAGACGAGGTAGACGGTGTTTTCTCCGCTGCGGAGTCTACCCTCACCCCCGGAACCCGTCCTCGGCCAGAAACGCCTGCTCCTCCGCCGTCGTCTCGCGGCCCAGCATCCGGTTGCGATGCGGAAAGCGGCCGAAACGCTGGATGACGCCGTGGTGATGCTCGGCCCATCGGTCATCGTCCGGTCGCTCCATCCGGGTCTGGAACAGCTCCACCTGCCGGCCCTGATCCGCCATGTCCTCCGAGTGCTGCAGCGGCAGATAGAAGAACCGGCGGATGTCGCCCTCCGTCGCCAGATCGTGCCGGGCCTCAAGCGCGCGGTTCGCGAACATTCGCGCCAGCGGGTCGGTGGCGAAGGCGTGCGCCGTGCCCCGGAAGCTGTTCCTCGGAAACTGGTCCAGCAGGATCAGCAGCGCCAGCGAGCCCTCCGCCGTCTCCGCCCAGTCATCCAGCTCGCGCCGGGCCGCGGCGACATGGGCGTCATGGAAGCGCCGCCGGAACTCGGCGTCAAAGGCGTCGTCCTTGGCGAACCACTTCGAAGGACCGGCCTCTTTCCAGAAGGCGACGACGGCGGAAGGCGTTATGTCTGTGCTCATGACCGATAAACTAGGCGCTCCGCTCCCCGTCTTCCATGACCGCGACTGCGATCTGGCGATCATCCGTGGCAGGCGCGTCGCCGTCATCGGCTACGGCAGCCAAGGCCGCACCCATGCGCTGAACCTGCGCGACTCCGGCGTCGCCGACATCATCGTCGGCCTGAAAGCCGGCTCGGCCACCCGCGACAAGGCCGCCGCCGACGGCTTTCCCGTGCTCACCGCCGGCGAGGCGTCCGCCGGGGCCGATGTCGTTGCTGTCATGGTCTCCGACGAGGCCCACCGCGACCTGTGGCGCGACGAACTGGCCCCGGCCATGAAGCCGGGCGCCGCCCTGGTCTTCGCCCACGGCCTGTCGGTCCGCTTCGGCCTCGTCCAGCCGCGCCCCGACCTCGACGTCATCCTCGCCTCGCCCAAGGGCATCGGCCCGCGCATCCGCGACCTCTATGTCGAAGGGGAGGGGGTGTTCGCCCTGTTCGGCGTGCATCAGGACGCGACCGGCGGCGCCCACGCCCTCGGCCTGTCCTACGCCGCCGCGCTCGGCTGCGGCCGCAAGGGCATCCTCGAGACCACCTTCGCCGCCGAATGCGAGAGCGACCTGTTCGGCGAGCAGGTGGTGCTGTGCGGCGGCGTCGGCCATCTGATCGACGCCGCCTTCAACAAGCTGGTCGAGGCCGGCTATCCGCCCGAGGTCGCCTGGTTCGAATGCTTCTACGAGGTCAAGCTGGTCACCGACCTGATGTTCTCCATGGGCATCGCCGGCGCCTTCGGCCGCATCTCCAACACGGCGGAGTACGGCGCCTATCTGACCGGGCCCAGAATCATCGGCGAGGCCTCGAGGGCCGCCATGGACGAGGTGCTGGCCGAGGTCCGCTCCGGCGCCTTCGTCAAACAGCTGATGGCCGACTACGACGCCGGCTCGCCCGATCTTCTGGCCCGCCGCCAGGCCCTCGGCCGGCGCCCCATCGAGGCGGCCGGCGCGCATCTGGCCGCCGTGGCGGCGCGGGCGAAGGATTGAGGAGGAAGGGGGCGCGCGGGAAGCGCCAGATCAAATGGTCGGAGTGGCAGGATTCGAACCTGCGACCCCTGCGTCCCGAACGCAGTGCTCTACCAGACTGAGCCACACTCCGACTTGAGGAGCGGGCTTATAACGAGGGGGTCCGGCCCCCGCAAGCAAGGAAACGCCCCGCCGCGAAATAGTCTGGAATCCGCGTCTTGCATCCCCCGCGCCCTTGTCGTATCTCGCACGCCTTCCGGCGCTTCGGCCCCGGAAACGCCGGACCTGCTGGGGAATGGTGTAATGGTAACACTCCGGTTTTTGGTACCGTCATTCTAGGTTCGAGTCCTAGTTCCCCAGCCATCCGTTCCCGACGGACAATCCATCCAGGTTCGAGTCCTGGTTCCCCAGCCATCCGTTCCCGACGGACAATCCATCCAGGTTCGAGTCCTGGTTCCCCAGCCATCCGTTCCCGACGGACAATCCATCCAGGTTCGAGTCCTGGTTCCCCAGCCATCCGTTCCCGACGGACAATCCATCCAGGTTCGAGTCCTGGTTCCCCAGCCCCGCCGCCGCACCCTGCTTTCCCGATCGCTCCGGACAAACAAAAAGCCCCGCCGGCGGACCGGCGGGGCTCTTCGTCGTCAAAAAACGATGTTTAGTCGCTTTCGGAGTCGTCCTCGCTGACGCCGACAGCCACGAACGCGATCGCGGCGGCGGTGAGCAGGATCGCGGGAAGCGGAACGCCAGCGAATTCGCTCGCCTCGCCCGCCGACGCGCCAACGCGGTCACCCACACGGGTCGCGGCGCTGTTGTTGTTCGCCGCGGCAGCCTGACCGGCCACCAGCAGCAGACCAGCCGTCACGGCTGCGATGGTCTTCTTCACGTTGCTTCTCCAAAAGAGAGTTCTAGAACCGGGGCATCACTAGCCCGACCGACTGTTTCGCACAAGAACCTAAACATTCAATGTTGCGCGCGCCCTTAATGCCCCGCCGCGGCATCGAGCGGCAACCGGATGCGTACGCCGACGCCGGCTCCGGGCGCCGTTTCGATGCTCATTGAGCCGCCCAGATGCTCGACCAGCCCGCGAACCAGGGCCAGGCCTTCGCCCGGCTCCAGGATGTCCGCTCCGATCCCGGAATCACGCACCACCAGGCTGACCCCGCCAACCGCGCGCGAAAAAGCCACCGCGATCGAGCCGCGCCGCCCCTCCGGAAAGGCGTGCCGGCAGGCGTTGGCGATCAGTTCGTGAGTAATGATCGCCAGCGGCACCAGATGGCTGTCAGGCAGCAGGGCGGATTGTCCGCGCACGTCCAGCCGCACCGGCCGGTTCTCGCAGGCCCGGGTCCAGAAGGCGGCCACGTCTTCCAGATAACCGGCGAAATCCAACGGTCCTTCGGCGGTCATCCGCCGGCTGATCAGCTCCACGGCCGCGGTGACGTCGCTGAGCCACGTCAGATGCCGCACGCTCTCGGGATCCGTGACGGTGCGCAGCCGAATCCCGATGAGCGTCTGCAACAGCTGATAACCGCCCAGCAGCCGGCGCTGTAGTTCGACGATGCCCTCTCCGGCAGCCGTAGTCATTGGTTCCCCAACCCCTGAAAAGCCCAAGAAATCTTACGTTACGTCGAACCAAATAGCCAACGAGGCGTTTGTCCGTCCGCTGGCGGACACAACACTGGTAAACGGGTCTGGTTAGCGTTCGGGGGAGTATGAGGTGTCGAAGCCGCCCGACCTTCGGGTCATGATCGTCGAAGATCAGGCGCTCCTCGCCATGGAGCTTGAGCTGGTGCTTGGTGAATCCGGCTGCGACGTGGTCGGTTGCGCCATGGATCAGGCCAGCGCCTTCGCCATCGCCGATCGCGAACGGCCCGATCTGGCCCTGATCGACATCAATCTTCTCGACGGCATGACGGGGCCACGGATCGCGCAGAGACTCGTCGGCGACTACGGCACGGCCGTGGTCTTCCTGACCGCGAACCCCGAGCAGATACCGGAGGGATTCGCCGGCGCCCTCGGGGCGGTGTCCAAACCCTTCGACGAGCACACCATCCGGGCAGTGGTCGATTTCGCTCGCCAGTTCATTTACCACCGGACCGTGGGCGAGCCGCCGCGCCGCTTCCGGTTGGCTCCATGGCTGACCACCCCGCCGGACGAGATCGCGCCGCACTGAGCGAAGCCGGCGCGGCGCAACCCCTGCTCAGTCGATCTTCAACCGCACGAACACCATGCCGCCGTCCGGATCGCCGCCGTAGGCTGGCTCCAGCGCCTCCGGCACGCGGTTAAGACTGTAAAGGGCCCCGACGCCGAAGCGGACGTTTCCGGCCAGTCGCCAGTCATGAACCGCCCCGATCGATGCTTTGGACACGGTGTGGAGATCGCCGTGTCCGCCCCCCGCCCCGGGAAGAAGTTCATCCGTCTCGGTCCGCTCGGCCCGGGCGAACAGGGTCCAGCGATCGTCGGGGCTCACCGCCGTCTCCAGCAGCCAGGCGTCCTTCGATTCGTCGTGGTCGTTGGTTTTGCGACCCCACGCCAGGGTCGAGGACCACCAGCCTTCGGTTCCGAAGCGTCGGGCATGGATGGCGCTGGCTGACCACTTGGTCTCGTCCTCGTCCGGCTCCAGCTGTTCCGGGGCGGTGACGTCGGCATAGGACGCCTGCAGTGACCACTCCGGCGAGGGGTTCCACGAGGCCCGCACCGCCCAGCTGTCCAGTTCGGGGCTCTCTAGGTCGTAGCGGTCCTCGTCGGGCTCCCGGCCCCGGAACGAGGAGGCCTCCAGCTTGAAGCCGTCGTGAACCCAACCCAGCGTGGCCACCCCGAAGACGATGTGCGTTGAGTCCAGCCAATGGTGCGTGATCGGCGCTTCCGGGCTGTCCATCGCACTCATGCGGTGCATGAAGGCGGGCGGCCCGAAGGCCGGTTCTCCGGGCAGGCCGAGATAGGCGAAGACGCTGTCCTGGTCCGACAGTCGCCGCGCATAGCTGGCAGATAGCTCCATCACCAGTTCATGCGGATGTTGCCGGTCCACCAGCGGCGTGACCCCGTCCGCCGTCTCGCCCGCGGCCAGCAGCAGAGGATAGCCGTCCTTGCCCATGAACGGATCGGGGCTGAGCATGGCCCGCAAATTGAAGGTCGAGCCGTCGGCGAAGTCGCGCCGCGCCGATCCCATGATCATGCCGCTGACGAAGGTCTTGTCGTCTCCGCGCGGGCCGTTCTGCCAGTCGTGCGTCAGGTTGAGCAGTACGTGGCTCATGAACGACCAGTCGCCGCGGGTGGCGTGCACGCCGCCATGCTCCGACAGGTCCGGCTGCCAGCTGGTGCCCGACGCGTCGCGCGTCATCGGCCAGGAGCCGAGAGGACTCGTCATCACGTGAGCGGCGCCGGGGTCATCGCTGGTCATATCGTGACCGGCGTGCGGATCGGTCGGCGGCGTCTGCGCCGGTGGGGCGGGGTGGTGGGAGTGGTCCTGCGCCGCCGCCGGAAGGGCGAGGGCGAGCAGGGATGCGCCGGCGAGGGGCGCAAGGGTACGGGCAGCCATGGGGGCCTCCTGAATGAACATGGGGTCGCGCGACCGGTCGCCGCGCGGCGGTCGTGATCAGTCGAGGAGGGGTCGAGGCGGATGAGGTTCGGGCGCGGGGCTCTCGCCGGTCAGCAGGCTGTCCGGGGTCATGGCGACCGAAGGCGGGGGCGCCGTCAGCCGGGCGCGCGCTGGCGGCGTGAGGGCCGGGGCTCCGACGCAGGCGACGCAACAGTCCATGGCCTTCATGGCCTTGCCTGGCGCCGGGGCGGGCGCCTCCGCATCGGAATGATGCGACGCGGACTGGTGGCACGGCGGCGTCTTTGGCGCGTCGGTCGAGGCGCTCGCCGGAACGGCGCCGATCATCAGCACCGCGAGGGCGCCGAGCAGCATCACGAAGGCCTGAAGCGCGCGCATGGCGCCCACCTAGGCGCTGCGGGCGCCGGGTTCAAGCCAGACCGCCGGTCAGGTCTAGACCCGGCGCCGCCGGCGGCCTTCCATCGGGCGCCAGGTCGAGTTGCATCAGCGTCACGTCCAGCCAGCGGTCAAACTTCCAGCCGACCTGCCGATAAACGCCGGCGTCCCGGAAGCCGAGCGCGCGGTGCAGGGCGATGGAAGCGACTCTGCTGTCGCTGTCGCTGATCGCCCCGATCACATGCCGCAGACGCATCGCACGGACCCGCTCAATCAACGCTTCCAGCAGGGCGCGCCCGACGCCCTGGCCGCGCGCCGCCGGCTCGACATAGATCGACCCCTCGACCCCGTAGCGATAGGCCGGGCGCGGCCGGAACGGCGAGGCATAGGCATAGCCGGCGAAGGCGTCGTCCAGCTCCGCGACCAGCCAGGGCAGGCCATGCCGCCGCACAGAGGCGAAGCGGCGGGCCATCTCCTCCCGCGCCGGCGGCTCCAGCTCGAAGGTCGCCGTGCCGTTCAGGACCTCATGGCCATACAGCCCGGCGATGTGGCCGAGATCCTCCTCTGTGGCGTCGCGAATGGTGCGGATCATCGGTTCATCCCTGCCTGCCCGAACGTCAGTAACCGTCACTGGATTCGGCGTGCGCCTCTGATAATCTGCGGGCTCCATCCGGGAGATACCAGAACGATGAAAGCCATCCTGGCTGCGGCCCTTGCTGCCTGCCTGAGCGTCGCTGCGCCGTCCATGCTGCGGGCTCAGACCGCCCCCAACTTCCAGCTCCCGCAGACGTACGACCTTAAGGTTTGCAACCGCAGCGGCCGAAACGCGACTGTAGCCGCCGCTTATAAGGATATCGCCGCCGGCCGCTTCACCATCCGTGGCTGGTTCCCCGTCAACGATGGCGCCTGCATTGACCTCGTCAGCACCAACAACTCTGTTTTCTATATGTACGCCGACGCCACGGATGGTTCAGGCCGCTCGTGGTCGGGCAGCCATCCGCTTTGCGCACAGTACCCCGGTCCCTATACGTTCTGGCCTGATGCCAGCCGCGACTGTCCGTCCGGCTACGAGACGCGCAACTTCGTTCCGATGAGCGCCGACGAGCCGGGTCCCTACACCTGGACCCTCGACCCGTAGGCGGCGCTGCCCGGAGCGGTCAGGCCCGCTCCCAGCCATTGTCGATGGCCCACAAAGCGAAGGCGTAGACTAGGGCGACCTCTTTCAGATAGTCGAACCGCCCCGAGGCGCCGCCGTGGCCGGCTTCCATATTGATCTTCAGCAGCACCGGCTTGCCCGAGGTCGTCGCCGGCCGCAGCTTCGCCACCCATTTCTCGGGCTCCCAATAGGTCACGCGCGGGTCTGAGAGGCCGCCGGTGGCCAGCACGGCCGGATAGGCCTTCGCCTCCACCTGGTCGTAGGGGCTGTAGCTCATCATGTAGTCGTAAGCCTCGGCGTCCTCGATCGGATTGCCCCATTCGGGCCATTCCGGCGGCGTCAGCGGCAGCGAGGTGTCGCTCATGGTGTTGATCACGTCCACGAAGGGCACATCGCCGATGATCCCGGCCCACAGGTCGGACCGCATATTGTTGACCGCCCCCATCAGCAGCCCCCCGGCCGAGCCGCCGTGCGCCACGATGTGGCCGGCCTTGCCGTGGCCGCTCGAGATCAGGTGCTCGGCCGCCGCGATGAAGTCGGTGAAGGTGTTCTTCTTGGTGAATTTGCGGGCGCTCAGGAACCAGTTCCAGCCCTTGTCCGAGCCGCCGCGGATGTGGGCGATGGCGTAGATCCAGCCGCGGTCGACCAGCGACAGCCGGTTGGTCGAGAAGCTCGCAGGCATCGGGATGCCGTAGGAGCCGTAGCCGTAGAGCAGCAGCGGCGCCGAGCCGTCCACCGGCGTCGACTTCCGCCGCAGCACCGTCACCGGCACCAGTTCGCCGTCCGAAGCGGGCGCGTTGAGCCGCTCGACCACATAGTCGGCGGGGTCGTGACCCGACGGCACCTCCTGCACCTTGCGCAGGGTCCGCTCGCGGGTCTTCAGGTCGTAGTCGTACGTCGAGGTCGGCGTCGACGGCGAGTTGTAGCCGTAGCGCATGATCGTGGTGTCGAACTCCGATGCCCCGCCCAGCGACAGGGAGTAGGCGGGTTCGTCGACGGCGATCTCGTGCTCGGCCCCGGTGCGGTCGCGGACGATGATGCGCGTGTTGGCGTCGGCGCGTTCCTGGCGGCCGATGAAGTCCTTCACCAGCGCCACGCCCTCAATGTAGCGGCCCGGCGTGTGCGGGACGAGGTCCTTCCAGTGCGCCTTGTCCGGCGTTGCGGTCGGGGCCTCGACGATCTTGAAGTCGACGGATTCATCGGCGTTGGTGCGGATCACCCAGCGGTCGCCCCAGTGGTCGGCGTCGTACAGGCGGGCCACCACGCGCGGCTCGAGCACGGCGGGCTCGGCGGTCGGATCGGCGGCGGGGATGATCCGCGCCTCCGAGGTCTCCTGGTTGGCGATGGAGATCAGCACGAAGGCGTCGTCGGCGGTGCGGCCGACGCTGATGAACATGCCGTCGTCGGTTTCCTCATAGACCAGCGTGGCGTCGCCGCCGCGGACCGGGCGGCGGAAGATCTTGTCGGGCCGCCCGTTGTCGTCGCGGTTGGTCCAGAAAATCCACTGGCTGTCGGGCGAGAAGGTGAAATTGCCGGTCGCCGAGCCGATCGGATCAGGCTGAACCTCGCCGGTCGCCAGGTCCTTGACGAAGATCTGGTGCACCTCGGACCCCTGCGCATCCTCGGCGTAGCCGAACAGGGCGTGGTCGGGGCTGTGCTCCGCGGCGCTGACCTGCGAATAGGCCTTGCCCTTCGCCAGATCGTTGGCGTCGAGGAGCATCTGCGGCTCGCCCGCGCCGCCGCGCGGCCTGCGCATGAACCGCGGGTGCTGATCGCCCGTCCTGTACTCGGTGTAGTACTCCCACGGCCCGTCGGCGCGCGGTACCGAGCTGTCGTCTTCCTTGATCCGCCCCTTCATCTCCTCGAACATCTGCGCCTGCAGCGGCAGGGTCGAGGCCATCATCGCCTCGCGATAGGCGTTCTCGGCGGTCAGGTGTTCCTTGACGTCCGCCTTGATCAGGGTCGGGTCGCGCAGCACCGCCTGCCAGTTGTCGTCCTTCATCCACTGATAGTCATCGATCCTGACGCGACCCAGCTGTTCGATCCGGACCGGGATCTTCTTGGCGACGGGGGGGACGGGCGTGGTCTGTTGCATCGGGGCTCCGGTGGCGCGGGCGTGGGCGGGCAGGGCGGTCGCCGCGAGGGCGGCCGAGGCGGTGGCGAGCAGGTCGCGGCGGTTCATTGTTCAGGCCCCCGATGGCGAATTGGACGCGGACCTTGTGCGAGCGGCCCCGCCGCCGTCAAATGAACAAACGACCACGACGTCATCTCGCCCATGTTCGATCTGCAAGTGCCGCCCGATTCCGCGCCTGAACCGCCCGCTGCGGCTCTGGCGGTTCCCGCCTGGGACCTGACCGTCGGCCTGATCTCGGCCACGGTCCAGCTCGATCAGCGTAACGGCGAGGGTGCGTCCCGGCGCGTCGGGACAGGTTTCCTGATCGATGCGCCGCGGCCCGACGGGTCGCCCCGCACCGTGTTGGTCACCGCGCACCATGTGTTGAACGGCATGCCGGCCCCGGACGCCCGCATCGGCTGGCGCGTAGAGATGCCCGGCGGGCGCTGGCGCTTCACGCCCGAACCGCTGCGCATCCGTCAGGAGAATGGCGACCCCGTGTGGACCCGTCACCCGGAGCGCGACATCGCCGTGATGGAGATTTCGGCCCCGCCGGCCTTCGCCCGCGCGGCCATCCCGCTCGGCTGGCTGGCTGACGCCAACGCGCTTGACGCGTGGCAATTAGGTCCTGGCGACGAACTGCTGACCCTCGGCTATCCGCACGGCTACTCCGCCAACACCGCAGGTTTTCCGATCCTGCGCACGGGACGCGTGGCGTCATGGCCGCTGACGCCGATCGAGTCCTTTCCGGTCTTCCTGCTCGACTTCCCCGTCTTCCCCGGCAACTCGGGCGGGCCGGTGTTCTGGACCCCGGCGGCGCGAAAGCTGCCCGGTTCGGTCCAGCCCGACCACCCGTTCATCGCCGGGGTGGTCACATCCGAGGTCCGGCCCGGAAATGGTCCTCTGGGCATCGGTATCGTGGCTCACGCGGTCTATGTGCGTGAAGCGATCGCCCTGCTTGACGCCCCGGCGGAGCCCTAGCCGGCGAGCACGTCCACGCTCATCCGCTCCAGCAAGTTCCCGCCCTGACCGATCGCGGCCAGTCGACTGGAGGCGTGCCCCAACACATTGGCGGCGTAGACCTCATACAGGGTGATCCGCCCTTCCAGCCACGCCGGGTCGCCTTCGCCCGCGTCCACCATCGCCCGCGCGGCCAGCGCGCCGCGGGCCAGCATCCAGCCGCCGGCCACATCGCCCAGAAGCGTCAGATACGCGTCCGCCCCGGCCAGGACGTCGGTGGCCCGCGCCGCATCGGCCTTGGCGTCCAGCAGCCACAGGGTGGCGTCTTCGATGGCCTCCACGGCGTTGGCGAAACGCTCGACGGGCTTGCCCGAATACAGGCGCGGCAACGCGGCCAACGTCGCCCTCATATCGGCGATCAGTTCCCGCGCCGACTGGCCGCCGTCCTGTCCCAGCTTGCGCCCGACAAGGTCCATGGCCTGGATGCCGTTGGTGCCCTCGTAGATCGGGGCGATGCGGGCGTCGCGATAGTGCTGGGCCGCGCCGGTCTCCTCGATGAAGCCCATGCCGCCGTGCACCTGCACGCCCATGGAGGCCACCTCGCAGCCGACGTCGGTCGACCACGCCTTGGCGATCGGGGTGAACAGGTCCTCACGGCCCTTCCAGCGCCGACGCTCCTCCTCGGTGGCGGCGTGTTTCGCCAGATCGGCGGCCACGCCGGTCGACAGGCAGATGGCGCGGGCGGCGGCGATCTTCGCCTTCATCACCGACAGGGCGCGACGCACGTCCGGGTGGTCGATGATCGGGGCGTTGGCCTCGCCGGTCCAGGCCGAGCGCCCCTGCCGACGCTCGCGCGCATACTCCAGCGCCTGCTGGTAGGCTCGTTCGGCGATGCCGACGCCCTCGACCCCGACCGCCAGCCGGGCCGCGTTCATCATCACGAACATATGGGCCAGGCCCTGGTTCGGCTGGCCGACCAGTTCCGCCGTCGCGCCCTCGTAGGCCATGACGCAGGTGGGCGAGGCATGAATGCCCAGCTTGTGCTCGACGCCCACCGGCCGGAAGGCGTTGCGCTCGCCCAGCGTCCCGTCCGGCTTGACCAGATATTTCGAGGCGAGGAACAGGCTGATCCCCTTCGGTCCCGGCGGCGCGTCGGGCAGGCGGGCCAGCACCATGTGAACGATGTTGTCCGTTGCGTCGTGGTCGCCCCAGGTGATGAAGATCTTCTGGCCGCTCAGCGCATACGTCCCGTCGCCGTTCGGAATCGCCGTCGCCGTCAGCGCCCCGAGGTCCGATCCCGCCTGCGGCTCGGTCAGCACCATGGCCCCGGTCCATTCGCCCGAGACCAGCTTCGACAGATAGGTCGCCTTCTGCGCCTCGGTCCCGACCGCCTCCAGCGCCTCGATCGCCGCCAGCGACAGCAGCGGGCACAGGCCGAAGGCCATGTTGGCGGCATGCACCGTCTCATAGGCCGCCAGCTCCAGCGCCTTGGGCAGCTGCTGGCCCCCCGCATGGGCCGGCGCCGACAGGCCGGTCCAGCCGCCCGCGGCGAACTGGCGATAGGCGTCGGCGAAGCCAGGGGCGGCGGTCACGGCGCCATTGGCGTAGGTCGCGCCCTTCTGGTCCCCGACGCGGTTCAGCGGGGCCAGAACGCCCTCGGAAAACTGCCCCGCCGCCTCCAGCACCGCCGACGTCAGATCGGCGTCGAAATCGGGGAAGGCCCCGGTCGCCGCGACGGCGTCGAGGCCCGCGATTTCGGTCAGGGTGAAGATCAGGTCGCGGACGGGGGCGCGGTAGGTCATCGGCTCGCTCTCGAAACTGTGCGGCTGTTCTTGCCCCCTTGTCGTCGCGTCAGGCAAGGCGCGGCTTGGCGAACCGCGTCGTCTGGGCCAAGCTGACGGTTCGACGCATCGGAGAGGGAGGAAGATCGTGGCCGAACCGCGCAACCGCTATTCGACCGTATCGCTGGCCCTGCACTGGCTGATCGCCGCCCTGGTGGTGACCCAGGTCGTGCTGATCTCGGCCCACGAGGCGACCGAGGGCCCGATCTCCCGCGAGTTCGTCAACATCCACAAGTCGGTGGGCCTGAGCATCCTCGTCCTGACGCTCCTTCGGCTCGGCTGGCGGGTCGCCAATCCCGCCATCCCGCTGCCCGAGGCGACGCCGCGCTGGCAGAAGCTGCTCGCCCGCGGCACCCACGTCCTGTTCTACGCCTTTCTGATCGCGATGCCGCTGGTCGGCTGGGCCGCATCCTCGGCGGCCGGACGGGACATCCTCTGGTTCGGCCTGTTCGAGTGGCCGGCCTTGCCCATCGGCGGCGGCCGCGAGACCGCCGGCCAGTTGATGGACCTGCACGAACTGGCGGCCAAGACCCTCTATGTGCTGATCTTCCTGCATGTCGCGGGGGCGCTGAAGCATCACTTCATCGACCGGGACAACGTCCTGCACCGGATGCTTCCGTTCATCCCGCGCCGGCCGTGAGGCGAAGAGCCCTCGTCATCGGCCTGCTGGCGCTCGGTCTGGGCGCGGGCGCGTCGTCGCCCGCGCCAGAGCCGTGGGTGGTGATCCGCGACGCCTCGACCATTCATCTGACGGTCAGGGCCCTCGGGGCGCCACACGGCGGCCGATTCGACGATTGGCGGGGCGACATCGCCTTCGACCCGGCAGCTCCAGAGCAGACGCGGGCGACCGTGGTGGTTCAGGCCCGCTCCCTGAAAATGCGCTCGGGCATCCTGACCCGCCGCGCCACCGGCCCTGGCCTGCTGGACACCGCGCGACACCCGACGATCCGCTTTGAGCTCCAGTCCCTGGAGTCTCTGGGCGGCGATCGGTTCTCCGCCCGCGCCGAGGTGACCGTGAAGGGCCGCACCCGCCCGGTGACCTTCCCGGTGGGCTTGCGCGTGACCGGTGACCGGGCGCATCTGACGGGTGCGTTCACCCTCGACCGCACGGACTTCGGAATAGGGACCACAGGCGCGTGGAACAGGATGGTCGGCCGCGAGGTGACGGTACGGGTGGCGCTTCAGGCGCGCCGCCAGTAGGCGCGACCGACGCCCAGGCCGCCGAGGCGCTGGCGGTGGGCGGCCTCGTCATCCTGCCGACCGAGACGGTCTACGGCCTCGCCGCCGACGCCGGGAACGCCGCCGCCGTCGCCGCCATCTTCGAGGCCAAGGGCCGGCCCCGCTTCAACCCCCTGATCGCTCACGTCGCCGACGCCGTAGAGGCCGAGGCGATCGCCGTGTTCGAGGAGCGTGCGCGGGCGCTGGCGGAGGCCTTTTGGCCCGGGCCGCTGACCATCGTGGCGCCGGTGCGTGACCGCGACAGGGTCTGCGACCTCGCCCGGGCGGGGCTCGACAGCGTCGCCGTCCGGGTGCCCGGTCACGTCCGCGCCCGCGGAGTCATCTCCGCCTTCGGCAAGCCCGTCGTCGCCCCCTCCGCCAACCGCTCCGGCCGCCCCAGCCCGACCACCTTCGAGGACGCGGTCGAGGAGACCGGCTTCGCCGCCGCCGACGCCGTGGACGGCGGCCCCTGCGCCGTCGGGGTGGAGAGCACGGTGGTGTCGGTGCTGGACGGCCGCGTCGCCCTGCTGCGCCCCGGCTCGGTCACCCGCGAGGAGATCGAGGCGGTGGTCGGCCCGCTGGAGCGGGACGGGGAGGGGCATCGCTCCCCCGGCCGCACGGCGCTCCACTACGCCCCGGACGCCCCGGTGCGGATCAATGCCAGGTCAGCGGGCGATGGCGAAATCCTGCTCGGCTTCGGCCCCGGCGTGGGCGACCCCCGCTGGAGCCTCAGCCTCTCCGGCGACCTGCGCGAAGCCGCCGCCAACCTGTTCCGCAGGCTGCGCGAGGCCGACCGCGAGAAGCCGGCGGGCATCGCGGTGTCGCCAATCCCGGCCCATGGCCTCGGCGAGGCGATCAACGACCGCCTGAAGCGCGCGGCCGGGTTCGTGGGGTAGCGCCCCGCGTCAGCCGAGAGGCTCCGTCATCCGGTAGCCGAGACCCTGTTCGGTGAGGATGATGCGTGGGCGGGCAGGGTTGCGTTCGATCTTTTGCCGCAACTGGGCCACCAGGACGCGGACGGACTGGTTGTCGACCGCCCCGGCTCCGCCCCAGACTGCGGTGGCGATCTGGCGGTGAGTGACGACACGTCCGGCGTACCGCGCAAGCGTCCGCGCCAGGACATACTCCTTCGGCGTAAGATGAATGGGCTCGTCCTCGATCCAGACCCGTCGGTTGGACAGATCCATGGTCAGGGCGCCGGCCTTGAACACCGAAACGGACGAGAACCGGCGCTCGCGGCCGCGCTGCGCGGCGCGCAGGCGGGCCATCAGTTCGCCCATGGCGAAGGGCTTGTTGACATAGTCGTCCGCGCCGAGATCGAAGGCGGCGATCTTCTCGTCCTCCAGGTGCCTCGCGCTGAGAACGATAATGGGCACCTCGGACCATTCCCGGACCCGCTCGATGACCAGCTTGCCGTCCATGTCGGGGAGTCCCAGGTCGAGCAGGATCACGTCGAAGCCTTCCCCCGCCAGCGCCGCCATGGCCGCGCCGCCCGTGGCTACGGGGGTGGTCTCATAGCCCTCGGCCTCGAGCGCCGGCGACAGCGCGCGTACGATGTGAGCCTCATCCTCTACCAGCAGAATCCGGGTCATTCCGGCGCACCTTCCGGCTCCGCGAGAGTGATCGCCACTCTGAGGCCGTGCGGTCCGCCCCGGCTCTGTCCGAGACGAATCGAGCCGCCCATCGCCTCGACGAATCCCTTGGCGATCGAAAGTCCGACGCCCGTTCCCCGCGCCTCCGGGTGCCGGCGGCGGCCGCGATAGAATTTATCGCACAACTGCTCGTACTCGTCTTCAGGGACGCCCGCCCCGTCATCCTCGATAGCCAGCTCCACCCCGCCGTCGCACCGCTCGGCGCTGACCCGCACGCGGACGGCTTGGCCGCCGTGGACCAGGGCGTTGTCCAGAAGGTTGAACATAACCTGTTCGAGCAGGACGGTATCGGCCTCTATCTCCAGCGTCTCGTCCAGCGATCGGGTGTCGACACGCTCAGCGGCGGCGTCGCCCAGACGCCGGATCGCCGAGTCGACGACCTCGATGATCGCGACCGGGCCGAGGCTCGGCGCGATATGTCCCGCTTCGATCCGCGAAAGGGCGAGCAGGCTTTCCAGATAGGAGTTCAGGCGTTCCGCCTCCTGCACGATCCCCTCGGCCAGATCGCGGCGCGTGTCGTCGTCGAATCGCTCGCCATAGTCCCGGAGGCTGCTTGCGGAAGCGAGCACGGTCGCCAGCGGCGTGCGCAGGTCGTGCGAGATCGATCCAAGAATCGCGTCTCTCAGGCGAGACGCCCTCACGCCCGCCTCGATCTCGGTCTGCAGGTCGACCAGCCTGATACGGTCCAGCGCCGACGCGCCCAGATCGACCAACAAGCCGCACAACCGGTTCTGGGCCGCGAGGTCGGACGCGGGAGTCTCGCCGATTCGCCAGACCGCGACCCCGAGCGCGCTCTCCCACGACAGGGCTTTCGCCCGCCAGGCGCCGCGGGCGACGAGCTGCCCGCTGACCTCCGCCTCGGCCGCCAGCATCGCGACATCTTCTTGGAAGTTGTCTCCTGCTCCCGTCGGCAGGATGAACGCCTCGCCGTCGGTCGCGATCCTCAGTTGGTCCGCGAGTTCATCCCGAAGCGCGCTCGCGTCGCCTGCGGCGCTGAAGGCCCGGCTCGCGCCGAGAAGCGACTCCAGCAGGTCCGCACGGCGCCGGCTGCTGCGCTCGCTCTCCCGGACTCGCCCAGCCAGCCCTCCGATAAGAAGCGCCACGATCAGGAAGGCGGTCAGGGTGAGGGCGTCATCCGCGCCGGCGAACTGAAAGCTGAAGTGCGGTTCCACCAGAGCGAAATTATAGGCGACGAACGCCAGCAGGGCCGCGAACACGCCCGGGCGCGTGCCAAAGAACAGGGCGCAGACGATGACCGAACCGAGGAAGAAGATGGCCAGTCGGGTGAGATCGAACACCTGATACAGCAGGGCCGCCGTCACCGTTCCGATGAGAACCACGGTGGCGGCCGCCAGAAACTGGCCGGCCACGCCGAGAGCCACATCGAATCTTTCAAGAAGCCACGCCGACGGCCGTGGGGTGACCTGAATCGGGCTCGCGGCGTGGGCGGATTCGGGCGCTATGGGGAACAAGGCGGGTATCCTGGACCGGGTCGGCGGCGGGAGCGTCAGCCATGCTACGATTTCGTTGCCCCGTGGAGAGGCATAAAAATCCTATTCTTGAGGCATGGGGCCGGCCGTTCCATCACTGGTGGAAAGGAGACCTCCATGAACCGATCGCCTGCCCGCCATTCCTCCAGGACCTTCACCACGGCCGCCTGCACGCTGGCCTTGGTGCTGGCGGGAGCGTCGCTCTCAGCTTGCGGGCACCGGGCCGGTCCGGCGGGCGCGGGCGACGCCGGCTCGAGCACGGCGCCGCTCGCCGGCGGTCCCCGCGACGATCACGCGGGCGCGGGCGCGGGCGCGGCCTACATCGCCGGCAGCCCGGAGGACTTCAGCATCAACGTCGGCGACCGGATCTATTTCGATCTGGACAGCCACCAAATCCGCGCCGACGCCTACGCCCGCCTCGACGCGCAGGCGGCGTGGCTGCAGCGCTATCCCGGCGTCACCGTCAGGATCGAGGGCAATGCCGATGAACGCGGCACCCGCGAATACAACCTGGCGCTCGGCGCCCGCCGCGCCGAAGCGGTGCACGCCTACCTGGTCGGTCGCGGGGTTCCGTCCGCCCGCATCGACACCATCAGCTTCGGCAAGGAACGGCCGATCGCGTCCGGCTCCAACGAATCCGCCTTTGCCCAAAACCGCAACGCCCACACCGCCATCGTCAATCGCTGAATCGTGTCCGGTCTGGTCAGACCGGCAGATAACCTGGAGCTCCGTCAGGCACGCCGTGTACCCTGAGCAAGTCGCCGGCCTCCAGCAGTGGCCCGCTGTCGCCCAATCGACAGCGGGCCGCGCCCTTTTTGGAGGACCGAAAGGGACTACTGCGCCGTCCAGCCACCGTCGATGGAGAAGCTGGCGCCGTTGGCCGAGGCGCCGAGGTCGCTGACCAGATACAGCATCATCCCGGTCAGCTCGTCGGTGGTCACGAACCGCTTGGTCGGCTGGGAGCCGAGGATGACATCCTTCAGGACGGTCTCCTTCGAGACGCCGCGTGTGCGGGCCTGGTCGGCGATCTGCTTTTCGACGATGGGGGTCTCAACATAGCCGGGGCACAGGGCGTTGCAGGTGATATTGTCCTGCGCCAGCTCCAGCGCCACCGTCTTGGTGAAGCCGATGACGCCATGCTTGGCGGCGACATAGGCCGACTTGAACGGGCTGGCGACCAGGCCGTGGGCTGAGGCCACGTTGATGATCCGGCCGCGTCCCTGGGCCTTCATGATCGGGATCGCCGCCCGCGTCGCATAGAAGGTCGACGACAGGTTGATGGCGATGATCTGCTCCCACTTGTCGGACGGGAATTTCTCGACCGCCTCCACGTGCTGGACGCCGGCGTTGTTGATCAGGATGTCGACCCGGCCCAGCTGGTGCTTGCCGTAGGCGACCATGTCGGCGACCTCGTCGCCGCGCCGCATATCGGCCCCGTGGTAGCGCACCCGCACGCCGCAGCTGGCCTCCAGCTCCGCCCGGGTGCGCTCGATTTCCGACGGGTCGCCGAGGCCGTTCAGCACCACCTCGCCGCCGCGCGAGGCGATGGCGCGGGCGAAGGCGAGGCCGATCCCGGACGTCGAGCCCGAGATCACCGCCACCTGACCCTTCAGGTCGCCGATGTCGCGGAAGGGCGCACCTTCGGCTTCCGAACCGTCACCGCGTTTGGGCCATTGGAACATGGGATCTCGTCCGTCTGAATCTCGGGTCCAGCCTAGCCGCTCACGTCCGCTAAGGCGACAGGCCTCACGAATTTCCTGATCTGGTGAATATCCAGTCCGTCTCGGTCGATCCGGCCTTGTCGAACTGATAGCCGTCGCGGTCGAAGGCCTTGAGGTCCTCGGCCCGTTCGATGTGTTCGTCGATGGCGAAACGGGCCATGCCGCCGCGCGCCTTTTTGGCGAAGAAGGAGACAATCCGGCTCTCGCCGTCCCTCGATTCGCGGAAATGCGGCGTGACCACCGGCAGCTTCAGCGCGCGGGCGTCGACCGCCCCGAAATACTCCTGGCTCGCGAGGTTCACCAAGGTCGGGTCGGCCAGCCCCTCTGCGTCAGCGTTGAGTTGTTTCGAGATCCGGTCACCCCAGAAGTCGTACAGGCTCGAGCCCCGCCGCGTCTTCATTCGGGTCCCCATCTCCAGCCGGTAAGGCTGAATCCGGTCCAGCGGCCGTAGCAGGCCGTACAGGCCCGACAGGATGCGGACATGCGCCTGCGCCCAGTTCAGCGAACCGGCGTCCAGCTCCCGCGCCTTCAAACCTTCATAGACGTCGCCGGCGAAGGCGAAGGCGGCCTGCACCCCGCCCGCCGATTCGGCGTCGAAGGCCTGGAAGCGGGCCCGGTTCAGTTTCGCCAGATCGTCCGACAGGCTCATCAGCCGGCGCAGCTCGGCCACCGTCCGGCCCCGGGCCGTGCGCGCCAGCGACGCCGTATCCTCCCGAAAGCGCCGTTCGGAAGCGGGCAGGGCGGGATCGGCTTCGGTGAAATCCAGCCGCTTGGCCGGGGACAGGACGATCAGCAAGGCGGAACTCCGGCGGCGAGGACGCCCGCAATAGGCCGCTTCGATGACGAATTGAACCGGCCGCGCCGTGGCGGCCGCTCAGCCCGCCTGGTCGTACAGCGCCGCCAGCACCGCCGGCAGCCGCTCGGGCAGGTTTTCGGCGATGAGACCCGGGCCGAAGCCGCCCCCCGCCTCCGCGTGCATCCACACCGCCGCCCGGGCCGCGTCGAAACTGTCCATGCGCTGGGCGATCAGGCCGCCGATCATTCCGGCCAGCACGTCACCGCTCCCCGCCGTCGCCAGCCACGGCACGCCATTGTCGTTGACCGACATGCGCCCGTCGGGCGCCGCGATCACCGTCTCCGGCCCCTTCAGCACCACCACGGCTTGGGCCCGCTCCGCCGCCTGCAGCGCGGCCGCTTCGCGGCCGGCGTCGAGCAGGCCGGGGAACAGCCGGCTGAACTCGCCCTCGTGCGGCGTCAGCACGTCGTCGCGGTCCAGCGCCTCGAACAGGCCCTCCGGCCAGTCCTCGAACACCGTCAGCCCGTCGGCGTCCACCACCAGGGCTGCGCCGGTTGTGGCCAGGGCGCGGACATTGGCCTGGGTCGCCTCGGTGATTCCGGCGGCCGGCCCGATGACCACCGCGTCCATCCGCTCGCACGCCTCGATCAGCGCCTCGGGCGAGCTGAACGGCGTCAGCATGACCGCCTCGATCGCTGGCGCGATGATCGGCGCGGCGTCCGGTGGGCACAGAATTCGCACCAGTCCCGCACCGATGCGCAGCCCCGCCCGCGCCGCCAGCCGCGCCGCGCCGGTCTGGGTGGCCTTGCCCGACACCACCCCGAGCCGACCGCGCGCATGCTTGTGGGTCGCGGCGTCGGGCCAGGGCAGGCTGTCGCGCCAGTCGGGCAGGGCGGGGCGGGCTGTCATGCGCGTGCTCCGTTCACGGATGGCGGCCGGAACCGAAAAGGGCTTGCCTTATTGTGCAATGCAATGTCCCTTTACCGCCCGAGCGCGTGGCGTTGTATGCCCGCCCGGGAACGCTGATGAAAAAGATCGAAGCCGTCATCAAGCCCTTCAAGCTGGATGAAGTGAAGGAAGCGCTCCAGGACGCCGGGGTGCAAGGCATGACCGTGCTGGAAGCCAAGGGATACGGCCGCCAGAAGGGCCATTCGGAACTCTACCGCGGGGCCGAATACGTCATCGACTTCCTGCCCAAGATCAAGATCGAGGTGGTGGTTCCCGACGACATGGTCTCCTCCGTCATCGACGCCATCCAGACCGCCGCCCGCACCGGCAAGATCGGCGACGGCAAGATTTTCGTGTCCGACGTCCTCGACGTCATCCGCATCCGCACCGGCGAAACGGGGGCCCAGGCCGTCTGACCCCATCACCACCGGCCGCTCCTCCCCGGAGCGGCCGTTTCAATATCCTCCCCCAAGAAACGGACCCCGAGAATGAGCGCCAAGAAAATTCTTTCGGAGATCAAGGAGAAGGACGTCCAGTACGTCGATCTCCGCTTCACCGACACCAAGGGACGTATGCAGCACGTCACCTTCGACATCGATCTGGTCGACGAGGAGTTCCTCGAGGAGGGCACCATGTTCGACGGCTCCTCGATCGCCGGCTGGAAGGCGATCAACGAGTCTGACATGCTGCTCAAGCCGGACCTGACCAATTTCTGGATCGATCCCTTCTACCAGCAGACCACCCTGTTCCTGTTCTGCGATGTGTTGAACCCGGACACCGGCGAACCCTACAACCGCGACAGCCGCTCGATGGCCAAGAAGGCGCTGGCCTATGTGCAGTCGTCGGGCGTCGGCGACACCGTCTATTTCGGCCCGGAAGCCGAGTTCTTCATCTTCGACGACGTGCGCTGGTCCACCGCCGCGCACGACACCGGCTACAGCTATGACTCCATCGAGCTGCCGGCCAACACCGGCTCGGAATATTCCGAAGGCAACATGGGCCATCGCCCGACGCACAAGGGCGGCTATTTCCCGGTCAATCCGACCGACAGCGCCCAGGACCTGCGTGGCGAGATGCTGGGCGTGATGCGCGACCTCGGCATGCAGCCCGAGAAGCACCACCACGAGGTCGCCCCGGCCCAGCACGAGCTGGGCCTGAAGTTCAGCGACCTGCTGACCATGGCCGACCGCACCCAGCTCTATAAATACGTCATCCACAACGTCGCCGCCGCCTACGGCAAGTCGGCCACCTTCATGGCCAAGCCGACCTTCGGCGACAACGGTTCGGGCATGCACGTGCACCAGTCGATCTGGCGCGACGGCAAGCCGCTGTTCGCGGGCGACAAATACGCCGGCCTGTCCGACATGTGCCTGTGGTACATCGGCGGCATCATCAAGCACGCCAAGGCCATCAACGCCTTCGCCAACTCGACCACCAACTCCTACAAGCGGCTGGTCCCCGGCTACGAGGCCCCGGTGAAGCTGGCCTATTCGTCGCGCAATCGCTCGGCGTCGATCCGCATCCCGTGGGTCAACTCGCCCAAGGCCAAGCGCATCGAGGCGCGCTTCCCCGATCCGATGGGCAACCCCTATCTGACTTTCGTGGCCCTGCTGATGGCCGGCCTCGACGGCATCGAGAACCGCATCGATCCGGGCGCGGCCGCCGACAAGAACCTTTACGACCTGCCGCCGGAAGAGCGCGGCAACATCCCCGAGGTCTGCGGCTCGCTGCGCGAGGCGCTCGAGAATCTCGACAAGGATCGCGCCTTCCTCAAGAAGGGCGGCGTCATGGATGACGACTTCATCGACAGCTACATCGAGCTGAAGATGGAAGAGGTGATGCGGCTGCAACTGCACCCGCACCCCGTCGAATTCGACATGTACTACAGCTGCTGATCGACAGCCGGGGCTGACGATCTAAGGGCGCCGGACGGGAAACCGCCGGCGCCCTTTTCACGTCCGGAGACGGATCAGCGGTTGGTCGTCTCGACCTCGAGGCCGTTCTCGTTGGCGCGCACCGTGGTGCTGTCGCCGTCGTTGCGATCGTTTTCCACGACCACAGGCGGATTGGCCGGGACCTCGCGCTCGATCACCACCGGGTCGGCCGGAACCTCGCGCTCGATGATGGTGGTGGTGTCTGTCCCGTCGGCCGCCGTATCGGCGTCATCGTCGGCTGGCGTGCAGGCCGCGGCGGCCAGCGCCAGCGCGCTGATCGAGGCGACGACGGTCAGGCGGAAGAGGTTGGTCATGGTCGGACTCCTGAATGGGAACCCGGCTCAAACGGCCACGCTGCGGCAGAGGTTCCGTCAAGCTTCGGCCGCGTTGTCCCCTCGGCGGCGCAGCTCGATCAGCCGCACGCACCAGATCGACACTTCGTACAGCAGCACCAGCGGGATCCCGAGCATGATCTGGCTCAGCGGATCGGGCGGAGTGACGAAGGCGGCGACCACCGCGATAGCGACGATCGCGTATTTCCGGCTCGAGGCCAGCATTTTCGACGACACCATCCCGGCCATGCCCAGCAGGGTCATCACCACCGGCAGCTGGAAGCAGAGGCCGAAGGCCAGCAGCAGCGCCATGACCAGGTTCAGGTAGTCGGAGACCCGGGGCAGCAGCTCGGCCGTGACGACGCCGCCGCTGATCTGCTGGCCCAGCGAGAACAGCATCACGAAGGGCAGCATGACGTAATAGACCATCGCCGCGCCCAGCAGGAACAGGGCCGGGGCCGCGATCAGGAAGGGCAGGAAGGCGCCCTTTTCGTTCCGATAGAGACCCGGAGCGACGAACCGGTACAACTGCCACGCCAACACAGGGAAGGTCACCACCACCGCGCCGAACGCCGCCAGCTTCATCTTGGTGATCAGGAACTCCAGCGGCGCCGTGAAGATCAGGTTCACGGTCTCGCCGTCTCCGCGCGGCACGGGAACCAGTCCGGCCGTGCCCAGGATGAGGTCGAACGGCGAAACGGCGCCGCCGGGTCCGGCCGCCTCGTGGAACTGGGCCGCCACCACGAACGGCTGAACCAGAAAGACATAGATCGGATCGGCAACGATGAAGCAGCCGATGAAGCCGAGCACGAAGGCGGCCACGCAGATCATCAGCCGCGTGCGCAACTCGATCAGGTGGTCCATCAGCGGCGCGCGCGACGCCTCGATCTCGTCCTCGTCGCGTTCAGGGCGGCTCACAGATCGACCTTCTTCGCGCGAATGGGCCGGGCCTTGCCGCTGGCGGTCTTGATCGAGGCCGTCGCCGCCGGGGGCGTCTTGGCGGTGGCGGCCTTGGCGCCGGTCTTGGACTTCGGTTTCGCCTTGGACCTGGTCTTGGTTTTGGATGCGGCTACCGCCTCGGGGCCGGCCGCCAGCGGCTGCATGACGGGGCTGCTGTCGGGCCATTCATCCGGTGCGGTCAGGGCGGGCTGCAGCCCCGGGCCATCCAGCGGCCGGTTCAGATCGTCGCTGATGTCGCGGAAGGCCGCCTCGGCCTCGGCGCCCAGCGGAACCATCCCTTGGCCCGTTCGCAGCGCCTCGACCTCCTTGCGCAGTTCGTCGAGCTCGGACTGCCGCGCCATCTCGTCGAAGCTCGAGCGGAATTCATTGGCCATGGCGCGCGCCTTGCCCATGGCCCTGCCCACCTTGCGCATCAGCAGGGGTAGGTCCTTCGGTCCCACGACGATAAGCGCCAGCAGGCCGATGACGAGAATTTCCAGCCCGCCGATGCCGGGCCCAAGACCACCCATCCGTCAGTGTCTCCGACGCGAAACGGGGTTTACGACTTCAGGTCTTCTTTTTCGGCCTCGGTGCGCGGCAGGGCGCCCGCGCGCTCGTCCCGGGGCTTGTCGGCGTCGCCGTCTTTCAGGCCGTCGCGGAAGGCGCGGATGCCCTTGGCGGCGTCGCCCATCAGGCCGGAAATCTTGCCCCGCCCGCCGAACAGCAGCAGGGCGAGGACGGCGATGATCAGGATTTGCCAGATACCGGGCTGCATGGCGGCTCAATCTCTATCGGTGGCCGGAGCGGTATTGCCCCGACCGGAAAACTTGGTCCCGCATATAGGCCGTTCAGTGGCGCGACGCCAAGCGAACCTGTTAGGGACGCCGCCATGAATCACGTGATCATCCACACCGACGGCGCCTGCAAGGGAAACCCCGGTCCCGGCGGCTGGGGCGCCGTGCTCCAGACGGGCGGCGGTCACGAGAAGGAGCTGTGTGGCGGCGAGGCGCTGACCACCAACAACCGCATGGAGCTGATGGGCGCGATCATGGCGCTGGAGGCCCTGACCCGGCCCTGCCGCGTCGATCTGCACACCGACAGCAAATACGTCATGACCGGCATTACCGAATGGATCCGGGGCTGGAAGGCGCGCGGCTGGAAGACCGCCGACAAAAAGCCGGTCAAGAACGAAGACCTGTGGAAACGCCTCGACGCCGCCCGCGCCCGCCACGAGGTCAAATGGCACTGGGTCAAGGGTCACGCCGGCCACGAACTGAACGAACGGGCCGATGGACTGGCCAACCGCGGGATCGACGAGATGAAGAGCTAGGGCTGCTGACCGTCGCTCGACGGAGCCAATAGCCCCACTTGGCTGTACAGACGATACGGCGAGCCGACTCCTGACCCGGCGGCGAGAAACGTAACTTCGGTAACGCCCCGAACCGGATCAAAGCGAAACCGCATGTATTCGGCGCCCCGTCGGGACGCATGGACTGTCAGGACGTCATCGGTCCCGGAGCCGCGGGTCTCGAACTGCGCACCGAGATGAATCCACCGCCTCAGCTTTCGGTCCCTCGGGATCGCCAGAGGGCCACCCGCGAACATGAGACATGCCATACCGACGGTGCTGCAGTCCGTCAGCCGGTATCCGAACTCGGTCGCCTCGGGTCTATCGGGATAAGCGACCTCGGACAGATCCAGGCTTGGCTCAAAGATGGCGATTGCGACGTTGTTGCTGTCGTTCACGTAGACCGTGACCCGCTCACGTTGGGGCGTCAGCGTCGCACAGGCTGCGAGGATGACCACGACAGCGACAGGGCAGGTCGTGCGGAGCACCGACTGCGCCATTCCGCTAGATCGCCCGCACCTTTAGCTTCGACCCGTCCATGGCCTCGACGATTACGCTCTCGCCCGCCAGGGGCGCGGCGCCTTCTATCTCGGCCACCCACTCGGAGCCGGAGACGAAGACCCGGCCGCGGCCGTCGACGAAGGCCTGCACCACCTGCGCCCGCTGGCCGATCAGCCGGCTGTCACGGGCGTTGATATCGGGGCTGTCGGCGGGGTTGACCCGCTGGATCAGTCGCCGCGAGAGCAGGGTCGCGGCGACCGTCAGCACGGCGAACAGCGCCACTTCGCCCCAGAAGCCGCCCAGCGGCAGCCCTAGAGCCGCGACCACCGCCACCACGCCCGCCGCCACCGCCGGCCACAACAGCCACTCGGTCGAGAAGGCGGATTCGATGGCCAGCAGGATCACGCCGATGGCCAGCCAGATCCAGTAGGGCTGGGCGGCGTGGAGCTCGATGATGGCGTCCATGGGTCAGCTCCTCGGAACGGAGCCGCCGCGCGGCGGACGCGGCGGGGCAGGCGGGGCGGCCCGCGCAGCGGAAGCCGCCGCGGCGCGCGTGTCAGAACGCCCCTGTTGCTGGTCCCTGGCCAGGCCGACCAGCTCCCCAAGGCCGGCGATGGTGCCGACCAGGCCCGACATTTCCGCCGGCACGATAACCGTCTTGGCCGTCGGGTTGCGCGCCAGTTCGGCGAAGGCCTCGACGTATTTCTGGGCCACGAAATAGTTGATGGCGTTGACGTCGCCGCGGGCGATGGCCTCGGACACCATGGCGGTCGCCTTGGCCTCGGCCTGGGCTTCGCGCTCGCGGGCCTCGGCGTCGCGGAAGGCGGCTTCCTTGCGGCCCTCGGCCTGCAGGATGGCCGACTGCTTGGCCCCCTCGGCGCGGGCGATGGCGGCCTGTTTCTCGCCCTCGGCCTCGGTGATCACGGCGCGGCGCTCGCGCTCGGCCTTCATCTGCCGGGCCATGGCGTTGGTGATGTCGGCCGGCGGGCTCAGGTCCTTGATCTCGATGCGGTTGACCTTGACGCCCCACGGCTCGGTGGCCGCGTCGATCACGGTCAGCAGACGCGAGTTGATGTTGTCGCGCTGGAACAGCACCTCGTCGAGGTCCATCGAACCGACCACGGTGCGCAGGTTGGTCGAGCACAGCTGGGTGATGGCGTAGGGCAGGTTCTCGACCCGGTAGGCGGCGCGCGCCGCATCCATCACCTGGATGAAGACGATCGCGTCGACCTTCACCATGGCGTTGTCCTTGGTGATGACCTCCTGCTGGGGCACGTCCAGGACCTGCTCCATCATGTTCATGCGCCGGCCGATGCGCTCGACGAACGGCGTCAGCAAGCTGATGCCGGGCGACAGCGTTCGCGTGTATTTACCGAACCGCTCGACCGTCATCTCGCGCCCCTGCGGCACGATCTTGACCACGCTGAACAGCAGGATGAACGCCAGGACGACCAGCGCGCCGACGAAGAGTGTGGAAAAATCCATCCGTGTCTCCTTTTCCCCTCAAGGTTAGCACCCCGGGGGGCGCTCGCCAGCGAAACCGGACGCGAGTTCATGAACTCCCTGTAATAATCCCACCGAACGGCCTGCGCCCCCGACGGGAATCAAAAGGGCGCTCCCTGAGGAGCGCCCCGGTCTCGCGACGCGACAGCCTACTGGACGGTATAGGCCTCGCCGTCGATGGCGCAGAGATCGACACTCTCCTCGACCAGCGACTCGCCATCCGAGAAGTCATACAGGATGTCGTATTCGCAGGCCTCGAGCCCGTCATCGACGGAGATCTCCACGGTCTCGCCGTTCCGGACCACCTGGTCGCCGAGGATGTCCTCTTCCCAGCTGTCGCTACTCGGCAGCGAGATATAGATGTGGGTCAGCGTATGGCCCGTCCGGTTGGTCAGTTCGAAGCTGACCGACGCCGTCTGGGCGGCCGCGACGGGCGCGACGAGAGCCAGACCGAGCGCGGCCGTAGCGAGAAAATGTCTTACCATCGTAAAGTCCCCCGGGACCCCGCGTAGTGCCGGTCCCCCACCTCGGCGATTACAGTGTTTCCCCGCCGCTTCAAGGCCTCGCCATCGCCGAGGCGGCCTCGATTACCCGGTGCGTTTCACTCCACCCGACCAAATCGCCCACGGCCGCAACAGGCTGAAAGGTCGCCTCTGCCGCGTCGTCGCCCGCCACCGGCTCGCCCGACACCCAGCGGGCGGCGTAGTCGATCAGCACATAGTGCCGGCCCGCCTCCGCGAAAATTCCGTCCACCACGTCCACCAGGCCGATGATCTCGGCCTCCACCCCTGTCTCTTCGCGCAGCTCCCGCAGGGCCGCGTCAGTGGCCCGCTCGCCCGCCTCGATCCGCCCGCCCGGCAGGCTCCACTCGCCTTCCAGCGGCGGCCGACCCCGCCGGATCAGCAGCACCTCGTCGCCGCGCAGGCAGACGACGCCGACGCAGGGCACGGGGGCGGGCAAGGGGCTCGACATGACCGGACGATAGCTTGACCCTTTCGCCGCGCCCACGACTTTGACACAACCGGCCAATGACCCCGCCGTCCGCCGAAGCCCTCGCCGCCCTCAAATCCGCCCTCGGCGACGGCGGCTGGACCGACGATCCCGCCGAGATCGCCCCCTGGCTGACCGAGTGGCGCAACCGCTGGACCGGCAACACCCCCCTGATGCTGACGCCGCGCTCGACGGATCAGGTCGCCGCCGCCGTCCGCGTCTGCGCGGAACACCGCGTCGCCATCGTCCCGCAGGGCGGCGACACCGGCCTCGTTGGCGGCCAGATTCCTTATGGAGAGGTCCTGCTCTCGACCCGCAAACTCCGGAACGTCCGCGATGTGACCCCGCTGGACGACGCTATGACGGTCGAAGCCGGAGTCACCCTTCTCGAGGCCCAGCACGCTGCGGCCGCCGCCGACCGGATGTTCCCGCTCAGCCTCGCCGCCGAGGGCAGCGCCACCATCGGCGGCGTGATTTCGACCAACGCCGGCGGCACCGCCGTGATCCGCTACGGCGTCATGCGCGACCTGGTGCTGGGCATCGAGGCGGTGCTGCCCGACGGCGAGGTCTTCCACGGCCTCAAACGTCTGCGCAAGGACAACACCGGCTACGACCTGAAACAGCTGCTGATCGGGGCCGAGGGCACGCTCGGCGTGGTCACCGCCGCGACCCTGAAACTGTTCCCCGTCATGCGCTCCCGCGCCACCGCCATGGTCGGGCTCGACAGCCCCGCCGCCGCTATCGACCTGCTCGCCCGGGCCAAGGCCGAGACCGGCGGCGGCGTCGAGGCCTTCGAGCTGATGAAGCGCCTCGGCATGGAGTTCGTCCTCGCCAACATCCCCGACACGCGCGCGCCGCTGGACTCGACCCCGCCCTGGTATGTCCTGATCGAGCTGGTCTCCGGCGAGCCCGGCGCCGCCGACGCGGCCATGGAGCGGCTGCTGACGCACGCCTTCGAGACCGGCCTGATCACCGACGCCGTCCTCGCCCGGAACGACAGCCAGCGCGCCGCCTTCTGGAAGCTGCGCGAGGAACAGTCCGCCGCCCAGAAGCCCGAAGGCGGCGGCTGGAAGCACGACGTCTCCGTCCCTGTCTCCCGCATCGCCGACTTCCTCGAGGAGGCGACCGCCGCCGTCGAACGCTTCCACCCCGGCGCCCGCGTCAGCGCCTTCGGCCACGTCGGCGACGGCAATCTGCACTACGATGTCCTGTGCCCCCCGGGCGGCGACCGCCCCGCCTTCCTCGCCCGCTGGGCCGAGGGCTCGGAGGTCGTCCACGACATCGTCGCCCGCTACGACGGCTCCATCTCGGCCGAGCACGGCCTCGGCCGCCTGAAGACCGACGAGGCCCGCCGCTACAAGACCCCGCTGGAGATCCGCACCATGCAGGCCGTCCGCGCCGCGATCGACCCGCACCGGATCATGAACCCGGCGGTGCTGTTCTGAGTTCGGAAGGGGGCGCGCTTGCCCCTTCGGCCCTTCCGTCCTACCCCTCCGCCCCACGATTCAACGGAGCCCCGCCCATGACCCTCGCCCTGCTGTTCCCCGGACAAGGCAGCCAGTCGGTCGGCATGGGGGCGGCGCTGGCCGACGCCTTCGCCTCCGCCCGCGAGGTCTATGCCGAGATCGACGACGCGCTCGGCCAGAAGCTGTCCCTCCTGATGCGCGAGGGCCCCGAGGACCAGCTGACCCTGACCGAGAACGCCCAGCCGGCCCTGATGGCCGTCTCCCTCGCCGGCGCCCGCGTCCTCAAGACCGAGTTCGGCGTCGACGTCAGCCGCGCCGCCTTCGTCGCCGGCCATTCGCTCGGCGAATATTCCGCCCTGTGCGCCGCCGGTTCGATCACTCTCGCCGACACAGCCCGCCTGCTGAAACTGCGCGGTCAGGCCATGCAGCGGGCCGTCCCCGTCGGCCGCGGGGCCATGGCCTCCCTGATCGGCCCCAAGACCGACCTCGCCCTCGCCGAAGCCGCCGCCGCCGCGGGCTCGGAGGTCGGCGTCTGCGTCGTCGCCAATGACAACAACGCCGGCAATATCGTCATCTCCGGCGACAAGGCCGCCGTCGACCGCGCCATCGAAAAGGCCAAGGAACTGGGCGCCCGCGCCATTCCCCTGAACGTCTCGGCCCCCTTCCACTGCCCGCTGATGCAGCCCGCCGCTGACGAGATGGCCGACGCCCTCGCCGACGCCCGCATCGTCGCCCCCGCCGTGCCCGTCGTCGCCAACGTCACCGCCCGCCCCGAGACCGACCCCGAGGTCCTCCGTCGCCTGCTGGTCGAACAGGTCACCGGCCGCGTCCGCTGGCGCGAGAGCATGGAGTGGATGGCCGGGGAGGGCGGCGTGACCCGCTTCGCCGAGATCGGCTCCGGCAAGGTCCTGACCGGCATGGCGAAACGGATCGCGCCTGAGGCCGAGAGCGGCGCGCTGAACACGCCGGAAGAGCTGGAAGCCTTCGCGAAGAGCCTTTGACTTCCCTTCTCCCCTTGCGGGAGAAGGTGTCAGGCGCAGCCTGACGGATGAGGGGTCGCACCGGCGGAACCGGCGTGGCGTCTCCAACTTCAACCTCGAGAGGTCCGCGCGACCCCTCATCCGGCCCTCCGGGCCACCTTCTCCCGCAAGGGGAGAAGGAAGAGGAGATTCAGATGTTCAACCTCACCGGCAAGACCGCCCTCGTCACCGGCGCCACGGGCGGCATCGGCGGGGCCGTCGCCCGCGCCCTGCACGCCCAGGGGGCGACCGTCGTCCTCTCCGGCACCCGCGAGGCGGTGCTTCAGGACCTGGCGAAAGAACTCGGCGAGCGCGCCTTCGCCGCCGCCGCCAACCTGTCCGATCCCGACTCCGTCGACGGCCTGATCGCCCGCGCCGAAGAGGCCGCCGGCGCCCCGCTGGACATCCTCGTCGCCAACGCCGGCATCACGAAGGACGGCCTGCTGATGCGGATGAAGGACGAGGACTTCGCCGACGTCATCCGGATCAATCTGGAATCCTATTTCCGCCTCTGCCGCGCCGCCATGAAGGGGATGATGAAGCGCCGTTCGGGCCGCATCATCGGCGTCACCTCGATCGTCGGCGTCACCGGCAACCCCGGCCAGACCAACTACGCCGCCTCCAAGGCCGGCATGATCGGCTTCTCGAAATCCCTGGCCCAGGAGGTCGGCAGCCGCGGCATCACCGTCAACTGCATCGCCCCCGGCTTCATCGCCTCGCCGATGACCGATGTGCTCAACGACCAGCAGCGAGAGACCATCCTCAAGACCATCCCGCTGGGCCGGCTCGGCGAGGGCGACGAGATCGCCGCCGCCGCCGTCTACCTGTCCTCCGACGAAGCCGCCTACGTCACCGGCCAGACCCTGCACGTCAACGGCGGCATGGCGATGATTTAACCTCCCCGTCGCGGTCCGCGATGGGGAGGGGGACCGCCCGGGCGATTCAGCCCGGGTGGTGGAGGGGGCGACTCCGTCCGCGAGAGATTGGCGTCAGGCCGCCGCCCGCCCGCGCCGCCCCCTCCGTCACGGCGCATATCTGCGCCGCGCCACCTCCCCATTCGCGACGCTTATGGGGAGGACACCCCTGTTTCCCCCCGCCTCGCCCGTGCTAAACCCCACGCAACCGGTTCGCCTGAGTCTTCGTTGAAGACTTGCGCAGCCGTCGCCGTCGTCATACGGCAAAGACTGAGACAACAGCCGCCGCGGCGGCCCTGAAAGCAGAGACCCCCATGTCCGACACCCTGGAACGCGTCCGCAAGATCGTCATCGACCACCTGGACGCCGATCCGGAAAAGGTCGTTGAAAAGGCCAGCTTCATCGACGATCTGGGCGCCGACTCGCTCGACAACGTCGAACTGGTCATGGCCTTCGAGGAAGAATTCGACATCGAGATCCCCGACGACGCCGCCGAACACATCCAGACGGTCGGCGACGCCGTGAAGTTCATCGACGAGAAGCTGGCGGGCTAAGGCCCGACGGAGTTTCGTACGTCACGAGAGGCCGCCGCGACGCCCCAAGGCGCGCGGCGGCCTTTCGCGTTTGGGGCTTGAGAAGCCGCCAGGGCCGTGGGCCGCACTCGCCCTCTTACTCAATCGCTGACGCGGACCTCGAGCATACGAGGCTCATAGTCTTCGTTGGCCGCGGGATCTGAGGCTAACGCCGCGGCCATGAGGGCATCCCCCTCGGCGGCTCGCCCGGTCTCCTTGAGCATTTCACCGAGACCGTACTTCGCTCTGTGGTTGGACGGGTCCAATTCCGTCGCTGTGCGATAGGCCGCGACGGCCTCACTTTCGCGGTTCAGGACGTACAGCAGATATCCGCGCCGCATGTGGAGTTCGGCGTCGTCCACTTTTCGCTCAAGGGACTCGTCGCACATGGTCAGTGCCGCATCGCGGCTGTGCCGGAAAAGAGTCTGCGAGAGGCAGGCTTGGGCGGGATCATCAAGGTTGATCCGCGTCAGTTCCTCGAAGCGCGCCAGATCGGCTGCGGCGCCCCGGCTGTTGCCCTGCATCTCGCGAATACGCGCGCGATCGATCAGCAGGGCGGGAAAGTCGGACTCCACTGACAGGACGTCGGTCAGCACTGCTTCGGCCCTGGCGGGATGCGAGTTCTTGAGGGTGGACGCCAAAGACTGCGCAATGCCGATGAACATCTCGACCTTGGCCTCGGGGTAGCCGATGGAGTGTGCAATCAGATCCACCTGCTCGTAGGCCTGTTCGGCGCGACCCATTCGGAGCAACTGGGTCGCCAGTGCGACCTTGGCGTCGTTATCCTGCGGCTCTAGGCTGGTGATCTTTTCCAGATCAGCGAGGGCGCGGGCGGACTGGCCCATCCGTTCATAGGCGGCGGCGCGGCGGTAAAGGGCATGGGTATTCTCGGGCCACGAGCGGAGAGCGCCGGTGAAGGCCAGGACGGCCTCCAGATCATCCTCCTCGATTTCGGCCAGACGCCCCTTCGCGTGGAACAGGATCGTTTCGTTGGGATCGTCGGCATCGCCCGCGGCGATGTCGGCGCGGGCCTTTTCCAGATCGTTCAGCGCCAGATAGGCCAGTGCTCGATTGGCCAGGGCGTTGGCATGCGGTGAAGTGAATCCTGTAATGGCGACGTCGAACTGGGCGACGGCCCCGGCATAGTCGCCTTCGTTGTGAAGGGCATAGCCGCGACGCAGTGCGATCTCCGGGTTACCCTCGGGAACCGATGTCAGGGTCTCACGGTCCGCCGCAGTCAGGGTGTAGCCTCGCCTCACCTGCATGGTCGCCTTCAGGTCCTTGAAGCTATCCATGCCTGCCTGCTCGGTCTGGATTTCCGCCGCAGTGGCGTAGGGGCGCAGAGTGATTGAGCCGCGATCCGTCTCCAGCCGATTGCCATTCCGCTGGACGGTGCGGAAATATCGGGTCGCGCCGGCCTCGACCTCGTAAGGCTGGACCGACAGGTCAACGACCTCCTCGCCCTCGGGAAGGATGACGGTGGTGCGGAAGGAGGAAGAATTCGGGAAGTTTTTGCTATGGTCAGCGTCCCTGAATCTCTCGTTTTGGGGCGGCTCGGAGCCCTCCCAAGTCACGTGGGCCAGGGGGATGCCGACCGGTCCGTCACTCCAGTCGAAGACGACGCGGGCTGTCGCACTGGCGACAAACTCGTGAGTGTCTTCGCTGTATTCCCACTGGCTCTTGAGTTCCGAAACCTGACCGTAATCCTTCAGAAAGGTGTTCCAGCGTTCGTCATACAAGCGGGTAAGCTCAGCGGCGGGAATCTGTGCAACACCTGCCTGCATTTCAGTGGCGCTGTCGCCCCGATCGATATCGGCCAGTGTGACGCGTGCAGGGCTATAGATGCCGTCGGAAAAATCGATCTCGACATGCATCGCACCGGTGGGGCGCGGCGGTAGTCTGAGCGGGATTTTCTCGAGGCGCGCACGCTCCACTATGGGCAGAACGTATTCGTGAACGAGTGGAATGTCTGGCGTGAGGCTGCGATCACCAATGCGCGCCCCGTCCATCAGGTAGGTCTCACCGTCGATGCGCGCCTTCACGATTACATGGTCGAACGCGCTGACCATCGGCAGGTATTTGTCGAGCGCAAGGTTACTCGAGGAGACCAGCACGGGAACCGCGTCGATCCCCAGCTCTCTCAGCAGTGCGACCAGAAGAACCGTCTTGCCTTTGCAGTCGCCTTGACGCTGTGTCCAGACTTCGCCCGCGGAGACGGGCAGCCAGCCGCCCTCGCCGAGCGTGAGGGCCATGTAGCGAACCTCGTCCTGAACCAGTCGCAGCGCCGCCAGGGCGCGAGCCTCAGGGGTAGGGTGTTCGAACTTTATCCTCGCCACCTGCGCAGTCAGATCGGAGCCATCGGGCAGGGCGCTGGCTTGATCAAAGGCGGGGCGGATGTGGTCCGCGATAGTCCCCCACTGCGGAATGCTGCTGATCTGCCAGCCATAGTCAGGAAGAGAACGGATGGCGATGGTGTCTGGGTAGGATTCCCCTTTGGCGTCCGTCAAGCGATTGACCAGGACCTTGAAGCCGCGCTGCTCGGTGATGGGGGGAACGGTGGCGTGGCGTCCGGCGCGAGTTTCCACTCTCATCGATGCAGGCCAGCTGATGGTCGCGACGCCCAAGTCCAGAGGGAGCGGGGAGTAGGAGTACCCTAACGCTTCGAGCGGGTTGCTGAAGATGTCGAACTGGGTGCGAACAGAATAGGCAAAGTCGATGGTGTCGCCGACGCGGATGTCGGGATTCACCAGAACGCCTGTCAGAACGCCATTGATCTGCAGCGACTGCTCCAGTGCGGCCTCGCGACGGAGGATGGTGAAGTCGGCCTTGTCCAGAATGTCGGAAATTTCGCCTTCGCGGATGATGCGGGCGTGGTGAACAGTAGGCGTCTGCAAGGCCGGGTTCCATTCCAGTCCCAGCTGCGAAGCCTGTTGTAGGCCTAAGGTTGTCAGCACCCGCAGCCGCATGCGGACATAGATTTCGCTATGAGTGCCGAAGGCGCGCACATGGCTTTCGACCAATTCATAGCGGACGTTTTGAGATGGATTATCCGGCAAGTTGGACAGATGCGGTGCAACGGCCGGAATCCAGTCCGGCACGGGGCCGCGCAGGATCGCTTCGCCCGCAATGGCGGAAGTACCTAACAACCAGACCGACGCGGCCAGCATCAGCTTGTTTCTCAACGCGATTCCCCCGCCCGTATTTCGCCACGATTTGCGTACCAGACGGGCAGGGCGGGGAATAGGAGATTCTCTTGTCTTGGCGTGCCTTTGCGGATCAGCCGGTCTTTAGAGGCTGGGACCAGCTTGCTGTCACGGCTGACAACTCGCACGCGTGGAAGCCGCGACCGCCGCTATCAGCCGCCGCGGCCGCATCGATTCGCGGTGGTGGTGGACACGTCCCTCTGAAAGTCGCCTTCTCGGCGCGATGGCACTGTCCGGTTCTGCCGCATCTCCGACAGACCCCTCCTAACATCCGCCCCACCAGCTTCGCTCCCACTCCCGCCTAGCCCCGCGCGCCTCCACCCCCTATTCTCTCCGGGAGATTCACCGCAAAGGACCGCCGCATGCGTCGCGTCGTCGTTACCGGCCTTGGCCTCCTGACTCCCCTCGGCTGGGGCGTCGAGCATAACTGGAAGGGCATCGTCGAGGGACGCTCGGGCATCGGTCCGATCACCAATTTCGACACCGAGGGCTACGGCTGCACCATCGCCGGCGAGATTCCCTCCGTCGACGGCCGCGGCGGCGGCGCGCCGGGGCAGCCGGGCGTGTTCGACCACGAACAGGTCATGTCGCCCAAGGACCGCAAGCGGGTCGACGACTTCATCGTCTACGCCATCGCCGCTGCCGACGAGGCCTTGGCCGACGCGAACTGGAAGCCGGAATCTGACGCGGACAAGGAGCGCACCGGCGTCATGGTCGGCTCGGGCATCGGCGGCCTCGGCCCGATCGCCGACACCGCCGTCATCCTCAAGGAACAGGGCCCGCGCCGGGTCAGCCCCTTCTTCATCCCCTCGGCCCTGATCAATCTGACCTCGGGCCAGATCTCGATCCGCCACGGCCTGAAGGGGCCGAACCATTCGGTGGTGACGGCCTGCGCCACCGGGGCCCACGCCATCGGCGACGCGGCCCGGATGATCGCCATGGACGACGCCGACGTCATGGTCGCGGGCGGCGCCGAGAGCTCCATCGTGCCCATCGGCATCGCCGGCTTCCTGGCCTGCAAGGCGCTGTGCACCGCCTTCAACGACACGCCCGAGAAGGCCAGCCGCCCCTATGACAAGGACCACGCCGGCTTCGTCATGGGCGAGGGCGCCGGCATCATGGTGCTGGAGGAGTACGAGCACGCCAAAGCCCGCGGCGCCAAGATCTACGCCGAGGTCGTCGGCTACGGCATGAGCGGCGACGCGTATCACATCACCGCCCCGTCCGAGGACGGGGAGGGTGGCCTGCGCGCCATGAAGGCGGCGCTGAAGCGGGCCGGGATGCAGCCGTCCGACCTCGACTACGTCAACGCCCACGGCACCTCCACCATGGCCGACTGGATCGAGCTGCGCGCCATCGAGCGGCTGGTCGGCGACCATGCGAAGAATCTGTCGGTGTCCTCGACCAAGTCGATGACCGGCCACCTGCTCGGCGCGGCCGGGGCCATCGAGTCGATCTTCTCCGTGCTGGCCATCCGCGACCAGATCGCCCCGCCGACCATCAACCTCGACCATCCCGAGGAGCAGACAGACATTGATCTGGTCCCGCACAAGGGCAGGCCGATGAAGATCGACGTGGCCATGTCCAACAGCTTCGGCTTCGGCGGCACCAACGCCAGCGTCATCTTCAAGAAGGTCGCCTGATGTTCGGACGCTCCCGGGGGGCGGGCGCTCCGAAACGACAGCGATCCGGCCGGGCCACGGCCCTGCTGGCGGCCTCGGCCACCTTCAGCCTGTTCCTGATCGCCGCCATCGTCGCCGCCTGGAGCGTCTTCTACGCCCCGGGGCCCGCCGCCCGCGACGGCGCTGAACACACTATCGTCACCCTCCCCAGCGGGGCCGGGGTCGGGGCCATCGCGGCCAATCTGAAGGCGGCGGGGGTGATCCGCTCGACCGACATGTTCAAGGCCGCCGCCACCCTGACCGGCGCCGACCGCAAGCTGCGCGCCGGCGAATACGAAGTGCCCAGCAAGGCCTCGCTGCGCTCCGTTCTCGTCCTGCTGGTCGAGGGCAAGGTGGTTCGCCACTACGTCACCCTGCCCGAGGGCTGGTCCTCGCTTCAGGCCGTCGACATCCTGATGCGGGAACCCATCCTCACCGGCGAGATACCGACCACGCCGGAGGAGGGGTCCCTGTGGCCCGACACCTATGAGATCGCCCGTGGCGACACCCGCGCCTCGGTGATCGCCCGCATGACCCGCGCCCAGGCCGACAACCTCGCACGCCTGTGGGCCGCCCGATCGCCCCGCACCGTGGTCAAGTCACCGGAAGAGGCCGTCATCCTCGCCTCCATCGTCGAGAAGGAGACCGCCGTCGCCTCGGAACGCCCGCGCGTCGCCGCCGTCTTCTCCAACCGCCTGCGCATCGGCATGCGGCTCGAGAGCGACCCGACCATCGTCTACGGCATCACCCAGGGCCGCCCGCTGGGCCGCGGCATCCGCCGCTCCGAACTGGACCGTCCGACCGAGTGGAACACCTACCAGATCGACGGCCTGCCCCCGACGCCGATCGCCAATCCCGGCGGCGAGGCCCTCGCCGCCGTGCTCAATCCACCACCGTCCGACGAGCTGTTCTTCGTCGCCGACGGCTCCGGCGGTCACGCCTTCGCCCGCACCTATGACGAACACCTCGCCAATGTCGCCCGCTGGCGCGAGATCGAGCGGCGCAAGGCCGGCCTGCCCCCGGGCGCCCCGCCGCCGGCCGTGCCGGGGACCGTGCCCGGCGTGCCCAACGCCCATCCGCCTGAGGCCGCCGCCGTCCCGCCCGGCGTCGTCGTCCCCCCCGGCGCCCAAGTCATCCGCGTGCCCCAACAGGCCCCCGCCCAATGAGCGCCATCTCCGGCATGACCGGCTTCGGCCGCGGCGAAGGCGCCCACGGCGGCTGGACCTGGGCGGTCGAGGCCCGCTCCGTCAACGGCCGCAACCTCGAGGTCCGTTTCCGCGGCCCGCCCGGTTTCGACACCCTCGAGACCCACGCCAAGGCCTCGGCCCGGGCGCACTTCTCCCGCGGCCAGATCACCGTCGGTGTCCAGGCCAAGCGCGCCGACCCCGGCGCCGCCGCCCTCAAGGTCAATGATGACGTCCTCGCCCGCTACATGGCCCTCGCCAACCGGCTGGCGGAGGGGGGAGCGACCCCGCCCTCGGCCGACGGCCTGCTGGCCCTGCGCGGCGTGCTGGAAGCCCCCGAGGAGGACGAGGACCCCGAGGCCCGCGCCGCCGTCGAGGCGGCCATGGCGGCCTCCATCGACGCCGCCTTCGCCGCCCTGAAGGCCTCCCGCGACCGCGAGGGGGCCCAGCTCCTGCCCGTGATCACCGACTTCATCGACCGCATCGAAGCCCTGGTCGCCAGCGCCGAGACCGAGGCCGCCGCCCAGACCGACGCCATCCGCGACCGCTTCACCCGCCGCATGACCGAGCTGGCCCCCGACAGCCCCGGCCTGCAGGACCGCATCTTCCTCGAGGCCGCCGCCCTGGCCACCAAGGCCGACGTCCGCGAGGAGCTCGACCGCCTCGCCGCCCACCTCGACTCGGCCCGCCAACTGTTGCGCCAGCCCCCCGCCGGGCGGAAACTCGACTTCCTGATGCAGGAATTCATGCGCGAGGCGAACACCCTCTGCTCGAAATCGGCTACGACCGCGCTCACCGGAATCGGCCTCGAACTGAAGGCCGTCATCGAGCAGCTGCGGGAACAGGTCCAGAATGTCGAATGAACGCACGCCCCGCCGCGGCGTCCTGCTGATCGTCGCCAGCCCCTCGGGCGCCGGCAAGACCAGCCTGTGCCGCCGCCTGATGGCCGACCACGGCGGCCTCGAGCTGTCCATCTCCATGACCACCCGCGGCATCCGCCCGGGCGAGGTCGCCGACCGCGACTACCATTTCGTCGACGACGCCGAGTTCCGGCGCATGGTCGAGGCCGACGCCTTCCTCGAATGGGCCGATGTCCACGGCAGCCGCTACGGCAGTCCCCGCGCCCCCATCGACCGCGCCCTCGCCGAGGGCCGCGACGTGCTGTTCGACATCGACTGGCAGGGCGCCCGCGACATCGCCGCCAAATGCCCGGAAGACGCCGTCCGCGTCTTCATCCTGCCGCCCAGCCTCGAGGAGCTGCGTCGCCGCCTCGTCACCCGCTCGCAGGACGCCGAGGACGTCATCGAGCGCCGCATCGCCAACGCCAAGGGCGAGATCGAGCACTGCGGCGAGTTCGACTACGTCTTCGTCAACGACGACTTCGACCGCTCCTACGCCGAGCTGGCCCACATCTATCACGCCGAGCGCTCGAAACGCCGCCGCAACATATGGGTCGACGGCTACAAGACCGCGCTGCTGAACGAGACGGTCTAGGGGAGGGCCTGAGCCCTGAGGCCTAAGCCCTTCTCCCTAAATCACCCGCACTCTCGGCCCCATCCCGCTCCCGTCCACCAGCAGGTCGGTCACCGCCCAGACCAGCGCATCGGCCCGGTCCGGCGAGCCGCCGCCCTCGCTCCCCAGCCCCATCAGCTCCTCCTCCAGCGCCTCCAGCCCGGCGCCATGCCGCACCCGGCCCTGCTCGTAGAGCGCCGCCACCGGCTCGGCCCGCGTGCGCTTGCCCGAGCGTGCATGCACCCGTTTCACCGGGCAACTGAGCCCCGCGGTCTTCAGCACCGCCTCGACCATCTCCCCGCCCTGGTTGGCCTCGGCGACGATCCGCACGGCCCCGAACGTGTCCGCCGCCCGCGCCACCACTCCGGCCCAGCCCTGCGGCGACCGCCCCCTTACGGTCCGGTCGGCCAGCACCCAGGCCATCCCCCGCGCCCGCCCGGCCACCACGATCCCGCACGCATCCCCCTCGGCCGAGCATGGCGGATCGACAGCCACCACCACCCGGTCGAAGGCCTCCGGCGCCCCGTCCGCCCGCGCCGCCCGCATCATCTCCAGCGTGAACAGCGCCCCGTCGCCCTCCACCACCTGGCCCTCCAGCTCCTGCGCCGCCAGTCGCGTCCCGCCGTACAGCCCCTCCAGCCCCTCCAGAAACGCCGGCGCCAGATTCCGCGCGTTCACCGCCGTCGGCAGATCCGTCCGCGCCAGCCCCGGCTCCTTCAACAGCCGCCTCAGCGCCGCCGTCGGCTTCGGCGTCGTCGTCAGAACCAGCCGCGGCCGCGTCCCCAGCCGCAGCCCCATCCGCAACAGCGCCAGCGTCGCCTCCGGCTTGCGCCACGCGCACCATTCGTCGGCCCACGCCGCCCCGAACTGCGGCCCGCGCAGGCTCTCCGGATCCTCGGCCGAGAACACCATCCCCACCGCCCCGTTCGGCCACGTCAGCCGCCGCCGACTCGCCTCCCACGACGGCGCCCGCCGAGCCCGTAGCGGGGCAGGGCGCGCAGCCCCGACGGCCCCTCGATCATCACCTCGCGCACATCGTGCAGGCTCTGCCCCACCAGGGCGATCCGCCCGACCGTCCACGCCTGCCGCGCGACCCATTCGGCCCCCGCCCGCGTCTTCCCCCCGCCGCGCCCGCCGAGGATCAGCCAGGTGCTCCAGTCCGTCTCCGGCGGCGTCTGTCCCTTGTGCGCGGCCAGTTTCCAGTTCGCCCCGAACAGTCGCTTCTCCGGCGGCGACAAGGCCGCGATCCGCGCCGCGCAACCGTCGCTCATTAGAATCCTCCCCCGCAGGGGGAGGGGGACCGCCCGAAGGGTGGTGGAGCGGGCCTTTCCCCAGCACCGCTCTCGCCCAGGTCCCCCTCCACCGCTTCGCGGTCCCGTCGTCCGGCCGTCTCCGACGACCGTTCCTCCACCCCCTGCGGGGGAGGATCAAGCCCCAGCACCTTCCGTCGCACCGCCTCGAACGCCGCCTCGTCCGGCTCGCCCGGATCGAACCCGCCGTCCCCGTCCAGCCGCGCCGCCGCCCGCGCCATCACGTCCGCCACCCGCGCCGCCTCGGCCGCCCCGGTCATCCGCCCCTCCCGCATCAGCCGCACCGCCTTGGCCAGCGCCATCCGCGCCGCCGCCCGGGGATCCAGCTCCGCCCCGTCCATCGCCCCCGCCGCCCGGGTTTCGGCCTCCGCCGCCAGTTCCGCCAGCGCCTCCTCCGGCTCCGGCATCCCGGCCTCCTCGGCCTCGGCCAGCGCCCGCTTGCTCCAGCCCTCGCGGCGGATGCGCTGGCGGATGGCGGCCTCGGTCACTTTGAACACCTCGGCCAGCCGCGGCGCGCTCTCGCCCCGCAGGTAGCGGGCGCGTATCAGCGCCCAGGCCCGGTCGGCGCGGATGCGATAGGAATTGCGTCGGGCTGTAGGGTCGGTCTTTTCCATTCCCCATTATCGCCCTGCCGCTTCCTGCGGCGGGTTCAGGACGCTGACGCGAGGGGAAAGGGCAGGGGGATCAACGCCCTGCGCCACGAAAGTGTGATGGCTGGCGGCGAAATGCCAGCATTTGTCGCCTGTGTATCGGATGTCGCGGATGTCGCGGGCGGCGATGTCGCGGGTGTCGCGGGGGAAATGTATCGGCCGGATGTCGGCTTCTGGTGGTCTCACCGACTTCGGCTATCGACCCATAGCGGACCTTGATCCCCGGCCGCGTACGACTTGAGACCTGACAGAGCTGGCGCGTCGGTTGCGTAGAAGTGCAGGACGAACAGAGTGAGCCACTTCTCGTCGCGAACGGTGCAGTTCCATTCAGCTGTGCTCCAGTAGCGATCCGGATAGTCTCTCAGGATTTCCCGGACAGCCGCACCGCCATGACGCGAGCGGCGTTAAGGCCTTCAAGCTCCTCGTCCTCGTCGTCCAGAACGTCTGAAAGGTCTGCGCCGGCCAAAATGTCGAAACAGAAGCAGGGCATAGTCTAACCTCAGTGTGGCCAGACAACCGGCGGCGGGCCCGTTTGCTCCCCCGGCTCAGCTGCCTAGACAAGGGAGCGCCCCGGACGGTTGAGGACCCTCAATCGAGATCGACGTTGGCCGGGGCATTTACGTCGAATTCTGACTTATCGGTGAGGTTGTATGGTAGGGTCCTCCCATCGTCAGGCACAACACGGCTGCCGACGCCTGAGAGATTTCAGCACATCGCTGCGCACTCCCGCCCTTAAGCTGGAGGTTCCGCATGCTCAGAAACCACACATTGTCCGCCATGCAGCCCTGCGATCTCGCAGCCCTGCGGGCTGATCTGTCCTGCCGTATCGTTGAACGGGGGGACATCCTGACGCCGCAAGGTGAGAAGGTGACCGACGTCTATTTTCCGACCACCGCTCACTTGAGCAACGTCGTTCACTTCCGCGATGGCCAAGCCCCTAGGCCATTCCTGATGGGGGTGGAGGGCGTATCCGGACTGGCTGCTTTTCTCGCGGACGAACCCTGCTTGTGGAGCACCGAGGTTCATACCGCCGGGGAGGTGTATCGGCTGCCAGCGACGGCGCTAAGGGGGCAGTTCGAAAAGAGCGAAGGCCTCAGGGCCCTGCTGTTGCGCCGTGCCTACGACTATCAGGCGCAGGCGGCGCTGGCCGCCGCGTGCGCGAGTGTGCACGACACCACATCAAGGCTCGCAAGCAGTCTGCTCATCATGAGTGAGAAGTTGGAGCGGAGCGAGTTGGAGCTGACCCAGGACGATCTGGGCGTGATGCTCGGCGTCCAACGAACCACGCTGAATGCCTCGGCTTTGGTCCTCAGGGACGAGAAGGCAATCAGCTACAGTCGCGGGCGCGTCAGGATTCTGGATCAGGGTCGGCTGAGGGCGGCCGCGTGCGAGTGCTACGGACTTTATCACCAGCTTGGTCGGCTCGCGCCCGCTGCGTAGCGGCCCACAGGCGCGCCCTCAAACTTCCGGACTGCCTGACTTGATGTCCGCAATCCACCCGTTGCGGACCGTGGCAAGGTCCGCTCTTGGGTGAGGCGGGCAACGTCCGCCTTTCGGCTCCGGCCCAATGATCGCCGCAGATCTTCAGGATGTCCGCTCTCCACCGCCCGGCAACATCACCCCTCCGCCCCTTGACCCCGCCCCGCCGCTCCCCATCCCCAACGCACTGTTCACAACGAAAGGAGGTGGTCGAATGTCTCATTGTCTCACGCCGCGCGCGGCCCGTCGGATGAGCCCGGCCTCCCCCTGGCGGGGGATGTCGCCTGAAGACGAAGCCGTTCGCCGGCTGACAATGGAAGGGCCGCTCCCGCAAGGGGCGGCCCTTTTTGCTGCGCCCCGCGACATACCCGCCCGGGATGCAACCAACCCGCCGTTCACCGTTTTCCCGTCCAGCTGGCTGGGAGAAAATGATGTTCGGTAGATCGAGGCCCGAGGCCCTGGAGCGGCTTGTCTACTGCAGCCGCGCCCGCATCGACACCGCCTCGCTGCAGGCCATCTCCGAACTGCTCGGGGTCTCCCGGCGCAACAATGTCCGCGACGACCTGACCGTCGCCCTGGCGGTCAATGACGGCTGGTTCCTGCAGGTGATCGAGGGGCCGGACGCCGCGCTTGACCGCCTGCTTCGCCGCCTCGCCGAAGACCCCCGCCACACCGACGTCGAACTCCTGTCGCGCCGCCCCGTGTCCGGCCGCCTGTTTCCCGACTGGACCATGGTCGCGGCCCGCATCACGCCCGACGTCGGCGCGCAGCTCAAACGCCTGATCGACGAATGCCGCGTCGCCCCCGAGGCCGCCGTCGACGCCCTGTTGCGCATCGTCACGGGCCGAAAGGCGGAGCTGGAAGCCTGAGCGCGACCGACCGTTCTACCCCAGCGCCTTCGCCAGTCGCATGAACCCCGCCAGATCGACCACCTCGGCCCGGTCGTCCGGCGCGATCCCCGCCGCCTCGCACAGCCCCGCCCCGCCCAGGGTCTTCAGGCTGGACCTCAGCATCTTGCGCCGCTGCCCGAAGGCCGCCGCCGTGACCCGCTCCAGCCGCTTCAGCGTCTCCGCGTCCGGCCGGTCCGCGCGCGGAACCAGATGCACCACCGCGCTGGCCACCTTGGGCGGCGGGGTGAAGGCGGCGGCCGGCAGATGCATGACCAACCGCGCCTCGCACACCGCCTGGGCGATCACCGCCAGCCGGCCATAGGCGTCGTCTCCCGGCGCGGCGACGATCCGTTCGGCGACCTCCTTCTGGAACATCAGGGTCAGGGTGTGGGGCGTCCACGGCCCGGTCAGCCATTTGATCAGCAGGGCCGTGCCGACGTTGTAGGGCAGGTTCGAAACCACATGCGCCGGTCCCCCGACCAGCGCCGCCTCGCGCACCTTCAGCGCGTCGCCCTCGACGATCTCCAGCCGCCCTGACCCGTCGTCCAGCTCGGCCAGCAGCGGCAGGAACCTCGGGTCCTTCTCGACCAGCACCACCTTGCCCGCGTCGCTCTCCAGCAGCGCCCGCGTCAGCCCGCCCGGTCCCGGCCCCACCTCGATCACGCCGCGCCCCTCGAACGGCCCCGCCAGCCGCACGATCTTCCGCGTCACGTTCAGGTCCAACAGAAAATGCTGCCCGAAGCTCTTCTTCGCCAGCAGCCCGTGGGCGTCGAGTGTTTCGCGGAGGGAGGGGAGGTCGGTCACTCGCGCTGCTTACAGGGCGGAGCGCGCCGCGGCCATCTCTCCCGCCAGCTTCACCGCCGCGATCAGGCTGTCGGCCCGCGCCACGCCCTTGCCCGCGATCTCGAACCCCGTCCCGTGATCCGGCGAGGTGCGCACCACCGGCAGCCCCAGCGTGGCGTTGACGCCGCCCCAGAAGTCGAGCGTCTTGACGGGGATCAGCGCCTGGTCGTGGTACAGGCACAGCACGGCGTCATAGCCGGCCCGCGCGTCGTCGTGGAACAGGGTGTCGGCGGGCTGGGGATCGGTGATGGCGATCCCTTCGTTGCGCAGCGCCGCCGCGGCCGGAACGAGCACCTCGATCTCCTCCAGCCCCAGCGACCCGCTCTCGCCGGCGTGCGGGTTGAGGGCGGCCAGCGCCAGCCGTGGCCGGGCGATGCCGAAGTCGCGCTGCATCGACTCGTGGACGACCCGGGCGGTGCGGCTGACGCGTTCGGCGGTGACCAGCTCCGGAACCTCGGCCAGCGGGGCGTGGATGGTCACCAGACAGGCGCGCAAATCCTTCGCCGTCAGCATCATCACCGGCCCGCGCGCGCCGCTGAACGGCGCGTCGGCGGTCAGTTCGGCGATGAATTCCGTGTGGCCCGGAAAGCGGAAGCCGGCGGCGTACAGCGGCGCCTTGGCGATCGGGGCGGTGACCAGCCCCGCGACCTCGCCGGCGAGGGCCAGGCTGACCGCCTGTTCGATCCAGTCGGCCACGGCGCCGGCGTTGGCGGCCTCGGGCCGGCCCGGCGTCGCGGGCGCGGGCAGGGGAGAGTCGAGCACCGGCAGAGCGCGGGCAAACGCGCCGAGGGCTTCTGCGGGGGCGGTGATCGCCTGCACGGGGACGCCCTGCGCCCGCATCAGGGCGGCGTCGCCGATCACGGCGAAGGCCTCCGGGCCGTCCTTCAGTACGCGCCAGGCGGCGGCGATGATCTCGGGTCCCACGCCCGCCGGCTCGCCCATGGTCAGGGCCAGCGGCGGGGCCGGGGTCACTGCTTGAACTCGATCAGGGCGTCCTCGCGCAGGTCGCGCATGTAGCGGCGACCGAGGGTGGCGAGGTTCTGGCCGAACAGCCGGTTCTCGACGGCGCGCGGGTCCGGCGCCTCGACGCCCCCGACGCGGCGGCCGCACACGCCGACCAGGTGCAGGCCCAGCGGGGTGCGGATGGGCGTGCTGACGCTGCCGACCGCGGCCGAGCGGGCGACCTGCTGGAACTGCGGGGCGAGGTTCTGCACATCGGCCTCGCCGAGATCGGCGCCGAGCAGGCCCTGCTCCGACGTGGCCCTTTGCAGCATGGTGTCGCAGGTCAGTTGCGGCTGCAGCGCGGTCAGCCGCTGCGTCGCCGCCGCCACCTCCGCCTCGCTCGCCGTCTCCGGCAGCTCGATCATCACCTGCTTCAGCTGCACCAGGCTCGCCGCCGCCCCGTCCCGCTTGTCCCGCATGTAGAGGATATACACCCCCCCCTCCACCGGAATCGGCCGCGAAAGTTGACCAACTTCAAGCTGATCCATCGCAGCCTGAAGGGTTGGGTTCACAGTTCCGGCGACGACCCAGCCTGCGTCGCCGCCGCGAGTGGCCGAGGGAGCGGCGGAAAATTGCTGGGCTACGTTCTGAAACGGTGCACCCTGCACCATCTGCTGGACAAGCTGGGCTGCGCCATTCAGCGCCGCCTGCTGTCCGCCGACCCTGGCGGCCTCGATATAGATTTCCCCGATCAGGTACTGCTTCTTGGATGCGGCCTCGGACATCTGGCGCATGGCGGCGTCGACCGCGCCCCTGCTGACCCGCGCCCGGCTCTGGAAGCGACCACCGACCAGTCGCTGCCAGCCGATCTGGGTCCGCAACTGCTCGCGCAGCGTCTGTGGGCGAATGCCGCCTGACTGGAGGAAGGAGAGGTAGGACTCAGGCGTCACCCCAACCTCCTGGGCCATGGCGGCGATTTCCTCGTCAACTTCCTGATCGCTGACGACGAGATCCTTGTAGTTTGCCAACTCCTGCAGCTGAAGCCGCTCGTCGATGATAGCGTTCAGGGCTTCCTGCTGGATAGCGGGAATGTTCTCGGGCGTCGGCTGGACCTGGGTCATCGCGATCAGCAGCAGCATGCGTTGGCGCAGATCGAAACCGGTAATGACACTGTCGTTGACGGTGGCCAGAACGCCGTCGGCCATCTGGAACTGCGGCTCAGCGGACGGGACGGCGGGCCGAGCCTGTCCGGTCACTGGGTTCAGCGTGCCTGCGGCCGCTGGCTCCTGCGGCGGGGTCTGGGCCACGGCCGTTCCGGCCAGGAGGGCGGCGATCGCCACGCCCGTCAAGTAACGCTGAAAACGCATGTCAGTCCTGGTTCCTCAAGCGGCGCCGGTGGGTTCGAGCCGATACTGGCGACCCGCGCGCGATCGAACTCGCACGCCTGGCCGGCGCCCGTCGCCCCGTCAATATCCTGTACCGCCGAAAGTGGCGAGGGTTAGGCGCACATAAGGGCCCTCGGAGGGACCAGAGGGTCTCACGCTGGTGTTGTCCCGTCGCCAGCCGAGCTCGAAACGGAAGCAGTCGTCGTCGAACAGCAGGCCGATTTCGGATTGGACTAGATAGCCCGGGTCCGGCTGACCCGGGCGGGGCGTTCGCTCCAGATCAGCGATTCCGGAGAAGGCAACTCCCCAGTTGCCGTACAGAAACTGCTGCCCCGCCAACTGCAGAAATTCGTAGTTGCGGTTGTTCGGCCCGGCCAATGGATTGGAGCGGTCGCGAATGTAGCTGAGAGTCCCCAGATTTCGCCGCCCCCACCGACCGTCCACGGCGATCTCGGCCCGTCGCACGTCGCCACTGGAATCGATCGTCGCGTGACCCCATCCGCGGATGCGGTCGGAAGGCGAGAAATCGCCCTGGACGACCCAGTCTGACGTATCTGACGCAAGTCGGGACGGATCATAACGGTCGGCCGGCGAGTCTGGCGCCGGAATCAGGAAGGCGGTCTCCTCGTCCGACCGGAAACTGCGGCCCATGAACAGGCTGGCTTGGCGGCCCTCATCCCAGTGCAGCGTGGCGCGCGTCCCGGCCGTGAAACGCAGGCCGCCCTCATAGAGATCGTAGCCCGGAAACCGATCCACTCGAAACAACGAGCTCTCGTCTAGCTCAATGGTCTCGCTGTCGTCATTGGGTATGCGGGGGTCGAGATTGGAGTCCGTCGAGACCGACAGCTGGGCCATCGGCTCGAGGACCAAGTCCGTGGTTCCCAATCGCCTGATCAGAGGATAGCGGACGTCAATGCCAGCGGTGGCGCGCCCGCGGCCGATTGCTTCCTCTTCCACCCCGATCGCTGGCGGTAGATCCTCTATGGAGTACAAATCTGCTCGGAGGTCGAGGAAGGGTTCCCAGCGGACGCCGATCGGCGAGATCAGCGATTTGCGCCAGTCCGCCTGGGCGGAGATGCGCCTGCTGTCGACGCCGGGCAGACCGAAGGTCGGACCGGGCGGAATGAGTTCGGGGCGCAGCACCGGACTGCCCACGTAGTCATCGCGATTGAGCGACACGGCGGATCCCCGCAGCCGCAGCCGCCCGCCCAGCACGGGCCCCTGCGGCTCCCATCGCGCCTCGATCAGGGGCGCCACGATCGGCAGGGCGCCGTCGCGTTCGAACTCGTTGAGGGCGGGCGTGACCGGATCGAACCGCGCAACACGGAGACTCTGCACGGTGAAGGCGGCTACCGAGAGATAGGACCGGTCCGTCTGGTGCTCGGCGTAGATCTGGCTGATCAGCCGGCGCTGGTCGCCGTAGTACAGGCCGTTGTCCTGGTAGGGATCGCGAACGTCATAGCGGTCGAACAACGTCTTGTCGGAGGTGCGCTCCGCCGTGAAGCCCCAACGCCAGGGGCCCTCGGGATCGAATCGACCATGTCCGAGGAAATAGCTGCGGCTGGTGCGGTCGCCGAACTTGACGTTGCTCTCCGCGTCACCGTCGCCGTCGAGATCGAAGTCGCCGAAATTGCGTTCATAGGTGTAGCCGCCACGCAGAACGATGGGGCCGTCTTCGAACCTGCGGCGCCACTGCAGGTTCAGCAACGGCGCCACCCGGCTGTTGATCTGCGGGCTGATCAGCCAGTCCTCCGACGGTGACACGACCTGCAGGTACGGAACCTCCAGACTGACGCCGCGCCCTTCGTCGTAGCTGGGAACCGGCACGAGGAACCCTGACGCGCGCTCCACGGTCGGATCCGGATGGGCGAAATACGGCAGGTAGAAGAGCGGCACGCCGCCGACCTTGAAAACGGCGTTCCGGTACAGCACCGCGCGCAGGTCCTCGTCCTGCACCACCTTCTCCGCCTGGATAGCGATGCTGGGCTCCTTGGGATCGCCTTCGGCGTCGCAGATCGGACAGGGGGTGAAGATGGCGTAGTTCAGCTCATTGACGTTCTCGCTCCGGCGCACGGCGGTCGCCGCCATCAGGCTCGCCCCGTTGCGGAAACGGGTGGCGAAGTCGACGGCGACGCCAGCCCGCAGATCCGAGTCCAGTTCGATATGGCTGGCGAAGACAACGTTGCCCTCGGGATCGACGAACTCGACCCGGTCGTCGGCCGTCGCCACGCCGAGGTTCAGGTCATAGGTCAGGCGGCCGGCGCGCATCGTGGTGTTGCGGAAACGGGCCAGTACGCGCTCGGTGTCGCCGGTGGCGGAGATAACGTCGCCTTCGCGGGACGCCGTGTCCGCCTCCAGATACACGGCCTGCGGCGGCAGCCCGTCGGATGCAGGCACGGCTGCGGGCCCAGTTGTGGCGGGTGTTTGCTGGGCCTTGGCGGCGCCGCTTCCCGTCGCCAGCGCCACGGCCGCCGCGCCGGCCAGAAGCCGGAGGCGCAGGGCTCCTCTTTCGGCGCGACGGTCACGCGGCATTCAGGCTCACTCGATAGACGGCGCAAGGACGGCGGGGGCGGGGTCCGCTTAGCCGTCTTCGGTATAGAACAGCAAGGTGAAGGCGGCGAGCGCCGTCAGCAACGGCGGAAGCCAGGCCGCCAACCAGGGTGGGATCACCTCGGCCGAACCGAAGGCCGACGCGGCCTGGTTCACAAAGAAGAAGCCGAAGCCGAGCACCACGGCGGCAAGGGTCATGCGCGCCAGATCGCCCAGCCGCATCAGGCGCAGGGAGAAGGCGGCCGCCAGGATCGACATGGCTGCGAACATCAGCGGCGTAGCCAACAGCTGCTGCAACCGCAGCCGGTACGCTGTGCTGGAAAAGCCCGCCGCTTCAACCCGGGCGATCTGCCCCGGCAAGGACCAGAACGGCGTCGACTGCGGCCGGGCGAACCGTTCGAAGGCTTCGTCGTCGGCCAGGCTGGAAAGCAGGTCCAGGGTCTCGTACCGGACGGCGCGTTGGCCGATCTGGGCTCCCACCGCATCGACCAGCCGCCAGCGACCGGCGCTCAGCGAGGCCGACGCCGCGTCGATCCGTTCGCGGAACGTGCGGTGACCGTCGCCGTCATTGGCGTAGATGAAGAAGGTCACGCCAAGCAGCCGGGCGTTCGTCCGGTCCTGCCGTTCTGCCCGGATGACCATCTGCCGGGTGTCGTCGCCCTCGCGGATCCACACCGATTCAGATGCATCCGTCGAGCCCGACAGGCGGGTGCGTTCGCGCTGGAAAAGGCCGTCGGCGGACGCCGCGAGAGGACCGAGGGCGGTCACCGTGATCACGCCGAACAGCAAGGCCGCTCCGGCGGCCGGCAAAACGAACCGCCATGCCGACAAGCCGGCCGCTCGCATGGCGATCAGCTCGCTGCGCCGGTTCAGGCTCACGAAGGCGGCGAGGGTGCCGAACAGGAAGACGAACGGCAGCAGCTGGAGGATCACCTGCGGCGACTTCAACAGCATCAGCCCGAGGATGCGCACACCGGACAGGTCGACATCGGAGCCGATGCCGCGCGAGATCTCGACGAAGTCGATCAGCATGATCAGCGCGGCGATCACCCCCAGGGCGATAGCCAGGGAGCGCGCCTGCTGGACCAGCACGTAACGCTCGATCCGGCCAAGGCGAAGCCAGGAGGGTGTCCTCTCCGCCGCCGTCACGCGAGCCTCGCTTTCAGTCTGTCGAACGCCGGCCAGAGGCTGCGCCGCCGCGGCTTGAGCGCGCGGAACAGCAGGCGGAGGGCGACGGCCGTGGCCACGATCGGCAGAAGATACTGGAACACGTTGAGCCAGCCGTTCCAGGCGCTGGCGGCCACGACGCCGTAACCGACGATGCGGATGATCAGGAAGGCCCCCGCCACCCGGGCGATGCGCAGGCTGTAGCCGGTCCGGCTGAACTGGCCGCCGAGGATGGCCGACAGCGCCATGGCCATGGCCAGCAGGGCGTAGAGCGGCGCCGACAGGCGGGAGTGGGCTTCCGCCCTCAGCTCGCCCGCGGACCCGACGCGATCCAGATCCTGCGGCGAGGGGTTGAGCAGCTGCGGCAGATAGAGGTCGGACGGCTTGTAGCGGATCGTGTCCGTGACCTCGGAATACGGCCCCAGCGGCACGTCCTGCCGGCCGAAGGAGAAATGCTCCAGCACACCGCGGCTGGAATAGCGCTGCCATGACCCGTCGATCAGGGTCAGGATCGGCTCGCCGTCGATCCGCGAGAAGCGCGCCTCGGCCGCATCCCAGGTGGTCACGCGGTCGCCGTCGGCCTTGTAGATGAAGATGTTTTTCAGCAGGCCGTTCTGCTCGATTTGCTGGACATAGACGGTCAAGCCTTCCGGGCCCTGAACGAAGCGGCCTTCCTCGACCAGCAGGGCGGCGAGATCCGTGCGTACGGCGAAGGCCTCGGCGCGCGCCTGGCGCTGCGCCCATGGCTGCAGGACCGTGGTGACAATCAGGGTCAGGACAGCGGCGATGGCCGCGATCCGCACGGCCGGCCGAATCGCCGACCACCGCGTGACGCCGGACGCGAAAACCGCGGTGAGCTCCTGCTCGCGCTGCAGTCGCGTGAGGGCGATGAGCGCGCCGACAAAGAGGCCGATCGGCACGATCACGGCCAGAAGCTGCGGAACGGCGAGCAGGGTCAGCTTGATCATGACCCAGACGCTCTGGCCGCGCTCGACGATCACCTCGAGTTGATCGAGGCTCTGGCTCAGGATGCCGATTCCGGCCAGCGCGGCGCACGCTCCGATGACCGGGCGGGCGATCTGGCGAAAAAGATAGCCTTGAATCAGCGTCATAAGCGGAGGAAATCGCCCGTTGCAGGCGGCGGCCGGAACGCCTCTAATACACATCCCCGCGCACCGGCGACAGTCGCCCGCGCGCGTCACTGCAAGTACGACCGGGGCGTTCCATCCCGGCAGGAGTAGCCCATGAAGATCGAGTTCGTCCCGTCCGTCAGCGGAGCCGAAGTGCTGGCCCTACTGGTCCACGAGGGCCGCGTCTTTCAAGGCAAGGGCGCGGATCACGATACGGCGGCCTCGGGCGCGCTGACCCGGGCGATGAACGCCGGCCGCTTCACGGGCGGCTCGAAGAGCACACTGGTGATCCCGGGCGCAGCCGGCGTCGATGCCGGCACGATCGTTCTCACCGGAGCCGGCGAGCCTGGAAAATTCGATGATCTGGCGCTGGAGACGGCGGCCGGCGCCGCCTACCAGGCCGTCAAGCTGTCGGGCGCGACCTCGCTGACCCTCGACGGCTCCAGCCTGTCGCCCGATCAGGCGGCCCGCGCCGCCTTCGGCGCCCGTCTGGCCGCCTACCGCTTCCTGAAGTACCGCACCACGCTGAAGCCCGAGAAGACGCCGTCGATCGAGACGATCAAGGTGGCGACCTCCGACGTGAAGGCCGCACAGACAGCCTGGGACCGGTTGTCGCCGGTCGCCGACGCCGTCGAGTTCTCGCGCGATCTGGTCAGCGAACCGGCCAACATCCTGTATCCGGAAGAGTTCGCCAACCGGGTCAAGGCTTTGGAAAAGCTGGGCCTAGAGGTCGAGATCCTCGGCGAGAAGGAGCTGGAGAAGCTCGGCTTCCGCACCCTGCTGGCGGTCGGCCAAGGCAGCCGTCGCGACAGCCAGGTCGCCATCATGAAGTGGAACGGGGGCAACAAGGGCGATCAGCCGATCGCCTTCGTCGGCAAGGGCGTGACCTTCGACACCGGCGGCATCTCGATCAAGCCCTCGGAGGGCATGGAGGAGATGAAGTGGGACATGGGCGGCGCCGCTGCAGTGTCCGGCCTAATGCACGCGTTGGCCGGTCGCAAGGCCAAGGTCAACGCCATCGGGGTCATCGGCCTGGTGGAGAACATGCCGGACGGAAACGCCCAGCGCCCCGGCGATGTTGTGATGTCGCTGTCGGGTCAGTCGGTCGAGATCCTCAATACCGACGCCGAGGGCCGCCTCGTCCTGGCCGACTGCCTCTGGTACACCCAGGAGCGGTTCAAGCCGAAATTCATGCTGGATCTGGCGACCCTGACCGGCGCCATGATCGTGGCGCTTGGCCTTGAATACGCGGGGGTTTTCTCGAACTCTGACGAACTGTCGAACAACTTCCTGGCCGCCGCGCCAAAGGTCGGCGAGAACGCCTGGCGGATGCCGATCCCCGACGCCTACGAGCGCCACATCGACAGCCCGATCGCCGACGTCAAGAACACCGGCAACGGCCGCGCCGGCGGCTCGATCACCGCCGCCCTGTTCCTGCAGCGGTTCACCAACGGCGTGCCGTGGGCGCATATCGACATCGCCCCGACGGCCTGGGTCAAGGACAGCAAGTCCCCGACCGTGCCGGACGGCGCAGTGGGCTGGGGCGTCCGCACCCTCGATCGCATGGTGGCTGACAGCTACGAGGCCTGATGCGGGCGCATCGCGGGTCGTAGCCAATTCGTGACTATTTCGACCAGCGCCGGACGGGCTATCGGCCTGTCCGGCCGGCGATTTCGATCAGTTCGGCCAGAGACATGCGTGACAATCGCCCGCTACAAGCGGGAGATACCCGCGACAAGACCGCTACAAATCCGGGATATGGCCGCTACACCGGCAAACGACATCCGTTACAAACGGGACTCCCGCTGTAGCGGCCAACCGGTCACCCGCAGCGGAGGCGGACGACGGTCTGGCTGTCCGGGTCGATCTCGATGTTGAGCCGGTCCGGCCGCAGGTCCTGGGTGACCGGCTGGCCCGTCTCGTAGATCCGCCAATTCGCCCCCGGCGGAGGCGTCGGCAGGTCGGTGCGGGCGCGGCCCACCCAGTCCTGACGTTCGGCCGCGCCGCACGCATCGGCCGGAACCGGCCTGGGCGTCCCCTCCGGGCCGGCCGGAGGGGACGGACGTGGTTCAGCCGGCGCAGGTGCGGGAGCCTGATCGGCCGGCGCGGCCGGTGGCGTCTGTTCCGCGCAGGCTGTCAGTGACGCTGCGGCCACGGCGACGAGGATCAGCCGCAATCCACACTCCTGATGATGCCGGTTGTCTGGTCGAAGCGGACGTTGAGCCGGTCCGGACGCAGGTCCTTGGTGGTCGGGCAGGTGGTGCAGACGACGCGGACATTGGCGTCCGCCGGGAAGCTGACCGCGCCGACGTGCGATCCGATCAGGGACCGATTGGCCTCGGCGTTACAACGTTGGGGGATCGGCTCCCCTGCCGCCTCAGGCATCGGGGCGCAGGCCGCCACGGCCAGAGCGCCGGCTGCCAGGATCAGAACTCTCATCCGCATTTGACCTGCCGAATGATCCCGCTCGACTGCTCGTAGAAGATGTTCAGGCGGCTGGGGTTGTAGTCCATCGTCACCGGGCAGGTGGTGCACGTGACGCGCCATGTGGCGCCCGGCGGCTCCGGCGGAAGCTCCGAGCGGTGTCGCCCGACGAAGCGCTGATACTGATCGGCGCGGCACTGCGACGGCCCGTCTTCGGGCGGCATTGGCATGGGACCCGGATCGACCGGGGCGCAGGCCCCGGCGAGCAGACCGGCGGCGGCGAGGACGGGTAGAGGGATCTTCATGGGGTCTCCCTTGGCTTCAGCCGCAACGAACCTGCTCGACGATGTCGGTCTGTTCGTTGAAGAAGATGTTCAGGCGGTGGGGCGAGAACTCCTCGGTCACCGGGCAGGTGGTGCAGGTCACCCTGCGATTGACCACGTCTACGGGAACGGGGATTTCAGTCTTCGGTTTCCCGACCAGCCACTGCAGCTCGCCGGCCTTGCAGAGATCGGTGGTGGGGCTGACCAGCGGAGCGCCGACCGGCTGGCTCATCTGGGCCCTCTCCACGGTCCGGGGCGCGGTCGCATCGGTGGTCGGCGTCGAGGTCGAGCAGCCCGCCAGCGCAGTGAGCGCGATCAGGCCGCCTTTTCCCAGCGCCCCTCGGGCGACTGCTTCCAGTAGGCGAGGTTGGCCCCGCCGTCCTTCAACGTCTTCCAGCGCACCCGGGCCGCGGCCAGCGCCGCCTCGTCCCTGCCGTCGAAGATGATGAAGCATCGATCGAACCCTTTCGTATCGCCAAGCTCTGCGTCGTCCACGATGAACAGCGCCTGAGCGCCGTTCGGGTTCTCCGCCGTCTGCGTAAGCAGGATCGGCTGGCGCGCCGGCTCCGGCTCCGAGGCGCGGCCGTGGGCCAAGAAGCTGTCGTCCCTGTACGTCCACAGCCGTTCGTCAATGTCGTCGAGGAGGCGCTCGTCGACGGCGCGGACCAGCGCCCGCCAGCCCCGCTCCCGCGTCTTCTCCAGCAGGCCGGGCAGCACCTGATCGAGCGTCGAACGCTCGAGGTGGTAGAACCAGATTTCGGGCGCATCGCTCATTGGACCGTGTCAGGCATTCCGGGAAGCCGTTGTAGGTTCGCAGAATGACGGCTCCCGGTGCGCTTAGCCAGAGATGGATCCCGGCTGATGGTCAGGGGATCGGCGAGATCGTCATGTTCATTACGTCGCCGCGCTCGTCACCGACCTGGACCCGTGCCGGCGAACCGCGGTGAAGGGTGAGTTTCGGGGCGGCGATCTCCTCGTCTCCACGCGACAGGTGGGCTTCGAGCCGCAGTTGGGCCGCGTCCCCGTCACCCTGAACGGTGAACAGGTTGGCCTCGAACTCATAGGTCATGCCGCCAGCGTTCATGGAGGCTGTGGTCGGCACGTCCTCCATGATCTGGGTGGTGATCGACGCGATCTCCACGTTGCTCCGCACGACGGAGACGTCGAGTTGATATCGCGACCCCGGCTCCCCGGCGATGGCGGTGGTCCCAGCCAACAGGCTCGCGGCGGCGGCGAATATCGGAAGGCGGCGCATAACGATCTCCTCGAGTTTGGAGCACCTTTCGCCGAGTCCGTTAATGAGACGTGGCCAATTGTCGGCAGGATCGTCTAGGCCACCTCCGCCAACGCTTCCTCGGCCTGCATCCAGGCGGCTTCGGCGGCTTCAAGATCGGCTTGGGTCTTCGCCCGGGCCCGGGTCAGGCCCTCCAGCGCCTTGGGATTGCTGACGGCGGCGTTGGCGAGGTCGTCGTCGATGCGGGCGACCTCGGCGGCCAGGGCGGCCATCCGCTCCTCGGCCTTCTTCACCGCGTGGCGCAGGGTCGATGGGGAGGGGCCGGATTTCTTGTCGGCCTTCTTCGCGGGCGCGGCGGGCGCGGCTTTCGTTTCGGCTTCAGCCTTGATCTGGCTCGGCTTCACGGCCGCCAGTTTGGCGCGATCGAGGACGAATTTGGCGTAGTCGTCCATGTCGCCGTCCCACGGTTTCACCGAGCCGTCGGCGGCCAGCCACAGCCGGTCGGCGACCAGTTCCATCAGTGAGCGGTCGTGGGTGATCAGGATGACGGCGCCCGAATATTCGTTGAGCGCGTCCAGCAGCGCCCGGCGGCTGTCGATGTCGAGGTGGTTGGTCGGCTCGTCGAGGATCAGGATGTGCGGCGCGTCCATGGCCACCTGATTGAGCAGCAGGCGCGCCCGCTCGCCGCCGGACAGGGAGGCCACGGTGGTCTCCTGCTTCTCGTAGCCGAGGCCCCACTGGGCCAGCTTCGAGCGGCGGCTGCTCTCGGAGGCGTCCGGCATGGCGCGGCGGATGATCTCCAGCGGCGTGTCGGTCGGGTCCATGGCCTCGATCTGGTGCTGGTGGAACCAGCCGACCCGCATCTTGCGGTCGCGGTGCAGTTCGCCGGTTTCGACGTTCAGGGCGCCGGCGATCATCTTGGCGAAGGTCGACTTGCCGGCGCCGTTGACGCCCAGCAGGCCGATGCGGTCGTCGAGGTCCATGCGCAGGTTCAGATTGCGCAGGATCGGCTTGCCCGGCTCGTAGCCGACGTTGGCGCCTTCCAGCCGGATCAGCGGCGGCGCCAGCGGGCGGGGCGGCGAGGGCAGGGTGAAGGGCGCGACCCGCTCCTCGATGGTGGTCGAGACCGGCTCCATCTTGGCCAGACGCTTCATCCGCGACTGGGCCTGGGCGGCCTTGGAGGCCTTGGCTTTGAAGCGATCGACGAAGGCCTGCAGGTGGGCCCGTTCGGCGTCCTGCTTGGCCTTGGCCGACAGCTGCAGTCGCGCCTTCTCGGCGCGGGCCTTTTCGAACTGGTCGTAGTTGCCCGTGTAGAGCGTCAGATTGCGGTTCGCGAGATGCAGGATGTGGGTGCAGACCTCGTTCAGCATCTCGCGGTCGTGCGAGATGATCAGGGCGGTGTGCGGATATTTCTTGAGCCGCGCCTCGAGCCACAGGGCGCCCTCGAGGTCGAGGTAGTTGGTCGGTTCGTCGAGCAGCAGCATGTCCGGCTCGGCGAACAGGGCGGCCGCCAGGGCCACGCGCATGCGCCAGCCGCCCGAGAACTCCGACATCGGTCGCTGCTGGTTCTCCTGGTCGAAGCCGAGGCCGACGAGGATTTCGGCGGCGCGGGCGGGGGCGGCGTCGGCGTCGATCTCGATCAACCGCGTCCAGATCTCGCCCATCTCCTCGGGCTCGGCCGTCTCCAGCCGGGTCAGCAGGTCGTGGCGCTCGACGTCGGCCTCGAGGATGGTCTCGAGCACGCTGACCGGCGTGGCCGGGTGTTCCTGATCGACCGAGGCGACGCGGGCGGTCTTCGGCAGGGTGATCTCGTCGCCGCCGGCCGCCAGTTCGCCGAGGATCAGCTTGAACAGGGTCGACTTGCCGATGCCGTTGCGGCCGACCAGCCCGACCTTCGACCCGGGGGGCAGGGAGACGGAGGCGTCCTCGAGAAATTTGCGGCCCCAGGCGTTGAAGGTCAGGTCGGTGATCTGGAGCATGAGGCGGGCGCTAAACTCTGTGCGTCCCTCCGGCAGCGAACGGCCGGGCCGCACGCGTCAGGGACGCCTTGGAAAGGTTGGAGGGCGCGTCTATAAGCCCGCCACCCTCAATCTCCCAACAAGAAGTCACTCCCATGACCGAACGTACGTTCTCGATCATCAAGCCCGACGCCACGCGCCGCAACCTGACCGGCGCCATCAACGCCGTGATCGAGGGCGCCGGCCTGCGCATCGTCGCCCAGCGCCGCGTCAAGCTGAGCAAGGCCCAGGCGAAGAAATTCTACGAAGTCCACGCCGAGCGCCCGTTCTATGGCGAGCTGGTCGGCCAGATGACCGCCGAGCCGGTCGTGGTCCAGGTGCTGGAAGGCGAAAACGCCGTGGCCCGCTACCGCGAGGTCATGGGCGCCACCAATCCGAAGGACGCCGCCGACGGCACCATCCGCAAGCAATTCGCCCTGTCGATCGGCGAGAACTCGGTGCACGGCTCGGATTCGCTCGACAACGCCAAGATCGAGATCGAGCAGTTCTTCACGGACGACCAGATCGTCGGCTGATCCATCCGGATCCCGAAACAGAAAGGCCCCGGCGGATCGCTCCGCCGGGGCCTTTTGCTTTTCGACCGTGACGCCGCCCTACCAGATGCGGGCGCGGGCCTCCGGCGCGAGGTACTGCTCGTCGCCCGGCTCGACGCCGAACGCTTCGTACCAGGCGTCGATGTTCCGCACGGTGGCGCTTGCCCGGTAGGCGCCGGGCGCGTGCGGGTCGACGGTGACCTGCTGGCGCAGGGCCTCGTCGCGGATCTTGGTCCGCCACACCTGCGCCCAGCCGAGGAAGACCCGCTGGTCGCCGGTCAGGCCGTTCATGACCGGAGCCGGCTGGCCGTTCAGCGACATGCGGTACGCGTCGAGCGCCAGCAGCAGGCCGCCGAGGTCGGCGATGTTCTCGCCCATGGTCAGGTCGCCGTTGACGTTGACGCCTTCCAGCGGGCTGAGGGCCGAATACTGGGCGCCCAGCACCTTCGCCCGCTCCTCGAACTTGGCGGCGTCCTCGGCTGTCCACCAGTCGCGCAGGGCGCCGTCGCCGTCGGTCTTGCGACCCTGGTCGTCGAAGCCGTGGGTGATCTCGTGGCCGATGACCGCGCCGATGCCGCCGTAGTTCACGGCCGGGTCAGCGTTCGGATCGAAGAACGGCGCTTGCAGGATCGCCGCCGGGAAGACGATCTCGTTGCGCACCGGGTTGTAGTAGGCGTTGACCGTCTGCGGGGTCATGCCCCACTCCAGCGGATTGACCGGCTTGCCCAGCTTGTCGACGTTGAAGGCCCATTCGAAGGCCGCCGACCGCTCGACATTGCCGTACAGGTCGCCTGGAACGAGGCGCAGGCCGTCGTATTCGCGCCACTCGTCCGGGTAGCCGATCTTCACGCCGAAGCGGCTCATCTTGTAGAGGGCCTGTTCCTTGGTCTCGGGGCTCATCCAGTCGAGGCCCTGGATGCGGGCCGTCATGGCGGCGCGGAGGTTGGCGACCAGTTCCTCCATCTGCGCCTTGGATTCCGCCGGGAAGTGACGCGCCACGAACTCGCGGCCCAATACCTCGCCGAGGGAACCGTCGACCGTGGCGACGCCGCGCTTCCAGCGCGGCTGGTTCTCCGGCTGTCCGCCCAGGGTCTTGCCGTAGAAGTTGAACTGGTTGTCGACGAACGCCTTGGACAGATAGGGCGAGGCCTGGTTGATGACGTGGAAGGCCTGCCAGGACTGCAGGGTCTCGATCGGGGTTTCCTCGAACACTTTCGCCATGCCCGGGAAGGCGGTGTTGTTGGCGGCGATCAGCACCGGCACGTGCGCGATGCCCGCGCCCTCGGCCCAGGCCGCCCAGTCGAAGCCCGGAGCGCTCGTCGTCAGGTCGGCGACCGTGGTCGGGTTGTAGATCTTGTCGATCTGGCGGTTCTGCACCGCGGTCCAGTGCTGTTCGGCGAGACGGGTCTCGAAGGCCAGGATGTCCGCAGCCGCCTGCTCGTGGTTGGGCCAGCCGGCCAGTTCCAGCGCCTTGGCGATATAGGCCTGGTAGGCGGTCTTCTGGGCGGCGAAGCTTTCCTCGAGATAGTAGTCGCGGTCGGGCAGGCCGGTGCCGCCCTGGACGATGTAGGCGCTGGTCTTGCGGGCGTCCTGCAGGTCCTCGAAAATCTGCACGCCGAAGATCGACGAACCGAACCCGCCCTGGGTGCGGCCCATCAGGGCGGCGATTTCTTCACGCGTGTCGGCGGCGCGGACCTCGGCCAGATCGGCGTCCAGCGGGCTGGCGCCGAGCCGCTCCACCGTCGCCTCGTCCATGAAGCTGCCGTAGAAGGCGCCGATGCGGCCGGCGTCCTCGCTGGCGCCCGGATTGGTCACGCTCTCCTCGATCAGCGTCTTCAGATTCTCCTGCGAACGGTCGTGCAGCACATGGAAGGCGCCGAAGGAGGTGCGGTCGGCGGGGATCGGCGTGATGTCGCTCCACCGCCCGTTGGCGAAGCGGTTGAAGTCCGAGCCGGGGCGGACCGAGGTGTCCATGCCGGTCATGTCGAACCCGAACTCGCCGATCGCCGGCTGGGTCGAGGACGGAATCTCCACGATCGGCGGTGCGTCCTGGGCCGCGACGGCGGTGGCGGCGAGCGAAAGCACGGCGGTGGCCGCGCAGGCCATAAGGCGAAGTTTGAGCATGGAAGGTCCCCGAAAAGTTCGGCGGCAACCTGACTCAACCCCGGGGCCGTGTCGCGGCGAAAGTCTTAAGATTACAAACTTCTCATCTGCGCAGGCAGAAGTCGGCGAGGGCCTGGGCGTAGAGGGCGTGCTCCGCCGTCAACACCCGCTGGGCGAGACTGGCCGGGGTGTCGTCGGCCAGCACGGGTACGGCCGTCCGGGCGAGGATCGGCCCCTCGTCGACGCCTTCGGTGACCAGATGCACGGTGCAGCCCGCCTCGGCGTCCCCCGCCGCCAGCGCCCGGGCGTGGGTGTCCAGCCCCGGATACTTCGGCAGCAGGCTGGGATGGATGTTCAGCATCCGCCCCTCCCAACGCTGGACCAGCCAGGGCGTCAGCAGGCGCATATACCCGGCCAGGGCGACGACCTCGATCCGGTGCTCCGTCAGGACGGCGTCGACGGCGCGCTCGTGCGCCTCGCGGTCCTTGCCGAAGGTCCGATGGTCGACGGCCGCCACGGGCACGCCCTTTTCGCCCGCGACCGCCAGTCCGCCCGCGTCGGGCCGGTTCGACAGCACCAGCGAGACCTCGAACGGGCAGCCGTCCTCACGCGAGGCGTCGATCAGGGCCGCCATGTTGGAGCCGGCGCCGGAGATCAGGACGGCGACGCGAACGCGGCCGGACTGCGGGGTCGGCATCAGCGCGCGGGCGGGACGGGGTCGCCGACCGAGACGAACGATCCGGCCGGGCCCGGGAAGACCACCGGGCTCTCGTAGCCGTCCTCCGACACCGCCGAGACGCCGAAGAAGTAGTCGTCGATGACCACGCCCGGCAGGGTCATCTCGGTGGCCGAACCGGCCCAGCGGCTGTGGGTCCACTGAGCCGCCGTCGTCGGCCGCCACCAGACACGGTAGCCGGCAGCGCCGGGAACCGCCTGCCACTTCAGCGTCGTATCCGGTTTCACCGCCCCCTCGATGGTCACGTCGAGTGGCGTGGCGGGGGCGTTCGCCAGCGCGGCCAGGGCGACGGTGTTGAGCCGCGCCACCTGTCCCAGATAATCGAAGTCCACGCCCTCGATAGTGTCGCCGTAGTGGACGCCGTCCTCGACTCGCAGGTCCTGGTGCTGGCGGTCGTAGTTCTCGGCGCCTTCGCTGATGCGGACCGCAGGAAAGCCGTGGCGCAGCATCTCAACCTGGTCGCCGCCGCGGCCATAGCGGTCGGTGCGGTAGATCATCTCGACATCGAAATTGGTCAGGTAGCGGTCGGCGATGCGGTCGATGAAGCGCGCGAGGTTCCGGGACGAGGAGTCGACCTCACCGCCGTTGTAGCGCCGCCGCGCCTCCTGGGCCTGGGTCTCGACCGTTTTGGTGCCTTCCGAAAAGACACGTACCCGGGTGGTGTCGCGGACGCCCGACTGGCCCTCCGAGTTGCCGACGATGTCGTTGTTCAGATTGGCCTCGACCCGCCAGCCCTGCGCCTGGGCATAGTCGGCCAGAATCTTGCCGCCCAGCAGGCCCTGTTCCTCGCCGGACAGGGCCGCATAGACGAGGGTGGCGTCAAAGCGGTGCTTCGACAGCACCCGCGCCGCCTCCAGCGCTGCCGCCACACCGGAGGCGTCATCATTCGCGCCAGGTGCGTCATCGGTGAAATTCATCACGTCGCTGACCCGCGAGTCGAGGTGGCCCGAGATGATGATGACCCGATTGGGATCACCCGTGCCGCGCTGTATGGCGACCACGTTCACCACCTCGGTCGGCGTCGGTACGCGGGGGCCGGTGACGGTGTCGGAGGGGGTGACCACGGTCAGGCAACCGCCGCAGTCGCGGCTGATGGCTTCGAACTCGCGTTGCACCCAGCGGCGGGCGGCGCCGATCCCGCGGGTGTCCGACTGCGTTTCCGAGAGGGTGTGCCGCGTTCCGAAGCTCACCATCGCCTCGATATCCGCCCGCATTCGTTCGGACTGGACCTCGCCGGACACCTGATGAAGCAGCGCGTGCTCCGGCGAGGCGGGGGTCTGGGCCACGGCTGAACCGGAAATCAGCGTCAACCCGGTCAGGGCGATCGAAAGCGCGCGCATCGGCGACCTCTCAGAGTATTGGGAGGGCGGACCTTGCCGGGGTGCAGGACGGTGGTCAATGCGGACGCCTTGCACTTGGGGCCTTCGTCCGGGACAGTGTCCCGAAGGAGGTCCAGATGCACCCACTGATCCTTGCCGCCGTGCTCGCTGCCGCGCCCCAGAGCTCAAGTCAGGCCACCCGGGAAATCGTTGTCGGGGTTTGTCTCCCGTTCGCCGCCACGGGTGAGGCGTCGGCGGACAACATCGCTCTCGCCGACTTGCGGCCAAGACGAGGCGGCGATGGTCCGCAGGACATGGAGACGGCCAGCGGACACCATCTCGTCAAGCTCACTGTCTCCGGCAACGCCGGAGACGGCACCCTGCGTCGGGTCTGCGAGGTTCAGGCCCGGGCCGGCGGCTTCGACCAGGCCCGCGAGGCCGTTGCGGAACCACTGGAACGCGCCGGCTTCGCCGCCGTGCCGGACGAGCCCGAGGAGTGGCCTGTCTGGACCCGCGGCGGCGTGACGGCCACTATTCACCAGAACCCCGGCCGGGCGACGGTCGTTCGTGTGAGCTACTGGGCGCTGGACGACGAGACGCCCTGATCCGCAGCCAGTTGGCCGCAGACGAAGGCGGCTTCGCCGGCGTTGAGCAGGGCCGCCAGCACAGGCTCGGCATTCTCGGGCGCGACGACCAGGATAAAGCCGACGCCGCAGTTGAAGGTCCGGCGCATCTCATGATCCGAAATTCCGCCGGTCTCGCCCAGCCACTGGAATACGTGCGGCATGGGGATGGCGGTCCAGTCGAACTCGGCGTGGAGCCCTTCGGCGATGCAGCGTGGCGGGTTCTCGATCAGGCCGCCGCCGGTGATATGGGCCGCGCCCTTGATCAACCCCGCCTTCATCAGCGGCAGCACCGGCTTCACGTAGATGCGGGTCGGCTCCATCAGCGCCTGGGCCAGGGTCCGTTCCCGGGCGAACGGCGCATCATCGCCCCAGCCGAGGCCGGACTTCTCGACCACCTTGCGGATCAGCGAATAGCCGTTGGAGTGCGGGCCCGACGAGGCGAGGCCGATGATGATGTCGCCCGCCTGTTGGCGATCCAGCCAGGGCAGGGCATGTCCCCGCTCTACGGCGCCGAGCGAAAAGCCGGCCAGGTCGTAGTCTCCGCCGGCGTACATGCCGGGCATCTCGGCCGTTTCGCCGCCGACGAGAGCGCAGCCGGCCTGACGGCAGCCCTCGGCGATACCGGCCACGACTCGTTTTGCGGCGTCGATCTCCAGCTTGCCGGTGGCGTAGTAGTCGAGGAACAGCAGGGGTTCGGCGCCCTGCGCCAGCAGGTCGTTGACGCACATGGCCACCAGATCGACGCCGACGCCGTCATGGCGGCCCGTTTCGATGGCGATCTTGAGCTTGGTGCCGACGCCGTCGGTGGTGGCGACGATCAGCGGGTCCTCGAACCCGGCCGCCTTCAGATCAAACAGGGCCCCGAATCCGCCCAGCGACGCCTCGGCGCCCGGCCGCCGCGTCGACCTGGCCAGCGGCTTGATCGCGTCTACCAGCATTTCGCCGGCGTCGATATCGACCCCCGCGTCGGCGTAGGTCAGACCGTTTTCTTGGCCGTTGCGCAGGCTTTCGGGGGTGTCGCTCATCGGTCACGGGCCTGAATCAGTGGGCGGATTTGTGCGGCGGCTCTTGCCACAACCGCATTGCGCGGGGCTATAGCATCCGAATGACGCCGATCACCACCACCGAGGCGCTGCGCGACTTCTGCGCAAAGCTCTCGAACCAGCCCTTCATCACGGTCGACACCGAGTTCATGCGGGAGACGACCTACTGGCCGCGCCTGTGCCTGATCCAGGCAGCCTCGGCGACGGACGCCGCCATCATCGACCCGATGGCGGACGGGATCGACCTCGAGCCGTTCCTCGACCTGTTGCGCGACGAATCGATTCTGAAGGTATTCCACGCGGCCCGCCAGGACGTGGAGATCTTCGTCAAACTGGGCGCCATGCCCCGGCCGATGTTCGACACCCAGGTCGCCGGCATGGCCGCCGGCTTCGGCGACCAGGTCTCCTACGAGGCCCTGGTCCGCCAGATGCTGCGCCAGGAGGTCGACAAGGGCAGCCGCTTCACGGATTGGGCCCGCCGCCCGCTGTCGGACGCGCAGCTGGTCTACGCCCTCGGCGACGTCACCCATCTCGCCGCCCTGTTCCCCAAGCTGCGCGACCGGCTTGAGAAGGACGGCCGTCTCAGCTGGGTCACCGCCGAGATGGAGGATCTCACCGATCCGGCCCTCTATGACACCGATCCCGAAAAGGCGTGGAAGCGCCTGAAACCCAAGAAATATTCCTCCAAATATCTCGCCGCCTTTGTGGCCACGGCCGTCTGGCGCGAGCGGGCGGCGCAGGAACGCGACCAGCCGCGCGGCCGCATCCTCAAGGACGAGGCCATCGACGAGATCGCCGCCCAGGGCCCCACCGACCCGGACGCCTTCAACCGGCTGCGCTCGGTGCCGAAGGGTTTCGGCGCCTCGCGTCTGGGGGTCGAACTCACTGCCGAGCTGAACCGTGTGCTGGCCGATCCGGAGGCCCATGCGCCGAAGCTGGAGCGCCCGTCCCACAACCAGCCGGCGCCGCCGTCGGTGGTCGAACTGCTCAAGGTGCTGCTCAAGGCCAAGAGCGACAACGCCGGCGTGGCCACCAAGCTGTTGGCCAACGTGGCCGACCTCGAGAAGATTGCGCTCAGCGACGAGGCCGACGTCGATGCTTTGAAGGGCTGGCGCCGCCAGTTGTTTGGCGAAGATGCGCTCAAGCTCAAGCGCGGCGAGATCGCCCTGGTGCTCAACGGCGCCCGGGTCGAAGTCGTCGAGATCGAATAACTCTCCATCCGCTCATCCCGGCGAAAGCCGGGACCCAGTCCTGTCCAGCTTGACGCCGGCGCTTCAGGACTGGGGTTTGCGGTTGGTCCCACCGCTGCATCACCCAAAGAACTGGGTCCCGGCTTTCGCCGGGATGAGCGGGGCGTGGTTGCTAGCCCACCGTCGCCTTGACGATCTTGCCCGGCGACCGGGGCGGCTCGCCCTTGGGCAGGGCGTCGACGTTGTCCATGCCTTCGATCACCTCGCCCCAGACGGTGTATTGGCCGTCGAGGAAGGAGGCGTCGTCGAGGCAGATGAAGAACTGGCTGTTGGCGCTGTTGGGGTCCGAGGTGCGGGCCATGGAGCAGACGCCGCGGGCGTGACGCTCCCTCGAGAACTCCGCCTTCAGGTTCGGCTTCTTCGAGCCCGAGGTGCCTGTGCCCGTCGGATCGCCGCCCTGGGCCATGAAGCCGGCGATGACGCGGTGGAAGACCACGCCGTCGTAGAAGCCTTCGTTCGCCAGTTCGGTGATGCGGGCCACATGGCCGGGGGCCAGGTCGGGGCGCAGCTTGATGACCACGTCGCGGGCTTCGCCGTCGCCGGTGTCGAGAGTGAAGGTCAGGGTTTCGTCGGCCATCGGCGCGCTCCTTTGAAATATCGCGGGGTCATAGCCCGTGAACGCGGTCGGGGCTATGGGAGAGCCATGAGCGACGACGAAAAGCCCGCTGAACGCCGCCGCATGGTCCGTCCGCCTTCCGGCGGAACCGCCGCCGGGCGGGGCATGGGCACGAAGATGAAGACGGCGGACACCAAGTCGATGTCCAGCCAGCAGTGGATCAAGCGCCAGCTGTCGGACAAATGGTCCGAGCGGGCCCGGGCCGAGGGCTGGCGCAGCCGGGCCGCCTTCAAGCTGCTGGAGATCGACGACCGGTTCCATCTGATCAAGTCGGGCAGCCGGGTCATCGACCTCGGAGCCGCGCCGGGCGGATGGGTGCAGGTGGCGCTCAAGCGGGGCGCGAAGGCGGTGGTCGGCGTCGATCTGCTGCCGATCGAGCCGATCCCGGGCGCTGAGCTGATCCAGGCCGACTTCACCCACCCCGGCGTCGACCAGCAGATGATGGACCTTCTGGGCGGCCCGCCCGATCTGGTGCTGTCCGACATGGCCCACAACACCGTCGGCCACCGCCAGACCGATCACCTGAAGATCATCGCCCTGATCGAGATCGCCGCCGACTTCGCCATCCGCACCCTCAAGCCCGGCGGCCATTTCGTGTCGAAGAATTTCCAGGGCGGTGACGCCGGCGGCGTGCTGGCCCGGCTGCGGTCCGAGTTCGAGACGGTCAAATACGTCAAGCCGGAGTCGAGCCGGAAAGACAGCGCTGAGGTGTTCCTCGTGGCGATGAACCGGCGTTAGGCCCGCGCCACCTGAGCCGCCCGCGCCTTGCGCGCCTCGATCCGCGTCCAGATCCGGTCGTGGACGGTGAAGAACACCGTCTGCACCAGCGGCTCGATCACGCCGATGGCCAGCGCCAGCCGCCAGTTCTGGGTCAGGGCGAAGGCGACGGCCACCGCCACGGCGAAATGCATCACGCCATAGGTGACGGTCTTGAGCGCGATCTGTTTGAAGGAGCGGGGTAGGGCGTGGCTGTGCCCGTGATGGTCGTGACCGCCGTGGACGCGGGTCTGCTCTTCCGGCGTCATCACGCCGAGGCGGGCGGTGAAGGCCTCCGACGCCTCCTCCACGCCCGACAGCATCTTGCGCCGCTCGATGCGGTGCCAGACGCGGTCGTGGATCGAATAGGCGATGGTCTGGAAGAAGGGCTCGACCACGCCGACGGCCAGCGCCAGCCGCCAGTCGCGGGTGATGGCGAAGGCGACGAGAATCGCCACCACGAGGTGCATCACGCCATAGCTCGCGATCTTGAGGGCGAGCCGGCGGGCGGTGCTGATCAACAGTCGAACCATGCGTCCTTCAGATGTGGGGCCGGCGCCGCATCCGGCAAGGCAAATCTTCTTATCGTCATCATAGGCGCGGGCGGCACTTGCGGTTCCCCGCAATCCACCGCTATACGCGGCCCGCAAAACGGAGACTCCTCATGGAGATACGCGAAGGGCTCACCTTCGACGATGTTTTGCTGGAACCCGGCCCGTCAGAGACCATGCCCGCCGACGCGGATGTCTCGACGCAGCTCACCCGCGACATCAGGCTGAACATTCCGCTGACCTCGTCCGCCATGGACACGGTCACCGAAAGCCGGCTCGCCATCGCCATGGCGCAGGCCGGCGGGCTGGGCGTCCTCCACCGCAACATGACGGTCGAGCAGCAGGCCGACATGGTGCGGGAGGTGAAGCGCTACGAAAGCGGCATGGTCATCAATCCGGTGACCATCACGCCGCAGACGACGCTGGGCGAGATTCGCGAGATTCGGGCCAAGAAGAAGATCAGCGGCTTCCCGGTCGTCGATCCCGCCACCGGCAAGCTGGTCGGCATCCTGACCAACCGCGACATGCGCTTCGACACCGATCCGAACCGCAAGGCCGGCGAGTTGATGACCTCCGGCGAGCTGATCACGGTGCGCGAGGGCGCCGGCCGCGACGAGGCCCTGGCCCTGCTGCGCACCCGCAAGATCGAGCGCGTCATCGTCGTCGACGAGGACTACCGCGCCACCGGCCTGATCACGATGAAGGACATCGAGAAGGCCCAGGCCCACCCCCACGCCGCCAAGGACGATCAGGGCCGCTTGCTGGTCGGCGCCGCCTCCACGGTCGGCGACGCGGGCTACGAGCGGGCCATGGCTTTGGCCGAAGCGGGCGTGGACGTGGTGGTCATCGACACCGCCCATGGCCACTCGGCGCAGGTCTCCCGCGTCGTAGAACGCATCAAGCGCGAGTCCAATCGCATCCAGATCATCGCCGGCAATGTCGCCACCTATGATGCGGCGAAGGCCCTGATCGACGCGGGCGCGGACGGGGTGAAGGTCGGCATCGGCCCCGGATCGATCTGCACCACCCGTATCGTCGCGGGCGTCGGCGTGCCGCAGCTGACCGCCATCATGGAAGCCGTGCGGGCCGCGAAGGAATCCGGCGCGCCGATCATCGCCGACGGCGGCATCAAATATTCGGGCGATCTGGCCAAGGCCATCGCGGCGGGCGCTTCGGTGGCCATGATGGGCTCGATGTTCGCCGGCACCGACGAGAGCCCCGGCGAGGTCTTCCTGTATCAGGGCCGCTCCTACAAGTCGTACCGCGGCATGGGCTCGGTCGGGGCCATGGGGGCCGGCTCGGCCGACCGCTACTTCCAGAAGGAGGTGGAGACCCAGAAGCTGGTGCCCGAGGGCATCGAGGGACAGACCCCCTACAAGGGGCCGATCGCGCCGGTGCTGCATCAGATGGTCGGGGGGCTGCGCGCCGCCATGGGCTACGTCGGGGCGGCGACCATCGCCGAGTTCCAGGACCGCGCCCGCTTCGTGCGCATCACCGGGGCCGGCCTGCGGGAGAGCCACGTCCATGACGTGATGATCACGCGCGAGGCGCCGAACTACCGGCAGGGCTGAGACACAGGGGACAGGCCATGGATATGACGCCCGAATTCATCATGCTGGCCTTCACCCTGATCCTGGCGCTGGTCCAGATCGGGGCGGCCGGCATGGCCCGGACGGCCGAGCTCGGCGCCAAATGGAACGCCGGGCCGCGCGACGCCGAGGTCCCGCCGCCAGGCAAGCTGGCCGGCCGGCTGATGCGGGCGCAGTCCAATCTGTTCGAGACCCTGCCGATCTTCGCCGCCGCCGTGATCATGGCGCATATCGCCGGTAAGGATGGGCAGACCCTGACGTTCGTCGGGACGCATCTCTACTTCTTCGGGCGGCTGGTCTACGTGCCGCTCTACGCCTTCGGCGTGCCCTACATCCGCACCCTGGTCTGGCTCGTCGCCGCCGTCGGGCTGGTGATGGTCATCGCCGCCCTGTTCGTATGAAAGCCTGCATTGACCCCAGCCGCCCGCCTCGCCGCCGCCGCCTCCGTCCTCGACAGCATCGCCCAGGGGCGAGCCCCGGCCGAGGTCGTGCTCAAGGCCTGGGGCGCCGCCAACCGCTACGCCGGATCGGGCGACCGCCGCGCCGTCGCCGACCGCGTCTATCGCGTCCTGCGCGCCCGCGGCCGTCTGGTCTGGGCCATGGGCGGGCGCGAGGACGGCCGCGCGCTGGTCATCGGCTCGCTGTCGCTGATTGACGGCCTGTCGCTGGAAGAGATCGAGGCCCTCCACTCGGGCGAAGGCTACGGCCCGCGCCCGCTGTCGAAACAGGAACGCGCCCGCATCACGGCGGGGGAAGGGCACCTGCCCGGCTGGGTCGCCGCCGGCCTGCCCGAGTTCGTGGTCGAGGACTTCAAGGCCACCTTCGGCGACCGCTGGAGCGAGGAGGCCCGCGAGCTGATGGCCCCGCGCGCGCCGATCGATCTGCGCATCAACACGGCCAGGGCGCCGGTCGAGTCGGTCGCCGCCGAACTGCGCGAGGCCGGCCTGTCGCCCGAGCCGACGCCGTGGTCGGCCCACGGCCTGCGCCTGTCGTCCGAGCCGCCGCCCAACGTCCAGGCGCTGGAGGCCTTCAAGGCGGGTCATATCGAGATCCAGGACGAGGGCAGCCAAATCGTCACCTGGCTGGCGGGATCGGGTCTGGACCTCACCCCCGACAGCATCGTCATCGACTATTGCGCGGGCGGGGGCGGCAAGACGCTGGCGCTCGCGGTTCAGGGTCTGCCCGACGTTGATCCGACGCAGGTCGCCGCGCCGAAGCCCGCCGGCTGGTCGCCGACCGGCGCCGACGAGGCCGCCGCCGCCCGCGCCGCGCCCCCGGCCTCGGGCATGCGGCTCATCGCCTGCGACGTGGTTCAGAAGCGCCTCGACAACATCCGCCCCCGCCTGCAGCGCGCCGGCGTGGTCGCCGATCTGCGGCTGATCGGCCAGAACGGCGGCGGGGTCGAGGAATTCAACGGCAAGGCCGACCTCGTCTTCGTCGACGCCCCGTGCAGCGGCTCGGGCACCTGGCGGCGTCGTCCCGAGGACGCCTGGCGGCTCAAGCCGGACGAGGTCGAGCGACTGCACGCCCTGCAGCTTCGCGTCCTCGATCAGGCCGCGCAGCTGGTGAAGCCGGGCGGTCGCCTCGCCTATGTCACCTGCTCCATGCTGACCCGCGAGAACGAGGCCACCGCCGACGCCTTCGAGGTCGCCCATCCTGACTTCCAAGCCCTGCCGGTCGCCGGTCTGCTCGACGCCCAGACCCTGACCGACGCCGCCCGGGAGAGGCTCGCCGCCAACGCCGCCGGTCATCGCCTGCGGATGTCGCCCGCCGCGACGAACACCGACGGCTTCTTCATCGCCCTCTATGAGCGGCGGGCGTGAGCCGGGACTGGACCCTTTCCCGCTTCGGTCCGAAGACCGTCCTGTGCGTCATGGCCGCCGAGCCCGAATACGGCCCGGCCCTGAAGTCGTGCATCCGGCCGCTGATCACCGGCGTCGGTCCGGTGGAGGCGGCCGCTGCGGTCGGCCACGCCCTCGCTGAACTGAAGGCCGAGGGCGCGCTGCCGGACCTGATCGTCTGCCTCGGCTCGGCCGGCTCGCGGGCGCTCGATCACGCCCGCGTCTACCGCGTTTCACACGTCAGCTACCGCGACATGGACGCCAGCGTTCTAGGCTTTCCGAGGGGCGAGACGCCGTTCCTGCCCGGGTCGGCTGTCCTGACGCTCGCCGACGGCCCGCCGTCACTGCCCACGGCCCGGCTGGCGACCGGGGGCAGCGTCGTTTCCGGCGCGGCCTATGACGCCATCGACGCCGACATGGTCGATATGGAGACCTTCGCCGTCGCCCGCGCCGCCGCTCGCTTCGACGTGCCGGTGATAGGCCTGCGCGGCGTCAGCGACGGCCGCACCGACCTGTCCGCCCTTTCGCACTGGACCGACGCCCTGGCCGAGATCGATCTCCGTCTGGCCGAAGCCCTCGACCTGTTGCATGACCATTTCACGCCTGCCGCCACGGAGCCCGCATGACCGCCCCCGCTGATCACCAGAAGGTCCTGATCGTCGACTTCGGCAGCCAGGTGACGCAGCTGATTGCCCGCCGCCTGCGCGAGGCCAGCGTCTATTGCGAGATCCATCCGTACGACAAGGCGGAGGCCGCGCTGGCCTCGCTGAACCCGGCGGCGATCATCCTGTCGGGCGGTCCCGAGAGCGTCCACGAAGAGGGCAGCCCCCGGGCGCCGCAGGCGGTGTTCGAGGCTGGCGTGCCGGTGCTGGGCATCTGCTACGGCGAGATGACCATGTGCGAGCAACTGGGCGGCAAGGTCGAGGGTGGTCATCACCGCGAATTCGGCCGCGCCGGCATCACCGTCGAGAAGGCCTCGCCCCTGCTGGCCGGTCTCGCCGCCGTCGGCGAGGACGAGACCGTGTGGATGAGCCACGGCGACAAGATCGTCGCCATACCCGAGGGTTTCGACGTTGTGGCGACCTCGCCCGGCTCGCCCTATGCCGTCATCGCCGACGAGACCCGGCGCTTCTACGGCGTCCAGTTCCACCCCGAGGTCATGCACACGCCCCGCGGCGCGGCCATGCTGAAGAACTTCACCCACGGCATCGCCGGGCTGAAGGGCGACTGGACCATGGCCGCCTATCGGGACGAGAAGATCGCCCAGATCCGCGAACAGGTCGGATCGGCCAAGGTCATCTGCGGCCTGTCCGGCGGGGTCGACTCCTCAGTCGCCGCCGTGCTGATCCACGAGGCCATCGGCGACCAGCTGACCTGCGTCTTCGTCGACACCGGCCTGTTGAGGAAGGACGAGGCGACCCAGGTCACCCAGCTCTTCCGCGAGCACTACAACATTCCGCTGATCCACGTTGATGCGTCGAAGGAATTCCTCGGCGCACTAGCCGGCCAGTCGGACCCTGAGACCAAGCGCAAGACCATCGGCCGGGTCTTCATCGAGGTCTTCGACCGCGAGGCCCACAAGATCGAGGGCGCTGAATTCCTCGCCCAGGGCACTCTCTATCCCGACGTGATCGAGAGCGTCTCGTCGTCCAGCGGCAAGGCCCACGTCATCAAGAGCCACCACAACGTCGGCGGCCTGCCGGATTTCATGAAGCTGAAGCTGGTCGAGCCGCTGCGCGAACTCTTCAAGGATGAGGTGAGGGCGCTGGGCCGCGAGCTCGGCCTGACCGACGCCTTCGTGGGCCGCCATCCCTTCCCCGGGCCGGGTCTGGCCATCCGCATCCCCGGCGAAATCACGCCGGACGCGGTCGCCACCCTGCAGGAAGCCGACGCCATCTATCTCGAGGAGATCCGCAAGGCCGGTCTCTACGACCAGATCTGGCAGGCCTTTGCGGTGCTGCTGCCGGTGAAGACGGTCGGGGTCATGGGCGACGCCCGCACCTACGAGAAGGTGCTGGCCCTGCGCGCCGTCACCTCGACCGACGGGATGACCGCCGACTTCTTCGAATTTCCGTGGGACGTTCTCGGCAACACCGCGACGCGCATCGTCAATGAGGTGCGGGGCGTCAATCGGGTGGTTTACGACGTGACCTCGAAGCCGCCCGGCACCATCGAGTGGGAATAGTCAGCTAACGGCCTGGCTTCGCTCGAACACCCCGCAGGCGATCCGGTCGCCGCTGTCGCCCGACGGATCGGTCCGCTGGTCGTCCGCCGAGGCGTGAACCACGAAGGCCGACCCGTCCGCGTCGAACAGCCCGTCGAAACCGCCGCCCTCGAGCTGGTATTCCAGCATGCCGCGCCCATCCTGACCCACCGTCAGATTCGGCATGTCGCCGGCGTGCTGGCCCTGTGGATCCTCCAGCCCGTGCTGTTGGTTGGTCGGGTTCCAGTGCCCGCCCGCGCTTTCGAAGGTCGGGGCGTCGCAGCGTCCGGTCGTGTGGACGTGCACGCCGTGGTCTCCGGGCGGCAGGCCCTGGACCTCCAGCGAGATCATCACCTGCCCGTCGGCGGAAATAGCGGTGGCGCTGCCCGCCGCAGCGCCGTCCGCGGTTCGCAGCATGGCGACCCCCCGTGCGGCGTCGCCTGTCGCGCTCGCCGGAGCAGCAGCGGGGGCGGGGGTCTCCGCCGCCTCGTTCGACGTCTCGGGCGAGCCGCAGCCCGCCAGCGCGAATGTCAGGACCGTCGCGGTCCAGGCCAACCGGTTCATGAATGCCTCCTTCTGCCGTTCGTAGGCTCAAGGTATGGCGGCCCGATCCGTTCCCCGGCGAGAGTCGGCAGGGCCATCGCCGGAGCGGCGCGAGTGTTCTAGATTCGCGCAGATTCGCCGCGGCACGCGTCGCGCAGGGGGAGCCATGGGCCGCAAGCCGACCACGCCGGGCGTCAGCCGAAGCTCGTCGCGCAACGCCGTAAAGGCCGCGCCCGGCGTCGCCATTCCGGATCGCGGCGCTCCTCCTCCTCCGCCGGCGAAGCGCAAGCCGCTCTGGGCCCAGCTCTACTTTCAGGTGCTCGTCGCCATCGCTCTGGGGGCCCTGATCGGGCATTTCTTCCCCAGCGGGGTCAGCGCCGACGGCACGCCCGTCAAGGGATTGGGCGAACAGCTGAAGCCGCTGGGCGACGCCTTCATCCGGCTGGTCAAGATGATCATCGCGCCGGTGATCTTCCTCACCGTCGCTACCGGCATCGCTCACCTCAGGGACGTAGCCAAGGTCGGCAAGGTCGCCGCGAAGGCGTTCGCCTATTTTCTCACCTTCTCCACCTTCGCACTGATCATCGGTCTGATCGTCGCCAATGTGGTGCGGCCGGGCGCGGGCATGAACGTCGATCTGGCAAGCCTCGATAGCAGCGCCGTGTCCAGCTACGTCGCACAGGCGCACGAAGCCGGGATCGTGGCCTTCCTGATGAACATCATCCCCGAGACGGTGGTGGGCGCCTTCGCCGGCGGTGAAATCCTGCAGGTGCTGTTCTTCTCGATCCTGTTCGGCCTGTCGCTGGCCATCGTCGGCGACCGCGCCCAGCCGGTCCTGACCCTGCTGGAGAGCGCGTCCGAGGCCTTCTTCAAACTGGTGGCGATCCTGATGAAGGCGGCGCCGATCGGCGCCTTCGGGGCCTTCGCCTTCACCATCGGCCGCTACGGCATCGAGTCGATCATCAACCTCGCGGCGCTGGTCGCCACCTTCTACCTGACTTCGGCCCTGTTCGTGGTTGTCGTGCTGGGACTCGTTGCTCGGGCCAACGGCTTCTCAATCTTCAAACTGATCCGGTATCTGAAGGAAGAACTGCTGCTGGTGCTCGGCACCTCGTCGTCCGAGGCGGCGCTGCCCAGCCTGATGCAGAAGCTCGAGCGCGCCGGCTGCGACAAGCCCGTCGTCGGCCTGGTGGTGCCGACTGGCTATTCCTTCAACCTCGACGGCACCAACATCTACATGACGCTGGCAGCCCTGTTCATCGCCCAAGCCTGCGGCGTCGACCTGTCCCTCGGCGACCAGCTGCTGCTGCTCGCCGTGGCCATGCTCAGCTCCAAGGGCGCGGCGGGCGTCACCGGGGCCGGCTTCATCACTCTCGCGGCGACCCTCGCCGTGGTGCCCACCGTGCCGGTCGCCGGCATGGCCCTGATCCTCGGCGTCGACCGTTTCATGAGCGAGTGCCGAGCCCTGACCAACTTCATCGGCAACGCCGTCGCCACTATCGTCGTGGCGAAGTGGGAGAGGGGGCTGGACCGCGAAGCGCTGGATCGCGCCTTGCAGGCGGGCCCGACGCCTGTGACCGTTGGCGGCGTCGAGGCCGACGACGACTGAGCGATTGATCAGCCCCGCGCGGCGCGCTCCAGTTCGGCGACGTTCAGCCGCTTCATGTCCATCATGGCCTCAAAGGTGCGCTTCCTGACGCCTTCGTCGGGATCTGACAGGAACTGCGTCATCGCCCGCGGCACGATCTGCCACGACAGGCCGTACCGGTCCTTCAACCAGCCGCACTGCTCGGCCTCGGGCGCCGCGGACAGCGCCTCGGTCAGCCGGTCGACTTCGGCCTGGTCCTCGCAGTCAATCTGCAGCGAGACGGCCTCGTTGAATTTGAAATGAGGCCCGCCGTTCAGAGCGGTGTAGCGGCTGCCGGCGAGGGTGAACTCGACCACCAGCACGTCGCCTTGCCTGCCGCTGGGATAGTCGCCCGGTGCGCGGATCACCGCGTCGATGCGCGAGTCCGGCAGCAGAGAGACGTAGAAATTCGCCGCTTCCTCGGCCTGTTTGTCGAACCACAGGCAGGGGATGATCTTCTGGCGCGGGGGGAGGGCGGTCATGGCTGGTCTCCATTGCTGACCTCACCCCTATATTAAACGGACTGGTTAAATGCAAGAAGCGAGGCAGTCCGTCGCTTCTCCTCGTCTCCAGTGAGGGGGTGCCTATCGCCGGGAAGCCGCGCGGATCCGTTCGCGTGCGGTGGCGAGGGCTTGGCGAGGAGCGGTCCAGTTGGGCGCCCGTTCCGCCGCCTCGGCGTATTTGCGCTCCGCCGCGCGGTGCTCTCCCTGGCGGGCGAGGACATCGCCCCAGGACTTGAGCGGGTCGGCCCAGCGCGGACTTATGAGGCTCGCCCTCGCGAAGGCGGCGATGGCGCCGGATGCATCGCCCCGAGCGGCCTTGGCCTCTCCCCAGGCGAACCAGGCGTGGGGTAGGGACGGGGCGGCTTCGGTGGCGAGGCCGAACAGCCGGTCCGATTCCTGAACGCGTCCCTGTAGCGCGGCCATCACCGCCCGGGCCCGGAGGCACGGGTAACAGTCGCCTTTGGTCCCGGTCATCGCCGCCGAGGCGTCCTCGAGCCGGCCCTGACGCGCGAGGCTCTCGGCCATGATCGCGGTCAACTCGGCGCGGCCGAGGCTCTGCAGCAGGATCGGCCGCACGAGCACGGCGCTTTCCGAAGCCTGCCAGAGCTCCAGCACCCGGGCCCAATCCCTGTCTCCCCAAGCGACCAGGAATTCGACGTAGGCGGATATTTCGTCCGCATACTCCGGCAGGATCTGCCCGCTCCGTCTCGCCATGGCGCGGGCTCCGGCGGCGTCGTGGGCGAGCGCCAGGTCTCGTCCCGCCATCGCGAAGGCGTAAGACGAACAGTTGCTGCAGGCGAGTGGCGGCTGGTCGGGCAGGGGCTCCCCGGCAGCCTCGTTCAGCTCGGCGGCGCCGACGTAATCGCCGGCCAGTCGCCGGACCTCCGCCCGGTGCTGCAGGCTGTGCAGCGCCGCCCACCAGGGCGCCAGGTCAGCGGCGGAGCGGCCGCGCAGCAACTCGCCGCTTCTGGCGTACTCCGCCCTGGCTTCCTCGAGTCGGCCCAGATCCTTCAGCGAATCGGAGATCGCCACCGCCGCGAGCGGCTGGCGCTCGTCCAGAGCCCGGGCCCGGCGCGCGCGATCGAGCTTCTCCTCGCTGGTAGCGTCCAAACCGGTCCACTCGGCGAGCGCCCAAGCCCGGGCCTTTCGGGATCCCTGTATGGAAAGCTTCTGATAGAGGGCCCGCGCCTCGTCCACCCGGCCCGTCCGGACCAGATAGCTGGCATATCGGTCGGGCGACGTCATCTCGAAGACCGCCTCGGCCGCCAGCCGGATCGCCTCGTCAAATTCCGCCTCGGCCCTCGTGAAGCTCTTGCCCGCTGAACCAGAGGCCCGCGCGGTGATCGCATATCCGTCGGCGACGCGGACGACTTCGCCCGATACCCGGCGCTCGCGGCCCAGCCAAGACCGAAGGAATGCCCTCAGTTCGCCTATGGAGATGCCGGTTCGCGGTATCTCGACCGCCAGGTCCAGGTCGGAGGCGCGGCTGTATGAACTCGGCGCGCGGCTCGCCAGCGTGTCGAACTGCATGGCGGTCAGGGCGTCGCCGATGCGGGTGGCGACGACCTCGCCCGTCAGGCCCCGCTCCTCGAACGCGGGCGGGACCGAGAACGCCTCGAGGATCAGCCGTTCCGACCGCGCCGCGTCGACGACGAACAGTCCGAGGACGACCGCGGCCACGACGCCCACCGCGCCGGTCAACAACTTCAGCGCGAAACCGGCCCGTTCGCTCATGATCTGGGAACGGACCAGCCGCGCCTGATCGCAAATCAGTTCCCGTGACGCCGCCTGATCTGCAGCGCTCGATCCTTGGCCTCTGAGGGCGAGGTCGAGCGGGTCGAGCGTTTGCGGCGCCTCGTCGTTCCGGCTTGCGCTTGTTCCCTCCGCCGACATTTCGCCTCCACCCCTTACCCCGGAGACGACGGTACGATGGCGCTGCGTGAGGTCAAGCGCCACTGCAGCGCCCGCTCCGCTCGACGGTTTTGTCCGCCGCCCGGAAATGTGGGACACGGCGCCTTCCAGAAATGAGGAGCCAGAGTGACCCGCACGCTATTCGGAATCCCCAACTGCGACACCGTCAAGAAGGCGCGCGTCTGGCTTGACCAGCACGGCGTGGCCTATGCCTTCCACGACTACAAGAAGGCGGGGATCGAGCGCGCGCGGCTGGAGGGCTGGGTGTCCGAGCACGGATGGCAGACGGTGCTGAACCGCGCCGGGACAACTTTCCGCGCCCTCCCGGACGTAGACAAGACCCATCTCGACGCCGACCGCGCGGTGACCCTGATGCTGGCCCAGCCGTCGATGATCAAGCGCCCGGTGCTCGATCTCGGCGAGCGCACGCTGGTCGGCTTCAAGCCGGAACTCTACGCCGCCGCCTTCCCCTGATCAGCGCGTCAGCGTGAACCGCGCCGCCTCGCCTGCCTGGGCATTGGGGGCGAGCCAGACGTCGAACCGGCCCGGCTCCACGGTCGGCCGCAGGTCCGGCCCGAGGAACAGCAGGTCTGCGAAGCTCAGCGGCAGGCTGACCTCGACCGAATCCCCCGCTGGAACGGTCACGCGCCGGAACCCCTTCAGCAGCCGCACCGGCTGGGTGATCGAGGCAGCGAGGTCGCGGATATACAGTTGCACCATTTCGGAGGCCTCGCGCGACCCGCTGTTGGTCAGGGTGACCGAGGCCGTGATCTCGCCGTTCCACGCCATCGTCGGCGCCGAAAGCCGCACGGCGGAATACTGAACTGGTGCATAGGTCAGGCCGTGGCCGAACGGATAGAGGGCGGCGTTCGCCGTCTCGCGAAACTGCGCCTTGAAGCCTTCGTTGCGCGACGCCGCCGGGCGGCCGGTGGTCTTGTGAGCGTAGTAGAAGGGGGACTGGCCCGAGAAGTGCGGGAAGCTGACCGGCAGGCGGCCGGTCGGGGCGTGGTCGCCGAACAGCACGTCGGCGACGGCGTTACCGGTTTCCGAGCCGAGGAACCAGGTGGCCAGGATGGCCTGCGCGTCCTTGACCGCGCCCGCCAGCTCCATGGCGCGACCGTGCCTCAGGATGACCACCACCGGCTTGCCGGTCGCCGCAACCGCTTCCGCCAGCGCCAGCTGCGGCCCGGGGATCCCGATATCGACTCGCGACTGGGCTTCTGCCGACATATTCTGGCTCTCGCCGATGGCCAGCAGCACCACGTCGGCTTGCGACGCGGCGATGACCGCGGCCTCGATCCCCCCGGCGATCGCTGCCTCCACATCGGAGCCCTTGACCACGCTCAGGGACCCGCGGTCGCCAAGCGCCGCCCGCAGGCCTTCCTCCAGCGACACCGACAGCTTTTCGTCCTTGAAGATCGACCACGGCCCGAACAGGTCCGTCTTGTCCGCCCCGAACGGTCCGATCAGGGCGATCCGTTTTCCGGTCTTGGGCAGCGGAAGCAGATTCCGGTCGTTCTTCAGCAGCACGATCGATTTTCGCCCGGCCTCGCGGGCCAGCGCCAGATGTTCGCGGCTGCCGGTGACGCGCCGCTCCACCCGCACGTCCGAGCCGCGGTACGGGTTCTCGAACAGACCCAGCGCCGCCTTGGTCATCAACACCCGCCGCACCGCCTCGTCGACCCGCTCAACCGGCACATCCCCGGACTGCACCAGCTCCGGAATGTGCTTCATGTAGAGGCCGCTCTTCATCGACATGTCGACGCCGGCCATCAGGGCGAGGCGCGCCGCGTCGCGACCGTCAGCGGCGTAGCCGTGGGCGATCAGCTCTTCCTCGGAGGTGTAGTCCGAGACCACGAATCCGGCGAAGCCCCATTCGCCGCGCAGGATGTCGGTCAGCAGCCAGTGGTTGCCGCTGGTCGGCACGCCGTTCAGATCGTTGAAGGCGCTCATCGTCGACAGGGCGCCGGCGTCGAAGGCGGCCTTGAACGGCGGCAGATAGACGGAGCGCAGCTCCAGCTCGCTCATGTCGGTCGAGTTGTAGTCCAGCCCCGCCTCGGCGGCGCCATAGGCCGCGAAATGCTTCGGACAGGCCAGCAGCGACGACCAGTCCTTCAGGTCGTCGCCTTGGAAGCCTCGCGTCCGCGCCGCGGCGAACAGATTGCCCAGCAGCACGTCCTCGCCGGCGCCCTCGACGACCCGGCCCCAGCGCTGGTCACGGCCGATATCGACCATCGGAGCGTAGGTCTGGTGCACCCCCGCCGCGCCGCCCTCGACGGCGGCGGCCCGCGCCGTGCGCTCGGCGAGGTCGACATCCCAGCTGGCCGCTTCGCCCAGCGGCACCGGGAAGGTGGTGCGCAGGCCGTGAACGATGTCGGCGGCGAACAGCAGGGGAATGCCGAGCCGGCTTTCCTCCACCGCCATCTGCTGGACGAAACGGGTCGTCGCCGCCCCGACGCCGTTGAACAGGGCACCCATCCGCCCGGCACGAATTTCGGCGGCGGTCTGCTCCTGGTTCGAGTCCAGCGTATCGCCGGGGTTCACCCCCTCCGGCCGCCACCGGAACGGGTCGTTCTGGAGGGTAAGCTGACCCGCCTTCTCCTCGATCGTCATGCGGGCGATCAGGGCGTTAACCCGCTCCAGATTCACCGCCGCCTGCGCCATCGCGATCCGCGGCGCCATCATCAGCCCGGCCGCCAGGGCGCCTCCGGCCAGTAGCGCGCGGCGGGTGGGGACGGGGAGGGGCAGGTGGCGCATGTAACCGGTTCCATCTGAGAGGCTGTGCAGGACTAAACGGCGCGCCGCCCCGCGCCTACCCTCGATCGATCACAAGGCGTTGCGTTGGCTCAGCGCTGTCGCCGCAGCCAGTCGATCACCGCCGCGCGTTCGATGGTGGTCCCGCCCTGATACGGCATGGTCGTTCCGGGCACGACGCCTTCGGGATCCGCGAGATAGCGTTCCAGCGCGGGCTCGTCCCAGACGAGTCCCCGGCGACCCGCCGCCTTCATCGCGTCGGAATAGGCGAAGCCTTCGACGCTTCCGGCGCGGCGCCCTACGATCCCTCTCAGGGACGGCGCCGGGCTACGCGGGTCGTCGGACCGTACCGAATGGCACGCTGCGCATCGCTGAAACGCGCGCCCGCCGGGGTCCGGCGCCGCCTGCGGGGCTGGCGACGCGAGGACCAGAATCAACAACCAGCTCACGCGCAGGGCTCAGTCTTTGTAGTGGATGACGACCAGTCGGTCCGTGCCCGATTCCGCGCCCCAGACCTCGCCCGGCCGACCCAGCATCTGACGGACGTTCGCGCCGGCCCGGTCGCTGGGAAAGCTCTGGAAGGTCTCCGTCGCCGGATCGAAGCGGACGATGGCGTTGGCGGCGAAGTCGGTCAGCCAGACCTTGTCGGCCTCGTCGACATAGACCGAATAGGTCTTCGGGGCCTCGCCCGGCAGTTTCCAGGTGCGCCAGCTGCCGTCCCGAGGGTCGTGCACACTGACGTTGCCGCTGTTCCACTCGCTGACCCAGATTCGGCCCTGGCTGTCCGACCAGACCCGGCGCGCGCCCTGGTTCGGGGTCGGCGGCTCGACGATGGTGGCCTCGCCGGTGTCCAGATCGACCTTGGCGATATGGCTGCCGGCCAGCGACGCGTACCAGACCTCGCCCGTCGGGGTCGTGGTGATGCCGTAGGGCCCCCGACCGCGGGGCGCGGCCCAGACCTTCATGTCGTCGGTGGCGGGGTCGAGCCGCCCGTAGAAGCCGGTCTGGCCGGTGAACCAGATGCGTCCCCGATGATCGAAGGTGGCTGTGTTCATGTTGATCGGGCCGGTGTCCTCCGGTAGCGGCCAGACCCGGACCTCGCGGGTCTCGCGGTCGACGCGCACGATAGCGTTCTGGCCGCCGTCGGTGATCCAGGCGTCGCCGTCCGGCCCGACGATGACGCCGTGAGGCGCCGAGCCCTCGCCCAGCGGCACAATTGTCGTCTCGCCTGTCTCCGGGTCGAGAATACCGTGGGCGCCGCCGCGCTGGACGGTCCACCAGACCTCCTTGCCGTCGGCCGTCACGGCGACGTCGTGGGCGCGGCCGCCCGGCGGCACGTCGTAGTAGCGCACCTCCTGGGCCGAGGCGGGCAGGGACAGGATGCAGGCCGCCAGCGGGGCGGCGAAAGAGATCCAGAAGCGGTGCATGGCGAAACCTCCCAATTCCGTTGATCCACCATACCGCATTGTCGTCGCGGAGGATGCGGCGGAAGCGCGCGCCTCAGCCTTCGACGTCGGTATCGGGCCGATCGTGACCGTCGGCCCGTTCCGTGACCCAGCGTCCCGACGCATCGGCGTATTCGATCAGGGTGTTCTCGTCCGGCACCTTCTGCTCGCGGGCTGCCGCCACCGCCGCCGCCCGGGCCGAATCGTGATCCGGATAGGTCTCCGAATAGGTGTCGCCCAGCTGGTAGGCCCAGCCCCCGTCGTGTTCGACGATGCGATAGGTGATCTGGACCATGGACGGTTCTCCGGAGGGGCGCGGGGTCAGGCGGCGACAGGGGCCGAACGCGGGGCAGGCGTGGCAGTTGCAGGCCAACGGCGCCGCTTTCACCGCCTTACGAAAGTTTCACCCGCCGGTTCGCATCCGTATGGCGCATCCGTCGCCTCTTGTCGTCAGAAGGCCGAAGCATCAGGCTCCGGTCGAACGTAGAAGGGATACGAATATGGACGGCGAGGTTCTGATACCGCTTGCTGGCATTGGCATGATCATCGCGATCGTGTTGGGGCCGGTTTACCTGAAGTCCCGCGAACGCAAGGAACTGCAGGAGACTGTCCGCGCAGCGATCGACAAGGGTCAGCCGCTGCCTCCCGAAATGATCGAGGCCATGACCCGGGACGTCTCCAAGACCCTGCCGTCGCGGACCCGCGACATTCGCCGGGGCATCATCTGGCTGGCCGTCGGCATCGGCATTGCGGCCTTCAGCTATGCGAGTTCCATCGGCTGGCACGACACGGACGCGGCTGAAGTGTTCGGTGGTATGGCCGGGATTGCGGCCATTCCCGTGACGATCGGACTGGCCTTCCTGGTCCTCAGTTTCTTCAACAAGAACAAGGACTGAGACGGGCCGGACAGGGGGACACACCATGACCCAAGCCTTGGTCGATCGACACGACGTCGAGCTCGCCGCCCTTGCGGCGGCGGGCGGTCGGCGAGAGTTCGGAGAGCTCGTCCGCCGCCACGGTTCGGCGGTGCGCGCCCTTCTTCGACGGATGGGGGCCCAGCCCTCCCTCGCCGACGACATCGCCCAGGACGCCTTCATCCAGGCGTTCCAGCGGTGCGGCGAATTTCGCGGCGAAGGCACCTTCGCGGCCTGGGTCAAGCGGATCGCGGCGCGCCTCTACATCAAGCGGGTCGCCAAGGAAGCCCGCTATATCGCTGAAGTCGAACAGGAAGAAGTGGCGCCCACCGCCGATCAGGCGGGGCTGATGGACCTCGACGAGGCCCTGAAGGCGCTCAGCGAACCCGAACGGCTCTGTGTATCCCTCTGTCACGGAGCGGGTATGGCGCATCCCGAGATCGCCTCCGCCCTGAATTTGCCACTCGGTACGGTGAAGTCTCATGTCAAACGTGGTCTGGATAAACTCCGTGCGCGACTCCAGCCGGACTCCGCACAGCCCCAAAACCCAACCCTGGGGAGAGCGCAGCATGTCGGCTGACGAGTTCGATCCCTTCGTGGAACGTCTGTTCGCGCGGACGCCCACCATGCCCGACGCGCCGCTGTTCACCGCGCAGGTGGAGCAGCGGTTGCAGAAGGGATCCCACATCCGCTTTCTCGCCCTGTCGCTGGCCGGCCTCGTCGGTGGCGCCGTGGCCGTGCGCGAGACCATGGCCGTCGATCTCGACGCCCGGGATGGCGTGGTCGCCGGCGACGCCCTCGGGCAGGGCATCCAGTCCGCTTCGCTCAATGTGCAGGGGTCGATCCAGGGCGCGCTCGAGCAGGCGGGCCTGGCCAATCTCGAACTCGGCTCGATGGGCGGAATGCAGCTTTTCTGGATCGCCGCCGCCGCCCTGATCGCAGTCGCCGCCGCCGGCGTGATGAAGCTGTCGCAGGAAGGCTGACCAGACCCATCATCCCCGCTGCGGGGGATGACGGCCGGTCCGCACATCCCTATCTAGGCTTCCGAACAGGAGGCGCCCCATGTCCAGCCAGAAGCAGGAAGCCGTCCGTCGTATCGCCGCGCCGGATATCCGGGCCCGCAAGGGCGGGGAGCCCCTGGTCTGCCTGACCGCCTACGACGCCCCGACGGCAGCGCTTCTCGACGGACATTGCGATCTCCTGCTGGTCGGCGACAGCGTCGGTATGGTCGTCCACGGCATGCCCAACACCGTCGGCGTCACGCTGGAGATGATGATCCTGCACGGCCAGGCGGTCATGCGCGGATCGAAGCGGGCGATGGTCGTCATCGATATGCCGTTCGGCTCCTATGAAGGCGGCAAGGAGCAGGCCTACGACAACTGCGCCCGCGTCATGAAGGAGACCGGCGCCCAGGGTGTGAAGCTCGAAAGCGGCCCCACTGTCGCGGAGACCATCGCCTATCTGGTCCAGCGCGGCATTCCGGTCATGGGCCACGTCGGCCTGCGGCCGCAGGCCGTGCTGACCGACGGAGCGTTCAAGGCGAAGGGCCGGACCGGCGAGGAGCGCTTCCGTGTCATGGCGGAGGCCGAGGCCACCGCCGACGCCGGAGCCTTCGCCATCGTTATCGAGGGCGTGGCCGAGGGGCTGGCGCGCGAGATCACGGGGGCGGTCGACAAGCCGACCATCGGCATCGGCGCCTCGGCCGCCTGCGACGGCCAGATTCTCGTCACGCCGGACATGCTGGGCCTGTTCGACTGGACGCCGAAATTCGTTCGCCGCTACGCCGATCTGCGCTCCGAGGTGGATCGGGCGGTCGGCGAATACGCCGCGGACGTCAGGGCCCGCCGTTTTCCTGCCGAAGTCGAGACCTACTTCTCGAAAAAGCCGGTTTCGCCGTAAAGCCCGCGTTGCGGCGCGGGGAACGAGTCTCTAGGGTCCGGCCGGTTGGATTTTCTGCGACTTTTGGGGCGACGTATCCGTGGTTGATGTCTTCGATCAGGTCGAGGAGGAGCTTCGCTCCGATCGATACAAGCGGCTGGCCCGCACCTGGCTGCCGGTCGTCGGCGGCCTGCTTCTGGTCGCCCTGGTCGCCGCGCTCGCGTGGTGGGGCTGGCAGAGGATGGAGACATCGAAGGCCGACAAGGCCTCGATCGCCTATCAGCGGGGTCTGGAATCGCTCGAGGCGAACAACCTCGTCGGCGCCGACGCCGCCTTCACCCAAGCCGCCGACGAAGGCAACGCCGCCTACAAGGCTCTGGCGCTCCAGCATCGCGCCGGCATCGCAATCCAGCAGGACCGCGTCCCCGCCGCCGTCGAACTGTTCGACGAAGCGGCCGGGGCTTCGCGCGATCCTCTGCTGCGTGACGCAGCCATCTACAAAGCGGCCCTCGTGCTGATGGATACCAGCTCCCTGGAGGATATTCTGGCGCGGCTCGAGCCGCTGACGGAAGAGAGGCGGCCGTTCCGCGCCTTCGCCCGTGAAGCCCAGGCCATGGCCCAGTTGCAGCACGGCAAGACGGCCGAAGCTCGTTCCACCCTCGTGGTTCTCAAGAACGGCCTCGACACGCCGAGGGAGATCAGCCAGCGCGCCGACCTGGCCATTTCGGCGATCGACGACGGCACGGCCGCCAATCTCCCCGCCATCACCCGGGCCGTCGCCGGGCTCGAGGCCGAGGCGTCCGCCGCCCGCGCCGCCCCCGCGCGCGGCGCCGCTCAGGCGCGCGGCGCCGAAGGCGCCCCGGCCGCGCCGGTCCGCCCGTGAACCCCGCTTTCAGGACCTCTCCCATGAATCGCGTGCTCAAAGTCGCCCTGCTGAGCGGTCTTGCCGTTACCGTCGCCTCCTGCGGCACGATCCGCAACGTGCTGCCCTTCGGCCTCGGCGGACAGGACAAACCCCAGGCCACCGCCAGCGAAGGCCAGCGCGTTTCGGTGCTGGAGTTCGAACAGCAGCTCGCGCCGTCCGCCGCCCTCTCCGGCCGCGACTTCTTCCTTCCCGGACCTCAACCGGCCACGGCCTGGACCCAGCCGGGCGGCTCTGCTGACAACGCCGTCGAGCACGTCGCCGCGGCTCCGGAGTTTACTGTCGCATGGCGCCGCGACATCGGCGCGGGTTCGTCCAAAACGCGCCAGGTGATGGCCCCCGTCGTCGCCGACCAGGGCCGTGTCTTCACCCTCGACGGCGAGGCGACGGTCACGGCCGTCGATTCCTCCAGCGGCTCGGTCGCCTGGAAGGTCAGCGTCAAGCCGGATGAGCAGGAGTTCAAGCGGGGCTTGTTCGACTTCGGCCTCGGCGGCAGTTCCACGGGCGGCGGCTTCGGCGGCGGCGTGGCTGTCGGCGAGGGCAAGGTGTTCATCTCATCGGGCTATCGGACCGTCACCGCGGTCGATCAGGCCACGGGCGCCGTGCTCTGGACCACGCCGGTCGATGTGCCGATCCATGGCGCTCCGACGGTGGCTGGCGGCCGGGTCTATGTCGTCGACGTCGAGAACCAGATGATGGCCCTCGACGTGAACACCGGCCAGCAGGTCTGGGCCTACCGTGGCATCCCCGAGCCCGCCCGCATCATGCGCGCCTCCAGCCCCGCCGTGACCGGCGATACCGTCATCGCCCCGTTCTCGTCGGGCGAGCTGGTGGCCCTGCGCGCCTCGACCGGTCAGCCGGTCTGGCAGCAGGTGCTGTCGAACACCAGCCGGACGAGCGCTCTTTCGGAGATCCGGGACATCGCCGGACGCCCCGTAGTCAGTCGCGGGGTCGCCTACGCCATCAGCCACTCCGGCCAGATGTCGGCCATTGATGTCCGCACCGGCCAGCCGAAGTGGGAACTGCCCGTCGCCGGCGTCAACGCCCCCCTCCCGGTCGGCGATGTCGTCTACGTCGTCTCCAAGGCCGGCGAACTGACCGTCGTCAACCGCGAAACGGGACAGGTCTACTGGACCCGCGACCTCAACGAGGGCCGTGTCCGTCAGGAGGGAGGCTTCTTCGGCTTCTGGGATCGCACCGTGCGTCCCACCTGGTCCGGCCCCTTGCTGGCGTCCAACCGGCTCGTGCTGGTCAATTCGGACGGCGAACTGGTGGCCTTTGATCCGAAGACAGGCCTGCAGACCGCCTCCCTCAAGCTTGGCGGACCCGCCTTCATTGCGCCGGCCGCCTACAACGGCGCCCTGTACGTGCTCACCGACCGGGGTCAGCTCGTCAGCATTCGCTGACGCTATAGCCCTCAATCTGCGTTAGAAGGCCGGCATGGCTCTCAAGGTCGCCATCGTCGGCCGCCCCAATGTGGGCAAGTCGACCCTGTTCAACCGCCTTGTCGGCAAGCGCCTCGCGCTGGTCGACGACCGCCCCGGCGTGACCCGCGACCGGCGCTACGCCGACGGCAATATCGGCGACATCGACCTGACGCTGATCGACACCGCCGGCTACGAGGACGTCACTGACGAAAGCCTCGAATCCCGGATGCGCGAACAGACCGAGGCGGCGCTCGAAGACGCCGACCTGATCCTGTTCATGATGGACGCCCGCGAAGGCGTCACCGCCCTGGACCGCATCTTCGCCGAACGCCTGCGTCATCAGCACAAGCTGGTCATACTGCTGGCCAACAAGTCCGAGAGCCGCGAGAGCGGCGGCGGCATCGGCGAGGCCTATGCGCTCGGCTTCGGCGAGCCGGTCGCCATTTCCGCCGAGCACGGCGAGGGCATGGCCGATCTCTACGCCGCCGTGGTCGCGGCGAGCGCCGACATCTTCATCGAGGAGGTCGACGAGCCCGACAAGCCGATCCGCATCGCCATCATCGGCCGCCCCAACGCCGGCAAGTCGACCCTGATCAATCGCCTGATCGGCGAGGACCGCATGCTGACCGGCCCCGAGGCCGGCATCACCCGCGACTCCATCTCGGTCGACTGGGAATACGAGGGCCACAACATCCGGCTCGTCGACACCGCCGGCATGCGCCGCAAGGCGCGGGTGCAGGAGAAGCTGGAGAAGCTGTCGGTGGCCGACACCATCCGCGCCATCACCTTCGCCGAGGTGGTCGTGCTGGTCATGGACAAGGACGACGCCTTCGACACCCAGGACCTGCAGCTGGCCGATCTGGTCGAGCGCGAGGGCAGGGCGCTCGTCTACGTCGCCGCCAAATGGGACCTCGAGACCGAGCCCCAGTCCCGCCTCGCCAAGCTCCAGCAGATGGCGGAGGACAAGCTGCCCCAGCTCAAGGGCTCGCCTTTCGTCGCCCTGTCGTCGCACAGCGGTCGCGGCGTCGAGCGGCTCATGCCCGCCGTGCTCCGGGCCCACGCCACCTGGTCGGTCAAGGTCAAGACCAAGGACCTGAACACCTGGCTGTCGCTGGCCACCCAGCGCCACCCGCCGCCGGCCGTCGACGGCAAGCGGATCAAGCCCAAATACATGGCCCAGACCAAGGCCCGGCCGCCAACCTTCGTGCTGATGGCCAGTCGCGCCGAGGCCATGCCCGAGCAGTACAAACGCTATCTGATCAACAACCTGCGGGAGTCCTTTGACCTCCCGGGCACGCCGATCCGGCTGATCGTCAAGTCTGGCAGCGAGAACCCCTACGCCCCCGGCGGCGCCAAGTCCGGCCCGGAACGCTACAAGGGCGACGCCAAGACGGCTCCGCGCCGCGTCATCAAAAAGGCCGAGCGGGAGGACCGCCTGTCCAACCTGCCCGGCAAGGCGCTGGAGCAGAAGAAGACCGGCAAGGGCAAGAGCAAGCCGCTGTCAGGCCTGAAGTCCAGCGCCAACAAGAAGGCCGGCTCGTCCGTCGCCGTCCAGAAGGGCGCGCGCGGCGGGGCGCGTCAGGTCTCACGCTCGGGCCGCGTCCGCACCGGCCAGAAGCACGCGCCGAAGAAGTAGGCGGAGTTATCGGCCGCGCGCCGCCAGAAGCGGGATGAAGCCGAACGCCATCTGGGCGAGGAGGCCGATCGCGCCTGCGGGCGTCGCCCAGGCCGCGAACTGCTCCGTCAGAGGCCGCGCGAACAGAAGCAGCGCCATACCCGTCTCGATGGCCATCAGCAGGGCGAAGGCCACCATTCCCATGGTCAGCCGGTCTGTCGCCGCCGCCGGGATCGAAAACCGTCGGATGCTCCATCCGGCGGCGAACCAGCTGACCAGCAGAATGATCGGCGTCTCGATGAGGACAGCCGCGACCTCGCCGGTCACGGGCGCGATGAAGAGCGTGCGGAGGACGCCCACGACGAAGGCGACGCTGAAGACGATCGCGACATAGGTCGCCGCCGCCGGCAGAGCCCGGCGCTTCATCAGATCAGCGCCGCCACGCCCGGCCCCTCGCTCCATTCCTTGAACTTCACCTCCAGCGGCGGCTCCACGTCCCCGCGCGCCAGTTCGACCACCAGCGGGCCAATTGCCGAGGGATGCACCACCGTCTCCGGATCCTCCCCCGGGTAGGCCTGCGCCCGCAGTTGGGTCCGCATCCGGCCCGGATCCACGATCGACACCCGGATCGGCATCGATTCGATCTCGTCCGCCCAGCATTTCATCAGAGCCTCGGCCCCCGCCTTGGTCGCCGCATAGGCGCCCCAGAAGGCCTTCGGCGCACTCGCGACGCTGGTCGTCACATGGATCACCCGTCCGGCGTCGGACGCCTTCAGCAGCGGCTCCAGCGAGCGGATCAGGCGATAGACGGCGGTGAAGTTGGTCTTCTCGACCTTGGCGAAACCGCGCGGGTCGGCGTGACTGACCGGCGTCAGCCCCTCGGCGCCCATGCTCGCCGCCGCCTGCACCCAGACGTCAAGCCGCCCGAAGCGCTCGAAGATGGCCCCGCCGAGCCGGTCGATGGCGCCGCCGTCCACCAGATCGAACGGGATCAGCGTCGCGTGCCTTCCGGTGGCGGCGAAAATGGCGTCGTCCAGCTCCTCCAGCCCGCCTTGCGTCCGCGCCGTCGCGATCACGTGCGCCCCGGCCCTGGCCAGCGCCAGCGCGCTCTCATAGCCGATGCCGCGCGAGGCCCCGACGACGAGGGCGATGCGGTCTTTCAGGGGAAGGTCGGTCATGGCGGCCTGATAGCGCGCGCGCCGCTCTGGCGGAAGCTAGAACCCGGCCGCGGGCTGCCACAGGCTGAAGCTGACGCCCTGGTCGTCTGACACCACCGCGGTCCGCCCGGACTTGCTGTCCGACGGCACCGCCGCCTGACCCCCCAGCTCGGTGACACGCTCGCACAGGGCGTCGACGTCATCGACCCGGAAATAGAGGTGCGGCAGCTCTCGGGCCCGCTCCACCTTGGTGAAGCCGCACGGCGGATCGCTGTCCGCCACATGGGCGTAGGTCTCGTGCGACGACGCCTCGTCGAAGGTCCAGCCGAACAGGGCGCTGTAGAAGGCCCGCGCCTTGTCGATGTCCGGGACGCCGATGGTGAAGTAGCCGAGCTGGATCATGCGCCTTAAGCGCTGACGAGCAGGGAAAGTTGCCGGGCCGCCACTTCGCGCCCGCCCTCCTCGATCTCGCGGTCCAGTAGCCGGGTCGGATACTCGCCGGTGAAATAGTGGTCCGTGAACTGCGGATGGCGCGGATCGCGCGGCCCGGCCTCCATCGCCTCGTACAGCCCGTCGACCGACAGGAAGCCCAGCGAGTCGACCTCGAGGTGGGCCCGCATCTCTTCCAGGGTGTGGTTGGCGGCGATCAGCTGGTCCCGCTCGGGCATGTCGATGCCGTAGAAGTCCGGCCACAGGATCGGCGGCGAGGCCGAGCGCAGGTGCACCTCGGTCGCCCCCGCGGCCCGCACAGCCCGCACCAGCTTCACCGAAGTGGTGCCGCGCACGATCGAGTCGTCGATCAGCACCACCCGCTTGCCCTCAATGACCGAACGGTTCGGGCTGTGCTTCATGCGCACGCCCTTCTGCCGCGCGCCCTGGCTCGGCTGGATGAAGGTGCGGCCCAGATAGTGGCTGCGGATGATCCCCATTTCATAGGGGATGCCGCTTTCCTGGGCGTAGCCCAGAGCCGCCGGCACGCCTGAGTCGGGCACCGGCACCACCACATCCGCCTCGACGGCGTGCTCCCGCGCCAGCGTCTGGCCCATCCGTTTGCGGACGCCGTACACCGACTTGCCGTTCACGATGCTGTCGGGGCGCGAGAAATAGACGTACTCGAACAGGCAGGGCCGCGCCGCGCGGGTCGGGAAGGGCTTCAGCGACTGCAGCCCGCCCTTGTCGATGACCACGATCTCTCCGTGTTCGACGTCGCGTTCGAAGGTGGCGCCGATGGTGTCGAGGGCGCAGGTCTCCGAGGCCAGCACCCAGGCCTCGCCCAGACGGCCCAGCACCAGCGGCCGGATACCCAGCGGGTCGCGCGCGCCGATCATCTTCGACCGCGTCTGGCAGACGAGGGCGTAGCCGCCCTCGATCCGGCCGACGGCGTCGATGAAGCGGTCGACGATCTTGGCCTTCCGGCTGCGCGCGATCAGATGAAGGATGACCTCCGAGTCCGAGGTCGACTGGAAGATCGCCCCTTCGCCGACCAGCTGGTTCCGCAGATAGAGGAAGTTGGTCAGGTTGCCGTTATGGGCGATGGCGATGCCGCCCGAGTCCAGATCGGCGAACATCGGCTGGATGTTGCGCAGGAAGCTGCCGCCTGCGGTCGAGTAGCGCGTGTGGCCCACGGCCGCCGATCCGGGCATCCGCTCCGGCAGGTTCGCTCCGCCGAACGCCTCGCCGACCAGGCCCATATGCCGCTCGGTGTGGAAGCGGGCTTCGTGCACGCTGGCGATGCCGCAGGCTTCCTGGCCGCGATGCTGCAGGGCGTGAAGGCCGAGGGCGACGACGGCCGCGCCCGCGTCCGCCTCCGCGCCCCATACGCCGCAGACGCCGCACTCGAGGCGGAGTTGCTCGTCATCGGCGTCACGCCAATGCTCGCGGTGAACGACGGGGTCGGCGATGGAATGGGGCATCGTCGGGGCTCCGATGACCGGGATATGCGACTAGGGGGCGGTGCGCGGGGAGGTAGGCCCGGAATCTGTCGGGGGCAAGGCGTCATCGTCCTTAAACCCGTCGCTCACGGACGAAGTGACCACCGGCGTCAGGGCGTCCGCGCCGCGGCCTATCCCCGGCAGCACGATCTGGATCGCCCGCGCCGCGCCCGCGGTCAGCGGCCGCAGGGCCGCCTCGCTGAGCCAGCGCGGCGTCTTTTCGCCCGGCATGGCGGCCACGATGACCAGATGGATCGCGCCCAGCAGCACCAGCGCGCGCCCGGCCCCGACGAATACCCCGACGAACCGGTCGATCCGGCCCAGAGACGGGTGCGCCTGCGCCCGCTTCGACAGGGTCGAGCCGAAGATGCGGATGCCGAAATAGATCAGCAGGAACGAGGTGACGGCCGCCAGAATGGTGCCGCCCCAGTCGGGATCGATCAGGCCGCGCCCGATCGGGGCCGTAACCGGCAGCGCCACGAGGGCGATGAAGGCCGCCAGCACGAAGCTCAGCAGGGTGATGATCTCGCGCGTGCCGCCCCGCACCCAGCCGGCGGCGGCCGAGGCCAGGATGACCAATATGGCGATGACGTCGAAACCGGTCATGTGGGCTCGGGAAGCGGACGTTCCGTCATCAGTAGCGGTTTTGTGAGATTCGTTCGACCGCTTCGGTCAGCCGGTTGACCGCCGTCACCTTCACGCCCTTGTCCTTCACCGTCAGCGGCGGCGACAGGGCCTGGTCGAAGCCCAGCTTCTGCGCCTCCCTCAGCCGCGCCTCGGCCCGGCCGACGGCGCGGATTTCGCCCGACAGGCTGATCTCGCCGAACACTACGCAGCCCTGCGGCAGGGGCATGTCGGTCGCCGAACTGACCAGCGCCGCCGCCGCCGCCAGATCGGCCGCCGGCTCGTTGATGCGCAGACCGCCCGCGACGTTCAGATAGACGTCCTGATCGCCGAAGCCGAAGCCGCAGCGCGCCTCCAGCACCGCCAGCACCATGGCCAGCCGGCCCGTGTCCCAGCCGACCACCGCCCGGCGCGGCGTGCCATAGGCCGACTTCGACACTAGCGCCTGCACCTCGACCAGCACCGGGCGCGAACCCTCGATGCCGGCGAACACCGCCGCCCCCGGGGCCCGGTCCTTGCCCTCGCCGAGGAACAGGGCCGAGGGATTGGCCACCTCGCGCAGCCCGGCGTCGCCCATCTCGAACACCCCGATCTCGTCGGTGGCCCCGAAGCGGTTCTTGCCCGCCCGCAGGATGCGGAACGGATAGCCGCGCTCGCCCTCGAAGCTCAGCACCGCATCGACCATGTGCTCGACGACGCGCGGTCCCGCGACCTGACCGTCCTTGGTCACATGGCCGACCAGCACCACGGCCACGCCCTGTGACTTGGCCAGCCGCACCATCTCGCCGGCGCAGGCCCGCACCTGGGTCACCGACCCCGGCCCCGCCTCATGCGCGTCGGACCACAGCGTCTGGATCGAATCGACGATGACGATGTCGAATCTCTCGCGCTTCAGCGTGCCGAGGATCTCCCGCAGCGCCGTCGCCGAGGCCAGCTCGACCGGAGCTTTCTCCAGCCCCATCCGCTTCGCCCGCGCCCGGATCTGCTCGACCGCCTCCTCGCCCGAGATATAGGCCACCCGCCGTCCCGACAGGGCCGCCCGCCCGGCCACGTCCAGCAGCAGGGTCGACTTGCCGACTCCCGGATCGCCGCTCAGCAGTATGGCCGAGCCCGGCACCACGCCCCCGCCGCAGACGCGGTCGAACTCGGTCACCCCGGTGACGATGCGCGGCGGCTCGGGCGTGTCGGACTGCAGGGTCTCGAACTGGACCCCGCGCGTGCGGCTGCTCGCCGCCGGCTTCAGCGCTCCGGGAGGGGCCGAACGGCTCTCCTCGACGATGGAGTTCCACTGACCGCAGGCCCCGCACTGGCCGGACCACTTGCCATGGACCGCCCCGCAGGACTGACAAACATAGATTGCACCGTCTCGAGCCATGCGGTTTGGCTTACAGGAGTCCGCGCGGGCGGGGCAGGGGGCTCAGGCCGCCCTACGTCCGATTTTGACGTAGGCCGATCTCGTACACGGCTCAGCCGACATAGGCCCGGGGAACCCGCGCCGCGACGGAGGTGAGCAGCTCCCACGCCACCGTGCCCGCCGCCTGCGCCGCATCGTCCAGCAGCCGGTTCGGCCCGAACAGCTCGACAGCCTCGCCGACCGCGATTTCCAGCCCCGTCACATCGACGGCGCACACGTCCATCGACACCCGCCCGATGATCGAACGAAACTCGCCGCCGACCCACACCTCTCCCCGCGGACTGGAGCTGCGCAGCATCCCGTCCGCATAGCCCGCCGCCGCGGTGGCGACCCGGCGGGGCCTATCGGCGACGAAGCCGCGCGAATAGCCGACGCTCTCCCCAGCCGGCACGTCGCGCACCTGAAGCACCTCGGCGGTGAAGGTCGCCACCGGCCGGATGCGCGCGTCTGGTCGCCCCTCCGGTCCACCGCCGTACAGGCAGATACCCGGCCGCGACACGTCGAAGGCATAGTCGCCGCCCAGAAATATCCCCCCCGAATTGGCGAACGAGCGGACGGTCCCCGGATAACGCGCGGCCGCCGCAGCGAAGGCGTTCCTCTGCCGCGCGTTCATCGGCTCGGAGGGATCATCGGCGCAGGCGAGGTGACTCAGCACCAGATCCAGCCCCCGGAATGGCTCCGGCGCAGCCTCCGGCCGGAAGCCGAGCCGGTTCATCCCGGTATCGATCTGTAGCCCGCAGGCCCCGCCGCCCGCCGCTCGCCACTCCGTCAGCTGCTCCTCGGTGTTCAGCACCGGACGCAGGTCGGCCTCGCGCAGCCGCGCCGCCCGGCCTGCCAGACACCCGTCGAGCACATAGATGGCTGGCGCGCCGCCCAGCGCCGCCCTCAGCTGTTCGCCCTCGCCGGTCCGCGCCACGAAGAAGGTTCGGGCCCCCTCCCGCATCAGCCGCTCGGCGCAGGCCACGGCGCCCAGCCCGTAGCCGTCGGCCTTCACCACCGGATGCACCGGCACCCCTCCAACCTGCTCCAGCGTGCGGTAGTTGGCGGCGAGGGCCTCCAGATCGACAGTGAGCAGGGCGGGAGCGGTCATGCCTCATCTAGAGCCGGCGCGTTGTGCGATGCAACAACGGGCCGGCCGTTTGACGCGCCGCCTCGATGAGCGTCTGATGACGCTGTTACGCGAGGAGCCGACCATGGCCATCGTTCAACTGCTTCGTCTCGCCATTTTGACGCTTGCTCTGGGCTCCGGTCTCGGCGGGGTCGCTCTGGCCGAGGACGAGCCCGGCGGCGGGAACGCCATGGGCGGCGATGAAATCTCCAGCACCCACCACGTCGGTCCGCACCAAGGGCCGATCGGGCCCTATCTCAGCGCCGCCGAACTCCGGAACTGGCCGCAGGGCAGCCGCCGCGCAGTGCCGGAGCGGCTGGTGCGGGAACGCACCGCTGAGATTCTCGCCGCGGCCGGCACGCCCTGCGAGATCGCGGCCGCCCACAATCCCGGCGAGACCCGCCAGCGCAAGCAGATCTATGAGATCGCCTGCCGCGAAGGGCCCGGTTATCTGGTGATCGCGACCGATGCGCCCGCCATCCTCAACTGCCTGCATCTCGCGGCCACCGAGCGGGCCCAGCGCGCCGCCGACGGCTCCCGGCCGGTGACCTCCCTCTGTCTGCTTGACCAGAACAAGGATGCTGCGGCCTCCCTGCGCCCGCTGGCCACCCGCGTGGACCCAGCCTGCGTGGTCGACCAGGCCGCCTGGATCGGTCGGGTCGGCGAGGATCAGGATCGCTATGAGGTCGGCTGTCAGGGCCGGGACGGCCTCTGGCTCCAGACGCCCGTCAACCGGACCGACATCACCGAGACCTTCTCCTGTCTCGACCTCGTCGCCATGGGCGGCGCCTGCGAATTTACGACCCCGGATGAGCAGGCCGCCACCGTGGCCTCATGGCTGCCCGCTGACGGCCCGGCATGTACGGCCGACAGCGCCCGGGTGGTCGGCGTGGCTGACGGCGCCCGATATTACGAACTGAGCTGCGGCGCCGGTACGGGACTGATGCTGAGGCTCACGCCCGAGGGCGGGTTCGATCAGGCCTGGCCCTGCGAGCAGGCGACGGGCATCGCCGGCGGTTGCAAACTGACCCGCGCCGGGGCCTGACCGGCTAGAGCCGGGCGAACGCCTCGCCACCCGCGTCGAACAGGTGCGCCTGTCCCGCCGGCACACGCAGCGTCATCGCCTCGCCGACGGATGGCCGGACATCCCCCGGCAGCAGCACGGTCAGGGACGTCTCGCCCGCTGTCAGATAGGCGTAGGTGGCGTGGCCGAGGGTCTCCACGAAGGTCACCGAAGCAGCCACGGCGTCGCCCTCGCCGGACAGGCCCAGGTGTTCCGGCCGGACCCCCAAGGTCACGGCATGTCCGGGCGCGGCGCGTGAGGCGTCGACATCGACCCGCACGGTCTCGCCCGTCCCGGTGCGCACGGTCGCGCCCTTTGCCGACGCCGTGACGATCTCCGCCGGCAGCAGGTTCATCTTCGGGCTGCCGATGAACTCCGCCACGAACAGGTTGCAGGGCCGCTCGTACAGCTCCATCGGCTTGCCGACCTGTTCGATCCGCCCCGCGTTCAGCACCACGATCCGGTCGGCCAGGGTCATGGCCTCCACCTGGTCGTGGGTCACGTAGACCATGGTAGTCTTCAGTCGTTTGTGCAGGCTGGCGAACTCGTAACGCATCCGCACGCGCAGGGCGGCGTCAAGGTTGGACAGAGGCTCGTCGAACAGGAAGACCTGCGGCTCGCGCACGATGGCCCGGCCGATCGCCACCCGCTGGCGCTGGCCGCCGGACAGCGCCTTCGGCTTGCGCTCCAGATAGTCGGTGATGTTCAGCGTCTCCGCCGCGCCACGCACCCGGCGGTCGATTTCGGCTTTGTCGTGTTTGGCAAGTTTCAGCCCGAACGCCATGTTTTCATAGACGTTCATGTGCGGATAGAGGGCGTAGGACTGGAACACCATGGCGATGCCGCGATCCGATGGCGACAGGTCATTGACCGTTCGCCCGGCGATGGCGATCTCGCCCGCGTCCGCTTCCTCCAGCCCGGCGATGGTCCGCAGCAGGGTCGACTTCCCGCACCCCGACGGCCCGACAAAGACCACGAACTCGCCGTCCGCGATCTCCAGATCGATGCCCTTCAGCACCTCGGTCGATCCGAAGCTCTTGCTCACCCCGGTCAGCCGGACGTCCGCCATGTTTCCTGCCCGCTGCTTCTCGCCTGGCGGTCACCGTAAACGGTTACAGGTCAGGCGCAATCCTGTCGCAAAGGCGGACTGACGACGGCTGTCGGCGGCAATCGTCTTGCGTGTCGACGATGTCGGGGCGTTGTCGCGCTTATCTCGCCGGCGGTGTCTCGCTTGTCACGCCCAAACAGTATTGGTCGCCGGACTCCGAATTCGGACCTCTGCAAGCCTGCCTCAGCGGGGCCCCTTGGCCTTGTAGGGCTTCTTCGCCGCCGGCTTGCCGCGCGCATCCTTCGGGGCCCACGGACGGTCGCCGCCCTTGGGCTTGCCCTTCCACGGCTTGTCGCCCGCCGCGGCAGGGGCGGCCTCGGCGTCGGAGCGCGGCGTCCACGGCGTCTTGCCCTCGGCCGCCGGCTTCTTCACCCACGGCTTCTTGCCCGGAGGCGTCGGCGAATCCGGCGCGCGCTTGACCCAGGGCTTCTTGCCCTCGGCGGCCGCGGTCGGGGCAGCGTCCTCGCGCTTCACCCATGGCTTCTTCTCGCCCTGCGGCCGGTCCTCCCGGGCCTTCCACGCAGGCTTGTCGCCGTCCTCGCGCTTCACCCACGGCTTCTTGCCTTCAGCCGGAGCCGCGGCCTCGTCCCGCTTCACCCACGGCTTTTTGCCGCCTTCCGGACGATCCTCGCGAGCCTTCCAGGCCGGCTTGTCGCCCCCCTCTTCGCGGGCCTTCCAGGGCTTCTTCTCCGGGCGATCGCCGCCGGCGCCTGGCTTCTTGTCCCAGCGGCTGACCGGCTTCTCCGACGGACCCGGCTTCACCGCCGGATCGATCTTCACGCCGTCCTCCAGCCCCTGGGCGATGGCGGCCTCGAACTTGGCCTTCATCTCCTGGGTGATCTCGAACTTGGTCTCGCGCTCGAAGATCTTGATCGAACCGATGTCGCGCTTGGTCACATGACCCAGCCGGCAGATGGTCGGCATCAGCCATTTCGGATCGGCGTTCTTGTCGCGGCCAATGTTGATGCGGAACCAGGCCATGTCGCCGCCGCGCGCGAAGTCCGTATAGGGCACGTCCGGCTGCCCCTTGTCGTTCTTCCCGCTGGCCTGCTGGCGCTTCATCCGCTCGTCGTCATAGACGTCTTCAGGCGCCGGCAGCTTCTGCTGGTAGAGGCGGATCAGGGCGGCTGCGACCTGTTCGGCCGAACTCTTCTCCAGCAGTTGCCGGCCCAGAGCCAGCGCCTCCTCGTCCTCGACCGGCGCGGTCAGCACCGGGTCGGCCAGCATTCGCTTGCGGTCGTTCTCAAGGATCATCTCCGCCGACGGCGGGCCCGACCACTCGGCCTTGATCGACGCCGACTGCAGCATCAGCTCGACCTTGCGGCGGCGCGTATAGCTGACCAGCAGGACCGAGACGCCCTTCTTGCCGGCCCGGCCGGTGCGGCCCGAACGGTGCAGCAGCCCGGCCTTGTTGACCGGAATCTCGGCGTGGATGACCAGTCCCAGATCGGGCAGGTCCAGCCCGCGCGCCGCCACGTCCGTGGCCACGCACACCCGCGCATGGCCATCGCGCAGCGCCTGCAGCGCCTCGGACCGCTGGCTCTGGGTCAGTTCGCCCGACAGGCCGACGACCGAGAAGCCGCGCTCGCGCAGGCTCGAGGTCAGGTGCTTCACCCGCTCCCGCGTATTGGCGAACACCAGCGCGCCGGGGGCCTCGAAATAGCGCAGCACATTGACGACCGCGAGTTCGACCTCGTTCGGCGCGACGCGGATGGCCTTGTATTCGATGTCGGCGTGCGAACCTGCGCCCACCACCGTGTCAATGCGGAGTGCGTCCTTCTGATAGGTCTTGGCCAGCTGCACGATGTCCCGCGCCAGCGTGGCCGAGAACAGCAGTGTCCGACGTTCGGCCGGAGCCGCATCGAGGATGAAGGTCAGGTCTTCGTGGAAGCCCATGTCCAGCATCTCGTCGGCTTCATCCAGCACGACGGCCTGCAGCGTCGACAGGTCCAGCGCGCCCCGTTCGAGGTGGTCGCGCAGGCGGCCCGGGGTGCCCACGACGATGTGGCAGCCGCGTTCCAGCTGGCGCCGCTCCGCCCGGGGATCCATGCCGCCGACGCAGGAGACGATCCGGGCTCCCGTCTGGGCGTAGAGCCACGACAGTTCGTTTGAAACCTGCAGCGCCAGCTCGCGGGTGGGGGCGATGACCAGCGCCACCGGCGCGCCGAACTCGGCGAACTTCTCCGCCTCGCCGAGCAGCGTCGGGGCTAGCGCCAGGCCGAATGCCACCGTCTTGCCCGAGCCGGTCTGGGCCGAAACCAGCAGGTCACGGCCCTGCTCTGCCTCCAGAACGGCGGCCTGTACTGGGGTGGGCTCGGCGTAGCCACGGGCGGAGAGCGCGCGATCGAGCGCGGGATGACTGGCGGGGAAGGGCATGGGGTGGTCCGTAGGGCGCCAACGCGGCGCGCGCCAGTCCCGCCCGGAAGGAGGGCGGCCGGCGAAGGGGCGGTCGTATGCCCGCCGATCAAGGCGGAAGCACGACCTGTCGACGGCGCTACTTCAGCTCGGGCCCGAGCAGATCCGTCAGCTGCGGTCCGAGACGGTCCGAAACTGAAGGCCGCTCGCCTTCGCCAGCGGGCAAGCCGCGCGCGGCGCGCGCGAAGGCGTCCGGATCCGGATAGCTTCCGGACCTCTCGATCGTGCCGCGCCGACAGACCAGATCCGCCACGTTCGGCGGTATGTCGGTCTCGATCCAGCTCGGCTCGTCACGCTCCTGGAAAGTGCCGAGCGAGGTGGTGGAGCCGATCACGAAATAGTCTTGGCGGAATTTATGGAAGCGCCGCCCGCCGCAGTCGTACCGCTCAATCTCCACCGTGTAGTCGAACTCCACCCCGCTGAACTGCCGCGGGGCCGGAGATACATAGACCACCCGCGCCTCGATATGACCGTCCACGGCGCGGATGCTGTCCAGATCGACGCCGACGAGTTCGGTCACCCACTCGTTCACGACGACCTTGCCCAGAGACGTCCAGTTCTCCGCCTGTGCAGCCGTCGGCGCCGATACCGCGATCGCGGTGGCGACAACGCCTCGGAGAGCGAATGACATGTCGGGAACCCTCCGTCGTCTCCGCCGTGGGATGGGGGAGGGCGAAATGGTGGATGCGACAGGGATTGAACCTGTGACCCCCTCGGTGTGAACGAGGTGCTCTCCCGCTGAGCTACGCATCCATGCCATCGGGGAGGCGGGGACATAGCCCGCTCGCCCCGGACTGGCAAGACGTCTCGGGACGCCCGGCGTCACCGCGCCCCGGCCACGGCCGCCACCAGCCGTTCGACCACGCCGGGCAGTTCGTCGAAATGGCCGATCAGCGCATCCGCCCCCAGATCGGCGGCCGGAACCTCGGTGTAGCCAAAGGTCGTCAGGATGCAGGGCGTTCCGGTCGCGCGGGCGGCCTCCAGATCGGTGATGCTGTCGCCGACCATGATCGCCCGCGCCGGATCGCCGCCCGCCTGCTGTACAGCCTCGCGGATATGGGCGGCGGCCGGCTTGCGGGCGGACACCGACTGTGGGCCACAGACGGCGGCGAAGCGGTCGCTCAGCCCGATGGCGTCGAACAGCGCCACGGCCAGATCCGTCGGCTTGTTGGTGGCCACACACAGGGTCGCGCCACGCGCCGTCAGGGCGTCCAGCGCCTCGAGGGCCCCCGGATAGGCCGTACTCTCGTCCGCGATATGCGCGAGGTAGTCGGCCAGGAAAGCCTCCAGCAGGACGGGGGAGGCGGCCTCGTCCCATTCCGCTCCCGCCGCCTCGAAGCCCCGCTTCAGCAGTGCGACCGCGCCGCGCCCGATCAGGTGGCGCGCCGAGTCCAGCGGCACCGCCGGCAGTTCCCTCTGGACCAGCAGACGGTTCAGCGTGGCGATCAGGTCCGGCGCCGTCTCGACCAGCGTGCCGTCGAGATCGAATGCGATGCTCCATCCGGTCAGATCGCCCTCGCCCGTATTGGCCGTCACCTGTGTCTCCCGTCCGCCGCCCCGATGGGCTAGACCTCAGGCGTGACTAGCCGCCGGACCGATTCATGACCAGCACCGCCCACCCGAGAGCCGCCATCATCCTCGCCGCCGGCCAGGGCACGCGGATGAAGTCGCCGCTGCCCAAGGTGCTCCACCCGGTCGGCGGCCGCGCCATGCTGGATCACGCCATCGACGCCGCCGAGGCGTTGGGTTGCGAGCGCATCGTCGTGGTGGTCGGAACCCACTCGCCGGAGGTTCGCGACCACGTCGTCCGGCGGCTCGGCGAGGATGCCGTCGCAGTGCAGGACCCGCCGCTCGGCACGGGTCACGCGGTCCGCGCCGCCGAGGCCGTGCTTGGCGATTTCGTCGGCCAGGTGGTGATCACCTACGGCGACGTGCCCCTGCTCAGGGCCGCCGACATCGAGCCGGTGTTCGCGGAGCCTGACGGCGTCACCGTGGTTGGCTTCGAGGCGCGCGACCCGGCGGGCTATGGCCGCCTGCTGACTGACGCCGGCGGCGCGCTGGAGGCCATTGTCGAGCACAAGGAAGCCTCGCCCGACCAGCTCAGGGTGACGGTCTGCAACTCCGGCGTCATGGCCGCCCCGGTCGGCCTGCTGTTCGACCTGCTGCGCGAGGTCAGGAACGACAACGCCAAGGGCGAATACTATCTGACCGATGTGGTCGAACTGGCCCGCGGGCGCCACGCCCCGACCCGGGCCGTCTTCGCCCCCGAGGACGCCGTCATGGGCGTCAACGCCCAGTCTGAACTGGCGGTCGCCGAGGCCCTGTTCCAGAAGGTGCGGCGCAAGGACTTCCTCGCCGCCGGCGTCACCATGTCCGCCCCGGAAACGGTCCATTTCTCCTACGACACCGAGGTCGGAGGCGGCGCGACCATCGAGCCCTACGTCGTCTTCGGTCCCGGGGCGAAGATCGCCTCCGGCGCCCGCATCCGCGCCTTCAGCCACATCGAGGGCGCGACCGTCGCCGCCGGCGCCGAGATCGGCCCCTACGCCCGCCTGCGCCCCGGCGCGGACCTCGGGGAGGGCGCCAAGGTCGGCAATTTCGTCGAGGTCAAGAACGTGACGATGGGCAAGGGCGCCAAGGCCAATCACCTCGCCTATCTCGGCGACGGCGAGGTCGGCGCGAAGGCCAACATCGGCGCGGGAACCATCTTCTGCAACTACGACGGCTTCTTCAAACACCGCACCACGGTCGGCGAGGGCGCCTTCGTCGGCTCGAACAGCTCACTCGTCGCTCCGGTCACGATCGGCGCGGGCGCCATGGTGGGGTCCGGCTCGGTGATCACGCGCGACGTCGAGCCCGGCGCCCTCGCCCTCGCCCGCGGTCAGCAGACCGCCAAACCCGGCTGGGCCGCCCGCTTCATGGAAACAATGCGCGCGAAGAAGGCGGCGAAGAAATGAGCGCGGACCTTCAGAAAAAGCTCGCCGGCGAAGCCGCCGCCCTTCGCGTCGAGGGCGGCATGACCGTCGGCCTCGGCACGGGCTCCACCGCCGCCTGGTTCGTCAAGGCCTTGGCCGCCCGCGACCTGCCGGACCTGCGCTGCGTCCCGACCTCCGAGGCCACCGCGGAACTGGCCCGCGAACTCGGTCTGCCGCTCTCCACGCTCGAGGACAGCCCCCGCATCGACCTGACCGTGGACGGCGCCGACGAGGTCGGCCCCGGCCTCGCCCTGATCAAGGGCGGCGGCGCGGCCCTGCTGCGCGAAAAACTGGTCTGGGAAGCCTCGGCCCGCTGCCTGGTCATCGCCGACGCCGCCAAGGTGGTGAAGACGCTCGGCGCTTTCGCCCTGCCGATCGAAGTCGTCGCCTTCGGACACAAGACCACCGCCAACCGGATCGCGGACGTGCTGACCGACCACGACATCGCCATGCCCGCCCGCGTCAGGACCGCCGAGCGGGACCTCGTCCGGACCGACGGGGGCAACCTGATTTACGACGCCAGATGCGGCGCCATCCACGACCCCGCCCGCCTCGCCGACGACCTCAAGCTGATCACCGGCGTGGTCGAGCACGGCCTGTTCCTCGACCTCGCCGACGAGGCGATCATCGGTATGGACGGTGGCGTCGAAGTGCTCACGCCCTGACGCCGCTACTCCTCGTCGCCGGCGCGGATTTCCCGGTGCGCCTGGTGGATGGAGTCCGCGATCTCGGTGGTTCCGGCGTGCAGGTTCTTCCGCGTCCGTTCGGCGTCATAGAGGCCCTTCAGATAGGCGTGATCCCAGTCGGTCAGGCCCGGCGTCACCTCTGGTTCCTCGAACAGGTTCAGGATGGAGGCGTACTGGCTGGTGTCGGCGTCGGGATCGATCTGGGCCAGCGTCACCATGGCCACATAGTCCGCCAGTTGCTGGGCGGAGACCCCGCCGATCTGATTGATGTCGAGGATGACGACGGTGCGGAAGATGTAGTCGACGATCTGGGTGCTCAGCCGCGAGGCAGAGAATACGGCAACGCTCGGGGCGAAGTCGTCCACAGTGAGGCAGGGATCGCGGCATTCGCCCGGAACGCGGACCGCCCGCTGACCGGTGTCGGCGTTGGCGGGCATGCTGACCTGCCACCAGCGCACAGGAGCCTCGGAGACCACGAAGTCCTCGAGCGCAGCGCCGCCCCGGTCCATGCCGGACCCGCCCATCCGGAAAGCCCTGCGTCGTTCCTCCGTCAATTGCCGCGCCAGCCCGTCGGGGTCGTCGCTGGCGATGATGATGACGTTCGGCTTGCAGCCCGGCTCGCCCGGCATCACCCCGAGGTCCTCGGCGACCGTCGACACCCGGTCGACGATATACTGCGCCGGCTCGGCCCGCAGATTGGCCACGCCGACGCAAATCCGGTCGTCCCAGCGGGCGATGCCGCGCCGGCGGTTGGGCGCGGCGACCTCATCGACGAACGAGCGGATCACGGAGTCCAGCGGACGGCCGGTGACCTCGACCTCGCCCAGATCGACCGGCCCGGGATCGGCAGGCGCTGACTGAGCGGGCGGGTCCTGCATTGCCGCGGGTTGCGGGTCCGGCGTCGGAGCCGAGGCCAGCAAGACGGCGAGGGCGAGCGCAACCATAAGTCACATCCTTGGCGACATTTCGCTCGACTATGCGCCACCTGCGGACGGCGTCAAGACGACGGCGCGCCCGCTACTCCGCTTCGCCATCCCTCGACGCCCGATGCGGGCCTGCGATGGTGCCCGCGATCTCGCGCTGACCGGCCCTCAGGTTCTTCCGGGTGTGTTCGGCCTCGCGAGCCCGGCGATAGGCCCTTGGCGACTCTTCGCCTCGACTGTGGGGCTGTGGCCCGACACGCTCCGCCTTGCTCCGCGCCGTCCCGGCGCCTAAGTCCGGGCCCGCGTCGGGCGTCGCCGCCCGCGATCCCTCCAGACCCCTCGCGCCCGCGCTGGCGCGGAACGGAGCCTCGCCGTATGCCCGACTACGACTACGACCTCTTCGTCATCGGCGCCGGCTCCGGCGGCGTCCGCGCCGCCCGCCTGACCGCGCTGGGCGGCAAGCGCGTCGCCATTGCCGAGGAGCACCGGGTCGGCGGCACCTGCGTCATCCGCGGCTGCGTGCCCAAGAAATTCATGGTCATGGCCTCCGAGGTCAGCCACGCCCTCGAGATCGCCGAAGGCTACGGCTGGTCGTTCGACAATGCGAAATTCGACTGGTCCACCTTCCTCGAGGCCAAGGACGTCGAGATCGCCCGCCTGTCCGGCATCTACGCCGCCAACCTCGGCAAGGCCGGCGTCGACCTGATCCACGGCCGCGCCGTGCTGAAGGATGCCCATACGGTCGAGATCGCGGGAAAGGGGGAGGACGGCGAGCCCCTGACCATCACCGCCGAAAACATCCTCGTCGCCACCGGCGGCCGCCCCTGGGTCCCCGCCGATCTGCCCGGTGTCGAACACGCCATCACCTCCGAAGAGGCCTTCCACCTGCCGGAGCTGCCGAAGCGCATCCTGATCGCCGGCGGCGGCTATATCGCGGTCGAATTCGCCGGCATCTTCGCCGGCCTCGGCGTCGAGACCACCCTGATCTACCGCGGGCCGAATATCCTGCGCGGGTTCGACGACGACGTCCGCGCCCATCTCGCCAACGAGATCGAGAAGCGCGGCGTCAAGGTCGTCCTCGGCTGTCAGCACACCTCGCTGGAAAAGACGGAGACGGGGATCATCAACCACCTAGGCAACGGCATGAGCCTCGAGACGGACGTCGTCATGTTCGCCACCGGCCGCGTGCCGCACGTCAAGGGCCTCGGCCTGGAGACCGCCGCGGTGAAGATCGACGACAACGGCGCCATCTGCGTCGACGCCTTCTCGAAGACCAGCGCTGACAACATCTGGGCCATCGGCGACGTCACCGACCGCATGAACCTGACGCCCGTGGCGATCCGCGAGGCCGTGGCCTTCCACGAGACCGTCTACCGCAACAATCCGACCCATTTCGACTACGAGGCTGTGGCCACCGCCGTGTTCAGCCAGCCGCCGGTCGGCGTGGTCGGCCTCAGCGAGAGCGAGGCGCGCCACGTCTGCCCCGGCGAGGTCGACGTCTATGTCACCCGCTTCCGTCCGATGAAATACGCCTTCACCGGTTCGGACGAGCGTGTGCTGATGAAGCTGGTCGTCGATGCCCAGAGCCAGAAGGTGGTCGGCGTCCACATCGTCGGTCCCGAGGCGCCTGAAATGATCCAGCTCGCCGCCATCGCCGTGAAGGCCGGCCTGACCAAGGCCCAGTGGGACGCCACCTGCGCGGTTCATCCGACCATGGCCGAGGAATTGGTCACCCTGAAGGAGAAGCAGTCCCCGAACACCAGCGCGGGGTAGGGCGAGGAGGGAGCGCCCCAAGCGGAAAAACTCCATGCGGCACAACGGTTCATTGTCCACAGCCCGCCCTCCGCCTATCTTGCGGCAATGAGCCGCTGGACGCCCGAGAGCTGGAGATCGAAACCCGTCGTGCAGATGCCGACGGATTATCCGGACACGGACGCCCTTCAGCGGGTCGAGGACGAGCTTCGCACCATGCCGCCGCTGGTCTTCGCCGGGGAGGCGCGTCGCCTGACCGCCAAGCTGGCCCAGGTGGAGGCGGGCGAGGCCTTCCTGCTCCAGGGCGGCGACTGCGCCGAGAGCTTCAAGGAATTCTCGACCGACAACATCCGCGACACCTTCCGCCTGATCCTGCAGATGGCCGTGGTCCTGACCTTCGCCGGCCGCAAGCCGGTGGTGAAGGTCGGCCGCATCGCCGGCCAGTTCGCCAAGCCGCGCTCGTCCTCTCTGGAGACCGTCGGCGACCAGACGCTGCCCAGCTACCGCGGCGACATTATCAACGGCATGGGCTTCACGCCCGCGGAGCGCGTGCCGGATCCGCAGCGGCTGATCCGCGCCTACAATCAGTCGGCCTCGACCCTGAACCTGCTGCGCGCCTTCGCCGGCGGCGGCTATGCCGACCTCTACAACATTCACCGCTGGACCATGGGCTTCGCGGCCGACAGCGCCTACGGCGCAAAGTACCGCGATCTGGCCGACAAGATCACCGAGGCCCTCGCCTTCATGGAGGCGGTCGGCGTCAACCCCGAAAGCCATCCGGACCTCAGCCGGGTCGAGGTCTTCACCAGCCACGAGGCCCTGCTGCTCAACCTCGAAAGCGCCCTGACGCGCCTCGACGGCGCCACCGGCGAATGGTTCGACACCTCGGCCCATATGGTCTGGATCGGCGAGCGAACCCGCCAGCTGGACGGCGCCCACATCGAGTTCGCGCGGGGAATCCGCAATCCGGTCGGCCTGAAGTGCGGCCCGACGATGGAGCCGGACGACCTTCTGGCCCTGATCGACGTGCTCAACCCCGACAACACCCCGGGCCGCCTGACCCTGATCGGCCGCTTCGGGGCCGACAAGGTGGGCGACCGCCTGCCGCGCCTGATGAAGGCGGTGAAGGAGAACGGCAGGCGCGTGGTCTGGTCGATCGACCCGATGCACGGCAACACCCTCAAGGCAGGCAACGGCTTCAAGACGCGGCCGTTCGAGCGCATCCTTACCGAAGTCCGCACCTTCATCGACGTGGCCGAGGCCGAGGGCGTCCACCCGGGCGGCGTCCACCTCGAGATGACCGGCCAGAACGTCACCGAATGCATTGGCGGCGCCCAGGCCCTGACCGAGGACGACCTGTCCAGCCGCTACCACACCCACTGCGACCCGCGCCTCAACGCCGATCAGGCGCTGGAGCTGGCCTTCCTCGTAGCCGAGCGGCTCAAGGCCGGCCGGCGCTCGCAGTCCGAGGCGGCCTGAGGTGGAGGACGTCGGCCGTCCCGATGGCGACGACGCTTCCGGCCGCTGCGCCTACCAGGGCGCGCCGGGCGCCTTCAGCCACGAGGCCTGTATCGATCTGCGCCCGTGGGACGAGCCCGTGGCCTTCGACAGTTTCGAGGCCGCCATCGCCGCGCTCAAGGCGGGCGAGGTCGGCTGCGCCCTGATCCCGGTCGAGAACACCACCATCGGCCGCGTCGAACCCGCCGCCTCCCTCGTCGAACAGGCCGACCTGACGGTCGTGTCCGAGGTCTGGCGTCCGATCCGCCTCGCCCTGATGGCCCCGGCGGGCGCCCGGCTCGCCGACATCAGGACGGCCGAGAGCCATCCCGCGGCGCTGGGCCAATGCACCGGCGCCCTCGCCGACCTCGGCATCGAGCCGGTCGAGGCCTTCGACACCGCCGGCGCCGCCCGCGCCGTCGCCGAGGCTGGCGACATCACCCGCGCCGCCGTCGCTCCCGCCCGGGCGGCCGAGGTCTATGAGCTGTCGATTCTGCGCAACGACATCCAGGATTCGGCCGATAACCGCACACGCTTTGTCCTGTTGAGCACCTGAACGGCTTGACGGCGCACGATCCGTGCGCCCAATGAACCTCATGGTCCGTTCGCCAGCCTCCGCTGCGACTGCATTCGCCGGCTTCACCGCCGCCGCGGACCTGTATTTTTACGGCTTTCGATACGCCGGCTGAGGCGTCGGGCATCGCGTCCTGACCGCCTCGCCGGCGACCGCTCCGTCCAGAGCGGCGGCACGCAAATCGCCCAGCCCGCCTCGAAATCCGAAAGACCTCCCTGTGCCCCATTCCAGTCTCCAGCAAGTCTGGCCCGCCCCCCTCGACGTTTCGCCCCAACAGATGGCGCTCGCTGCCCTGCGTCACGAGATCGACGTCCTCGACGACCAGCTTCTGGCCCTGTTCGAGCGCCGTCTCGCCATCGCCGCCCGCGTCGGCAAGGCCAAGGACGCCCCGTCCGGCCCGCATCTCAAACTGCGTCCCGACCGCGAACAGACCGTGCTCGACCGCGTCCTCGCCCGGGCCGAACCCGACAACCGCGAGGCCGTCGAATCCCTCTGGCGTCAGATCGTCGGCTGGGGGCTCGCCTGTCAGGGCCGCATGCAGGTCCAGGTCTGGTCGCCGGTGGAGCCGGCCCGCGCCTTCGACGGCGCCCGCCTGCGCTTCGGCGCGGCGGCGGAGATGAAGACCGTCCGCGATCCGCAGGCCGCCCTGGCCTGGGCCGCCGAAGGTCAGGGCGTGGCCGTGCTGGCCATCAACGCCGGCGATCCGTGGTGGACCGGCCTGCGCCGCGAATGGTCGATGCTCGGCGTCTTCGACGGCTTCGGCGGCGAGACCCCGACGGCGCTGGCGGTCGGCCGCATCGATCCGGCGGCCCTGCCCGGCGGACGCCGCGTGCTCGTCACCGCCGGCGGCGACGCGGGCGACGGCTCCGGCCTCCGCCGTCGCGGTCTCGACACCCACCACGGCTGGAGCCTGTCGCTCACCGACGCCGCCGTGCCCCTTGGCGGCGACGAGGGCTGCGTCGGCGCGATCGGCTAGACCGGCAGGTTGTCGATCAGCCGTGTCTTGCCCAGCCAGGCGGCGGCGAGAACGCGGGCGGGGCCGCCGACGGTTCCGCCCTCGAACTCGGCGAGATCGTCGGCCCGCCGCACGGCGACATAGTCCACATGGCCGAAGCCGGCTTCCCGCAAGGCGGTGCGCGCCTCGGCCTCGACGGCGGGGAGGGGAGCGCCCGTCGCCGCCCGCGCAGCCGCCTCTGCCAGCACCCCGGTCAGCCGCCGGGCCACCGCCAGATCCGCCTCCGAGAGGTAGGCGTTGCGCGACGACAGGGCGAGGCCGTGGCCATCGCGGATGGTCGGCGATCCGACGATCTTCGTCGGGATATCAAGGTCCCGGACCATCCGGTTAACCACGATCAACTGTTGATAATCCTTCTCCCCGAACACCGCGACGTCCGGCTGGACCTGGTTGAGCAGCTTGGCCACCACCAGGGCCACGCCGCCGAACATCTGCGGCCGGAACTCGCCCTCCAGCCCCTCCGCCGGGGCGCCGACCGAGACCGTGGTGGTGGCGTCGGCCGGGTACATCTCCTCCACCGCCGGCGCATACAGCAGCGCGCAGCCGGCCCCGGCCAGCAACTCGGTGTCGCGCGCCTCCTGACGGGGATACGTCCCCAGATCCTCATGGGCGGCGAACTGCGCCGGATTGACGAAGACGCTGGCGACCACCCGGTCGGCCCGTTCACCCGCTTCCCGCACCAGGGCCAAGTGGCCTTCGTGCAACGCGCCCATGGTCGGCACGAAGCCGACGGTGAACCCCTGCCGCTTCCAGTCGCTTACCGTCTGGCGCAGCGCCGCGATGGTGCGAACGACGGGCAGGTCAGGAGTCTCGGGCATGGTGAACGGATTAACCCTTCGCCTTAAGCGTGCTTGTGAACCGCGCTTCAAAGCCCGGCGTGCCAGTGTGCTGCTTATGACGCCGAGCCTCCTCATCCGTCCAGTGCTGGCCATGGCGGCCGCGGCCACCCTCTCGGCCTGCGGCATGGTCGACGCCGATCCGCACCGGTTCGAGAATATGGCCGAGGCCGTGGCCGCCATCCCGCTGGACGGGCAGGTCAAACGGGCCGACACGCCCGTCACTCGCACCGCCGCCGGGGCCGGCCTGCGTCCGGCCCTCAAGGTGGAGGTCATGGACCCCCACGCCTTGTGGGACGCCCGCGACGGCGGCCTGCGCGGCATCGCCGAGGAGCAGGGCCAGCGGTTCGCCGCCGCTGCTGCCCCCGCCGTGGCCGACGCCGTGGTCCGCGACGTCTCTACCCGTATCGACAGCGCCGCCGCCCGCGTCGGCCTGCGCCCGGCGAGCGCCCCTCGTCCGGCGGCGCCGCGCGGGGCCGCGAAGCTCGTCCAGATCGGGGCCTATTCCAGCGAAGCCGCCGCCCGTGCCGCCTGGGCCCGCCTCGATCTCGCCGGCCTGACGCCGGTCTACGAGGCCGTCGAGGTCGGCGGCCGCCGCCTGACGCGGCTCAAGGTCAACGCACCCGCCAGCGGTGCTGCCGCCGTCTGCGCCGCCGCCGGCATCGATGATCCGTGGTGCCATCGCGCCGCCTGATCCGGCGCATCCACAGCCCGATCCTCCACGCTCCGTTGACGCCGCGCCCCGACCCGGCGATTCTGGCGCTTCAAGGCCGCGCGTCGAGTCGGCGGCCATCGGAGCATCGGATTTCATGGCGGACCCCACGGTCATCGTCGTCGGCAACGAGAAGGGCGGGGCGGGCAAGTCCACCCTCGCCATCCACATCGCCTGCGGCCTCCTGCACGCCGGCCAGACGGTGGCGATCATCGACCTGGACCTGCGCCAGCGCTCGATGGCCAAATTCTTCGCCAATCGCGCCGCATGGATGGCCGGCAACGGCCAGAGCCTGCTGATGCCGTTCGAACCGGACATGGGCGACGGCAAGGCCCTGGCCCGGGCGGACGAGACCGAGCAACTGGCGCGCTTCGACGCCGCCTTCGCCGAGGCGCGCGCGCGGGCCGACTTCATCCTGATCGACACGCCGGGCGGCGACACTGTCCTGTCGCGCACCGCCCACGGCCTCGCCGACCAGATCGTCACCCCGATGAACGACAGCTTCGTCGACTTCGACCTGCTCGGCCAGATCGATCCGGTCACCCTCGAGCTTCTCAAGCCCTCGATCTATTCCGAGAGCGTCTGGGAGGCGCGCAAGCATCGCGCCATCACCGAAGGACGCACCGCCGCCATCGACTGGATCGTGGTCGTCAACCGCATGGCCGTGGCCGCCGCCCGCAACCGCCAGCGTCTTGAGGAGCGGATGGAGAAGCTGGCCCGCCGCGTCGGCTTCCGCATCGGCCCCGGCCTGCGCGACCGCGTCATCTACCGCGAGCTCTTCCCGTTCGGCCTGACCGTCGCCGACCTGTCCAATGAGGTACGGCCGGTGGCGGTGTCGCTCGCCCATGTCGCCGCCCGGCAGGAGCTGCGCAACCTGATGCAGGCGCTCGGCCTCGACGGCGGCTCCCTCAACGCGCCGCTGGACGAAGCGGCGTGAGATCATGAGCCTCGTCTGGCTGGCGCTGGCGGCGATCGCCGTCTGGGCGCTGGTCCGTCTGGGTCGCCAGACCGAGCGGCGGGGCAGGGGACACTGGCGCGTCACCGTCACCCTGTTCAGTGCCGTCCTGATCGCCGGGGCGGTGCTGCTCGCCGCTCGTGGATCATGGCTGGGCGCCGCCGTTCTCGCCGGCGCCGGCTTGTGGCTGACCGTATCATCGCGTCAGCGGACGGTCGCGCCCCGCTCCGAAGCCATGACCGCCGGCGAGGCCCGCTCGCTGCTCGGCGTCTCCGCCGACGCCTCGCGGCAGGACATCCAGGCCGCGTGGAAGCGGCTGATGGCCCGCGCCCACCCGGATCAGGGCGGCACGGAAGGGCTCGCCTCCCGCCTCAACGCCGCCCGTGACCGGCTGCTGAAGGGCTAGGTCTTCGCAGCCGCCTTCTTCGCGGCGGGCTTCTTGGCCGGAGCCTTCTTCGCCGCCGGCTTCTTGGCTGCCGCCTTCTTCGCCGGGGCCTTCTTGCCCTTCGGCGCCGCCGCCGCCCGCGCCGCCAGCAGCGGCAGGGCCTCTTCCAGCGTCAGATCCTCGGGCGCGGCGCCCTTGGGCAGGGTGGCGTTGATCTTGCCCGACTTCACATAGGGCCCGAACCGCCCCGCCATGACGTGGATCGGCTCGCCCGTCTCCGGGTGGGCGCCGAGGTCCTTCAGCGGCGCCGCCGCCGCGCCGCGCCCGCCGAACTTGCCGGCCCGCTTCTCGGCCAGCAGCACCACGGCCCGGTTCAGGCCGACCTCGAACACCTCGTCGATGTCAGCGACATTGGCGTAGGTCCCGGCGTGCTGCACGAACGGCCCATAGCGCCCGAGCCCGGCCGTGATCGGCTTGCCGTCTTCGGGATGCATCCCGACCTCGCGTGGCAGGGCCAGCAGGCGCAGCGCCTGCTCCAGCGTCAGGGTGACCGGCGACCAGCCCTTGGGCAGGGACGAACGCTTCGGCTTTTCGGCCTCCGGCGGCGTGGTCTCCACATAGGGGCCGAAGCGGCCGATCTTCAGCTGCACGGGCTGACCCGTCTCCGGGTCGAGGCCCAGCTCGCGGTCCGTCCCCGCCTCGGCGTCGTTAGCACCGCTGCCGAAGCCGCGGGTGTATTTGCACTCGGGATAGTTGGAGCAGCCGATGAAGGTCGACTTCATCTTGAAACTGGCCTTGAGGTGCAGCCGCCCCGTGCCGCACACCGGGCACAGGCGCGCGTCCGACCCGTCCGCCTTCGGCGGGAACAGGAAGGGCCCGATGGCCTCGTCCAGCTTGTCGATGACGCCCTGCATGGCGGTCACGTCGGCCGTGGCCGGCTTCAGCTGACCCCAGAATTCGTGCAGCAGCTTCTTCCAGTCCAGTTCGCCCGCCGACACCTGGTCCAGCTGGCTCTCCAGATCGGCGGTGAAGTCATACTCCACCCACTGGCCGAAGAACTGCTCGAGGAAGGCCGTGACCAGCCGACCCGTGTCCTCCGGGATGAACCGGTTCTTGTCCATCCGCACATAGCCGCGGTCGCGCAGCGTCGTCAGGATCGAGGCGTAGGTCGACGGCCGGCCGATGCCCAGCTCTTCCAGCTTCTTGACCAGGGTGGCTTCCGAGAAGCGCGGCGGGGGCTCGGTGAAATGCTGCTCTGTGCGGCTGGCCTCGACCTTGGCCGAAGCGCCTTCCTCCAGCGCGGGCAGGCGGGTGGTGTCGTCCTCGTCGTCTTCGCCCGACTTCGGCCGGTCGTCGCGGCCCTCTTCATAGACGGCCATGAAGCCGTCGAAGGCCACCACCTGGCCGGTGGCGCGCAGGCCGGTCTGGCCGTCCGGCGTCTCGACCTCGACCGTGGTCCGGTCCAGCCGCGCCGACTCCATCTGGCTGGCGATGGTGCGCTTCCAGATCAGCTCGTAGAGCCGCTGCAGGTCGCCCTCGAGCCGCAGCGTCTCGGGCGCACGGGCCATGTTGGTCGGCCGGATCGCCTCGTGCGCCTCCTGGGCGTTCTTGGCCTTGGTCTTGTAGTAGCGCGGCTGCTCCGGAACATAGGCCGGCCCGAACCGGTCGCCGATGACGTCACGGGCCTGGGCGATCCCTTCCGGACTGACCGACAGGCCGTCGGTCCGCATATAGGTAATCAGGCCGCCCTGGTCGTCGACGCCCTCGTACAGCTTCTGCGCCGCCTGCATCGTCCGCTGCGCCGTGAAGCCCAGCTTGCGCGAGGCCTCCTGCTGCAGGGTCGAGGTCATGAACGGCGGGCTGGGCGACCGTTTGACCGGCTTCTTCTCGATCGAGCGGATGGTGAACTGGCCGGCGTTGATCGCCTCGCGCGCCGCCGTGGCCATGGCCTCGGAAACGATGTCGAGACGCTGGACCCGCTTGCCCGCGTGCTTGACCAGCCGCGTCGTGAACGGCGGGCTGTCGGCGGTCAGATCGGCCTCGACCGACCAGTATTCCTGCGGCCGGAAGGCCTCGATCTCCAGTTCGCGGTCGACGACGATGCGCAGCGCCACCGATTGCACCCGGCCCGCCGAGCGCGCGCCCGGCAGCTTGCGCCACAGCACCGGCGACAGGGTGAAGCCGACCAGATAGTCCAGCGCCCGGCGGGCCAGATAGGCCTCGACCAACTCCATATCCAGCTGGCGCGGATTGGCCATCGCCTCCAGCACCGCGCCCTTGGTGATGGCGTTGAACGTGACCCGTTCGACGTGGGTGTCCTTCAGCGCCTTCTTCTTGGTCAGCACCTCCAGCACGTGCCAGCTGATCGCCTCCCCCTCGCGGTCGGGGTCGGTGGCCAGAATGACGCGATCGGCCTTCTTCGCCGCCTCAGCGATCTCGGACATCCGCTTGGAGGCCTTGGCGTCGACTTCCCACGACATGGCGAAATCTTCGTCGGGCAGCACCGATCCGTCCTTCGACGGCAGGTCGCGGATGTGACCGTAGGACGCCAGGACGTGGAAGTCCGGGCCCAGATATTTGTTGATGGTCTTGGCCTTTGCGGGGCTCTCGACGACGACGAGGTTCATGCGGGGAGGGGGCCTTCAGGGGGCTCGAAAGGGGGCGGAACGTGGTTGGCGCGAGCCTCGCTGTCAATCGGCGTCGCAATTCGGAGGCTCGATCAAAGCGAAACCAGACCTCCGGGAAGCAGGGACGCACGGCCCGCGAGGCTCAGTTCCAATAAGGCCGCGGCGACCAGCCCGACCGGCGCGCCCACGGCCCGGGCGAGTTCGTCGCGCGGCGTCGGGGTCGGCGACAGTAGGGCCGCGACCTGTTCGAGGAAGGCGGCGTCGACATCGTCCGGCGCCCCGTCGAACGGATTGTCGGCGGGCGGCTCTTCGAGTCTCTTCAGCGTCGAGAAGGCGCGCTCCACATCGTCCAGCCCCTCGCACAGTATGGCGCCCTGCCGCAGCAATTCGTTCGGCCCGCGCGATCTCGGGTCCAGCGGCGACCCCGGCACGGCGAAGACGTCGCGACCCTGTTCGGCGGCCAGCCGGGCGGTGATCAGCGAGCCGGATCGCAGTTCGGCCTCGACTACGATGACGCCGCGCGACAGGCCCGAGATGATGCGGTTGCGGCGCGGAAAATCCTTCGCCTGGGCCCGCGCCCCGATGCGGCTCTCCGAGACGATGCAGCCCTGCTCGGCGATCTGGGCATAGAGCTCGGCGTTGTCCGGCGGATAGACGTCATCGACCCCGCCCCCCAGCACGGCCACCGTCCCCGTCGGCAGGGCGCCGGCATGGGCCGCGCCGTCGATGCCGCGCGCCAGCCCTGACACCACCACATGGCCGGCTTCGCCCAGTTGCTGTGACAGGCCCCGCGCGATCCGTTGCCCGCCCGCCGAGGCGATCCGGGCCCCGACCACGGCGATGCCGGGCCGCGCCAACAGGCTGGCGTCGCCGAGCGCCCACAGCATCGGCGGCGGCGGATCGACGGCGGCCAACATCTCCGGATGGTTGGCGTCGCCCAGCACGATCAGCCGGGCGCCGATCCGCTCTCCGGCCTCGATCTCGGCTTCGATTTCGGACTGGGGCGGCAGGTCGTGACCGTGCCCGCCGCCGCGCCGGAGCAGGTCGGGCAGGGCCTCGACGGCGCGTTCCGCCGAGCCGAAGCGGTCGAGCAGCTGTTTGAAGGTGACCGGACCGACCCGGTCCGTCCGCGCCAGTCGCAGTCGGGCGATCCGCTCCGTCTCCGGCAGCGGCGCCCGGGCGGTCACGCCTTCCCGGCCCCGATGCGGGGTTCGGACCCCTTGAGTAGCCGGGCGATGTTCTGGTGGTGCCGCACCCAGATCAGCAGCGCGGTGAAGGCGGCCAGCGCCAGGATCGGGGCCGGGGCGGGCAGGCCCAGCGCCGCCAGCGGGAGCAGGGCGTAGGGCGGCGCGGCGGCAGAGGCGACCAGTGCCGCCAGCGAGGAAATCCGGAACAGGGCCGCCACGATCAACCAGGTCGCGCCCGCCAGCAGGCCCAGCGGCCAGGCCGCCGCCAGCAGCAGGCCGAAGAAGGTCGCCACCCCCTTGCCGCCCTTGAAGCCCAGCCAGACTGGGAACAGATGGCCGAGGAAGGCCGCGCCGCCCGTGATCGCGGCGATCGCCGGAACTTCGGGGAAAAGAAAGCGCGCGATCAGCAGCGCCGCCGCGCCCTTGCCGGCGTCGAGCAGCAGTGTGGCGATGGCCAGATCCTTGCGGCCGGTGCGCAGCACATTGGTCGCGCCGATGTTGCCGGAGCCGATGCCGCGCACGTCCTGCCCGGTCACGACGCGGGTCAGGATGACGCCGAACGGGATCGAGCCCAGCAGGTATCCGCCCGCCGCCGCGAGCGCGAGCGTTCCCAAGGTCGGGCCGACCAGATCCTGCAAGTGATTCGCTCCCCTTTAGCGTGCGTCGTGGACGATGCGTCCGCCGACGACGGTGAGCAAGACCTTCCCTTGCAGGCGCCGTCCGTCGAACGGCGAGTTCTTCGACTTGGACCTCAGCGCATCGGCGTCAATCACCACGGGGGCACCGGGGTCGAACAGCATCAGGTCGGCCGGCGCATCGGTAGCCAGCTCCCCCGCCTCCAGCCCCAGCAGGGTCGCCGGCCCGTGGGTCAGGGGCCTCAGGATGTCGAGCAGGTCCAGCCCGTCCTCATGGTGCAGCGACAGGGCGGCGGGCAGCAGGGTCTCCAGACCCACAGCCCCCGGCGTCGCCTCGGCGAACGGGCGGCGCTTGTCCTCGGCCGGGGCCGGGGCGTGGGCGCTGGTGATGGCGTCGATCAGCCCGTCCCGCACCGCCTCGATCAGCGCCTGCCGGTCGCGCTCCGGCCGCAGCGGCGGGTCCATCCGGTAGAAGGTCCGATAGTCGCCGATGTCGATCTCGTTGAAGCACAGGTGGTTGATCGAGACAGAGGCGGCGACCTCCAGCCCCTTGGCCCGCGCCCGCGCCAGCGTCTCCAGCGCCCCTTCGGTCGAGATCTGGTCGACCAGGAACCGCGCCCCGGTCTGCTCAACCAGCGCCAGATCGCGCTCCAGCTGGATGCGTTCGGCGATGGCCGGCGCCGCCGACAGCCCCAGCCGCGTCGCCAGTTCGCCCGAAGTCGCCACCGCCCCCTCGCTCAGCCACGGATCGGCCGGTCGGCACGAGATCAGGGCGTTGAACGCCGCCGCATAGCTCATCACCCGCTGCAGCATGCGGGTATTGGTGATCACCCGGTCGACGTCGGTGAAATAGAGAGCGCCGGCCTCGTCCATCAGGCCGATCTCGGCCATGCGCTCGCCGGCGCGCCCCTGGGTTGCCGCGCCCGCCGCCCGCACATTGACCAGCCCCAGCGCCGCGCCGCGCCGCTGGATGAATTCGATCATGGCCGGATCGTCGATAGCGGGATCGGTGTCCGGCTGGATGACAATGGTGGTCACCCCGCCCGCCGCCGCCGACAGCGAGGCCGACTTCAGCGTTTCCTTCGGCTCCGCCCCCGGCTCCCCGGTCTTGACCCGGATGTCGATCAGACCGGGCGACAGGCACAGGCCGCCGGCATCGATGACCTCGACCCCCGCCGGCGCCGCCGCCCCGCCGCCGCGGATCACCTCGACGATCCGCCCGTCCTCGACCAGCACCGCCCCGGGGCCGTCATAGTCGCCCGCCGGATCCAGCAGCCGGGCGTTCAGGATCGCGAGCGCGCTCATTTGTGGTCCTCCCCCACCGGGGGAGGGGGACCATCCGAAGGATGGTGGAGAAGGCCGAACCTCACGCCGGCGGCAGGGCTTCGCCCCCTCCACCGCTTCGCGGTCCCCCTCCCCCGAGAGGGGAGGACTGGAGACGAACCCCTCATACTTCGGCTCCCTCGCGCCGCGCCGACAGCGCCGCCAGCACCGCCATCCGCGCGGCCACGCCCATCTCGACCTGGTCCTGGATCAGGGAGACGGTCAGGTCGTCGGCCACGTCCGAGTCGATCTCCACGCCCCGGTTCATCGGCCCCGGATGCATCACCTTGGCCCCGGGCTTCGCCCAGCCCAGCTTCTCGCGGTCCAGGCCCCAGAAGCGGAAATACTCGCGGGTCGAGGGGACCAGCGCGCCCTCCATCCGCTCCAGCTGCAGGCGCAGCATCATCACCACGTCGACGCCCTGCAGCCCCTCGCGCATGTCGTGGAAGACCTCGCAGCCCCAGCGGTCGGCGTCCCCGGGCACCAGCGTCGGCGGCCCGATCAGCCGCACCCGCGCCCCCATCATCGACAGCAAGGCCACGTTCGACCGCGCCACCCGGCTGTGGGCGATGTCGCCGCAGATGGCGACGCTCAGTCCTCCGACGTCCCCGAACGCCCGGCGCAGGCTCAGCATGTCCAGCAGCGCCTGGGTCGGATGCTCGTGCCGCCCGTCGCCGGCGTTGACCACGGCGCAGCCGACCTTCTGCGACAGCAGCGCCGCCGCGCCCGACGCCCCATGACGCACCACCAGCACGTCCGGCTTCATGGCGTTCAGCGTCGCCGCCGTGTCGATCAGGGTCTCGCCCTTGGCCGTCGACGAGGTGCGCGGGCTCAGCGCGGTCACATCCGCCCCCAGCCGCTTGGCAGCGATCTCGAACGAGGCGCTGGTCCGGGTAGAGTTCTCGAAGAACAGGTTCATCACCGTGCGGCCGCGCATCAGGTCCAGCGACTTGGCGCTCTGCCGATTGAAATCGACGAAGGCGTCGGCGAGGTCCAGCAGTGGCGGGACGGCCGCGGCGTTCAGATCGCCTGCGGACAGGAAATGGTCGCGGGGGAACGGCGCCAGCCGCTCGTGGATCAGGTCGGTGACGGCGGCGGGCTGGGTCATCGAGGCCCGGCTATACGGCGGACTCACAGGAAACGGAAGGCCGCCAGCAGTATCGGTATCGTGGCGGCGCTGGCCACGGTCGTGAAAGCCACCACGCCCGCCATCAGCGGCGCGTCCCCGCCCATCTGCCTGGCCAGCACATAGGAGGCCGCCGCGCCCGGCGCCGCCCCGGCCAGCAGGGCCACCCCCTGCGCCGTCCGGTCACCGCCCAGCCAGCCGCAGACGAAATACATCGCCACCGGCAGGATCAGCAGCTTGATCGCCGACACGGTCACGATCAGCACCGGCCGACCGGCCGCATAGCGGAAGCTCAGCCCCGCCCCGGCCGTGATCAGCCCCAGGGCGATGGCCCCCGGGCCCATCAGCCTGAACACCCCCTCCATCAGCGGATGCGGCTCGAGCCCCGAGAAGTTCAGCGTCGCCCCGACACCGCAGGCCCAGATGATCGGGTTTCGCCCCAGCGAGCGCAGCGCCAGCCGCCAGCCGCCGCCCTGGCCCGCCCCCCATTTCGCCAGCGCCAGCACGCAGATCACATTCAGCGCCGGGGCCAGCACCCCGAACGCCACCGCCGCCGTGCCGAGGCCTCCGGGCCCGAACACCGCCCCCGCCACCGGCAGGAAGACGAAGCCGTTCCAGCGGATGACGCCCTGAAACACGCTGGTGAACCCCGGATCGCTGACCGGCAGCACTGGCTTGGCCGCCAGTGTCAGTCCCGCCACCGCGAACGACACGCCGATGGTGCTCAGCGCCACCGGCCCCGCCGTGCCCGCGCTGAAGTCCGCGCCCCACACCGCCGGCACGAGGAAGGCCGGATAGAAGATGAAATAGGTCAGCCGCTCGACCGCGCGCCATCCCTCGTCGGCCAGCAGGCCGCGCACCTTCAGCCCCCAGCCCAGCGCGATCATGGCGAACACCGGCACAATCCCGGCCAGCAGTCCGTTCATCGGGCCGCCGCGTCCCTCAACCGGTCCAGCGCCCCCTGCAGGATCCAGGCAGCCGCCGTCCGGTCGATCACATTGGCCCGCCGCTTCCGGTTCAGGTCCAGATCCTCGATCAGGAACCGCTCGACCGCGCTGGTCGACAGCCGCTCATCCTGAAAGGCCACCGGCACGGCGCGCAGCCGCTGCAGATTGCGCGCGAAGGCCCGGCACGACTGCGCCCGCGGCCCTTCCGTCCCGTCCATGTTCAGAGGCAGGCCGATGACCAGGCCGGACGCCTTGCGCCCATCCATCAGCTTCAGCACCGCCTCGGCGTCCTGGGTGAATTTCGTCTTGCGGACCAGCACCAGCGGGCTGGCGATCATTCGCGTCGCGTCCGACGCCGCCACTCCGATGGTCTTCTCGCCGAGGTCCAGCCCCAGCCACGGCGTGCCGGGGGGCGTCGAGGCGGCGAGGTCTTCCAGCGTCATGACGGTCACGGGCTGCCGGTAGGACTGGCGCGGACCGAAGTCAAAGTGCAAAGCTGTTCCGCGCAAGACGAGGAGGGTCGTCGATGAAGCCGCTTCTGTTCCTCACCGCTCTGGTCGGCCTCGCCGCCTGCGACGCCGGGGTCGAAACCCGCAAGGAAGCCGTGCCGCCCGCGGAACAGCCCGCGCCGCTCGCCGCCGTGGCCCCGCTGGCCGCCTCCGGGCCCGCCGCCACGCTCCAGCCCGAAACCGACGACGCCCTGCAGCAGGCCGCCGCCGTGGTCCGCCTCGACCAGCTGGCCGGGCAGGGGCCGCTGGCCGCCAAGCTGTTCGGCACGGCCGGCGGCGACCCGGCCATGAACGGCCTCTACACGCACATCGCCTTCTTCCAGGGCCCGGCCGAGGGCTGGCGCGTCTTCCGCATCGGCGACGTCCTCGACTACCGCATCCTGTCGCAGCGGGCCGGACGGGTCGATCTGGAGCTCGAGGAAAGCGTCATGGACGAAGCCTCGGGCCGGATCGGCAGCGAGACCCGCCGGGTCATCGTCGGCTGGCCCATCGCCGCCGACGGCTCGCCCCCGGCCGAGGTGACGGTGACCCCGGCGCAATAGCGCGCCCGCGCGGCCGAAATCCTTGTGAAAGCGGGACGGGAACGCTAATCCCGCCCGTTCTGGTTTCGCCCAGCGATCAACAATGTGGAGGGCCGCATGGCCATCGACGCCGCGACCGTGCGCCGGGTGGCGCACCTCGCCCGCATCAAGACCCCGGAAGACCGGCTGGAGCCGCTCGCCGCCGAACTGAACGGCATCCTCGCCTGGATCGAACAGCTCAACGAAGTCGACGTCGCCGGCGTCGAGCCGATGACCTCAAACGTCCACCAGCCGCTGCGCCTGCGCGACGACGCCGTCACTGACGGAAACAAGGTCGCCGACGTCCTCGGCAACGCCCCGCGCTCCGCCGACGGCTTCTTCGTCGTGCCCAAGGTGGTCGAATAGAATGTCCGACCTCACCAAGCTCACCCTCAAGGCCGCCCTCGACGGCCTCAAGGCCCGCGACTTCTCGTCGGAAGAGATCACCCGCGCCTTCGTCGCCAACATCGACGCCGCCAACCCGCGCCTCAACGCCTACGTCGTCCAGACCGCCGACAAGGCGCTGGAGATGGCCCGCGCCTCCGACGCCCGGCTGGCCAAGGGCGAGGGCGGCGCCCTCGAAGGCGCGCCGCTGGGGATCAAGGACCTGTTCTGCACCGACGGCGTCCAGACCACCGCCGGCTCCAACATGCTGCGCGGCTTTGTGCCGCCCTATGAGTCGACCGTCACCGCCAACCTGTGGCGCGACGGCGCGGTCATGCTCGGCAAGCTCAACATGGACGAGTTCGCCATGGGCTCGTCCAACGAGACCAGCGCCTTCGGCCCGGTCGTCAATCCGTGGAAGTCCAGCGCCTCCAACGCCGACCTGACTCCGGGCGGCAGCTCCGGCGGTTCGGCCTCGGCCGTCGCCGGCGACCTCTGCCTCGCCGCCACCGCCTCCGACACCGGCGGCTCGATCCGCCAACCCGCCGCCTTCACCGGCACCGTCGGGGTCAAGCCCACCTACGGCCGCGCCAGCCGCTTCGGCATGGTCGCCTTCGCCAGTTCACTCGATCAGGCCGGCCCGATCACGAAGACGGTCGAGGACGCCGCCATCCTGCTCCGCGCCATGTGCTCCTTCGACCCGAAGGACTCCACCAGTCTCGACGTCGAGACCCCCGACTGGACCCAATCCCTCCGCAAGGGCGCCAAGGGCCTGCGCATCGGCATCCCCAAGGAATACGTTGTCGACGGCATGCCCGCCGAGCAGATGGAGCTGTGGGAGAAGGGCAAGGCCTGGCTGCGTGACGCCGGCGCCGAGATCGTCGACATCAGCCTGCCGCACACGAAATACGCCCTGCCGGCCTATTACATCATCGCCCCGGCCGAGGCCTCGTCCAACCTGGCCCGCTACGACGGCATGCGTTTCGGCCACCGCGCGGACAAGGCTTCCAGCCTGACCGACCTCTACGAGACCAGCCGCGCCGAGGGCTTCGGCAAGGAGGTCCAGCGCCGCCTGACCATCGGCGCCTACGTCCTCTCGGCCGGATTCTACGACGCCTACTACGTCCGCGCCCTCAAGGTCCGCCGCCGCATCGCCATGGATTTCGACGCCGTCTGGGACCGCGTCGACGCCATCCTGACGCCGTCGACCCCCTCGGCCGCCTTCGCCATCGGCGACAAGCAGGTCGATCCGCTGCAGATGTACCTGAACGACATCTTCACCGTCACCGCCAACCTCGCCGGCCTGCCGGGCATCTCCGTCCCCGCCGGCCTCGACAGGGGCGGACTTCCCCTTGGCCTCCAGGTCATCGGCAAGGCGCTGGACGAGGCGACGGTGTTCCAGGTGGCGGACGTGCTGGAACAGAGCGCCGGCTTCACGGCCCGGCCGGAGAAGTGGTGGTAGCTAGAGTTCCCTGCTCGCACCCTTCAGCCACTGATTGGCCGACTCCGATAGCGTTTCCCACGGGACGCCAAGCTTTGTCGCTCGCTTCTTGAGACCGTTAACAATGGCTCTCGGGTAAACGAGGATGCTGAAATGATTATACGCGTTAGTGAACATCAAGGCCGAAAGAGCGAGCCCAACGAGGGTCACGTAAAGGTCCACCTGCGCAGGGATATCGATCAGCGGTTCGACTATTGTCACCTTGTTGGGGATCCGAGAAACTATCGTAAGGGTTGCTGTAGACACTAATAGAATTATCGCCATCCCGAAATTCTGGATTATATGAGCTAGCGCAATGCTTGGTGCTTGGCTGTATCGGCGGACTTTGTAGAGCTTTGCGGCCAGCCGAAATGCCCGCCAATTCGACCAACCTTTGTGCATCGCTGCAAACTGAGATTTCACAAGCGGCGTAGATAGGTTGCCGATTACCCCCATCGCAAAGGCGAGTAACTGCAGACCTACAAACGCTAAAGTTCCCCAGACCCAGCCTGGCCAATCGATGCTTCCCATCGAGTCCCCCCGTCCACTCGTCCTACCGTTGACTGATTTTGTTGGGGGGACGCAAGCTTCTCTTCACGGTCGTCCCTCCCCGGGCTATTGGGCAGCGATGACCACTGTAGACGCCACCTCCTCCAAACTCATCCAGGGCCGCACCGGCCCGTGGGAAATCGTCATGGGGCTGGAGATCCACGCCCAGGTGGCGTCGAAGGCCAAGCTGTTCTCGGGCGCCGCCGTCGGTTTCGGCGCCGGCCCGAACGAACAGGTCAGCCTCGTCGACGCCGGCTTCCCCGGCATGCTGCCCGTGCTCAACAAATTCTGCGTCGAACAGGCCGTCCGCACCGGCCTCGGCCTCAACGCGCGGATCAACAAACGCAGCCAGTTCGACCGCAAGAACTATTTCTACCCCGACCTGCCCACCGGCTATCAGATCAGCCAGCTGTACCACCCGATCGTCGGCGAGGGCGTCGTCGAGGTCGAGGCCGAGGACGGCTCCTTCTTCAACGTCGGCATCGAACGCCTGCATCTGGAACAGGACGCGGGCAAGCTGATCCACGACCTGTCGCCGACCGAATCCTACGTCGACCTCAACCGCGCCGGCACGGCCCTGATGGAGATCGTCTCCCGCCCCGACATCCGCTCGCCGGAAGAGGCCGTCGCCTACGTCAAGAAGATCCGCACCATCCTGATCTATCTCGGCACCTGCGACGGCGACATGGAGAAGGGCAACCTGCGCGCCGACGTCAACGTCTCGGTCTGCCGCGAGGGCCAGTACGCCAGATACAAGGCCACGGGCGACTTCAGCCACCTCGGCACGCGCTGCGAGATCAAGAACGTCAACTCGTTCCGCTTCATCTCCCAGGCCATCAACTATGAGGCCCGGCGCCAGATCGAGATCCTCGAGGACGGCGGCAAGATCGATCAGGAGACCCGGCTCTACGACCCGACGGCCGGCGAGACCCGTTCGATGCGCTCCAAGGAAGAGGCGATGGACTATCGCTACTTCCCCGACCCCGACCTGCTGCCGCTCGAGATCGAGCAGGCGTGGATCGACGAGATCAAGGCCTCACTGCCCGAGCTTCCGGACGCCAAACGCCGCCGGCTGATGGCCGACTACGGCCTGTCGCAATACGACGCCGTGGTGCTGATCTCGGAACAGGCCAAGGCCGACTATTTCGAGGCCGCCGCCAAGGGGCGTGACGCCAAGCTGGTCGCGAACTGGGTCACCAACGAGCTGTCGGCCCGCCTCGCCGCCAATGATCTGGACTTCGACCAGAGCCCGGTCCCGGCGGCCCACGTCGCTCAGCTGGTCGAGCTGATCGAGACCAACGTCATCTCGTCCAAGATCGCCAAGGAGGTCTTCGACTATGTCTGGAACGGGCAGGGGAGCCCGGCCGAGGTGGTCGAGAAGCACGGCCTCAAACAGGTCACGGACACCGGCGCCATCGAAAAGGCTGTCGACGACATCATCGCCGCCAACCCCGACAAGGCCGCCGCCGTCGCCGAAAAGCCCCAGGCCATCGGGTGGTTCGTCGGTCAGGTCATGAAGGCCACCGGCGGCAAGGCCAACCCCGCCGCGGTGAACGACATCCTGAAGGCGAAGCTGGGGCTCTAGGTCGCTCTCCCCGCAGCGGGGAGGGGAAGCTTGGTGGAAGAATCCGCGTCGGGTCCTGCCCCCGCATCGCTGCGCGACCTTCTGCCTTCTCGATGCAACCTCGGGTTTGTGAATCGGCTTCGCCCGCTGTAGGCGTTCCCCGGGCCTTCGGGCCGGGAAACAGACGTCATGCGGCGACATTGCGGGCGGTTCGCCGCCACGGTTCTTCTTCTCCTGTCGATTGCCGGCGCGGCGACGGCCCGGGAGTCCTCGGGCCTGATCGGCTGCCGGCCGGACGGCACGGTCGAGGAGCAGGACGCCTTCATCGACATCGGCGGCATCGAGCAGTGGGTCACCGTCCGCGGCACGGACTGCGCCAATCCCGTTATCCTGTTCATCCACGGCGGCCCCGGCAATCCGATGAGCCCCTTCGCCGACGCCATCTATGGCGATTGGGAGAACGAGTTCACCCTGGTCCAGTGGGACCAGCGCGGCGCCGGGCGCACCTGGGGCCGCAACCCGGCGGTCGCCGAGGCGGACCTGTCGATCGAACAGATGGCCGCGGACGGCGTCGAGCTGGCCGCACTGGTCGCCGGGCGGCTGGGACAGGACAAGGTCATCCTGGTCGGCGGGTCGTGGGGGTCGGCGCTCGCCGTGAAGATGGCCCGGGCGCGGCCCGACCTGTTTCACGCCTACATCGGCTCTGGTCAGTTGGTCAGCGGCGCGGCCAATCTGGAGGCCAGCTATCGGCTGCAGATGGCTCTGGCCCGGTCAGCCGGCGACGCAGAAACCGTCGCCGCCCTTGAGGCCATGGGCCCGCCGCCGTGGACGAATCCGCGCCATTTCGGAGCCTTGCGGCGGCTGACCCGGCGCTACGAGGCGAAGTCGACCACCCCGCCGCCGGCCGACTGGTGGGTTCCGGCCCCTGACTATGTCACCGCCGAGGCTGAGGCCGCCTATGAAGGCGGCGAGGAGCATTCCTACATCCAGTTCGTCGGCTTCGAGGGCGACGGTATGCTGTCGCGGCTCGACCTGCTCCGCGACGACCTCGAGTTGGCCCTTCCCGTCTTCCTGATCCAGGGCGAGCATGATCTCGTCACCGCGCCGGAGGTGGCGCGGGCCTGGTTCGACGCGATCCGCGCGCCCCGCAAGAGTTTCACCGTTCTGCCCGCGACCGGTCACGATCCCAACCTCGCCATGATCGAGGCCCAGCGCGCCATCCTGCGCGAGCAGGTGGTTCCGCTAATCCGGTAGGTCGGCCGGGCCGAACAGCTCCCCGCTCTCCGGCTCGCCCTCCACCACCGTCCGCGCCAGCGCCCGCGTCACCGGCCGGTGCATGGCATCGAGCCGCTCTACCACCCCCGCCGCCGCCGCCGCCGACCGGTCGATCCGCCGCAGCAGGTACGGCACGACGTCCTTCGCCGGGCGAATGCCGCGCTCGGCGAACCGCGCCTCCAGCATGGCCGCCAGCACGGCGTCGTCCGGAGCCTCCACCGCGAGGGTCCTGACCGAGTCCAGCCGCGAGCGCAGGTCGGGCAGGGCGGTCGACCACGCTGACGGCGGCTCGCGCGAGACCAGCAGCAGGGCCCCGCCCGGCGCCTGGGCCAGGTTGATCAGGTGAAACAGGGTCTCGTCGTCGATGTCGCGGGCCCGGTCCAGCAGCACCGGCCGTCCCTCCAGTTCCAGCGGATCGATCAGCGCCGCCTCGGCCCCGTGCAGGGCCACGGCGCCGACCCGCTCGGCCCAGACCTGACCCAGCCGGCTCTTGCCCGCGCCCTCGGGGCCGTACAGCGCCAGTACGCCGCCGATCAGGCCGGGCCAGGCCGCGAGGGCCTCGTGGGCCGCCCGGTTGCTTTCCGAGACGACGAACCCCTCCGCGCCCTCGGGCAGGTCTCGCTGCAGCGGCAGGCGCATCTGGTCGGGAGGAGTGGGGCGGGCGGTCATCCCGATCATCATAGCAGACGCCGCGTCCCGTCCGCCTCGCTCCGCGCCACGTCCGTGAATAGACCGGCTCCGCTTGTGGATGCTTCGCCGTTCTAGGTCGTCGCGAACCCGCTCGCGGGCGTGACGCTGTGCTTGCAATCCGCGAAAACATAGTCGGGTTCAGCGGAGATTTCTCCGCCATTTCAACGGGACCGGCCGTTGCTAAACGCTATCTTCCCGACTGAGGAAGCGGCGGGTTTATGATGCTCGCATGCCCCGGTTTCCGACAATCGAACCACCGCCGCGCCGCCGCGGGAGGCGCGAAGCCGACGGGGTGAGATCGTCCGGTCGCGAACTGCCCGCCGGGCCGATGCCGACTCTGCCGACTCTGACACACCGTTTTTCTGCGACTCTGCCGACTCTGCCGACTCTGACACACCTGTTTTTTCCGTCCGGGCGAAACGGGCGGGGGCGGCCCGCAACGCCGCCGGCCTTGACTTTCGGGGGGGATGATGCGCCCTTCCGGCCTCCCGAATTGCGGCCCTTGCGGCCCACAATCCAAGACGAACCGCCCATGCACGCCTACCGCTCCCACACCTGCGGCGCCCTCCGTTTGAGCGACGCGGGCTCCAATGTCCGCCTGTCCGGCTGGGTGCACCGCAAGCGCGACCACGGCGGCCTGCTGTTCGTCGACCTCCGCGACCACTACGGCCTGACCCAGCTGGTGCTGCACCCTGAGACGCCGGGGTTCGAGGCCGTCGAGCGGGTCCGCGCCGAAAGCGTCATCCGCGTGGACGGCGAGGTCGTGGCCCGCGACGCCTCGGTGGTGAACCCGAACCTGCCGACGGGCGAGATCGAGGTCCGGGTCCAGGCCGTCGAGGTGTTGTCCGAAGCCGCCGAACTGCCGCTGCCGGTCTTCGGCGAGCCGGACTACCCCGAGGAGATCCGCCTCAAGCACCGCTATCTCGACCTGCGCCGCGAGACCCTGCACCGCAACATCGTGCTGCGCTCGAAAGTGATCCACTCGATCCGCCGCCGCATGGTCGACCAGGGCTTCCTCGAGTACCAGACCCCGATCCTGACGGCCTCGTCGCCCGAAGGCGCGCGCGACTTCCTGGTCCCGTCCCGCCTGCATCCGGGCAAATTCTACGCCCTGCCGCAGGCCCCGCAGCAGTTCAAACAGCTGCTGATGGTCTCGGGCTTCGACCGCTATTTCCAGATCGCCCCCTGTTTCCGCGACGAGGACCTGCGCGCCGACCGTTCGCTGGAGTTCTACCAGCTCGACGTCGAGATGAGCTTCGTCACGCAAGAGGACGTTTTTGCTGCGATTGAGCCCGTCATGCATGGCGTGTTCGAGGAGTTCGCCGACGGCAAGAGGGTCGATCCCTATCCCTTCGTCCGCATCCCCTACCGCGAGTCGATCGCCAAATACGGCACTGACAAGCCCGACCTGCGCAACCCGATCGAGATGCAGGACGTGTCGGCGCATTTCCGCGACGGCGGCTTCGGCCTGTTCAACAAGATCCTCGGCGCCGACGCGAAGAACGCGGTGTGGGGCATCCCCGCGCCCAAGGGCGGCTCGCGCGCCTTCTGCGACCGGATGAACAGCTGGGCCCAGGGCGAGGGCCAGCCGGGCCTCGGCTACATCTTCTGGTCCGACGACAACAACGCCTGGGGCGGGCCGATCGCCAAGAACCTCGGCGCCGAGGCGACCGACGGCCTGATGAAGGCCCTGGGCATGGGGCAGGGCGACGCCGCCTTCTTCGCCGCCGGCGACCCTGCCGTGTTTTCGAAATTCGCCGCCAACGCCCGCATCAAACTGGGTCAGGACCTCAACCTGATCCCGGACGACGAATTCCGCTTCTGCTGGATCGTCGACTTCCCGATGTTCGAATGGTCCGAGGAAGAGAGGAAGGTCGACTTCTCGCACAACCCCTTCTCGATGCCGCAGGGCGAGATGGAGGCCCTGCAGACCAGGGACCCGCTCGACATCCTGGCCTACCAGTACGACATCGTCTGCAACGGCTATGAGCTGTGCTCGGGCGCGATCCGGAACCACAAGGCCGAGATCATGCTCAAGGCCTTCGAGATCGCCGGCTACGACGCCTCGGTGGTCGAGGAGCAGTTCGGCGGCATGCTCAACGCCTTCCGCTACGGCGCCCCGCCGCACGGCGGCCTCGCGCCCGGCATCGACCGCATTGTCATGCTGCTGGCCGGTGAGACCGCCATCCGCGAGGTCATCGCCTTCCCGCTGAACCAGCAGGGCGAGGACCTGCTTATGAGCGCGCCGTCCGAGGCTTCGGAGCGTCAGTACAAGGAACTGCACATCCGTCCCGCGCTGCCGCTCAAGGGCTGAGACGACAAAGGCCCCGCCGGAGCGGGGCCTTTGACTTATCGGCCGCTGCTGGCGACCACGAGATTTCGGGCCCTGGGGGGTACGGGCGGCGCCGGAGGCCTTGCCGGCGGCGTCGGCGGGGTGATCCGCACGGTGACGCCGCGGCAGGACCGGGCTGTCAGGTTGCCCGGCAGACGGGTGCCGGCGTCGCCGCAGGCCCGACCGACCTGCGCCTGGGTCAGGCCGCGGGCGCGGGACAGGTCCGTCCGGCGAATGTCGGTGCGGTTCATTTCGGCGCCGCCGAAGTCCGCGCCGGCGAATGCGCCGCCGGTCAGTCGCGCCCCGTTGAGAGTCGCTCCCGAGAAATCGGCCGTCCGGAAGTCGCCATTGGACAGGTTGGACATGCTGATGTCCGAGTCAGAGAAATCCGTGCCGCGGGCGCTGACATTGGCGAGCGTGACCGCGATCATTTCCGCATCGCTCATGTCCGCGCCAACCAGAACGGCGCCGTTCAGATTGACGCTGATCAGCTGCCCGCCCGAAAGATCGGCGTTGGCGAACCTGGCGCGGACGAGGGTCGCCCCGGAGGCGTCGATCCCTTCAAGGCTGGCCCCGCTGAAGTTGGCGCCGGTGAAATCGCCGCCGGCAAGCGTCGCGCCATCGAGGTCGGCCCGGCTGAAGTCGCTGCCGGAGAAGTTCGACCCCATCAGCTCGGCGCCTCGCAGATTGGTCCCGACCAGGGTCGCGTCGGTGAATGTCGCCCCGTGGAAGGCGGCGCCGGTCAGGTCCCGGCCTGACAGTTCGCAGCGGTTGCACGAGCCGCCCAGCGACACCATCCGCGCCACGTCCCGATCCTGGAATCCGAACTGCAGCTGGATCTCTGCGGTCGCCGGCGTCGCCATCAGTGCGGCCATCGCGGCGCCGGCCGCCAGGCTGGCGGTGGTGAGTCGACGGAAGAGGGGCGAGGCGATCTGGGTCACGCTCCGGTTCTGCCTCTAAAGTCCGGCGAACCCTACTTAAATCGCCGTAAGGTGGATGGCCGCGATCTGTCGATTCAGCAATGCGGAATGGTCAGTCCGGCGGGCAGTCGGGTCGCCTCGTCCCCGCAGGCCTGGTTGAGGCGGCCCTGGGTCAGGCCCGTGGCCCGTTCCAGCGACGCGCCGGCGAAATTCGTACCGCTCAACGTCGCGCCGCTGAAGTTGGTCCCGTCGAGGTAGGCGCCGACGAAACTGGCGTTGGTCAGGTTCGCGCCGGCGAAATTCGAGCTTGAGAAGACGCCGCCATACGCCTCGACGTCGCGCAGGTCCGCATTCGAGAAACGGGTCCGGTTCATGACGCTGAGGCTGAGGTCCGCCTGGCGAAGGCGCGCTCCGCTCAAGTTCAGTCCCCGTGCCTGGAGACCGGAGAAATCGCCCTGGAACAGATTGCAGCCGGCGCAGCTGGCGCCGCCGCGCACACGGGCGATCTGGCCCGCGTTCTGGGCGTTGGCGGGGTAGGCGGCCGCGGTGGCGGCGACGAGGATGACGGCGGTCAGGATCGACTTCATGGCAGGCTCCGATTCTCGCACCCGGCGATGCAAGTCCCACGCCATGCTGAGCCGAATTCGTTGATTATCCCTGCATGGACGGCGCTGCGCCGCAGGTGTCGCAGATCCAGCCCGCTCCCCGCTGCTGGAGGGAGAAGTCGCCGCAGGCCGGGCAGGCGGTGGCTTCGGTAGGCGCCGTCGGGCCCTGCGGCGTCTCACGCTTCTGGCCAAAAGGCAGGACGACCAGATTGTCCGGCGCCGCCCCGCGCGCGAAGCCCTTCGAGATGAATCGGGCCGCCGGCACGGCCTCGGGCGCGCCGTCCTCGTCGCCGCCAAGGCCGTCGGCGTTCAAGGCTTCGGGGGCGGCGTTGGCCAGTTCGTGCCGGCCCAGATACGACACGCCCAGTTCGCGGAAGATGTAGTCGAGGATGGAGGTCGCCGAGCGGATCGAATCGTTCCCCGTGACCCGGCCGGCGGGCTCGAACCGCGTGAACACGAAGGCGTCGACGAACTCATCCAGCGGCACGCCGTACTGCAGACCGATCGAGATCGCGATGGCGAAATTGTTCATCAGCGACCGGAAGGCGGCGCCTTCCTTGTGCATGTCGATGAAGATCTCGCCCAGCTCGCCGTCGTCATACTCGCCGGTATGGATGTAGACCTTGTGCCCGCCAACGGCGGCTTTCTGGATATAGCCCTTCCGCCGGTCGGGCAGCTTGCGGCGGGTGCGGTCGCGCTCGACGACCTTCTCGACCACCCGCTCGACGGCACGCGTCTCCGGCTCTCGACGGCGGTCGCGCGTCGCCTCGGCTTCCGGCAGGTCCAGCCAGTGGCCCGCCGGCGCCGGTCGGCGCATCAGCCGCACGGCGCGTTTCCCGGCCCGTGCCGCGTCACCGAGGACCCGAACCGCCTGCCCCGGAGAGGTGCGCCAGTCCAGGTCGAGCGGCGTGGGATCGGGCGCAAGGCTGTGCAGTTCCAGCAGCCCGCGCAGCCGCGTCTCGAATCCGGCCGGATCGGTGAGAATCGGCTGCAGGGCTTCCGGCGCCTCGGACCAGGCCGACAGGTCGCCGTGGCCGAAGACCCAGGCGTCGGCTTCCGCCACCGCTTCCGGCGTGAAGCCCAGGTGAACCAGCAACGGTCCGTTGCCGCCGTCCTCGACCCCCAGCACGTCCCGCAGGAAGCCAGCGTCGAGAATCGGGGCCCGAAAGGCATCTTCCAGCCGATCGACCCGGGACAGCGCCGTCTCGACCGCCTCCAGCTCGAGATCGGTCAGCCCGCAGGTGCGCAGGGCGGCATGATCGATGCCCGGCGCTCCGACCAGGGTGCGCCGACCCAGCAGATGCCGTTCGGCGGATTCGATGTCTCCGCCCGCGCCGGCGATGGCCGTGGCGAGGGCCGGCCGCAACCGTCTTTCGGCTTCGCCGTCGCGGCTTTCGAACGCCTCGGTCGCCGCCAGCGGCGTCAGTCCGAGGCGCAGGCGGGCGTCGGCGTCCTCGACGAACAGGCTGCAGCGGCCGACGCCAGCGACGAGGGCGGCGACGTCTTCGGCGAGCGCGTCGACCTCCTCCAGCTCCCCGCCCAGCGCCAGGTCGGCCAGGCCGCCGAGACCGAACGAAATTGGCTGCTCGCCGCAGGCATCGGACCACAGGGTGACTAGGGAGGCGAGCGCCACGCCGAACTGATCGCCAGCCACCGCGTGCAGGGTGGGCAGCGAGATCATCAGGGCGATCCCGCCGGATGCCTCGACAAGGGCCTCGGCCGCCTCGACATCGAAGGTCAGGGTCAGGTCGCCGTCCAGCGCCGCTTCTGCGGCGAGCAGGGCGACCGGAGCGCCCGAGGCGACGAGGTCGCGGTCGGCGACTGCGACCATGGCAGGAAAGGCCGGGGCGGGTCGGGGGCTCGCCTCGAACGGCTCGCCTGCTATGGCCCGGACAATATCGGCGTCCGTGGCGCCGGCGCGTCGGGCGGCGAGGGCGGCGCGCGCCAGGGCCGGGTTGCGCGACGGATCATTGCAGTCCCCGACCGGTCCTTCGCAACGGCTGACCGCATCGGTGACCGCCCGGAGCGACGCCGCCGCGGTCTCGACGGCGTTCGACGCCAGCCGGTCGGCGCGGCGGCGGGCCATCTCCGCATCCAGGCGCTCGCCATCGGCCGGATCGGAGAGGTCCAGCCAGCCGTCCGGCGTTGCGGCGCAGGCGACGGCGGGGCTGGCCACGCCCAGCAGCAGGGTCGCCGCCAGTTCTTCAGCCACCGTATCCGTGATGCCAAGCCGACGGGCGAAGGCGGCCGCCGCATCGGCGAGGGGATCGTCTCCCGGCCCTACAAGATCAGCGGCTTCCGCCCAGTCCAGCCAGGCTTCGACCTGGACATCGGGCCAGCCATCGGGCGCATACGCCACGGTGAGTCGGTCAGCCCGTTCGATCTCGCGCCGCGAGCGACGGGCGAGGGCGGCGAGCAGGGCGAAGCGGAACGGCGGGCGCATGCGGCGGTCTCGACTGGACTAGGCCGATGCTAGACCTCCCCTGTGCTTTGGCAATAAATCTGGCGGGTCGCGGTGAGGTTACCCCCAAGATCTTGAGCTCAGCGCCGCATGCGCCACGCTGGACGTACGGCTCCGGGGTTTCTATGATCAGCCGCTGTCGCCAGCCTCCCCGGCGCGACCTGAATGAGTGGATTTCCGACGTGCTAGGCAAGATCTTCGGCTGGACCAGCGGCGCGACCATCGGCACCCTGTTCACTATCGCCAAGCGCGGCGAGCTGGTTGGTACGGACGAGTTCGGCAACCGCTATTACCTGTCACGTGACGCCAGCAGCTATGACGGCCGCCGCCGTCGCTGGGTGGTGTACAACGGCTATGCGGACGCCTCGAAGGTGCCGCCGGACTGGCATGGCTGGCTGCACTACACCTTTGACGAGCCGCCGACCGAGCAGCCTCTGCCGCGCCGGGCCTGGGAGAAGGATCACCTGCCTAACCTGACCGGCACGCCGATGGCGTGGCGGCCGCAGGGCTCATTGGCGGCCGAGGGCCGTCGTCCCGCCGCCACCGGGGACTATGAGGCCTGGCGTCCGGAATGAATCGCACGGGCGCGATCCTTGGAAGCGTGACCGCACTGGCGCTGCTGGCGTCGGGCGCAGTCGTCGCATCTACCCTCAGCGATGCGCCGCAGGACGCTCAGCCGGCGCCGAACCCCACGGCTGACCTGAACCGGCAGCCGATTCCAACCCAACTTCCCAGCCCTCCGTCGGCAGAGCGACCCGTCCCGCAGGAGCCGGCGCCGGAAGCCGAACCGGCGCCGGCGAGGCCCATCGCCATAACCCCGCCGGCTCCCGTGATCGTCGTCGCCGAGGAACCGCAGGAGGAGGAGGCCGAAGAGACGGAGGAGGCAGAAGAGCGTGTCGCGGCCCCAACCGAGCCGGCTCCGCCGCCCGGCCGCCGCCAGCGTCGGCGTGTCGCCATTGTCGAGGCCGTCGACAAAATCACCGCCGAGAGGATGCGGTTCGAGGTCGAGGTCGGCGGGCGGCCTGTGCGCTTCCAGAAGACCCTGATCTTCACCGCCCGCGCCTGCGAGATTTCCGCACCCGACGAACTGGTGGAAGACTCCATCGCTTATCTTGAGGTCAATATTCAGCCTCGAGGTGTTCTGCAGCCGTCGGAACCGCGGCAGATCTTCCGGGGGTGGATGTTCGCTTCGGCGCCGGCCGTGAATGGCCTGGAGCACCCGATCTACGATGCGTGGGTGGTGGGCTGCAGGGCGTAGGCGACGGCCTCCGGCCCGGTCATCGGCTTGAGTAGCGAACCGGCGTCCGGGCGCAGTGGGCGAACCGTCTTCAACTGCCTCAGATAGGCCGCCTGTGGCGTCTCCACCGCGCCGAACTGGCTGAGGTGCGCGGTCAGGAACTGGGCGTCCAACAGCCGCCAGCCGCCGCGTTTCAGCCGCGCTACCAGATGCACCAGCGCGACCTTTGAGGCATCCCGCTCACGGCTGAACATACTCTCGCCGAAGAAGGCTCCGCCCAAGGTAACGCCGTAGAGCCCGCCGATCAGCCGTTCGCCCCGCCAGCATTCGACCGAGTGGGCGTGGCCGCGGGCGTTGAGTACGGCGTAGAGCCGTCGTATCGGCCCATTTATCCAGCTCTCCTCGCGGCCCGGGCCGGGGGCGGCGCAGGCGTCGAGAACTGCGGCGAAGGCGGTGTCGACGCGGACCTCGAAGGCTTCGCTGCGCACCGTTCGGGCCAGGCGGCTCGGGATCCGGAAGCCGTCCAGGGGAATGACGCCGCGGTGCTCGGGTTCGACGAGGAAGACCCGCGGATCGTCGCGGGCCTCGCCCATGGGAAAAACGCCATTGGCGTAGCAGTTCAGCAGTTCGTAGGGGCCGAAGCCGCCGAAGGGACCGCTGGCGCTGAAGCCGGGTTCATCCACCGGGTCTAGGCGTCGCCCTTCTGGCGTTTGGCCCAGTTCTCAAGCCAGTGGATGTCGTAGTCGCCGGACAGGATGTCTGGCTCCTGCAGCAATTTCTGGAACAGCGGGATGGTGGTGTCGATGCCGCCGACGACCATCTCGCCCAGCGAGCGTTTGAGGCGAGCGATGCACTCCTCGCGGTCGCGGCCGTGGACGATCAGCTTGCCGATTAGGCTGTCGTAATAGGGCGGGATCGAATAGCCGGCGTAGATGGCGCTATCCAGCCGCACGCCCAGGCCGCCGGGAGCATGGAAGTCGGTGATCGTGCCGGGCGAGGGGGTGAAGGTCTCGGCGTTCTCGGCGTTGATCCGGCATTCGATCGAATGGCCGGTGAATTTCACATCAGCTTGGGTGAACGACAGCGGCAGGCCGGCGGCGATGCGGATCTGCTCGCGTACAAGGTCGACGCCGGTGATCATTTCCGTAACCGGATGCTCGACCTGCAGCCGGGTGTTCATCTCGATGAAGAAGAACTCGCCGTCTTCCCAAAGGAATTCGATGGTGCCGACGCCGAGGTAGCCGATGGCGGCGATGGCCTTGTTGACCGTCTCGCCGATGGCGGTGCGTTCCTTCGCCGACAGGGCGGGCGAGGGGGCTTCTTCCAGCACCTTCTGGTGGCGGCGTTGCAGGGAGCAGTCGCGTTCGCCGAGGTGGACGACGTTGCCGTGGCTGTCGGCGATGACCTGAAGCTCGATGTGGCGCGGCTTCTGGAGGTAGCGCTCCATATAGACGGCGCCGTTGCCGAAGGCGGCGAGGGCCTCGGACTGGGCGGTCTGGACAGCCTCGACGAGGTCGTCGGCGGTCAGGGCCACCTTCATGCCGCGCCCGCCACCGCCGGCGGCGGCCTTGACGATCAGCGGGAAGCCGATGGTCTTCGAGGCCTCGATGGCGGCCTCGACGGTCTCGACCTCGCCGGCCGAGCCGGGAACGCAGGGGATGCCGGCTTCGAGGACGGTCTGTTTGGCGGTGATCTTGTCGCCCATGACCCGGATATGCTCGGGCTTGGGACCGATGAAGGTCATGCCGTGGGCCTCGACGATCTCGGCGAAGCGGGCATTCTCGGACAGGAAGCCGTAGCCGGGGTGGATGGCCTGGGCGCCGGTGATCTCGGCGGCGGCGATGATCGAGGGGATGTTCAGGTAGGACTTGGCGGCCGGGGCGGGGCCGATGCAGACGCTCTCATCGGCCAGCCGCACCCACATGGCGCCGCGGTCGGCTTCCGAGTGCACGGCGACGGTGGAGATGCCCATCTCCTTGCAGGCGCGGTGGATCCGCAGGGCGATTTCGCCGCGGTTGGCGATGAGGACCTTGGTGAACACGGGATCAGGCCTCGAGCAGGACGAGGGGCTCGCCGAACTCGACGGGCTGCGCGTCGCCGACCAGCACCTCGACCACGACGCCGTCGCGGGGAGACTGGATCGGGTTCATGGTTTTCATGGCCTCGACGATGAGCAGGGTCTGGCCCTTCTTGACCTTGTCCCCGGGCTGGCAGAACGGCGGAGCCTCGGGCGAGGCCTGAAGATAGGCCGTGCCGACCATAGGCGACTTCACCTCTTCGCCCGACCTGGCGACGATCGTGGCGGGATCGGATGGCATGGAGGCCGGGGCCGGTGCGGCGTGGGCGGCCGGCGCGGCGTGAACGGCGGGAGCCGGGGCGTATTGCACCGGCGCGGCCACGGTCACTTCGCGGGCCACGCGGATCTTCAGATCGCCGCGCTCGACCTCGATCTCGGTCAAGTCGGTGTCGTTCAGGATGTCGGCGAGGGAGCGCACCAGGCCAGTGTCGATCTCGTCGTTCTTGAGCTTGGGCGCAGACGTCTTGGAATCGGCCATGGGAGCCTCTTGTTACCTTCTAAACCGAACGGTCGGCGGCGGCGCGGTGTTCCTGCGCCAGCCGGAGAGCGGCCTTGACGGCCAGTTCGTAGCTGAACGGGCCGAAGCCCGAAACCACGCCGGCCGCGACCGGCGAAACATAGGAGCGGTGGCGGAAACGCTCGCGCGCCGCCGGGTTGGACAGGTGGCATTCGACGATCGGAATGCTCAGGGTCTTGAGGGCGTCCAGCAGGGCCACGGAGGTGTGGCCGTAGCCGGCGGGATTGATGACGAGGGCGGCGGCCTTTTCACGGGCTTCCTGGACCCAGTCGATCAGTTCACCCTCGTGATTGGTCTGCCGGAAGACCACGGTCGCGCCGTTGGCGGCGCGGTCGCACAGGGCCTGAACATCGGCAAGGGTTTCGCGGCCATAGATGTCCGGTTCACGCACCCCGAGCAGGTTCAGGTTCGGGCCGTTCAGGACGAAGAGGACGGGGGTCTCGGGCATTGCGCTCGCGAATGTGGCGGTCCGATCGGAATCGGACCGGCCTTTTAGCTGAGGCGTGACGGTTATCAAACCGGGCCGATGAAAGATTGACCTTAGGGCATGAGGCGGAATGTCCAAGGCGTCTTGTCATCTGGCGCCGGGGCCGGGTTTGCGGCAAGGGGCGCGCTGCAAAGCCTGTGGAGACTGCCTTGGAACGGCTCAGACAGCTGGTGACCTCGCCTCGAACCGAGCGGTTCATTCTGGGCCTCATCATCGTCAATGCGATCACCCTGGGGCTGGAGACCAGTCCGTGGGTGATGGCGCGCTTCGGGCCGGTGCTCGAGTGGCTGGACAAGGCGGTGCTGGCCGTCTTCGTGGTCGAGGTCGCGGCGCGGATCGCGGTGCATCGCGCGGCCTTCTTCAGGGACCCGTGGAGCCTGTTCGACTTCGCCGTGGTGGCCATCGCCCTGGTCCCGGCGGCCGGGGCCTTCTCGGTGCTGCGGGCGCTGCGTATCCTGAGGGTGCTGCGGATGATCACCCTGGTGCCGTCGCTGCGGCGGGTGGTCGGGGCCCTGATCAGCGCGCTGCCGGGGATGGGATCGATCACCCTGCTGCTGAGCCTCATCTTCTATGTCGCCTCGGTGATGGCCACCAAGCTGTTCGGGGCCGACTTCCCGCAGTGGTTCGGCTCCATTCCGGCCTCCGCCTATTCCCTGTTCCAGATCATGACGCTGGAGAGCTGGTCGATGGGGATCGTGCGGCCGGTGATGGAGGTCCACCCCTACGCCTGGCTGTTCTTCGTGCCCTTCATCCTGAGCACGACCTTCACCATGCTGAACCTGTTCATCGGCATCGTGGTCAACGCCATGCAGAGCGAGCACGAGGAGGAGGCCAAGGCCGAGCGGCATCAGCTGGAGGCCGACCTGCGTCAGGCCAGCGAGGAGCGCCAGCAGGTCCACGCCGAGGAGGCCGCCGACATGGCGGCCCTGCGCGGCGAGATCGCGGAGCTTCGGCGGGCGATCGGCGATCTGGCCGACCGCTTGCCGGCCCGGGCTGGCTAGACGCGGCGGGGGCGGTGTAGAAGGCGGCTTCGATATTCAAGGACAGTCGCTTGCCCCGCATTCAGGTCAATGGAGAGGACCGTTCGGTCTCTGCTGACACCATTCTGGCCCTCGTCGAGGAGCTGGGGCTGGACGTGAGGAAGGTTGCGGTGGAGCGCAATCTGGAGATCGTGCCCAAGTCGCTGCACGCCGCTACGCCGATCGCAGACGGAGACCGGATCGAGGTGGTCCAGTTCGTCGGGGGGGGGTGAGCCCAGCCGACGGCCGGATCACGCCGGGGGCAGGGCACGGCAGGTGGGGGCTTCCTCGTTGGGGAGGCCGTAGCCGCCGAAGCGCATGTCGTCGGGATCGGCCGGGGCGTAGCCGGGCAGGTCGCCGTCGCCGACTTCCTGACGCAGCGCGGCCAGACGCTCCTTGAGACGGGCTTCCTCCGCGGCATGGGCGGGCCTGCCGGCGAGATTGGTCTGCTCGTTGGGGTCAGAGCGCAGGTCGTAGAGCTCCCATTCGTCCGGCAGCTCCCAGTGGATCAGCTTCCAGCGGCGGTCGCGGACGCCGCGGTGCGGACGGACGCAGTGGGCGGCCGGGAATTCGAAATACTGGTAGAGGAAGTCCTGACGCCAGTCGGCGGGGGTCCGGCCGGCGACCACGCCTTTCCAGCTGCGGCCGTGCATGTGCGGGTCGCGGTCGAGGCCGGCGTAGTCGAGGAAGGTCGGGGCGACGTCGACGTTGAGCAGCAGCTGGTCGCTGTTGACCTGACTGGCCGGGATCGAGGCGGGGTGGCGGACCAGCATCGGCACCTTGATCGACTGTTCGTACATCAGCCGCTTGTCGAACATGCCGTGGTCGCCGAGGAACATGCCGTTGTCGGTGGTGTAGACCACCACGGTGTTCTCGCTCAGGCCCTCGGCGTCGAGCAGGTCGAGCATCTTGCCGACGTTCTCGTCGACGCCCAGCAGAACGCGGTAATAGTCCTTGATGAAGTGCTGGTAGTTGAGCCGGGCCCGCTCCTCGACGGGCATATCGGCGCGGACGCCGCGATTGCGGTAGTCGGGCATGTCGGCGATCAGCAGGTCGGCGGCGCGGACGGCGCGGGGCCGGTCGGCGATGTCTTCCATGAAGGTCGGCGGCGGCGGGATGTCGATATCAGCGAAGGCGTGTTTGAAGCGCTCGGCGGGTTCCCAGCCGCGGTGGGGGGCTTTGAACTGGAACAGCAGGGCGAAGGGCGAGTCCTTCGGCCGGTCGCGGACGAACTGCATGGCCATTTCGCCGATGACGTCGTCGGTATGGCCCTGTCCGCGGGTGCGGACGCCGTTCACGTCCATCGGCGGGTTGAAATACTGGCCCTGGCCGGGGAGGACGGCGGAATAGTCGTAGCCGATCGGCGGGGTGTTGACGTGCCATTTGCCGACGACGCCGGTGTGGTAGCCAGCCTTGCGCAGCATGACCGGCCAGGTGGCGTCGTGGTTGAGCAAGGGCTCGTTGTTGAAGTTCGATTCGGCGCCGTTGGTGACCATGCCGTGGGCGTGGGAATAGAGGCCGGTCAGGTAGCTGGCGCGGCTGGGCAGACACAGGGAGTTGGTCACGAAGGCGTCGGTGAAGCGCACGCCCTCGGCCCCGATGCGGTCCAGGTTGGGGGTCCGCAGGATGGTGTTTCCATAGGCCGACATCGCCGACTGGGCGTGATCGTCGGTCATGATGAAGATGATGTTCGGCCGGACGTCGCGGCCCCTGGCGGGAGCGGTGGTGGCGCAGCCGGCGGCCGTCAGGGCGGCGAGGCCGGTCATGCCCTGCAGCACGTGGCGCCGGTGGGTGATGGTCATGACGGCTCCTCCCGTGCGGTCTGCGCCGCGCTCCTGGCGAAACAAGCAGGCGCTGTAACCGCTTACAAGGCCTGTAACGAAATGTTGGCCGGGGCGGCGGAGGCCTTTCGCGGGGCGCCGGTCCGGGGGTAGAGGAGCGCCATGACCGACACGCAAGACACCGCTTCCGACACCTGGACCGTCGCCGGACGGACGTTCACGAGCCGGCTGATCGTCGGCACCGGCAAATATGCGGACTACGCCCAGAACGCGGCGGCGGCCGAGGCGGCGGGGGCGGAGATCGTCACCGTGGCGCTGCGCCGGGTGAACCTGAGCGATCCGAGCCAGCCGATGCTGGTCGACCATGTGAAGCCGGACCGGTTCACCTTCCTGCCCAATACGGCCGGCTGTTTCACCGGCGAGGATGCGGTGCGGACCCTGCGCCTGGCGCGGGAGGCCGGCGGCTGGGGGCTGGTCAAGCTGGAGGTGCTGTCGGACACGGCGCACCTGTATCCGGACATGGTCGAGACGCTGCGGGCGCTGGACCTGCTGGTGGCCGACGGCTTCGACGTCATGGTCTATTGCACCGACGACGTCGTCATGGCGAAGCGGCTGGAAGAGGCCGGGGCGGCGGCGATCATGCCGGCGGCGTCGCCGATCGGCTCGGGGTTGGGCATCCAGAACCGGGTCAATATCCGGCTGATCGTCGAGCAGGCGAAGGTGCCGGTTCTGGTCGACGCGGGCGTCGGCACGGCCTCCGACGCGACCATCGCCATGGAGCTGGGCTGCGATGCGGTGATCGCCAATACGGCCATCGCGGCGGCGAAGGACCCGATCCGGATGGCCAACGCGATGAAGCACGCGGTGATCGCCGGGCGGGAGGCCTATCTGGCCGGGCGGATGCCGAAACGGATGTACGCCAGCGCCAGTTCGCCGATGGCGGGGCTGATCTGACCCGGCCGCCCGCGCAGAAAAAAACGCTGTGGCAGAGTCGGCAGAGTCGGCAGGGCCCGCAGAAATTCGCAGTGGCGGAGTCGGCAGAGTCTGCATTGGCGCACCTGCGGCGGCGCGACGGGGATGCGATTGTCAAAGACCGGCGGCGGAATGGCCGCGTAACGGCGCATTATGGGGCGTACGCTTCCTGCGGCGCGTTCATGACGCTGGCGACCCGGTCATTCGCAGGAAAAACAGTGACCTGGTTGACCGGATTGTGATGGCGGGGCGCGGATTTGCAGCGCAGCAATTCCGCGCTGAAGATGCAATGACGGATCGTCCGGGAGAATGACCATGTCGCAGATCAGCCGCCGCCTTCTGATCGGCTCCGCCGTCGCATTCGGGCTGACCGGCGCCGCGCGCGCCCAAGCGTCCGGTCCGCGCGCGCTGGCGGTGTACAAGTCGCCGACCTGCGCCTGTTGCGATGGCTGGGTGACGCATATGCGGCAGGCGGGTTTCGCGGTCACGGTGCATGTCGTGGCGGATCCGGGCACGGTGCGCCGCGCCCGGGGGATGCCGGATGCGATGGCCTCGTGCCATACCGGGGTGATCGGCGGCTATCTGGTCGAGGGGCATGTGCCGGCGGCGGATGTCGTGCGCCTGCTGGCCGAGCGCCCGGATGCGGTCGGCGTGACCGCGCCGGGGATGCCGATGGGCTCGCCGGGGATGGAGACGCCGGACGGGCGGAAACAGCCCTTCGATACGTTGCTGGTGCTGAGGTCGGGGCGGACGCGGGTGTTCGGGCGGCACGGGCGGGGGTGAGCGATGATCGTCCTTCTCCCCTTGAGGGAGAAGGTGGGCCGGAGGCCCGGATGAGGGGGCTGTTTCCGCGGCCTCATAGTGGGAAGATCAGCGGCTGACCGGGTGGATGGGTGTCTTACCCCTCATCCGCCCCTCCGGGGCACCTTCTCCCGCACGGGGAGAAGGGCAGGACTGGCGGGTTGGCTGAATCCTTCGTGGGGGTTAGAGCAGGCGCTCCCCGAACCGAGACCGACCATGCACGACATCCGCGCCATCCGTGACAATCCCGCCGCCTTCGTCAGCGGGTGGTCGTCGCGCGGGGTGGAGGACGCGCAGGCGGTGGTGGACCGGGCGCTGGAGCTGGATCGCACCCTGCGCGCGGCGCAGACGGCCGGGCAGGACACGCTGGCCAGGCGCAACGCGGCGTCGAAGCTGATCGGCGCGGCGATGGCCAAGAAGGACATGGCCGAGGCGGAGCGGCTGAAGGGCGAGGTCGAGAGCCTGAAGGGCGAGATCGCGGCGCAGGAGGCCGTCGAGGCCGAGGCCGGCAAGGCGCTGCGCGACCTGCTGGCGGCGCAGAAGAACCTGGCGGCGGACGATGTGCCGGACGGCGCGGACGAGGCGGGCAATGTGCTGGTCGGCCAGCCGTGGGGCGAGCCGCGCAGGACGGGGCCGGCCAAGGATCACGCCGATCTGGGCGAGGCGCTGGGCCTGCTGGACTTCGAGGCGGCGGCGCGGATGTCGGGGGCGCGGTTCGCGGTCCTGAAGGGCGGGCTGGCGCGGCTGGAGCGGGCGGTAGGCCAGTTCATGCTGGACGTCCAGACGGCCGAGCACGGCTATCTGGAGGTCAATCCGCCGTATCTGGTGCGCGACGAGGCGATGTTCGGGACGGGGCAGCTGCCGAAGTTCAAGGATGATCTCTTTCGCCATCAAGCGTATTCAGAGGATTGGAGTGACGTCGCCATCGACGTTGCGACCTACTTCTCTGATACCCAATACGATCCGGACTACGGAGTGAAGGCTGGCGAGATGCCAGAGCGCATTCACGGCAGTGAGAGCCTCAAGAGCGAAATCTACTGGCACCTCAAAGAAGCTGTCCTGTCCTTAGACGAACCTCAAATGTGGGGTGGTCGAAACGTCTGGCTCATCCCCACCGCCGAAGTTTCACTGACCAATCTGGTCCGCGAGCAGATCCTGCCGGAGGAGCAGCTGGCCGAGCCGATGCGGCTGACGGCGCTGACGCCGTGCTTCCGGGCCGAGGCGGGGTCGGCGGGGCGGGATACGCGCGGGCTGATCCGGCAGCACCAGTTCCACAAGGTCGAGCTGGTCTCGATCACCCGGCCGGAGGACTCCGAGGCCGAGCACGAGCGGATGGTGCGCTGCGCCGAGGCGGTGCTGGAGAAGCTGGAGCTGCCCTATCGCCGGATGCTGCTGTGCAAGGGCGACATGGGCTTTTCGGCGAAGAAGACCTTCGATCTGGAGGTGTGGCTGCCGTCGCAGGGGACGTATCGCGAGATCAGCTCCTGCTCCAACTGCGGAGACTTCCAGGCCCGGCGGATGGATGCGCGCTTCAAGCGGGCCGGGGAGAAGAAGACGGGGTTCGTGCACACGCTGAACGGCTCGGGCCTGGCGGTCGGGCGGACGCTGGTGGCGATCATGGAGAACTACCAGGACGAGGACGGCCGGATCGCCGTGCCGGAGGCGTTGAAGCGCTACATGCCGGAGGGGGTTACGCATGTGGGGTGAGGATCAGCGCCCTTCTCCCCTCGGGGGAGAAGGTGGCATGCGAAGCATGACGGATGAGGGGTCGACGGGACGGGTCCGGTCAGTCCTCGCCGGGATTACAACGGCTGGTGCGACCCCTCACCGCCGGCCCCTCTCCCGCAAGGGGAGAGGGGAGCTCTGATGCGTATTCTCCTCACCAACGACGACGGCATCGAGGCGGAAGGCCTTGAATGTCTTGAGCGGATCGCGCGGACGCTGTCGGACGATATCTGGATCGTCGCGCCGCAGGTCGAGCAGTCCGGCAAGGGGCGAGGAATCACCCTGACCGAGCCGCTGCGGGTCAACCGGATGGGCGAGAAGCGGTTCGCGGTGACGGGGACGCCGACCGACTGCGTGGTGCTGGCGGTCAACGACCTGATGGTCGATTCGAAGCCCGATCTGGTGCTGTCGGGCGTCAACCGGGGGCACAACGTCGGCGAGGACTGTTCCTATTCGGGGACGGTGGCCGGGGCGCTGCAGGGGATGGCCTTCGGCATCCGCTCGATCGCCCTGAGCCAGTCGCTGGAGCGGTTCCACGACGACGTGGTGGCGCACTGGGAGACGTCGGAGGCCTATGCCCCGCCGATCATCAGCCGGCTGCTGGCCCAGCCGTGGCAGGCCGGGGTGGTGATGAACCTGAACTTCCCCAACCGGCCGCCCGAGGCGGTGACCGAGATCGAGGTGACGCGGCAGGGCTTCCGCGACCTGGGCGAGATGCACGCGGTGAAACGCACCGACCTGAGGGGCCGGGACTATTACTGGATGAGCTTCCGCGGGACGCGGCAGGAGCATGCGGCGGGGACCGATCTGCGGGCCATGGACGAGGGGAAGATCTCGGTGACGCCGCTGCACATCGACCTGACGCACATGCCGAGCGTGCACGACCTGAAGGGCGTGCTGGGCGGGGCGCCGCCGAAGACGGTGGCGGCGGAATGAGGGTGGAAGGTCGCACGAAAATCCTCCCCCACAGGGGGAGGGGGACGGCGAAGCGGTGGAGGGGGCCAGCCCCGCACGCCGGCATATCGATCAGCCCCCTCCACCATCCTTCGGATGGTCCCCCTCCCCCGATGGGGGAGGACCAATGAAGCTGAACGACGATCGCGCCGGGCGGCTGATCCTCGGGCTGCGGCAGCAGGGGGTGACGGAGCCGCGCGTGCTGGAGGCGATGGAGTCGATCGACCGGGCCGTCTTCGTGCACGAGAAATTCCTCGATCAGGCGTGGGAGGATCAGGCCCTGCCGATCGACTGCGCCCAGACGATTTCGCAGCCCTATATCGTCGGCCTGATGACCCAGGCGCTGGACGTGCAGCCGCGCCACCGGGTGCTGGAGATCGGCACGGGGTCGGGCTACCAGGCGGCGGTGCTGAGCCGGCTGGCGCGCTATGTCTATTCGGTGGAGCGGTACCGCAGCCTGCTGGGCGAGGCGGAACGGCGGCTGAAGGAATTGAAGATCGACAACGTCATCACCCGCCACGGCGACGGCGGGCTGGGCTGGCCGGAACAGGCCCCGTTCGACCGGATCATGGTCACGGCGGCGGCGCCGGGCGAGCCGACCGAACTGCTGCACCAGCTGAAGCCCGGCGGGATCCTGGTGTGTCCGGTCGGGCGCGGTTCGGTGCAGCGGCTGCACCGCTACGTCAGCCTCGAGGACGGCTCGTTCCGGCGCGAGAGCCTGGCCGAGGTGCGCTTCGTGCCGCTGGTCGAGGGGACGGCGCGGGAGGGGTGACGGCGGCGGCCCGGCGGGGCAGGGTGGCCGGATGGCGTCAGTCGGTCTTGCCCTGCTCGCGATCCTCAGTGCTCCCGCCCAGACGGGCTCACAGACGTGGGACGCCTGCTTCAACGGCGATGCCCCCACGCCCGAGGCCTATGTCGCCTTCCGCGAAGCCGGGCAGCGATTTCGAGAGGCGGGTCAGTTCGGCGCCTTGGTCACGCTATCCGGTCCAGATCTGGCGGAAGCGGGCTGGTCCGAGCCCAGGCTGACGGCCTACCTCGAACTGCTGCGGGCCGGCGTGGCGGCGAGCTATCTGACGATCAAGTCTGATGACTCACGGTCTTCGCAGTGTCTCTCCGTCACGGTGGATATCGTTCCGCCGACCGAGAACCCTCCGAGGCTCTGGCATTTGAGCCCGATCTATGGATTCGAGTCCGGAAGCGCGGAACTCCGATCGGACAATGCGAGGGCTGTCGTGCGAATAACGGCTGTGGGGCACGCGCCCGGCTGGCTGGTTCGCGTGGACGGTCACACCGACACGGTCGGCTCTGCGGAAGACAATCTGGCGCTCAGCCGCAGACGGGCCGAGGCGGTCGCCGTGGCGCTCGTCCGCGAAGGGGTGCCGTGGGAAGATATCGAGATCAACGGCCGGGGCGAAACATTGCTGGCTCGCCCGACGGCGGACGAGACACCGGAGCCGCTCAATCGACGGGTGAATGTCGATCTGTGGCGGCGTCCCGCAACGCCCCGTTAACCTTCCCGCCCAACTTTGGCGCGGTTTACGGGGTCTGGTCGGGCGCGGCGGATTCGAGTTGAGGAGCGGGCGGATGATCGGGATCAGGGCGGGGTTGAGAGCGCTGGCGGTGCTGGGGGCGATGAGCCTGACGGCGGCCTGCGCCAGCTATCCGGCCGAGCCGCGCTATCCGATCTACGCCGACGGACCGCCTCCGGCGCGACAGCCGGCCTACCCGGTCAGGGCTGCCACGCCCGCGCCCAGCGGCGAGGGCGTGCGCGGGCCGACCAATCCGGCCTATGAAGTTCCGTCGCCGGCGACCGCGCCGGTCGGCGAGATCGAGGGCGGGTCGCTGGACGCGCCGGTGGACACGCGGACCTATCGGCCCGCCGCCGGGCCCGCCTCGGAAGGCTTCGCCGCCCCGCCGCCGCCCGCCTCGGGCGCGCCGGTCGTGGCCGGAGCGGCCTATGTGATCCAGCCGGGCGACACCATTTCGGGCATCGGGAGACGCTTCCAGACGCCGGTGCAGGTGCTGATCGACCTGAACGGGCTGGGGCCGCGGGCGGACGTGTCGCCGGGCCAGCGCGTCGTCCTGCCGGCCTCGGCCGTCGATATCGGCGGCGATCCCTACGCTACCGGGCCGTCACCGACGGGCGTCTATGTCGCCGACGCGGGCGTGCCGCCGCCGCCGCCGCCGCCTCCGCCGCCGCCGATGCCGACGGCTGCCCCGCCGCCCCTGCCGCCATCGCGCCAGCCGGCCGCCACCGCCGGGCCGACCGGCCCGCCTCCGGCGGCCACCACGGTGACCCTGAACTGGCCGGTGCGCGGCGACATCCTGCGCCGCTTCGGGCCGGTGGGCATGGGCGAGCGCAACAACGGCGTCAACATCGGCGCGGCCGAGGGCAGCGAGGTGCGGGCCTCGGCGGCGGGCCGGGTCGGCTATGTCGGCGACGACCTGGCGGGGCAGGGGCTGACGGTGCTGATTGTGCACCTCGACGGCTGGCGCTCGGTCTATGGCCATCTCGGCTCGACCTCGGTGCGCGACGGCGACACGGTGCAGGCGGGGCAGGTGATCGGAACGGTGGGCACGACCGCGGGCGACGGCCGTCCCTCGATCCATTTCGAGACCTGGCGCATGCGCGGCGACGAACCGACGGCGGTCGACCCGCTGAGCGTGTTGCCGAGGTGACGCAAGCGGGGGCATAGGCCCAGACGCCGCGTTGCAATGTCAGACGGCGCGCCTTAGGTTCCGCGCCTCATTTTCAAGGGCGCCTCGGGGAGCCCGTATGCCAGAGAACCATCGATGACTTCGACTGACGGCGGCCTGATGGCCATGTTGATCCAGTTCGCGCCGATCATCATCATCGGCGTGATGGGCTATCTGCTGCTGGTCCGCCCGCAGATGAAGCAGGCCAAGGCCCACCGCGAGATGATCTCGGGCCTCAAGCGCAATGACTCGGTGGTGCTGTCCAACGGCATGATCGGCAAGGTCACCCGGGTCGAGAACGACGAGGCCATGGTCGAGATCGCCCAGGGCGTGAACGTCCGCGTCGTCAAGGCGATGATCACCCAGGTCCGCGATCGCACCGGCGTCGCCGCCAACGACACCAAGCAAGTCACCAAAGCCTGATCCCGGCGCTCTGAAAGGTCGGGGAAGCCCGCATGATCCATCTGTCGCGCTGGAAGGTCATCCTCCTCGCCCTGTCGTTCGCCTTCGGGGTGCTGTTCGCCTATCCGAACCTGCTCAGCGCTGAGCAGAAGGCGGCGTTGCCGGGCTGGCTGCCCAAGAGCGGGGTGAATCTCGGTCTCGACCTGCAGGGCGGATCGTACCTGCTGCTGGAGGTCGACGTGGCGGCCATGCGCGAGGCGCGGCTGACCAATCTCGGCGAGGACGCCCGGACCGTGCTGGGCGAGGCCGGGATCGACATCGCGGGCATCGAGCGGGATGGCTCCGGCGTGGTGGTCTCACTGGCGAGCCCGGCGGCGACGGACCGGGCGCTGGAGGTCATGCGGCCTCTGGCCTCCGGCGGCGGCGCCGGCGCGATCGCCGACCGGACGGTGCAGCGGCAGGGCGAAGGCCGCATCCGCTACGCCTTCACCCAGCAGGCCATGGATTCCATGGCCTCAAACGCCGTGACCCAGTCGATCGAGGTGGTGCGCCGCCGGATCGACAGCCTCGGCACGCGCGAGCCCTCGATCACCCGTCAGGGCGCCGACCGGATCGTCATCCAGGCGCCGGGCGAGAGCGATCCGGCCGCGCTGGAGCGGATCATCGGCCAGACGGCGCAGCTGACCTTCCAGATGGTCGATGTCGAGAACTCGATCCAGGAGGCGCTGGCCGGATTCCCGCCGCCCGACTCCGAAATCGTTCCGGACGCCACGGGCACGCCGTATCTGGTCAAGAAGCGGGTGCTGGTCTCGGGTGAGAACCTGACCCGGGCGGAGGTCACCACCGACCAGAACAATCAGACCGCCATCGGCTTCCGCTTCGATGGCGCGGGGGCCCGCCGCTTCGGCGAGGCGACCGCGGCGAATATCGGGCGACCGTTCGCGATCATCCTCGACGGCGTCGTCATCTCGGCCCCGCGCATCAACACCGCCATCACCGGCGGCTCCGGCATCATCGAGGGCAGCTTTACGATCCAGGAAGCCGCCGAAATGGTGAACCTGCTGAACGGCGGCGCCCTGCCGGCCCCGCTGCAGGTGGAGGAACGCCGGACGGTAACGGCCGAGCTCGGCGCCGACGCCGTGGCCGCCGGCGCCCTGTCGACGGCGATCGGCTTCGCCATCATCCTGATCTTCATGCTGCTGTCGTATGGCTTCCTGTTCGGAGGCATCTCGATCATCGGCCTGCTGTTGAACGGGCTGCTGATCATCGCCGCCATGTCGATGACGGGCGCGGCCCTGACCCTGCCCGGCATCGCGGGCCTGGTGCTGACCTTTGCCGTGGCCGTGGACGCCAATGTGCTGATCTATGAGCGGATGCGTGACGAGGCGCGGTCCGGTCGGTCGGTGATCGCCTCGCTGGACGCCGGCTTCAACAAGGCCATGGGCACCATCGTCGACGCCAACCTGACGACGCTGGTCGCGGCGCTGATCATGTTCATCTTCGGCGCGGGCCCGGTGCGCGGCTTCGCCTGGACGCTGACCATCGGCGTCTTCACCTCGATGCTGTCGGCCGTGCTGGTCGCGCAGGTCGCCCTGGCGTGGTGGCTGAAGGTCGCCAAGCCCAAAAAACTGCCGATCGCGGAGTGATGGCGATGCGTGGATGGCCCCTCATCAAACTGCTGCCGGTGAAGACGAATTTCCAGTTCGTCCGGTTCTCGAAGGCGTTCGGAATTCTCTCGGCCGTGCTGGTGATCGCCTCGATCATCGGCTGCTTCTATCCCGGCCTGAACATGGGCATCGACTTCCGGGGCGGCGCCTCGATGGAGGTGTCGAAGCCCGCCGGACAGGTCGTGGCGCTCGACGACCTGCGCGGAGCCGTCCGTGATCTGGGTCTCGGCGATGTCGGGGTGCAGGGCATCGCGCGGCGCGGGACGGACGTGAACGACGGCTCGACGGCGATCGTCCGGTTCCAGATTCCCGAAGGACGGGATCAGACGGCGGTCGTGCGGCAGGTCGAGGCCGCCATCACGGAGGCGGTCGGCGAGGTCACCTATTCGGACGTCGCGGTGGTGGGCTCCAAGGTGTCGAGCGAGCTGTTCACCTCCGGCATGCTGGCGCTCGGCATGGCCGTGGTGCTGATGTTCGCCTACATCTGGTTCCGCTTCGAGCCGCAGTTCGGCTTCGGCGCCATCGCCGGCCTGGTGCACGACGTCATCCTGGTGTTCGGCCTGATCGTCCTGATGCGGCTCGAGTTCAGCCTCAACATGGTCGCCGCCATCCTGACGGTGATCGGCTATTCGATGAACGACACCGTCGTGGTGTTCGACCGCCTGCGCGAGAACCTGCGCAAGTACAAGCAGATGCCCCTACGCGAGGTCATCGACCTGTCGATCAACGAAACCCTGTCGCGGACCATCATCACCGGCGTTACGGCGATCATGGTGCTGGCGGCGCTGGCGGTGTTCGGCGGCGAGGCCCTGTTCGGCTTCTCCATCGCCCTGATGGCCGGCATTATCATCGGCACCTATTCGTCGGTCTATGTGGCCGCGCCGATCATCCTGTTGTGGGGCGTCAAGCGCGGCGGTTCCGCCGACGACGCGACGCCGATCAAGCTGGGCATGGCGAGCCGGCCGTAGGGCTTATTTTCTCCCTCCCCGTCCCGGGGAGGGATGTCGCCGCGAAGCGGAGACAGGGTGGGGGCGACGGCCACAGGGCGCGCACACTTCCTGGAGCCGTGCCCCCCCCGGCGCGGGGGGGCCCCCCCCCCCCCCCCCGGGGGGGGGGGGGTT